>Ga0180897_102_pt1 | contig 451385 bp, 441 predicted proteins | sample Deesub1362A_J573_FD_124282 | JGI IMG/M metagenome (GOLD analysis project Ga0180897, IMG submission 124282) | Nitrospirae bacterium JdFR-86
CCCACTTCCAACTGTAACCCCGTTCGACTTGCATGTGTTAGGCACGCCGCCAGCGTTCGTTCTGAGCCAGGATCAAACTCTCATCCAAAGCTCTGAAACTCTTTTGAACTGACAGGTTTGCTACGCACTCTTTTAGGCTTTTCAAAGAGCTAAGTTTAAGCTTAACCTAAATCTTATATATTTGTCAACCTGAAGAACTCTCAGTAATGGAGAATCTCTGACTGTGCCGAAAGGGTTCCGATTGCCTTCTTAAGATTTACCTCTGCCTTTGCAAATTCCGCTATCGCCCTCTCTTCTGCAGACAAAGCCTTCGCATAGTCTTCCTGAAACCTCAATACATCATTAAGTGTTGCCATGCCAAGTCTGAATCTCTCCTGTTCAGCCTTGAGTCTTTTCTCAGAAGCAATTCTCGTCTTCTCAGCCGCCTTTACTGAATCCTGAGCCAGCCTGAGTGCCCTCAATGCCTCCCTTACCTGAAACGTAATCCTCTGCCTCAAAGCCTTAATCTTTACCTCTGCCATCTCTTCATCGTACTTCGCCCTGAGATAATTCCCAGCAGCAATCCTGTTGCCAAGAGGAATATTCAACGAAAGCCCGAACTGCCATGAATAATAATTACCAGATGCCGTCCTGTCCAATGCATCACCATAATTCCCATTCAATCCGTTAAGACCTACTGAGGCTACAATATTCAATTCAGGAAGCTTCTGATTCTCATAAAATTTTCTGAGTATTTTCTTGTTCTTGTATTCCTTAAATGCCTGCTTATAGTCCCTTCTGTTTTCAAACGCAATACCAAGAAGTGTCTCTAAAGCAGGAATCTCATCCGGCTCAGGCGGAACATCCACAGGCACTATCTTCTTCTGCCAATCGTTAAGGTTCATTACAACTCTTAAAGCATCCTCTGCATCAGACAAAGCCTTTTTAGCCCTCAACACCTGCTCTTCCCTTATGGCGACTTCAGCCTCTGCCTTGTAAATCTCCACAGGAGCAAGCTCTCCTGCATCAATCTTCGCCTTTACCTCATTCAAAAGATTCTCTGCAAGCTCAAGAGAAAGTTCCGCCACATCAAGATTGCTCTTTGAAAAATAAAGATCCCAGTATGCACCTGCTGTCCTGGCGATAATGTCCATTGCCCTGTGCTCGATGCCAAGGGCTGCTATCTTAAGATTGTTCTTAGCAACCTGAAGGTTACTCTCTTGAATACTCTTTCCAAAACCTTTAAGCAAAGGCTGCGTTACAGACAATACAAGTTCAGAAGAATAATACGGGTTCAGAAGAAGAAAAGGCGTTTCACTCACCTCTGTCTTTGCACCTGACAACTTGAGCTCGTACGTTGTGCCTGTTTTTATCTTTCCACCAAATGATATGTCATAGGTAAATCCCCTCTCCTCACCGCTTATAAAAGTAGTAGCTGATTGCGACCTCTCGAAATACTTGTTTAACTCGAATTTTAAAGCCGGATCAAACTCCCCCTCTTTTATCTTTATTTCAGCCTCTCTGACTTTAAATAAAATCCTCTCCTCTGCCATAGACAGATTTTCCCTGAGTGCAATGTTGACAGCTTCAGCTAAAGTCAGTTCAAGCACTTCCTGCGCATAGGACGAAATCGCAAAACACAAAACTAAAAACACACTTCCTATTGCCTTAACCCTCATTTTTCTCCCTCAGAGTAATATAGCCTGAAAAGACAATAAGCGCACCGCCAATCAAGGACATAATCTTTGGATATTCACTAAAAAATATCACCCCGAAAATTATAGCACCAACAGGCTCTATATACCCCAGTATCGCCGCCCTGTTGGCTTTTACCTTGCTCATGCCTTTAAAATAAAGAATCGGAGCCAGAGTCGAATGAATCACGCCCACAAGAAGAAAGCTCCATAAAGCATCCGCTGGATATACTCTGACAAAAGGAAGGAGAATAACACTAATCATCACGTTCTGTAAAAAACACATCACAAGCGGGTTAAAGTTCTGTGCAAAGACCCTCGTCACCACAACTATCACTGCATAGGCAAGACCTGAGAAAAGCCCTGACATAATCCCGAGCATATCCCTGCTCGGCTCCTTAAAACACGAAAGAAAATCCCGTGGACTTACACCGAGCAATACCCATAAACCTACACTCGCAATGACTATCGAAAACAAAACCCTTTTCGTAGGCTGTTCTTTTAAGAAAACAAGTGCTAAAAACGCAACCACAACCGGTGCTATGTAATGTGTGAGAATGGCATTCGCTATCGTCGTGTTTTTATAGGCATAGAAAAAAGTAAAATTATTAATGAGTATCAAAGGACCAAGAACAAGAAGATAGAGGACTCTCTTATCTATGCGCAACAGACCACGATACTGACTTTTCGTCAGTATCATTCCCTGCACAAGCACCGATACGACAGCAGAATAAAATATAAGGATATGCACAGGCACACCGGAAAGCCTTACGACCACACCGAGAGAACTCCACAACAGAATGGCAGAAAGAATATAAAAAGACCCCATTACAAAATAATCCTCAGATACTTAAATCCATTGAGACAGGCTGAAAACACTGCTGTTTATAGGGAGACGTCAATATCAACGTTCTTTACGTTCTGAAGCACCCTGTTCCTAAGCTTTACAGGAGGCTCAGGCTTTATAAGATACTTGCCATTCTGAAGAACCGGAATAAGCAGGTCTTCAAAGAGTTTGCCGCAGGAACTCTTGTGTTTTTTTCTGTCATTAAGCACTATTTTTCTTTCACCGCATTTAGGACACACAAGAAGCCTTTTGCTGCCAGACCACTTTCCCCTTTTGGCTTTAGGTTTGCCGTCAATCTCTATTATATCCATTGAGTAATCAATTACCGGTGCACTGCTTATTGATGTTCCGATTCCGTAACCGTCAACAAACGGGTTTAAAACAGGCACGTCTTTTTCCTTTATGCCGCCGCTTACAAAGAACTTTATATGCTTGTAGCCCCTTGAATCAAGCTCCCATCTGCACTCCTCGAGTATCCTCATGAAATCACCCCGTCTTGAGGAAGGCGTGTCGAATCTGACTGCAAAAAGCCTCTTGCCCAATGCCTCGGCAACATTCAAGCACTCAAATTTTTCATCAAGAAACGTATCAATAAGGGCGACTCTTTTGAACTTAGGCTCAAGCACTTCATCGTATGCCTTAATAGCCTCTACCGTAGAGCCGAAACACAATATCAGTGCATGAGGCATAGTGCCCATCGGGTCTTCGCCTATTATCTCACCTGATTTAACAACAGCCACACCATCACAGCCACCTATATAAGCATTCCTTTCTATCATCGGAGCAAGGATAGGATGCATTCTCCTTGCACCGAAACTTATAACAGGTCTTTGTCCTGCAAGTTTTTTAAAGCGTGCTGCCTTTGTAGCAACACCAGAGGCCTGACATATCAGCCCTAAAATAGCGGTCTCGTAAACACAGAAGTCCTGATACCTGCCCTCTATTTCCATTACAGGCTCATATGGATAAAACACCGTGCCTTCCCTCAGTGCCCTTACTTTTATGGGAAGATGCTTCATCAGATACATCGCCTCTTCAAGCCCTGCAAACACAGCCCACTGCCAGCCATCAGGAAGACTCTTTGCAATGAACTCGGCTTTGACAACAGGGTTTACCCCCTTTGCCTTGAGAATCTTCAGGCTTCGCTCAAAATAAACATCCGTAATCTTTCCATCTAAAATATCCTTCGGCTCTGCTGTATGAAACATATTCTTTTTCACCTCAACTTATTACATTACTACTCTATCTTAACACCCATTACGTTTTTCATTATTCTCAATGCTGCATCATGGTCTTCTTTTGAAATCCCTGCCACGGCATCCTCAACCACTGTAACCTTGTAATCCCTCAGGACTGCATCAGAGGCAGTAAACATAACGCATATATGCGTCACGCATCCGGTAAGTCTAAGACTGTCCACGTTTAATTCCTTCAGTTTCCTATCGAGTCCTGTGCCGTAAAAGCCGGAGTAGGTAGTCTTCTCTATCACTATATCCCCTTCCTCAGGTTTAAGCTCATCCACGACTTCGGCTCCTTTCGTGCCCTTAACAGCATGTGGAGGCCAGCCGAATTTGGAAAACTCCTTGTCATCTGGAGCATGACTGTCACAGACATAAATTACAGGAGATTGAGTTGCTCTTGCCTTCTCGATTTCTCTTTTAATATTAGGTATCACTTTCCGCGTTTCAGGCACTTCCAGAGGAGCACCCTGGAGAACGAAATCATTAAGCATATCTATTATTATCAATGCCTCTTTTGCCATCCCCCACCCCTCCTGTGTTTATTTGTTAAACTTCTTCCTAAGAGCCTTTTCCACATTGTCAGGCACAAGGCCTTTGATAGAGCCACCAAATGACGCTACTTCTTTAACCATTGTAGAGGTCAAAAATGAATACTCTTCTGAAGGCATCATGAACACGGTCTCCACATCGTAATTAAGCCTTCTGTTCATAAGCGCCATCTGAAGCTCATACTCAAAGTCAGAGACCGCCCTGAGTCCCCTGATAATAGCAACCCCTTTTCTGGATTTCACATAATCAACCAGAAGCCCGCTAAAGGTCTCAACCCTTACGTTCTTACAGTTCTTGACTGCATCCTTAATCAGCTTTACACGCTCTTTAAGTTTAAAAAGTGGGCTCTTCCTCGGATTGTCTGAAACCGCTATGATGACCTCATCGAATATCCTTACACCTCTTTCTACAAGGTCAAGATGCCCGTTGGTGACAGGGTCAAACGTCCCTGGATAAATGGCAATTCTTTTCATCCTACCTTCCTGTAAAGAGTTAATGTCGTATCACCGTATTTATACGTCTTCTTTTTGCTGAGACACCCGACTTCATCAGGCAGGGTGTTTTTCGTAAGATGCTCTGCAATAACCAGAGCATCCTCATTAAGCACTTTAGTTTCTGCAAGAACAGGAAGTATTGTCTCAAGCTCGTCTGAATAATAAGGCGGGTCAAGAAAGACTATATCAAATGCTATGCCTTCTGAGACAGCACTCTTAATAAAACTTTTTGCCTTTTTTTTAAGGATTATTGCTCTCGGACGACAGCCACAACCGCTCAGGGTCTGCTCTATGGCATCCGCCTTCTTTTTGTCTGCTTCAATGAAAAAAACAGTCTTTGCCCCACGGCTCATAGCCTCTATGCCCACAGCACCAGTGCCTGCATAAAGGTCAACAAAAACCGACTCTTTAATCCTCTCCCCTATTATGTTGAAAATCGACTCCCTGACCTTCGAGGACGTAGGCCTTAAAGTCCCGTCCTTTGAGACTCTGCATAAAATCTTTCTGCCTTTTAATTTACCTGCTGATACTTTCATATTTTTGGAACACCCACCCCGAATGATACTTCCTGGCTCACTGCATTATTACATCATTCCACAATTCCACCATTTCACAATTCCACAATTCCACCACGATGTATATTACATTATAAGATATACCGCTTCAAGGGGACATGGTCCCATTCTCCAGGGACACAGTCCCATCTTTCAGGGACACAGTCCTACTCTTAAATCTAGAATCGCCGATGGAAGCAGATAAAGGACTGAAAAGGCTGACAGTATTGGTCTTCACTCATTCTCGAAGAACACCCTATTCAAACTTGTTACTTTTTTGCTTGCCCAAAAAAGTAACCAAAAAAGGGCACCCAAGGAAAATCTCCGGGCGTTCCGCTCAGTCTGCCTCCGCTGAATTAATTCAAACTCGGCTTCGCCTCAAACACGAATTAATTCTTAACGCTTCGACATCCTTCGCTCCACTGAGATTTTCCAATGGGGTTATAAGGTTTACACCAATGCTGCCAGCATTAACAAAAGTTCTAACGGTAAATTTCAGATGTATCAAAAGCTGGCACTCTCCCTCTTATTCCTGTTTTAATATACCGTGGCTATGGTTATCGTTAAAAACTCATCTTATGAATACAAAGAACTAAGGACAAACGTCTTTGAGATATTGTCACGCCTTGATGACAACCTTATAAAAGAAGGCTCGAAAGTTATCATAAAGCCGAATCTCCTTACCGCATCCAGACAGGACAAAGCCATTACAACCCATCCGCTTGTAATAAAAGCCGTTACAGAGTATGTAATCGCCAAGGGCGGAAGACCGCAGATATCAGACAGTCCTCCGATGGGCTCGTTTGACAAAATTATCAATGTATGTGGCTTAAAAGACGCACTTCATGGGATGCCTGTAACAATCAGGGAGTTTAAAACATCAAAACCAGTTCAAACAGAAGGAAAATTCAAAAATATAGAACTCTCAACCGATGTGCTTGAGGCAGATGTTATCATAAACCTGCCTAAACTCAAGACCCATTCCCAGATGGGACTTACCCTTGCTGTAAAAAACCTCTTCGGCTGTGTCATAGGGATTAAAAAACCCCAGTGGCATTACAGAGTGGGAGAAAACAAAAACCTGTTTGCAGAACTGCTCGTTACGATTTATAAAATCCTCTCACCCTCCATTAACCTCATGGACGGAATACTTGCAATGGAAGGAGACGGTCCGGGCACAGGAGGCACTCCAAGACATATAGGAGTCCTGATAGGCAGTAACGACGCACTGTCCATGGATATGCTCGTGTGCGAAATGCTCGGCATCAAACCGCTTTCCATCCCCATAAATAAAATCGCTGATAAGATGGGACTTGCAAAAGACTTTACTGTCTCAGGCAAAGTGCCTGCTGTAAAGGACTTTATCATGCCTTCCTCAACTGACCTGCTTTTTGGACCTAAATTCGCACACAAACTCTTAAGACGCCACCTTACGAGCAAGCCTGTAAACATTAAAAACGCCTGCAAGCTCTGCAACGAATGCGTTAAGATGTGCCCTGCTGAAGCACTCAAAAACCAGGGGAAACACCTTGAATTCGATTACGAAAGATGCATCAGATGCTACTGCTGCCTTGAAATCTGCCCGCACGCCGCCTTGAAAAAACAAGAACCTTTTTTGAAAAAAACACTCGAAAGATTCTGGGACTTAAGATACAGATAATTACAGAAATAGCTGGCAGGACTGGTACTGAACGGTTTTCAGCATCACGCCTCACGGTGAGGCGTGATGCTGCCTCGGAGGCAGGCTGGATGCCTGCCGAGAATGAGTGAAGACCAGTCCTGCCAGCCTTTACAGGAATTGAATACTCTGCTTTGAATGCTTTATCCTAAGACATGAAGATAGAAGCCTATCTCGTACCCCCGGGTGTAAAGGACTTCACAGAGACGCTCCTTCAGAAGGCTCTCAAAGACATAAAGGGTAATGATTACTCGAGTATTCTCTATATAGCCCCTACTACACAGTTGATAAATAACTGGCGCAGAGTCTTTCACGAACACACAGGCAACTGCTACATCCCACCAAGAATAATGACACTGAAACAACTGTCAAGAAGACTTTATTACACATACGGAGACAAAATCATCATACCAAAAGCCCTCATACCAGTGCTGATATCAGAGCTTTCAGAATGCGGTATGGGCTTTGCCACCATTGTGGCTGACTTTATCGAGGAACTAAAACAGCAATACCCTCTAAAACCCCTTGAATCAATTAAAGATAACCTGATTGAAGCATTCACCGGATTCGAAATCCCTGAGGAAGTCATAAAAAGAGCCTTGAACGCATTTGACACGTTCAGCAAATACACAGAAACCCTTAACAACCATAACCTCATTGACGAAAACGACGCCCTCACACTCTCATCACACATCGCCGGGAAATATCTCAAAACAGAAACCCTCATCCTCGACGGATTCTACGAGATAACCCCTGCTGAAGAACTCCTTATCAATACCCTTATAACTAATGCAAAACAGACAATTATAAGAATCCCTATTAGTGGAATTAATGATGATTTATCATATTGTTATTCGAAATCTTTAAAGCAAAACTTTAATATTGAGCCTGTGCTTGTCCATCCTGATGGAACGCCCCGGAAGCTCTACTATTACGCTGCACCTTCTATTGAAGAAGAAGTCGAGGCGATAGCAAGGCATATCAAGGGGTCTTTCATCTCAGGCAGACTAAGAAACCTTGACAATACATTCGTTGTGTTCCCTTCCTTGTCCCAATACAGGGATATAGTGGAAAGGGTCTTTAAACGGTATGGGATACCTTATAATATAGCCCCGAAAAAATACTCTGAAACCAGAGCATATCTCGACCTCCTGAGCCTGCTCGAAGCCATCTCAGAAGACTACCCAAAACTCCTGTTTTCAAGATTCCTTACATCACCTTATTTTAAAAACATCCCTGAGGACATCAAAAAAACCACACCCAGAATATGCCTTGCCTCAGGAATCGTAAAAGGCAAGGACTCATGGCTTAAGGCATTCAAAGACAACGGCACCTACACACAGGGAAACAAGATATTCAAGACCCTAAAGCCTCTTGAATTTATAAAAAATAAAGCAAGTTATGGCGATTATCTTAAAGTAATTTATGATGTTTTGGATGCCTTTGGTTTCTCTCCTCCGGATGATTCTGAGGCAATGGACAGTGTTTACAGAAGGGCAAAGCTTCTTGACAGTGTTCTTGAAAAAGACACGGATCTTGCAGGGTTTACTGAGATTCTTAGAAAGCTTCTTAATTTCGCGCCAAAGGATGAGGAAAAGGCAGGAGTCCGGATTGACGAGCTGTTCAATGTCAGGGGGCTTGAGCCTGAATTCCTTTATCTCGGAGGTCTTAAGGACGGAGACATCCCTTCAAAGCCGGAGATAGACTTCCTTCTGCCTGACAGTGTCAGAGGCAAGCTCGGGCTTGTTGACCTTAAAAGATTCCTGCACCTTCAGGAGCACATCTTCAGGCGTCTTACAGTATCTGCAGGAGGGCTTTATATGTCCTACCCTTCGATGGAAGGGGACAAGTTCTTCCTGCCTTCCATATTCCTTTCAGAGGCAGAAGAAAGGGAAGAAAAACTCTTTGGCGTGTTCTCAAAAGAGGAAGATATGTTGAGAAAAGGCAGAACCCCGCTTTCAGAGCATATCAAGGAAATCAAAGGCATCCAGAGGTTTACTGAAAAATCCGTCTTCAACGTAACTGACATTGACGATTACAGGAGATGTCCAAGGCGGTATTTCATAGAGAAAGTCCTCGGGCTTGAGTATCCTGAGATAAAAGAATACGAAATAGAGGCAATGACCATAGGAAGTATCGCCCATGAGGTAATGGAAAGGCTTATAAGCGATACGATAGAGGACTTTGAGACATTTACCAGAAAAGCCGAAGCCATACTGAATGAAGTCCTTGGCAAATGGCACATCGAAAGCTATTTCAAGGAGCTTATAAAAGAGTCATTCCTTGATATTCTCCCTGAGATTTACGAACTGGAGGAAGGCATAAAATCAGACGGCTACTCCTTCAAGAGCGCTGAATATGTTGTAGAAGGAGAACCTGTAAAAGGGATAAAACTCAGGGGAAAGATAGACAGGATTGACGCTAAATCAGACAATGTGGTTCAGGTTATTGACTACAAGACAGGGGCAGCAGACCTCAGCGGCACCCAGACGCTGAAAAAAGGCGCTACGCTTCAGCCTTTTCTCTATGCTGCCATGCTTAAGACAATGGGCATGTCGCCTGAAAGGGTCGGCATATATTCCCTGAAAGACATCAAGCTTAAATGGCTTCCGGGGAAAAGGGACAAAAAAACACTGGATGACTATATAATCGCTTCGCTTAAGTTTCTTTCGGAAACAGTAGAGGGCATGCGTAAGGGGGATTTCACCGCCCTGCCCCTTAGTGAGCAGACATGCAGGAACTGTCATGAAAGCCCTTATTGTCCGTATATACAGAGTGCATGATGGAAAAATATCTTGATGTAACAAAAAGCGTAATAATCTCCTCACCTGCAGGCTCAGGCAAGACCGAAAAGCTTGCCAGACGCTATATAAGCCTCTTAAACAACGGTTCTGACGTGGAAAAAATCCTCTGTATTACCTTCACAGAGAAGGCAGCAGCAGAAATGAAACAGAGGATATTAAGCATCCTTGAAAAGGAAGACACTCAGTTGTTTGAAAAAATCAGGGACAAGATTCCCCTTATGCGCATATCCACTATTCATGCCTTCTGCCTGAAAATCTTAAAGAGGTTTTCCATTGAACTCGGGCTTGACCCTTCGCTCACTGTAATGGACGAGCTTACTGCCCATTCCCTCTGGACAGAAGCCGTATACGAAAGCCTCATGGCTGAAAAAGAAAACCCGTCTGATTTCTTCCATATGATAAAAGAAAGAGGCTTAAGAGGATGGAACGCCCTCCAGAGGGCACTTGAAGAACTGCACAAAAAAACCCCCTATCCTGAGATGATACTGAAGGACGGGCTTCCGCCTGATGGAGACAGTAAAAGGATTCTTGAGTTATACGGAAAATGCCTGCACAGATACAAGCAGAAGAAGGCACAGAAGCATCTGCTTGATTTCGCTGACCTTGAGATGCTTGCTTATGAAGCCCTCTCCAGAGGTCCTGAATGGCACAATATTCTTTACTCTTTTGACGAACATACAGACCACATACTGGTAGATGAGTTTCAGGATACGAACACACTTCAGTGGAAGATTATAGACAAGCTCACAGAGGAGTGGCGTTCAGGCATCGGGGCAAAAAAAGACCTGGGGAAAACGCCTACGATATTCCTTGTCGGAGATGAAAAACAGTCCATATACCAGTTCAGAGGCGCTAATGTAAGCATATTCCATGAGGCAAAGGAAAAATTCTCAGAGTGGCTGGGCAAGGAATACCATTTCATAGAGGTCAAGGAAAACTACAGAAGCCTTCCTGCAATAACAAACTTCACAAACAGCCTGTTCGGAAAGCTCATGTCCCCTGAACTCATCGAAAGCTGGAAGACGAAATACACGCCTTTTGAGGCGACAAGGCAGGGAGACGGCAGAGTTGAACTCATACTGCTTGAAGGTGCTGAAACCACAAAAGAGACACGCACGAAAGAAGCCTCTGTGCTTGCAAAGGCAATAAAGTCCCTGCATGAAAGATACGAGATATACGACGGAGACTCCAGAAGACCGTGCAATTTCGGGGACATGGCAATACTTTTAAGAAGGAGAACCCATCTCGGGCTTTTTGAAGACGCCTTAAGAAAAGAGGGCATTCCGTTCATAGTGCTTAAGGGTATGGGGTTTTATGAAGAGCCTGAGACAGCAGTGCTAAGAGAGTTTATCTGCTTTATCGTAGACCCTTCGGACGAATACAGTCTTTTCTGTCTTCTCAGGTCTCCTCTATTTTCAATAGACTACAAAACCCTTTCACGGCTTGTCACAGGCAGGAAGCCGCTTCTTGAAAAACTAAAATCATCTGAAAACAAAAAGCTCAAAGACGCAGTTGGTGTAATCGAAGGCTGGCTCAATGCGAGCGGTCACACCCCTTTGCCCATGCTTCTTGAACAGGTATTCCTCGATACCGGCGCATGGGTGTACTACTCGGAAAAACAAAGGCATGCAAACATCAAAAAATTCATAAACATGATTGAGTCGTTCGAGGCACAGGGACTTTCTCCTATAGAGATAAGGGAGAAACTTTTAAGACAGCGTCATGCCACAGAGGTCGCAAAAGCAAACATAAATGCAGAAGGAATGAATGCAGTAAAGATAATGACCATACATGCAGCCAAAGGGCTTCAATTCCCAATGGTGTTTATACCTTCCCTGGATGAAAGCACAAGCCCAAGAAGCAATTCCGTAGTCATAGACTACGAAGGGGAAAACATCATCTTCAGCTATGAGGAAGAGCTTTCAGCAAGGAAAAAGAACCCATATTTCACAAAGAAGAAACTCAAGGAGCTGGAGGAAGAAAAGCGCCTGTTTTATGTAGCTGTCACCAGAGCCATGGACTATCTGTGCATGCTGGGCTCAGTCAAAGAGGGTAAAAAGCCTCAGGGAAGGCTTGCTTATCTTGATGATGCCTTTGGAATCTTAAACAAAGAAAAAGACAACCCTGCTGATTTACCGTTTCAAGTGCTTTCTGAAGAAGATGTATCCAAGCGGTATCAAAAAGCAGGACTAAGGCTTACTGATGCTGACACGTTCATAGATGCACCTGTTTATACAGAGCCGGTCTCATACGAGCCGAAAGCAACGTGGCGGGATGTAACCGAGGACACAGACATAAGAGTAAAGCACGGCGAGGACTGGGTAATAATAGGAAGCGTGATGCACAGGGTTTTTGAAGAACTCTCAAAAGGCATATTAAAAGAAGAACACATAAAGGAAAGAACATCTCATCTTTTGCGTGCTGAGGCAGCAGCAGACGACAGATATCTTAACGCCATACTCGATGACATCGAAAAGCTCAAAGCACACGGCTATATGAAAGACATAATACTGCCTCGTAAAGACTCCTTTGCCGAACTACCGTTTATCCTTGAGAAGGGAAAAAGCATCTTCAGAGGGAGAATAGACAGGCTGATTATCCAAAAGAATACTGCCCTCATCTATGACTATAAGACCTTTCCTGTGAAAGACAAGGAGATGCCTGAACTCATTGAAAAATACCGGTTTCAGATGGAGATTTACAAAGAAGCCGTGGAAAGGCTTTTCTCCCTAAGGACAAAGGCACTTCTTTTGTTCACGCACACACCTGAGGCAGTAGAGATATAAAATTACCGATAGAACTCTTGTTAGGGCTGGCGGCATTGGTGTAAACCTTATAACCCCATTGGAAAATCTCAGTGGAGCGAGGGCTGCCGGAGCGTTAAGAATTAATTCGTGTTTGAGGCGGAGCCGAGTTGGAATTAATTCAGCGGAGGCAGACTGAGCGGAACGCCCGGAGATTTTCCTTGGGCGCCCTTTTTTGGCACTTTTTTGGGCGAGCAAAAAAGTGCAAGGGATTTTGAACAGGATATTCTTCGAGAATGGGTAAAGACCAATACTGCCAGCCCTTTCAACTCCTTGCCAGTTTTTCTATCAGCGATTCCAGATAGAGATATAGCCGTTTATAGCGATATGCTAAAATAAAAAAATGCTTCTCTATATTCTGAGAAGGCTTCTTTTGATGATTCCGCTTCTGTTTGGAATCACCATCATCTCCTTTACCGTAATACATCTTGCCCCTGGAAGCCCTGTTGGAGTGCAGACAGAGATGTCGCTTAAGGCATCTGCACAGGCAAGGGAGAATCTGAAAAGACTCTACGGACTCGACAAACCCCTGCACATACAATATCTGAACTGGGTTAAAAGGTTTGTCAAACTCGATTTCGGAAAGTCCTTTGTTGATGGAAGAAAGGTAACAGACAAGATTCTCGAACGCATACCAAAGACACTGCTTATCAATGTGCTTTCAATCATACTGATATTGCTGATAGCCATTCCCATCGGGGTTCTTTCGGCAGTAAAGCAGTACTCCCTGTTTGACAAAATCGCCACTGTATTCGTATTTATAGGGTTTTCCACGCCTTCTTTCTGGCTTGCACTTCTTTTAATGATACTGTTTGGTGTGCAACTTGGGATTCTTCCTATATCAGGCTTTCAAAGCATAGATACCTCAGGGATGAGCACTTTCGAGAGAATCCTTGACATAGCCAAGCACCTGATACTGCCGGTGAGCATCTCAGCATTCGGAGGCATAGCCGGCATGTCCCGTTACAGCCGTTCAAGCATGCTGGAGGTCATAAGGCAGGACTATATCAGAACGGCAAGGGCAAAAGGGCTTAGTGAATCAAGGGTAATCCTGAGGCATGCTTTTAAGAACGCTCTTATGCCTATAGTGACGATTCTGGGCTTGTCAGTGCCTGCACTAATAGGCGGAAGCGTTATCTTTGAAACCATATTTGCGATACCCGGGATGGGACAGCTTTTTTATGCTTCGACCATGGCAAGGGATTATCCAACTGTCATGGGCATACTGGTCATAGGTGCTGTCTTAACCCTGCTTGGAAACCTGATTGCAGACATATCGTATGCACTCGTAGACCCAAGGATAAGGATAAAAGGCAGACAATGAGGCTTATCACTGTTACATGGAAAAGGTTTAAACGGAACAAGCTCTCGGTGGCAGGAGCAATCACTGTAATTGCTCTTATGATTATTGCCATTTTAGCTCCGGTCATTGCCCCTTATGAGCCGACTGCCATTGACATCAACAACGTGCTCTCACCACCGAGCAGTGAACACCTGTTCGGAACGGACGACCTTGGCAGGGACGTGCTTTCAAGGATGATATGGGGAAGCAGGGTCTCTTTAAGAGTAGGCTTTGTTGCCGTGGGCATCGCCATAACTATTGGAGTTATCATCGGTTCGATAGCCGGGTTTTACGGCGGAAAAGTGGACGCAGTGCTTATGAGGTTCGTTGACATAATGCTTACGTTTCCGACCTTCTTTTTGATTCTTGCGGTGATAGCCATAATGGAACCGAACATCTCCACAATCATGATTGTCATAGGAGTAACAGGCTGGATGGATGTTGCAAGGCTTGTAAGGGCAGAGTTTCTTACTCTTAAGGAAAGGGACTTTGTGCTTGCTGCAAAGGTCTCTGGCGCAAGCAACCTGAGGATTATATTCAGGCATATCCTGCCGAATGCGCTTTCACCGGTGTTCGTAGCAGCTACATTCGGCGTTGCCGGTGCAATACTGGTGGAGTCAGGGCTTTCATTTTTAGGGCTTGGTGTTCAGCCTCCGAATCCGAGCTGGGGCAATATCCTCACTGCTGGAAAAGACAACATAGAAGTGGCATGGTGGCTTTCGTTATATCCTGGTCTGGCAATCCTCATTACAGTGCTGAGCTACAACCTTGTAGGCGAAGGACTCAGGGATGCACTCGACCCAAGGCTCTGGGAAACAGAAGAAGAATCATAAAATCTTTATTGTCCCTGGAAGTCTTTAATCGTTAGTATGGAATATACTGGATAGCCGAGTTTTTCGACGTTTTCTTTTCCGTTCTGTTCGCATCTGTCAAGCACCACAATCACTGCAAGAACGTTCAAGCCTGCCTCTTTTGCTATATTGATAGCCTTGATGGTAGAGCCTCCGGTAGTGAGCACATCATCCACTATGATTACATCATCGCCTTCTTTGACATTGCCTTCTATCTGAAGCCCTCTTCCATGGGTCTTCGGTTCTTTTCTTATGACAAACGCCTCAATAGGGTTACCTTTAAGATAAGAGCAATATGCAGTGGCTGATGCTACAGGGTCAGCACCCATTGTCAAGCCCCCTACTGCTTTCGGCTTCAAGCCAAGCTTCTGAATCATGTCGTAAAGGAGGTTGCCAATAAGGTATTGCCCTTCAGGGGAAAGTGTAGTCAGCCTGAGGTCGAAATAAACATTGCTCATCTTGCCTGAGGATAACCTGAAGATAGGCTTGTCACTTTTTAAAAACGAATGTGTCTTGACGTAGTTTATAAGTCTTTCTTTATTATCCACAGCAGGGAAATTCTATCAAAGCAGAGATTTAAAATACAACTCCCAGAAACGCCGATAGAAAAACAAACAGGGAACTTATCTAACCCCATTTGAAAATTTCAGGCTGACGAGGTCTGCCGAAGGGTTAAAAAATTTTAGTGTGTTTGAGGTCGATCCGACCGAGTTTGCAGAAATTTTACCGGAGGCAGACCGAGTAAGCCGCCCGGAAATTTTCATGGGGCGCCCTTTTTTGGCACTTTTTTGGGCGAGCAAAAAAGTGCAAGGCATTTTGAACAGGATGCCCCTTCGAGAATAAGTGAAGACCACTGCTGTCAGCATTAACAAGAGCTCTACCGGCAATTTCGGGTCAACCCGATTTCCTTGACAGACAACGTGTTTAATGGTATAACATCTCCTATGCTCATAAGGGTATTTTTAATATTCTGTTTGCTGTTATTAATGGCGTCCACTTCATATGCCGATGTCTATAAGTACACCGACGAAAACGGTGTTATCCATTTCACAGACATACCACACGCAAATGCAAAAAAGATAAAAACCGTAAAAAGAGAAAACAAGACAAGCGACAAGAATTACGAAAGCATAATAAACAAAGCGGCTGACAAATACCGCATTGACCCCATGCTCATCAAGGCGATTATAGCGGCTGAATCGAACTTCAATGCCCGTGCAGTATCGAAGAAAGGCGCAATGGGACTCATGCAGCTTATGCCGTCCACAGCCGTTGCCATGGGCGTGCTCAATCCATTTAACCCGGAGGAGAACATAGAAGGTGGAATCCGGTATTTAAAGCATTTACTTGAGAAGTTTGACGGCGACCTCAATCTTGCCCTTGCGGCATACAACGCAGGACCAACAAATGTCAAAAAATACGGCAATGTACCGCCGATAAAAGAAACACAAAACTACATAAAGAAAGTATATTCTTTTTACAAGGGGAGTAAACGCATCCCGCAGCCGTCTAAACACCGCACTGTCATCTACAAGATTGTGCTTAAAGACGGAACAATACTTTTTACCAATTCAGGATTTTACAGAAAAAAGCCATCAAGACTTTAGATGCACAGTTCTATTCAGGAAGAGATTTTAAAACTAAAGGAACAAAAGCGTGCCCTGATACTGGCGCATAACTATCAGAGGGACGAGGTGCAGGAGATAGCCGATTACACCGGCGACTCGCTTGAGCTTTCACGTACTGCCTCGACCATAGACTGCGATGTAATAGTGTTCTGCGGGGTTAATTTCATGGCTGAAAGCGCCTCGATTCTTTCCCCTGAAAAGACCGTGCTTTTGCCTGAAATCGGAGCCACTTGCCCAATGGCAGACATGATAAGGGTCAATGCTCCGAGAAAGCTCTGGAAGACATTTCCAGGCTATGAAGTGCAGCCCACGCTTGTTTTTCCGCCGGAGTTTACCCTGCGTGACATCAAGGCAAAATACCCGGGTGTGCCTGTCGTGGCTTATGTCAATACTACGGCAGAAGTCAAAGCGGAAAGCGACATATGCTGCACATCAGCCAATGTCGTAAAGGTCGTTGAATCACTGCCTGATGAAAAAATCATCTGCATTCCTGACAGAAACCTCTCGATGTGGGCACAGAAAAACACGAAAAAAGAGATTATCGCATGGGACGGTTTCTGCCATGTGCATGACAGGGTCACAAAAGAAGACGTAATCAGGGCAAGAAAAGAACACCCGAACGCAGTATTAATGGCTCACCCTGAATGCAGACCTGAAGTGCTCGAACTCGCAGACCATGTAACAAGCACATCAGGAATGTTGAGGTTTGTAAAATCATCCACTGAAAAGGAATTCATCGTGGGCACAGAACTCGGGCTCATGTACCGTCTTAAAAAAGACAACCCTGACAAAATCTTTCATCCCCTTAGAAAAGACATGATATGCCCGAACATGAAAAAGACCACACTTAAGAGTGTCCTCAGGGCACTGAAAGAGATGACACATGTCATTAAAGTCCCTGAGGACATAAGAATCCCTGCCAAAAAAGCACTTGACAGAATGCTTGAGATAAAGACTTAAAATTTCACTTCAGGTGCTTCTTTTTCAGCCTCCGGCACTTCGTAATACTCAGCAGGACCTATACCGGCAAGGGCTGCAAAGAACCTGCCGAAGACCGTCCTGATATAGGTATTCAGCATCTGGACTGCTTCGTTATAACGTTTTCTTTCCACTGCTATCCTGTTTTCCGTGCCTTCAAGGCTATCCTGAAGCTTAAGGAATGACTCATTGGCTTTAAGCTCAGGGTATCTTTCCTGCAGAAGAAGCAGTCTTGAGAGCACCCCTTCAAGACGGTTTGCTGCTGCAATCTTGTCTTTTACGTCTTTTGCCTGAAAATATTTAGTTCTTGCCTCTGCAATATTTTCAAAGAGCTCTTTTTCATGCGCTGCATAGCCCTTGACTGTTTCCACGAGATTCGGGATGAGGTCATATCTTCTTTTCAACTGGTTTTCGACCTGTGCCCACTTGCCCTTGACGTTCTCATCCATTGCGATGACATTGTTATAACCCTTGATGAGCCATCCGAAGATACCGAAACCGATGAATAAAACGATACCGATAACTATCAGCGTAATCTTCAACCCTTTAGACATCGAATCCCCTCCTCTTTATCAGTTTATTATTTTACCATCCGCCTGTAGCACCACCGCCGCCGAAGCCGCCGCCTCCGCCACCGCCGAAACTGCCAAAGCCTCCGCCGCCGAAACCACCGCCACCGAAACCACCGCCCCAGTAACTTCTTCTTCCGCCCATTCCTGAAAACAGCAGAATCAGAAGCAGCAGCCTTGGATGCCTTATAAATAATATTACCAGACCTATAAGAACAAGAACCGAAAGCAACGCACTTAAAAGACTCGGCTTGCCGGCAGGTCTTCCGCCATAGCCTCTTGTGTAAACAGGCCTCAGCTTTGGCATGCCTGTTATCTCAACCCCGTGCTCTTTTGCAATCTCCCCTGCTACTGCAAGCACTGCTGCGGCTATGCCGTTTGAGTAATCACCTTTTCTGAAAAACGGCACGATATACTGCCTGCCGATAGTCCCCACAAGGCTGTCAGGCAGTATGCCTTCAAGTCCGTATCCTATTTCAAACCTGTATTTCCTTTCTTTCATTGCGACCAGAAGCAGTGCGCCGTTGTCCTTGCCTTTCTGCCCGAGTTTCCATTTCTCTGCAACCTCAAGGGAAAAGTCCTCTATAGCCCTGCCCTCGAGTGTATCTATGGTCAGAACGACCATCTGCGCTGTGGTCTTCTGCTCAAGCTCCTGAAGAAAGCCGTTGAGCTTCATCTCAACGCCGTCATCCACGATACCTGCCATATCAACCACATACCTCGGCGGTACTTCAGGTATCTGAAGAGCAAAGGCAAGTGAACTGAATAAGACTAAGACAATGACAAATAGGCTATATCTTAATTTCATCTACTATCCTTCCGAGTTTTTCTGTAGCAGCGTAGTAATCCTCAAAAATAGTGTTAAGTTCTTCTATGGAGAGTTTTTTCTTCTCCTTTTTCTCCCAGAGCACTTTCTCAAACACATTGCAGTCAACTCCTGTGACTTCGGACAATACCTTAATAACATCGTGCTGAAGCACAGGCGGTTGTTTCCCGAACAGCAAGATAATTCCCCTGAAAAGCGGCATGTATCCTGCAATGGAGCTTATAAAGCCTTCTGTAAGCGTCTTTGTATCGCCAAGTGATGAGATATACCCCTGTCTTAGCCAGATGAGTTTTGCTTTCAGTTCTCTTTCGCACTGGTGTCTGAGGTCGCTTATATGTATTTCTATGTCCTTCAAGATGTCTTCTCCAAAGACTGTCTCATGAATGAGCTTGAAGCTCAAAAACTCTATTGGGAAGACATCAGTGGAGCTTTTGATATACTCAGGGGTCATTATAAGGGGTGCAGCCACTTTCTTCTTTCCGTATTTTTTGCCTCTGGGCGCAATCACCTCAAGGAACTTTAAGTCCATCTTTTTAAGCACAAAAATGGAGTTGACATCAGATGTCTTGGGATTAAAGTCATCTGTTATAGAGCTTCCGACGATGTGGATGGAGTGGATGTTGTCCCTGTATCCGGAAAGCACCTCCTCGAGGAACGGCTTTATACGCTCCGAGACCTCTGGCTTAAGCCTGTCAAGTTTTAGCTCTGACATTCATACCCCCATAAAGAGTTAATTGTTAATTATAACAATATTCAGTAGCTTGTTCACGCTTTAAATTCCAGCCAGCATCAAAATCCCAGGCTTAAAGGCAGAGGCTGATTTAGATACTTCCATTCCGGACTGTTCTTTTCAATACGGCAGGCAATGCTATGGAGAGCTGTTAATCTTGAATCTTTGACCTTGATTTTGCGATTCCTTTCTCAATATCAGAAAAAAATCTGGCAGTTGATTTACTTTGAATAACACTGGGACAAGCGAGCTCAACCAAGACCTCTAATTTTTCACTAAACCACCGCAGGTCATTAAGCATGGAAGGTAAGGCAAGAGTCACGAGATAATTAACTGCACGAACAAGTAAATTAGGGTCACAACCCTGATCGTTAATAAATTCAAGATATCTGACAGCTTCTTGAAAATAAGTGTCTGATACTTTTTGTATTTCCGCTAAATCGATTGGGGTTGTTTGCCATATAGCAATTCTGGCCATTTCATCACAAGCAGAACGTAAAGCTTCCTCGTCTAACCCCCTGTGAGATGGAAAATGGGACAGTTGTACTTTTCTCTCCTCCCTCATTTCCCCTTTTGTCCTCTGATACAAGCAGGACAATTTTAGGTTGTAATTTACAAATTATTTACAGCCAAGTCAAGCAGTTCTTTCAGGAAAAACTCTTCATTTACGAAGTGCTATCTGGTTCTAAAACTTATAAGGCCTGTGGCACGGAGGTCAATTGCCCCCTAAAAGTATAGAGCCCTGTGTAAAGAATGTTCCTGCTACTGAGGCGGTCATAAGGCAGGCAAGGGTCGCAGCAAGAAGTGCTCTTAAGCCGACTGCCGAGAGGTCTTTTGTTCTTTCAGGCACAAGTGCAGCTATACCGCCTACGAATATGGCAAGCGAGGCAACATGGGCAAAACCGCAGAGGGCATAAGCAGCAAGAAAAGCCGAACGCGGCTCTTTAATTGCACCGGAGGAAAGCACAACCTGAAGGTCTTGATAGGATTTTACCTCTGTAGCAACGGTTCTTTCGCCGATTATCTTTGCTACCTCAAAGGCATCAGAAGGCGGAACACCTATAACAAGAGTAAATGGATAGAACACATAACCTAAAAGCCCCTTTAGTGACCAGTCTATCTGGATGCCGAACAGGCTGTTCAGCCTCATCCCGACGCTTGTAAGAAAAAGGTCAATCAAGGCTACAAGACCTAAAAAAGCCAAAAGCAGTGCCACGATTCCAAGCACGAGTTTAAGCCCTGCGTTTGCACCGTTTATAATCGCCTCTATAAGGGTGGATTCTTTTTCATACTGTGGGGTTACCTCTATTCCGAGTGTTTCGGGTTTTTCCGTCTCTGGCAGGATGAGTTTGGACATCACTATAGCTGCAGGTGCTGAAAGTATGGATGCTGAGACCAGATGCCCTGCTATCGTCGGGAACACGCCCTGAAGTATAAAGACATAAAGCGCCATAACGCTTGATGCAATGGTTGCCATGCCTGCCGTAAGTATGGTGCATAACTCCGAGCGTGTCATTCCGGTAAGATACGGGCGGATTGTCATCGCGGATTCGATTCCCACGAAGATGTTGCTTGATGCGCACAGGGATTCTGCCCCGCTTATTCTCATCAGCTTTGTGAACAATTTAGAAAAGACTTTTATCAGCCACGGCATCACCCCGACGTAGTAGAGAATAGCCATAAGGCTTGCAAAAAACACTATTGTAGGCAAAGCCTGAAACGCAAGGAAGAATCCAAGAGACTCCTCCCCCATCTCATTCGTAGTGCCCGGTGGCAGTGCAAGTCTTCCGAAAAGAAACCTTGTGCCTGCGCTTGCACTGTCAAGCACTTTTACAACAACGTCGTTTATGAACAGGAATATCTTGGTGCCGGCAGGCAGAACAAATATGAACAGTGCGAATATGAGCTGAAGTAAGACTCCCCAGAAGACAACACGCCAGTTGATTGTCCTTCTGTCAGAGGAAAGCACCCACGCAAAAGTCAGCAGGATAAATATTCCTGCAAAACTTACGAGGTTATACATCAGTTTACTTACCCGCCTTTACGTCTTTCACCCATGATTACCCTTATCATCTCCCTTGGTATATCATGCAAAGGAAGGACTTTATCAGCAGCATCTGCATTTATCACCTCAGCAGGCATGCCAAAGACAACGGATGTCTCCTCTGATTCCGCTATTGTATAACCTCCTCTTGCTTTTATTTCGAGCATACCCTGTTTGCCGTCATTTCCCATACCGGTCAGCACTATACCCATTGTCCTTCTTCCGAACCGTTCGGAAGCAGACGCCATCATGGTGTCAATAGAGGGTATGTATCTGTCCTCGTATGCAGATTTTTTCAAGGTCACATATGTTTTCTGCCCCCTGGGTTTAAGAATCATATGGTGTCCTCCAGGGCAAATCAAAACCTTGCCTTTTTCGATCTCATCACCGTCCTCTGCCTCTTTCACACGCACACTGGTCAGTTTGTTAAGCCTCTCGGCAAGAGACCTTGTAAACCCCTTCGGCATATGCTGACTGACAATCACCCCTGATGGAAAATCCGCCGGCAGTTTTGTAAGTATAATCTGGAGCGCTGGCGGTCCTCCTGTTGACGCACCAATAGCAACGACCTCAACATCTCCCCTCTCAGGAGGAATCTCTGCCGGTTCTTTAATCTGCTCTTCAAGAAGCTGAAGGTTCTTGCTGAGCACGTTCATATTGAGGTCTTTTATTCCCTTAACCTTGAGCAGAAGGTCTTTCTCTATGTTCTTCAGCTCTGCAGAAGCTCTTTTGGAAGGCTTGGCTATAAAGTCAACTGCTCCGAGTTCCAGTGCCTTGAAGACTGTCTTTGCATCTGAGTATGAGCTGACCATTATAACCGGCGTAGGCTGCTGCATCATAAGCCACCTGAGAAAACTAAAGCCGTCCATCTCAGGCATGTCGAGATCAAGGGTTATAAGGTCAGGCTTGAGTCTCAGGGTCTTTGCAATGGCGTCAATACCGTCTGAAGCCAACCCTATAACTTCTATATCAGGGTCGGTCTCCAACATATTTTTTATGGTCTGCCTGCTGAATGCGGAATCGTCTACGACAAGGACTTTAACTTTCTTGCTCATCTTCCCCACACCAGTTTAAAAAGAGTTTCATCTGACATCGAGACAACAGCCTTCCTGGGTTTCTGATAGACCATATCACTCTTTAGATGCTTCAATGCAAAAGCCGTGGATATACTTATAAGAGATTCAGCGTGTCCCAATAGCAAATAACCTCCTTCCGAGAGAATTTGATAGAAGTTATCTATCAGTTTTTTCTTTGCATCGGTATTAAAATAAATAAGCACGTTTCTGCAGAATATCACGTCTACCTTCCCGATGAGTCTTACCTTAGACGGATCAAGCAAGTTAAGGCAGTTGAAGCTTACAAGTTTTTTAACCTCATCTTTTATCTTGAAGCCGCCTTGAACTTCCTCAAAATACTTCCGGATGTAATATTCATCTGTAGTCCTGAACGAGTTCGCTTTATAAATACCTTTTCTTGCCCTCTGCAGAACCCTTTGATTTATGTCGCTTCCTATAATTTCAATGTTCCATCCGTCGAAATAGTGGGCTCGCTCAAGCATAAGCATGGCAATGGTATAAGGCTCTTCACCTGAAGAACAGCCTGCTGACCATATCCTTATTATTCTTGAATCTTTCTTCAGGTTCTTGAGTTCTTCGCATATCTCATCGATGAATGCATTCAGCTGGTTCTGCTCTCTGAAAAAGTAGGTCTCATTTACAGTAAGAACATCTATTATAGCGGAGAACTCTTCCTCCTTCTTTTTGTCGTAAAGGAGGAATCTGTAATAGTCCCTGAAGTTTTCAAGCTGGAGAATTTTAAGTCTTCTGCTGAGTCTTCTCTGGATGAGATATTTCGAATCGTCATCAAAGTATATACCGCAGTAATCTGAAATTAAATCCCTCAGCAGTCTGAATACGTCTTCAGGTAACGGTATGAACTCGTCTCTGCTAACCATTTATATAATTTTCTATCACCTTTCTGACCACAGGGTCTTCTTCTTCGTCAAACATTTTTTCTATTTCCTTTCTTACATCGCTTTGGGAACTTCCACCGAGCACCTCCACTGCAGCCACCCGTGTTGCCCAGTCCTCATCCTTAATGAAAGGCAAGATGTTGTATTCAACGTTTTGAAAACCTGAAAGCGCTTTTATTGCTGTTCTTCTGATTTCTTTGTCTTCAGAGGAGAGCATTCTTATCAGTGCTTCTCTTGCTTCTTCGCCTCCGAGCTTCCCGATAGCATCTATTGCAGAGGTAACAACAAAGCCGTTTTCATCCGAGAGAAGCTTTACTAAATTCGGGACTGCTTCTTTTCTGCCGAGCATACCAAGCGCCTTTGAGGCTGCAACCCTTACCATATCATCAGAGTCCTCGAGCAAAAGGCAGAGATGTTCAACCGATGCCTCCCTGCCTCTTGCACCAAGACTTAAAGCTGCAGACACTCTTATCTCAGGGACTTCATCAGTCAACGCCTGTATGAGATATTCCATCGAATCCTCTGTATCTATCAAAGACAGAGCTTTAACAACCGCCTGTCTTACCGAGACATCATCATCTTTTAGTGCAAAACCGAGGGCAGGAACCATTTCAGGCAGGGCAAGCCTACCAAGAAGCAGAGCGGTATTTTTCCTCAGCACCGGATTTTCGCTATGAAGACCTTTCATAATCTCTTCTATATCAAGCCCGTCTTTGAGCATGCTTAGAGCCTCTACTGCAGACTCCTGGACATCAATGTAAGGGTCTGTGAGAAGCTCTTTTATGGCATTTACCGCTCTGTAGTCCCCTATATTCGAGAGGCACTTTGCCGCAAGTGACCTGACATGACCGTCTTCATCCCTTAGGAGCTCTATCATAATATCGTAATAAACAGGCGAAGCAATGTCAGCGGCAACATCACATATAAAACGCTTGAGTGTGGGGTCTTCGGACTTAAAAAGCGGCACAAGTGATTCAGGTTTTTCTTTTCCTATAAACAGCAGTGCTTTTTTGACATCTTCTGCAAACTCTTCGTCTGTGGACAACTCAAGCAACGGGATAAGTGCCTTTTCGTCTTTCAGTAGCCCGAGAAGGAGTATTGCAGAGCCTCTTACCTCAGCCCTGCTGCTTGTTGCATGGGCAAGCAATATATCAATAACTTTGTCACCGAAAACCTTTCTAAGTGTGCCGGTTATAAGATTTTCCTCAACACCCTTGTGGTAAAGCATCTCAATGGCTCTTAGTGCTTCCTGCTGGACTGCCTTTGATTTGTCAGTGATAAAGCGCACTATACGTTCAAGGGATTCTCCATCTCCGAGCACACTCAGTGCTCTAAGGGCGGGTTCTCGCAGGGTGGATTTATCAAGTGCTCGCAAGAGGGCAGGCACTGCCCGTCTGTCGCCTATTCTTCCGAGTGCTTCTGCTGCCGGATATGCTGTCCAAAGGTCATCGCTTTCGAGTATATCAATAAGGGCGTCTACAACTAAAGCTTCTTTTATGTTGCCGAGGTTTTCAACTGCAGATGCGCGCACATTTTCATCCTCATCCTTGAGCGCTTCAATCAGAAGAGGAACAGCTTTTTTGTCACGCACGTGGCCGATTATATCAATAATAAACTTTCTTACATCATTGTTAGATGTATCGAAAGCCTCTATCAGGTAATCGGTAATCTTTCTGCCTAATCTGGTGAGTGCTTCCATTGCCGAGTTCCTTGCACCTGCATTGTCTTCAAGATAAAGGAGCTTGATAAGTCCGTTTATATACGACTCGACAGGATACTCTTCAAGCAGGATATCCACTGCTGTTTTCCGCACCCTCCAGCTTGCATCCTGCATTGCCATAAGAAGGAGTCTAACGGCATTCATCGGTTCGACAGCCCCCAGATGCTTTTTAAGCATCAATACTGCCTGCCGTCTTATTTCAACATCCTCGTTACTTAACTTTTCTTCTATTTCTTCAATCATCTCTTGTTTTTAAAACTCCATGTTTTGTCAGAGCATGCCCATTTTTAACATCATCTGTCTTATACCGTCGTAGTCTTCGTCTCTTGCATCAGTAAATCCGGTATAGCTCTTGTCTATTGCGCTGAGTATAGCTGCACTTTCAGGAACCTTGTCATTGAGCTTTTTCAGAACAGACTTAAGGGCCTCTGCTGCTGCGGCATCAAAAGAACTGCTAGCACAGATATTGAATTCAGGTATCTCATCGGAGAACTTTATGAACCTCAAGCCCTGGTCTTTGAACCTGAATGCAGTGCTTTCCTTAACGCCTCCTGCATCGAACTCCCCTTTCAACACTGCCCTGACGATATCATCATGGTGACCGAGGTAGTTATAGTATGAAAGGTCTTTAAGGTCTATGCCCTCTTCAAGAAGCATTGCTCTGGGCACGATGTGGCTGGATGTCGAATGGACGTCTCCAAAAGCGAATGACCTGTTCTTTATGTCTTTCACAGACCTTATATTGCTGCCTTCCTGCGTGATTATCACTGAGTGATGATAGGGTTTACCGTCTCTGAGTGCTTTTACAAGGAGTCTTGCTCCGTATGTTTTATGCGCCTCGATATAGGTATGCGGGGTCATATAGCATAGCTGTGTGATTCCCTGCCCCAGCTCCCGCACTGCGGTCTCATAATCCGGAGCTACTTTAAGCTCGAACTTCTTGCCGAGTTCCCTGCTGAGATAATCTATAAGCGGAGTGAATTTCTTATACATGTCTGCAGGAGACTCCAGAGGCACAACACCAAATCTTATAATCTCTGTAATTCCATCTTCGTAAAGCTTAAATTTTTCCATTTCCATGCTTACGAGTTCTGAGTCTTTTACCAGTTCGCGCAACAGTTTATTTATTCTGAATGCAAGGTCGCGGTTCTCACTCGGAATATTCTTTATCTTTTCTATAGACGCCCATATCTGATTAGAACCGACTTTCTGCTCATAGATAGCCCTTGATATCTGCTGGCTCTTGTCGGATATCATCTCTACTGCCTTTGATATCTGTCTGCTGCTTGCAGCCTGCTGTTCTGTAGATATATCTACCTGATGTGATGCATCTCTCATTCTTTCCGCAGCTTTTATGATAAGGCTTACTCCTTTTGACTGCTCTGAGGTTGCCTTTGCAATCTGTCCTACCATGATTCTGACACGCTCTATGGCTTCTGACACGTGTCTTGCAGCCCTTGCCTGCTCTGTCGTAGAGCGCTCGATGGAATAAGCCATCTCAGAGGACAACTTGGAACTGTCAAGTATCTTCTTCAGGGCATCCGATGACTCTTTAGTAAGCTCAATCCCCTCATTAACGGAAACCAGTCCGTCCTCCATTGCCTCTATCGCATCCTTTACTTCCTGCCTGACGGACTGTATAAGCTGCGATATCTCCTGCGTGGACAAAGCAGTTCTTTCTGCAAGGTCTTTTATTTCATCTGCAACTACAGAGAAGCCCTTGCCGTGTTCACCTGCCTGTGCAGCAAGAATTGCAGCATTAAGAGCAAGAAGGGTTGTTTGGTCTGTAATCTCGTCTATCACATTGAGTATTTTGCCTATTTCTTCTGACCTGCCTCCAAGTTTCCGTATAGCACCTGCAGTCTTTTCCACAGAGACCTTTATCTTTTGCATTCCCTCCATGGTCTTGTTCATAGAGGTCACACCAAGCGTTGATGCATCATCCGCAACCTTGCTCGAAAGTTTAGCTGACTCTTTGGCACTCACTTCGACTTCCTTTATGGAAGATATTATTTCTTCAACAGAGGAGAGCGTCTCATCAGACACCCTTGCAAGCTCTTCTGCGTTTTGTGCAACTTCTTTTATAGTGGCAGACAGCTCTTCTATGGATGATGAAGTAGCTTCGATTCCACCGGACAGTTCATGCGTAAGGTTTGTTACAGAGCTGATACTTGTAGCCATCTCTTCCATTGAAGCGGCGGTCTCTTCGACTGATGCAGCAAGGCTTTCTGTGCTTTCAGCTATTTCTGTTATAGCTGCGTTAAGCTGATCCATAGAGCTTGATATATCGGCTATTGCTTCGGCTTCAAGCTGTGTGCTCTCGACAACTTTTCGTGACTCGTCTTCAACCATGTCAGAGGTGTTCGATATCCTCTTTGACACCTCCTTAACCCTCTGAAGGATACTGCTTATGGATTGAAGTGATTCTTTTATTGATTTATCAAGCCTTCCAATTTCATCATTTGTTTTTATCCCTGTATGAAATGAAAGGTCGCCTCCAGCCATTTTTGCAGCGCTATACTCCAATGTCTTCAGAGGGGTTATAACGAACCTTCTTATTATCCACCAGAAGATACTGCCCAGGACTCCTATACCAATGAGACTGCCCACCGCAACCATAAGTAAAAAGTTCGCTATTTTTTCGTATTCTTTTTCCAGTGAAACAGAGACCTTCACAGCACCTATTATTGATTTTTCAGGGGCGTGGCATCCCTGACATGAAGGCAAGTTTTTAAGCGGGCGATAAAATATAAGGGTTTTTCCTTTTTTAACTGTGATGTGAGTGCCTGTTGATACGATAGTTTCCAACGCCTCTTTTTCAACTGGAGGGGCATCAGGCTTAAACGCCTCTCTTCCTTCCCAGTTGTAAACTTCTATTCCTTCAAAACCGCTTACTGACTTAAGGTCTTCTATTAAAGGCTTTGCCACCTCTGCCTTACCTTCGAGCATAGTTCGCTCGATGCCTTTTGTAATCACCTTGGCAGTGGCTTCCAGTCTACTCTCAGCAAGGGAGTAAATATCAGCCCTTTCGACCATAAGCACAAGAAAGCTCGTCACCGCTACTCCGACTATGAGTATGGCGATACCTATGCCCAAAATCTTAAATTCAAGTTTCTCCTTCATTAGGGAGCCCTCCTAACTCTACGAGTCATTGATCGTTGCCTCAAATTTTAATATCTCTTCTATATGAATGATAGAGATAAACCTATCTCCCAGGACTGCAACTCCATCTATAAATTTTGTCTCCTTTTCTGTCAGATGAGCAGGCGGTTCATGTATGTCACTGGCAGGGACCCTTATCACACTCATACTTCTGTCCACCAGCACACCTATTGACCCTTTCGGTCCTTTAAGTATCACTATCTTTTTTTTACCCTGCCCGTTACTGTCGCTGATAAAAAGCCTTTTTTTGAGGTCAACTACAGGGATTATCTTTCCCCTGAGAGAAGTAATTCCGAGCACAAATGGGTCTGTCTTGGGAACTCTGGTTATTCTCTGCAGTCTGAGTATTTCCTCGACATCAGAGACTCTGAATGCATAATCTTCCTTTGACAATTTAAATGCCAGAAGCTCAATTATCTCTCCTGCCTCTTCTATTTTAGCATCCAGATTATCCGGAGGTTTCTCGGTCTTTGTTTCCGGCTCTGTGTGTCTGGGGAGAATATCAGCTTTTGACTGACGTGACTCTCTATCCTTGTCTGTCAAGGATTCCCTAATCTTGGTCTGTGCTTTAACGTCTTTTAGCTTTTTCCTTATTTTGGCTATATCCATAAACCTACTTTTCGTGGAAAAACCTACTAATTTTCTCACAAAACGACAAAAAATGTAAAGTTGCATTGACTAACATGGGCAATAGATATTATCTTTAAACACCATGAAATTATTTCTCTTTGACATTGACGGCACGCTGATAGATTCAGGAGGGGCAGGGACGAGGGCTCTGGAGCTTGCCTTTAAAGAGCTATTTTCCATAAGACACGCCTTCCAGGGAATCGCCATGGCTGGCAAAACAGATATTGAGATAATCAAAGAAGCCCTCAACAAGTATCAAATACCTGCAAATGACGGGGTAATACCAGCGGTCACCAGCTCTTATCTGAGGCATCTCAGCGTGGAAGTGCACAATGACAGGAAGCACCTGAAACCCGGAGTCAGAGACGTGTTGGACAGGCTCAGCGAAAGGCCTGATTGCCACCTCGGTCTATTGACAGGCAATATTGAAGAAGGCGCAAGAATAAAGCTTGGCGCTTTTGACCTAAACCGCTACTTTTCTTTTGGAGCATTCGGAAGCGACAACGAAGACAGGAGAAAGCTCCTACCTCTGGCAGTCAAGAAATTCAAAAATATTACCGGTAAGACTGTCAATTACAGCAGTTGCATAGTGATTGGCGACACGCCACGAGATGTCCACTGTGCAAAACCCTATGGAGCACTGTCCGTGGCTGTTGCCACAGGTCCTTATGCTGTAGAACACCTCAGGGAAACAGGTGCTGACGTTGTGCTCAGAACCCTTTCAGACGGGGGCGCACTGTTTAAACTATTAGACTAGAAGCACTAAATACAGCCTACTTCTGTTTTTTAAGCAGTTTTTTCGCCTGCTTTACCACATTCTGGACAGTAAAGCCGAGCTTTTCAAAGACCACTTTTCCAGGTGCAGATGCGCCAAATCTGTCTATGCCTATAACAGAGCCTTCCAGCCCGACGTACTTATACCAGCCGAGTGTTGCCCCTGCCTCTACAGCCAATCTGTTTTTCACATCAGGAGGAAGAACCTCATCTTTGTATTTTTTAGGCTGGGCTTCAAAAAGCTCAAAGCTTGCCATGTTTACGACCCTTACATTAACTTTGTTCTTTCTTAAAATCTCTGCTGCTTCAAGACACAGATGAACCTCAGAGCCAGAGGATATCAGGATAACATCCGGCTTTCCTTTTGAATCTGAAATAATATAGGCTCCTCTTTTCAGGTTTTCTGCTGGTGCATAAACAGTGCGGTCTATAACAGGCAGTTTTTGTCTTGAAAGTATTAATGCCACAGGTCCTTCTTTATGTTTAAGAGCCACCTTCCATGCCTCTATGGTCTCGTTTGCATCCGCTGGTCTGATAGCCAGAGAATTTGGCACGGCCCTTTGGATAGTAAGCTGTTCTATTGGCTGGTGCGTAGGTCCGTCTTCGCCGACTCCTATAGAGTCATGCGTAAAGACATATATAACATGAGTCTTCATGAGAGCAGAAAGTCTTTTGGCAGGACAGAGATAATCAGAAAACACAAGGAATGTTCCACCGTAAGGAATCAGCATCCTGCTGAGTGCCATACCATTGAGAATAGCCCCCATTGCATGTTCTCTTACTCCAAAATGGATGTTTCTACCAGCACTTCCCGGTGAGAAGTCCGGGTATCCTTTCAGGTATGTATTGTTAGATGGAGCAAGGTCTGCAGAGCCGCCGACAAGTTCAGGGATAGCACCGGCAACGGCGTTTAAGAACTTTCCTGATGCACTTCTTGTTGCCACCGGACCATCCTGAGGCTTAAATTTGGGAAGGTTCTTTTCCCATCCTTCGGGAAGCTTTCCGCTTATAAGGTCGTTCCATTTTTGTGCAAGCTCTGGATATCTCCTGCTGTATTTCTTAAACCGGTCTTTCCACTGTTTTTCAAGGGCTTTACCTTTTTGTATGGCTTTTCTCATGTGCGTTAAGACTTCTTTAGGGACATAAAATTCCTTTTGCGGGAAACCCAGTCTCTGCTTTATGAGCCTTATTTCATCTTTTCCAAGCGGTGCGCCGTGGGCAGCGGCTGAGTCCTGTTTATGAGGGCTTCCGTATCCAATATGGGTTCTGGCTATAATGAGCGAAGGTCTGTGTCTTTCGTTCTTTGCCCTTCTGATGGCTTTTTCTATGCCTTTTAAGTCGTAGCCGTCAACCCGTTCTGTATGCCAGCCGTATGCCTGAAATCTCTTTTGAACGTCTTCTGTAAACGCCAGGTCTGTAGAGCCTTCTATTGTAATTTTATTATCCGAATAAAGATAAATAATCTTTCCGAGTTTCAGGTGACCTGCAAGAGAAGCAGCCTCAGAGGAAATTCCCTCCATGAGGTCTCCGTCGCTTACAATGCCGTAAATATGGTAGTCAATGATTGGAAAGCCGGGCTTGTTAAACATCTTGGAAAGATACCTTTCAGCCATAGCCATGCCAACGCCTGTAGCAAAGCCCTGTCCCAAAGGACCTGTTGTGGTTTCTATGCCGCAACTAAGGCAGTATTCAGGATGCCCGGGCGTCTTGCTTTCCCACTGGCGAAAGTTCTTAATGTCATTTAAAGAGATATTATGACCAGTTAAGTACAAGAGGCTGTAAAGTAGCATTGAGCCGTGTCCTGCAGACAGCACAAACCTGTCCCGGTTCTGCCACGCAGGGTTCTTTGGGTTGTGTCTCAGGAATTTTGTCCAGAGCACATAAGCCATTGCTGCATCGCCCATCGGCATACCTGGATGCCCTGACTTAGCACGCTCTACTGCGTCTGCAGAAAGCATCATTATGGTTTTTATGCACAGCTCATCAATCTTGTTCATTTAGCCTCCAGATTTATTTTTTACCGGCAGTCCTGACCACTGCAATGAAACCCGGCAACCGGCAGAGAATTATCTCATATAGAGTTTATGGAATTCAAGGGATTTGAACTCGTCCAGATACATGTAAAACGGAAACAGGTTAAAGAAGATGTTGGCTCCAAATGCCATTGCAATTTTTGGATGATAATGGTATAAATATATTAATTTTTTATAAATATATTAATTTATATTTATTTTACTAAAATAACAATTTCTCGGAGCTGTTTCTTCTATCTTGAATGTAAACTCTGTAGATGTTTTAAGATAGAAGGGACAGTGAGGGAAATACTCCATGAAAACCAAAGTTAAAACAAAAACTGAATATAAGGGGAGGAAGAAGTCCTCGGGGCTCACAGATAAATTCTTTAAGACCATTCTTGACAGTATAAACGACACAATCTCCATCATTAATGTTCGTGATTTCAGAATAACCGCAGTCAACAGTGTTTTTCTTAAAGAATTCAAGCTGAAAGAAGAGGAAGTCATAGGGAAGACCTGTTACGAAGTAACCCACCACCGGACCGAACCGTGCACACCGCCGGACAATACCTGCCCCCTTCTTGAGACCCTCAAGACCGGCAAACACTCAAAAACCGAGCATATACATTACGACAAGAATGGTGAAAAAACATATGTAGAGGTCTCTACATCGCCGATATACGATGGAAACGGAAAGATTATACAGGTCGTCCATGTAGCCAGAAACATCACCGAGCGCAAAAAGGCAGAGGAGGCGCTGTCGCGGGAGTTAAGAGTCAACTCGGCAATAGCCGAGCTGTCCAGCGCACTCATCTCAACGATGTCGATTGATGACCTTTCATACATAGTGCAGGAGAAAGCCAAGAGTCTTACGGACAGCACGCTCGGTTATGTAGGCTATATTGACCCGCACACAGGTTATCTTATCTGTCCCACGCTTACCAAAGACATCTGGGAGACCTGTCAGGTTACAGCTAAAGGCACAGTGTTTGAGAAGTTCGCCGGTTTGTGGGGGTGGGTATTAGAAAACCGCAAACCTCTCCTGACCAACACACCAGCCGATGACCCGCGGTCATCAGGAATTCCGCAAGGGCACATACCAATCAAACGATTTCTGTCTGCCCCTGCACTCATTGGTGAAATGCTCGTCGGACAGGTGGCAGTAGCCAACGCAGAGCGTGACTACACTGAACGGGACCTTGAAATGATAGAACGCCTTGCTGCACTTTATGCAGTAGCCGTCCAGCGAAAATGGGCAGAGGAAGAATTAAAAACCCACCGCGACAACCTTGAGTACATGGTAAGGGAACGCACTGCAAAACTAACTACTGCCAATAAGCGCCTTAAGCTCGAAATTACCGAACGCAAACAGGCAGAAAAAGAACTGAAAGAATCAGAAGACAAATTCAAAAGTCTGGCTGAGGAATCACTGGTCGGTGTTTATCTCATACAGGACGGGTTGTGCAAGTATGTTAATCCGAGGTTAGCCGAAATATTCGGCTATACAGTAAAGGAACTGATAGACAAAAAAGGTCCCAAGGATGTAGTTCTGCCCGAGGACTGGCCGATTGTCGAGAAAAATCTCAGAAAACGGATATCAGGCAAGGTCAAATCCATCCATTACGAGTTCAGGGGAGTGAGAAAGGATGGAGAGGTTATACATGTAGAGGTTTACGGTTCCCGGACAACATACAATGGCAAGCCAGCCATTATAGGGACCTTGCTGGACATCACCGAGCGCAAGAAAATGGAAGAGCTTCTTCTTCGGTCCAAGCAGGACTGGGAAGACACATTCAACACTATCACCGACATGGTCACCATTCATGACAAGGACTTCAATATAATACGCGCTAACAAGGCCGCTGAAAAAATACTCGGGCTGCCTTTTCTGGAAGTCAAAAAAGCAAAGTGCTATAAGTATTACCACGGAACAAACTGCCCTCCTGAAAATTGCCCCAGCTGCCAGTGTCTCAAGACAGGAAAGCCCACCACCTTTGAAATGTTTGAGCCTCATTTGAATATGTTTATTGAAATCAGAGCCATCCCACGCTTTAACAACAATAACGAACTTGTAGGCTTAATCCATGTTGTCAGGGATATCACCGAGCGGAAAAAAATAGAGGATGAGCTTAATAAGAGAGTTGAAGACCTTGAAAGATTCTACGACCTGGCTGTGGACAGAGAACTCAAGATGAAGGAACTTAAGGAGGAGATAAGACGACTGAAAGCGGAACTTTCCCGCTACAAAGACAACTGCTAATGAATAAAGAGATTGCTTGCAGAATGCTCGGTCAACATATAAACAGCTGGCAGTCCCTTCTCGATGCCCTGCCCCATCCAGTGTTCGTTCAAGATACGGAATACAACATCGTAACGGCAAACAGAGCGTTCATCGGTCTCTATGGAAAAAACGGTGATGTCAGGGGCATGAAATGCTACCAGTTACTTCACGGGAAAGACAAGCCGGTAAAGAACTGCCCTACGGTAAGAGTGCTGAAAACCGGAAATACGGAAAGGTCTGAAGTCCATGAAGACTCCAATGGGAGGGTTCTGCTCATGATGACATCCCCCATAATTGAAGACAACAGCATTATAGGCATCGTCCATTCGTTCACGGACATAACAGAATTAAAAAAACGGGAACGCGCCCTCCAGAGAACCAGGGAAGCCTTCCTCAACATGCTTGAGGACATACACGAGTCATACACGGAACTCGAAGACCTTTTTATAAAACTCATAAAGGCACTTGTTAATGCCTTGGATGCAAAGAGTCCGTGGACAAGAGGTCATTCCGAAAGGGTGGCATCATACGCAGAGCAGATTGCAAAAGAGATGGGGCTTGATGAAGACGAAATAAAAAATCTTCAGCTCGCAGGACTTCTGCACGACATCGGGAAAATAGGCACTTACGATTCCCTTCTGGATAAGCCCGAAAAACTCACAGCCGAAGAGTTCGAAATCGTAAAAAAGCACCCTGACCAGGGTGCGGCGATTCTTCAGGGAATAAAACAATTAGCAGACGTAATCCCCATAATCAGACATCACCATGAAAGGCTTGACGGAAAGGGATACCCTGACGGGCTTAAAGGAGAAGAGATACCACTCAGTGCGAGAATTCTCCATGTGGCTGACTCATTCGACTCGATGACAGCAGACAGACCATACAGACCATCCCCTGGCAGAGAATATGCCATATCCGAATTGAAAAAACACAGCGGCAGGCAGTTTGACCCTCAAGTGGTCGAGGCGTTCTTAAAAATTATCGACTGATTGTTGTTAATATAGCTAAAATCAAGATGATAAGTTCCCGTTGTTTATTAACTTTTTCGTTTGGAAAAAGCTTGACACACCCTATCGGTGTGATATCTTCTCATATAGGAGGCCTAACAATACGTTGCCACTTCGAAACAGAGGCATCTGGAAAATGATACTAAGAAAGAAAGAGCTTTTAAAAATAGAAGACCCTTGTCTTTTGCTTCACAGCCTATCACAGACTTACCTCAAAAACGGTGCTTTTAAGAATGCACTGAATATCACTGTTCAGAAGACTAAAGAATTCTACAGGTCAGATTTTGCAACGATATTTCTTTCTGAAGAAGATGGAAAAAACCTCACAATCGAAGCGGACTACGGACGCAAAAATAACAGAACCCACATAAAAATACCTATTAACTCCGGAACCCCCGAAGGATTTGTTTTTCTAAACAAACAATCTGCTGTAATCACAGACATTACAAAGGAAAGCCGTTTCAAGATAGCAGAACCAATCAGAAAAGACGGAGTAAAAAGCGGCATTTGGGCGCCTATGATTGTAGATAACCATCAAGCTCTGGGGGTTATCAGTGTCTGTTACAAAAAGACAATAGACGTGCCAGCGTTTGTCGTATGGTTTCTGGAAACAATTGCAAACAGTCTTGCGGTTTACATCAAAAAAGAGAAGACTTTGCAGGAGGCTATGCAAACAAATACCTTTCTCACCTCAGTTCTTGAAGGAATGGGAGAAGGGGTCGTTGTCGTAGACCGGGATTTCAAAATCCTCAGGGCAAACAAAAGCTACTGCACTAAGGTCAAGATGAGCTGCAGTGAAATAGTAGGCAGGTATTGCTATGAAATTTCTCATCATCTGTCAAAGCCGTGCTACGAGGCAGGCGAGGAATGCCCTGTAAAAGCAGCCTTTGAGACAGGTTACAGCCGCAGGGTAGTGCATACACATCTCGACAAAGAGAACAAACCCACTTACTTGGAAATCATTTCATATCCCTTAAAGAACATGGCGGGCAATATAACATCTGCAATCGAAGTGTTTACAGATGTTACTGAAAGGGTTGCCCTTGAAGAAGAGCTGAACAAAAAAATAAAAGACCTTGAAGAATTCTATGACATGGCAGTGGACAGAGAACTGAAGATGATAGAGCTCAAAGAGGAGATACAGCGTCTCAGAGAAGAGTTAGAAAATCTAAAAAAGGAAAAGCAGTGAGATTTAAAATCCCGTTTACAGCCAGCCTGATAGGGGCGCTGACCGGTTACCTCATACTTTCGCCGTTTACAATGTATGTCTCTCATGTTGTGCACAGGTATCAGTCGCCTACTGATATGAGCGTTTATAAAGTCTTTCTGCCTGAGTTCTGGCAATGGGCAGTGTTTTTTGTGATTTTCGGCAGCATTGCAGGTCTTGTCATAGGCATGCTCTACAAGAGTATAAGAGAGCGGACATCGGAAATCAGAGAGACAAAAAATTACATGGAAATGCTTTTCAACAGCGTCGCCGACGGGATAATAACCATTGACCGACAGTATAGAATCAAAAACGCCAACAAGGCATTCCTTGATATGACAGGCTCCACCCGCAACAAGGTAATAGGCGAATATTGCTACAAAGTCTTCCATAGAAAGGATAAGCCGTGCAGCGGCGCTGAATACAGCTGCCACCTTAACGATGTCTTTGAATCAGGAAAATCCATGACAGCCGTTCATACGCATCAGGACAGAAAAGGCAATTTAATACTTACCGAGATCACATGGCATCCACTCAAAGGCAAGGAAGACCAAATACCGCAGACTGTCGCCATCATAAGGGACATAACCATGCGTAAAAAAAATGAAGCAGACCTAAAAGCCGCTTTGGCTTACGCCGAAAGCATCGTTGAAACCATACACGAACCACTTATTGTTCTTAATGCGGACTTTCGCGTCGTATCGGCAAATCGTGCATTTTATGAAACCTTTATGGTTGCCCCGGAAGAGACAGAAAACAAGCTTATTTACGAACTCGGCAACCGGCAGTGGGACATTCCAGAACTCAGAAGACTCCTCGAGGACATCATTCCCCAAAATACCAGTTTCAATGATTTCGAGGTCACATATAACCTCCCAAACGTCGGCACCAAAACACTACTGCTTAATGCCCGCCGCATCCGCCAGAAGGGAAAGGGCACCGACATGATACTGCTTGCTATCGATGACATTACCGAACGCAAGCAGCTGGAGCAGAAGATAAAAGACTACACCTTGAATCTCGAAAACATGATAGAGGAAAGGACAAAGGAGCTTAAAGAGTCGGAGAAAAAACTCAGAAACATAATGGAAAGTGCTCCAATCGGTATTGTGGTGAGCACTCCCGAGGGTGAAATCATCGAGGCAAACCCTGCCATGCTTAAAATGTTCGGCTATGACACGAAAGAAGAGTTCTTAACGCAACGGGCTCCTGACTGTTATTACAATCCGAAAGACAGGGAGCGTTTTATCGGACTCATCGAAAAGGGCATAGTCAGAGACTTTGAGGTGCAGTTTAAGCGCAAAGACGGCAGTATCTTCTGGGGGGCGATGAGCTCTATAACCCAGATGACCAAAACCGGAAAGACTCAGTTCATCAACACAATACAGGACATCACCAAACGCAAACAGGCAGAACAATTAGCGCGCGAAGCACAGGAAGGACGCATTCGCGCTGAAAGACTCGCTGCCATCGGGAAACTCTCATCGGCAGTAGGACATGAATTAAGAAATCCCATTGGTGCCATAAACAATTCCATTTACTTCCTGAAAATGGTTTTAAAGGAGCCTTCTGAAAAAGTAAAAAAACACCTTGACATGATAGAGGAACAGGTAAAGTTGTCAAATGAAATAATTACCGACATGCTTGAGTTTGCAAGAGGAAGAGAACCTGTCATGGGAGACATCGACATCAACAACGTATTAAAGGAAAGCATTGCACAGGCTACCGTGGCAGAGAATATAGAAATCAAGACTAATCTCGACCCTTCTGCCCCAATCATAAAAGGCGACAGGACTCAACTCACTAGGGTATTCAACAACTTGATATCAAACGCCCTCGACGCCATGCCGCAGGGAGGAATGCTTTCGATAACCATCAGAGCAAATCCTAAGGACGCCTCCTTAGAAGCCGTATTTGAAGACAACGGCACAGGAATCGCCAAAGAGAACCTTAACAAGATATTCGAACCTTTGTTTTCCACAAAGACAAAAGGCATTGGTCTGGGGCTGAGTATATGCAAGATGTTCGTGGAAAAACATGGAGGGACAATTGAAGTCAGCAGTGAGATAGGAAAGGGCTCAACCTTCACTGTAAAGCTTCCGCTTAAGAAGGCTTAGAAATGAGAATACTCATTGCAGATGATGACGCCTCTATGCGCGAGGGGTTAATTGACATACTCGAGGCATACGGCTATCAGGTGGACGGAGCGGTAAACGGAGCAGACGCAGTGGAAAAATGCAAAAACAATACATATGACTTGATATTCATGGACATGAAAATGCCAGTGATGAACGGAGTTCAAAGCTATAAGGAAATAAAGAAGATACTCCCTGAGGCGGTAGTTGTCATGATAACAGCGTATTTTCTCGAGGACCTGATAGCAGATGCATTAAAAGGCGGAGTATACGGCGTCCTTTATAAACCGCTCGACATTGACCGGATAGTGGAACTCATAGAGAACACGGATAAAGGAGCGCTTGTAATGGTAGTAGACGACGACCCGAACACCCTCAGAACATTCAAGGACGTGCTCGAGAGAAAAGGACACCTCTGCTATACCGCCAAAGACGGCGAGGAAGCCATCCAGAGGGCAGAAGAGAAAAAATACAACATTATCTTCATAGACTTGAAACTTCCCACCATAAACGGGCTTGAGACATATCTGAGAATTCGGGAAGTAAACTCTAATGTCGTAGCGGTAATGATAACCGGATACAGAAAGGAAATGACAGGGCATATAGAGGAGGCGCTGAAAAGCACTGCCTATACATGTCTGTACAAGCCATTTAACATGGACGATGTAATAAGGCTTGTCGAAGAGGTCTTAAAAAAGAAAGGGGGGATAAATAATGAAAAAAATCCTTTTAGTAGATGACGACCGTGGAATCAGGGAATCCTTAAAAGATATACTTGAAAAGAAAGGCTATATGGTTGACTTCGCCACCAACGGAATAGAAGGAATGGAATTGTTCAAAAAACATCGGCACCCTGTAGTTCTTGTAGACCTCGTGATGCCAGGACTTGACGGCAAAGGGCTTCTAAATGAAATCAAAAGAATCCAGCCGGAAACAAGTGTAATTGTGATTACCGGCTACAGGATTATAGGCAAAATGATCGAGACCCTGAGAAAAGACATCGTCTGTGTAATGGAAAAACCGCTTGATATCGATTCTCTTCTTGAACGCATTGAAGAACTGCTGAAAGAATAATGGGGGATACAAGACCTAAAACCATATCTTGGTTAGCGGCTTCCATTGCCCTTCTGGGCTGGCTCATGCTCGGAGCCTATATTATCTATGAGTATAAAGAATATGGCTCTTACGTCATAAACCATTTTCTGTCCCCAAAGCCTACTGACATTATATTCCATCTTTTAATGTTATTTATTCCTCTTATTTTTACTCTTATGGGTTATCTTGTAAACGAAAGAGCAATATTTCTTAAGAAAACCCTTCAGTCTGAAAAAAAGCTTGAACAGGTGTTGTCCGAGTGGAAAATGATTATTGATTCCATGCCTATTGGCGTCATGCTTATCGACAAGGATTTCAGCATTATCAGAGCTAATGCCTATATTTCCAAGCTTACAGGAATATCTACCAAGGAGCTGGTATCCAAAAAGTGTTATGAGGTAATACACAAGCAGGACAAGGCAATAAACAACTGCCCGCTGGTTAAATCCATGGAAACACTTACTGGAGAGACACTCGAATATTATGACTCTGAACTCAAAAAATTTTTAAGGGTATACTGCTCGCCTCTTTTTGATGAAAATGGCTCTATAAAGGCTTTTGTACACTCTTTTGTTGACATCACGGATCTGAAGGAAAAAGAAAGGAAACTTACAGAAAGCCGCAACGCCTTCCTAAACATGCTCAAAGACCTTGATATGTCTGTAAAAGAGCTAAGGGGACTGCTTAATGACCTTGTGCTTGCCTTTGCAAACGCTATTGATGCCAAAAGCCACTGGACAAAAGGTCATTCTGAAAGAGTTGCAAGATACGCTGCAGAAATCGCAAAAGAGATGGGCTTAAGAGAAAAAGAAATAGAAACATTGAAAACAGCAGCACTTCTTCATGACATAGGCAAGATAGGCACATACGATGTAATACTTGACAAGCCTGAAAAACTCAGTCCGGAGGAAGCCGCACTTGTCAAACAGCATCCTGTCAAGGGCGTGGAAATATTAACGCCTATAAAGAAACTTCAGGATATTCTGCCGATAATCAAGCATCACCATGAAAGGATAGACGGAAAAGGATACCCTGACGGGCTTAAAGGAGAAGAGATCCCACTCAGTGCAAGAATTCTTCATGTGGCTGACTCATTCGACTCGATGACAGCAGACAGACCATACAGACCATCCCCTGGCAGAGAATATGCCATATCCGAACTGAAAAAACACAGCGGCACTCAGTTTGACCCACAAGTAGTAGAGGCGTTCCTGAGGATTCTGAACAGACAAAAACACAACTCTGCGGACAGTTCAGAATAAAGGCGCACAAGGCACACAGCACTCTTATAGATACGCGCTCTCATTGAAATAATAGCAGAGGTTATTTATTATAAATTATATGGTTCAGGTATTTTTAAGAAAAATCTTTGGGACAAAAAATGAAAGGGAACTAAAAAGACTCTGGCCCGTTGTTGAGAAGATAAATTCACTTGAGTCTAAGGTAGCAGGTCTTTCTGACAACGCACTGAGGGACAAAACCGAGGAGTTCAAAAGAAGGCTTGAAGCAGGAGAAACACTCGATGAACTCCTTCCCGAGGCATTTGCCGTTGTAAGAGAGGTTGCAAAAAGGGTTCTCGGAATGAGGCACTTTGACGTCCAGATACTGGGCGGAATCGTGCTTCATGAAGGAAAGATTGCCGAGATGAAGACCGGCGAAGGAAAGACCCTGGTCGCCACCCTTCCTGTTTACCTCAATGCACTTGAAGGCAAAGGCGTTCATGTAGTTACTGTAAACGATTATCTTGCAAAGAGAGATGCGCATTGGATGGGTCCTATTTATAACTTCCTGGGGCTTAGTGTCGGTGTTGTTGTGCACGGTTTAAGTGATGAACAGAGACAAAAAGCCTACGCTTCAGACGTCACCTATGGCACAAACAATGAGTTCGGATTCGACTACCTGAGAGACAACATGAAATATGACATTTCCCAGTATGTGCAGCGGGAACTCAATTACGCAATAGTTGACGAAGTAGACAGCATACTGATAGACGAGGCAAGGACTCCACTTATAATCTCAGGACCTTCGGAAGACTCAACAGACAAATACTACAAGATAAACCGCATTGTGCCCAAACTCAAAAAGGACATTGACTTCACTGTTGATGAAAAGACCAAAACAGTCGTGCTCACCGAAGAAGGCAATACAAAGGTGGAAAAACTTTTAGGGACAGGCAATCTATACGATCCTGACAACATAGAGCTTGTGCATCATGTGCTTCAGGCGCTAAGGGCTCATCATCTTTTCAAAAGGGACGTGGACTATGTTGTAAAAGACGGCGAGGTCATTATAGTAGATGAATTTACAGGAAGACTCATGCCTGGCAGAAGATGGTCGGATGGGCTTCATCAGGCGATAGAGGCAAAAGAAGGCGTAAAGATAGAAAGCGAAAACCAGACACTTGCAACCATAACATTCCAGAACTACTTCAGGATGTATAAAAAGCTTGCCGGTATGACAGGCACTGCAGACACAGAGGCAGAGGAGTTTGCAAAGATATACAATCTTGATGTAGTAGTCGTTCCCACTCACATGCCGATGATAAGGAAAGACCTTCCTGATGTCATATATAAGACGGAAAAAGGCAAGTTCAACGCCTTAATTAAAGAAATAGAGGAGCTTCATAAAAAAGGTCAGCCTGTACTGGTTGGCACCATATCCATAGAGAAATCAGAAATCTTAAGTCAGATGCTCAAAAAGAGAGGCATACCGCACTCTGTGCTGAATGCAAAATATCATGAGAAAGAGGCTGAGATTATTGCACAGGCAGGCAGAAGCGGCGCAGTAACCATAGCGACCAATATGGCTGGAAGAGGCACCGACATCGTGCTCGGCGGCAACCCGGAGGGGCTTGCACGTGAATTCCTGAAAAACAAGAAAAACCCATCAGAAGAGGAAATAAAACAGGCACTTGAGAAAGCCAAAGAAATATGTGCCAAAGACAGGGAAAAGGTTGTAAAAGCCGGCGGACTGTTTATCATCGGCACAGAAAGACATGAATCCCGGAGAATAGACAACCAGCTCAGAGGCCGCTCCGGAAGACAGGGAGACCCTGGTGCATCAAGATTCTATCTGTCTCTGGAAGACGACCTGATGAGAATATTCGGCTCAGACAGAATAGCCGGTCTTATGAACAAACTCGGCATGGAAGAAGACGTGCCTATCGAAAACAAAATGATTACAAAAGCCGTTGAAAACGCCCAGAAACGTGTTGAAGCACATAACTTCGATATAAGAAAACACCTCCTCGAATACGACGACGTGATGAACAAACAGAGAATGGAAATCTATGCCTTCAGACGTGAAATCCTGCAAGGTAAAGACCTGAAAGAACGAATCTATGGAATGGTTGAAGACACGGTTGACGAACTCCTGTATATATACTGCCCTGAGGAAAAACACAGCGAAGAATGGAACATAAAGGGACTTAAAGACGCTGTATACGGCATATTCTCTGTCTCGCTGGATTCCCTGCCTACAGATACCGGTCCCCTGAGAGAGTTTCTCATTTCAGAGATAAAGGCGTTTTATGAGGCAAAGGAGAAGGAAATCGGAAGCGACATGATGCGCTACCTCGAAAAGATAATAATGCTTCAGGTGGTTGACTCGCAGTGGAAAGACCATCTCCTTGCAATGGACCATCTCAAAGAGGGCATCGGGCTGAGAGGTTACGGACAAAGAGACCCGCTTACAGAATACAAAAAAGAAGCATTTGACATATTTGCAGACATGACAGACAGAATAGCCACAGAGACCCTCACAAGACTGTTCAAGATTCAGGTAAGACAGCCGGAGGAAATAAAAAGGACATCAAAAAGACTGAAACTCAGCTACAATAGAGGTGAAGGAGGCGAAGTACAACAGCCAGTCACCAGAGGTAAAAAAATCGGAAGGAATGAGCCATGCCCATGCGGAAGCGGCAAGAAATACAAAAAATGCTGTGGAGTAAATGCCTAACATATTTCTCATAGGCAGCCGTGTAACAGGTTATGCTGACACACTTTCCTCAAAAGGATATAAAGTTCAGTGTTTTGAATCAACTCCAAAGGCAATACAGAAACTAAACGATGCAAACCTTATAGTAATAGACAAGGACCACAAGGAATCACTGAAGGAACTCACAAAGGCGGCAAAGCGAATTCCAAAACTCATCATATCCTCCAGTACTTCCTCAACAAAGCTCAGCCCTTGGCTTAAAGAGCCATTTTCATACCCTCTGCACGAGCCTTCAAAGAGAGAACTTCTTAGCTTCATTGCCCGCATCCTCAAAGAGATGCAGGTATACAAGGAAAAAGAAAACCTAAAGAAGACCACTAGTCTTCTGAAAAAAGAGATTGGGTTCTTTGAAGAAATAAACAAGATGCTTACCTCTTCACGGGACATCAATGAGATACTTGCTGCTGTAATGAAAAGAGTAAAGGCGATGACGCAGGCAGAGGCATGGTCAATACTCATCTTGGATGAAAACACCGGAGAACTTATATTTGAGAAGACTGAGGGGAAAGTAAAAAAGAAAGTAAAGAACCTCAAGTTAAAGCCCGGCGAGGGTATAGCAGGATGGGTTGCAAAGGAAGGGATTCCTGTTGTTGTTCCTGATGTATCCAAGGACAAAAGGTTCTCCAAAAAAATAGACAGGTATGCACACTTCGATACAAAATCCATCATGTGTGCGCCAATCATAAGCAAGGATAAGATTATCGGGGTATTGGAGGTAATAAATAAAAGAACAGGCGAAAGTTTTACAGAAGAAGACCTCAAACTGCTGACAAGGCTCGTAGACCAGGCGGCACTGGCTATTGAATGGCTGATGCTTTATCAGAAAATGGAAGAACTTGTGATTACAGACGACCTTACGAACCTGTTTAATTCGAGATATCTCAACAGAACCATAGAAACCGAGATACTCAGGTGCAACCGTTACAATACATCGCTGTCAGTGATATTCCTTGACCTGGATTATTTCAAGGAGATAAACGACACTTACGGACACCTTGTAGGCAGCAAGGCTCTGGTTGAGGTAGGACATCTGCTGATAAATCAGCTGCGCAGTGTGGATATTGTCGCCAGATACGGCGGGGATGAATTCGTTATCGTGCTGCCTCAGACCTCTCCAAACAATGCCGTAATGATTGCAGAAAGAATAAGAAAGAACATCGAACAGAATCTATTCCTTCAAAAGGAAGGATACAATATCAGGATGACCGCCAGTTTGGGGGTCGCCTCCTACCCGGAAACTGCAAAGTCCAAGGAAGAACTGCTCAGGCTTGCAGATGAAGCCATGTACAATGTTAAACACCGTACCAGAAACGGCGTATATGCTATAATTTGACATGGCTCTCTTCAACTACGCGACCAAGGAAATAACCCTGAAGGTTGTATACTATGGTCCAGGACTGAGCGGTAAAACAACAAACCTCCAGTACCTCCATTCAACCATGAATCCAGAAAGAAGAGGCAAACTCCTTTCTCTCTCTACAGAGGCAGACAGAACACTATTCTTTGACTTTCTGCCGATTGATATCGGAAAAATAAAAGACTTCTCCATAAGGTTTCAGCTCTATACTGTGCCCGGACAGGTAAGGTATAACGCAACGAGAAAACTCGTACTGAAAGGCGCTGACGCAGTGGTATTTGTTGCAGACTCGCAAAGGGAAATGAGGGAGCAGAACATAGAAAGCTTCCAGAACATGAAAGAAAACCTCATAGCAAACAACATAGACCCTGACGATATTCCCATCGTCCTTCAATACAATAAAAGAGACCTGAGCAACATACTCTCTGTGGAAGAACTGAACAGTGACCTAAACACCGGCTACTACCAGTTCGTATGTGCAGAAGCAGTAAACGGCAAAGGCGTAAACGAGACATTCCAGTTGATAACAAAACTCATGCTCGAACACATCTCCAAAAAACACAGAGTGGATATAGTGCCCCTCAGGGAAGAAGAAAAGCCTCCTGAGGAAGAATACATACTCGAAAGACCCGGGGTAGAAGAAGAGGTAATAAAAATCTCAGTGCCGGAAAAAGAAGAGCTGCTTGAAGAGGAAGAAGCAATACCTCCAGTCGAAGAAAAAGCAGAAGCCGTAGAGGAGCCACTGAAAGAAGAACGTGTAGAAATAACAGAGTTCGAAAAGGCAGCCATCACTGAAGAGGTCTTGGAGGAAGAAATACCCGAAGCCGAAAAACCAAAACCAGAAGCCTTAGAAAAAGAAGTCGCTTATGACATCGAAAAAATAGAGACGCTTCTCAATAATCTTACAGAAATCTCTCATGACGTACACAGTGCTGTCTCTGACATCTTACTGGACTTCAAAGACATCAGAGAAGACATAAAAAGCTCAAGAGTGGAAGCGATGCTTGAGAATCTTGCATCAGTCTCTGACTCTATGAAAGCCACTGTCTCTGAACTTCTAAAGGAGGTTAAAGAATCAAAGAGGCAGCAGGATGAGATATTAAAACTTCTCAGAAACATAGACCGAATAATTGCCCAGGCATCAGAAGAGAAGAAAGGCCTATTTCGCCGTTTATTCGGCAAATAATGCATGGTGTACTGGGACTACCGGAGTCAATTCTGTCTGTATTCGTGCAGGCACAATTCTCTTGAAGCGGCATCCACAAGGGATTCATCTATTATTTTTCGTCCTTCTCCAAACCCTTCAAGCAGGGCTGCTGTAGCCAGACTGTTTATCACTCTGGGCACTCCGCCTGAATATCTGTAAATGGATTTAATTGCACCGTCGGTAAAAAGGGCGTCCTGTCTGCCGGCTACCGAGAGTCTGTGCTCTATGTAGCCTTTTATTTCTTCTTCAGACAGTGCTCCGATATGGTAAAAAAGCCCTATTCTCTGCCTTAGCGGCTGGTAGACTTTATGGCCCATCCTTCTTCTCAGATCAGTCTGCCCTACAAGGATAAGGCTAAGGAGATTTGTGTCATCGAGCTGGAAATTCGTAAGAAGCCTTATTTCCTCGAATGTCTCTTTCCTGGGGATAAGCTGTGCTTCGTCTATGATTATGACAGGTGTAATGCCGGCCTCGTAGTCTTCATAAACCTTTTCGTGTATGGCATCAAGAAGGCTGTCTTTGATGTTCCGCTGTATGTCTATTTCAAAGCGTTTTGCCACCACTCTGAGAAACTGTGCAGGAGTCAATCTGGGATTAAGTATAAGTATTATTCTGTATTTTTCGTTAAGGGAATCCATGAGGGCTCTTGTGAGTGTAGTCTTTCCGCAGCCGACGTCTCCGGTAAGCATTACGATTTCTTTTTCCTCAACTGCATACTGGAGCCTTGCCAGTGCTTCCTCGTGAGCCCTGCTGAGATAAAGGAAGGTCGGGTCTGGTGTCTTACTGAAAGGTTTTGTTTTTAATCCGTAGAACTCCTCATACATGCACTGACCCTTTTCTCATCAATGTTCCTTCTATAATGGATTCCACATCAAGCACAAGGGTAACTTCGTGTTTACCTATCTCGGCTGCACCTGCAAAGTCCCTGATGCCCTTGAAATAATCCCCAAGGGATTTTACAACCACTTCGTGCTGACCAACGATGTCATCAACGAGAAGTCCCATTCTTCTTTCACCAAAGCCGACTACTACTATAAAAGCCTTACCTGTAACATTGTCTGTGAGTTTAAATATATCTTTCAGGCTTGTTACAGGCAGCATCTCACCTCTTAAGTTATAAACCATTCTGTTTTCTATAGTCTGCATTGCATCTTCCTGCAGGGTCAGAATCTCTGATATGGAGGACAAAGGCACTGCAAAGACCTCTTTACCTGCTTTTACCATAAGTGCCTTTATTATAGCGAGCGTTATCGGAAGAGTAAGCGTAACAGTAGTGCCTATGTCTTTCTCGCTTACTATATCTACAAAGCCCCCGAGGACGGAAAGCCTATCTTTGACTATATCCAGTCCAACACCTCTTCCTGAAACCTCACTTACGGTATCCTTTGTGCTGAAGCCCGGTGTAAAGATAAGCTCCAGAAGTTCCTTATCGTGCACTTCCTCATCTGCCTTGATTATGCCTCTTTCCACTGCCTTCTGTCTTATCTTTTCGGTATTTATTCCACCACCGTCGTCTTTTACTTCTATAACGACATGGTTACCCCATTGTGATGCCCTTAATGTAACTGTTCCTTCCTCTTTCTTGCCCTTGGCTTTTCTTTCTTCGGCAGGCTCTATACCGTGGTCTATGGCGTTACGCACGATATGCACAAGAGGGTCTATCACCTCTTCTGCAATATATTTGTCTATCTCTGTATCCTCTCCGAACATTTCAAAATTAATCTTTTTGCCGACATCCCTTGAATGTCTTCTGATTACCTGTGCGAGTCTTCCAAATATCTGTCCGATGGGCACCATTCTTATTTCAAGCACCTGTTCCTGAAGTTCCGCAAGTTTTCTTTGCAGTGTCTGAGTTATCTTATACATGTCTATAACAAGAGGGGTATGTCCGTATGCCTCAGCCATCTCAGTCCAGATTCTTTTAACCGCACCCCTTGCAAGTGTAAGTTCGGCAATAGTACTAAGGACTCTATCGAGTTTTTCTATATCAACCCTTACTGTTGTAGTCGTTGTCTTTAAGGAAGGCTCTGCCAGCTGAGGGGGTCTTTCCGGTGGTTTGCCCGGGACAGGTTTTGGCTCAACAGCAGGTTTCGGCTCAACAGCAGGCTTTGGTTCAACAGCAGATTTTGGCTCAACGAGTGTATGAATCTCGAACTTCAGTGTTTCTTCAAGCTCTTTTAGAGGGTGAGAGCTGCCGAACATCAGATTGAAGCCTATGGAATCTTCAGGCAGTGCCTCAGAAACAGGCATTGTGGAAAGGAGTTCGCCGATGGATTTTATCTTCCCCCTTACCTCCTCAAGCATCTTATCGAATTCGGTAAAAGGGAAAACAGCTTTTAAAATATATATACCTTTTCCTTCCTTCAGGTTGGTTTTCAGCCGGTGTTCTTCATACTCTGACAGAACCTTTAAAATTGACTCATCAATGACTCCTTCAAGACTTTGGGCTTCGCCTGCCTTGCTGATGGACTCTCTAAAGGCCTGTATTTCAGCCAGATAACCTGACACATCTGTCTGCCTTTTCTCTTTCACACCGTCAACGAGATATCTCAGCAAATCGATGTTTTTAAACAGAAAGCTTATGACATCGTCAGAGACAGCAATTTTGCCGAGGCGGATTTCATCAAGAAGGGACTCCACTGCATGGCTGAGGTCTGTTATACCCTGATGCCCGAAAAGTCCTGCAGTGCCTTTCAGGGTGTGTATGGCACGAAAGAGTGCGTTTAAAGAGTCAGGGTCTACGCCTTCTTTATATGTATCCTGGATTACAAGCAGCAGGCTTCCAGCTTCTTCAAGGATTTCTTCGGCTTCTGCGACAAACTCTTTCTCGGAAGATTTCATAACTTAAGCAGGCTGCTTATTGTCTTTTGCAACTCTTCTGGTTGAAAAGGTTTTGTGATATATCCGTCTGCGCCAAGTGTCATGCCCCTTTTCTTGTCTTCTTCGCTTTTCTCAGTAGTGACTATAAGCATGGGGATGTGGCTGTAGCGGGGGTCTTTCTTTACAAAATTTATAAGCTCCAAACCATTTATATCAGGCATATTTATGTCTGTTATTATTAAGTCAAACTTATAGGCAGGAAGTTGTCTCAGCGCTTCAAACCCTGTAGAAGCTTCCACAATCTCGATTTCACCCAGCTCCTCCAAGATTGACCTCATCATGGCTCTGGTCGTTGAGGAATCCTCAACTATAAGTATATACTTCATCCCCCCGTCCTATATACCAATTGATTATAGAACAAGCATCTTAGATTTCAACTCATTTTAACAGATAAAATCAGAAAATGTCATCAAGTCATTCCTGGACAATTTTATTCTTCTTTTCAGGGCGCATCGCAATTCATATTATACGAAGCGGATAAGATCTTGATATATCAACAAAAATTTAAGTGCTGTTATTTTGTTTTCACAATACTATTGACTTTAGCACCAAAAAGTTTGTAAAACTTAAAATTAAAATTTTCATGATACCTTTATTTTTTAGTTGACACTTTTATCGTTTATGAGTATATTACATCGTCGTGCCTGGTGAATATATTCCATCAGAGTATTTACCTGTACTTATTTTTATGCTGATCGCCGGGGCGTTCGGTCTCGGGGCGTTAATAGTCGGTTCTATCTTCAGACCCCGGAGACCTTATGCGGAGAAGCTCACCCCTTACGAATCAGGCAACCCACCTGTCGGAGAACCCAGATACAGATTTTCCGTAAAGTTCTATATCATAGCAATGCTCTTTGTCATATTCGATGTTGAAGCGGTGTTTTTGTACCCGTGGGCTGTAGTGTTTGAAAAGATAGGGCTTTACGCCTTTATAGAGATGATAATATTCATAGTTATTCTGTTTGCAGGCTATATTTACGCATGGCGGAAAGACGCCTTTAAATGGGACTAGAAGGAGGTGATGGCAGATGGTCATAGACACAGTTGGTGTTGTTGAAGTAGAAAAAGGACTCAAGATAATCCCTGGTGCAAGCACAATCATAGCGACGATAGACAAGATAGTCAACTGGGGCAGACTGTCTTCGCTTTGGCCAATGACATTCGGTCTTGCTTGATGCGCTATAGAGATGATGACGACGGGTTCGTCACACTATGATCTTGACAGGTTTGGAGTTATATTCAGGGGCTCGCCCAGGCAGGCGGACTTCATGATAGTCGCCGGCACCGTAACGAAGAAGATGGCGCCCATTGTAAGGCGCGTATATGACCAGATGCCAGAGCCGAGATATGTAATATCCATGGGCAGTTGCGCCTGTTCAGGCGGAATATTCAATACATACAGCACAGTGCAGGGCTGTGACAGTTTTCTACCTGTGGATATTTATATTCCAGGATGTCCGCCAAGACCTGAAGCACTTCTGGAAGGAATACTAAAACTTCAGGATAAAATCAGGAAGGAGCAGTTCCGGTGGAGCCGCTTCAGATAGCAGAAAAACTCAGAGAGAAGTTCCCTGAAGAAGTCATCTCGATAGATGAGTTCAGGGGACAGGTATCTGTTGTCATAAAGAAAGACAGAATACTCGATATTGCAAGATACCTGTACGATGAACCAGAATTAGACTTTGATTATCTGAGAGACCTTTGCGGTGTAGACTATCTTGGCAAGAAAGAGCCGAGGTTTGAAGTCGTATATCACCTTTATTCCATAAAGCACAGGCATATGATCAGGCTGAAGGCACAGGTTCCTGAAAACGACTGCACTATTCACAGTGTAATGCCTGTGTGGATAGGAGCTAACTGGCATGAGAGGGAATGCTTTGACATGTTTGGAATAGTGTTCAAGGGGCATCCTGACCTTAGAAGGATACTCATGCCGGAGGACTGGGAAGGTCATCCGTTAAGAAAGGACTATCCGGTAAAAGGACCTCCACCGGAAAAGGAATGGGAAGGGTTTAAAGAGGTTCTGGAGAAAGCAGAACGACTCAAGGAGTTTGAATGGAACAAATAAGGGACGAAGCTGCACCGCTTAAGACAAAAGAGCTCACTGTAAGCATGGGTCCGCAGCATCCTGCGACCCATGGAGTCTTAAGGCTCGTTTTAGACCTCGACGGCGAGACTGTTGTCAAGTGCACCCCTTATGTCGGCTATCTGCACAGGGGTGTGGAAAAGCTGGCGGAAAACAGAACATATCTGTCTGCCCTACCCCTTTCGGACAGACTGGATTACATCTCCTCGATGGCAAACAATGTCGGATATGTAGTGGCTGTCGAAAGGCTGTTCGGAATCGAGCCCCCGGAAAGAGCAAAATTCATAAGAACAATAGTCTCAGAGATGACCAGAATATCCAGCCACATAATATGGGTAGCCACACACGCACTGGACATCGGCGCAATGACCGTATTCCTTTATTCATTCAGGGAAAGAGAGTGGCTCCTTGACCTCTTCGAGATGCTCTGCGGTGCAAGACTCACGGTAAGCTATCCGAGAATCGGCGGAGTAAGAAACGACGTATCGCAGGAGTTTCTTGACAGCCTTTATAAATTCACAGAGGAATTCCCAAAAAGGATAGAAGAATATGAAACCCTTATAGACCAGAACCGCATATGGTTAAAGAGAACAAAGGGAATAGGGGTAATCTCAGCAGAAGAAGCCATAAACTGGGGACTTACAGGTCCGATGCTCAGAGGCTCTGGAATACCTTACGATGTAAGGAAATTTGAGCCTTACGACGCATACGACAAGGTGGAGTTTGAAGTCCCGGTAGGCAAAAACGGCGATGTATATGACAGGTATCGCTGCAGGATGCTCGAACTCAGGCAGTCAAACAGCATCATAAAGCAGTGTATAGAGAAACTGCCACCGGGTCCTATTATGGCGCCTGATGCTCCGAAATTCACACTGCCGCCAAAGGACAGGGTAATGAAGGATATGGAATCCCTGATACATCATTTTGTTCTGATAACAAAGGGACCACTAACAGCACCTAAAGGTGAAATATACTCGGCAGTGGAGGTTCCGAAAGGAGAGCTGGGATTCTACTTTGTAAGCGACGGCACTGGAAAACCCTACAGGATGAGATTAAGGGCACCTTCGTTTGTTCATGCATCTGTGTTGCCAAGGCTCTGTGAGGGCTCTCTTGTAGCAGACGTTATAGCAAACATAGGCACAATAGACATTGTTCTTGGAGAATGCGACAGATGAAGGAACTCGATACGATAAAAGAAAAATATCCAACTACAAGGGCTGCAATTCTTCCTGCTCTTTACATTGCGCAGGAAAAATTCGGATGGCTTTCGCCAGAGGCGATTGAGGAAGTTTCTTCCACGCTGAACGTGCCGAAAGCACTTGTAAGAGGAGTATCCACATTCTATGCAATGTATAAACATAAGCCTATGGGCAGGCATCTTATACAGCTTTGCACGAATGTCTCGTGCATGATATTTGGTGCAGAAACTCTTCTGGAACTACTGAAGAATAAATATGGTCTTGAACCCGGAGGCACAACTGAAGACGGAAGGTTTTCACTTGTAATCATGGAATGCATTGGTGCATGCGACAGAGCACCTGCAATGCTTGTAAACAATGATTTTCATAGTAACTTAGACGACAATAACATAACAGAGATACTGGAGAAGTATAAATAAGAGTGGAGAGATATTTACTAAGAAACATAGAAAACGCAAATTCTGCTGACATAGAAGAATACGAAAAAGCCGGCGGCTACCAGAGCCTGAAAAAGGCACTTTCGATGGAGCCGAAGGCTATCATAGAAGAAGTGAAGAAATCCGGTCTTCGCGGCAGAGGCGGTGCCGGCTTCCCCACAGGAATGAAATGGACGTTCGCATCCGCAGACCCGAAATTCCCGAAATACCTAATCTGCAACGCTGACGAAGGCGAACCCGGAACATTTAAAGACAGACCCATACTTGAGAAAAACCCTCACCTGCTAATAGAAGGGATGATTATATCAGCCCATGCGCTTCAGGCCCGATACGGCTATATCTATTTAAGAGGCGAATACCCGCAGGCACGAGAGATTCTCGAAAACGCCATCAAACAGGCATATGAAAAAGGATATCTTGGGGACAATGTTCTTGGCAGTGATACAGGGTTTCACCTTTCTGTTCATCAGGGAGCAGGGGCATACATATGCGGAGAGGAGACAGCACTTATAGAGTCCCTTGAAGGCAAGCGTGGACAGCCGAGGATTAAGCCGCCCTTCCCTGTCAATGTCGGAGTATTCTCCATGCCCACAGTGGTAAACAATGTAGAGACGCTTTCCAACATTCCATACATCATTGAGATTGGAGCAGAGGCTTATTCAAAGATAGGAAGTCCTGATTGTCCTGGACCCAAGCTCTACTCAGTCAGCGGGCATGTGGAAAAACCCGGTGTTTACGAGCTTCCGATGGGCACTACCCTGAGGGAGATAATCTACACACATGCAGGCGGCATAAAAGGCGGAAAGAATCTAAAGGCAGTCATTCCAGGTGGAATATCTACACCTGTGCTACCTGCGGATAAGATAGACTGTCCGATGGATTTTGTCTCGATGCCAAAGCATGGAAGCATGCTTGGTTCAGGTGCAGTTATAGTCTTCGATGAAACGACATGCCTTGTGAAAGTATGCTGGAGGGCAATGAAATTCTTTGAGCACGAATCATGCGGTAAATGTACGCCGTGCAGGGAAGGCACCGGCTGGATGAGGTCTGTGCTTGAGCGTATAGAAAACGGTCAGGGTAAAGACGGAGATATAGACCTGCTGCTTGACATCGCAGGAAACATTGCAGGCAAGACGTTCTGCCCGTTAGGCGACGGTGCAGCAGTGGTGACGATGAACTTCATAAAGCATTTCAGAAATGAATTCGAAGAACATATTACAAATAAAGGATGTATTCAGGGGACTAAGACAGCATGATTACTATAACCATAAACGGCAGACAGATAAAACTTGAAAAACCGGTTACCGTGCTTGAAGCGGCAAAGATGAACGGGATACACATCCCGCATTTCTGCCATCATCCGCTGCTTGAGCAGTGGGGCGGTTGCAGGATGTGCCTTGTTGAAGTTGAAAAGATGCCGAGGCTTCAGACCGCCTGCACACTGACTGTAACAGAAGGCATGGTCATAAGAACAGAGTCTCCTGAGATAGCACGGGCAAGAAAAGCAGTTCTTGAATTTCTCCTGATAAATCATCCTCTTGAGTGTCCTGTCTGCGACAAGGCAGGTGAATGCAAACTGCAGGACTACACAATGCAGTATGGTCCTACGGCAGGCAGGTTCGAGGAAGGCAAAAGAAAGCATCCTGAAAGCCTTGACGACCCCATAATCGTAAGGAACATGGAAAGGTGCATAATGTGCACAAGATGCGTAAGGATGTGTGAGGGGGTTCAGGGTGCCCTGGCTATTGCAGTTACAGGAAGAAGCAGTAAATCGTTCGTAGAGCCGTTCTCAGGAGGCAGGTATAACTGCGAATACTGCGGAAACTGCCTCACTGTATGTCCTGTGGGCGCCATAATGTCAAGGCTTCACAGGTATAAATACAGACCGTGGCAGATGGAGCATGAAGTAAAGACCGTGTGCTCCTATTGTGGAGTCGGCTGTTCAATGTTCGTTCAGGTCAGAGAAGGCTCAATAATGAGGACGATGCCGAAGATAGGACTTGGCGTCAATAAAGGGCTTCTCTGCAGCAGAGGACGCTTTGGATACGAATACGTAAGAAGCAACGAAAGGCTTACTACCCCTCTTGTAAGGAAAGATGGCAGTCTCAAGCCAGCCACATGGGATGAAGCACTAAGCCTTGTTGCACATAAACTGAAAAACATAATGGAAAGATACGGCGGTGAATCCATTGCCGGTATTGCCTCAGGCAGATGCACAAACGAAGACAACTACCTGTTCCAGAAGCTGATGAGAGCCGGACTCCAGAGCAACAACATTGACTCTATCTCCCGGATGGGATTTGTAGGTGCTCAGAAATTCTTCGAGGGAATGCTGGGGCCAGGAGTTACTGCAAACCTAATCTCAGGAATAGTGCACTCTGACGCAGTGCTCGTGGTCGGAGGAGACCCGACACAAATCAACCCTATCCTGGGCATTCAGGTAAGAGGCGCATTCAGAAAAGGCACAAAGGTAATAACCATAGGCTATACACCGGGTCTTAAGTGGCACAGAAGCACCGGGATTATGCCTATGCCGCAGACCGAAGGAGCAGTCCTTGCCGGACTGCTTTCCGGTGTTCTTAAAAACAAAACCCTTTCCGGAGAAAACAAAGAACTCGAAGACACTATAAGTAAATTTGACTTGCCTTCTCCGGATGAGATTAAAAACATCTGCAACATAAGCATTGACGAACTGACACAAGCCGTAACCGCATTGGCTGAAAGCTCATCTGCAATCATAATTGTCGGTCGCGATATCGTAACCCAGCCTGACGGCGGCAACAATCTCCTGCTGCTGGGAGCACTGGCGTATGTCCTGGATGCAAGGATTTATCTTATGTCTGAAAGACCCAATGAACAGGGTCTTATAGACATGGGTTGCATTCCGGACATGCTTCCTGGAGAAAGACCCCTTGCGATGGGAGGTTCCAGAAAAAGGTGCGAAGACATCTGGGGTGCTCCAGTGCCTGCAAACGAAGGCTTAACACTGATGGAATTCATCGAAGGGGCACACTCAGGCTCTATAAAGGCAATGTATGTAATGGGAGAAAACCCGGCTTACAATCTCCCTGACAGCCGTTTCGTAAAGGAAGCACTAGGCAAACTCGAATTCCTCGTGGTTCAGGACATTGTCATGACCGAGACTGCAGAGATGGCAGACGTTGTCCTGCCTGCAACAAGCTGGGCGGAAAAAGAAGGCACTTACGTAAATCTTGAAAGAAGAATCCAGCGCTTAAGACAAGCGATAGACGGTCAGGGAATGGATGACTGGAAGATAATCGCTGAAATCGGCAAGAAGATGGGGCTCAGAATGCCTTATAACTCAGCAGAAGACGTCATGGCTGAGATTGCAAAGGTCTCGCCGCTTTATTCAGGTCTTTCATACGAGGACATAGAACAGGGCACTGACCTCTGGCCATACAAAGGCGAGCCTTTAAGGCATATATCAATCGAGGATTTAAAACTCGAGGAGCTTTATAAAAAGCCGTCTGCACCTGAAGCCAAGCCTTTTTATCTGGTAATAGAAAAGCCTTTGTTCCACTCAGGGACACTAAGCAGACATTCCAATGCCCTAAACAGCATTTATCCAGAGCCTGTGGTTAGAATCAGTCCAAAGACAGCAGAAAAGCTATCGCTAAAAGACGGCGATATGGTGGAAGTGTCTTCAAGCAAAGGCAAAATCGCACTGCCTGTAAAAATAGACAGCAATCTTTTGGAATCAATGATTTTGCTTACGAACAACTTCAGGGATAAAGGGGCTATGGAACTTCTGGGGTATAAGATAGAGCCTGTAACAAAGGCTCCTGTTCTGGAAAGTGCTGAAGTTACAATACAAAAGGCAGGTGGCGTATGAGTTTCTTTGAGACTATATTTGCTCCCGGGGCAGTAGATATTATGTTGAACATAGGGATTATCCTTATCAAGATTGCTGTCGTCGTTGGAATCGTAATGGCACATGTTGCATATGCAACGTACTTTGAGAGGAAAGTCATCGGGCACATGCAGGTAAGGCTCGGACCTATGAGAGTAGGATTTCACGGACTTCTTCAGCCGATAGCAGACTTCACAAAGCTCTTCTTCAAGGAAGACATTATTCCGGCAAATGCAGACAAGCCGATATTCTATGTAGCCCCGGTGATATCACTGCTTGCAGCACTTTCGTCACTTGCAGTAATACCGTTTTTTGAAGGGTTTGTGGTCGCAAACCTGAATATTGGGATTTTGTTCATACTTGCGATGTCTTCTCTTGGAGCATACGGTATTGTGATGTCAGGATGGGCATCGAACTCGAAGTACTCTTTCCTCGGCGGACTGAGGTCATCCGCACAGGTGATAAGCTATGAAGTTGCAATGGGGTTAAGTCTTGTAGGCGTTATGATAATGGCAGGCTCTATGAACCTTACGGATATAGTAAAGGCGCAGGAGGCATATCCGCTTAAGGCATTTATCTTTCCGCAGTTCCTTGGATTCTTCGTCTTTATAGTTGCCGCATTTGCAGAGACAAACAGAACCCCGTTCGACCTGCCTGAGGCAGAAAGCGAGCTCGTAGCCGGTTATTTCGTGGAATACAGCGGTATGAGGTTCGCCCTGTTCTATGCAGCAGAATACATCGGAATGATAATAATGGCATGTCTTGCATCAATATGCTTCTTAGGCGGCTGGAACGGACCTTTTGAGATACCCTATGTGCCGTTTGCATGGCTTTTGATAAAGGTGTATTTCTTCATATTCCTCTACTACTGGGTAAGGGCGACTGTTCCAAGATACAGATACGACCAGTTAATGGGTCTTGGCTGGAAGGTTTTAATACCTCTTGCTCTTTTAAACATAACAATAACAGGACTTATAAAAATACTGGTGTGAGGTGCATGCAGTGAACGTCAAAAAGATAATCAAGACGGTATTTTTTACAGAGATAATCAAGGGAATGGCTCTGACCCTGAAGTCAATGTTTACACATGCGGTTACAAGGCAGTATCCAGAGGAGAAAAGGCCTGCAATGCCTGGCTTCAGGGGAATGCATGCATTCGTCCGTGACCCTGAGACAGGCAGGGAAAAATGCATCGCCTGCGGACTTTGCGCGGCAATATGCCCTTCGCAGTGCATATACATCTACACCTCTGAGGGACCTGACAACAAGAAAGTCGCTGAAAGATACGAGATTGAGGTTCTGAGGTGTATATATTGTGCCTTCTGTGTTGAAGCGTGTCCAGTAGGCGCTATAGCGCTTACCGAGCACTTTGAATACTCTGATTACTCAAGAGATGCCCTTTATATGGATAAAGAAAGGCTGCTTTCAAACTGGGATAAATACATGGCAGGACCCAGGGGTGAAGAGTACTTTAAAAAATTCTGGCATCCGGTCAGTGCTGATTTTCAGGCATATGACGGACAGCCAGTGTTTAAAAGGGGATAGAGATGTTACCTGAATTATTCTTCGGTTACTTTGCGGCAGCGATAATCATATTTTCACTGATTGTTGTAACAAGACGGAATCCGGTGCACAGCGTGCTCTTCATGCTCATTCTGTTCTTCCACATTGCTGCTCTCTATCTGTTTCTTGATGCCGAGTTTCTTGCTGCCATACAGGTAATAGTCTATGCTGGTGCTATACTCGTGCTCTTCCTGTTTGTTGTTCTCCTATTGAATCTCAAGGAAGAAACACTAATACGAAGATATATCAATCAATGGCCCATGGGTGTGGTATTTGCTGTAGGGCTGTTTATATTAATGTTTATTTCAGTGAGATCGTTTTTGGCAGGACCTAAAGGGGAAATCAGCAGTGTTCTTACAGGACAGAGCAATGTCACAAATCTCGGCACGGTGCTTTACACAGAGTATCTGTTTCCGTTTGAGATAGCCTCTCTGGTTCTGCTTGTGGCAATTATAGGCGCAATCGTACTGGCTAAAAAACGACTTAAATCCTGAGGAGAGCTTATGGTTCCTTTACAGTGGTATATATGGCTTGCAACTGCGGTTTTTGCAATAGGGGTTTTAGGGTTTCTTACAAGAAGAAACATAATAATCATGTTCATGTCCATTGAGCTGATGCTAAATGCAGTAAACATAAGTCTGGTTTCTTTCAGTCATTATCTTCAGGATATGAGAGGACAGATACTGAGCTTGTTTGTCATCACAGTGGCTGCGGCAGAGGCAGCCATAGGGCTTGCAATAATCATCGCCCTATTCCGGAACAAGGCAACTGCCCATGTTGACGAAATGGCAGAAACGAAAGGATAGGTGCTATGAAAAGTTATCAGTTAATACCGTTTTTACCGCTTGCAGCATTTGTAATTAACATTCTGCTCGGAAAGCGCATAATCAAGGACAAGGCGCACTGGATTGCCGTCCCTGCGGTTTTGGCTTCATGGGTTATCTCTGTCTTCACGCTGTTTGATGTCATAGGAGGCAAGGTCTTCAACGAAGACCTTTATACATGGATTATATCGGACGGGTTTATAGTGTCAGTAGGCTTTCTTGTAGACCAGCTTACTGCGGTAATGCTGATAGTTGTCACAACAGTGAGCAGCCTTGTGCATATCTACTCTGTCGGGTATATGCACGGTGACAAAGGCTACTACAGGTTCTTCTCTTACCTGAGTCTGTTTACCTTCTCGATGCTCATGCTCGTAATGGCGAATAATTTCCTCCAGCTTTATTTCGGCTGGGAAGCCGTGGGATTATGCTCCTACTTCCTGATTGGTTTCTGGTATGAAAAGAAGTCGGCATCTGATGCAGGCAAGAAGGCGTTTATAGTAAACAGGTTCGGTGATTTCGGTTTTGGACTCGGCGTAATAATGATATTCCTTACGTTCGGCACTATCCATTACGAGCCTGTCTTTAATGCAGTCAATGGTATCGTTGGACAGAGCATCAATATCCTAGGCTATGACATCAGTCTTGTAACGCTGATAGCACTCCTGCTTTTCTGCGGTGCAGTGGGCAAATCAGCACAGATTCCGCTTCATGTATGGCTTCCTGATGCAATGGAAGGTCCGACACCTGTCAGTGCGTTGATACACGCTGCAACCATGGTTACTGCAGGTGTGTTCATGGTCGCAAGATGCAATCCGATTTTCAATCTTTCACATGTAGCCATGAACGTTGTTGCAGTAACCGGTGCAGTCACTGCATTGTTTGCAGCCACGATTGCCCTTGTGCAGAACGATATAAAACGGATAATAGCCTACTCTACTATCAGCCAGCTTGGATACATGTTCCTTGCCTGCGGCGTGGGTGCATATGCAGCAGGAATATTCCATCTTTACACGCATGCATTCTTCAAAGCCCTCCTGTTCCTTGGTGCCGGTAGTGTGATGCACGCTATGGCAGGAGAGCTTGACATACAGAAGATGGGCGGTCTTAAAAAGTACATGCCGTGGACATACTGGACGTTCCTGCTTGCCTCATTGAGCATTGCAGGAATTCCGGGATTTGCCGGCTTCTTCAGTAAGGATGAAATCCTCTGGCAGGCTTATGCATCAGGTCCGCTGGGCAAGATTGTCTGGTTCCTGGGTGCGGTGACAGCACTGCTTACTGCGTTCTATTCATTCAGGATAGTGTTCGTTGCATTCCATGGAAAATTCCGCGGCACACACGAGCAGGAACATCACCTGCACGAATCACCAAAAGTAATGACCCTGCCGCTTGCAATATTGGCAATAGGCGCAATCATCTCAGGCTGGGTAGGCATACCACCGCTTATTGGAGAATTCCTCGGAATCGAGCACTCTGACAAATTCGGTGCGTTCCTTGCACCTGTGGTCGGACATCCCCACGCCGAAGGGACACACGGAGAAGAAATATTCGTAATGCTTCTGTCTATCCTGTTTGCAGTCGGTGGAATAATCACTGCATTCTTCATGTACATCAAGAGACCAGAGATACCAGTGCAACTCGGCGAAAGCATGAAAACCGCCTACAGGGTGCTCTGGAATAAATACTACGTGGATGAGCTTTATCATCTTATAATCGTAAGACCTACTTTCTGGGTTGCACAAAGCGTTATAGTAGGGGTAACAGACGGAAAGATTATAGAGGGCATAGTCAACGGTGTTCCAAGAGCAATTGGCGGGTTCAGCGAGATACTGAGAAGGGTGCAAACAGGGTTTGCGCACCATTATGCAGCAGTAATGGCACTGGGACTTCTAATTATTATGATATTCCTTATACTATAAACCTTAATTCGGGAGTGATATGGAACAGATGAATACATTAGGTTATCCAATATTAAGCTCAGTGATTTTTGTGCCTATTATCGGCGCTATTCTAATGCTGCTAATAAAACGGACAAATGAATCTCTAATAAAATGGAGTGCGCTTTTCTTCAGCATCCTGACATTTATTCTTTCGCTCCCCTTGTTTACCAATTTCGATAAGAAAACCCATAAAATGCAGTTTGTTGAACACCACGAGTGGATACCTGCATGGAACATAAATTACAGTCTTGGGGTTGACGGTATAAGCGTGCTTTTTGTATTGCTTTCCACGCTGATTACTATCACATGCGTTCTTGTATCATGGAATTCCATAAAGACCAAGCTTAAGGAGTTCTACATTGCGCTTCTGCTTATAGAAGGCGCGATGATAGGTGTCTTCTGCGCCCTGGATTTCTTCCTGTTTTACATCTTCTGGGAGGCAATGCTCATTCCTATGTTCATTCTCATAGGGGTATGGGGAGGACCCAGAAGAGTATACGCAGCGATAAAGTTCTTCCTCTATACGCTTGTAGGAAGCGTGCTCATGCTTGTCGGAATAATAGTGCTGTATTTTTATGGTGGAAAGACGTTTGATATCCTTAAGCTCTCAGTAATGAATTATCCTTATTCTATGCAGCTGTGGCTTTTCTGGGCGTTCTTTGCAGCCTTTGCAGTCAAAGTCCCGATGTTTCCTGTTCATACATGGCTTCCTGACGCACACACAGAGGCGCCGACAGCAGGCAGTGTCATACTTGCCGGCATTCTCATAAAGATGGGTGCATACGGTTTTCTGAGGTTTTCGCTTCCGTTCTTCCCTGATGCCTCAAAGGCAATGACCCCTGTGATGATGACCCTTTCGGTAATAGCCATAATCTACGGTGCAGTGGTATGCCTTGCACAAACGGATTTGAAGAGGCTCATAGCCTACAGTTCAGTAAGCCACATGGGGTTTGTAACGCTCGGCATCTTTGCAATGAACGTGAATGGTCTTGAAGGCGGAATACTACAGATGATAAACCACGGTATCGTCACAGGAGCGTTGTTCCTTTCAGTGGGAATAATCTATGACAGAACCCACTCAAGAGAGATTGCAGACTACGGAGGAGTAGCCACAGTGCTTCCTGTGTACGCTGCATTCTTTATGGTATTTACGCTTGCCTCAATAGGGCTTCCGGGAATGAACGGGTTTATCGGTGAGTTCCTTATAATCTTAGGCGGGTTTGCAGCAAAGAAATGGGCAGGTGTGCTTGCGGCAACAGGCATAATCATCGGCGCAGCTTATATGCTCTGGCTTTATCAGAGAGTGTTCTTTATGGAAGTCAACCCGAAAGTCCAAGGACTTTCCGATGTCAACCTGAGGGAGATAATAACCCTTCTTCCAATGGTCATACTCATATTCTGGATAGGTGTCTATCCGAACACATTTTTGAGCTTCATGCATGTCTCAGTGCAGCACCTGATTGACAGGCTGAACATCGGCACCGCACCTGAGATGACACTGGCAAAACTGCTCTTCTTTAAATAATTTCGACCATTTAAAACCCCCTTTGAAAATTTCAGGTTCATGAAGGAGACCGGAGGGTTAAAAATTTTTGCATGTCTGAGGTCGGCTCGACCGAGTTCTGCAAAAATTTACCGGAGGCCGACTGAATGAACCGCCCGGAAATTTTCATGGGGCGCCCTTTTTGCGCTACTTTTTGGGCGAGCAAAAAGTAGCAAGGGGTTTGGGACGGAGACCGACCAATACGTTTGAAGCACTCTTTAAAAGTGGCTGTGCCACCGAGCAAAAAGTAGCAAAAGGGTTTTGGAAATTTCAGGAGGTTGAAGCAACTCTGTGCGAAGACTCGCTTCGAGGCGAAGCGTTAAGAATTAATCCATAGAGGCAGCGATGCTGTTACTTTTTAGCCCGCTTCAGTATTTCCCTTGCTGCAACTATGCCTGAGACCGATGCCTGAACAAGTCCCCTGCTTACACCAGCACCGTCACCCACTGCAAAAAGGTTTTTTACCTCTGTCTCGAGTGCTTCGGTAAGTTTAAGCTGCATGGAGTAGAACTTTACCTCAACACCGTAAAGCAGGGTGTGCCTTGAGTTTACACCAGGTGCGATTCTGTCCATTGCCTCAAGCATCTCAAGAATATCTGAGATGTATCTGTAGGGGATTACAAAGCTTAAGTCCCCGGGTGTGGCGTCCTTCAGAGTAGGCCTTACAAGTCCTCTTGAGAGTCTTTCAGGGGTTGAGCGTCTTCCCATACGAAGGTCGCCGAGCCTCTGCACGATAACGCCACCGCCTAAGAAATTGGCAAGCCCTGCTATATACCTGCCGTAAGAGATAGGCTCATTGAAAGGCTCTGTAAACGTAGTGCTTACAAGAAGTGCAAAATTGGTATTGTTCGTTTTTCTTCCTGCATAGCTGTGACCGTTTACAGTCCAGATGCCCTTAAGATACTCCTTGACGACCTCGCCGTAAGGGTTTACGCAGAACGTTCTGACCTTGTCGTCAAAGCTTTTTGAATAAAAAAGGAGCTTTGGCTCATAAGCTGCCGAGGTGAGATGCTCAAATACCGAGGCAGGGACCTCCACTCTGACGCCTATATCCACAGGGTTTTTAAGCACAGAAAGCTTAAGCCTTTTGGTCTCCTCTTCAAGCCACTTCGACCCTTCCCTTCCTGGCGCCAGTATCACATACTCTGCTTGAATCTCAGTGCCGTCCTTAAGCCGCACCCCTTGGACTTTTTTATTTTTTACAATCACCTTTTCAACATCAGAATCAAATATTGTTGAAACATGATGGTTCAGGTGCTTCTTCATGTTTTTCAGGACTTTCCCGCACCTGTCCGTGCCTATGTGTCTTATTCTCGTGGGAACGAACATAAGGTCATTTTTAGAGGCAAGTCTTTCAAGCTCCTGTATCTTCTCCCTGTCTCCGCCGTAAATCTTTTTGGGTGCGCCGAATCTCATGTATATCTTGTCCACATAATCTATCAGTGATTCGAGCTTATCCCTTTCCATGTACCTCAGGAGGAAGCCGCCTATGTCAGGCGAAAGGTTGAGCTTTCCGTCGCTGAATGCACCTGCCCCGCCCCAGCCACTTAAAAGAGCACACTCACGACAGGCATTGCAGGAGATGTCCCTTAACTTCATAGGACAGTAGCGTTTGTCAAGGTCCTTGCCCTTTTCTATGATAAGTATCTTGAGGGACTTATCCCCCTTTATAAGCTCCAGGGAGGAGAATATGCCCGCAGGTCCGGCGCCAACAATGATTACGTCGTATTTTTTCATCTTATTTACTGCCTATAAATTTTAAGGCGACTCTTCTGTGCCTTGGACCATCAAACTCACAGAAATAAACAGCCTGCCATGTGCCCAAAATAAGCCTGCCTTCGTCCACCGGAACATACTGTGAGACACCGACAAGAGTGGATTTGATATGGGCATCTGAATTTCCTTCACGATGATGATAATTCATCTCATAAGGTATAAGCTTTGACAGCATGTACTGTATGTCTCGCTGTACAGAAGGATCTGCCCCTTCGTTTATCGTAACACCTGCTGTAGTATGAGGCACATATATATAACATACCCCGCTTTCAACCCGCGCCTCTTTGAGAATATCATTAATCCTGTCTGTAATATCAATGAATTCAGTCCTCTGCCTGCTTTTGACATTCAAATACCAGAGCATAAAAACCTCCAATACCTATCCTTCGGCTTCACCAAAATTAAACACCTCGTCATAAAACCCTTCATCCACCGAAAACTCAATACCAAGTGAAATAAGATTAGCCGGGGTGTTAAAAACCCTGAGTCTCATTATATCTTTTTCCGTGGTGATTATCCAGTCAGCATTACTCTTCAAAGCGGCAGACCCTATGCGCCTGATGTCGCTTTCTTTATATCTGTAATGGTCTCTGTATGCACTGAATCCCTTGACAATAGCACCTGACGCCTCAAGCAAGGCTCTGAAAGACTCAGGCTCTGCAATTCCGCAAAACCCGTATACACTCTTGCCTGAAAGCCATTCAACCGGCAGTTGACCTGCAGAGGAAGTCATAACATAAGAAAGACTATGACCGGCTTTAAAAACAGGAGCTTGAGGATTATATCTTCTTATCTCATCTATTAGTTCCTGACAATCCGTATTCATGCTCTTTGTTATAACGATTATGTCAGCCCTTTTTATCTCTTTAAGAGGCTCTCTTAATGGTCCCATCGGCAGGAGTTTTCTGTTTCCGAACGGGTCTTGAGCGTTAATAAGAAGAATATCCTTATCCCTGAAAAGCCGCCTGTGCTGAAACCCGTCATCAAGAACAAAAAGGGGCACAGCCCCTCCTTCACGGCTTAAAACTCCTTCTTTAAGGGCATACATGCCGGCTTCATACCTGTCAGCGCCTTTTATAACAGGAACACCTTTTAGTTTTTCAGCCATCAGGAGAGGTTCATCGCCTGCGTCTTTTTCACTCATGGATTTGTCTATAACACAAGGTCCTTTAACCCTGCCTTTGTAGCCTCTGGTAAGGACAGCAGGTCTGAATCCCCTTCTGAGTGCTTCCTTCACTACCGCCACTGTTGCAGGCGTTTTGCCAGTGCCACCGACAGTTATATTGCCTATGCTTATGACCCTTGCAGGCAGCCTCCTCTGCCTTCTGAGGTCATACGCGCTTTTAACCCTGTAGCCCAAATAATATAAGAATTCAAACAGCCCCAAGGTATTTCTCCACAACCCTGACTGCCCTGTCCACAGCCCCGCTGTTCTTTTTCAAAAGCTCCTCGGCTCTTTTTCCAATTGACTGCCTTTTTTCAGGAGATGACAACAGTTCTTTTAAGACATCGTAAAGGTTTGAATTGTCAGCCCTTAGTGCGGCACCGGCACTGTAGAACTCTTCCACAAAGGGAAAGTTTTCCATGTGAGGTCCACACACCACCGGCTTGCCCCAGTATGCAGGCTCAAGCGGATTATGACCGCCATGCTCTATAAAACTGCCTCCGACTACAGCTACATCAGATATCCCGTACACAGATGAAAGCTCACCAATAGTGTCAAGTAAAACAACCATGCCTGAAACAGAACCCGAAATCCTGCTTCTTCTGACATACAGAACTCCCCTTGCCTTTAGAAGGCTTTCAACCTCATCAAATCTCTCAGGATGCCTTGGAGCTATGATTAAATTCAAATCCTTGAAATCCTCCCTGAGCTTAACAAATACAGAGACCATTAACTCCTCTTCACCTTTATGCGTGCTTCCAGCTACAATCACCGGAGGAGTCAGGTTTTCAGCCCATGCTGGTTTTTCAAGTGATAGTTTAATATCGAACTTAAAACTCCCTGTAATTATTACATTTTCTTCCTTCGCTCCAAGCTCTATTATCCGTCGGGCATAGATGTCGTCCTGCATGCAGAACATGTCAACGTCCTGTATAACTTTTTTCATGAAGAACTTTATCTTCTTATAGCCTTCAAAGGAGTTGTCTGAGATTCGTCCGTTAAGGACGACTACAGGTATTCCGTTGGCTTTGAGGGTTCTGAATGTATTGGGCCACATCTCAGTCTCAACAGTGACAAAAAGTGAAGGCTTTAACCTGTTTATTGCCCTTTTGATGATAAAACCCATATCAAAAGGCACATATATTACATCTGCCAGTCCTGAGAGGCGTTCACGTGCGACTTTCTGCCCTGTATCCGTTACAGTAGAGACTATTATCTTCAGGCTGGGGTGTCTTTCTTTAAGCGCTTTAATAAAGGATGAGGCAGCTATAGCTTCTCCCACAGAGACCGCATGAACCCACAGAGTCACAGACCCATCCTCCAGAGTCACAGACCCTTTCTCCAGGGTCACAGACCCACCCTCCCTGATTACAGACACGTCTGGCACTGCGCCCAGTTTTTCACGCAGCCATCTTTTTCTTATGTCTTTCGGTCTTTTGTAGTATTCAAAAGGGAACAAAAAGACCTGAACTATAAGGTATATCAGACTATAAAGCAGACGCATCTTTACCGGAACGAGACCCCTCGTCAGCTGGATTTAAATCGAACTGGAGGCTGTAGAGCTTTTTATAAATCCCGTTTGCAGCCAGAAGCTCATCATGGCTTCCGACTTCTACAATCCTTCCTTTATCAAGCACTATTATGCGGTCAGCCTTCTTTATGGTGGATAGCCTGTGGGCGATAACAAATATTGTAGGCTGGCTGGCAGAGTTGCCAGAGGCAGGCTGTGTCCCTGCTATAAGCTCATCAAGGGCTTTCTGCACCATGAGTTCGGACTGTGTATCAAGCGAAGAGGTAGCCTCATCCAGTATAAGTATCGAGGGTTTCTTGAGTATAGCCCTTGCGATTGAAAGCCGCTGTCTTTGTCCGCCTGAAAGCATCACACCGGCTTCGCCTATCGGGGTGTCATAGCCCTGAGGCAAAGCAGTTATAAACTCATGCGCATAGGCTGCCTTTGCAGCGTTTATTATCTCTTCATCCGTGGCATCAGGCTTTCCGTATGCGATATTGGCTTTTACTGTGTCGTTAAACAGTATGACGTCCTGACTGACTATGCCTATCTGCGCCCTTAAAGACCTGAGCGTCAGAGTGTTTATATCCGTGCCGTCAATAAGGATTGTGCCTGATGTGGGAGAATAAAACCTTGCAATAAGGTCAACGAACGTTGTCTTGCCTGAGCCGCTTCTGCCGACAAGTGCTATCACCTCGCCTTTCTTAATCCTTATATTAATATCCTCAAGTGCATCCTCATCCCTGCCTGCGTATTTAAAAGACACATTGTCGAACACTATATCGTTCTTTATCTCCTTAAGCTCTATATGCCCGTCTGCCTCTTTCCCTTTTGCAAGTATCTCATCCACCCTGCCTATAAAGGCTTTTGCCTGCTGAAAACCATTGTTCACCTGAGCAAGCCTCTTGGCAGGAGTATATATAAGCAGAATTGCCGCCAGAAACGAGAAGAAATCACCTGCAGTGATTACCTTGTTCACTACAAGACTTCCTCCATAAAAGATTATGAATGCAACNCCTACGCCTGCCACGAATTCCATGATAAGGGTGGTCGCTTCCATTATCCTCGTGCCCCTCATATACTCCCTGTAATAGTCCTGATTTTTGTCACGGAACTTCTCTGTCTCCTTCTCTTCCATGGAAAACGACTTGATTACCTTTATCCCTGAAAGTCCTTCTGAAATGGCCTCTGTCATTGCTGCTATCTTCTTCTGTGCCCTCTCAGAGACTCTCCTCAGTCTCTTGCCAAGCTTTCCAACTGCGTAAAAGGCAACAGGCAGGACTGTCAGGGCAATAAGTGTAAGGTCCCATCTTCTGTAAAAAGCAATGCCGGTAAGGAAGATTATAGTGCCTGTGCCTACAAAGAGGTCTTTAACCCTGTATGCCAGAAGCTCCTGCAGCAGGTAAGTGTCGTTCATCACTCTTGAAAGCATTGCCCCTGTTGAATCGCTTCCGTAATAGCTCATAGGCAGATAAACCATGTGATTGTAAAGCTGGTTTCTCAAATCCCTTACTATCTTTGCTCCGACAGATTTCATGAGATAATTTTGCAGGTATTCGAACACGCCTCTTAAGAAGAAAGCCGCAAATACAGCCAGAGAGATAATAACGAGATAGGTTTTCTGCCCCTGAACAAAAATATTGTCAACTACTGGTTTTACAATCCATGCGAACGAGCCGTTCAGTGCAGAGACGACAAGGCTGCAAAGCCCGGCAAGCACAATCCGCCTCCAGTGGGGCATTACAAGCTCGAATATTCTTTTCATACCTTAAGCCCTGCCATCTCACCCACCATCTGAGCCACACGCACAGAAGGGGTCTTGCCTGCAAAAAGCTCTTTTACAGCCCTTAGACCATTCAGCATCTGTTCCCTGTAGCTTCCATCAGAAAGCAGCCGCCGCAGTTCATTCATAACTGTATCAGGGTTTGCCCTGCCCTGAATAAGCTCAGGCACTACAGCCCTGTCAAGAAGCAAATTCACAAGGGTTATATATTTTACATTCAGTATAAGCCTGCCGATAAAATATGTCAGAGGAAAGACTTTATATATAACGACCATCGGCGTCTGAAGGAATGCTGCCTGAAGAGTCGCAGTTCCAGAGGCAATGACCGCTGCATCTGAAACAGAAAGGACAAGCACTGCGTTTTCCTTCTCCACCTTTACACCTTCTTCCCTTAGTTTATCAATATATGCCGTGTATCTACTTACATCTATATTCGGAGCAAGCGGCATAAAAATCTCGTAATCAGGGAATTCTTTTTTAAACTTTTTTACCACATCCAACATTACAGGTAAAAGCCTTTTAAGCTCGCTGCTGCGGCTTCCAGGGAGAAGTGCAAGCACTGGTCTGGCAGAGTCAAGACCGAGTGTCTTCTTTACTGCCTCCTTTTCTTCTGGAATGGAGTTTATCTCATCGAGTATAGGATGCCCTACGAACTCACAGGGTATGCCTGCATCTTTATAGAGTGCTTCTTCAAAAGGCAGGATTACGGCGATTCTGTCGGCTATCTCGGCTATGGTCTTTATCCTTCCTTTGCGCCATGCCCACACCTGAGGACTCACATAATAAAGGACACGTATGCTGTATGTTTTTGCCAGTCTTGCAATCCTGAAATTAAAGTCAGGGTAGTCTATGAGCACAACCACATCAGGGGATAATGTCTTGAGCATCTCTGCGGTTTTTTTAAACGTCTCCCTGACTGTCTTATAAGATGCGACTGCCTCTGCAAGTCCGAACGCACCGGCAATGCCTGCAAAGACCTCAACACCTGCCTGCTTCATCCTCTCACCGCCCACACCGAAAACCCTCATATCAGGCCAGAATCTCTTTATTGCTGAAGCAAGGAGTGCACCGTAGAGTTCCCCTGAACTCTCGCCTGTAACTATCATTACTGTTTTAGACACTGGCTATAATCTCTGCTATACGTTCTATAGCTGAATTTTCCAGCTCAGGACAGATCGGAAGCGACAAAACCTCTTCTGCGGCTTTTTCAGCAGCAGGAAAATCTCCTTTTTTATAACCGGCAAAACTCAGCGGTGACTGAAGATGAAGTGGAAGGGGATAATACACTGTTGAGGCTATTCCCGCCTCCTTTAGTTTCCTCTGTATCTCATCCCTTTTCGGACTCCTGATTGTGTATTGATGATACACATGATAAAACCCGTCTTTCTGCTTCGGACAGACCACCCTTTCTGCAAGCAATCTATTATAAAGCTCTGCCTTTTCCCTCCGCATGCTGTTGTATTTGTCAACCACCTTGAGTTTTACAAGCAGTATTGCAGCCTGAAGCTCGTCAAGCCTGCTGTTAAAGCCAATGCGTTCATGCACATATGCTCCTTTTGAGCCGTGATTCCTCAGCCCTCTCAGTGTGCCGGCAAGGTCTCTGTCATTCAGGACTATCATGCCTCCGTCACCGCATGCACCGAGGTTTTTGCTCGGATAAAAACTGAAGCATCCTGTATCGCCAAAGCTTCCGACTTTTTTGCCGTTTACAGATGCTCCAAATGCCTGTGCACAGTCTTCCACTACTTTCAGGTTATGCCTTTTTGCAACATCCATAATCTTTTCCATGTCAGCAGGATGCCCGAACATGTGCACAGGAAGTATTGCCTTTGTTTTGTTTGTAATCTTTTCCTCTATTTTGTCAGCAGCGATATTAAATGTATCAGGCTCTATATCCACAAACACCGGTCTGGCACCTGTATAAAGAATCGCCTCAACTGTTGCAAAAAAGGTAAAAGGAGTTGTTATAACTTCATCTCCGCTCCCTATGCCCAGAGCCGTAAGGGAAAGATGAAGGGCATCCGTTCCTGAGGCAACACCCACTGCTTCGCTTACGCCGTGATACTCTGAAATCTTCCTCTCGAATTCCTTTACCTTCGGACCAAGTATGTATTGTGTGCTTTCGAGTACTTCAGTCAGGGATTTAAGGACTTCATCCCTTATGCCTTCAAACTGTTTTTTAAGGTTAATCATAGGTATCATTTATTCATACTCCCAATCATTTCTGTTATATCCATCACTACTTTTAATGCGTTCCTCCCCTCAATGCCTGAGACCTTGGGTCTCTGTCTGTTCTTCACACAGTTAATGAAATCAGCAAGCTCTTCTTTAAGCGGCTCTTTGTCTTCAACCGGCACGGATTCCGAGGCTATGCCGTCAGAAGTCTTAAAATATCTTTTTACGTTCTTATTCTGATAATCAATCACTATATAAGAATCCTTCTGGAATATCCTGAGCACTCTTTGTTTTTCTCCTGACAAACGGTTTGCAGTAACAAGAGCTGTCACTCCGTTTTCGAACTCAAGCCATGCCTTGGCAACATCCACCTTTTCAGTAAGAACTTTTGCTCCGACTGCTTTTATGTTTTTAATGTTTGAGCCATCAAGAAAGCTCGTCACTATATCTATGTCGTGTATCATCAGGTCAAGGGTAACATCAATATTTGCAGCCCGTTCGATGAAAGGAGAAATCCTTTCGGCTTCAAGAAATTCAGGCTTATCCACCAGCTTCGATGCGGCAATAACCGCAGGGTTATACCTTTCGAGATGACCTACCTGCAACACAGCCCCTTTTTTTTCAGCCTCGTTTATAAGGGCGTCAGCCTCGGCTACTGTTTCGGTCATGGGTTTTTCTATGAGCACGTCACACCCTGCATTCAGGCAGTCCATTGCTATGCTGTAGTGGGATTTTGTAGGCGTTACAATACTCAATGCCTGAACATCACTGAGAACCTGCCTGTAGTCGGAATATGTCCTTGAGCCGTATTTACCGGCAATCTCCTTTGCTTTTTCTATATCAGTGTCCACTACAGCCACAAGCTCGACATCTTCAAGCTCTGAATACACCCTTGCGTGATGTCTGCCCAGATATCCTACACCTATAACGCCTACCTTTATTGACACAAATTACCTCTTTTCAAAGTTAACTAATATTTTGCACTAAAAGACCTTCCAACGGCAAGGTAAATCAAAGGATTACGCAGTCCAGCAGACGAAAATCCAGCAAACAGGAAAGAGGTTTAAATCTTATTAGTAAACTCTTTTACTTCCTCGAGTTTTTTCAGCGCTTTGCCTGAATCCAAAGCCTCTGCTGCCATTGAGGCTGCGGTTTTTAAATCATCGGTTTTGCCTGCAACGACAAGTGCTGCTGCTGAATTCATAAGCACTATGTCTCTTTTCGCTCCTTTTTCGCCGCTTAAAACAGATATTGTAATCTTTGCGTTTGTGTCTTTGTCCGCACCTTCGATATCCTTGATATCCGCTCTTTTGATGTCAAAGTCTTCAGGGGATATAATGGAGTTTTCCACCTTTCCGTTTACAAGTCTTGAAACCTTTGTCCCATTGGTAACTGTTATCTCATCAAGCCCGTCCTCGCCGTGCACGACCATTGCATCCTCTGCACCAAGATTTCCAAGCACCATACACAGGGTCTCTGTAAGTTTGCTTGCAAAGACTCCGAGTATCTGTCTTTTTGCACCTGCAGGATTGGTTATAGGACCGAGGATATTGAAAATCGTTCTTATTCCCATTTCTCTTCTTGGACCTATGGCGTATTTCATTGCAGGGTGAAAAAGCGGGGCGAACAGAAAACCGAAACCTGTCTCAAAAAGACACTTCTCGACCTTTTCAGGCGGGAGGTCTATCTTAACGCCGAGGGCTTCAAGCACATCAGCGCTTCCTGACTGGCTTGATACAGAACGGTTTCCATGTTTTGCAACAGGCACACCACATGCAGACACAACCAGAGCAGTGGTCGTGGATATATTGAACGTTCCTGCCATATCCCCGCCTGTGCCGCAGGTGTCAAGTGTGCCGTCAGGCGAATCAATAGTAGTCGCCTTCTGTCTCATAACCTTTGCCGCACCTGTTATCTCAGAAACAGTCTCACCTTTAATCCTGAGAGCTGTAAGAAACGCACCTATTTGTGCGTCAGTCGCCTTGCCTTCCATTATTTCTGTCATGCAATCTGCCATTTCTGACTCAGAAAGGTCTATGCCGTCTACAAGTATGCCAATTGCCTCTCTTATCACTGCTACCTCCCAAGATTTAAAAAATTCCTTAAAAGGTCTTTACCAACTCTTGTAAGAATCGATTCCGGATGAAACTGGACACCTTCAATAATATACTCTTTGTGACGCACACCCATTATTTCTCCTTCCTCTGTCCATGCTGTCACTACAAGGGAATCAGGAAGACTCTCTCTCTTGATTATAAGTGAATGGTATCTTGTCGCCTCAAACGGATTTGGAATATCCTTGAATATCGTCTTTCCGTCATGATAAATAATGGATGTCTTTCCGTGCATGAGTCTTGGTGCCCTTACAATCTCGCCGCCGAATGCCGCACCTATTGACTGATGCCCAAGACACACGCCCAGAATCGGAATCTTGCCTTTAAAGTGCCTTATTACATCAATGGATATGCCTGCCTCATTCGGTGTGCACGGACCCGGGGATATTACTATCCTTTCAGGCTTGAGGGCTTCGATTTCAGGTATGGTTATCTTGTCGTTCCTGAATACCTCTATGTCTTCACCCAGTTCCCCGAAATACTGGACAAGGTTGTAAGTGAAAGAATCGTAGTTGTCTATCATCAAAAGCATTTTTATGTAAAGTCCTCCGCCATGTCCAGGGCTTTCATCATACCCATCGCCTTGTTTACGGTCTCCATATATTCTCTGTCAGGACGGGAGTCAGCCACAATACCTGCTCCTGCCTGAACATACACTCTGCCGTCCTTTATTATAAGCGTTCTTATTGTAATACACGTATCCATATTTCCTGAATAACTGAAATACCCGACTGCTCCTGCATAAGGACCGCGTTTTACCGGCTCAAGCTCCTCTATAATCTCCATTGCCCTTACCTTGGGAGCACCTGTTACCGTGCCTGCTGGAAAACACGCCCTCAGGACGTCGAAAGAATCAAGCCCATCTTTTAACTCTCCGTGAACATTAGACACTATGTGCATAACATGACTGTATCTTTCGATAGTCATGAGTTCTGTAACTTTAACCGAGCCTGTTTTTGCAACCCTCCCCACGTCGTTTCTTCCGAGGTCAACAAGCATTATGTGTTCTGCTACTTCTTTCGGGTCGTTTTTAAGCTCTTCTTCAAGCCTTAAGTCTTCTTCTTCGGTATCGCCTCTTTTTCGTGTGCCTGCTATGGGTCTGAGCGTAATCTTTTTACCCTCAAGCCTTACGAGTATCTCAGGGGATGAGCCTACGAGTTTTGCATCGCCGGTGTCAAGGTAATACATATAAGGCGAAGGATTTATAACCCTGAGTGCCCTGTAAATGCTAAACGGCTCTAGAGTGGAATGTCTTTCAAACCTTTGTGAAAGCACCACCTGAACCACGTCACCTGCCCTGACATACTCCTTTGCCTTCAAGACTGCCTCTTCAAAAGCCTCTCGTGAGCCAAAGGAGGAGATAAACTCTTCAGGGTCTGTTTCCCCATGTCTCTTCCCCTGAACTTTTACAGGAGCCTTGAGCCTTTCGATTATGTCGTCTATTTTTCTTGTTGCATCTTTATACGCTTCTTCAGGGTCTATGCCGTCCAGATGCACATTGCACACAACCTTTATCTTCTGCCTGAGGTTGTCGAATATGAGCATCGCATCCGTGAGCATGAGAAACATATCCGGCATATCCAATCCCTGCGCCCCTTTGTCAGGCAGGTCTTCGATAAACCTTATCATGTCGTAGCCGAGATAGCCAACAAGCCCTCCTGAAAACCTTGGAAGACCTTCAACCTCCACCGCACTGTAGCCAGCCATTATTTCTCTTAACAGTTCAATCGGGTCATCAACCTCAAAAGATGAAGTGCCTCCACCGTCAGTTACCTCTATTTTTCTGCCCCAGCCTTTTATTATCTTTGAGGGTCTTATTCCAAGGAACGAATACCTTGCCCACTTTTCCCCGCCTACCACGCTTTCGAGCAAAAAAGACGGGCTTTCTTCAAGCTTAAGGAAAGCAGACACTGGTGTTTCGATATCTGCAAGGATTTCTTTATAAACAGGGATGAGATTACCCTTGGATGAAAGTGCCTTAAACTCTGTTATATCCGGAAACGCCATATTGACAAAACTTACCATTTTTTTTAGTATTTATTATAACTTATCAGTCCGCCGATAGTTAATATAAATCGTGCATTTGTGATGATAAGTGCGGGTGTAGCTCAGCTGGTAGAGCACAACCTTGCCAAGGTTGGGGTCACGGGTTCGAATCCCGCCACCCGCTCCATATAAGCGGCGGCGTACCCAAGTGGCTAAGGGAGAGGTCTGCAAAACCTCGATTCACCGGTTCAAATCCGGTCGCCGCCTCCACACACCAACCGCACAACAATATCCAACCTCAGACTTAAAGATAGAGACTGAAAGGGCTGGCAGTATTGAAACCTTTAAACCCCATTGGAAAATCTCAGTGAAGCAAAGGATGTCGAAGCGACTCTGCGCGAAGACTCGCTTCGAGCCGAAGCGTTAAGAATTAATTCGTGTTTGAGGTCGTTTCGACCGAGTTTGAATTAATTCAGCGGAGGCAGACTGAGCGGAACGCCTGGAGATTTTCCTTGGGTGCCCTTTTTTGGTTACTTTTTTGGGCAAGCAAAAAAGTAACAGGAGATTTCTGAACATGATGCTTTTCGAGAATGAGTGAAGACCAACACCGCCAGCCCTGACAAAAGTTCTACCGGTAAATTCATGTAACTGCATCTGTCATTGCCATCACTGTAATCTTTTGGTTATGATATTTTTAATGGCAATAAGCATACTGAAGTATCTTTTGTTTGTCGCGCTTTTGTTATTCCCTTTTTCAGCGTACGCTGAAAAGCCTGACGGGAAAACATACTTCAAAAACGGCATAACCTTCTTTGAAGAAGGAAACTATAAAGAAGCCGTCGAGAACTTGACCATTGCATACGAAGAACTGCCAGCCATAGGCGACTACATCCTGCTTTACATATCAAAGGCACACCTCATAATGGGCAACACTGCGGAATCTATCAAAACCATTCAGACATTGCTCAAAAGATACCCTGACTCGCCGGTTAAAGGCGATGCAAAAAGCATTGAGATTTTAAACAGTCTGATGTCCAATGACGAGGACAAAACACTGCAACTGCTTCACTCATACGTAAAAGATTTTCCCTCGGATTCGGAAATGAAATTCCTGTTCGCCTATATGCTGAAAAAAACAGACCCTGATAAGGCAAAATCCATCTTCAAAGAGCTCTATGCTAATGCAGATTTGCTTTCCGAGGAAGCATACAAAGAGCTTAAGCCGTCTGACATCTTGGCAGAAGACCTTCTTAAAAGGGCATCAAACCTCATTGCAAATGTAAAATATAAAGAAGCGGAATCCTGCCTCAGAACCGCACTTGCAAGCGATGACGGCACGCTTAAAAAAGACATCCTGGAAAAACTTGCCCTCTCGCTCTTCAGACAGAAACGGTACAATGAAGCTGCAAAGATATACATACAGATAAACAACCTTTACGAGGCTGCAAGAGCCTTCTTCAGAGCCGGAGAAGAGACCGCATTTAATGAAACCCTCAACAGACTGATTTCGGACAAAGACATCAAAGCAGCAGAACTCCTGATTGCCTACGCTGACGACAAACGAAGAAACGAAAATACCAATGAGGCACTGAAGTTATTGTCAGAAGTCAAAACAAAATATCCTTCAATGGCTGAGGAAGCACTCTGGAGAACAGGATGGACATACTACATCAGTAAAAAAAAGTATAAGAAAGCCCTTGAGATTTTTACAGAGCTTTACAACACTTACAAGTCAAGCAAATATCTTTACTGGAAGGCAAAAGCCACTGAAAAGATAAACAAGGACGCATCACATATATACAAAAGCCTGATAACAGATGATTTTTACGGCGTCCTTGCACGGATAAAAACTGATAAAACTCTGGTCAGCACCAGGCAAAAAGACACACCTCTAAACCGGCAACCGATGGAAAGGGCAGATACACTCATAGAGGCAGGACTGAAGGATGAAGCCGTCACTGAACTGATGTATCAGGCAGAAAAGACCACACAATATAATAAACTTTTGAACATTGCGCTCCGTCTGAAAGAGATAGGTCAATACAGAAAGGCAATACTTCTTACTACAAGACTTCCCTATGAGATACAGCCTGACGAAATACTCTATCCCCTTGCCTACTGGAACACGATAAAAAAGGTATCAGCAGAGCATGATATTGACCCGTTTTTGCTTCTGGCGGTTATGAGAGAAGAAAGCCGGTTTGACCCTGAGGCACACTCCCCTGCCGGTGCAATCGGGCTTATGCAGCTTATGCCACAGACAGCCAGACGCACTGCCCGCAGTCTTAAACTCGACATAAATGATATATTCGACATCGAAACCAACGTTAAGCTCGGAACACACTACCTGAACGGCCTTATAAAAAAATTCGGCTCTGTTCCTGTTGCCCTTGCAGCTTACAATGCAGGGGAACACAGGGTGAAAAAATGGCTTAAAAACGGCAACTACGATGCCTTCGATGAATTCATCGAGGATATACCATTTAAAGAGACAAGAAAATACATCAAGCGCATTGTAACCACGTATTTTCAATACCGGAAAACCCGATATACTCAGGCTTCAGAAGGGTTTCACATACTGTAGTTTTTAAGGCATAACCTGTGGTATTCTAATTTTAATAGAGATGAGCGGAACACTGTTTGACGATATATCTTCAGAAAAAACATTGACATCTAAACAGAAGGAGGTTACATCGTTGGAAAGACTAAGAGACCTTGACAAAAAAATTGCAGATGCGGTAGGAAAAGTAAAAGCACTGAAAGAGGAAAAAGCAGCGCTTGAAGAAAGAGTCAGAGAACTCGAAAGGGCCCTGAATGAAAAAGACGAAGAAATACGAAGACTTACATCGGAAAAAACAGTAATAAGAGAACAGATAGAAGACCTGCTCAACGAACTTGAAACCATAGAAATTAAGTAACATGCCAAGCACTGAAGTTTACATATTAGGACAGAAATACACTATAAAGGGCGAGGCACCTGAAGAACACATTCAGAGCCTTGCCCGGTATATAGATGAAAGAATAAAAGAAGTTTGCAGTAAATACCCTAATATTACGCCTGTTAAGGCATTAATCCTTACGCTGTTTAATATTGCAGACGAACTTCACAGACTAAAGGCAGAACAAGAAGACATCGCAAGGCATATAGAAGAAAAGACAGACCTGCTTGCAGGTCTTTTTGAATAAAAAGATAAAGTTTCTTATGCCCAGAATCCTGATATAGCTACTTTTGCAAGGTCTATAATCTTTCCTGGGAGCACTCCTATAACAAGCACCGCTACTACAGTAAGTGTAAGGGCAAGGTTTATGCCCGGAGAAGTCGCCAGTTTCACCTCAGTCGCAGGCTCTTTCATATACATATACATGACTATTCTAAGATAGAAGTAAGCTGATATCGCACTGAAGATGACTGCAACAACGACAAGCCAGGTATAACCTGCATTTACAGCTGCCAGGAACAGGTAGAATTTTCCCATAAAACCTGCTGTAGGCGGAATCCCCGTAAGAGAGAACATAAAGACGAGCATAAGTGCAGCAGACAGAGGATGGGTTTTTGAAAGCCCTTCATAGTCAGAAATATTGTCGCCTTTGAACCCTTCACTTCTGAGGAGTATAACCACGGCAAATGCACCGATATTCATGAATGCATATATAAGGAGATAATTCATTGTGCTTGCCAGCCCTTCGGAATTACCTGCAATTATGCCCAAAAGTGCATATCCTGCATGGGCAATAGATGAGTATGCAAGCATTCTCTTGATATTTGTCTGGGATATTGCAAGGATATTGCCTGTAGCCATTGTTATGACTGCAATAGGTATAAGAATCTGAACCCAGTCAACCTTAAGCAAGGCAAAGGCAATTAAAAACACTCTGCCTATGGCTGCAAATCCTGCTGCCTTTGGTCCGACAGACATGAAAGCTGTTACAGATGTAGGTGCGCCTTCATAGACATCAGGTGCCCACATATGAAATGGCGCGGCCGCAATCTTAAAGCCAAAAGCCACAGTAAACAGTATCACTGAAAACATAAGGGCAGGATTTGCACTAAGACCGTTCTTTGCAATATAGTCCGCCACTGCCTTTATATTAGTTGTTCCGGTAAGACCATAAGTTAAGGATATGCCGAAAAGAAGCATCGCAGAGGCAAATGCACCAAGCAGAAAATACTTGAGCGCCGCTTCATTGGATTTCTTGTCATACCTTATAAATCCTGCAAGCACATATGTGGATAGTGCCATCAGCTCAAGTCCGAGATAAAGGACAATAAGGTCTCCGGCAGATGCCATAATCATCATGCCAAGCGTTGCAAAAAGCATGAGACTGTAATACTCTCCGAAATTCACCCTCTCAACTTTTATATACTTTACAGATATGAGAATAGACAGTATAAGACTCAGGAGGAATATGAATTTAAAGAACATACTGTAGCCGTCGGATACGAACATACCTCCGAAAGTCACACCTGAAGCGTCAAACATAATATAGGTGACTATTGCGGTTGCAACAATGCTTAAAAACGCTACTGTTTCTTTTCTTTTCATGACAAGATCAAGCAGTAATATGATTAAAGCAGCACATGCCATTACAATTTCAGGCATGACCGGCCCCAACTGTGGAAACTGTAATGTCGGATTCATATAATTCCTCCTACACCGGTTAGGGTATTAACACGAGCACGTTGTAGTATACAAATGTTATTAAAGCAAATCAATAGAAAATTCAATATGGTGCCGGAGGCCGGATTTGAACCGGCACGGAGCAAAGCCCCGAGGGATTTTAAGTCCCTTGCGTCTACCAATTCCGCCACTCCGGCAATAAAGGTTTTCTCAAAAAATCAAGCACTTACAGAACGTCATATGGTATCATAAGGTCTCCTCAGGTGTCAAAACCAACTGAAAACGCAGGATTAATCTCTGTGCAGTTCGTAGATTTTTTCGAATTCAGTGTGTACGTCCTTGAATATTCGGAGGACTTCAGGGTCAAAGTGCTCAGGCAGGGTTCTCCCGTCGCCCTCTGTTATTATTTTAAATGTTTTCTGGTGGTCAAAAGCCGGCTTGTAGGGTCTTTTGCTTCTTAAGGAGTCATACTGGTCAACAAGGTTCATGAGCCTGCCAACCAGAGGAATCTCTGCACCTTTCAGTCCCTTTGGATAACCTGTTCCGTCCCATCTTTCATGATGTGTAAGGGCTATGGTTTCAGCCATCTGCAGGTATTTTGAGACCGAACCGTGCAGTATTCTCGCACCTATTGTTGTGTGGGTCTTCATAAGGGCAAATTCCTCAGGTGTGAGTTTTCCGGGTTTCAGGAGTATGTCCGAAGGGATGCTTACCTTACCTATGTCGTGCATTGGGCTTGCATAGAATATGGTCTCCTGCTCTTCATCGGACATGCCAACGTGCTTTGCCATAAGACGACAGTAATGCCCTACCCGGCGAATATGCGCTACAGTGTCCTCGTCCTTGTATTCTGCAACCATCGTAAGCCTGTGGACTGTATCCACGTAGCCTTCTTTAAGCCGCTTCTGGGACGCCTTTAACTTCTGCAGCGCAATCTTGAGCTGGGCTGTCCTCTTTGCAACCTCCTCTTCCAGAAGCTCGTTGTGATGCTTGAGAAAGTCCTCAAACTCCTTAACCCTTAGTAGATTTTTTGCCCTTACCATCAACTCCGTGCTGTCTATGGGCTTTGTAAGAAAATCGTCTGCACCGGTTTTAAGACCTTTGATTCTTGAGTCCCTGTCTGCAAGCGCCGTGACCATTACAATAGGAATATGCTGTGTAGAGGCATCCTCTTTAAGTCTTCTGCACGCCTCAAAGCCGTCCATCTCAGGCATCATAATGTCAAGAAACACGAGGTCGGGTTCGTAGCTCTTTACCTTCTCTATAGCCTCAACCCCGTTGACAGCAGTCTCGTAGTGATAGCCGTATTTTCCAAGTATTGTCCCCAAAAGCTTGAGATTCTTAGGCTCGTCATCGACTATAAGAACTTTGGCAACCTTTTTCTCTGTCATTTAACTCCAGACATCTCTTTAACGACCCTCAGGAATTCCTTCAGGTCTATGGGTTTTGATATATAATTGTCAAACCCTTCTTCTAAGAGCCTTTCTTTATCCCCCTGCATTGCATAAGCAGTAAGTGCTATGATCGGTATGTCCTTTGTAGCAGGGTCTGACTTAATAGACCTCATTGCTGTTATTCCGTCCAGCACAGGCAGTTGCACATCCATAAGGATGAGAGCCGGCAGTTCTGCCTTTGCAGCCTTTACAGCTTCTTCACCGTTTTTTGCCTCTATTGGCTCATAACCGTTCGCCTTAAGAATATTCCTGAAAAGTTTCAGGTTTTTTTCATTGTCTTCAACAACGAGCACCTTCATTGTTTTCCCTTCAATGGTATCGTAAAAGTAAACTTACTGCCCTTTCCTGCCTCGCTTTCAACCCATATTCTTCCACCGTGAAGCTCAATAAATCTCTTTGAAAGGTGAAGACCAAGTCCTGTGCCTTCATACTTTTTCGTAAGTGCGGTTCCAAGTTGTTCAAAAGGCTGAAAGAGTTTTTTCTGGTCCTCTTTTGTGATGCCTATACCGGTGTCCCATACGGTTATCTCTACCCCCTCATCTGTCCGACGGGCTTTTATCCCAACACTGCCACCATCCGGCGTGAACTTCAAAGCATTGCTGAGAAGGTTAAACACCACCTGCTTTATCTTTCTTTCATCCGCAACAACGTTTCCCACTTCTTTTTCCACATCAAGATGAACCTTTATGCTATGCTTAATGGCCTTCTCCCTGAACATTGACAGGCTCTCCTCAAACATCTCCATGAGATTAAACTCACTAAGTTCAAGTTCCATCCTGCCTGCCTCTATTTTTGACAGGTCAAGTATGTCATTTATCAGCGAAAGCAGATGCTTACTACTGTCAATAATATCGCCAAGGTATTCTTTCTGTTCGTCGGTCATTGGACCTGCCATTCCTTCAGCCATGAGCTGTGAAAACCCGATGATAGAGTTAAGCGGGGTTCTGAGTTCATGGGACATATTGGCAAGAAACTCTGATTTTGCCCTTGAAGCGGCCTCTGCCTGAAGCCACGCCACCTGAAGCTCGTTAGTCCTCTGCTTGACTTTTTCTTCAAGCGTCTCTGCATACTCCCTGAGCTGTCGCTCCATTTTTCTACGCTCGGTGATGTCATAAGCGTAGACTCTCAATGACTCTTTTTCAGGTATAAGATGAATGTATTCGCCAAAAACGGTATCCCCAATGCTCACTTCAGCATATATATAATCCTTTTCCCCTGACACTAAAATCCTCCTTACCTCATGCAGGTCAGGTGGCAAAAAGTCTGTCGCCTCCAGTTTCAATTCTTTCATAAGCCTTTTGACTGCTGGGTTGAAATAGACGATATTGCAGTCTTTATCGCACTCCACTACGGGATGAGGATTTTTCTCAGGGAACGATGCAAGATACTCGATTTCTTCACGGCCAATGGCACCTAAAAGTGAGACAGCAATGATATCTGCTATGGACATATAGAGTTTTGCGTCTTCAGGCGTAAGCTTAGCATCTACCGGCAGATAAAGCGCAAGAACGCCAAGCAACCTGCCTTTTGACTTAAGAGGAAGATTGATATGTCCGTGCGCAGTCATCCCCTCGTATCCTCTATTGTGACGTGGATCAGTAAAACAGTTCTCCGAAAAAACAGGCTCGCCTGTTTCAGCCGCTACTCCGCAGAGACACTCGCCAAAAGGCACGGTGGCTTCAAGTGCTTTGAATTCCTCATCGAAGCCTTTTGACGCAATGAGTTTAAGGGTACGCGTACTTTCATCGGCTAAGAACAATGCCGCTTTTTTTTCAAGGCTTAAAGGCTCAAGGTCAAGTATTGCGTCAAGAGCACGATTGGATGTCTCCTCCACGGAAAGAGAGTGCGCCATGGCAGAGGTTATCTTGTTGAGGACAAAAAGCTCCTCGACATGCCTCCTTTGCTCTTCATAAAGCCTTGCATTCTCCACTGCTATGGCTATGTGTACGGCAAATCTTGTAGCAATATTTTCATCTTTCTCTGAGAAGGTCTTTTCCTTGCTGCCAAAGTAAAGCCTGCCTATAACTTTATCACCGTATATGATAGGGACTCCTAAGAATGTCCTCATCTCAGGATGGCCCTTGGGGAACCCGGCAAACTGGGGATGCTGCCGTATGTCATTGACTCTCAGGACCTTGCCTTCCCTCATGAGATATCCGAGAAGTCCTTTGCCCTTGGGCAGGCCGATATTCTGTTTCAAGGTCTCGGACTCTTCAGGCCCAATACCCGACGGAATAAAGTATTTACATTCTCCGTTTTTCCCCAGTATCCCGATAGCAGCGTAGTCCGAGCCGATAAGCTTTCTCGCCGAATGCACCGCCTCCTCCAAAAGCTCCTTTATAACGAGGCGTGAGCCTATCTTCGCTGCAAGTTCATCTATTGCCTTTAGATTTCTAACTTCTGTCTCGATAGCATCAGCCATTTTGTTAAAAGACGAGGCAAGCACTCCAATTTCATCCTTTCCCTGCTCCTTTACGCGGACGCTGAAATCTCCCTTGCCCAACTCTTTCGTGACTTTTGACAATGTTATGATAGGCGTTACTATCGTGTGCCTGATGTAGATGAAACCCAAAATAGAAAAAACAAATGCACCGCCAAAAAATGCAAGAATTTCCAGCCAGTGTCTTCTAACTCTCTCCTCAGCGCTTCTCTCAAGAATGGCAACGAACTTGTCCACTCCGTTAACATAATCCTGAACAACAAGGTTATATCTGCTTATATATGATAAGGCCTGTATCTTGTCCCCACGGCTGAACGCCTCTAATGCCTTGTCAAGATACGGTCTTATCTCCGTGCGCCATCTGAATATGAGACTGTCAAGGGTGTCTCTGCCCTCCATGTACCCGATTTTTGGTTTATACGGCGGAAGACCCCATTTAGAAGAACCGTCTCTTAGGGCATAAAGAATTTCCTCGTAATTTGTGATAACCTGATTAATTTCTTCTGGAGACTTCCTGTCTTCGATAAGAGTGTTTAAATGGAATGATATCTCGAATGCCCTCATCCTCTCCGAGCCGGCAAGATTAATCCTTCTTGCTTCATATCTCATGCCCTGAGTAAAATCAAATGTCAGATAGAGAAACCCAGCAAGGACAAAAAACATGAAAAGAACAACGAAGAAAACCTTCGTCCCAATGGATCTCACATTCATGACTGCATTACACCTGCAACATCATCCCTTTACTTTAGTGTTCAGCAAAACAATGTGTAGTTGTTCTAAAAATAAGGGTATCCTAAAGGAGGGGGGATAGTCAATCTTATTTTTTACACGGATTGGGTGTAACAGGCTCAAGAAAAGAAGAGCTTTTTTATTTTTTCTTTATATAAAAATAAAAGGATTTTTCTTTCTGAGTGGTTCCCAGAAGCTCGTGTCCGAGTCTGTTCAGGAAAGCCGGGACGTCCGCTACTGTGCCTGGGTCTGTTGAGATAACTTCCAGTATTTGTCCCCGTTTCATGGTGTCCATTGCCCTCTTGATTCTGATTATAGGTAAAGGACAGTTCAGCCCGCTTGTATCAAGAACAACGTCCGGTTCTATACGCCCCATCCTACCTCCCTCAAATTTTTTTCCTATATTAAGCAGTACTTGATGCCGCAATGTCAACACATACTTAAATTTGCAGGGCAGGCTTGGAAGACACGAAATTCTAACTTTTCTGTTTTACAATATTCTTATACAGATGATATGCGCAATCCGGACCTATCAGGTCTTTAAGGGCAGTGCAGGACAATTTAGTATCTCCTCTGAGGGCAATGCTTCTGTAAAGTGCTTTGAGTCTTATTTCTTCTGCTTTCCGGCTTTTGAACTTTTTTTCAGGAAGGGGGAGATGTCTCATTTCAGTTTCTTTATAAACTCCTCCACAGGCATTGCAGTAAGGGTAAGCAGATGAACAGAGCCCCTTGAGCCCAGTTCAACTGACATACGCATCATTGTTTCATTATCCGGTGCCTCAACTATATTGACAAAATCATAAGGTCCGAGCACCGCAAACTGCTGCTTGACCTTCACACCCATCTGCTCAAGCTCCTTGTTTACCTGCAGAATCCTCTCAGGATTCTGCTTTATGGTCTTCCTCCCTTCATCCGTAAGAGTGCTGAGCACAATATATGTTGCCATACTCCCTCCTTGTCTTCCCCCCTTCCTGAGTCATTTATACTGCTTTTTGAAGACCATGTCAACCTTGAATCAACCGCCCTCTTAATCCTTGAACCTGCCTCTTAAAAAAGAATATAATTTACTGCATTAACCAATACTACGGGGGTAATAATGATAATAGGCATTATCTCAGATACGCATGATGACATGTTCCAGATAAAGAAAGTAGTGGATATTTTTAATTCCAAAGGGGTCTCTCATGTAATACATGCAGGGGATTTGGTCTCGCCTTTTACTTTTGAGATACTCGGGGATTTAAATTCCCAGTTTATCGGCATCTTCGGAAACAACGACGGTGACAGACTCCTCCTGAAACAAAAATCCAAAGGAAACATCTATATACAGCCTCACACTGTTACAGTAAACGGAAAGAAAGCCGTAGTGGTGCATGAACCGGATATGGTCAATGCTCTTGCCGACAGTGGGCACTTTGACCTTGTAATATACGGGCACACCCATACACCTGATATAAGAAAGGTTAAAGACACCCTTGTCATCAACCCGGGAAAAGCCGCCAGACTACACAAAGGAAAAACCACCCTTGCATTTCTTAATACGGAAAATATGGAAGCTGAGATTATCGAATTTTAATCTTTTCTCTGTATTCTCAGGGACTCGAGCATAGAGTCATCTGCAGGCTTTACATTCAAAGTGAACTGTTTGCCCTCTGCATAAACTGTTACTTTTACCTCAGGCAGATGTTTTGCATCAGAGTATCTTGCACATAGGGAGGCAGCAGAGAGGAGGTCTTCTTCTGTGGCATCCTTGCTTATGAGTGTAAGAGGGCTGCCGACGCCTTCCACTTTCATAAGATAATCTCCTTTTTCTGCAAGAGCCTCGATACTCATGTTCTCTTCCCTGTTTCTTCCGACCACTGCTTTATGCCCGCCTGGCAGTCTGAAATGTCTTCCGACCCTAAGGAGATTAAGGTCTTTTATTGAAGGGTCAGGGTTATGCATGAGCAGTTCTTTTAGTTTATATGAATAGATAGGGTCTGTCAGCAGGCAGCCGCCTGCAGGTGAAGGATAATCAGTAAGTCCGAATTTCTTTGCAAGAGCCATCTGTGGCTTTCTGGACCTGCCACTGAAACCGCATAATTCCTCTCTTTTTACAATACCTTTGATTTCCGGTATTGTGGGCTTAAGCAACTTTGCACTTAGTGGTCTGAGCACATAACCTTCCAGACCAGCCTCTCTGTCTATGAGCGGGAATGTCTCTCTTCTCTGGCTCATTGGTCTCTGTCCGAGCACTTCTCCTGTGGCTATAAAGTCAGCTCCTGTCATCTGCATAAGTTCTTTTGCCTCTTTCAGCATCAGTATCCTGCAGTCTATGCACGGGTTCATATTCTTGCCGTGACCATATTTCGGATTCTTGACTATAGATATGAACTTGTCCGCAAGATGGCAGAGCTTTACCTCAAAACCGAACTTAACAGCAGTATCTGATACATCCTTTGAACAGGACGAAGAATCGCTTATGTCACAGCCGAAATGAGTAAGGAACGTTACAGCCGTGACATCTATTCCCTGCTTTCTTAGAAGAAGAATTGCCAGTGTGCTGTCCAGACCGCCGGACAGAAGCGCTATTGCCTTTGCCATGATGATAATTAAACGGTTGTCTATCCAATCTTTTTTGAATTTTTTAAAGCCTGTTTTAGCTTTGCCTGCGTTGTAACCGCAGTGCCGACCTCACCGACCACTATACCTGCTGCATAGTTAGCCAGAATTGCAGACTCTTCCAGTGTAGCGCCTGAGGCATACGCCAGTGCAAATGTTGCAATGACCGTATCACCTGCACCTGTGACATCATAAACCTTTCTTGCAAAAGTCGGTATATGAATAACACCGGTTTTCTGGAAAAGACTCATTCCCTGCTCTCCTCTTGTCAGGAGCACTGCTTCACAGCCGAGTTTTTTAAGCAGTTTAGTGCCTGCTTTTACGAGTGTTTTTTCGTCTGTTATCTCAACACCTGCACCGTGTGCTGCCTCCATAAGATTAGGTGTTATCATGGAAACACCTTTGTAGAGGTGGAAATGCCCTATCTTCGGGTCAACAACAACGAATTTTCTGCCGCGTGAGGCTTTAAGTACTGCCTTCATGACATGGGCTGAGACAACACCTTTCTTGTAGTCAGAAACTACAATGACATCGTGTTCCGGAACCGCCTCCTCTATATAGGTGAGAAGACTCTTCAGCGCCCTTCCACTCAGTTTTTCTTTATCCTCTCTGTCGAATCTTACAACCTGCTGGCTATGGGCAATAACCCTTGTTTTTATAGTTGTAGGTCTTTTGTCCTCAATTGCAAAGAATTCAATTCCTTTTTCTCCAAAGAGTTTTTCCAACATCTCTGCGGCTCTGTCTCTACCCACGATGCCTGAAACCGTTACCTGCCCGCCGAGTGAGACAATATTATTAGCGACATTTGCAGCACCACCGAGCACAAACGTATCGTCCATCACCTCGACGACAGGGACAGGTGCCTCAGGAGATATCCGGCTAACCTTTCCCCATATATAGCGGTCAAGTATCAAATCCCCTATAACGAGAATTCTTCTCTGTTTAAAATTTTTCAGTATTGATAGCAAATCCATAATATTCAGGATAAAATATACACTATAAAAAATTCAAACGATTGCACCGTGGCGTTGAATTTCCAGGCTTAAAAACAGAGGCTGAAAAAATGACCTTTCGCTTTCAGCCTGGGAAGATATAACTGACTTTTGGATATTTCCTGATTGCAATGTAGCATTGACTTGGGTAAAAATAATTTAGTAATCTAAAGATTCGGGGCGTAGCGCAGCCCGGTTAGCGCACCTGCCTTGGGAGCAGGGGGTCGGAGGTTCAAATCCTCTCGCCCCGACCAAGGAAACTGATGCGCCAGTAGCTCAGTTGGATAGAGCAGCTGCCTTCTAAGCAGCGGGTCAGGGGTTCGAATCCTCTCTGGCGCGCCAAACAATTTAAGACCTTTAAAAAGTTTTAAGTTATAATAGTAGGGGTTAAGGACACAGTCCTTAGCTGACGGTGGGTGTAGCTCAATGGTTAGAGCACTGGACTGTGGCTCCAGGTGTTGTGGGTTCGAGTCCCATCACCCACCCCAAGAACAAGGGGTGGAAGTAGAGATATGCGCCTGTAGCTCAGCGGACTAGAGCATCGGCCTCCGGAGCCGAGGGTCGGAGGTTCGAATCCTCTCAGGCGCGTTATACTTGCACGGGATATACGGGCCGTTAGCTCAGCTGGTAGAGCAGCTGACTCTTAATCAGCGGGTCCGGGGTTCGAATCCCCGACGGCCCCCCAGAAAAATCAAGGGTTACGGCAAACCCGTAACCCTTTTTTATGAAATCGTTGACTACGCATTGGCCATATGAGAAAATTTTACCTGATTTAATTTTCTACCTAAAAAGAAACAGGTTTTGTTATAATAACCCGTCTCATATTTTAGAGATATAGCAGTGGGGTTTTTCGTAATGCCTTTTAAATCCATTCCTGAGCAGAACTTCGTAAACAGAGACGCAGAGCTCAGTTATCTAAAACGCCTGATTGACGTAAAAGACAGCGCCATCGTAAATAACGTACTCCTCGAAGGAACAAGAGGCATCGGCAAAACAGAACTCCTAAAGCAACTATACCGCAGCCTCTTCTGGCAAGGAAAGAACGTCATACCATTCTACTATTCCTTTCAAAGAGCAACCCTTAAAGTCGCTTATTTTGCAAAAGATTACTTCACACGGTTTGTCAGACAATACCTTGCATTTTTAAAGAAAGACCCTTCGATTATAGACAACATGAGCATCCCCCTGACAAAACTGATTCCATTGTTCTCCACACTTAAACTCACATGGATGATAGAACTTATCGAAGACTTTCAGGAGCATATAAAAGACGGTGATCTTCACGAACAGCTGCTTGGTGCGATTTCGATTCCTGCGGCTGTTGCAGGCAAAAGCGGAAATCCGGTGCTTGTCATGCTTGATGATTTTCATCTTGCTACACAACTATATGAGACACATCCAGGAGACGTTCCCGGACTCATAAGCCTTTTTGAACGCTCCATGACGTCAACCACTTCTCCGCACATATTGACCGGCTCTCCGGAAGGCGCTCTTGAAATGATTTTCACTGACGACTCGTTCAGAGGAAAAGCCGAAAGAATGATACTCAGGGCAATGCCTGAGGACGCTGCTTTCTCCATGTTCAGGTCTTTATGTGCTGCATTTGGAATAACAGTCCGTGATGAATGCAGGGAATTTATGAAATTTCTCGGTGGCAACCCCCTCTACATTAAGAATATGGCAAAGGCCCTGTGGAAAATGCAACGTAAGGAAGCCTCTCTGAAAGACCTCTGGGAATGCTACAGTTACGAGGTCTCTGATGGAGAAACTGCATTTTACTGGTCATCAATATTCAGAGGGTTTCTAACAGACCTGCAACAGCGCAGAATCGCCATCGAACTCCTCATGCACTCAATCGAATCACACTGCGAAGTACGCAATCTCGAAATACTCTCAAAGGCTTTAGGCATACCTGTGCCTTCACTGAAGTCCGTGCTGGATGCCCTGCAAATATCAGGAATAATACAGACTACAGGAAGCATCCGACCCGTAAGAGACAACATCCTGCAGGACTTTATAAGAAATCTCTATCTGCGAGAGGTGGAAGAAAGAGATCCGGAAAAAATAAGAAAACTGATAGAGTCAAGATATCAGCTCCAGAATAATGCAACCTCATGCTTTGAAATGACCATCCCAATGACAGCAGATGCAGAACTCGTTGCAGCAAAAGCAATCGAACAGATTGGAAAAAACATAAGTCTGAAACCACTCGTGATAACCCAGCTTCAGCTGGCGATTATAGAGGCTTGCATCAATGCCATGGAACACAGTGGAAGCTACGACAAAAAGGTTCTTCTTAAATTCACTGTAAACCCCGAAAGAATCGAGATTGCCATAGAAACTCCAGGCAAACGGTTCGACCCTGACACTGTAAAAGAGCCAACAATAGAGGAAAAACTTCATTCCGAGCACAAAAGAGGTTGGGGACTAAAACTCATGCGTGAAGTCATGGACGATGTAAAGGTCGAAACAATAGGAGACAGGACAAGAGTGGTGCTTATAAAAAACATTAAATCCGAGGTGATAAATTGAAAAGTTTCATGGTAGTTTCAAAGTCCCTTGAGGATGTCGCTGTGATTTATCCTCAGGGCTATTTAAACAACCTCGTGGGAGAAAGTCTTGAAAAAGAATGCAATGCCTGCATCGGAAAAGGAATAAAAAAGATTGTGCTCGACTTCAGCAAAACAAAGTTCATCAACAGCATAGGCATCTCCATACTGCTGAGTATTATCGAAAAACTCAAAAAGCATAATGGCATACTGTGCTTTACAAGCTTGAATAAAATGCATGAGGAAATTTTTGAAATGCTGGGCATTACAAAGTATGCCCTCGTCTTCAGAAACGAAGACGAAGCACTAAAACACTTCAGGGTGGCGGTAAAAGAATGAGTCTGGAACTTAAAAGAATTCTTTACAACATATCTGCACTGGCAGACCTTGGCCAGGAAGTCACATCCAAAAAGAACTTCAATGAAAAGATACGCTCTGTGCTTTATGTGATAATGGGGACATTCCTTGCTGTCAAAGGAGCGATATTTTCTTATGAAAAAGACAAAAAGGAGATAGTCCCTATAGTGATGAAAGGCTTTGACAGCGCGTTTCCTTCAAGACTTACAATTGATCTGGCGCATATAGAGTCAATGAAAAAGAATGAGGCATATCGCCTTGCAGAAGACGGCAACCCTGTGGCTTCCGACTTATTGCTGAGCCAGCTGTCTCATGCCGGTGTAGAGATATTCGTGCCTCTTTGGACAAGAGATGAGCTCATAGGCGCCCTTGCCCTGAGCAGTAAATTCACAGCCGAGCCTTACAGCACTGAGGATTTCGAGCTCCTGAAGGTAATAGCCAACCAGATAGCCATAACCCTTCACAACCACACCCTTTTTATGGATCTCTCCGCACAACTTGAAGAAAACCAGAAACTCTATCAGGAAATGCGTCTCATATACCATGATACAATCCAGGCTTTTGCTGCTGCTATCGATGCAAAAGACGTTTACACAAAGAACCATTCATACAGGGTGGCAAAATACGTAGTTGCAATAGCAAGAGAACTCGGATGGGATGAATCTGACATCGAGGGCATATATATCGCAGGACTCCTGCACGACGTCGGAAAGATAATACTGCGTGACGAACTTTTAAACAAAAAGAGTCCTCTTACCAAAGAGGAGATTATGGAAATAAAAAGACATCCAAGCCTCTCATACAACATAATCTCCAAGATTAAGTTTCCATGGAAGGATGTCGTGACCATAGTAAGGCATCACCATGAAAGACCCGACGGCAGTGGATACCCTGATGCACTGAAAGGCGAAGAACTCAGCGATGGCGCAAAGATTCTGACCCTTGCTGACGCCTTTGACGCCATGACCACTGACAGACCTTACAGAAGCAAGTTAGACCTCAAATCAGCAATCGAAGAGTTGAGAAACTGCCTTGGTACACAGTTCGACCCGAAAATAATGGGCGCCTTCTGCAGGGTGCTCGAAAAAGAGATAAAAGGCGAACTGCCTGAACCCAACATCCTGCCACATCTCGACGACAACTTTGACCCATCTATAATCACCTCACTGCTTGAGGCTACAATAAAAGAACTGTCAGTATAGAAAGACACCAGCCGCCTTTCTTGACATTTGCAACCCAGAGTTATATCCTGAACCATGGGAGATAAGCTGATAAAAGTCCTTATTGCGGACGGCAGTACAGCCTTCATCATGTATATCTCCATTGTTCTTCAGAGAATGGGCATTGATAAAATCATCCCTGCTGAAAGCGGAGTAGAAGCACTAAAACTTCTGAAGATACTAACACCGGACGTTGTGATGCTCGATATACTCATGCCTCTAATGGATGGTATAACAGCCCTGAAATACATTAAAGCCGACGAGCAGACTTCAGGTATACCTGTAATTCTGATTTCAACCAAACACGACAAGGAATCAAGGGAAGAGTGCGAAAGACTTGGATGCTCCGGCTATCTGACCAAACCTGTAAATATAACCGAATTACATAAAACTCTCCAAAACTGCATCACATTTACTGGAGGCAAAAAACGGAAATTTCTGAGAACCTCATTCAACAGGAAAGTAGTGCTGAATTACAACGGCATATTAAAGGAGTTCTTTGCCGTAACTCTTTCTGAAGGGGGAATATTCATCAGGAAAAAAGACCCCTTGCCTGTTGGATCAGAAGTAGAGGTCATCCTGCCCCTAAAGGATAAAGAACTTTCTCTGAACGGCACGGTAATCTATCAAAAGGGTCTTTTCGGAGATATATTCAGGATTCCGCCTGGCATGGCAATAGAATTCAAAGACATGACTGCTGAAGAGTCAACAACACTCAGGAACCATATAATAGAACTCCTCACCAAGGATATCCTCGAAGAACAGGACGAACCCATTATCACAATAGACAATAACTTCTGAATAATTAGATTCCAAAGATTATTTCTCTTTCATCCATATCGACTCTGTCTACCCTCACTTTCAAGCTTTGTCCTATTTTGAACGCTTTGCCCGTGCTTTTACCTCTAAGTGTTAAAGTGCGGTCATCGTATTTATAAAAGTCATCCGTTATATATGAGACATGAAGAAACCCTTCTACATAAAAGTCATTCAATCTCACCCTGAGCCCATAAGGCGTAACGCCCACAATTTTCCCTTCAAACTCATCACCGACCTTATCTTTCATGAACCACATTCTCATTGCATTTATTATCTCTGATTCTGCTTCATCAGCAACCCTCTCTCTCCGTGATGAATTAAATGCGATATCCGGCAGAAGTTCTTCGAGTTCTTTAATCCGCTTGTCAGAAAACCGTCTCTTGGTCAGCACCTCTTTCAGTACTCTGTGCACGACGAGGTCAGGGTAACGCCTTATAGGAGATGTAAAATGCGTATAACATTCTGAGGCGAGTCCGAAATGCCCGACATTCACCGGCGAATATCTCGCCTGCTTCATGCTTCTTAAAACAAGGTAGGTTATTATTTCTTCCTCATCCGTTCCCTTGACTGCCTCAAGCAGTTTATGAAGCTTTTTCGGCTCGGGCTTGTTTCTTCCTTTCAGGACCGGCTTTACGAGCTTCATCACGTTTTCAATCTTTGCCGGGTCTGGCTCTTCATGTATTCTGTAAAGTGCAGGCACGCCCAGATTAAAAAGATATTCTGCCACAGCCTCGTTTGCTGCTATCATGAACTCCTCTATTATCATATGGGCAAAGTTTCTCTCTGCCCTGGCAATGGCTTCAGGTCTGCCCTGCATATCAAGAAGCACCTCTGGTTCAGGAAGGTCAAAATCAAGACTTCCCCTCTTACGCCTCTTTTCCCTGAGAATACTGCAGAGTTCGCCCATCAGTTCAAAGTCCTGAAGGAGATAGTCGTATCTCTGCCTTTCGTGTCTGTCCTGGTCTACGAGAATCTTCCTGACCGATGTATATGTCATTCTCTCATCGCTCTTTATCACGCTGGGGTAAAACTTTGTATTTACTCTATTGCCCTGTCTGTCAAAATGCATTTCAATAGTGAAAGCAGGTCTTTCGACCCTGGGTCTAAGACTGCACAGGTCTTCGGACAGCTCTTTTGGAAGCATGGGGATTACCCTGTCAGGGAAATACACGCTTGTTCCTCTTTTTCTTGCTTCAAGGTCTATGGGGGTATCCCAGTTGACATAAAATCCCACATCAGCTATGTGAACCCAGAGTGTGTAGCCGTGCTCAGCAAGCTGTATTGAGACGGCATCATCAAAGTCCTTTGCCCTTTCGCCGTCTATGGTAACCGTAGGCAGGTGCGTAAGGTCTTTCCGTCTGTCGCGACATTGTTTACTTCGCAGTAACTTCGCCTCATCACGGACAATTACAGGGAATCTCTTTGGCAAACTGAATTCCTCGATTATAGCCTCGACCTCTGCCTTCGGTTCATCCGGCTTCCTGATGACCTTTACCACACGCCCTGAAGGAGGCCTTTTGTCCGAAGGATAGTTGATAATCTCAGCGACGACCGTGTCGTTGTTCTTTGCCCCGCCCCTGTGCTTAGGTGAAATATAAATATCAAACGGAATAGACTTATTCTTTGGTTTCACGTAACAGCCATCTCTTGTTGCATCAAATCTTCCTGCGACTCTTGTGTGCACTCTTTCAAGTATTCTTATTATTCTTCCCTGGCGTTTTTGCCAGTTTTCGACCCTTACGACAACCCTGTCGCCGTCCATAGCGGCAAGCGTCGCCCTTGAAGGTATAAACAGGTCTCTTTGTCCGGGTTTTTCAGACACTACAAAACCGTATCCTTCCTTGTGCGCTTCAAAGTAACCAGTAATAAGCTCCATATTCTCGGCAAGTCCGTAAAGTCCTTTTCTGGTACGAATGAGTTCGCCGCTTCTTAACATCCCTCTTAAAACCCGTTTTAAAGCCCTTGCCTCAGAACGGCTTAATCCCATCAAAGAGACGATTTCCTTAAAACGAAGAGGCTTGTGTGTCTTTTCTCTGAAAAATGAAAGGATGGATTCTTTGTTAATCATACGACTATTTTACGCTATTCAGGCAGGTTTGTCGAAACATTACTTACTGAAGGGATAAGGCAGAAGCTCGGCTATTGTGAATTTTTTAATCCCGGTCTTTGACCGAAGATAAAGCTGTATGTCAGGAGCAAATTCCATAAGCATCTGCCTGCAGGAGCCGCAGGGGAAACAATATCTTTCATCGTTCGAGACTATAGCCATTGCACTAAAGGACGTGTAGCCGTCTGATAAAGCACTCTGCAAAGCCACACGTTCAGCACATGCGGTCAGCATAAGCGAAGGGTTTTCTATATTGCAGCCTGTATAAGTTTTGCCGTCTGCACACAAAAGCGCTGCACCAACCTTGAAACCTGAATAAGGCGCAATCGCCCTTTTCATGGCATCTTCCGCAAGAGATATTAATGCTTCGATGTCTTCAGAGGTCATTATCAGTATTTAAGTATCTCGATGTAGTCTCTCAGGTCTTTCTGCTCCTCTGTCTCTGCCTCTGCAATCTGTCTTCTGAATTCCTCCTCAGCCTTTTCCCTGTCACTTTTGAAACGAGGGTCAAGCTCAATTGCCTTTGCAATTGCAGTAGCAGCCTTACCATAACTGCCTTTTGCATTGTATGCCAGCGCAAGGGCATAATATGCAGGATAAAACCGGGGAAATCTTCTAATGGCATTCTTGAATGCAGCAATGGCTTCATCATAATTGCCGGCTCTGTAATAGGAGCGGCCAAGATTGTAAAACGCCTTCTCCGGTGTCCGGTAAAGTGGATTGTCAAGGGCTTTCTTACAGTTGTCAATCGCCGTATCCCACTGCTTGAGCTTGTAATAAACATAGCAGAGATTATTATACGCCTCTGAATAAGACGGCTTTATCTTCACTGCCTTCTTAAAAGACTCTTTTGCCTTTGGAAGATTCTGAAGCCTCAGATAAATAACGCCAAGGGCGTTGTGGACTTCTTCGTTTCTGGGATTCAGCTCAAGGGACTTCTGGAACTCCACGAATGCAAGCTGAATCTTATCAGCGCTGAGATAAGACGTCCCAAGCTTATAATGCGCCTGGGCTTCCTTTTTCCTCTCCGCGCTTACACAGGAAAAGGAAACAAACACAAGCACCACAAGCAGTAACTTCAAAAAACAGTTAATGTTTCTTAAAGAACGGTTGAGCTTTAATGTCATCCCTTGCATATAAAATCACCTCATTTGGCTTACCAGAATTTACATACTGAAAAATTCCGGCACCAGCACATTCTATAATAGCAAAAAACTGCCCTGCATGGTATTATTAAAAGGTTTTGTTTCGGAGAAAGGCTGCTTGTCTTACACAGAGAAAATAAATCCCGCTTCAAAAGGCATCGACGCCTTGCCTACCGGCAGGATTCTTAGACTCATTCACCGTGAAGACTCAAAAGTCATAGAGGTTGTAAAAAAGCAGCTTCCGCAAATCGAAAAAGCCGTAGAAGATGCCGTAAACGTAATCAAGAACAATGGAAAAGTCTTTTATATTGGTGCCGGCACAAGCGGCAGACTCGGAGTGCTTGACGCAGCAGAGATTCCACCGACCTTTGGATGCAACTCTTTTAAAGCCATCATTGCAGGCGGTAAAACCGCAGTGTATAAGGCAGTGGAAGGAGCCGAAGACAACAGACAAGCAGGCAGAAAAGCTGCATTCAAGATAACCAAGAAAGACATGGCAGTAGGAATATCGGCAAGTGGAAAAACACCGTTTGTGCTTTCAGCCCTTAAAGCGGCAAAACAAAAAGGTGCTAAATGCTGGCTAATCACATGCAATGAGACCGATAAATACCCCTTCCTCGACGGCATGATAAAGCTCATAACCGGTGCTGAGATAGTGGCAGGCTCCACAAGACTCAAGGCAGCAACCGCCACAAAAATCACACTCAATATGTTCTCCACTGCCACAATGACAAAACTGGGCAGGGTCTATGACGGACTCATGATAGACGTCGTTCCATCCAACAAAAAGCTAATAGAGCGTGCCACAGGCATTATAACAAAGATAACAGGATGCAACAGGAGAAAAGCCTTACAATATCTGAAACTCTCAGGTATGAATCCTAAAGTAGCAGTACTGATGCTCGAAAAAGAAGTATCAAAGAGAAAAGCCGAAAAACTTCTTAAAGATGCAGAAGGTTCGCTGAGAAAAGCTTTAAACAGGTAAGACCTTTTCCCTCTTTATTGCATCAGCCACTTTTGCAACCTTTGCCATTTCTTTTACATCGTGGACTCTTATTATATTTGCCCCGTTTAGTATAGAAACAGCAATCACTGCGGCTGTGCCCTCAAGGCGCTCGGAGGGCGGAACATCACCGAGTATTTTACCTATAAACGCCTTTCTTGACGGTCCGATAAGGACAGGTTTGCCCAGAAGAGTAAATTCATGAAGATTCTTTATTATTTCAAGGTTATGATCGAATGTCTTTCCGAAGCCTATACCAGGGTCTATGATAATTTTGTCTATTCCTGCGTCTTCTGCCAATCTGATACCCTCCCGCAGGTAGTCCATTATTTCAGGAATCAGGGCTTCATACGTAGGGTTTATCTGCATATCCCGTGGCGTGCCCTTTATGTGCATGATAATGACAGGCACATTGTATTTTGAGACTACGGCAGGCATTTCCGCATCGAACCTGAGGCCGCTTATGTCATTTACTATGGATGCACCTGCATCAAGTGCCTCTTTTGCGACCTGCGCCCTGTATGTGTCTATGGATATTGGGACTTTTATTTCTTTTGAAAGGGCTTTTATAACTGGAATTGTGCGTCTGAGTTCTTCTTCAACTGATACAGGTTCAGAGCCTGGTCTTGTTGACTGTCCACCGACATCAATGATATCAGCCCCTTCTTCAACCATTTCATGCGCCCGCTTTATGGCATGAGCCTCGTCAAAATAGAGTCCGCCGTCTGAAAAAGAATCAGGAGTGACATTGAGAATCCCCATTATGTAGGTCTTCCGGGAGAAATCGAAGGAATAGCCGTTCCAGCTGAGTTTCATTACTAAGTGGCGAGCACCTCTGTCAGTCCGCGCTCGCGCAGAAACTCATCTATCTCAGAGGCATCCATCGTCTCTCTCTCAAGAAGGGCTGACGCAAACGCAACAAGTGTATCGTAATGTTCAGTAAGGAGTTTCTTTGCCCTTGCATATGCCTCGGTTACTATCCGTTTTACTTCTTCATCTATATCCTCAGCAGTCTTTTCACTGTAGTCCTTATGTTTGGCTATCTCCCTGCCGAGGAATATCTGTTCGTCTCTCTTGCCGAAGGTAAGCGGACCCAGCTTTTCACTCATACCCCATTCAGTGACCATTTTTCTCGCAATCTCGGTTGCACGTTCAAGGTCATTGCCTGCACCTGTAGTCATGTGCTTCAAAGCCACTTCTTCAGCAGCCCTGCCGCCGAGTAATACAGAAAGTGTTTTGTTCAGGTAGTCCTGAGAAAGAGTGTATCTGTCGTCCATGGGAAGCTGCTGTGTAACACCCAATGCCCTTCCCCTCGGAATAATAGTCACCTTGTGTATAGGGTCTGTGCCTGGTGTAAGCTTTGCAACAAGGGCATGACCAGCCTCATGGTAAGCAGTATTTCTCTTTTCTTCCTCACTTATAACCATGCTCTTTCTGGCTGTGCCCATCAGCACTTTATCCTTTGCCTCTTCGAAATCAGACATATCAACCTTTGATTTCGATTTTCTTGCAGCAAGCAATGCAGCCTCGTTAACAAGGTTAGAAAGGTCTGCACCTGAAAACCCTGGTGTTCCCCTTGCTATCATCTCAAGATTCACGTCCTCAGCGAGAGGCACGTTCTTGGTGTGCACCTTAAGAATCTCGTGTCTGCCCTTTATGTCAGGCACTGGAACGACCACCTGTCTGTCGAACCTGCCAGGTCTTAAAAGCGCAGGGTCAAGCACATCAGGCCTGTTTGTAGCTGCAAGGATTATAACCCCTTCTTTGCCTTCAAACCCGTCCATCTCCACGAGGAGCTGATTAAGGGTCTGCTCTCGTTCGTCATGTCCGCCGCCAAGTCCTGCCCCTCTGTGACGACCTACGGCGTCTATCTCGTCTATGAAGACTATGCACGGTGCGTTCTTCTTTGCCTGGTCGAACAGGTCTCTAACCCTTGACGCACCTACACCTACAAACATCTCCACGAAGTCAGAACCAGAGATGCTGAAGAAAGGCACTCCTGCTTCACCTGCAATAGCCCTGGCAAGAAGAGTCTTACCTGTTCCGGGAGCACCTACAAGCAGTACGCCTTTTGGTATCTTTCCGCCGAGTTTGGAGAATTTCTGAGGGTCTTTAAGAAAATCTATTATCTCCTGGACTTCTTCTTTTGCCTCCTCTATACCTGCAACATCGGAAAACGTCACTTTTACCTGTTTCTCTGAAATCAGCCGTGCCTTCGCCTTGCCAAAAGACAGTGCCTTGTTGCCCCCGCTCTGCATCTGCCTCATAAAGAATATCCATATGAGGGCAAGGAATATAATCGGTCCCCAGGAGAAGAAAAAGTTTACATACCACGGACTCTGCTCAGGAGGCCTTACAGTAATCTCCACTCCTTTTTCCCTGAGGTGCTTTACGAGGTCTGGATACTCTGCTGCATACGTCTTGAATTTCTTACCGTCCCTAAGCCGTCCGACTATATGATTTTCCTGTATGACTACTTCTTCGACCTCGCCGGCATCGAGACTCGTCAGAAATTCAGAAAATTTAATCTCCTCCTCTATCTTCTTTGGCGCACTAAGAAGGTTGAACAAGAGTATCATCATCATACCTATCAGAAGCCAGATAAAAAGGCTTCTGAACATGTTCAGATTTCCTGGATTCTTCTTCATATTCATAAGATTTATCCCCTTATTTCATTTTAGCATACCTTCTTCTATTTCTGCCTTCTGTATATCTATGAGTTTATTAATACCTTCTGTAGCGAGTTTCAGGAGTTCATCAAGTGTATCAGAACCAAAGGGCTGACCTTCAGCAGTGCCCTGAATTTCAACAAATTTACCACTGCCTGTCATAACGATGTTCATATCCACTTCTGCCTGAGAATCCTCCTCATAGCAGAGGTCAAGCATTGCCGTGCCGTTTACAACCCCGACGCTTACAGCAGCCACGTAATCCTTAAGAGGCATTTTTTCGAGCATACCCACATCAACAGCATGCTTGAGGGCATCTGCAAGACTTATGAATGCACCAGTAATGGCAGCGGTTCTTGTTCCGCCGTCCGCCTGTATGACATCGCAGTCCAGCCATACCGTTCTTTCGCCAAGAGCCTCAAGGTCAACTACAGAACGCAATGACCTGCCTATCAGTCTCTGAATCTCATGAGTCCGCCCGCCAATCCTTCCCTGCACTGACTCACGTATCATGCGCGTGGTGGTTGACCTCGGAAGCATAGAGTATTCAGCAGTAATCCAGCCTCTGCCCTGGTCTTTTAAAAACTGCGGCACCTTGTCCTCTATGGAAGCCGTGCATATAACCCTTGTATTGCCCATCTCTATGAGAACTGAACCCTCGGCAACGCTTATATAGTTCCTTGTTATCTTAACAGGACGAAGCTCATTATACTGTCTGCCATCAAGCCTCATTCTATACCCCCAGCTCTATCTTATTTATATTCTCTATCCTCTGCCCGAGAAACCTCTCTCCGATACTCTTAAACCTTTCAGGGCTGTCAGTCACGTAGAATTCTCTTACTGGGGCATCACTTGCAATGCCCTCAATGCCTTTGCTCTGGAGTTCATATTTTACCTCTTTAGCAGTCTCAACTGCAGAATCTATCAAAGTTACACCAGAACCCATAACCTCTGATATGACCTTTTTCAATAAAGGATAATGCGTGCAACCAAGCACAAGTGTATCTATACCCATGTCTTTAACATGGCCAAGATATCTTGAAGCCGTAAGTCGCGGGACGTCTCCATCAAGCCAGCCTTCTTCAACAAGAGGCACGAAAAGAGGACAAGGACAGGAAAAAACCTCAATACTTTCATCGAAACTTTTTATAGCCTTCAGATACGAACTGCTTTTTATAGTCGCCTCTGTGCCTATGATACCTATTTTTTTGTTCTTTGTGTTCATGGCAGCGGCTTTTGCCCCCGGGGCTATAACCCCTATAACAGGCACTGAAACCGTTTCCCTTATCCTGTCAATGCCGACAGCAGCCGCAGTGTTACACGCTACAACAAGCAATTTTATCTTCTTTGAAAGCAAAAATCTTGTGCACTCAAGCGAGTATCTTATAACAGTCTGGGGAGACCTTATTCCATAAGGCACACGGGCAGTGTCACCCAGATAAACAATGCTTTCAAAAGGCAACACCCTCTGTATTTCTCTTACTACTGTAAGTCCTCCTATGCCTGAATCAAAAACCCCTATTGGGGCGTTATTGTTCTGCATTTTCCTCCATGGTCTGAGAGACGACCTCCCCTAACGGACTCAACAAAGATATATGCCCGCCGATGCTTTCAACCTCTTTGCCCTCAATCAATATCTTAACTCCTTCAATCCCATAAACATTTGATAAAAGACTTTCATAGAGTCCCCTGAGCAGGAGAAACTCTGCGAGTGCATCGCCCTGAAAATTCCCTCTGAATTCATCAGAGAGGTCGATATAGAGTATACCATCACTTCCTAAATAAATGCCCAGAAGCCTTGTGTCAGAAGGCACATATGAGCTTACATCGCCCGAAGGTCCTTTCAGATACTCCTGTACGGTTGCCTCTGCGATAGACAAATTGGAATCCTTACGCGGCACCCTGCTTTCATAAAGCTGAAGCCGTCCGTCAGTTGGATAATAAAGCCTGATAAAAGTAAAGTCTCCTTTTTCACGGTTAACCGTCTTTGTGCTTTCAGTCCGTGAAGGAGAAAAGTTCTTTGTGAAGAAAAAGTATCCTGCAACTATCCCTGCAACAAAAAGAAGGATAAAAAAGACCGCCGTTACAAAATGTTTCAAGGTCTTGGGCTTTTCACCGTTGTTCATACAGCAGTATCCCTATAACTATAGCGTATGCCATTCTGAATCTCATTGCCTCATCGTACTCTATACCTTTTGAAGGCATCTCGATTAGCAGGGCAGGCGCTCCGATCGAGTTCAAGATAGGAAGAGGCATTTCCCTGTGAACCACATTAACACCGAATTCTCTTTTAAGAGTGTCTTCCATTATTGTTGCAAGTGCCCTGCTTTCGTAAAGATACCGTCTCTGTCTTGACGAAAGGAAATAATACTGTTTAAGGGTAAGCTCCGCCTCTGTTTCCTCGTACCATGTCACATATACAGCAAAACCGTCGGAGTCAGAAAGGTGCAGGCTTAAAAACACATCCGGGGATTTCCGATTGGCCCGGCTTAACCTTTCGGCAATGGAAAGATACTGGTCGAATTTCCTTGTAACAAAAACCTTTTTGCCCTCTCCCCTTAAGATGCTCTCCATTTGTCTGGCAATAGAAAGGGTTATATCCTTTTCTTTTAACTTGGAAGTCCTTATGCCGAAGTCATAACCACCGTGTCCAGGGTCAATAACGACGATATTAATCCCCTCTGTCTGCGCAAACAAAGGCGATTCCAGAAGGATGCACAGGACGACAAAAAACAAGATTTTTTTCATGGAATACATTTTCCATATATAAAGGGGGTTTTGCAACTGTATATACCATTGCATTGACAGTGCCCAACAGGAATATTAAGATTAAAACACCACTGTTTTTCGGAGACGAGATGCAAGACAAACTGGGAAAAGCCAGACTTACTTTAAAAGACCTTGTCCGAAAAGACTATGCGGCTGTGGCAGAAGGCAAGCCGGGATGCGTGCCAGCACGGTGCTGTGAGCCTACAGAAAGCACGGTTAGCCTGCTTGAGGTGGGAAGACTTCTGGGCTATACCGACGAGCAACTGGCTATTGGACTTGGAGAGGCAAACCTTGGTCTTGGCTGTGGAAACCCTCAGGCTATAGCCGAGTTGAAAAAAGGAGAGGTAGTTCTTGACCTTGGAAGCGGCGCTGGCTTTGACGCCTTTCTTGCAGGCATGAGCGTAGGAGCAGAAGGCAGGGTAATCGGTGTGGATATGACACCAGAGATGGTAAACAAGGCACGACACAACGCCATAAAACTCAAGGCGGAAAACGTTGAATTCAGACTTGGAGAAATCGAACACCTGCCAGTCGCAGACTCCACCGTTGATGTAATCATCTCAAACTGCGTGATAAACCTCTCGGTTGACAAGCAGGCGGTATTTAACGAGGCATTCCGTGTGCTCAAGCCCNGCGGGAGACTTGCCATATCAGACATTCTTAAAGCCAAAGAGCTTCCGGAGGCTGTAAAANCCAACCCTCAGGCATACAGCGGTTGAATAACAGGAGCGGTCTCCGTGGAGACCTTAACAGGCTATCTTGAAACCGCCGGTTTCACAGACATTCAGATTTTCAACAAAGAAAACAGCGAAGAGATTATCAGGAACTGGAATTTTGGCGAAGGAGTAGAAAAAGCCGTGTTTTCAGCCTATATAAAGGCAAGAAAGCCTGTTTAAGACTTTTCTGGTGGAGGCGGTGGGAATCGAACCCACGTCCGAAAGCACTACTCTCAGGCATCTACATGCTTAGACTGCTTATTGAATCTCGGAGAGCAGACAGCCAGCAGTCAGGCGTTCTGCCATCCCATCTTCCTTAATCTCGCCCTACAGCCGGAAGAAACTCTGCAGAGCCAGCCTGCTAACCGACGCTTTCACCGCAACACAGGCAATCACGGTGAAGCGTGCTGCTATTTAATTAAGCAGCGAGTGCCAGTTCTGAGTTGGCGTTTGTGTTTTTTCCACCTTTTACGTGTTGGTGGAGACACGGCATGCAGCCTGAGCCTCATAACCCCCGTCGAAACCAGTCGCCCCCTAACGGTTCGCGGCCTTTAAGGCTCTTCTTATCTCTTTCTTGGCTTCCTTTTCTTTAATTACCTGCCTCTTTTCAAAGAGCTTCTTGCCTTTTACAAGGGCTATCTCTACCTTCGCCCACGCATCTTTAAAATATATCTTAAGTGGAACAATGCTGTAACCCTTCTGTGCAACCTTGCCTGCCAGCCTCTTAATCTCATTTTTGTGCAGAAGCAGCTTCCTTGTCCTCAAGGGCTCGTGATTCGTAATATTGCCATGACTGTAAGGGCTTATGTGACAGTTCAGTAAAAACGCCTCGCCTTCTTTCACTATTACATAACTGTCCTTCAGATTAGCCCTGCCCTCACGCAGGCTCTTTACCTCTGTACCTAAAAGAGCAATGCCTGCCTCAAACGTCTCCTCGATAAAATAATCGTGATACGCTTTCTTGTTCTGGCAGACAACCTTCATCTATTATTTTATCACAGATCAGGGAAACAGAGAAAATGCCGGAAATGATGTATCAACCTTTAAAGGTCTCGCCCTTTATATGGTAGAGCATTCTGCGGAAATGGTCTATTTTGTTCTGAATCTCATTGAGTTCCATTCTTAGTTTTTCACCTGAAGAAGCACCCAGACGCTCTGACTTGGAAAGCAGAAAAACCCCAAGCTCCGCCGTCCGTTCCGCAACTTCCTCTGCTGAAAAGCTGCTCTTGATATAGTTGCTTCCTCTTTCAGCGGCAAGCCTTATAAGTTCCTGCAAAGATTTATCCATATAGCACAGCAGCCTTTAGCTGCATTCCCCCCACCAGAATACTACCAAAAGTGGGATAAAGAAATCAATCACTGGATGCAAATTTATAAATAAAAAACTGTTGACAAATTCAAATGCTATTCAGGGGTTACTGTCAAAGGCTCTGAAAGAAGCCCCTCCTTCACAGGACCCACGGCACTGACCTTATAAGCTCTCTTTCCTGACAATTTTTCCCTGTCGGTAAACGCTGGTGTTTGCGACATCCCGATAGGTTTAAAACCTTTGCCTTCCTCTGCCCTGTAAACCCTGTAGCCTCTTACCCATGCCTCAGGGTTTTCACCCCACATAAGCACTATGCCGTAGTCCGTGACCACAGCCTCAAGACCAGCAGGCTCAGAAGGGACAAAATCATCAGGACTTATTTTTATCTCCTCTGAAGGATAACTTTCATCCCTCACTGTTCCGCCCCATAACGCCCTGATTGTGTAATAAACATCTTTTCTTAAATCAGGCTTGTCAATAAAAAACATCTCCTTAAGAGGACTGCTGTTAACCGGCTTCATTGAATAACTCCCTTTTTTACCGGTCTTGTAGACATTGAAGAGCACACCCTCTGCAGGATGCGTCCAGAAAATCCTGACTGAATCAGTCATTATCTGAAAACCGGCATTTTCAGGTGGAGACGGGCTTTCAAGAGGCCTGACTTCGATGATGTCTGAATCACCGCTTATAAGCCCGTTAAGGCTTTTTGCTATGACTTTATACTTATAGCTCAGACCGGTCTTAAAATCTTTATCTATATAGCTCTGTTCTTTAACAAACGCAATGTCTTCAAAATCTCCATCAGTGGATTTCATAACCAGAAACCCTGCTATTGAACTGATACTTTCTTCAGGGTAATGCCAGCTAAGGATTATTTCTGCCTCTCTGTGAACAGCACTGAGACTTGAAGGGGCAGGAGGTTTTTCATATACAGGCAGTCTTGGTGGTTCTTTTTTCCCGCAGGAGACCAAAAGAAAAAACAAAGCCAATACGGAAAAAAGCAAAAACGGAAATTGACCAGCCCTGATGTTGAAGGCAGTCTTGACAGATGAGAAATTTCTATTCGAGACACCGCTAACACATATCTTTGGCAATGAAAACATATGTTTCTCTAAAACATTGATAAACCGACAAGCTGACAACCATGTTTTTAAATGTCTGTCGAGTTTAAAAATTTCGAATTCTGTTAAGACTGCCTCATTAGAGGCATCACTTTATTAATGCCTTTAATTGCTTAATCCGTTTTTTAACTTCCTTTGTGGATGTTCCGCCTTCAGAAGTCTTTGCCTTTACAGAGTCCTCTACACTGAGATATGAATATATGTCGGATTTAAAAGCAGGAGAAAACTTCCTGAATTCCTTAAGTGAAAGTTCCTCAAGGTTTTTACCCTCATTTATGCAGTAACGCACAAGCTTCCCTGTAATCTCATGCGCGTCTCTGAAAGGAATACCCTCTCTTACCAGATATTCGGCTATGTCCGTGGCTGTGGAGTATCCGCCTGAGGCGGCATCAAGCATCTTTCTTCTCTTGAATTTTATCTTCGGAAACATCTCAACAAGGATTCCAAGACATGCCTTTACTGTATCCACTGTGTCGAACACCGGAGGCTTGTCTTCCTGAAGGTCACGGTTGTAAGAAAGCGGAAGCCCTTTCATTATCGTGAGGAGATTAAACAGACTGCCGTAAACCCTTCCTGCCTTGCCCCTGATTAGTTCAGGCACATCAGGATTCTTTTTCTGAGGCATGATGCTTGAGCCTGTGGTAAAGGCATCAGGAAGCTCCACAAAGGAAAACTCCTCTGAAGACCACAATATAAGCTCTTCAGAAAGCCTTGAAAGGTGCATCATGAGCATGCTTGCCGCAGAGACAAACTCAATGAGGAAGTCTCTGTCAGAGACCGCATCAATGCTGTTGCCTGCCACGGTCTTAAAACCGAGCAGCCTTGCAACATATTTTCTGTTAATAGGCAGACTCGTGCCTGAAAGCGCACATGAGCCAAGCGGAAGAACATTAATCCTTTTTTGCAAATCCCGAAACCTCTCCTTGTCCCTTTCGAGCATCTCGACATAGGCAATGAGATGATGCGAAAGCAGCACAGGCTGCGCCCTTTGCAGGTGGGTATAACCGGGCATTATAAACTCGATGTGTCTCTTTGCTACATCAAGTATCTTTTTTTCAAATCTGGTTATCAGGGATATTATCTCTTTTACCTCTGCCCTGAGATAAAGCCTCATGTCAAGGGCAATCTGGTCATTCCTGCTTCTTGCCGTATGGAGCTTGCCGCCAAGAGGACCTATCTTCTGGATAAGTGCAGCCTCGATGTTCATGTGTATATCTTCAAGTTCAACCTTAAATTTGAATTTCCCTTTTTCTATCTCATCAGCTATCTCGGTAAGCCCTTTTATAATCTTTTCTGCTTCCTCCTGAGCGATTATCCCCTGCTTTCCGAGCATCTTTGCATGCGCAATACTGCCCTCTATGTCGTATCTCCAGAGNCTTTTGTCAAAAGATACGGACTCTGTGAACAACTCCACNGNCTTTGCTGTCTTTTCTCTAAACCTTCCTGCCCACGGCTTCTTCANGATGGAAAAAGAATAAGGTTTTAGCGGTTTCATGTCAAGTTTGAGCCATCAACAAAAGGGATATAAAAATCTTTTATAGCATTAATTATTGAAAACAATAAATCGTGTCGGTTACAATAGACGACTTCTCATCCCATTATAAGGAAATTAGAAAAATGAAACACACAGGACTTGTATTAGAACACGCAGAGGAATACCTTGAGAAGATTTACAGGAAATACTGCCATGAAAAGGGCAGTATAATCCCGATACTTCAGGAGTTTGAGAATGAATTCGGCTACATACCTGAAGAGGCTATAAGGTGGATAGCCGAGAGGCTCGAGATACCTGAAAGCCGTTTCTTTGGAGTTGCAACCTTTTATGCACAGTTTCATCTTAAACCAAGAGGCAAGAGAATTATCACTGCATGCTCAGGCACAGCATGTCATGTAAAAGGCTCAGAAAGGCTTATAAACGGCATAAGAAGGGAGCTTAACCTTGAAGAAGGGGAAGACACCACAGAGGACATGGAGTTCACATTCGAAAAAGTCAACTGCGTGGGAGCATGCAGTATTGCACCTGTTGTCATCATAGATAAAAAAGTCTATGGCAAGGCAACAACAGACAAGATCATAAAAGAGATAAAATCACTTAAGACCGGACAATGAAAGACAAAGGCATCAGAATAAACATCTGTATGGGCACCGGCGGAATCGCAGCCGGCGGCGCACAGGTAATGGAGGCGTTCAAAAAAGAGCTGAGAAAAGCAGGTATCAAAGCCTCTGTGGGAAAACGATGCACCATGCACAAGGTCGGCTGCCGAGGACTCTGCGCCAAGGACGTCCTCGTGGATGTCGTCAAAGACGGAAATAAATTCACATACCAGTTCATACAGGCGGATATGGTGCCCAGGATTGTCCAGCAGCACCTTATTGAAAACAACCCTGTAAGCGAATGGCTCGTTGGAGAGGACTATCACAACTTCCACAACAAGCAGGTAAAGGTCGTGCTCTCTGACTGCGGAAACATAGACCCTGAAGACATAGAAGCATATATCAAGGTCAAGGGCTATGAGGCTTTAAAAACCGTTCTTAAGAAACTAACTCCTGAAAAGACAATAGAAATAATCAAGAAGTCAGGTTTAAGAGGCAGAGGAGGCGCAGGATTCCCGACAGGCACGAAATGGGAAATATGCAGGGGAGTCGAGGCAGAGCAGAAATACATCATCTGCAATGCAGACGAGGGAGACCCTGGTGCATTCATGGACAGGTCTGTCATAGAGGGTAATCCACATGCAGTTATAGAAGGCATGACAATAGGCGCATACGCCATCGGTGCTGACATCGGATACGTCTATATCAGGGCAGAGTATCCGCTTGCTGTTGAAAGACTCAAACTTGCCCTCAAGCAGGCAAGAAAGAAAAAACTCCTCGGCAAGAACATCCTCGGTACAAAATTTAGCTTCGATATAAAGATAAAACTCGGCGCAGGAGCCTTTGTCTGCGGCGAAGAGACTGCCCTCATAGCCTCAATAGAAGGCGAAAGAGGAATGCCAAGGGCAAAACCGCCCTTCCCTGTCCACAGCGGTCTGTGGGGAAAACCTACAGTCATAAACAACGTGGAGACCCTTGCCAATGTGCCATACATCATAAGAAACGGTGATAAGTGGTTCTCATCTTACGGCACAGAGAAATCCAAAGGCACAAAGGTCTTTGCGCTTACAGGAAAGGTTAAAAACTCAGGGCTTATAGAAGTGCCGATGGGGATTACCCTTAAGGAAATAATCTACGACATAGGCGGAGGGATAGAAAACGACAAGGCTCTTAAGGCTGTTCAGACAGGCGGACCGTCAGGCGGATGCATTCCTGCCGGAATGGTGGATATAAAAGTAGATTATGAATCCCTCGCACAGGTCGGCTCTATCGTCGGTTCAGGCGGTATGATAGTGCTTGACGAGGACGACTGCATGGTAAACGTGGCAAAATACTTCTTGCAGTTTACTCAGGCGGAATCCTGCGGCAAGTGCGTCCCGTGCAGAATCGGCACAAAGCGCCTCCTTGAAATACTCGACAGGATAACAAAAGGCAATGGAAAAGAAACAGACATAGAGCTTCTTGAAAAACTCGGCAATGATGTAAAATCAGCCTCATTGTGCGGTCTTGGACAGACAGCACCGAACCCGGTGCTTAGCACTATAAAATACTTCAGGCATGAATACGAAGCCCATCTTAAGGGGAAATGCCCTGCCGGAGTTTGCAAAGACCTTCTTACGTATTATATCCTTGAGGAATTCTGCAAAGGGTGCGGTGCATGCATGCGTGCCTGTCCGGCAGGAGCAATAACAGGCGAGAGGAAAAAACCCCATAAGATAGACCCTGAAATCTGCATAAAATGCGGGGCATGCTTTGAAGTCTGTAAATTCAAGGCAGTAGGCAAGGAGTAAGACATGGTAAAACTGACTATAGACGGAAAAACCATTACAGTGCCTAAAGGCACAACGGTTCTGGATGCTGCAAGAAAGCTTGATATTCCGATACCTACACTGTGCCATCATCCAAAGCTTACGCCTTTCGGCGGCTGCAGAATGTGCATCGTGGAGATAAAAGGCATACCCAGACCAGTAACCTCATGCACTACACCTGTAACAGAGGGGATGGAGGTCATAACCTCAAGCCCCAGACTTGAGGATTTAAGAAAGACCATCCTCGAACTCATACTTTCAGACCACCCGAACGACTGCATGGTCTGCGAAAGAGCCGGTGACTGCACACTGCAGGAGCTTGCCTACTTCTACGGAATAAAAGAAAACCGTTTTCAGGGCGAAAGAAGAAGATACGAAAAAAGAGACGGAAATCCCTTTATCGAAAGGGACATGGAAAAATGCATTCTCTGCGGCAGATGCGTAAAGGTCTGCAGCGAGGTTCAAGGCGTTGGTGCGATAGATTTCGCCTACAGGGGGTTCAATGCAAAGATATGCCCGCCTTATGAGCACGACCTTGACTGCGAATTTTGCGGTCAGTGCGTGGCAGTATGCCCGACAGGTGCACTCACTGGAAAAATGTGGGCGCTTAAAGGAAGACAGAAAGAGATAAAAGAAGTAGATACCGTATGCGCATACTGTGGAACAGGCTGTAATATCACTCTTCATGTCAGAAGAAACGAGGTAGTAAGAGTCACTTCAAAGGAAAACACATGGAACGAAGGCTGGCTTTGCGTTAAAGGCAGGTTCGGCTATAAGTTCATCAACAGCCCTGACAGGCTCAAAACCCCGCTAATCAAAAAGAGGGGCAAGTTCAAAGAAGTCTCATGGGAAGAGGCTCTTGATTACACTGCCAAAAAGCTTAACGCCATAAAGAAGAAATACGGGCCTGACTCAATAGGCGGACTGTCCTCTGCAAGATGCACTACAGAGGAAAACTATCTGTTTCAGAAGTTCATAAGGGCGGTCATAGGAACAAACAACGTTGACCATTGTGCCCGTCTTTGACACGCTCCAACTGTAGCCAGTCTGGCTACAATATTCGGCTCAGGGGCAATGACCAATTCTATAAGGGAGATTGAAGGGCTGGAAGTCATCTTCATAATAGGCTCTAATACAAAGGAGACTCATCCGGTCATTGCCAACAAGATGCTCAAAGCCGTCAGAAAAGGAGCAAAGCTCATAGTGGCTGACCCGAGAAGAGTTCCGCTTGCGAAATTTGCAGACATATTCCTGAGACTAAGGCACGGCACAGACGTTGCGCTTCTTAACGGCATAGCCCATGTAATACTCAAAAAAGGACTCCATGACAAAGAGTTTATAAAAGAAAGAACCAAAGGCTTTGAGGAGTGGAAAGAATCCATAAAAATATTCACCCCTGAATATACGTCTAAAATCACAGGCATTCCGAAAGAAGACATAATAAAGACCGCATTGATTTACGGCGGCTCAAGAAAAGCCGGCATATTCTACACGATGGGCATAACCCAGCACACACACGGAACTGCCAATGTAAACGCAATCGCAAACCTCGCCCTTCTTACCGGGAACATCGGAAGGGAATACACAGGCATAAACCCTCTGAGGGGACAGAACAATGTTCAGGGCGCATGCGATGCAGGCTGCCTGCCGAATGTCTATCCCGGCTACCAGAGAGTTGACATGCCCATGGTAAAAAAGAAGTTCGAGGAGGCATGGGGCACAACGCTGTCGGATAAATTAGGTTTGAAATCAACAGAGATGATACCGCTTGCCGCTGACGGAGTCATTAAAGCAATGTATATAATGGGTGAAAACCCGGTGCTGTCAGACCCATATATGGAACATACAGTCAAGGCGCTGAAAAACCTTGAATTCCTCGTAGTCCAGGACATCTTCATGACGGAAACAGCAGAACTGGCAGATGTGGTTCTGCCTGCTGCATGCTTTGCAGAAAAAACCGGGACATTCATAAACACGGAAAGAAAAGTCCAGCTCCTCAGAAAGGCGGTTGAGCCTCCGGGAGATGCAAAAGAAGACCTGTGGATAATATCAGAGCTCTCTAACAGAATGGGCTATCCAATGAAATATATCTCTGCAGAGGAAGTCTTTGAGGAACTCGGAAGCCTCTGGCCTGCACTGTCCGGCATATCCTATGGAAGGATACAAGACAGGGGGATTCAGTGGCCATGTCCTACAAAAGATCATCCAGGAACAGAATATCTCTATAAAGCAGGGTTCCCACGCGGAAAGGTATCGTTTACACCTACATATTACACACCGCCTGCAGAAGTGACCAATAAAGAGTATCCGTTTGTCCTCACAACCGGAAGAAACCTCTTCCAGTACCACACGGGTTCGATGACCCGAAGAGTAGCACCTATAGAGAAACACGCAGGAGACCCGTATGTGGAAATGAATGAAAAAGATGCCCTCAGACTTAATATAAAAAATGGAGATATAATAAAAGTGGCGTCCCGACGTGGAGAAATCAGCATAAAGGCAAAGATAAGCAGGAGGGTTTCGGAAGGCACAGTATTTATACCCATGCATTACAGAGAAGCTGCTGCAAACGTAATAACCAATGATGCTTCTGACCCTTATGCAAAGACCCCGGAATTTAAAGTGTGTGCAGTTAAAATTCAGAAATAATAGAGGGGGGAATAATGACTATCACAAGCGATTTAAAACGGCAGACCTTATTTGAGGACATCGGAAAAGAAGACATTAAATACCTTGCCGGGATTGTAAAGCAAGTCTCTTTGAAAAAAGGCGACGTCCTCTTTAAGGAGAACGATGAGACCAAAGGCATATATCTAATACGCTCTGGAAAGATCGAAATCTCCAAAGTCACGCCTGACGGATGGAAACAGACCCTTGCGGTTCTATCCTCTGGACACTTCTTTGGAGAACTCTCGATAATGGAAAACCGCCGTCATGAAGCAGATGCAGCAGCAATAGAAAACACAGAACTGTTTCTTTTATCCAAAGAGGACTTCGAACGTCTGGAAAAAGAAAATGCACTGCTGGCTCTGAGAATCATAAAAAAGATTGCAATAGTCATGAGCAAGAATCTCAGGCGCATGAACGAAAAGTTCCTGAATGCGCTGATTAACTATTGATATAAATTCATCTTCCTGACCTGCTTTCAGGAAGATGAAAATATGTCAGGGCAAAAAAACTATAGTTAAAGGAGGATTATTATGCCACTGGATCCCACTAAACATGCAGACTGGGAAATAGCAGAAGCAGCAGAAAAGAACATGAAAACCGTGTATCAGCTTGGGGAAGAACTCGGCCTGGAAAAACACGAACTGCTTCCCCACGGTCATTATGTTGCAAAGGTAGACTTCAAGAGCGTGCTGAGCCGTCTTGCCGACAGACCCGACGGCAAATACATTGACGTAACGGCAATCACTCCGACTCCGCTTGGCGAAGGCAAGTCCACTACAACAATGGGTCTTACACAGGGACTTGGCAAGAGAGGAAAAAACGTCGTTGCTGCCATAAGACAGCCTTCCGGCGGTCCTACAATGAACATCAAGGGCTCGGCAGCAGGCGGTGGCTTAAGTCAGTGCATTCCGCTTACACCCTTCTCCCTGGGACTTACAGGTGACATAAACGCCATAATGAATGCACATAACCTTGCAATGGTTGCGCTTACCTCACGCATGCAGCACGAATTCAACTACAACGACGAACAGCTGGCAAAGAGAAACCTCAAGAGGCTCAACATAGACCCGAGAAACGTCGAGATGAAATGGATTATAGACTTCTGCGCACAGGCACTGAGAAACATAATCATCGGTATCGGCGGAAAGATGGACGGCTTTATGATGAACTCAGGCTTTGCCATCGCCGTCTCATCAGAGGTCATGGCTATACTTTCGGTTGCCACAGACCTTAAGGACATGCGCGAGCGTATGGGCAGGATAGTCGTTGCATACGACAAGAGCGGAAACCCCATCACCACCGAAGACCTCGAAGTAGCAGGTGCAATGACCGCATGGATGGTTGAGGCACTGAACCCCAACCTCATGCAGACCATAGAAGGACAGCCTGTGTTCGTGCACGCAGGACCGTTCGCAAACATCGCAATCGGACAGTCCTCGATAATCGCAGACAAAGTCGGCTTAAAACTCGCTGATTACCACATCACAGAGTCCGGCTTTGGCGCAGACATCGGATTCGAAAAGTTCTGGAACCTCAAGTGCAGGTTCTCAGGCCTGAAGCCTCATGCAGCAGTGCTCGTAGCCACTATAAGGGCGCTGAAATGCCACGGTGGTGCGCCAATACCAGTTCCGGGAAGACCAATGCCTGAGGAATACAAGACTGAAAACGTGGGCTGGGTCGAAAAAGGCTGCGAAAACCTCGTCCATCACATAAACACCGTAAAGAAGGCAGGCATTAATCCTGTCGTCTGCATAAACGCATTCTACACAGACACGGAAAACGAGATAAAGGCAGTAAGAAGGATTGCCGAGGCAGCCGGTGCACGTGTGGCAGTCTCAAAACACTGGCAGTATGGCGGAGAAGGCGCACTCGAGCTTGCAGACGCAGTAGTAGATGCATGTAACGAGCCCAATGAGTTCAGGTTCCTCTATGAGCTTGACACTCCGCTGAGAACCCGTATCGAGATGATTGCAGAGCAGGTCTATGGTGCAGACGGAGTGGAGTACTCGCCTGATGCACTTGCAAAGGTCAAACGCATGGAGCAAGACCCTGAAATGGCAAAACTCGGCACATGCATGGTCAAGACACACCTGAGCCTGTCAGACAACCCGAACCTCAAAGGAGTGCCTAAAGGCTGGAAACTCTTTGTAAGAGACATCCTCACCTACAAGGGCGCAGGCTTTGTGGTCCCAGTGGCAGGTGACATCAAACTCATGCCTGGCACAAGCTCAGACCCGGCATACAGGCGCGTGGATGTTGATACAGAGACAGGAAAAGTCAAAGGGCTTTTCTAAGCTATAAACGACTAAAATCCAAAAAGGGCGGCTTTGCCGCCCTTTTTATTTTCCGTCAATACTGACATAATAAAAGTGAAATGTTAAGAAAAGCTCTTTTGCTTATCGCTTTGCTCCTGCCCCTGCCCCTTTATGCAGAAAACATATCTGCAATCCAAAGCAATGAAGTCATCGTCCTGTTTGAAGAACCCTTGCACAATACTGCAAACGCAGTCCTGAAAATCTATCCAATTGTTAAAACAGAACTGGAAAATACACTGGGCTGGAAACTGAACTTCCGCCCTGAAATACATCTAATCAGAGACCGGCAGGATTTCAGAAAAATCATCGGCAGTAATCTTACAGTTGCCTTTGCCGTGCCTCAAAAATACCTTATAGTAATAGACAACTCAAGAATGCACACAAAACCATTCACTCTTGAAACTACCCTGAAACACGAACTGTGCCACCTCCTGCTCAATCACTATATCAAGGAAGAAAATCTGCCGAGATGGCTTAATGAAGGAGTATGCCAGTGGACAAGCGGAGGCATTGCAGAGATAATAACAGACAGAAAAAACCTCACAAAAGCCTATCTTTCCAAAAGGATGATCAGCATCAACAGCCTGCAGAAGTTCCCGCATGATGAAAAGTCTATGTTACTGGCGTACGAAGAAAGCAAAAGCCTCATTGAATACATCGTGGATGAGTTCGGCAGGCAAAAACTCCTCGACATACTGGATTATCTAAGAGAAGGGCTCTCACCTGATGAAGCAGTTAGAAAAAGCCTTTCAATCTCTATCTATGAGCTTGAGGCGAAATGGCATACCTATCTTAAAAGAAGAATCACATGGCTTACTTACCTGAGTAATAATATCCACACCATATTGTTCTTATTCGCCGCCCTGATAACAGTAGCCGGTTTTATAAGAGTCCTGAGGAGAAAAAGGGCTTACAGGGATGAAGAGGACGGGCTATGAAAAAAGAAGCCATCCTATACGAAAAACTCAAAAACAAAAAGGTCAAGTGCAATGTCTGCCAGCGGAGGTGCGTAATCCCTGAGGGTAAAACCGGCTGGTGCATGACAAGGGTGAATGAAGGAGGGACGCTGTATTCATTGATATACGGCGAGGTGTCATCCATCTCTGTAAACCCTATAGAGAAAAAACCGGTATTCCATTTTTATCCCGGAAGCAGGTGGCTTTCCCTTGGAAGCCTTGGCTGCAATTTCAGATGCCCGGGATGCCAGAACTGGCAAATTGCCCACTGGAAGGGTGGAGGAACAGAAGAAGTAGAATACATTTCCCCGGAGAAAGAGATAAATCTTGCCGTTGAGCACGGATGCTTTGGCATATCATGGACATTCAATGAACCGACGATATGGCTTGAGTACACGATTGATTCTGCAAAGCTTGCCAAAGCCCAGGGTCTCTACACCAATTATGTAACCAACGGGTTCATTACAGTGGAGGCGTTCGATATGCTGTCACCGTTTCTTGATGTCTGGAGGGTCGATATAAAAGGGTTCTCTGATGAAACGTACCACAGGGTCGGCTATATAAAAGGTTTCAGGGGAATCCTTGAGATAACCGAAAGGGCAAAAAAATACGGGATGCACGTGGAGGTCGTCACGAATGTCACTCCAGGGTTTAACGACAGTGATGAAGAACTCCGCGGGATTGCATCATGGATAAAAAACAACCTTGGTCCGGAGACCCCATGGCATGTGACGAGGTTTTATCCGTATCTGAAACTGAGCCATCTCACGCCAACACCAATCTCCACCCTTGAAAATGCCTGGTCAATAGGCAAAGAGGAAGGCCTCTGGTACGTTTATCTCGGCAATGTCCCGGGTCACAAGTGGGAAAACACGTACTGCCATAACTGCGGCGAGCTATTAATAGAAAGAGATGTTTTTGAGATAATTAAAAATACGATTAAAGACGGCAGATGTCAGCAGTGTAATACTCTGATACCTGGGAGGTTTTGACCAAGGCAATGACTGAATGTAAGTTATGTAATACTTCCTCCCTGTATATATCAAAAACCATCGGGGTATGCCTTGAATGCATAAGACAGAGGCCAAAAGAAGCCCTGTCTATTGCAATGGAGGCTCATAAACAGAGCAGAGCCGCATTCGGACTTCCTGAAAAGCCGCCCAAAGACCCAAAAGGCATTCCATGCAACATCTGTGTTAACGAATGCAGGATACCTGAAGGCGAAACAGGATACTGCGGATTAAGAAAAAATATAAATGGAAAACTTACCGGTGTGTCATCCGAAGAAGGCAAACTCTCCTGGTATCACGACCCTCTTCCTACAAACTGTGTTGCAGACTGGGTGTGCCCCGCAGGGACAGGTGCAGGCTACCCGCAGTACGCATACACCGAGGGACCTGAAATCGGATACAAAAACCTTGCAGTGTTTTTCCAAGCCTGCTCTTTTAACTGCCTTTATTGCCAGAACTGGCACTTCAAAGACGAGACCCTGAAACCCCAGACAACCTCTGTCCACAGCCTTGTCTCAGACGTTGACGAAAGGACATCCTGCATCTGCTACTTTGGAGGCGACCCCACTCCTCAACTGCCCTTTGCCCTTAAGGCTTCGAGGCTTGCCATTGATGCAAATAAACAGAGAATACTCAGGATATGCTGGGAGACAAACGGCTCTATGCACAAAGGACTCCTTGATAAGATGGCAGAACTCTCCCTTCAGTCCGGAGGATGTATAAAATTCGACCTGAAGGCATGGGACGAAAACCTCCACATAGCGCTGACAGGCATCACCAACAAAAGAACATTAGAGAATTTCAAACGTGCAGGTGAAAAGATTAATCTAAGACCAACCCCTCCCCTGCTCATTGCAAGCACCCTCATTGTCCCCGGCTACATAGATGAAATTGAAATAAGAAATATCGCAAAGTTCATTGCCTCAATAAACCCTGACATCCCCTACAGCCTGCTTGCTTTTTATCCATACTTCTATATGACAGATACACCGCTGACATCAAAAACCCTTGCCCAAAAATGCCTCAAAGCCGCACAGGAAGAAGGACTTAAAAATGTAAGAATAGGGAATATCCATCTTTTGGCGTAGAGAGGGGTAGAAGTACAGACATCTTTTCTGTGGACAATGTCCGCAAATTGGTGATACCGTAATGCGTGATGAGTTGAATACGATGTGAGTTTGCTCTTTGAAATCTTAAATCCAAAACCTTTAATTCCCATAGGAAAAATCTCAGGCGAAAGAGGGAGGGCGAAGGGTTAAAAATTTTTGCGTGTCTGAGACCCGGAGGGTCGAGTTTGCAAAAATTTACCGAAGCCTGACCGAATGAGCCGCCCGGAGATTTTTCCAGGGCGCCCTTTTTGCGCTACTTTTTGGGCGAGCAAAAAGTAGCAGAGAATGGGCAGGACGCAAACAACGCGAACAAGACTAACTGCCCCTAACTACTTGAAATTAAAAGCAAAAGCCATGATTAACACTCCAGGACGCGAACATAAAAAAAGGATTCAAGCCTTTTTTTGCAACAGGCGGGAAATATGGTAAAATGTTTATAATCTAGTTAACTAACAGATATTTGCTATAAATGGACAACACACTTTCTGTAATTCCTCTTGGCGGGGTTGAGGAGATAGGTCTTAACTCCACGGTCTTTCAATACTCCGGGGACATCATAATCATTGATGCAGGACTGATGTTCCCTGAGGAAGACATGCTGGGTGTTGACTTCGTTATCCCTGATTTCTCCTATGTAATAGAAAACAGAGACAAAATAAAAGGGATAATACTTACCCATGGACATGAAGACCACACCGGAGCCCTTCCCTTCCTGCTGAAAGAAATCAACGCACCTGTATACGGCACTCCGCTTACACTCGGACTCGTGCAGGAAAAACTGAAAGAACACCATCTCGAACGCATAAAACTCATCTCCGTAAGACCGAGAGATATTATCAAACTCGGGAATTTCAACGTAGAATTCATAAGAGTAACCCACAGCATTGTTGACGGAGTCGCACTCGGAATCCAAACACCCATTGGAAGGGTCATCCACACCGGAGATTTCAAGATAGACCCCACGCCTGTGGACGGCGAACTCATGGACTTCCACAAGTTCTCGGAATACGGTGAAAAAGGCACCCTGCTTATGCTTTCGGACAGCACAAACGCAGAAAAAGGCGGATTCACCTTCTCTGAAAAAGAAGTAAGAAGGGCGTTTGAGGATATCTTCTCCACGGCAACAGGAAGGATAATAATCTCCACCTTTGCCTCTAACATCCACAGGATTCAGCAGGCTATAGATGTTGCAGTGATGCATCAAAGAAAGGTCATACTCTGCGGAAAAAGCATCGTGTCCAATGCCCAGATTGCACTGAACCTCGGATATCTGAAGATTCCTCCACGGACATGGCTCAGGCTCGAAGACCTCGGAAAACTCAAAGACAATGAAGTCGTAATCATAACCACCGGAAGTCAGGGCGAGCCGATGAGCGTGCTGTCAAGAATCGCAACAGACGAGCACAAGCACATAAAGATAAAAGAAGGCGACACAGTGATACTTTCCGCAAAGATGATACCAGGGAATGAACGCTCTATCGGAAGAATCATCAACCATCTTTTCAGACGGGGTGCAAACGTCATATACGAAAAGGTCTCAGAGATTCATGTCTCCGGTCATGCATCAAAAGAAGAACTCAAACTCATGATTAACCTCGTAAGACCTAAATACTTCGTGCCTATACACGGGGAATACAGACATCTTGTCTACCATTCAAAACTGGCATTTAAGCAGGGCATACCAAAAGAAAACATCTTCATACTCGAAAACGGCGATGTGCTTGAGATATCCGACAGCACGGCAAGGAAAAAGGGAAAAGTGGATTCAGGACGGGTCTTTATAGACGGAAAAGGCATCGGGGACGTCGAGGAACTGGTCTTAAGAGACAGATTAAGGCTTGCACACGACGGAATACTGCTCGTGCTCATAGCTATAGAGAAATTCACCGGGAAAATAGTCTCAGGGCCTGACATCATCTCAAGAGGATTTATACTTGAGGATGCATATCAGGAGGTAATAAACGACTTACGAGAGCTTGTATCCGAGACAATAAAGCAGCTGGACAGGGAAATTACATCGGACTCCTCGCTTCTTCAGGCAAAACTCAAAGCCACCTTGAAAAAACACCTGAGAAACACCATAGGCAGAAGGCCTATGATTATGCCTATAATCTTCGAAGCATAAAATGGACAGCCTTGCCAAGGAATACTTAATCTCCTTTTACAGCAAAAACCTCATGATACACGGAGACCGCCCGGAGGCACTCAGATGGACACCCGAAGGTCAGCGCATACGCTACAGCCTCCTGCTTGAGATAGCAGATGATTTAAACAACGCAAAGATACTCGATTACGGTTGCGGTAAAGGAGACTTCTACGGATTCCTGAGAGAAAAAGGCATCAGCATAAACTATACAGGCTTTGACATAAACCCACGGCTTATTGAGCTTGCAAAGAAAAAATATCCTGAATGCACCTTCAGGGTATTTGATATAGAAGAAGAACCGCTTGAAGAGGACTTCGATTATATCTTTCTCTGCGGTGTCTTCAACAACAGGGTGGAAGGTGTCACAGACACTTTAAAAAACGTAATCTCACGCTTGTTCAAGCATACAACAAGAGGGCTGGCTTTTACCGCGCTTTCCTCTTATACGCCTGAAAAAGACATAGAACTTAATTATATTTCCCCTGAAGAAATACTAAGCTTTGTCATGGAAAAACTTACTCCATTCGTGGCCTTAAGGCACGAGCGCATACCTTACGACTTTACGATGTTTCTCTATAAAACCCCAACCGCCTCTCACAAGCAGCCATAAAATAAGTTATAATCAAACTTCCTATGAAACAGAAACTAAGGATAGGAAAAATTCCGTATGCAAATCTCTTTCCGGTATTTTATGTCCTTGAGGACGAATGCGACTGCAAAGACTATGAATTTATAGAGGGCTTCCCTTCTGCTCTGAACAGGATGCTGAGGGAAAACCAGGTGGACATAAGCCCTTCATCCTCTATCGAGTATCTCAGGAATGAAAACACCTATACTTTTATCCAAGGGCATTCGATAAGTTCAAAAGGCTCTGTGGAAAGTATACTGCTTTTCAGCAGAACACCATTGGAAGAGCTTGATAACAAAGAGGTATTCGTTACTCATCAGTCCGAGACTTCAATCGCCCTGCTTGAGATTATCCTTAAAAAATTCTACTCCATCAACTGTGACATCAGGACAAGCACTATGCCTGCTGAGAAAGCTTTAGTCTCTTACACTGCCTACCTTTCGATAGGTGATGAAGCCTTAATCACAGCGAACAAAGCGCATGAAGCCAGTTTTGAGAAAGACTACCGCATTCTTGAAATCAACAACCAGAGTTTCTATACATACGACCTTGGTCATCTCTGGCACAAAAACACAAATGTTCCATTCGTCTATGCCCTGTGGATTGCCAGAAAAAACCTTCCTGAAGAAAAAAAAGAACTCTTTGAGAGATTTAAAAAAGACCTGAATTATTCACTGCATTCTGCGATGAAAAAACTTCCGGACATTGCAAAGGTCTCCCCGCTTAAAAATGTTATACCGCCTGACAGGCTTGTCTCATACTGGAAGGGGATATCATACGATTACAGCGATGAGCATAAAAAAGGACTTCGGCTCTTTCAAAACTATCTGAAGGAGCTTGGACTTCTTTAGTAGTCCTTATGGTATTCCTGTATTGACTTTATACTCAGTTTCTTTGCCTTGAGCATCTCGACTGCATTAACCACAGCCTTTGCACCTGCAATAGTCGTGGTATAAGGCACACCGTATTGAAGGGCGCTCTGCCTTATTGAGAACGAGTCTCTCTGAGCTTGTGCCCCGCTTACTGTGTTGACCACAAAATTCACTTCCCTGTTTTTTATAAGGTCAACGATATGTGGCCTGCCTTCCTTGACCTTGTTTATGACATCCACCTGAAGACCGTGCTCTCTCAGGTATTGCGCAGTGCCTCTTGTTGCGACTATGGAAAAGCCAAGGTCAAGAAGTCTTCGCACTATATCAACTGAATCCGGCTTGTCATCGTCTTTGAGGCTGAAGACCATCTTTCCTGATGTGGGAATTCTGTTCTTGCACGAAGCCTGAGCCTTTGCATATGCAAGTCCGAAATTGCTGTCAATGCCCATTACTTCGCCTGTTGACTTCATCTCAGGACCTAAAATCGTATCCACGCCGTGGAATCTGTCAAAGGGGAAAACCGCTTCTTTGACAGCAATATGTTCTATTTCTCTTTCAGATGTAAGGCCGAGTTCTTTCAGGGTCTTGCCCATCATTACTTTAGCTGCTACTTTTGCAAGAGGCACGCCTGTTGCCTTGCTTACAAAAGGCACTGTTCTTGACGCCCTCGGATTTACTTCCAGGATATAAACATCACTGTCTTTTACCGCAAACTGCACATTCATAAGCCCTACTACATGAAGCTCCTGAGCAAGGGCATACGTTTGTCTTTTTATCTCATTGACAATCTCGACATCCAGAGAATAAGGCGGAAGGGAGCATGCAGAGTCTCCTGAATGTATCCCTGCCTCTTCTATATGCTGCATCACCCCGCCGATTATGACATCCGTGCCGTCTGAGACTGCATCCACATCAACCTCCACTGCATCCTCAAGATACTTGTCAATAAGCACAGGATGCTCAGGGGATGCCATCACTGCACGTCTCATGTAATCGACAAGTGAGTCCTCGTCATAGACTATTTCCATGGCTCTTCCGCCGAGCACATAAGAGGGTCTTACCATAACAGGATAGCCGATTCGTTTTGCTGCCTCCTTTGCCTCATCTACGCTCATTGCAGTGTCGCTTTCAGGCTGTCTCAGATTCAGTTTATGCAGAAGCTCTTTAAACCGTTTTCTGTCCTCTGCCCTGTCTATGGAATCAGGGGATGTGCCTAAAATCTTCACGCCTTCACGCTCAAGAGGCACGGCAAGCTTAAGAGGGGTCTGCCCTCCAAACTGCACTATCACACCTTCAGGCTTTTCAATGTCTATTATGTTCAGGACATCCTCTATTGTAAGAGGCTCGAAATAAAGCCGGTCTGCGGTGTCGTAATCAGTGCTTACGGTTTCAGGATTGCAGTTGACCATTATCGTTTCGTAGCCAAGCTCCTTCAGTGCAAAGACCGCATGCACACAGCAGTAATCGAACTCTATACCCTGCCCTATCCTGTTCGGACCTGAGCCGAGGATTACGACTTTTTGCCTATCCGAAGGACTGGCTTCACATCCTGTCTCCAGCTTGTTTGACTTGTAGAACGGTCTTTCGTATGCAGAATACATATAAGGTGTGAACGCTTCGAACTCTGCGGCACAGGTGTCAACCATCTTGTAAACCGGACGGATATCGTATTGTCTTCTGAGGTTTCTTATGTCCGCCTCGTTTACTCCAAGCAGTTCTGCAAGCCTTCTGTCGGAAAACCCGTATTCTTTCGCCTCAATAAGAACTTCCTTGGGAAGCGTGCTTCCACTGCTGGAATAATTCTTTATCTTTTCTTCAAACTCTATAATCTGCTCGAGGTTGTTCAAAAACCACGGGTCTATCCATGTAAGCTCGTATATTTCCTTCACGGACATACCGTTTCTCAATGCCTGTGCAACATACCAGAGGCGCTCAGGGTTCGGTGTCTTTAGCTTTGCCTTTATTTCATCGGCTGTTGCACTGATATTTCCAAATCCGTAGCTGTCTATCTCAAGACTTCTTATTGCCTTCTGAAGGGACTCCTTGAATGTCCGTCCTATGGACATTACCTCACCGACGGACTTCATCTGTGTTGTAAGAACCGGCTCTGTCTCAGGGAATTTCTCAAACGTAAACCTCGGCACTTTTGTAACCACATAGTCTATGACCGGCTCGAACGAGGCAGGGGTCTCTTTTGTTATGTCATTCGGTATCTCATCGAGTGTAAGCCCCACGGCAAGCTTGGCAGCGATCTTGGCTATCGGAAATCCTGTTGCCTTACTTGCAAGGGCAGAGCTTCTTGAGACTCTTGGGTTCATCTCGATAACGACCATTCTTCCGTCTTCAGGGTTCAGGGCAAACTGTATGTTGCTTCCGCCGGTGTCAACCCCTATCTCTCTTATAATCGCAATAGCTGCATCACGCATCTTCTGATATTCCTTGTCAGAAAGCGTCTGTGCAGGTGCAACAGTTATCGAGTCTCCTGTATGAACACCCATAGGGTCAAAGTTTTCAATCGGGCATATGATGACCACATTGTCTTTTCCGTCCCGCATTACCTCAAGCTCGTATTCTTTCCATCCTAAAACCGACTCCTCGATAAGCACCTGATGAACCATGCTGAGCTTAAGACCTGTCTGAAGAAGCTCTTTGTATTCCTCCAGATTGTATGCAATTCCCCCGCCTGTGCCACCCAGGGTATAAGCCGGTCTGAATATCGCAGGAAACCCGATATACTCTACTGCCTCAAGCCCCTCCTCTACGCTGCTCACTGCCCTGCTTTTCGGGACTTCAAGCCCTATGCGTGCCATCGCCTCCCTGAACAGCTCTCTGTCTTCTGCTTTTCTTATTGCATGGAGTTTTGCACCTATAAGCTCAACACCGTATTTTTCAAGCACTCCGTTTTCAGAAAGCTCAACTGCAAGGTTAAGTGCAGTCTGCCCTCCCATCGTAGGGAGCAGGGCATCAGGCCTTTCCTTTTCGATAATCATCTCGAGTATGTCAGGTGTAAGCGGCTCTATGTACGTTGCATCCGCCATCTCAGGGTCTGTCATTATGGTCGCAGGGTTGGAGTTTACAAGCACTACCTTATAGCCCTCTTCCCTTAACGCCTTGCATGCCTGCGTGCCTGAGTAATCAAACTCGCACGCCTGTCCTATAACAATAGGACCTGAACCTATCAGAAGTATCTTTTTAATGTCAGTCCTTTTAGGCATTAATAAAACTCCTTAGTCTTTCCGAAACTTCTTTGGCTTCAAACGGCTCGCTCGATGAAAAAATCATCATGCTTTCGCCGGTCTTAAATTCAAGCTCAACTGTATAGAATTCCTTTGTTTCGCCGAATCCGGGTATTACAGTGCCGTGCTGCAGTGCTATTTTTTCAACCACCCTGATGCCGTCAGGGTTCTCAGGAGTTATAACAATATGCTCCTGTCTAACATCTTTAAGGGCATCTAAAGGATACTCCTTCTTTTTGCCGATGAATTTTTTTATCGAGACCTTGATTTTACCTTGGGCTTTATCAATAACCGCTTCAAGGGATTCTTCATAGAACACGAACAGTCTGAAGAGGACAAAAAAAACCGCAAACAGAGCAACCGCAAGCAATGCATGAAGAGCTGTTATCTCAACTCCCCTGAAAAGCATTACCAGAAAAACCAAAAGTGTCAAAGCCCCTGAGGCAAGGCTTGACGTAAGCTCCCTGTTATATATTCCACTGTGAAGCATACTTCCTTTTTCAGCCTTAAAAGAGTAAGTTTTTAATATGAGTATGTTGTTTTTTATATCTATTTGATAAGTGTTTGATTTAGTGTTTTTGTTCACTCTAGCATCTCTCTGAATCTCTTAAACAGATAAGAGGCGTCGTTTGGTCCGGGTCCTGCCTCTGGATGATACTGCACAGAGAACACAGGAAACTCGACATGGCACATTCCCTCCTCTGTGCCGTCATAGAGGTTTCTGTGCGTAAGTCTTACCTGTCCGCCGAGGCTCTTTACATCCACGCAATAATTGTGGTTCTGGGAGGTTATCTCCACCCTTTCGGTCTCAAGGTCCATTACAGGGTGGTTTCCGCCGTGATGCCCGAACTTCAGTTTGTATGTTCTCCCGCCCATTGCAAGCCCCAATATCTGATGACCAAGACATATCCCGAATATCGGCTTCTTTCCCAGGAGCTTTTTTGCATTCTCAATGGCATAAGTAACTGCCTCCGGGTCTCCGGGACCGTTGCTTAAGAGTATCCCGTCAGGGTTCATATCAAGGACTTCCTCAGCAGGCGTAGTGGCAGGCACTACTGTGACTTCAAAACCAGCATTTACAAGGCTTCTTAAGATATTGTATTTGACCCCGAAATCATACACGACAACCTTCTTCAAAAAGGTCGCAGACTCCTTTGAAAGGGGCTGTGTCCCCCATAAGCCCTGCTTCCATGTATAAGGCTCTCTGGAGGTCACATCTTTAACAAGGTCTATGCCGCCGATGCCCGGATGCCCTTTTATTTTTTCAAAAAGGCTCTGCGGGTCACCTTCAGTGGATATAATGCCCATCTGTGCGCCGTGATTTCTGAGATGCCTTGTAAGTGCCCTTGTGTCTATGCCTTCTATGCCGACTATGCGGTGCTCTTTTAAATACTCGGCAAGGCTTTCCTTTGAACGCCAGTTGCTCGGAAAATCAAGATATTCCCTGACAACAAAGCCCTCGACCTTCGGACCTCCTGCTGACTCTATATCCTCGGCATTTACGCCGTAGTTCCCTATCTGGGAGTAAGTCATCGTGACTATCTGCCCTCTGTAAGAAGGGTCTGTGAGGATCTCCTGATAACCTGTCATCGAGGTGTTGAAGACGACCTCGCCCACAGCCTCGCCTTCATAACCGAAGCTCCTGCCTTCAAAAACAACCCCGTCCTGAAGAACAAGCAATGCTCTTACTGCCATTCGTGCACCCTTCCCATACAGATGGTTATTACAGGCATACCCTTTAGTTCCCAGCCCTCAAAAGGAGTGTTCTTTCCTTTAGAAATAAATAAATCCGAGTTCACCTTAAACTTCTTCTCCAGGTCTATTATCACTATATCTGCATCTGAGCCGGGCTTTAAGGTGCCCTTGTTGATTTTAAGAATCCCTGCTGGATTCAAAGCCATCTTCTTGACAAGCTCACTGAGTGTGATAACGCCTTCTTCTACAAGCTTAAGTGACAAAGACAGAGCTGTCTCAAGCCCTGAGATACCTGAAGGCGCAAGGTCAAATTCTCTTAGTTTCTCATTCTTGTGGTGAGGGGCATGGTCTGTTGCGATAACATCTATAGTGCCGTCTTTAATGCCCTCTTTTATGGCTTCTATGTCTTTGACTGTTCTTAAAGGCGGATTGACCTTTGCGTTAGTGTCATAGTCTTTGATTGCCTCCTCGGTCAAAGAGAAATAATGCGGGCAGGTCTCTGCCGTAACTTTTATCCCTCTGGCTTTCGCCTCTCTGATTATATTTACAGAGCCTTCTGTAGAGATATGTGCGATATGCAGTCTCCCGCCTGTCAGACCCGCAAGTGCAATATCCCTGTATACAATAATCTCTTCGGCTTCTTTCGGGATACCTTTAAGACCCATAGTCTGCGACAGAAGCCCTTCGTTCATCACCCCGCCTTCTGCAAGGCTTAAATCCTCGCAATGGGATATTATCGGCACATCGAATGCCTTTGAATACTCCAGTGCCCTTCTCATTATCAGAGGGTTCTCCACTGGTCTTCCGTCATCAGAGAATGCAACGCATCCAGCATCCTTCATCATGCCTATTTCCGACAATTCCTCACCCTTCTGCCCTTTTGTAATCGCACCGATAGGATACACAGTGCACATGCCCTCTTTCTGCGCCTTCTGGAAGATGTATTCTGTTATACCTGCATTGTCATTAACAGGTGTTGTGTTGGGCATTGCGCATACGGCAGTAAACCCTCCTTTTATTGCGGCATGTGTTCCGGTCTTAATCGTCTCTTTGTGTTCAAACCCCGGCTCTCTCAAATGAGTATGCATATCAACAAGACCGGGCAGGACATACATGCCTTTTGCATCTATGACTTTGACTGAAGCACTTTTCCCTTTTTTTAAAGAGGGAGCAATCTCCTTAATTTTTTTCCCTTCTATCAGGATTTCGTATATCCCATCGAGTTCCTGAGAAGGGTCTATGACATGTCCGTTTTTAATAAGTATCTTCATGCCTTCACACCTGCCAGAAGATAAAGCACAGCCATTCGCACTGCAAGACCATTGGTAACCTGCTCAAGGATAACCGACCTTTCACCGTCTGCAACATCAGAGGAAATCTCAATCCCTCTGTTCATCGGACCCGGATGCATCACAATGGCATCTTTTTTTGCAAGTGCAAACCTTTCTGATGTCAACCCCCATCTGCCGAAATACTCTTCAGTTGATGGGAAAAACCCCTTGCCCTGCCTCTCCATCTGAATCCTTAACATCATCACCACATCAGCGCCTCTTAAGCCTTCATCCATGTCGTAATAAACGTCCACACCGAGCTTGGCTATTCCGTCGGGTATCAGCGTAGGAGGACCAACAAGCCTGACCTTTGCACCTAATTTAGTAAGACAATATATGTTTGATTTTGCAACTCTGCTGTGAGCGATATCTCCTACGATGACCACTTCGAGCCCTTCAATCCTGCCTTTTTTCTCACGCATGGTGAATGCATCAAGCAGGGCTTGTGTGGGATGTTCATTTGTCCCGTCTCCTGCGTTTATCACAGATGCCCTGAGGTTTTTCGCAAGAAGATGAGGCACACCTGAAGAGGAATGCCTCACTATCATAAAGTCCGCACCCAAAGCCTGCACTGTAAGTGCTGTATCAATAAGTGTCTCGCCTTTGACAACACTGCTTGTAGGAACAGAAAAGTTTATAACGTCTGTGCTCAGCCTTTTTGCCGCAAGCTCAAACGATGTCCTTGTCCTTGTCGAAGGCTCAAAAAAGAGGTTTACTACAGTCCTTCCCCTGAGGGTAGGTACTTTCTTTATGTCTCTTTTAAGGACATCTTTAAACCCTGATGCTGTATCGAGTATGTGCTTTATCTCATCGGCAGACAGCTCTTTTATGCCGAGCAGGTCTTTATTATTTAGCACCGGCATCTTCCCTTCTCATGAGCACAACACTGTCCTCATGCCCGTCCTCCTCAAGAAGAACCTCCACTCTTTCATCAAGCGAGGTGGGAATATTCTTACCAACGTAGTCTGCCCTGATAGGCAGTTCCCTGTGTCCCCTGTCTATCAGGACTGCAAGCTGTATAAGCGCAGGTCTGCCGATGTCCATTATCGCATCCATTGCCGCCCTGATTGAACGACCTGTGAAAAACACATCGTCTACAAGCACTACCTTTTTGCCGGTTACATCACAGGGTATTTCGGTCTTGCTGACAACAGGCTGTCTCCTTATCATAAGGTCATCCCTGTAAAACGTTATATCCAGAGAACCTACCGGTATCTCTGTCTTTTCTATTTCCCCGATTTTCTTCGCAAGCCTCATTGCAAGATAAACTCCGCCTTTTTGTATCCCCACAAGACAGAGGTTTTCAACACCTTTGTTTCTCTCGATTATCTCATGGCTTATCCTTACAATCGCCCGCTCTATCTCTTGTTTATCAAGGAGTTTCTTGGACATACGGCATAAAAAAACCTTCCCCGCAAAACAAGAGGAAGGTCGTTTTACTATTTAATATTTTCACTCTGTCTCCTTTGCCTTTTTAGCCTCTCAGTGCTACCCTTAAAGGCAAAGATATTAAAGCACAAAAGCCATAACGCTGTCAAATTATAGAAATTTCCTTAAAGATGCTTTAAACTAAATCCTACCATATTACGGAGGTTCTGTCTGTGTTTAAACTCTTAAGAAGACTTATCTGTCTGACCATAATACTGGCGATAGTCTTTATAGTCCTTGCTCTGGAAAGCGGGGGCAAGAAATTCAGGTGGTTTGGCGAAACCGTAAAAGAAAAAACCGAGGAAATTGGTAATACAGCAGACAAGATAAAAGAGACCGCAGAAGACCTGAAAGAGACTGCAGAAGACCTGAAAGACACCGCAGAAGAGGCAGCAAAGACAATTAAAAAGACCAGCAAGAAAATAAAAAACCTGACATCAGAATAATGATTCAGACAAACGATTTAAGAAAGTCCTTTAGCACGCCCGCCGGAGAGCTTGAAGTGCTGAAGGGGATCGACATCTCCATATCAGACGGCGAGATGGTGGCAGTAGTCGGCGCTTCAGGTGTGGGCAAGAGCACTTTGCTTCACATACTCGGCACACTCGACAGACCTACAAAAGGCAGTGTATTTTATAACGGAATAAATATCTTCTCCCTCAGCGACAGAGAACTGACAGCCTTCAGAAACAAGACAATCGGATTCGTCTTTCAGTTTCACCACCTTCTGCCTGAATTCACCGCGCTTGAAAACGTAATGATGCCGGCACTGATAAATGGAGAGCTCCCAAGAAGCGAGGTTAAAGAAAAGGCTGAAAAACTTCTTGACGACCTCGGTATCTACCAGCGAAGAGAGCACAGACCTGGAGAGCTTTCAGGCGGAGAACAACAACGGGTAGCTGTAGCAAGGGCACTTATCCTAAACCCCAAAGTAGTACTGGCAGATGAACCTACAGGAAACCTTGATACAGCCACAGGAGAAGAACTCTTTAACCTGCTCATCAGACTGAATGAGCAACAAGGCATAACCTTTGTACTCGTCACTCACAATGAATCTCTTTCAAGACGATGCCAGAGAGTCCTTAAGATGACGGACGGCAGAATCGCAAATTAACCCACACTTATTTCCGAGGTTTTGAGATGACAANCCCGACAGCCGCCGTAATAACGGTAAGTCCTCCGAGCAGTCTCAGCAAGGGCACTGTTCCGTAATGACATGGCATCTGCGGACTCGGGCAGTAACCCAGCACCTCAGGGATAACGATTACCGACGCCCCTGCAAACAAAGCAGTAAACATCAGCCACCTAAGGGCATCAGGTGTCTTTGACAGAAATGCTCCTATTGCTATAGACAAGATAATCAGCCCCATAAAAAGTTCTGCCCTTGCCATGTAACTGCAAGCCATCTTAGGCTTGCCGTAAAACTCACATACAGGAAGGATATATCTTGGAGTCAATGTAATCAAAAGTCCAAATATAAGAAGAGCAGAGCCGAATATCCTGCTTTTCATCTGTTACTCACTCCTTACATCTCAATTATTTTTCCCTGGGTCATCCGGATTCTTCTTGTTGCATCCTTTGCCAGTTCAGAGCTGTGAGTCACGAGGATAAAAGTTATGCCTCTTTCACGGTTTATCCGTTTCAGAAAATCCATTACCTCAGCCTCTGTTTCCTCATCGAGGTCACCAGTAGGCTCGTCAGCAAGGATTACCTCCGGGTCATTCATCAATGCCCTTGCAATAGCGATACGCCTTTGTTGTCCACCGCTTAACTGAGAAGGATAGGCGTTTATCTTTTCCTTAAGTCCCACCATATCAAGATACTCTTCGGCTTTTTTCTCTGAGTTTGCTCTTTTGTCTTTACTAAAGATGGTCGGAAGCAAAAGGTTTTCCTTTGCAGTAAGAACAGGCAGAAGACTTGCAAACTGAAAGATATATCCTATTTTTTCTGCCCTGTATTCAGAAAGTGAATCTTCGTTTAGACTGTAAATATCAGTGCCCTCAAAGAGCACTGTCCCTGAAGTAGGATGAAGAATCCCCCCGATTATTGAAAGCAAAGTGGTTTTTCCTGAACCGGAATGTCCGACGATTGAGATAAATTCGCCTTTTTCAATCTTTAAAGAAACCTCTTCGACAGCCCTGATTTCGATGTCTTCGAGTGTATAGATTTTGCTGACACTATAAAGCTCAATCTGGGACAACTATACCTCCTTAAGAGCGGTAAGAGGCTCCAGCCCCTTTATCCTGATTATGGACGAAAGGGCACCAACAACACATATCCCTGTGCCCACCAACAGACCAAACAAGCCTATTTCTACCCGCTCCAACAAGGTCAATGTCGCAGACACATCTCTTAGAAGCGTAAATATTTTAGAAAGGGTCAATGACATATATGTGCCGAGCACTATCCCCACAAGACTGCCCAATAACCCAAGGACAAAAACCTCAATTATGAACATCGTCACTATATGAGAGCCCTTTGCACCTATGGCTTTCATGATGCCTACTTCCCTGAACCGTTCGTTTACGATAGCTGAAAATATAGTCCAGGCCAGAAAAGTCGAAAGCAGTGAGGCAAGAATAATCGTAATCAAGAACACATTGTTTATGTCTTTCAATGTGGAAATTATATTTTTACCCATATCACTTCGTGCAATAACATCGACTTCTATTATCTCGTTTTCGACCCTTCTGCCCACTTCATAAGGGTCATATCCTTCTTTTACTTTTGTAAATATAAGGGATATCTGATTCGGTTTGACGGTTACTCCGCTTCTGGAGATTATCTCATCCATGTTCTCATCGCTTATAAGGAGTGCATTGTCCAGACCTGTGCCTGTTTTTTCGAGCACTCCCACAATATCGAACTCTATATTGAAGAGCACGCTTCTTTCTACATCAAGAAGGTCAAAGTTTTCATACGCCTCATATCCTGCAATCGCTTCATTCTTTTTGAGTTTTCTTCCGATGGCTTTTTTAAGCCACGGCTTGACTATAAAGTCCGTATCCTGATTGAATGCCACAACCTTTGCCGCAGGTATATCGCAGCATAAACCGAAAATAGTAGTCAGATATGTCTGATATGTAACCTTTTCTATCCCTTCGATGTTTTTCACTCTTTCTATAATGCTTTTGTCCATATAGAATGTCTTTGCTTTGGTTTCAAGGAGCACCTCTTCTGCGAAATCCGCTGCACCCACGGGAACCACAAGAAGGTCTGCCCCCAGCCGCTCAGACGCCCTCTTGATGCTTACATTAACGCTGAGTATAAACGACGAGCCAAACACAAGGATGGAAACAAGAAGCCCTATAGAAAGAATGAGAATGCCTGTTCTGAAAGATTTTCTTTTCAGGTTTTTAAGGGCAACACTGAATAGACTAAAACTCAAATTTACCCTTCCGTATTAAAAATTAATCGAAAAATCAGAATCAAAAACGGGTGTCCCTATTATAATAAGGACACCCGTTTTTTTTCAATATTTACACTGGCAGCCCAGCAGCTATTATTTCCAGTTGGCGTCCAGGCCGCAAAGGACAGCGCTTCCTTCGATACCGATTTTCGTGTGACAGTCATAGCATACCGAAACAGGTTTTCCGATAACCTTCTTTGCCTTGATGTCATAGAGCTGGAGTGTGCCGTCCTTTATACCCTTGCCGTTCTTGTTCTTAATAGGCGTTCTTAACGTCAGGATAGCGTATCTGCTGTCCGGTGTGCCTATAGCGTCATGGTTTTCGCCGCCGGTTAAGAGCTCCTCGTCAATGAGCTTCAGTGTCTTGCCATCGAGCAGATAGAACCTGTCTGCACCGGACTGCAGGAGATACTTACCGTCAGGGGTGAAATACTGCCTGAAGGTAAGGGTCTTGCCAGGCTGTCCTGTGATTGTGTTCTTGGCGATAACCTTGACTTTGCCTTTCTCAAGTGCTGGCAGGTCAAGCAGAAGCATATCGATCTTTCCGATAGGGGCGGCAGGAGTCGTTGGATTTGCCCACCTTCTGGTCTTGTTTATAGCCACTGCAAATGTCTTCATATCAGGAGAGTTCGTTCCGTGGAAGAACCAGTATGTGCCTTCTTTGTATCCTATCTTGTCAAGGAAGACACGCTCTTTGAGTTTAAGGGTCTTCTTGTCGAATACGTCGATGTAGGATTCACCTGTCATCGTCACAGGTATAAAAGATTTTTTTGTCTGACCTGAACCGCAGTAAATGGCACCAGTCCACTTCGCCCTCTTGTCGAGCTTAAGTGCAACGTCCTTTATAACGTTACCTGTCTTGAGGTCTGACAGACCGACATGAACCGTCCTTCCACCCATTTCCTTGTCGATCTTGTACGTGGACCAGTACATCTTGGTTCTGTCGTTTACATCAATTCTTGCATCATGGGTCGGATGTGTTCTCTTATTGCCGATCACAATCCTGTCCAGACTTTTAACTTTTATAGGTGACTCCGTATCCGAAGGGTCAATCTCCACTTCGGCAACGGCAAAGTGGCCACCCATGCCGGCAACATACATGGTACCCGAATACGTCTTTGCCTTGGCAACAGCAACAGGAGCTTTTGTGTCAACCGTGGTATACGAGAGATAGACTGCAAAGACGAGTAACATGCAAGCGCCTACAATCAAAATTTTCCTCATTTTTTCCTCCCGGTTGAGTGTTTTTCAATCGAGCTTTTTTTACCTTTACCCTAAACCTAAAAATGCCTTTACCCTAAACAGAAAAATTCTTCCTTCTCATCACCTCCTTTAGTTTATAGAATCTCTATTGAGTGGATAGAGAAGTATATCCAAAACATTCGAGATATTCAACTTCAAATTTAGAGTTTAGAACATTTAATATTTATAACAAAAAACAAAAAAGCCCTCTATTTTTTATTTTTTATAGAGGGCTTTTCGTCACATTTTTCATCAAATAAGCACATTCAGTAAGGAACGACTACATCATAACCTACAAGTGCCTTTGCTATTTCTTCTGTGCTCATCTGCTCATAAGGGTTATCAGGATTATTAGTAAATATTTTGGCACCCATATCATTCAAGGTCTCAAGATTAAGTTCCATTTCCTCATCAGGCTCAAGTTTATCATCCATAACAAAGACATTCACCTCATCATCCGCAAGCGTAAGGCCTACAGCCATTCTCAATGCCTCGCCTTTCCTATCCCTGACGAGCACTGCGATTTTCTTTGCGTCTGCCATTTCTACCTCCTTTTCTACTCAATATAAAAACATTAATTAATATATAGGCGATGGTGGTTTCGAACCACCGACCTCTGCCGTGTGAAGGCAGCGCTCTCCCACTGAGCTAATCGCCCTCCTTGATGACTGAATTTTAATTGCTAACACATTTACAAGTCAAGTAGGGAATCAATACAAACCAGACTGCCATCCAGAAACTATACTAAATGGTTGTTAAAACCTCCCTTACTCTGCTGACGACCTCCTCTGGCTTAATTCTTTCGATACAGGCCTTGAACTCCACATTGCTGCATCCTTCCTGCCTGCACGGCCTGCACGGAAGCGGAGTCGAATCGAAGAACGTCAGCTTCCTTTTTGTCCACGGGCTTATAATCTCAGGCAGGGTCGGACCATAAATCCCCACTGTAAAAGTCTTTGCCGAGGCAATGTGAATCGGGGCACTGTCGTTGCCGATGAACATATCAGACAGCTCACACAGTGCTGCAAATTCATAAAGATTAAGCTCTCTGGAGCAGACTTCAGGCTCTGTCTTCATATATCCACAAATCTTCTCCAGTATTGCTCCTTCCCCGGGACCTGCAACAAGGAAAATCCGGCAGACATCAGACAATGTATCAGCCAGATATGCAAATTTCTCTGCCCCCCACTGCCTCAGGGAATTCCTTGCACCAGGATGTATCAAGACCTTCTTTTTTTCACTCTCATCGAAAACCGACGGCATTTTCCTGCGCAAAGACTGAAAAGCCTCATCACTGACATGGATTTTTATCGAATCATCATATATCTTCATGCCCAGTTCCCTGAGAACATCCAGATGATATTCAACCATGTGCTTTGCATTTATCTTTGATTTGACGATATGCGTGTAAAGATGTCTCCGCCACCGGTTCTCGTTGTTATAACTTACCCGCACCTTTGCCCCTGAAAAAAAGCTTATTATTGCAGGGCGGTCTGCATCCGTCAGTTCCAGAACCACATCAGGCCTGAGCCTTCTGAGTCTCAGCAAAAAAGACAGAAACTTTATAATTCCTGCTGGGCTGCCCTTTATCTCCTGACGGGGGAAAGGAATCACGTTGTCCACAGAAGGACAGGTATAAAAAAACGCCTCTGTCCCCTTGTTTACAAGCACTGAAACCCTGACATGCGGAAGATTCCGCTTGAGGTTCTCGACAAAAGGCAACATCCATATCGAGTCGCCGAGATAGCGAAGCTTTATTACAAGAATATGCTTTGCCTCTTTCAGTGCGTGCAGTGTGTCGTCAGCCTTCATTACCCTGCTCCCTGACAAGAACTGTCTGCAATCCTGTAAAAGCGGCAAACAATATACCTGTTGCCACAGATAATATCTGAGTGTCTGTAAGGCTTCCTATCAAAACCACGAGTGTAAAAGACAGGATTGAAAATCCTGCAATATCTTTACGATTCTGCCAGCCGTTTCTCAGCAAAACAGCAAAAAGCCACAAAAGAGTAATCAAACCTACAATGCCAAAGTTAGCCGCCATATATAAAAAACTGTTATGCGGTTGAGTAAACTCCTGAAACTCAGGTGCAAGCTGAGGAATTTTATATTTTCTCATAGCCGACTGATATCCGCCAGTGCCAGTTCCGATAACAGGGTTTTCCAGAAATATTTTTATTGCGCCGCTCCACATATGCAGTCTCAGTCCGACTGAAGTATTCGGGTTCATCTCATGATACGCCTTTATATCTTTTGCCACTTCGGCAACACGGCTCTGAACCACAGGAGACAGAAACAGCATCCCTACAGCCAGACCTGTAAAGACAATAACCTTTATGATATGCTTTTGTCCCAGAAAGTTATACACCATCAGAGGAGACAACAACACAAATGCAAGATATCCCGCCCGGCCACTGCCTGCAGACAGCGCCAGAAAGAAAAATATTAGAAGAAAAACAATCAGCCCTTTGCGTTTTAACCCATCAGCCTTTGTGAAATAAAATGACAATATCAGCATCCCGAAGACAAGCAATAAGGAAGCAGTTATAGACTTTCCGCTGAAAACCGTTGGGAGCTTTCCCCCCAGGGGGATTACTCCTGCAAACTGCATGACTGAGACAGCAGAGATTATAAAAAGCCCTGCAATAAATGCCTTGAGCAATGGTTCTACAGAATGCCGTAGAGTCAGAGATGCGACTGCAAATGCATAAAGCCAGTAGTAACTTTTCTTTGCGAAACTGAGTCCTGTCTCCATGTCCTCACTCCACAGAAGTCCAATCCAGGGCAGCAGGATTAACACTGCCACCGGCTTTGCCCAGTCCTGCCTGAGCCATCTGTCTCTTTCTTTTATAAATTTCCCTGAAAACACCCATACACACAGAGACAGAATCCCTGCTATCACAAGCGGAGATGTGGCAACAGGCGCAAAGAAAAACACGCAAAGAAAACCCCAGAACAGAATCTTGTCGCTCAACTTCATAAAATTTTATTTTTTGTTTTTCATACGTTGTAGCTCAAGGAGCTTTGCATATTTGAAAAATGACCCTCCAGCACTGGTAAGGGCTATCACCAGGCCATCAAGCCCATCGAAGAAACCACGCTTCAGAAGGTAAACTTTTAAAAACATACCGATTCCGTGATAGATGGGTGCAAACATATTTGTTCTTTTGCCTTTTTCAAAAAGTTCTCTTGAGATGGCAGTGGAGTAATTGTCCAGTGTTCTGAGCATGTGCGAATAGGTGGAAAAACTGAAATGCTCTATAGGGGTGTTAAGCGTATCATTCACTCTGCCGGTGGTGACCCACTTTTCGTGAGTCAGGCCGTGAAACCGCCCTTTGTTTTTTCTCACGAGTCTTACAACCCTGTCCGGCCACCAGCCTGAATGCCTTATCCACCGACTATGCAGATAATTCCTCCGGGGAAAACTATAGGCATCTGCCAGAGGACTGGCTAAAACCTCTTTTATGGCCCTTTTTGTCTCAAGGGGTATCCTCTCATCTGCATCAATTATAAGAACCCATTCATGCTTACACTTGTCGACCGCACTCTGCTTCTGAGGCCCGTATCCTTTCCATTCCTCCACATACACACGGCAGCCGAATCCCTTTGCAATCTCTACTGTCCTGTCAGTGCTTCCCGAGTCCACAACAACTATGTCATCTGCAAATGAGACACTTTCCAGACATGCGGGAAGTCTTGCCTCCTCGTTCTTCGTGATGATGGCGACTGAAAGTGCAGCCTCAGCACTCTTCATTCAATGCACCCTGAAGGCCGACAAAAAGCGAAAACAGTATTCCTGTGTGCGGCATAATTATCTGACTTTCGGTCAGACTTCCTATCAAAAGCACAACCGTGTAGATAAAAACAGCAAAACCAGGTAAAGAATTTCGCTTTTGCCAGCTGTTCTTCAATACAATAGTAAAAAGCCAGAGAAAAACCAATATACCCACGATACCATAATTTGCAGCTATATACAGAAAACTGTTATGCGGTTGCACAAGGTCGGGAATATTCTCATCAGTTTTATATCTTTTCATTACAGCTTCGTATCCCCCTGTGCCTGCCCCAAAAAGAGGGTTTTCAAGATAAACCTTTAATGCACCTTTCCACATGTAATACCTTAAACCTACAGCTGTCACTACATTGCCTTCGGCATAAGCTTTGGTCTCATTAACTGCCTGCAATAGACGATTCTGCGCCACAGGCGAAAGGAAAAGCCCTCCCACCATCAGAACACTCACCACAAGTATCTTCAACAAATGCTTCTTGTTCAAAAGATTATATGCTATAAACGGGCTGAGAATCACAAACGCCAGATGGCCGCTGTCTGACGTAAGCATAATAAAAGACGAAAAATTCAAAAGCATGAGTGCAAGACATAATATCTTATCCCTCTTATTTACAACCTTCCCAAAGTAAAAAGATAAAATCAAGATGCAAAAAGCAAGAAGTAAGGACAGGCTTATATAAGACACGTCACTCATAAGCCCTATTGAATGGGGAGCATTAATTATCCCTGTAACCTGCAGAACAAAAAGCAGGGAGGTAAATGAGACACCGGCTATATACGCCTTAATAAATGCGTGCACTCTGTGGGTAGACAGATATATGCTTGCAATTGCAAAGGCGAAAAGCCAGTAATAGCTCTTTTTTGCAAAATCCAGCCCTCCGGCAGGGTCTTCGCTCCAGAGGAGTCCTATCCACGGAAGCAGCAGGAGGATAAGCACCGGCAGTGCCCACTTCTGTCCAAACCATCTGTGCCTTTCCTTTATAAATTTCCCTGAAAACACCCATATGACTAAAGACAGAATCCCTGTCACCACAAGCGGAGATGTGGCAACAGGTGCAAAGAAAAACACGCAAAGAAAACTCCGGAATAAAACCCTGTCAACCAGCGTGTTATGTGCTGTCTTCAGCCCTGACCCCACAACCCCCTCCCCTATACATTCTCATTTAAATACACCTGCAAGCCTGTAAAAAGGGCAAACAGCATTCCTGTGTGAAACGACAGTATCTGCGTGTCAGTCAAGCTTCCTATAAACAACACAAGCATAAAAGACAGTATGGAAAAACCCAAAAGAGAATCTCGATTCTGCCATCCGCTCTTTAATAAAACCGCAAAAAGCCAGACGATACAGACAATACCCGGAATACCATAACTCACAGCCATATAAAGAAAGGTATTGTGGGGCTGGACAGGCTCAGGAACCCTTTCCTCTGTCCTGTATTTTTTCATTGCCGACTGGTACCCACCGGTGCCTACTCCCAGAACAGGGTTCTCAAGATAAATCTTAAGTGCACCAGTCCACATGTAATATCTAAAACCAACAGGCGTATTCACTCTGCCCTTTGTATAGGCCTCGGTCTCGTTGACCGCCTGGAACAAACGGCTCTGTGTCACAGGAGACAAAAACAAGACTCCCACTATGACACTGCTTAACGCAACAATTTTTAACAGATGTTTCTGATTCAGCAGATTATAGGCTATAAGAGGGCTAAGCACTATGAATGCGAGATGGCCGCTGTCTGACAGCAACACAAAAAGGGCTGAAAACTGCAACAGCATGAGAGACAGGCACAACACCTTATCCTTTTTTCGTTCAGCCTTCTTGAAATAAAAAGACAGGAGCAGAATACCAAAAGTAAGCAGAAGCGAAAACGTTATATGTCCCCAGCGGTTGAACAACCCGACAGAGTAAGGTGGTTTCATTGGGACCACATCCAGAAGCTGCAGGATAAACAATAAAGAAGTAAATGAAACGCCTGCTATATATGCCTTAATAAATGTATGCGCTCTGGAAGCGGATAAAGACATACCTGCAACTGCAAATGCAAAAAACCAGTAATAGGTCTTTTTTGCAAAATCCAGTCCGGCTGAAACGTCCTCTGTGTATAAGAGTCCTATCCAAGGCAGCAACACGATGGCAATTACAGGCAACGTCCATTTCTGTCTAAGCCATACATGGCTGTCTTTTATGAACCTGCCGGATAAAATCCATAAGGCCAGTATGGCAATCCCTGCAATTACCGCAGGTGAAGTGGCAATCGGAATGAGAAAAAACAGCCCGCAAAAGCCGTAAAACAAAAGACGGTCAATGATTGTCGTGTGTTCTCTGGATACCTCCGCGTACATAGCAATATGTAATATACCATTATTATGATATTTTTGTTCAGGAGACTATGGCTGGTCTTTAATCAATCCGTCCTTGTACCAATAGCCATCTCTGCCAGTGCTACATCGAGCATCTCATCGTCTCTGCTTAAATGTTCTTTGGGGTTTTCAGGATGCCACCTTCAGACACCTTGACATTTCATTTCAAGCCCCATGAGTCAGGACATCCTTGCAGATGCCACAATATGAGTGCAGTATACACTTTAAGCCGCTTCCTTAGTTTCTCTACAGTAAAAAAAGTCGCTATATTATGTAAAACCACCAACGAGAAATCTAACAAAAGTCTTATCAAAAGTCCTACTCTAAGCACAAGTTGAGCCATTATTCCTCTATGCTTTTTGAAAAAAAGATATCGTGATTTCCAGTACTCAATTCTAGCTCTTACATATTCTTTTTTAGCGGTCTGTCCTTGCAAATGGAAAATTTTAGCTTCAGGATGATGAAAAACTTTCCAGCCTTTTTGCTTAAACTTAAGACACCAATCGGTCTCTTCAAGGAAAAAAAAGTAATCCTCATCCAGATAACCTGCATCTTTAATAGCCTCTGCTCTTACAATCAGACATGCTCCGACTAACGATTCCACTTCAATAGGTTCAGTATAGTAATGCTCCTTACCAGGATATTTTTTAGGAAACAGCCGGCGCAAAAGACTTTTATTGGTAAGCTCAGTAAGCAAGTTAGGAATGTTTGCAATCGAATTCTGCCTTGAGCTGTCCTCATTCAGGAGCTGTCCACCACAAATTCCAACATCAGGATTCTTGTCCATAAATTCAACCATCGTCTCAACAGCTTTTTCAGTAAGAACAGTATCTGTATTCAGTAAGACAGCATACCTGCCGGACATCCTGCTTAACGCCAGATTGTTTGCTTTTGCAAAACCAAGATTTCTTTCATTCTCTATAAGTTTAACTTCAGGAAATGTCTTTTTTACAAACTCAACACTGTCGTCTGAACTCCCGTTGTCCACAACCCATGTCTCAAAAGACAGAGTTTTTACTGTATCTTTTATAGACTTTAAACAGTCCATGAGTAATCTTCTCGTATTTCGATTAACGATTATGAAAGAGACATCTGGGACATCTACCCTCACCACTTGCCTCCGACAAGCACTGCCTTTATGGAGCCCACCGCTACCTTTGTCTTGAGCTTTACAGGCACTCTCTTTTCATCATCAGTAAGCCAGATATAAATCTCCCCGCGCTTTGAGAATATGCCTTCGGACTTCATAAGCGGCTTTATGACTATCGTGTCGAATGTGCCGACAGGGGTCTTAATCCTCTCTTTTTTAAGCACCGGAACTTCAACATTCCAGATCTTCTTGCTGTCAAAAACAGTTACATATACAGAATCACCTACTTTCAAATCCATAGTCCTTACCCTGTAAAAAGCCGACAATGGATCATATATCTCTGCCGGTATATCAAACTCTTTCTTTTCATCTTTGAGATGGTCTATGTATTCAGCCTTTCCTGCCTCAGTCCTGAATATAACCTCTTTGTCCTTCCTATGTCTCCCTTCCCTTGTCCTTAAATGATAGTTCAATACAAGCATAGTCGAGCCGGTCTCAAGCAGGCTTTCCACACGATCTTCAACAGGATAAAAGACCGAAACCCAATCCGCAGACTTTGCTGTAGAAACAATCCTCACCCTGTCACCGTCTTCTTTTTTTATCTCCAGGCAGGCAGTGCCTGCCTTAAGTCCCATCCACCTGAGGTCGTATTCAAGCCTTTCCGGAATGCTGAATGCCAAAGCTGAACTGCTAAGGAACAGAAAACAAAAGACAAGACCTAGACTTCTAAAACCCCTTCTTAACGGGGATATAACCTGTAGAAAAACCATATATGTTATATTAATCTATGATCGTAATCCCTGCAATAGACCTGAAAGAAGGCAAGTGCGTAAGACTCCTTCAGGGCAGAAAAGAAGACGTCACAGTGTATTCAGACGACCCTGTATCCACTGCACTTAAATGGGAGTCTTCCGGCGCAAAGCTCATACACATAATTGACCTTGACGGTGCTTTCACAGGAGAGCAAAAAAACCTGGAAGCCATAAAAAACATCCGGAAAGCCGTCAAAATTGACCTTGAAGTGGGCGGAGGCATAAGGGACTTGGCAAAGATAGATCAACTCCTCACACTGGGAATAAACAGGGTAATTTTAGGCACTGTAGCCATAGAAAACCCTGAACTCGTAAAAGAAGCATGCAAAAAATACCCTGGCAGGGTGCTCGCCGGCATAGACGCAAAAGACGGAAAAGTGGCAGTGAAAGGATGGACTGAGACTACCTCGCATACAGCAAAGGAGCTTGCCCTCAGAATGGAGTCTTATGGCGTGGCAGGNATAATCTACACTGATATATCAAGAGACGGAATGCTTACCGGTCCGAATATCAGTGCTACAAAGGAAATCGTAAATGCAGTAAAAATTCCGGTTATTGCCTCAGGCGGGATATCATCCATAGAGGACATTAAAAATCTCCTTGGGATTAAAAACCTGTGGGGAGCAATCACAGGAAAGGCAATTTATTCAGGTTCTTTAGACCTGAAAGAGGCAATAAGGATTTCAGGAGGCTAAGTGCTTGCAAAGAGGATAATCCCCTGCCTTGATGTCAAAGACGGCAGGGTCGTCAAGGGTGTAAATTTCGTAAATCTCAGGGATGCAGGAGACCCTGTTGAAAACGCAAAGTTCTATGACGAGCAGGGCGCGGACGAGCTTGTGTTTCTGGACATAACCGCATCTCATGAAAAAAGAAACATAATCCTTGACGTCGTAAGAAGAACAGCAGACGACGTGTTCATGCCTCTTACAGTAGGCGGAGGTGTCAGAACCCTTGAGGATATAAGAGAACTCCTTAAGGCAGGATGCGATAAAGTAGCAATAAATACGACAGCCGTAAGGAATCCGGATTTCATAAGGCAGGCTGCCGAAAGGTTCGGAAGCCAGTGCATTGTGGTCGCAATAGATGCAAAAAGGTGTCGTGGTGCAGCAGGCAGTCCGCCGGAATGGTATAAGTCCGAGCCCCCCCTGCTTCCACCCCCTGACAAAGAATCATGGGAGGTTTACACCCATGGCGGAAGACGCCCAAGAGGACTCGATGCGATAAAATGGGCAAAATACATGGAAGAGCTCGGAGCAGGTGAGATCCTCCTTACAAGCATGGACAGGGACGGGACAAAAGACGGATACGATATAGAGCTGACAAGAACCATAGCAGAAACCGTCTCCATCCCTGTTATTGCCTCAGGCGGAGCAGGGACTCTTGAGCACCTGTATGAAGGTCTGACACTCGGAAAAGCAGATGCAGTGCTTGCAGCCTCTATCTTCCATTACAGGGAATACTCCATAAAAGAGGCAAAAGAATACCTTGCCTCAAAAGGCGTCACAGTCAGAACTGTCTAATGAACCTTGTCCAGAAAGTAGCTAAAACAATCAAAAAATATTCTATGCTCTACGGAGGCGAGACAGTCCTCGTCGGACTCTCAGGAGGTCCTGACTCGGTATGCCTTCTTACAGTCCTTAAGAAACTCAACATGGCTCTTAAACTGCACGCCCTTTATATAGACCATGGACTAAGACCCGAAGAAACACCAAAAGAAATAGAATTCTGCAAAGACCTCTGCCAGCGTATGGATATACCCTTCAGGACAAAATCCGTAGATGTAAAATCCTACGCTGAAGCATACAACATGAACAAGCAGGAAGCCGCAAGACAGCTGAGATACGAGATGTTAAACGCCACAGCACTTGAGATAAAAGCCAATGCGATTGCACTCGGACACAACCTCGATGACCAGGTGGAAACCTTTCTCATGCGCATTCTCCGGGGCTCAGGCTTAAGAGGGCTTTTAGCAATCCCGCCTGTAAGAGGAAAAATCATCCGGCCATTGATAGAGACCGAAAGAAAAGACATCGAGGCATTTCTTGATCAAGAGGGGATTGACTTCATTATAGATTCATCCAATCTTAAACAGGAATACCTGAGAAACAAACTTAGATTCTCTGTCATACCGCTTTTGAAAGAATTGAATCCAAGCCTGATGGAAACCCTTTCAAACACACTGGAGATATTCAGGGAAGAGGAAAGATACTTCGAGATAGCCGTAACAAAAGCCATGATGAAACTTATATCCAGAAAGACTGAAAATACCATAGAACTATTCCTCACACCCCTTGAAGTAATGGAGAAAGTCATCTTAAGGAGAGTCCTCAGAAGAGCCATAGACGAAACAAAAGGACTAAGGGGGATAAGCTTCATAAATATCGAGGACATCATTAAACTAATCACAACAGGCAAACCCGGTGACAGACTCTACCTGCCCAAAGGGATACGGGTGATAAAGAAATACTCCACGCTCCTGCTCACTTCAGAGCCACCGGCAAAACTCAATACATATACCTTGGAGCCGGAAGGAGAAGCAATAATCAAAGAAGCCGGAATAATGATTAAGGCTTTCCTAAAGGAAAAACCCTGCGAGTGCGATGGAAAAACAAAAGCCGTCTTTGATGCAGACAAGATAACATTTCCCCTTACGATAAGGGCGAGAAAACCCGGAGATTTCTTCTACCCGTTCGGCTTCGGCAAAAGGAAAAAACTTCAGGACTTTTTCGTTGACGAGAAAGTCCCCAGAGACGAGCGGGACATAGTGCCTATCGTAACATCAGGAGATGACATTATATGGCTCGCCGGCTACAGGGCGGATGAAAGATTCAGACATTCAGAAGGCACAAAAAGATTTCTCGTTCTTGAGATGAAAATCATCAACACATAAAGACCACAGGCTAAACTCTTGAACAGGGAAAAGGTACAGTCTCTTTTCTGAACGTCTTTGTCCTGATGGGTCTTGAAAGCGTGCACTCTATGTGTGCATCGAGCATTCCTGAAAGCTCAGAAAACATATTCTCCGACACCTTTATTCTTGCCGTCTTGGAAACATCCCATGCCTTCAATGTCTCATAAAGCCTTATGCTGCCGGCTGAGAGAGTTACAACTCCTTTTTTATCTGAGACCTCATCCAGCTTATCCAGACATGCACCGCATATAACAGAACCCTGCGAGACATAAAATCCCTGTCCGCTTCTGCCGCATCTTGCACAGCCTTTAAGTCTTGGAGCGTAACCTGTCAGCTCAAGGAATTTTATTTTATAAACCAGAGCGTTCAATGCACTGCAACTGCTCTGCATCATCTCCATTATCTTCTTCAAGAGAAAAAACACCCCGATGTTTGCCTCGCCCTCAGGAAGAAAATTACACGTAAGCTCAGCTATCTCAGAAAGTCTTAGAAAACAACTGAAGTTTTCCCTCAGTTCCTGAAAGGGTTTTATTATATCCGACTGCGTAAGACGTGGCAGAGATGTATGCTCTTTTGCCCAGAAAGAAATCCTTGAATAAGTAAGAGGTTCAAGACTGCTCCCGAACCTGCTTTTAACCTTACGCGGACTCTTCGCAAATGTATTTATGAGTCCGAAATCTTTTGTAAGGAACGTAACCAGAAGGTCTGCCTCTCCGTAGGGTGTATTTTTAAGGACAATCCCTTCAGTCCTATGAAGCATGCTACATGATGTTTCCGAAGTCTTCAGGCTTCAGGTTTTTAAGCCACTCCTCAAGCTCGTCAGTGTTCTTTCTTTCAAGGACATCGTCTTCCACGAATATAGGAGCATTTGTCCTTAATGCTACGGCGATGGCATCGCTTGGTCTTGAGTCCACAGGCACTTCCCTCTTGCCGTCTGTGATGTATATCAGGGCATAGTAAGTATTGTCCATTATCTGCGTGACTACTATCCGGGTTACCTTCACCCTGAGGGAATCAAGCAGGTTTCTAATCAAATCGTGCGTAAGGGGTCTTGGAGTGGCAACTTTACCGAGTGCAAGGGCTATGGAGTCTGCTTCAGGCTTGCCTATCCATATCGGCAGGGTATCTGTTCCTTCCATCTCCTGCAGAAGCAGGATATACATGTTGCTTCGGGGGTCAAACAATAACCCCTCAACCTTCATTCTTACAAGCATGTTACCTAAATCCCAGTTCGGTTAAAACTGCATCCTTCATCCGCCAATGTTTCTTCACTTTCACCCACAACTCAAGAAATATCTTTGTTCCGAGCAGGGTTTCTATGTCCTTTCTTGCGGATATCCCTATCTTCTTAAGCCTTTCCCCTTTTCTACCTATTATAATACCTTTTTGTCCTTCTTTTTCAACAAAAATATTAGCGCTGATTAAAACACCCTTGCCTTTCTTTTCAGACCACTCTGCAACCTCCACTGCTACTGAATGAGGCACTTCCTCAACTGTAGCCTCCATGACCTTCTCCCTTATTATCTCAGCAACCATGAACCTCTCAAGTTTGTCGGTCACAAGGTCATCGGGATAATACTTAGGACCCTCAGGCAAACGCTCAACAACCTTCTCAAGAACTATATCCAGACCGTCCGCCTTAAGGGCGGAAATTGGGATTATTTCATCGAACGGGTAAAGCTTACTGTATTCATCTATCAGAGGAAGAATCGCTGTTTTTTTTACCGTATCCGTCTTGTTAATCAAAAGGAAAACAGGTTTGTTCAGATGTTCAAACAGCTTTATTACCTCTCTGTCTGCATCAGACGGCAAACGGGGTTCAACCATGTAAAGCACGATGTCCACATCCTTTACTGCCTGTTTCGCCTCCTTTACCATAAAAGCACCGAGTTTATGTTTCGGCATGTGTATGCCAGGAGTATCTACAAATATAACCTGAGCGTCTTTCAGTGTCTTTATCCCGATAATCCTGTTTCTTGTGGTCTGAGGTCTGGATGTAACTATAGCGACCTTCTGTCCGAGAACAGCATTAAGAAAGGTTGATTTCCCGACATTCGGCCTGCCTGTTATCGAGGCATAACCGGAACGAAAGGGGACACGGTCCCTCTTTCCAGGGACACTGCCCCCTCCTTTATCAGAGTTTGCAGTCATTTATACTTACAGCTTTTGCAGTGCTTCTTTTATCCTCTCTATTGCCTTCTTTATATCTTCCATAGAGGTGGCATACGAGATTCTTATATAGTCGTCGTCTCCGAATGCACTTCCCGGGACAAGCGCAACCTTAGCCTCCTCAAGAAGATACAGAGCAAGATCAGAAGAAGAGGATATCTTTTCGGATTTTCCATAAAGAGCAGATGTATTCGGGAATGCGTAAAATGCACCTGTGGGCACAAGACAGCTTATCGAAGGTATGGAATTAAGCTCGCTGACAAGGAATTTTCTCCTTTTGTCAAACTCTTCCCTCATCTTGCCGATAAAGTCCTGCGGTCCTGTCAGCGCCTCGACGGCTGCCTTCTGTGCTATAGATGTGGGATTGGATGTGGACTGACTCTGTATGCTCGTCATGGCTTTGATTATCTCCTTCGGACCTGCTGCAAAGCCTATCCTCCAGCCTGTCATTGCATGGGACTTTGAAAGCCCGTTTACAACTATGGTTTTCTCCTTCATCTCTTTGCTCAAAGACGCAATGCTTATATGCTCAACACCGTCATAGACCAGTTTTTCGTATATTTCATCTGAAATTACATACAGGTTGTGTTTGAGAACGACTTCTGCTATCTCTTCAAGTGTCTTTTTGTCGTATGCAAGTCCTGTGGGGTTTGAAGGCGAATTCAGGATTAAAGCCTTTGTCTTCGGCGTGATATGGGACTCAAGGGCATCCGCCTTTAACATGAATGAATCTTTTTCATACGTCTTTACAAATACAGGGGTTGCATCATTTAAGAGCACCTGTTCAGGATAAGAAACCCAGTAAGGGGACGGGATTATCACCTCGTCTCCTGCACTGAAAAGAGCCTGTGCAATGTTATATAAGCTGTGTTTTGCCCCGCAGGAGACGATTATCTCATCCCTTGTGTAATCGAGATTGTTGTCCTTTTTGAACTTTTCTATAATCGCATCCTTCAGGGGGAGTATGCCGCCTACAGGGGTGTATTTCGTAAACCCGTCTTTTATCGCCTTTATTGCCGCCTCTTTTATGTTTTCAGGTGTGTCGAAATCAGGTTCTCCAACGCCGAAGTTGATAACGTCAATACCTTCAGCCTTCATTGCCTTTGCCTTTGCATCCATCTGAAGAGTTGGGGATGGTTTAATTCTTTTTGCCCTGTCAGAAAGCATAATACAAACCTCCACTTTGTTTAGTTTCTCATCTTACCATAATTCATGCCCCATGAAAAAGTCTTTTCCAAGCATCTGGTATCCACTCTCTCTTAATTAACCCCATAGGAAAATCTCAGGCGAAGGAGCGAAGCCGAAGGGTTAAAAAATTTTGATGCCGAGACCTTTTCCGCTATAATCTAAACTGACATGGCAGAAATACTCACACCTGAGATGAAGAAATCCCTGAAAGACAGCTTCAAAGTTCTTAAAGACGATGTTGCGATTTTCGTATTCACCCAGAAGGGGACAAACGACCAGTTCAACAACACTGTCACAGGACTTGTAAAAGAGCTTTCCAGAATCGACCAGAGAATCAAGCCTGAATTTCATGAAATAGGGGATGCGGTCTCGAAAGAATATAATATAACGAGGTCTCCCACCCTTCTCATAGCACCTGACAGATACAGCATAAGATACACAGGAGCACCGCTTGGCGAGGAAGGGCGCTCGCTCGTAATGACGATAATAATGGCATCAACAGGCAAGACCATCATCTCAGAGGACTCAAGAAAAAGACTCAGGAGGCTTAAAGAAAAAAGACATGTAAAGGTGTTCGTAAGCCCTACCTGTCCTTATTGTCCTCAGGAAGTGCTTTATGCCGTATCAGCTGCAATAGAAAGAAACGACCTTGTATCAGCAGAGGTTATCGAGATATACGAAAACAGAGACCTTGCCGCACAGTATTCAGCCATGTCCGTGCCGAAAACATTTATCAATGAAACACTGACTGCCTCAGGACTTGAGCCGGAAGAACGCTTTATGGAGTCCCTTATAGAAGGAAGGCCTGTTGAGTATGTCACACCTGCAGAAAGAGAAGAGCTAAAGGATTACGACATTGTAATACTCGGCGGCGGGCCTGCCGGTCTTACAGCCGCAATATACGCAGAAAGAAGTGGTCTCGGAAGCATTGTATTTGAAAAAGCAAATATAGGCGGGCAGGTGGCTATAACCCCTGTCGTCGAAAACTACCCGGGATTTCAAAGAATAGCAGGCAAAACCCTCGTGGAGATGATGGCACAGCAGGCAATGCAATATGCACCGATTCTTCAAGGCATAGGAGTGGATGACATAAAAAAGAAAGACAAGGGGTTTGAGATAATCACGGCAAGAGGAGTATATAAAGCCAGAGCGATAATCATAGCCACAGGCGCAACGCATAGAAAACTCGACGTCCCAGGAGAGAAAGAGCTTTCAGGCAGAGGCGTCAGCTACTGTGCCACCTGCGACGGATATTTGTTTAAAGACGGAAAAAACGTCATGGTCGTAGGCGGCGGAAACACAGCACTGACAGATGCGCTCTATCTTGACGGCATCGGTGCTCATGTCAGTTTAGTGCACCGGAGAGACTCATTCAGAGCCGAAGCACGGCTTCAGGAAACCCTGTCCCGGAGAAACATCCAGGTATACTGGAACAGCCAGGTAGTAGAAATAATTGGGGACAAAACCGTAGAAAAGGTAAAGATAAAAGACCTAAAAACAGGCAAGACTCAAACCATCGAAACCGATGCTGTCTTCATCTCCATAGGCTATGAGCCGAACAACGAAATCGCCAGAAAGCTCGGTCTTGACATAGACGACAAAGGCTACATAAAGGTAGACAGGAAACAGCGGACATCCATGCCTTTTGTCTATGCAGCAGGTGATGTCACAGGTGGTGAAAAACAGATAGCCGTTGCCGTAGGACAGGGGACTATAGCAGCCATCTCTGCATTTGAAGACCTTTCAAGCCCATATTGGAAAGGGGCATAGCCCCTTTCCACAGCCATATATTCGGGAAAGTCCGTGAGTTCTACTCTTCAATTAGATTTATAGCCTCTACCGGACATATATCCATAGCCTCCTGACAATCGCAGGTATCGCATTTGTCAGGCTCTATGACATACGCCTTGCCGTCGTCCCTGAGTTCGAACACCTCCGGGCAGACCTCAGCACATGAACCACAGCCCTCACATGCATCGTAGTCAATAACAGGCTTTAGCATAACAGACCTCCTTTGAGTTAAGGGGATTAACCTCTTTCAAAATTTCTAATAAACTCTCCTATCTGAACCCCCAGATAAACACACTTTATGCCGTCCATGCACTCATCAGCATCTTTCTTCCCAAGATGTGTTATAAGCTCATGGCTGTCCTTCTTCAACTTAACCAGCCAGGCGTTTTTTTCTTCGCTGAAGTCAAGGCTCAAAGATATACCATGCTGCCTTATCTCAGGATACATCTCATGTATTTTCTCTCCCAATGCAACCTGCGAGTATCCCATATGATTACCCCCTTTCTTTCGCTTACACCCCTTCTGATTAAAAGCTATACCACTCTGAAGGAGCATTCTATGACATAAATCATACTAGCTACCCTCTATCTATCAAAAAACAATCAGGAGTGCAAGGGGATTTTTCATCTCTGTGGAAAGGCTTTGGAATTAAACGGAAAGATTTTTCAGTGCTTCTTTTGCGGCAAGGGTTTGAGCCTCTTTCTTACTCCTGCCCCTGCCCTGACCGTAGCGCTCCCCGGCAATGAAGACTTCTACGGTGAAGACTTTTTTATGCTCCTGTCCTTCTTCTTTCACAAGCCGATACTCCGGCAGAACGCCGAATCTCATCTGGCTTTCCTCCTGAAGCTCACTCTTGTAATCGTGAAAATCTCTGGATTTAATCGCGGCATCAATCTTTTCCTTAAAAAGTCTGAGTACCAGGCTCTTGGATTTCTCATAGCCACCGTCAATGTAAACCGCTCCTACAAGTGCTTCCATTGCATCAGACAGAATCGATACCTTATTCCTTCCACCCGTCTCTTCTTCGCCTTTACCCAGCCTTAAATAGTTCCCAAGAGATATACCTTTTGCTATCTCAGAAAGAACCTTGCTTTTTACAATATAGGACTTTATCTTCGACATCATGGACTCTGTATATCTGTCCCTGGAATTAAAAAGATAGTCCACGACTACCATACCAAGAACTGAGTCTCCCAGGAACTCAAGTCTTTCATTATGATGTGGAGCTGACCTGGGGTTTTCATGCTGAAAGGACTTATGCGTAAGAGCCTCAAGCAGAAGAGTTTTATCCTTGAATTCGTAACCGATGTTTTTTTCTAATTCAGAAATATCATGCTCAGGCATACAGACTGCTTAGTTCTCAAAACGTTTAAAAAGCAGGCAGGCATTTGTTCCACCGAAACCGAACGAATTCGAGATGGCATAATTCACAGTCATCTGTCTTGACTTATGGGGAACATAATCAAGGTCGCACTCAGGGTCAGGGTTATCGAGGTTTATAGTAGGAGGCACAACACCCTTGTATATGCTTAAGATTGAAACTATAGCCTCCACACCACCTGCTGCACCGAGGAGATGTCCGGTCATGGACTTCGTGGAGCTTACGCAGAGCTTATATGCGTGCTCACCAAACACGGCTTTTATAGCCGCAGTCTCCAGCTCGTCTCCCTGCTTGGTAGATGTGCCGTGGGCATTGATATAGTCAACGACTTCAGGAGAAACACCGGCATCCTTTAAGGTAGCTGCCATACATTTTGCAGCCCCTTCGCCGTCAGGAGACGGAGATGTTATGTGATATGCATCTGCAGTCATTCCATAACCTATGATTTCGGCATAAATCCTTGCACCTCTTTGAAGGGCACTATCCAGCGACTCAAGAATAATGACGCCTGCTCCCTCGCCCATCACAAAGCCGTCCCTGTCACGGTCAAAAGGTCTTGAAGCCTTCTCAGGCTCATCGTTACGTGTGGACAACGCCTTCATTGCATTAAACCCGCCGATGCCAAGCGGGGTTATAACCGCCTCTGTGCCTCCGGCTATCATGACATCTGCATACCCCCTTTGTATCAGCCGGAAGGCGTCTCCTATCGAGTGAGTGCCTGTAGCACAAGCAGTGACAGCCGCAGAGTTAGGTCCTTTGGCACCAAACTTTATGGATATATGACCTGATGCCAAATTGATAATCAACATGGGAATGAAAAACGGTGTTATTCGCCTTGGTCCCCTCTCAAGGAGCACCTTGTGATACTGCTCTATACTGCGAAGTCCGCCCATACCGGCGCCGACTATCACACCCACTCTGTCGGCATTGGCTTCGGTTATCTTAATACCAGAGTCATCCACTGCCATTTGCGCTGCAGCAATGGCAAACTGGATGAACCTGTCCATTTTTTTGATTTCCTTTGGCTCGATGAAGTCCTCAGGGTTGAAGCCGTCTACCTCGCCGGCTATCTGCGTGGGAAAAGCAGAGGCATCAAACTGCGTTATCTTTCCTATACCTGATTTGCCCTCTATGAGTGCGTTCCAGCTCTTGTCGGTTCCAATGCCAAGAGGGGTTATCAGTCCAAGTCCTGTAACAACAACTCTGCGTTTATCTATCATCCCTGCTTGCTTTTTATATAATCTATTGCATCTTGAACTTTCGTTATCTTTTCTGCATCCTCGTCAGGTATCTCAATCTTAAATGCTTCTTCAAAAGCCATAACCAACTCTACAGTGTCAAGCGAGTCTGCACCAAGGTCTTCAACAAATGAAGCCTCTGGCGTAACCTCTGAAATATTGACTCCAAGCTGCTTAGCTATAATCTCTTTTACCTTTTCTTCCATCTCAAAGCACCTCCAGTTGTTTTCTCTGCAATTCTTATCGGGTTTCTATTTTTATTCACATATACATTCCGCCATTGACATGCAAGACCTGACCTGTTATATAGCCTGCCTCTGGCGAAGCAAGGAAAAGAACAGCCTGAGCTACATCCTCAGGTGTGCCGAATTTTCCAAGTGGTATCGCCTTTTTCATCTCTTCTTTCACGTTCTCAGGCAGGGCATCGGTCATCGCTGTGGTTATGAACCCCGGTGCCACTGCATTAACGGTTATACCCCTGCTGGCATACTCCTTTGCTATCGTTTTGGTCAACCCCACAATGCCTGCCTTCGAGGCACTGTAGTTTACCTGTCCGGGATTGCCTATAAAAGCGACTACAGATGCAATATTAACAATCCTGCCGTATCTCTGCTTTGCCATAATCTTAACTGCTTCCTTTGAGCACAAAAACACTCCCTTAAGATTAATGTCTATTACAGAATCCCAATCCTCTTCTTTCATCCTCAGAAGAAGTCCGTCTCTTGTTATACCGGCGTTATTGACGAGTATATCAACTTTTCCGAACTCTTTCACTGCATCTTCGAAGACACGGGCAACGCTGTCCGCACTGGAGACATCCAGTCTGGCAGCCATGGTTTTTACACCGAGTTCCTGTATCTTACGGGCGGTCTCTTCTGCCTCTTCAGACATTATATCGGCAACGACAATATTAACGCCTTTACCTGCAAGCTTCTCAGCGATGGCTCTGCCTATTCCCCTTGCACTGCCTGTAATTACAGCAACCTGCCCGCTCAATTCCATAATCGCTCCTCCCATGCAAAAAGTGGCTATAATTGTAACAGAGACTTTATTTTCTTTTCCAGTCCTCGAAAGCGTAGGAAAAACCGTCTGTCAAGCCATCCTTTCGGCTGGTGGCTTCTGTAAGACCCTTCTGCGCAGAACAGCCTTCAACAGCTCCATGGCAATAAGCACCAGCATACCAAACCCCGCTATCAGGGTTATATCCTCTGCTGCAGGCATAACGATTCCAAAGGCACCGCGCACAGCAGGAACCTGCACCAGTACGGCAATCAGCACCAGCTCCCAGAGGAGAGCAACAACAAGCCACTTGTGAGGCGGCGACTTAAAAATGCTATAACGCATAGAGCGAAAACTCAGTGCAATTGCAAGCTCTACAAGTATAAACATAAAAAACATCCTTGTCCTTGCAAGTTCCATGTCAGGCTGACTGCCGAAGAAAACCCACAGGAACAGAGGAACTTCTATAGCCACCGCCATAACGATAAACATTCTTACATCCCATGAAAACACGCTTTCTTTCGGGTCTCTCGGAGGTCTCTGCATGATATCCGGGTCAGGCGGTGAGACTCCGAGGGCAAGGGCTGGAAGCCCGTCAGTGGCTAAATTCACATAAAGTATGGCTGCCGGCAGAAGTGGCAAAAACTCAGGACCCATTACAAGCACCACTCCTCCAATGACCAATACCTCTGTAATGTTGCACCTGAGAAGATATGTCAGATATTTCTTAATATTATCGTAAATCCATCTGCCCAGTTCTATAGCCTTTACTATAGTGGCGAAATTGTCGTCGCTTAAGACCATATCCGCTGCCTCTTTTGCCACATCCGTTCCTGTAATGCCCATGGCTATGCCTATGTCTGCGTGTTTAAGTGCAGGTGCATCATTTACTCCATCTCCGGTCATTGCCACAACCTCGCCTCTTTTCTTCCACGCAGTGACTATCCTGAGTTTGTCACTTGGAGAAACCCTTGCATAAACACTCACCTTGTGCACCAAGGCCTCGAATTCCTCGTCAGACAGCTTCTGAAGCTCCTCTCCTGTAAGCACCATGTCTCCTTCGGAATATATCCCCATCTCCTTCGCCACTGCAAAGGCTGTGAGCTTATGGTCGCCGGTAATCATCACAGGCCTCATATGCACGTTTTTACAGACTTTGACCGCCTCTACAGCCTCAGGTCTTGGCGGGTCCATCATTCCAACAAGACCGATAAAGACAAGGTCTTTCTCTATGTAGTCTTCATCAGTATCATCCCTGTCGAGTTTTTTATACGCCAGTGCAAGCACCCTCAGGGCATCAGACGCCAGCTGCTCATTCGCCTTCATGATATCTGCCCTGTCGTTGTCATCCAGAGACTTAAGCCCGCCATCCTTCATAATCTGAGAACATCTTTCAAGAATGACCTCTACTGCTCCTTTAACAAATGCAATCTTGCCCTCGGGCATTGAGTGTATTGTGCTCATGCGTTTTCTCTCGGAACTGAAAGGCACTTCAGAAAGCCGTGGATGCCTCTGTCGGGTCTCACGGTGGTCAAGTCCTGCCTTGGCTGCAGCCACAAGAAGGGCAGCCTCTGTCGGGTCTCCTTTAATAGTCCATCTGTCATTGTCTTTCTCAAGGTCAGCATCATTGCAGAGGACTCCGCACTTAAGGAGCATATCAAGCAGTGGTGCATCTGCCTTGTCATTTAAAATCTTTCCTTCAGGCTCATATCCTGCACCTGTTACATCTATATATTTGCCGTTAAGGAATATTTTTCTTACAGTCATCTCTCCTTTTGTCAGAGTGCCTGTCTTGTCAGTGCATATAACCGTTGTGCATCCGAGGGTCTCCACAGCAGGCATNTTTCTTACAAGTGCGTTCCTTTTCGCCATCTCATGCATGCCGATGGCAAGTGCNCCTGTAACAATAGCAGTAAGTGCCTCAGGCACTGCAGCTACAGCCAGCGCTACGCCAAACATAAGCATANTTATGCCGGCTTCAAGTCTGAAACTTCCATCGGCTATCTCCCTNAGGATGCTTATACCTATCACCAGAAAACATATAACAAGAGCTGTTATGCCNAGCCATTTACCGATTTCCCCGGTCCTTCTTTCAAGCGGTGTCTTTTCTGCTTCGATAGCAGTCACTTCCTTGGCGATTNTTCCGAACTCTGTATTCATGCCGGTCTCTGTGACAACTGCTTTTGCCCTGCCGTAAGTGACAACACTTCCTGTGTAAACCATATTGTTTCTGTCTGCGACAGCGGTATCCTCCTGAAGGGGTTGTATATCTTTTCCCACTGGCAGGGACTCGCCTGTAAGCGCAGCCTCATCGCATCTAAGAGAGGCGACATCTATCAGTCTGGCATCAGCCGGCACTCTGTCGCCTGCCTCAAGAAGAATCACGTCTCCGGGCACAATCTCCTTTGAGTCCACCTCCCGCTCTCTGCCTTCCCTTAAAACAGTTATAGTTTCCTGAAGCATCCTTTTTAAGGCTTCAAGTGCCCGCTCTGCACGATACTCCTGCACAAAACCCAAAACCGCAGAAAAGATTACTATCACACCGATTATCACAGCATCCACGGTCTCTCCTATGACAAGCGAAAGAGCGGTAGCTATCAGAAGAATTATTATGAGGATGTTCTTGAACTGATTTATAAACAATTTATAAGGAGACATCCGCTCCTGTTTTTGAAGCTCGTTATAACCGTATTTTTCAAGGCGGGCTTTCGCCTCTTCCTCACTCAGTCCCTGAAAACCAGTACCAAGCTCTTTTAAAACAGTATCTACGTCTTTTGAATGCCACATAAAACAACGTCCTCCATTGTCTAAATCTTCGGTCTGTTATCTTAACTTATTTTGGAATAAAACTTAACCTGCAACAGCAAACCTCTTAACAAACTCAAAGCGGTTTGTTACAATTCATGGAAATGAAAATCCGGATAATTGAAACAGTCTCGGACTCGGATGAACGAGGTTTCCTCTCACTGCCTATTACCGATGAACAGGTAAAATCCATTTATAACTTTCATATCGTAAGCCTTAAGCCGGGACATGTAAGAGGCAATCATTATCACAGGCATCAAACCGAATATATCTGCGTTTTAGGAGGACAAAGCAAATTTCTTGCAGTGGACAACAAAAACAAAGAGAAAACAGAACTTGTTCTTGACGGCAACAAATGTCCTCTTATCACTGTCCCGCCGTTTGTCACTCATGCTGTAAAGAATATCGGAAACGAAACGGTTTATTTACTGTGTTATACTGACAAGCCGTTTAATCCTGACAAACGCGATATGGTAAAAGACATCATCCTTGACTAACCCAGCGCCACATCAAGAAACATCATCACGGCGAAACCAAGCATTGTACCCATAGTGGCGAAATCCGTATTGCCGTTTCTTTGGGACTCAGGAACGACATCTTCCACGACTACGAATATCATAGCTCCTGCAGCGAAACTCAAAGCATAAGGCAGAAGCGGTTTGAAGGTGAGAACAAACACAGCACCGAGCACTCCGGCAAAAGGCTCTACCATTCCTGAAAACTGTCCATACCAGAAGCTCTTAAATTGGGATAATCCCTCCCGCCTCAACGGCATGGAGACAGCAGTGCCTTCAGGAAGGTTCTGAATACCGATGCCTACTGCCAATACAATAGCACCTGCCAAGGTAGCAGAATGGAAACCAGCTGAAACAGCACCAAAAGCCACACCTACTGCAAGCCCCTCAGGGATATTATGAAGCGTTATGGCAAGAACAAGCAGTGTAGTCCTCTGCCACGAGGTCCTGACTCCCTCGGCTTTTTCCAAAGGCAAGCCAAGATGAAGATGCGGAAGTATTCTGTCAATAACACGGAGGAAAATACCTCCGGACATAAATCCCACAACAGCAGGAAGCCACATAGGGATATCCTTGCCATGAGACATCGCAATAGCCGGTGCAAGAAGCGACCAGTAACTGGCTGCAATCATTACTCCGGCGGCAAAACCGAGCATTCCGTCAAGCACCTGTCTGCTCATGTTCTTGCCCAGAAATACAATAGCTGCACCAAGTGCGGTCATACCCCATGTAAAACTGGTCGCAATCAACGTCTGTAAAACAGGATTAAGACCTGCGAAATACTCCACCATACCCTGGTATAGCCTAGCTTAAAAGGATAGTCAAGCAGGATAAGCCGGAATCCATTACAGGCAGGCTGATTCAATGAAGACATGGATAACCTTTTTTGGACAAGGCTATGTTCGTTTTGGCACAAAACCTCAGGGGGCAAATATATCAGACATGCAGTTCGACTATATCACGGTCTTTCAGCACATAGTGTTTTTGAACCCTTTGTCCGGGAAATTTGGCAGAGCCCCATATGCAGGCGTATTTCAGACCTTTTGCAAAATCCTTATGCACAGCAGCTGCAAGGTCAAGGACAGTGGAGCCTACAGGCAGGGTAAACGGCGCATCAAGGTCAGGTTCTTTGCCCGGTTCTTTCGTATAAACCCTCACTATGCCTGACACTTCAAACAAGACCGACTTGAGCTCTTCAAGCCCCTCCTTTGTTACTGCTGACACGCCAACTATTTGATATGTATCCTGATATCTCTGTCTCAGCTTCTCAAGCCCTTCCTCTGCTCCAGACATGTCTTTTTTGTTTGCAGCGACTACGGTCTTTTTCGATACACCGCTTTTGTCATCGCCAGCGGTCTGAATATTCCATTGCGAAAGCTGCTCTATAAGGAGTTCTGCCTGCACATCCGGGTCTTCTGAAAGGTCTATGACGAGCAAAAGCACATCGGCAATTCTGATAATTCCTGATACCCAGCCGTCTGTTGACTCGTTTCCTATCGGTGGTAAATCCACAAGCTGAAACTTGATGTCTTCAAACGGCATCATGCCTGACAAAGGCATAACAGTTGAAACAGGATAATCTGCAATTACAGGTTTGGCATTAGTCAAAGACGCCAGCAGGGAAGACTTGCCTGCATTGGCAAACCCCACAAGGACAATCTGGGCAGCTCCCTCTTTAGGAACGGTATAAAGGTTTCCTCTGCCCCCTTTTTTCTTTTTAACTGCCTCTTCCCTGAGTTTCGAAAGCCTTCTCCTTAAATCAGCCCTTAGCTTGTCAGTGCCCTTGTGCTTGGGCACAGTGGCAATAAGCGCCTCCAGTGCAGAGATTTTCTCTGCAGGGCTTGACGCCTCTTTAAATCTCTTTTCAGCCTCAAAATACTCAGGCGGCAGGTTTGCAGGCATAAGCTATATTTTTATTTCCTGAATAATTCCTCGAACCTTCTCTTTGCCTCTTCCTTAGGGTCGGCACCCCCTGTCTGAACCGAAGCCGACGCTTCTCCGAAGACGAAATAATCACAGAAATTTGCTTTGTCTCTCGTCCTCTGGAAATCAGCCTTTGGCTCAAGACATTTGTTATGGCTTGTTTCAGAGTAAAAACGGCAGTTAAGGCATATATGAAGGTCTGCTCCGCAGGAAGGACAGGTTGACTTCCTTGAAAAATATTTATCTACCACAACTTCTCTTTTACACATTGCACAGATTTTCACACTGACTCCCTTCCGCCCGCACAGGTATATTTAAAAGCCCTGTGCGTGCATTCTCATTTATCTATAATACCGCCAAAGACATTTTTTATTTCTTTCAACACTTCACCGTGCACATATTGTGTTCCTGCAACGATATTACCAGTTGATAAATAATCATTTCCNCCGCCGAAATCAGTGACTATTCCGCCTGCCTCTTTTATCAGAATGCTGCCTGCTGCTATATCCCACGGGCTTAATCCCAGCTCAAAGAATCCATCACAACGCCCGGCTGCAAGATATGCAAGGTCTAACGCAGCAGAGCCGGCTCTTCTTATACCGCTTACCCTGAGAAAGATATTTCTAAACGCCTGAAGATACAAGTCTATCATGTCCTTTTTCCTGAATGGAAACCCTGTTGCAAGCAAACACTCACTCAGCACAGAGGCCGTTGATACTCTTATGGGGCTACCGTTAAGATATGCACCACATCCTTTCTCTGCAGTGAAAAGCTCATCCCTCAAAGGGTCAAGCACAACACCGAGGATTATTTCACCTTTGTGCTCAAGCGCAATCGAGACGGCAAACATCGGAAACCCATGTATGTAATTCGTAGTGCCGTCAAGCGGGTCTATTATCCAGCGGTATGTGTTTTCGGTGTCTTTTAAAGACTCTTCAGAGAGAAAAAAATGCTGAGGAAATCTTTCTTTTATTGTCTGTATGATTACATGTTCTGATTCTTTGTCAACGCGTGTAACAAAATCCGATGCCTGCTTAAGACTGACATCGCCTTTTGAAAGTCTGCCGAGGTTGTCAAGAATAACCTCTTGAGAACGTCTTGCAGCTTCAACTGCAGCATTCAGGAACTCGGTTTCCCTGCCTGAAGACATAACAGATTAATCGCCTTTAAATACCCTTTCTTTTACAGGGCAAGACACACAGAATTTTAAAGAATCCCATGTTTCAAAAGCAAGTGCCAAAATTTTGTATAATAAAAACGCCTATGAATATCCTGCTAGTGCTTGCAGTCACAATCATAGTTTTTCAGCTCGCCTATAAAGTCTACGGCGGTTACATCGACAAAGTCTTTGAAAAAGACGACAGGAAACCGACACCTGCACACGCCATCTCTGACGCAAGAGATTATGTACCCGGCAAATGGCCTGTGGTATTTTCTCACCATTTTTCATCAATAGCAGGCGGTGGTCCAATAGTCGGACCTGCTATCGCTATCATATACGGATTCTATCCTTCATGGCTGTGGCTTCTGCTAGGGGCTATATTTATAGGTGCAGTGCATGACTTCACAACCCTGTTCGTCAGCATGAGAGAAAAAGGCAGGAGCATAGCAGAAATCGCACATAACACACTCGGAAAGGCAGGCTATGTGCTTTTCATCGTCTTCATACTCTTTATGGTCATCGTTGTTACAGCCGCATTCCTAGGGCTTACATCCACAGCTCTTACATCCCTTGCACCACTTAAAACCCTTGGACTTGAAGAAGGCTCCGGAATACTAAAAACCGTTCCTGACCCCAAAACAGGCGAGCTTAAAGCAAAAATCGGAGGTGTTGCATCCACATCAGTGGTTATTATAACGGCATTCGCTCCGGTGCTCGGTTATCTGCTTTATAAAAAAAGAATAAGGGTTTCTGTGGCAGCCGTAATAGCCATTACAGTGGCAGTCCTTTCCATAGCCATAGGGCTTAAATATCCAATCAGCATTAACCCTGAAACATGGATGATTATCATATCCATCTATGTGCTCATTGCCGCAGGGCTTCCCATATGGATAATCCTGCAACCAAGAGACTTTATAAATTCATTCATACTCTATGGTGGAATAGCTGCCCTTACAATAGGAATATTTGCCGGAGGCATTTCCGGAATGTCCATAAGCTTCCCTTCCTTCAACGTAATTCAGGGCAGTCAGAAAATCGGACTTATATGGCCCATGCTGTTCATCACCGTTGCCTGTGGTGCTATCTCAGGCTTTCACAGCCTTGTTGCAAGCGGCACAACATCCAAACAGGTATCCAAAGAGTCGCATGCAAGAAGAATAGGCTTTGGTGCAATGCTGCTTGAAGGTCTATTTGCAGTGGTCGTGCTCGTAACCATAGGCTCTGTGCTTAACTTCTCCGACTACCTGAACATAGTGTTTCCAGAGGCAGGAAGATCAAACCCGATACTTGCATTCTCACTGGGAATGGGACAGATACTGCACAAAGCCGTCACCCTGCCTGCTTACGTTGGAACCATATTCGGGATATTGCTGGTCGAGGGGTTTTTGGTCACGACCCTGGACACTGCAGTCAGACTGAACAGATATCTTTTTGAGGAACTCTGGCGGATACTCTTTAAGAACCCGCCACAGGTAATCCGCTCATACATCTTCAATGCCGGTCTCTCCGTAGTGCTTATGTTCTTGTTCGCTTACAAGCAGGCATTCCTTTCGATCTGGCCTGTCTTCGGCTCTGCAAACCAGCTTCTGGCAGCACTGGCTTTAATTACAGTGTCAGCATGGCTTTTAAAAAGAGGCAAGAATGCCGTGTTTACACTTCTGCCGGCAACTTTCATGATAGTAACAACGATTGCATCCCTGATATATCTGCTGAAAACAAAATACCTGCCCCAGGGAAACATCCTTCTCATCTGCCTGGCAGCTGCCCTTATCGCACTTTCAGCAGGCATAGTGATTGTGGCATGGAAAAGCACTACAGAGAAGACACAAGCTCCGGCTGTCGAATCATTAAACAAAGGATATAACGACTAACTTACTGTTTTTGTCTCATACGCAGGAATTTCTTTGCCGTGGCTCTTACGACTTCTGAGACATTCTTGTTTTTCTCAAGCATTTGCAGGTCTTTTTTTCTGAGGCTGCCGACAAAATTCATTGCCACACCTGGCGGGGTTTTAGGATTGTTAACAAGCGCAAGCCGTATATTGTAGTTCTTCGTCCATTCCCTGTTTTTGGCAATCTCTCTTAATGCATCTTCGACAATGGAGCGGTTGCGGGCTACTGCCTCCACTTCAGACTCCGTAATCCTTGGATTTGCAAGGACAGTGAGCACTACCTGTTTATTGGAATCTTTAAGAAGAATGCCTCTTACCTCAGCGTTGCCTCTCTGGGCAAGCCTTATTTTCTCCGACACACTGAGTCTTTGCACCCTCTGCAGAAGACGCTCTGTCCGCACAGTCGGAGGCTGCTTTGCCTTCAGTTCTACATTCCGCTTCTTAATCTTCTCTATTTCATTGTGAGTCGGCACAGGAAGACTAAGAGCCTGCGCTGCCCTTACCCTTATGTCGTCAGGAGTATTGGGATGCTCGTAGAGAAGTTTTATAACCTCAAGCCTCGAAAGGTTTGAGTTCAGTATCTCTTCAAATATGGCATGGTCTTCAGTCCCCTCAATAAAAAGCTCTATTGCCTCTAAAGAAGTGCTGGAAAGGTCTAATGCAATAAGTTTGGTGTCTTCCATAATCACCGCCTTAAATAAATAAAATACTCTATGTTTCCCTTTTGCCCTTTAACAGGAGACTGCATCACCCCTATGGTATTAAGCCCGTATGCCTTTAATGCTTCACTCACCGAATCCACAGCTTTAAGCCTTTTTTCCTCTTCCCTTACAATGCCGCCTTTGCCTACTTCTGTTTTTCCGACCTCAAACTGCGGTTTTACAAGCGCAATTATCTCGCCGTTGGGCTTTAAAAACTCTGTAACCTTTGGTATTACTTTCTTCAGTGATATAAAAGACACATCTATAGCGGCAAGGTCTATCTCATCAGGAATCTTTTGTCTTTCAAGATACCTTATGTTCGTTCTTTCAAGAAGGACAACCCGCGGGTCGTTTCTCAGCTTCCAGTCGAACTGACCGTAGCCGACATCAATGCTATAGACTTTTTTAGCCCCTCTCTGGAGCATAAAGTCAGTAAACCCGCCTGTTGAAGCGCCGACATCCATAACAATCTTATCCTTAAGAACAATCCCGAAATGTTCGACTGCTGCCTCAAGCTTAAGCCCGCCCCTGCTTACATAAGGGATATCCATCTCCCGAAGGGTTATGGTGGACGTGTCCTCTATCATAACGCCTGCTTTTGTAAGCGGCTTGTTGTCAACGAGGACTTTTCCTTCCATTATCAACGCCTTTGCCCTCTCACGGCTCTTTGCAAGCCCGCGCTCAAGCAAAAGCTTATCCAACCTTGTTTTCACAGTTTTGCTTTAACGCCTTCCTTTATGAAAGACACTGCAGTGCTGTATATCCCTTCTTCATCTATACCGTATTTCTTTCTAAGCTCCGCCTGTGTCCCCTGTTCGACAAACTCATCAGGAATACCGAGCATTTTGACTTCTGCGTCATGGATGCCCATCTTATTGATGCATTCAAGCACTGCACTGCCAAAACCGCCCTGAATGGTATTCTCCTCTATGGTTATTATCTTTTTTAGCTTTAATGCCACACTGCGGATAAGCTCTTTATCAAGCGGTTTAACAAACCGCATATTCACTACCATTGTGCTTATGCCGTCTTTTTCAAGCCTTTCGGAAGCAGAAAGGACAGACTGAACAGTATTGCCTATTGCCAGAAGCGCAATATCATCGCCTTCTTTAAGCACCTCGCTTTCTCCGATACCAAAAGAATTAGTGCTCACTACAGAAGGCTCACTGGCTTTTCCCCTCGGATACCTTATAGCCACCGGACCGTTATGTTTAAGGGCAAGAGAAAGCATTGCCTCCAATTCAGATGCATCTTTTGGCGCCATGACCACTATATTCGGGATATGCCTGAGATATGAGATATCAAAAGCACCCTGGTGCGTGGGACCGTCTTCTCCAACGATGCCTGCCCTGTCTATGGCAAAGACCACAGGAAGGTTCTGAAGACATACATCATGGACTATCTCGTCATAAGCCCTCTGGAGGAACGTGGAATATATCGCAACTACAGGACGCATGCCCTCTATTGCAAGTCCTGCTGCAAAGGTCACGGCATGGGGCTCTGCAATCCCGACATCATAAAACCTGTCAGGATATTTCTCTGCAAAAGAGGTCAGTCCTGTGCCTTCTTTCATAGCCGCTGATATGGCGATTACCTTAGGGTTATCTTCTGCAAGCCTCGTAAGCGCCCTGCCGAATACATCGCTGTATGTAACACTGCTTGAAAGCGGAGAGCCTGTCTCCGGCTCAAACGGACCTATGCCGTGAAACACGCACGGGTCTTTCTCGGAAAACTCATAACCCTTGCCCTTCTTCGTTATTACATGTATCAGCGTCGGATGCTCAAGATGCTTAATCTTCTTAAACGTCTCTATTAAAAGTTCGATATTATGCCCGTCTATCGGACCGATGTAATTAAATCCCAGTTCTTCAAAGAGTATTCCCGGCAGGAAAAGCCCTTTCAGGCTCTCTTCTAACTTCTGGGCAAAACGGGCTACAGGGACTCCGAGCTTGGGAATGCTCTCGATAAGGTTCTTGGTGTCCTTCTTAAACCTCTGGAACATCTCACCTGTGAGTATCCTGTTAAGGTATGACGAAAGCGCACCTACGTTGCGTGATATGGACATCTCGTTGTCGTTCAACACCACTATAAGGTCTTTCTTAAGCTGTCCTGCGTGGTTAAGCCCTTCGAATGCCAGTCCAGCAGTCATTGCACCGTCGCCTATAACAGCTATAACTTTATACGTCTCGCCTTTTTTGTCCCTTGCCTCGATTATGCCGGTTGCAGCAGAAATAGACGTGGAACTGTGACCTGTGCCAAAGGCATCATAAGGACTCTCGCTTCTCTTGGGGAATCCGCTTATGCCTTTATACCGCCTGAGGGTAGAGAATTTTTCATATCTTCCAGTAAGAAGCTTATGCGTGTAGCACTGATGCCCGACATCCCAGATTATCTTGTCCTTCGGCGTATCAAAGACATAGTGCAGTGCTATGGAAAGCTCTACCACTCCAAGATTTGACGCCAGATGCCCGCCGCCTGCGGAGACACCCTTTATTATCGTCTCCCGCAGTTCACCAGCAAGCTCATCAAGCTCTTTATAAGAAAGTTCTTTAAGGTCAGCTGGAGATTTTATGTCTTCAAGCAACATTAGTGCCTTCTCTTTAAAATATACTTTGCAATCTCCCTTAAAGGTTCTGCATTCTCAGAAAATATATCAAGTGCATCTATTGCATTGGTTATAAGTTCCTCTGCTTTCTTCATGGATAAATCAATACCGTATAAAGAAGGATAAGTCATCTTTTTCTTTTTTTCATCAGAGCCGGTAGGTTTTCCCAAAACAGAAGCATCTCCACTGACGTCAAGTATATCATCAACAATCTGAAACGCAACACCGAGGTTTTCGCCGTAGCTGGTGAGGGCATCCAGCGTATTTTTGTCTGCCTCTGCCAGTATGCCGCCGAGCTTTACGGAAGCGGTTATCAAAGCGCCTGTTTTGTGCTTGTGTATGAACTGAAGAGCCTGAGCCTCAGGCTCGGAGTTTTCAGAGATAATGTCCTGCGCCTGACCTCCGACCATTCCATGCACACCTGCCGCCAGTGCAACCTCTCTTGCTGCCTCTATAAGAGACTCTTTGCTTACAGAGCCGCTTGTATCAAGGAGCATGAAAAACGCCTCTGTTAAAAGTCCGTCACCTGCAAGTATTGCAATGGCTTCGCCATAAACCTTATGATTCGTAGGTTTCCCGCGCCGCATATCGTCATTGTCCATAGCAGGCAGGTCGTCATGGATGAGAGAATACGTGTGTATCAGTTCAAGTGCAGATGCATACTGTATGATATCCGCAGGATTCTTTCCGCATGCCTCGTAAGAAGCCATGGCAAGTATCGGTCTTAGTCTCTTGCCACCTGCAAGAAGGGAATAACGCATGGACTCCCTTAGAACAGCAGGCAGAAAAGGCTTGTCGAAATAAGAACTGAGAAAGGAATTTACAAGTCCACCTCTTTCCTTAAGGTATGACTTTATATCCATCAAGACCTGCCTCTATTATTCCCATTCAATGGTGCTCGGCGGTTTCGAGCTTATATCATACACTACCCTGTTTACCCCTTTTACCTCGTTTATTATACGGTTGGAGATAATGCCCAGAGTATCGTATGGAATTCGAGCCCAGTCAGCAGTCATTGCATCCAGACTGGTTACAGCCCTCAGGGCTACTACGTTTTCATACGTCCTTTCGTCACCCATCACGCCAACGCTTCTTACAGGCAAAAGCACGGCAAAAGACTGCCAGAGTTTCCTGTAAAGTCCAGCCTTCTTTATCTCCTCAAGCACTATGGAGTCCGCCTCCCGCAGGATATTCAGTCTTTCTTCAGTAATCTCTCCAAGACACCTTATGGCAAGACCAGGACCAGGGAAAGGATGCCTCCAGCATATCTCCTCAGGAAGACCTAATTCCTCTCCTACTGCCCTTACCTCGTCTTTAAAAAGCTCCCTAAGGGGTTCGATAAGCTTGAGCTTCATGACATCAGGCAGTCCGCCTACATTGTGATGCGTCTTTATGACCGCAGAAGGTCCTTTAAACGACACGCTCTCTATTACATCAGGATAAAGAGTGCCCTGCGCGAGAAAGTCCACATCATCTATCTTTCTGGCTTCCTCCTCGAATACCGCTATGAATTCGTTGCCTATGATTCTTCTTTTCTGCTCAGGCTCGGTCACACCCCTGAGCTTGTCAAGGAACCTCTTTTTCGCATCAACATGCACAAGCCTCATGCGGAAATGCCTGTCAAAGGTATCAACGACCTTTTCTGCCTCGCCTTTCCTTAAAAGACCGTTGTCAACGAAGATGCAGGTGAGGTTGTCACCTATTGCCCTGTGGACAAGCAAAGCAGCAACCGCAGAGTCCACCCCTCCGCTTAAGGCACATATAACTTTTTTGTCTCCTACCTTTTCCTTTATATCAGATACAGTCCATTCGATAAACGAAGTCATCTTCCACTCAGGCTTGCATCCGCATATACCAAAGACAAAGTTCTTGAGGATTCTCGTGCCTTCTTCTGTGTGCACGACCTCTGGATGGAACTGAAGGGCATACAAACGCCTGTCTTTGCTTGACATAGCAGCAAGAGGGGCGTTTGCAGTGTGGGCAATGACTTTAAAACCGGGAGGCAGTTCCTCGATTCTGTCGCCGTGGCTCATCCAGACATATGTCTTTTTCGTCACACCCGCAAGAAGGTCTGAATCATCATCAACAAAAAGCTCTGCCCTTCCGTACTCTCTCTTTAAAGCGCCTGCAACCTTGCCGCCAAGCATGTGAGCCATAAGCTGCATGCCATAGCATATACCGAGTATCGGAACGCCAAGCTCGAATATTCCAGCATCAGGCAAAGGCGCTCCTTCATCGTAAACACTCGATGGTCCACCGGAAAGCACAATCCCCTTTGGAGCAAAATTCTTTATCCTCTCCAAAGAGGCGTTGAAGGGCAGTATCTCGGAATATACGTTATTTTCCCTTATACGCCTTGCAATAAGCTGGGTGTATTGAGAGCCGAAATCTAATACAAGTATCTTTTCAGTGTGCATAATTGATTATAAAGGATTCAATCGGCAAATGTCTAAAAAAGAAAGCACAAACCGAAAGCAGATTCGACATTAAAAAATGCTACAATAACCTCAACTTATGCCTAAAGCAATTATCATTGTGCTGGATGGTCTGGGCATTGGCGAGATGCCTGATGCCTCAGAATACAATGACGAGGGCAGTAACACCCTTGCAAACCTCTGCAAAGCCGTCGGTGGACTCAACCTGCCCTGCCTCGAAACCCTCGGACTCGGCAACATCAGGGACTTTGAAGGAATAAAAAAGACCTCCACCCCTCTTGCATCATACGGCATCATGTCCGAACTTTCAAAAGGCAAAGACACAATAACAGGACACTGGGAGATGATGGGCATCGTTAATGAAAAGCCCTTCCCCACCTACCCGCACGGATTCCCAGAAGAGATAATCACCGAGTTTGAAAAAAGAATCAAAAGAAAAGTCCTCTATAACAAGCCTGCATCAGGCACTGAGATAATAAAAAAGCTCGGCTCGGAACACATGAGGACAGGCTATCCCATAGTCTATACCTCAGCAGACAGCGTGTTCCAGATAGCTGCACACGAAGACATAATAAGCGTGGATGAACTTTACAGGATGTGTAAAATCGCCCGTGAGATTCTCACACCTCCGCACAACATATGCAGGGTAATAGCAAGACCTTTCATCGGTCCTCCGTTTCAGAGAACTTACAGGAGAAAAGACTTTCCCCTCAGTCCGCCTGAAGACACCCTTCTGGACTTCCTCAAAAGAAAAGGCATAAAAGTCGTGTCAGTCGGAAAGGTAGCAGACATGTTCGCAGGGAAAGGATTCACGGAAAACATAAAGGCTACAAATAACACCGATATAATGCAGAAAATCAGTGAGACCCTTCCGTCACTGGAGACAGGGCTTTTGTTCTCTAACCTCGTGGACTTCGATACACTCTACGGGCACAGGAACAACCCTCAGGGGTTTGCACAGGCATTAAAAGAATTCGATGCATGGCTATCGTCTTTCCTGCCTGAACTCAAAGACGAAGACTATCTGTTCGTCACCGCAGACCACGGCAACGACCCAACCACACCAAGCACAGACCACTCAAGGGAATACGTGCCCATACTCTTTTACAACAAAAAACTCCCATCAAAAAACCTGGGCATGAGAGAAGGCTTCTGGGACATCGGAGCCACAGTGGCTGAGATATTTGAAATAAAAGAATTCAATCGGGGCAGAAGCTTTCTGAGATAGTTTTTTACCGTTATAGCGGAAACCGGAATGAGCCTTACACTGCGGGGCTGGCAGCCCTCCGAAGGGAATACAGCTCTTTTGGCATAATTGATAAAAATCTGTTATATTTTTAGACCAAAACTTCAAAGGGGTCTACGTTGTCAGATAAAGATAAAGTAAGGGTAAGGTTCGCACCGTCTCCGACAGGACACCTGCATATAGGCGGGGCAAGAACCGCTTTGTTTAACTGGCTCTTTGCAAGACATAACAACGGGACATTCGTCCTCCGCATCGAGGACACGGACAGAAGCCGCTCTACAGAAGACTACATAGAGTCAATTCTCGAAGGACTCCGCTGGCTCGGGCTTGACTGGGACGAAGGTCCGTTCAGACAGACCGACAGGTTCGACATCTACCGCAGCTATATAGACAAACTCCTTGCAGAAGGCAAAGCTTATTACTGTTACTGCTCACCTGAAGAACTCGAAGAAAGAAGGAAAGAAGCCCAGGCCAAAGGGCTTCCTCCAAGATACGACAGAAGATGCAGGAAACTTAAAGAGCCGATACCAGGCAGAACACCCTCTGTAAGATTCAAGATGCCTGAAACAGGACAGACCATAGTGGACGACCTTATAAGAGGGAAAATTACCTTTGAAAACAGCCAGCTTGATGACCTGATAATCATGCGTTCAGACGGCACTCCGACATATAACTTCGTCGTTGTCGTGGATGACGTGGACATGAACATCACACACGTGATAAGAGGCGATGACCATCTGAACAACACACCCAAGCAGATTCATATATACAATGCACTTGGATACACCCCTCCCAGATTCGCACATCTACCCATGATACTCGGCTCTGACAAGACAAGGCTTTCAAAAAGACACGGAGCCACCTCGGTCATAGCATACAGGGACGCCGGCTATCTTTCCGATGCCCTTGTCAACTACCTTGTAAGATTAGGCTGGTCATACGGCGACCAGGAGGTCTTTTCAAGAGAAGAACTCATAAAATACTTCTCACTTGAAAACATCGGAAAATCCGCAGCAGTCTTTAACCCTGAAAAACTCCTCTGGCTTAACAGCGAATACATGAAAAGCACTCCGCCTGAAAAACTCTGCGACCTCGTAAGACCGTTCCTTATCCAGAAAGGCATAATCAAAGAAGACGAAGAATTGGACAAAGAATGGCTTAAAAAGGCGATAAAAACACTTGTCGAACGGTGCAGGACATTGGAAGAACTCTCAAATGCCCTCAGATACTACATCTCTGAATACGTTGAGATAGAGCCCAAGGCAAAAGAAAAATTCCTTAATGAAAAAAGCAAGCCGTATCTCATAGAATTAAGAGACGCCCTTATGACAATCGATGATTTCAGCGCAGGGGCGCTTGAGAAAGTCTTTATGTCAATCATCGAAAAGCACAATATAAAGCTTGGCGCCCTTGCACAGCCTGTAAGAGTGGCAATGACCGGAACTACAGTAAGTCCCGGCATATTCGATGTGCTTGAAATAGTTGGAAAAGAAAAGGCCCTGAAACGCCTGAACAGGGCACTGGAGTTGATATGAGCTATATTGCAGTCATAGGCGCAGGAAGCTGGGGGACTACCCTCTCGATACTTCTGGCTGAAAAAGGCTACGACACCTCTCTCTGGGTGTTCGAAAAAGACCTTGCAGAAGAGATTAAAAACACGAGAATCAACAGCGTATACCTTCCGGACATTTCCTTGCCTGACACCATCAGGGTCTCATCCGACATAGAGGAAGTTGTAAAGAAAAGCCGTTATATAGTAAATGCGGTTCCAACGCAATACAGCCGCACTATTCTGCAAGGTGCACTGCCCTATATTCAAAAAGAAGCCGTTATAGTAAGCGTATCAAAGGGGATAGAGAAAGACACGTATCTTACGGTTTCTTCCATCATCAGGGAACTCACAGAGTGCACAGTTGCCGTGCTTTCAGGACCGAGCTTTGCAAGCGAAGTGATAAGGAAACTTCCGACTGCTGTAACACTTGCCTCAGAAGACTACAGTGTGTGCCTGCTTCTTCAGGAAATCTTTACGACCAGTTATTTCAGGGTTTATACGCATCATGACATACTTGGCGTTGAACTCGGAGGCGCACTGAAAAACGTCATTGCAATAGCAGCAGGCATATCCGACGGGCTCGGACTCGGCAATAACGCACGCGCAGCTCTGATAACAAGAGGGCTCTCTGAGATAACAAGACTCGGTGTAAAAATGGGTGCAAAAGAGCATACATTCTCAGGTCTGAGCGGACTCGGAGACCTTGTGCTTACATGCACAGCACCGCTTTCAAGAAACTACACCGTAGGCTATAAACTCGGACAGGGTGCAAAACTCAAAGACATTATCTCAAGCACAAAAAGCGTTGCAGAAGGCGTAGAAACCGCCAAATCCGCCTATGAACTGTCCAAAAGACAGGATGTAGACATGCCCATAATAACAGAAGTCTATAAGGTGCTCCACGAAGACAAAGACCCCAAGGCGGCAGTCCACGACCTTATGAGCCGCACCCTAAAAGCCGAATTCTATGGATAGAAAACAGCTGAAATCCATTCTGCAAGCCCTAAAGTCCGGAAAACTAAGCATTGAAGAAACACTGAAAAAACTGAGTCATCTTCCATACGAAAATATGGGCTTTGCACGCATAGACCATCACCGCAGCTTAAGACAGGGAATCCCAGAGGTCATCTTCGCTGAAGGCAAAAAACCGAAAGAAGTAATCGCCATTGCCAGAGCAATATACAGAAAAAACAAACGGCTTTTAATCACCAAGGCATCAGAGACAATATACAAAAACCTGAAGATTAAAGAAGCTGAATTCCATCCTGCATCAGGGCTTATCTCAGCAGGCGGAAGAAAGACCAAAACAGGCAATGTCGTCGTAATATCAGCAGGCACATCAGACATTCCTGTTGCCGAAGAGGCAGCACTTACGGCTTCGTTTCTTGGCAGCAAGGTGAAAACAATATACGACGTTGGCGTTGCCGGAATTCACAGGCTCATGGATGAAAAACAAGCCATTGATGCTGCAAAGGTCATAGTAGTGGTTGCAGGCATGGAAGGAGCACTTCCTTCTGTGGTCGGAGGACTTACAGACAAACCTATTGTTGCAGTGCCAACTTCTGTAGGCTACGGCACAAGCCTTGGAGGACTCACCGCACTGTTTGCAATGCTTAACTCATGCGTGCCCGGCATTGCAGTGATGAACATAGACAACGGCTTTGGCGCAGGATGCCTCGCACACAAAATAAACAATGGGGGGTCATAGACCCATTCTTAAGAATTTGTTATGTGAAACACAATTTTGTGTAGAGAATGGGTCAGCGACTCTTTGCCCAGTCGTATCTTCTTCTCTTTCTGTGGAAGATGTATTTTTCAGCGGAAAGCGCTGCGACACAGCCGTTGGCAGCTGCGATTACAACCTGTCTTACCTCTGTGCACGTGACATCACCAGCAGCGAACACTCCGGGTATTGACGTCTCCATAAGACGGTTGGTAATCACGCATTCGTCTTCACTTGTCTCAACCATACCGCCGAGGAAATCCACTACAGGTCTGTTTCCATGAAGATAAACAAAAACTCCTGAAAGCTCAAGAACGCTCTCTTTGCCTTCGGAATCCACCATCCTTATTCTTTCGACTACATCCGAGCCTTCTATGGCTTTTACTGACTGACCAAGAAGCACTTTAAGGTTCGGAGCACTGAGCACAGGATAGTCGTCAGGCACTTTGAGCTTCTTCCCCGGGGCTACGAGATAAACAGTCTCTGCAAACCTTGTAAGCACTCCTGCCTCTTTCACTGCTTCTTCAGAGTCACCGAGAACGCATACCGTCTTGCCTTTAAAGAAAGCTGCATCGCATATTGCACAGTAACTTACACCTCTTCCGAGGAATTCTGATTCTCCTTTTATGGAAGGCTTTCTGCCCATTGCACCGGTAGCTATGATTACAGCCTTCCCTTTGTATGTCTTGTTCATTGTATAGACTTCCTTGATTTCACCATCCAGCTTTACACCCACGACCTGCGCATCTTCCACATATTCTGCACCAAAGTTGATTGCCTGCCTGCGGAATATATCCAGAAGCTCTTTGCCTGAAATCGGCTCTATCAGGCCGGGATAGTTCTCAATCATACTTGTAAAAGCCAGAGCACCGGCAGTTGAGGACTTGTCAAGCACAACGGTCTTAAGTTTTGCCCTTGCCGCATACTGTGCGGCACTCAAGCCGGCAGGTCCACCGCCGATTATTACAACATCGTATAATTCTTCAGACACGGCTACTCCTTTCCTCTACTTAATATACTTTTATCACATTATAATACGTATCCCTCTGCGCGGGTTTGAAGCCTGCGCTTTTTATGGCTTCAATCATGTCCTCTTTTGAAACCCTGTGGCTTACGCCTGTTGCCGAGACAACGTTTTCCTCAATCATTGTCGAGCCCAGGTCATTTGCCCCGAATCTCAAAGAGACCTGTGCAAGCTTTATCCCCTGTGTAACCCACGAGGCTTGTATGTTTGCAATATTGTCAAGATAAAGCCTTGAAATGGCAAGCACCTTCAGGTATTCAACAGCAGTGGCAGGATGTATCTTTTCTGCATAAGCTGTATTACCCGGCTGGAATGACCACGGGATAAAAGCCGTAAAGCCGCCGGTTCTGTCCTGAAGACTTCTTACCGCTTCAAGATGCTCTATTATGTCCTCAGGCCTTTCAATGCTTCCGAACATCATTGTTGCTGTGGTTCGCATGCCGAGCCTGTGCGCTTCTTTCATCACCTTAAGCCATAAGGAAGTCCTTATCTTCTTGGGGCTTAAAACCCTTCTTACACCGTCTGAAAGTATCTCCGCCCCACCGCCGGGTATGGAGTCAAGTCCTGCATCCCTTAAGACCTGAAGCGTCTCCCTTATCGTCAGATGGGATTTATCAGCTATATAGCATATCTCAGGTGGTGAAAACCCGTGCACGTTTATCTTAAATCTNTTTTTTATCGCCTTCANAAGGTCTATATAATACTCTATGCCGAGCCTGGGATTAAGCCCTCCCTGTATGAGTATNTGAGTGCCGCCGAGTTCAAGGGTCTCCTCTATTTTTTTATAAAGCTCTCTCCTGCTGATAACATACCCTTTTGACTCATCCCGCCAGAAGGCGCAGAACTTACACTGGTTTATACAGATATTCGTGTAGTTTATGTTTCTGTCCACGATGAACGTGACAATGCCTTCAGGGTGAAGACGCCCTCTTACCTCATCAGCCATCTGACCGAGTTCCAAAAGCTCTGCACCCTTAAAAAGCTTTAATGCTTCTTTTTTGGTTATGCGGTTTTGCATCTTCTTATACTTCTGTAGAACGAATCCCTTTCTACTGGTTTTTTCCCTGCCTTTTTTATCAGATGCACAAGTTCGTTTTCAGTTATGCCTGTTCTTTTTCCGCCTGCTGAATAAGTTATCTTTTCATCTATAACTGTTCCGTCAAGGTCATCAGCACCGAAAAGAAGCGCAAGCTGTGAGACCTTCTCACCGAGCATCACCCAGTATGCCTTTATGTGAGGGAAATTATCAAGGACAAGCCTGCTTACGGCTATAGTCTTCAGGTCGTCAATCCCTGATGAGTTGCGCCCGCCGATCTCCGTGTTTTTCGGATGATACGACAGTGGAATAAACGCCTGAAAACCACCTGTTCTGTCCTGAAGCTCCCTCAGCCTCATAAGGTGGTCAACCCTGTGTTCGTAATTCTCTATATGCCCGTAAAGCATCGTGGCGTTTGTCTTAATTCCCACGCTGTGTGCGGCTTCCATGACCTCAAGCCATCTTTCGCCTGAAAGCTTCTCAGGACATAGCCTGTTTCTTACAGAACTATGGAATATCTCTGCCCCTCCGCCGGGCATGGAATCAAGACCCTGACTCTTCAATGCTTTTAAAACATCCTTAAGGCTTAAACCGCTTATCCTGTGCATGTAGTCAACCTCTGTCGCAGTGAACGCCTTTATGTGAAGTTCAGGAAAAGATTTTTTTATGCTTGAAAGCATCTCAAGATAATACTCAAACTGCCATTCAGGATGCAGCCCTCCTACTATATGCACTTCACTGATAGGCTGAGCCTTGCGTATCCTCCTGAGAATGTCTTTTATCGTCAGTTCAAAAGCACCGTTTTCACCTTTGGAGCGGCTAAAGGCGCAAAAACCACACCGGTTCACGCATATATTAGTGGGGTTTACATGAAGGTTTCTTACAAAATACGCTTTGTTGCCGTTTTTGTTTTTTGCAACATAAGAGGCAAGCTCTCCAAGTGCAAAGATGTCGTCTGTCTCGAAGAGTTTAAGGGCATCGCTTCTTGTAAGCCTTTTGCCTTTTAGTATTTTCTCCCTGATTTTTTTAAGCATTCTAAGAGGGTTTATATCCGCTCCTCGTATCTGGTTATAAAAACACTGTAGCCTTCATCCGCAAGTTTTTCAGCATAGCGGTAGGCTGCTCTTTCTGTCTTGAATTTTCCGACTCTTACACGGTAATAAAGCTCTCCGTTTATCCACGTCTTGAGTATATATACCTTGTGGCGTTCAAGCTCAAGCCCCATCTTAAGGTGAGAAGCGTTTGACAACTCTTTAAAAGAGCCCACCTGTATGGTAAAAGGACCTTTCTTTGCTGGATTATAACTTGCCCGTTTGACATACTTCCTGTAACGGTCGATGCGTCCAAGATACTCGACCTTAACCTTTGCTGTGCCCGGACCTATCAGCCCGATCTTCTTTGCTGCAGCATAAGAAAGGTCAAGGTCTCTTCCCCTTACAAAAGGACCCCTGTCGTTAACCACCACAACTGTAGACTTGCCATTAACCACATTTGTCACCTTCAGCTTGGTGCCAAAAGGAAGGCTTTTATGGGCGCACGTCAATGCATACATATTATACCGCTCGCCGGATGCAGTCAGCTTTCCATGAAAACCCGGACCATACCATGAGGCAATCGCATAACCTTTTCTTCTAGACCCGTCATATCCGGTTGTAGCACAGGCACTGATTAATAAAAGTGTCAGGACAAACAGTAAGTAACGGAATGCCACACTGCGGTTAAAGTATATACCTGCTGAGGTCTTCATCCTTGACTATATCGCTCAGCTTCTCTTTCACATACTCACGGTCTATCACAAGCTTGCCGTTTTTTCTTTCAGGCGCCTCGAAGGATATATCTTCAAGCAGTTTCTCAAGAACTGTGTGAAGCCTTCTTGCCCCGATGTTTTCCGCTTTTTCATTGACTGTGGCTGCTATAGTGGCAATCTCATCAATAGCATCGCGGGTGAACTCAATATCCACATCCTCAGTGGAAAGAAGTGCTACATACTGCTTTATAAGGGCATTATACGGCTCAGTAAGTATCCTTACGAACTCATCTTTTCCCAGAGGGTCAAGCTCAACCCTTATAGGAAACCGTCCCTGAAGCTCGGGTATGAGGTCAGAAGGTTTTGCCGTGTGAAAAGCACCGGCTGCTATGAAAAGTATATGTTCTGTTTTCACCGGACCGTGCTTTGTCGTAACAGTCGAGCCTTCCACTACAGGAAGGAGGTCTCTCTGCACACCCTCTCTTGAGACATCAGGGCCGTAACCGCCACCCTTGCTTGCTATCTTGTCTATTTCGTCAATGAACACGATGCCGAGCTGCTCAACCCTTTCAAGCGCCTCTTTCTTTACCCTGTCCATATCTATAAGCTTGTTCGCCTCTTCCTGTGTGAGAATCGCCAGAGCCTCAGGCACCTTGACCTTCCGCCTCTTGGGTCTTTCAGGCAGAAAACTGCCGAGCATCTCCTTGATGTTTATCTCGATTTCCTCAAGCCCTACATTGGAAATCACGCCAAAAGGCATGACCTTTTCTTTGACTTCTATGTCAACATACCGGTTGTCGAGTTTGCCCTCCCTGAGCTGTGCCCTGAGCTTTTCCCTTGTTTCTCTATAACCGGTTCTCTCTTCCTCTGAAACAGGCATACCTCTCATACCGCGTGGCTGGGGCACAAGAAGGTCAAGAAGCCTTTCTTCTGCAAGCACTTCTGCTTTCTTCTGCACCTTTTCTATGTGCTCTGCCCTGACCATATTAAGAGAAATCTCCGTGAGGTCTCTAATCATTGACTCTACGTCTCTTCCGACATATCCGACCTCTGTGAATTTCGATGCCTCCACCTTGACAAACGGTGCATTTGCAAGCCTTGCAAGCCTTCTTGCAATCTCGGTCTTTCCAACACCAGTAGGTCCTATCATTATGATGTTCTTTGGGAGCACTTCATCCCTGAGGTCAGGGGAAAGCCTCTGCCGCCTCCACCTGTTCCTGAGTGCTATGGCAACAGCTTTCTTCGCCTTATGCTGTCCGATTATATAGCGGTCAAGCTCTTCTACTATTTTTCTTGGAGTAAGGTCATCCATTTAGTTCCTCTACCAGAATTTTTTCGTTAGTATAGACACAGATGTCAGATGCTATTTTCATTGCCTTTTCAACTATAGTCTTTGCATCTAAAGATGTGTTCTCACACAACGCACGTGCTGCTGCTTGTGCATAAGCTCCACCTGAGCCAATAGCAGCAATGCCGTCCTCAGGCTCTATAACATCTCCTGTGCCTGATATTATGAACGTGTGCTCCATATCTGCAACAATCAACAATGCTTCAAGCCTCCTGAGAATCTTGTCTGTTCTCCAGTCCTTGGCAAGCTCTACAGCTGCCCTTGTAATATTGCCCCTGTATGACTGAATCTTTCCTTCGAATTTCTCAAACAGAGTAAAAGCATCGGCGGTTGCACCTGAAAACCCGGCCAGGATTTTGTCTTCATACATCTTCCTTACCTTTCTGGCGTTATGCTTTAAGACAGTATTTCCCATTGTTACCTGACCGTCACCGCCTATCGCAACCTTTCCGCCACGCCTTACGCACAATATCGTCGTCCCTTTAAACACACACACCTCTGAATTCGTCTTCGTTACTTAGATACTGCAAATTTTTATATTATCACAAGCCATTTCCTTATACAAGTAGGGATAAGGGATTATATTCATCCAAGGCAGGGCTTTCAATCAGCGAAACTGAAGGGACTTTTAGGTGTGTCTCAGCCTTTCTTTCCGATTAAAACAGGGCACTTGCTATGACCAAGGATGTTCCTTGATACACTGCCCAGCATTCCTTTAATTCCCCTCAAACCTCTGCTTCCAACTGCAATTATATCCGGGTTTAATTTCTCTGCTACACTCAGTATCTCTTCTGACACATTTCCGACCTTAGTCATCCCATTGATCTTCGTAAATCTTCCACTTAAAAACTTCTGGGCTTTCTCAATGAGCTTTTCTGACTCTATAAACTCGGATGTCCTTGCCTTTGCTACAATATCCTTAATTCGACTATCCACCTCCATGGCAAACCTCTCAGGGATATCCGCAAGAGCCGACCATGCTACATTCAGGATTGTTATTTCTGTATCATCAGGAAACGGCATCGAAGCCAGAAGCCTTCCAGCTGCATCAGCACAATCAGAGCCGTCTGTAGCAAAAAGAATCTTCATCCCACCTGATGCCTCAAGGCGGGGGGATTTCACTACAAGGGTAGACTTCGGCGAGTTAATAGCCACTGACCTTGTCTCACTTCCAAGGAAGAATGACTTAATGCTTTTCAACCCGCGCGCTCCCATAACAATTAAATCCACATCAGCATCCACTGCAACATCAATAATAGATTTATCAGCATAACCATCCACTATTGCTGTGCTGATTTTCGCACTAACAGGGCTCAAGACATTCACGGTCGCATCAAGAATCCTTGGCGCTATCTCCTGCTTTATTTGCCTGACAGCAGCATAATAGGATTCCCTGTCGTCTTTAAAAGAAACCCTGCTTATAACATGCAAGACAATAATCTCATCCTCTGACGAGAAATTAAAACGCGTTAAGAACTTAGCCGCCCTTTCTGAACACTCCGAACCGTCTGTGGCAAGTAAAATCCTCATAATTTTCTCCTTATAAAAAGCATAGCACTAATTAGACATGTATCAAGAATTTTTTTGCTGCCGGGACGTGCCGGCTTTGCGAAAAATCACTCCCTGGGGGTTCGGGGTAAATCCCCACATTTTTAAGGGATGCCCTCTGTTTGACCGCTGTTTTAAAAATGTGTTACCTTGCATTATGAATACGGAAACAAGTCTGAATGAAAAAGAGTCCGCGACTCCGTTTATATCCGTAATCATTCCGAATTACAACGGAGGCAAAACCATCGGAAAGTGCCTTGAGGCGGCAACTGCCTCGCATTACGAAAATTTCGAGGTGATAGTCGTTGACGACTGCTCAAAAGACAACTCCGTAGAAATAATAAAAAGATTCCCCTGTAAATTAATACAGCTTCCAGAGCACTCAGGTGCATCAAAAGCCCGTAATACAGGCGCTGAAAACAGCAAAGGTGAAATACTCTTCTTTATAGACTCAGACTGCCTTTTGAAAAAAGACACTCTAAGCATTGCAGCCAGAACATTCAAAAAACACAGCAATGCCTTAATCGGAGGCACATACACCCCCCTGCCGCACGACAGAAATTTCTTCAGCATCTTTCAGTCCATATTCATAAACTACTCAGAGACAAAAAACAAAGAACCTGACTACATAGCCACACACGCCATGCTCATAAGCGCAAAACTATTTAAAGAAAGCGGTGGCTTCAGAGAAGACTTCCTGCCCATACTCGAAGACGTGGAATTCAGCCATAGACTGAAAAAGAAAGGAATCAGGCTTGTCATGGAGCCTGAACTGGTCGTTGAACATATATTTAATTTCTCACTCCTCAGGTCATTGAAAAACGCAATAAGAAAGTCAATGTACTGGACTGTCTATTCAATAAAAAATAAAGACCTGCTCAGGGATTCAGGCACGGCTTCGATAGAACTAAAAGTGAATACCTTTTCGTGCTTTTTACTGGTAGTGCTTCTGGTGCTTTTTATCACTACAGACAATACTGGCTTTATGCTGACTGCTTTAGTGGTATTCGCATTTAATCTTTTTGTAAACAGACATTTCATTAAAGCGATACTGAATGCAGCAGGAGTTAGTTTCACCATAAAAGCACTGCTTTATTACACGACACTCTACCCCTTGGCAGTAGGCACAGGGGGCACTCTCGGTATACTAAAGGCAATCAGAAAATGACATATTCTCCACTGAGATTCATACCAAGCATCTTTAGGAAGGACAAACCCGTTCACTTTACTTTCTTTATAACAAAGCGGTGTAATGCTAAATGCCCCTTCTGCTTTTACTCAAAAGAAAAAGAACCCGGCAGGGATGAAATGTCACTGAGAGAAATCAAATTGCTTTCCCCGTCACTCGGAAACCTGCTCTGGCTTGCTTTTTCAGGAGGAGAAATCTATCTAAGAGAAGACCTTGTGGACATAAGCAGAGTCTTTTATGAAAACAACAAACCTTCAATCATGCTTTTCCCCACCAACGGACTTACGCCTGAACTCATCAGAGACAGGACAGTGGAAATTCTTAAGCACTGCACTGATAGCGTTGTCGTAGTAAAGCTTTCCCTCGACGGGCTCGAAGAAAAACACGACTCACTCAGAGGCATCCCCGGCAGTTTCAAAAAAGTAATGAAAACATACGAGATGCTCGGCAAACTTCTCAGCGAATACCCGAACTTCGAACTCGGCATAAACACGGTCTTTTGCTCTGCCAATCAGGATGACATGGACGAGATAATAGACTTCGTGAAGGGACTCGATATGATAAAGACCCACACAATCTCCATGATAAGAGGAGAAATCAAAGACCCTGCTTATAAAGACATAGACCTTGAAAAATATCTCAATGCAGTTAAAAAACTCGAAGAAAACATGAAGACATACAGATTCAGAGGTGCAAGGATAAAAGCAGCGCAGGACATTCTCCAGCGACGCCTTATATACCGGACAATAGCTGAGAACCGGCAGTTAATCCCGTGCTATGCAGGCAGGCTGAACCTTGTCCTGACCGAGACAGGTGACGTCTTCCCATGTGAATCCTTTAACCCAAATCACAGGTTCGGAAATATAAGAGACTATGACTACGACATAAAAAAACTCCTTAAAGAAGACCGGGCAAAAAACATCATCACCTCGATTAAGAACGGATGCTTCTGCTCCCATGAGTGTTATATGATGACGAATATCCTCTTCAATCCGAAAATGTATCCAGCACTGCTTAAAGAGACACGAAAGATTAAATCCTAACCCTTTAACACCCTTTGAAAATTTCAGGTTCATGAAGGAGGCATATTAAAAAACCCATTGGAAAGTTTCAGTGCAGCGAGGGAGGCAGGAGCGTTAAGAATTAATTCGTGTCTGAGGCGGAGCCGAGTTTGAATTAATTCAGCGGATGCCGACCGAGCGGAACGCCTGGAAACTTTCCAAGGTGCCCTTTTTTGGCACTTTTTTGGGCAAGCAAAAAAGTGCAAAGGGTAAAGCAGCAAGGAGTTTGGGGCAGAGCCCCATTGAAAAATTTCAGGCTTACGAGGTCTGCCGGAGGGGGGTCACAGACCCTTTTTAATATACGCTTGAAGTGCTTTTAAAAGTGACTGTGCCACCGAGCAAAAATTAGCAGGGGCTTGGGGCGGAATCAAACCTGCTCACGCCTGAATATATCAGGCTTTGCCCAGAGCCAGAAAAGACTCTTTACACTCTTTAAAGCCACCTTTAAATCATTCATTGTCCTTAGCTCAAAGAGCTTCCTGAGTATGAATGAAGGTCTGGAATAAAACCTTTTGAAGGCTATCTGACGGAGTTTCAGAATCTCCTCTCTTGTCATAGTATAAGGAACAAATGCTGCCCCCTGATATGTAAAATCCGTAAGGTCTTCTGACATAGTACCGTATTTTTCGATATTGTCATACAGTTCTGTTCCAGGGAAAGGCGTAATGGAATGGAAATTAGCCATATCAGGGTCAAGCTCTATGGCAAACTCAATTGTCTTGAGTCCTTCTTCAAACGTCTCACCCGGAATGCCAAATAAAAAAGGAGTGCTGACCTTAAGGCCAACATCCTTTGCAGCTTTTACAGCCTTTTTAATCTGTTCAAGGGTGATTCCTTTTCTTATGGCATTCAGATTCTTCTGCACTCCGCTTTCAGCACCAAAGAGCACAGCCCAACAGCCTGCATCCTTAAATGCCTTTAAAAGAGGCTTATCCACCTGATTCACACATGCAGAAGCAAACCATGTGAAATCGAGCTTCCTTCGCTTAATCTCCTCGGCAAGTGCCATAGCCCTGTCATAGTCTGCTGCAAGAGTGTCATCAAGGAATTTTATCTCCCTGTAGCCCTGCTTGAGACAGTGCTCAATCTCGGCAATAACGTTTTCCACACTGCGATAACGTATTCCGCTTTTTCTCTGCTTGTCTATCTGAAAGCAGAAGATGCACCGCCTGTTACACCCCCTTGATGTAATCATAACAGCGACAGGTCTTCGCCTGTATGTGGCAGGTGGAGGGACATAACGGTCGGCATCTCCCAGAAGCTCTCTGGCAGGAAACGGTAAGGAGTCAAGGTCTGTTATAAGCGGTCTTGGCTTGTTGCATATTACTTTTCCGTTCTCCCGGTAGACCACTCCTTCCACGCCTTCAAGCCCCTTACCTGCCTGAAGACGCTCAAGCATCTCAACCACTGTGAGTTCGCCCTCACCTGTGACAACTGCATCTATGCTCAGGGCATCGTCTGTAAGGCACTGTTCTTTTGCAGCAATGGGGAAAGGACCTCCAACTGCAATGAATATCCGGCTGTCAATCCTCTTTATGTCCTCTGCGGTCTTCTTTGCCTTAGCCCAACCGAATGTAGTCGAATAAAGCCCTACGAACTCAGGTCTGTAAGCCCTTATCTCATTCAGGACTTTATCATGGCTCATAAAAGCGCCGTTTAGGAATTTCACCTCATGACCTGCCTTGAGCAGGCTTGCGGCTACATAAAGGGTTCCAATCGGTTGCCAGTAATTAATCTGAGAGCCGGCAGTCTTTGAGGGGAATATCTCTTCCGGCACCCAAGAAGGTATAATCAGTGCGCACTTCATACAACACGTCTCTTTTTCATTATGCTTTCTGCAACTTCTATCCCTGTCTCTATTGCATGGTCCATATTATGGTATTTGAACATCCCTGTCCTGCCTGCTATGTAAAGGTTTTCAAACTTATCAAGATACTCCCACACCTTATTGCAGTATTCTTCGTATCCTACTTCAAACAGCGGATAAGCCTTGGGCACCCTGATTACGATAGTTCCGATAACCTCATCATTCCTGATAAAACCGAGATTCTCAAGATTGCTAACCGTAATCTCAGAGAGTTCTTTATCAGAAGCCCTCCATATGTCGTCACCTTTAAAGCAGAAATACTCGGTTACAATAAGGGTTTTTTCCACCGGTGCCATCTTTTCACTCCAGTTTTTAGGTTCGTGAATCCTGCCAAAGGGGATTTTCTGCTCAGGTATGTATATCCATGTCTGGTCAGTAACGCGTTCGCGGTTAATCATAACTGCAACGATTAAAAGGTCTCTATAACCAAGTCGTGAAGCTGCATCTAATACTTCTGGAGGCGCCTCTGGTTGAAGCATCCTGACCAGTGCGTTAATAGGAATGGTAGAGACAAAATCCTCGCCTTCAATAACATGAGAGTTACCGTTTACACTTACCACTGCATTCTGTATCTTAAAATCCTTATGGTTTAACTGCACAACGCTTGCGCTCGTAAAGAGCCTGTTGACCTTTACAATCTCTTCCTTAAGCCTGTCGGAAATTCGACCAATACCTAACTGGGGATATAGAAATTTGTCCACAAGAGAAGGAACCTTTTCTCCACTGAGCCTGAAAAAAGCATTTTTGATTGCCCTGCCCAGAGAAAGTCCTTGTATGCGCTGTGCTACCCACTTCTGGCTTATCCGGCTGCAGTCCAGCCCCCAGACCTTCTCGCTATACTGCTTGAAATAGATATCGAACATCGTGCGTCCAAAGTTCCTCACCACCCAGTCTTCAAGAGACACACAGCGACCATTGCCTATTACATTTTTCAGTCTCTCTTTACCGTAATCCGAGATTATCCTAAGAGTAGTCAATATGCCCATGCCGGAAATGGCATTCAGCGGTCTGAGGGGATAGTCAAAATACTTGTTTTTGAGATAAATCTTGCTTTTTCTGGATACTGAAATCAGCTCTTCGCCCATCAGCTCTTTTACAAAGTTCTCAATCCGCTTGTCTTTTGTGAAGAACCTGTGACCGCCGAGGTCAAAACGGAATTCACCTGCTACAATAGTCTTGGAGAGTCCTCCGACTGTAGAGTCTGCCTCGAATATTACAGTCTTTCTGCCTGCTTTTGTTAAAACGTACCCTGCGGAAAGACCGGCAAGCCCACCGCCTAATATGACTGTAGTGCCCCCTTTGTCACCTGATTGAGACATTGAAAGACGCTGCGGCTTTTCCAGGAAAGAGTTCACTTAATATTATAAAAAAATTTTCGGGGTCGCTCAAGGAGATAATATCCTTCTGCAGACCCCGAAAAACTTTACTTCTATACAGAGCACTCAGGCTGTACAACTACTTGACTATGAGCACAGGAACCTCTGCATTATTGGCGACTTCCCTGCTGACACTTCCCATAAAGAGATTGCTCACCCTCTTGCCTCTGGAACCGATAATTATCATATCAACCTCTTCTTCCTTTGCAGTCTTTAATATCTCTTCAGCAGGGTGACCCATCTTAACAACAGTCTTTATACCAGTAACACCTTCCTCTTCCATAGCCTTCTTGTAGTACTCCAGAATCGCCTTTGCCTTTGCGTCAAGTTTCTCTTTATACTCTGTGCCCTCAAGCACTTCCTTCAGCGTTGATAACTCTGCATCGCCGAGCATCTCGTCTATCAACGACCTGCCCTCAAACTTCTCCACATAAAGAAGTATAACGGTTTCAGGTCTTATACACTGGCAGGTTTTGGTGCACGTAGCAACTGCCGCCTTAGAACCTTTTGTATCGTCCACAGCTATTAATATTTTCTTCATTGCCTCACCTTTCCTTAAGGGGTCAATGCGGGCTTATTGCCCGTAACCATAACCGCCCATTTCAGGCATGCCATAACCGCCTGTCTCAGGCATCCCATAGCCGCCCATTTCAGGCATACCATAGCCGCCTCCTTCAGGCATGCCATAGCCGCCTGCTTCAGGCATCCCATAGCCACCTGCTTCAGGCATCCCATAGCCGCCCATTTCACCGTAGCCGCCCATTTCACCGTAGCCACCCATTTCACCGTAGCCGCCCATTTCACCATAGCCACCTGCCTCACCATAACCGCCTGCTTCACCATAGCCACCTGCAGCTCCATAACCTCTCACCGCATGCTTCGGAGGATGCCCCTGCTGACTATAAAAAACTACAATCCCAAGCATAACAAGAACAATGGCAATTATAACCACCATCGGTGTTTTCATACCAGTAGCCTCCTAAAGTATCAGAAAGGGTAAATTATCCCTTTTTGATGACATAGATTAGCTTGCTGCCTTCCTGCTTCTTTTCCATAACCTCATGCCCTGCTGACTCGCACATCTGCACGATGGTCTCACCTGAAGACGGATTGTCAAAAACCACCTCAAGAATATCACCCGAACTGATTTTCTCCAGCGACTTCTTCGTGTAAATCTGAGGATGTGGGCAGACATATCCGCACACATCAAGCATATACGATCCTTCACCTTTCTTTTCGAATTTTACAGCCATAACAATTTTCCTCCTTCTAAAAGTTTTTTATTTGCTTAGTTATAATTCTATATCAAAATCTTCCATTTCTTTAGCCATTTTTCGTTCAGTCCACCAGTTGAAGAACTTAACGCCTACGAATGCTCCTGTCACCATACCAGCACCGAACAGCCATCCACCTGGGTCTCCGCCTGCAACCCTTATAAAGAAGGCTCCGATGTTGCAGCCAAGTGCAGGCCTTGAGCCCAAGCCCATAAGTGTTCCGCCTAAAAGACCCCATACTATAAGCTCACCCTTAGGCATCTTGAACTTGAATTCCCTGTTCAAAAGAGCCATTATCATCGCGCCAAAGATAATGCCTACCGACATCCACAGCGCGGGGTTACGCCAAGGCTCAGGCAGACCGTTATTGACTCCAAAGAAGACATTGTCGCGCATATTCCAACCGAACTTCTCGAGCACCCAAGCACCAAACTGAGCCTCCTGACTCGTAATATACCAGTAGCCTGGATCAAACACCGTGCCCCAGATACTTACATCCTCTGTGTGTCCCATCCTTGTAAGGAGCTGTCCAAAATTCCTGACGCCGAACCTGAGCTGCATCCCCTTCATTGCATAAATGTGAATTCCCGCTGTAATTCCGATAAGAACACCCATCAGACTCGTTCTCTTTGAAGCGGTTATCATCGACCAGATGCCAGAAAGATCTGCACCTAAACCTCTGCTTCCTCCCTCTCTCTCACGCTTCTTCAGAAAACCTTTCCTGATATAGACAACGTAGATTATTATCATCACCAGAACTGCCGGAATAATAGCATTCAGCAGCGCATTGCCTACAAAGTATTTTGAAGCGCCCTCAAAATTGCTGGCTATAAACTTCGTCTTCGAAAGCAACACCGTAGGCTTGTTCCAGACATAGCCAACCAGATAGTAGTCAAACCATGAAGTTAGCTTTTCGTGAGGAATCCTCTTTGAAAGCGCTGAGTCCACCCATGACTGCGGCAGCAACTTGTTGAACACACCTCCTAAATCCACAAATACCGCTTGACCGAAAGAAATTCCCAGAATCGAGAGTATCGAGGTGCCATTGCCTTCACCAATCTTATACAGAGAACCAGATGCACAACCACCCGCAAGAACCATTCCAACACCGAAAATCACTCCTGAAATCAACGTTTGGATACCAAAAGGAGCGGGGTGAAATGTGCTCATGTTCGTTGCAGCCAAACCAGCCTGAATCAGACTGAAAAACACCAGTGCTATCAGAATCCCTACAGCCATCCTCGGAACTCCAGCAGCAAACAAGTCCCTCGACGCTGAAGCAAAACAGAACCGGCCATACTGAAGCATCATTCCATAAGCAACGCCGAACCAGATGTAGGTCACAAGATACATGTAGTAGGGATTTGATTTGTAGTACAAGAGACTGATCAGGATGAGTATACCAGTAATGACAAATGCCCAGACTTTATTTCTCTTTTCAATGTCCACAGATAAACTCCCTCCTCTCGAATTTTTCTCTTAACAGTCCTAACCCTTAAAACAACCTGCCCGGTTTTTTTATTGAATGGAAAATGCCTTCTCACCCCCCCCTCTTCTGTAATAAAACCTTAACCTTTCACAGGTTAAACTCGCGCTAAATTGCGTTTACTATAAGCAAATATTTTTCAAAAAGTCAAGGGTAAACAGTTAAGTTTCAAGCATCTGCAAATATATCACAATGCCCTCCCATACACCCTTACTACAGTTCTGAAACGGAACATCCTTTTAGGAGTCCCGAATATCTTAAGCAGATGAAAATCTTTTATTTTTTTCTCAATGTGTGCCGGCAGGGGGTCATCCGGCATGCCTGAAATCACTACTGCCAGCTCAGTGTCCGAATCTCTGTCAGAAACCCTGTAATAATCCGGATTCCTGTAGTGCCATGTAAATCTCAGTGGCAACCGCTCTACATCTGCCGGCGGAGACGACGCACAGAGCTCATAATCAAACAGGATTCTCTTGTCGGTAAACAAATCAAGAAGTGGGACAGAAACCGCAGGATTGACAGTGCTCTTCTGCGGCAGAGTAAACACCTCAACATCCCTTCCATCAAGCGAGTCCAGAAACCTGCCAGCTTCCCTCAGATTCGTAAGGCTGATTCTCTCCAGAAACGGCAGATAGGCAAAAATTGCTATCACAAGCGAAGAAAAGACAGCACACAATACAACAAGTTTTCTAAGCCTTCCGGTTCTAATCTCACCAAACCCATACGCAGCCATCAGCGCAAACATCGGAAACACAGGCACAATATACCTTATTCTCTTTATCTGCATAAATACCACAAGAACCACAAGCCAGACTACAACTGCATATCTTAAATCTCTCTTTTTCACTGCTGCATATATGGAATACAGCGCTCCCAGAGTAATAAACGGATGAACCTGAAACAGAAAAGTCGAGGTAAAACTTTCTGTCCAGCGCCTGAGCCCAGGCTTCTGGTAACTCACAAGAAGCCTTATCTGCTCGGAAATAACATCATATTTATATAACAGGACAATTCCTGAGAAAATCCCTGTAAGCAGGATAACCAAAACACCCCTGCGAAGGGTTACACCCGGAGACTCCCTTAAACGGATTAAAAACAACACCACAAGCACAGAAAGCATCANCCACAAGGAATACTTGGAAAACAGGCTCAAAAATATCGCTGTTGCTGAAAGCACTGCCATCAGCACTCCACCACGGGTCANTNCNCTGTTGAACATAAACACCGAAAGGGTGAGAAAAAACATCGAAGGCACATCAACGAGCATCAGAGGCACTTGTGTAAAGAGATACGGTATGCCCAGAAGCAATAGTCCCCCGGATAAGCCAATCCTGTCGTTCCAAAGGTCTCTGCCTATAAGGCAGGTAAGCACAACAGTCAGGGAGAACAGTATGGTTGTAAAAATCTGTATATAAAGCCTTGATTCCCCTATGAATTTAAATATCAGCCCGTAAAAGAAAGGGATAGCCGGCAGGTCTGTCCACACCTCTATCTGCCTGCCCCATTCCTTGAAAAAATATCCGATACCATATAGCTCAAGGTGCTTAGCCTGCGTGAAGTATCTTGACGCATCAACAATAACCTCTGGCTCACGCCAGAAAAAGGCCGCCAGAGCAAACGACAATACAAAAAGCATCTTGGCTTCGGGCAGGGAAAACCTTGAAAACACATAGGCTAAAACAGCGCCCGCCAGAAGGATTAAAAATATTTTTGACGCATCAACCCATTCAAACACCCATTGCCAGCTTGTAAGTCTGTTGTCATCCAGAGACCGGAAAACAAAAAGGACAACGAATATCAGAAGCGCAAGAATCAGGGTTGTCAGGATATAATCTGACTTTTTAAATGCAGGCAAGATACTTTTCATTCAGGGGGCATCGACACTCAAGGGGTCTTCGACACCCCCTATATGCTAAATAATTGCTTCTGAAAAATAGTGTGCTTTTCCCCTACCAGGAGATGACCTTGTCGTGAGAGAATATCTCATCTACTATAGTTTCATACGAGGCCTCTTTCTTCGAAAGGTCAATAACCTTAACCTCATTGTCCTTGGACTGCGCCTCTATAATCTTGTTTGACAGTTCTGTCGGTCCATTAACCAGTATATGGAGAATCTTCATTTTTATTCCTCCTTATTGATTATAAGTTTATGACCCTGTCAGCATCATGCATCATGGTGGCGTTGTTGAACTGACTGCCGCAGACTATCTCCTCAGGAATGCCCTCTTTGGAGACTGCCAGCTTCTGTGCACTGTGGTCACAAAAACTCATGCTAACGCCTTTTGTCTTACAGAGTTCTTTGAAAGAGTCATTTTCAAGCAGTTTTGTACCTTCATCCATGTTGAATATAATCACCTCATGCCCTTTTGAAACGGCAGCCTTTGTCAAGCCTATCACATCCTCAAGATGCTTGTTCGTCGTGACCAGAATCCCCAGCTTCATAGCCTCCCTCCTTAAAGAAAATTTTATCCGCTTTTATGAGACAGTATTTTTTAATAGAAAACCCGCCTAAATGTCAATCCAAAATTAAAATTCTGAAAGATATTGTCAAAGATTAACCTGTGCTATCATATCTTCAAGGTAGCTTCAGAATACATCACACCGGAGAAAATACAACGTTTACAAGGGCAGACATAGAAAGGATATACGGCAGCCCGTTCAGCGACGGCAACCGCGTAGAACTTCTGTGGAAAGGCAAGGAAGCCTTCAAAAGCATATTCGACTCCATAAAAGCCGCCAGACAGTTCATCTGCCTTGAGTTTTACATCTACCGTAACGATGAAACCGGCACTGAACTCGGAGAACTCCTGAAACAGAAAGCCTCTGAAGGAGTCAGCGTATACCTGCTCTATGACCATCTCGGCTCTTTCGGCACACCAAGAAGATTCTGGAAAGACCTGAGAAGCGCAGGCATACAGGTAAGGGCGTCCCATCCGTTCAAGTGGTCTTCGCCAAGAAGCTACATGCACAGAGACCACAAAAAACTAATAATAGTAGACGGCAATCTAGCGTTTACAGGCGGGCTTAATATAGCCGATGAATACCGCGGAATCCACCTGAGAAGAAAAGAAGCATGGAGGGACACCGGCATTATGATCAGAGGTCCTGCCTCTGTAGCACTTTTTGACACCTTTAAAAAGGCATGGACAAAATGGGGCGGTAAGCCTATAAATTACACTCCAAAACCCAAAACCGAAGGAACCCTTCCGGTCATCCCTATCTTTGCCCACTCAGGCAAAGGAAGACGAAGGATGAGAAGACTCCTCTACTACAGCATAAACCATGCAAAAAAGGATATATGCCTTACTACAGCCTATTTCACACCAAGCAAAAGAATGATCGAGACCCTCGAAGCAGCTGTAAAAAGAGGTGTAAGTGTAAAGCTTCTTGTGCCCGGTGAAAGCGATGTGCCGGCAGCCTACTATGCCGGAAGAGCATTCTTTACAAGACTCCTTAAAGCAGGTGTCGAGATATACAACTATATAGGCCAGGTGCTCCATGCAAAAACCTACATATTCGATTGTTCATGGAGTATCGTAGGTTCGGCAAATCTCGATTTCCAGTCCCTTAGATGGAACGACGAAGGCAATGTCGGAATACTCGATGAAGGCTTTGCAAAACAGATGAAAGAAATGTTCAACGAAGACCTCAAACACTCAATAAAAATAAAAGAAGAAGACTGGCTGAAAAGACCCATAAGCGAAAAGATAAAAGAAAAGTTCTTTTCACTCTTCAGAAGAAGGCTTTAGGTTTACTCCTTGAGCCATTCCCTAATCTCCAGTTCCCTTTTCATTATATATCGCACGATTTTCTCTTCATCCCACGGATGAACCATAAGCTTCACCCCATAGCGGAAGGCGCTGCCCTGTTGTTTTTTGAACTTTATAATGCCATAACTGAGCACAACCGCCTCCGGCAAAACAATAGTAAAGCCATATACATCACCCACCTGCAAGTTTCTGTTGCTTAAAAAGCCAATCCCCTGCTGGCTGATATTTGTTACCTTCAAAAGAACCGTAGGCTCATTCTCCATAAGCATAAAAAGACTAACCGGCATTTCACGGCTTGGTTCGACACGAACATGCTTCCTTCTCTCCAAAGCCATTTTTTCAGGTATGGACGTGTACACCTTATCGGCTTCCACCCTCTGGGTGTTTAACACCATCTCATAGGTTCTACTCTTATACGAGATGACCGCACCAATCTGCAGCCCTTTCTTCACCCCCCTGATGAGTTCCGGTGGTTTGAACTGGTGCAATACCAGAGTGTTGCCCTCCATCGTTTCAATATTGCATATGCCTCTTACGGTAAAAGACTCCTCGTCTTTTACCATCCGGAACGTAACAACAACAGGAATGCCCTCCCTTAAGCAGTAATCTAATGCATCTTTTACATTTAGGGACTCATCCACATGCCTTTCTTCCGGTGCCTCTTCATTTTCAATGTCAGGAGGCATGGATTTAAATCCTTCAGTGATATGGTTCTGTGCAACCTTGATGACGAAATTAACAATTTTTCTGACCTCCTCGACTCCTGTCTTTTTTAAATCGAGGATTATTGCATTGTATAAATAAAGACTTTCACGCTCTATTGTCGGCTCAGGAGAGATAAATATTATAGGGCCCTGAATACCCCTTGCCTTTGCATCAGCCACAAAATCAAAATGGTTTTCATCAAAAGGCACAAGCGCAATATCCCCTGCAAGGGCGTTGTTAAGAAATGCATTTTTAAGCTCATCTTCAGAAAGAAGCTTTACAGGCAGTCCTTCCTCCAAAAGCAGCTCGCTCAACTCCCGCGTCGTCCATATTCTCATAATTATTAAATTATATAAAAAAATTAATTGTAAAGAACAGCTTAACCTTCAGCCCTTACAGCGATATAATTAACCTATGAGGTATTATCTTTCAGAAGACTGCGTTCTCAAGTGGCTTGAAACACCCTGCGTATACCAGATGAATACAGACGAACTCTTTGAACTTGATAACGAGGCATTCGAATTTCTGACAGAATGCGCCGGTGAGAACGGATGCGATACAGAGGACAACGAATTTCTAAACTATTGCCTCAGCGAAGGCATACTCCAAACCGAAAAGCCTGATATAAAGAGACTTCCGGTCAGCAAATCACCTGAGCCTTCTTTAAGGTATCTTGAACTTCAGATCACCAAGAAGTGTAATCTTAGGTGTAAACACTGCTATATAGGTCCGCCGGCTGACACAGAGCTGTCACTTCAAGACATAAAACGCACACTTGATGAATTTCAAGAAATACAGGGATTAAGACTCCTTATCACAGGCGGAGAACCTGTAATGCACACACAGTTCAATGAGATAAACGCCCTTCTTCCCGACTACGCCATGCGGAAAATCCTGTTTACAAACGGCACACTTATCACAGAAAGACTTCTTGAAGAACTCAATGTGGACGAGATACAGGTCAGTGTGGACGGCATCGGGGACTCGCATGATGCCTTAAGAGGAAAGGACAGTTTCAAAAAAGCCATAAGATGTATAAAACTCGCCCTTGACAAAGGATTTGATGTCTCCGTGTCCACAATGGTGCACTCGGAAAACCTTGATGATTTCGATGAAATGAAAGAGATGTTTAAGATCATGGGGATAAAGGGCTGGACAGTAGATATCCCCTGCCTTGAAGGAAATCTAAAGGAAAACACGTCGTTTCATCTGTCTCCTGAGAAAGCCGGCAAGTATCTGAGATATGGCTTTGGCGCTGGACTTCACGGCGGTGGGGAAGGCTTTGCCTGCGGACTTCATCTGATGTCTGTAACCGCTGAAGGAAACTGTGCCAAATGCACATTTTATTCTGAAGAGCCAGTTGGACACATCAGCGAAGGACTGGCTCAATGCTGGCAGAGAATCAGACACATCAGACTTGAAGAACTCGACTGCGATTGCGATGAACTGGATATATGCAGAGGAGGCTGCAGATACAGGGCAGAACACCTGCTCGGGAAAGACCTTTACAAGTGTGTCCTCTATGATAAAATCAAGATATGAGAAGCAAAGGGGGGTGGACTCATGACCATCAAAAAATTCTCCAGAAAAATCTCAATTACTTGCAAATGCAAGGGTTCCTGCTGAATTGTCTTTCCGCAGCAGCCGATAGCCCATGCTTCAGGACTACCGGCTGCCCTCAGCAGGTTTGACCCGCATGCCGCTTTAATGCCATAATTACCTATGAAAAAAAGCTTCTTCGTGATATTTTTGGCAGTCGTATTTTCCCTCTCCTGCACCCTAAAGCATACAAAGGTTCAAAATTACGACCCGGGGTTAAAAGATGCATATTACTACTATATCCTCGGGTATGAAGCCGAGCTTTCCGGCAAATGGGAAGAAGCACTCGCCCATTACAGGAAGGCTCACAGCTTCGATCCAAAATCCCCGTTTATAAGCATCCAAATCAGCTCCATTCTCCTGAAGATGGGAAAAATCAAAGAAGCCCTCATTATTGCCGAAGAAACAGTAAAACAAGCACCTGATTATGTTCCGGCATTGATGCACCTCGGACAACTCTACAACAGCCAGAACAATACAGAAAAAGCCATTAAAACCTATAAAAGAATCATCAAAATCGCCCCTGACAATAAAAACGCATATCTTCATCTCGGAGCCCTTTATATCTCCGAAAAGAAATACAACAAAGCCAAAAAAATACTAAAAACCTTGCTCGACAGAGACCCGGAAAACGTCATGGCCGTCTATTACATCGGTTACATCGAAATGGAATTAAACAACTATGACGCCGCTGAAGAACGATTTAAAGAAGTCTTAGACCTGAGACCGAATTTCGATGCCCCATACCTTTACCTCGGTCTTATAAGCGAGCTTAAAAACAATATCTCAGACGCGGAAAAATACTACAAGAAGGCAACAGAACTAAACCCTCATAACACACTCGCAAGAGAAAAACTCATGCAGATATATATAAAACAGGAGACTGTTGACAAGGCGATCGAACAGCTAAAAGAAATGAATCTCTTCGACCCGTCGAATATAGATATTCATCGAAGGCTTGCCTCACTTTACATGAAGGACAAACAATATGCCGAGGCTGTAAAAGAATTCAGAATCGTGCTTGAGGCAAAACCCGAAGACATCTACATTAGATACTATCTGGCACTCGCTCTTGAAGAACTGGGAAGAAACGAAGAGGCTATAGAAGAACTGAAAAAGATTACTTCTCTTGATCCCAAAAACATAAACGCCTTTGTATTACTCGGCTATATATACTCAAACCTCGGACGCGATGAGGATGCAGCCAGAGTTTATGAAGAGATACTGAGTTTTGAAAAAGGAAAGCCTGAAATCTTCGTCTATCTCGGAACCGTGTATCTGCACATGGAAGAGTATGAAAAGGCAGAGAAAGTCCTTAAAGAAGGAATTTCTCTGTTTGACACACACGATGAACTTCACTTCAGCCTCTCTGTTTTATATGAAAAACTTGGCAGGTTCGATGAGATGATAGAGAATCTCAAGCGCACCATAGAGCTTAATCCAGAACACGCAGAAGCACTAAACTATCTCGGTTACAGCTATGCGGAAAAAGGCACGAATCTGGAAGAAGCACTGTCGCTGATAGAAAGGGCGCTTCAGCTTAAACCTGACAGCGGCTACATCGTTGACAGTCTTGGCTGGGTCTACTTTAAGATGGGACGCTATAAGGAGGCAATTGATACACTTAAAAAGGCAATTGATATGGTTGACGATGACCCTGTTATTTACGAACATTTAGGCGATGCATACCTTGCAATAGGAATGAAATCAAAAGCACTTGAAGCATGGCAAAAAGCACTCCAGTTTCATGAAAAAGAAAAAGGGCTGAAAGAAAGAGTAGAAGAAAAAATAAAAAATCTCAGTAAAGACACCCCCTGACAGACAATGCTCACGCTTAAAGCTCCTGCAAAGATTAACTGGTTTCTTCTTGTCCTCGGCAGAAGACCTGACGGCTACCACGATATCCAGAGCCTGATGCAGTGTGTAAGTCTCTATGATTATCTCACCTTTGAAGACTCAGACACTATCGAGATAATAACCGATGCTGATATTCCACTGGAGGAAAATCTCATTTACAAGACAGCAGTCAGGCTCAAAGAACAGTCAGGTGTAGAAAAAGGCGCAAGGATAACATTAAAAAAACATATCCCGCTTGCAGCAGGTCTTGGCGGCGGAAGCTCAGATGCGGCATGCACCCTCAAAGGACTGACTACCCTGTGGAAGCTGAACATCCCTGAGGCAAAACTTTTAGAGATAGCAGGCACAATCGGCTCTGATGTGCCTTTCTTCCTGAAAGGGCATTCTGCCCTTGTGGAAGGCAGAGGGGAAAAAGTCACACCTGTAAGTCTTAAACGCTCATTTATCATGGTGCTTGTAAAACCCCCGGTGGGTGTGTCCGCAAAATGGGCGTATTCAGGCATAAAGGAACTGACAAAGAAAGCCAATAATATCGAACTCTTTATTCAGGCTCTCGAGGCAGGAGATTTCCCATCCATTAAGTCAATGGCAAAAAACGACCTTGAAAATCCTGTGCTCAGAAGATATCCGGTGGTAAACGAACTCAAGGGCAAACTGCTTGACTGCGGTGCATTACTGGCTGCGATGAGCGGAAGTGGACCAACGGTCTTCGGAGTCTTTGAAAACCGAACAGAGGCGGAAAAGGCAGTAGATGCCGTATCTCCTCAGTGGGCAAAAATCGTTGAGACCTTATTATGATAAAATAAAAATGAGAGGGATATTTCAGCTTCAGATTCCGGCTGCATTTTGGTTGCAAAATCGGTCAAATTTGACGGATTTTGACGGTCTATGGTATAGTGGAAAATCTCCTAACTTACGGAAATTATTAGGTTTGGGGCGTCGACAAATTGGCAAGTCAGGAGACTTTGGATCTCCCATGTGGAGGTTCGAATCCTCCCGCCCCAGCCAATCGGAGGTATATGTAAATGCCAGACGGTATAACCCTGCTGTCGGGTAATGCGCACACAGCACTCTCAGAAGAGGTTGCCAGACACATGAACATCCATGTGTGCGATGCCACGATTACTACATTCAGCGATGGAGAAATCTCGGTGCAGATAAACGAAAACGTAAGAGGCTCTGACGTATTTGTCATACAGCCTACATGCACACCGGTAAACCACAATATAATGGAGCTTCTTCTGATTATAGATGCCCTGAAAAGAGCATCTGCAAGAAGGATTACAGCAGTAATCCCATATTACGGTTATGGACGTCAGGACAGGAAGGCTCAGCCTCGTGTCCCCATATCGTCAAAACTCGTTGCAGATATCATTACTGCTGCAGGAGCTAACAGAATTCTTACAGTCGACCTGCATGCCGGACAGATACAGGGATTCTTTAATATCCCTGTGGACCATCTCTATGCATCACCTGTGCTTCTGGACTACATGGGAAGATGTGAATTCAAAGACCTTGTCGTGGTTTCGCCTGATGCAGGCGGTGTCGAAAGAGCAAGAGCATTCGCCAAAAGACTCCGTGCATCGCTTGCTATTATTGACAAGAGGCGCGAAAAGGCAAATGTCTCACAGGTAATGAACGTCATTGGAGACGTCAAAGGCAAGGATGCACTTATACTGGATGACATGATAGATACAGCCGGCACAATCGTTCAGGCTGCTGCTGCACTCAAGGAAAAAAAAGCACGAAGGGTATTTGCAGCCTGCACGCATGCCGTGCTCTCAGGTCCTGCTATCGACAGAATAAACGACTCGGTTATAGAAGAACTCATAGTCACTAACACAATACCGCTTGACAACAAAAAGAACAGATGCAAAAAACTCACTGTCCTTAGCATTGCACCGCTTCTTGCTGAAGCCATAAAGAGGATTCATGAAGAAACCTCTATAAGTTCGCTTTTTGTATAGAGGAGGCAGTATGCAAAGAATAACACTTAATGCTGAAATGAGAGATACAGTCGGTAAAGGGGCGGCAAGAGCCTTAAGAAGAGCCGACGTCATTCCTGCAGTTCTTTACAGGGCAGGCAAGTCCTACCCTATGAAACTGCAACGCAAAGAGCTCGTACACTTTATAAAAACGACCGCAGGAGAACAGGTTATCGTCAACCTGAAGTTTGCAGACTCTGACAGGCTTGCCCTGCTTAAGGAGTATCAGGTAGACCCTATAAAAGGAGAGCTCCTGCACGCTGACTTCTTCGAGGTCTCACTCACGGAGGAAGTAAGGGTAACCGTCCATGTCGTCACTGTCGGAGAACCGATAGGTGTTAAAAGAGACGGAGGCATACTCCAGCACGGTCTGAGAGAGATAGAAATCGAATGCCTGCCTGACAAAATACCCGGACATATAGAAGTGGATGTTTCCGGACTTGAAACCGGAGACTCTATCCATGTAAGCGACCTTTCTCTTCCTGAAGGCATAAAGGTTCTTACTGACCCGGCTGAACTTGTTGCAACTGTCACAGCACCTGTAGTTGAAGAGGTAGCAGTGCCGGCGGCTGAAGAGGAGGAAGCAGCAGAAGCTCCGGAAGTAGTCAAGAAAGGAAAGAAAGAGGAAGAAGCAGAAGAGGAGAAAAAAGAAGAGGAGAAGAGTTAGTTGTGGGGGATTGTCGGACTCGGAAATCCCGGCAGAAAATACTCAAGAACCAGACACAATATTGGTTTTCTGGTCATTAGTGAAATAACACAAAAACACGGAATACAGCTAGAAGAAAAACTTCATTACAGGGCTGCAAAAGGCTCTATCAACAACACCGAGGTTGTCCTGATAGAGCCTTTAACATTTATGAACAAAAGCGGTATCGCTGTCAAAGAAGCCCTCAGAAGATTTAAATTCACCCATGAAAAACTAATCGTAATACACGACGACATTGATATGGAAACAGGAAGAGTTAAGATAAAAACAGGCGGCTCATCAGGCGGACACAGAGGCGTTGAATCCATCATCGAAAGCATCGGGACAAAAGACTTCATCAGAGTGAAAATCGGCATAGGCAGAGACCCTGAAATCCCGCCGGAAGACTATGTATTAAGCAAATTCAGAAAGGATGAACTGCCGGTCATCAAAGAGGCCATAAAAACCGCATCCAATGCAGTAGAGAGTATCCTCACAAATGGCATAAATAAGGCGATGAACCAGTATAACAGAAAACCAAAGCCTTAACCTCTCCGTGCCAGCCAGTCTGTATAAAGACTGATACCGGAAAATGCCCTTGAGCGGTATTACAAAATTTTTGGTAACCTCTGTTGGCAAAAGGAGCATTCCTGAAAGGACAAACCCATAAGTCTGTTTGATTTTACTGCACTTTTCGGGTTATCATCTGCGTATGGATGTCAAGAAGTCAATAGAGAATTCCAATACCTATCTCATGAATACATACAAGAGGTTTCCCATCGTCCTCAGGAAGGGACGGGGGATAAAGGTCTGGGGTGCTGACGGCAAGGAATACCTCGACTTTGTAGGCGGTATTGCAGTAAACGCACTGGGGCACTGCTACCCAAAGGTTGTAATTGCACTGCAAAAGCAGGCACAGCGGCTGATTCACGTATCCAACTTCTACCACATAGAGCCTCAGATTAAACTTGGAAAACTTCTTGTAGAGCATTCCTTTGCAGACAAGGTGTTCTTCTGCAACTCAGGTGCTGAAGCTAACGAGGCAGCAATAAAGCTGGCAAGAAAATACGCAAAAGAACATATTGGACCAGAAAGATTCGAGATAATAACAACTCATAATTCTTTTCACGGAAGAACGCTTGGTGCACTTTCAGCCACAGGTCAGGAAAAATTCCAGAAGGGTTTTGAGCCTCTCTTGCCGGGGTTTAAACACGTGCCGTTTGACGATGTGACTGCTCTGGAAAAAGCCATTACAAAAAAGACATGTGCAGTGATGCTCGAGCCAGTGCAGGGAGAAGCAGGAGTAAAAGTGCCTGCTCCGGATTACCTGAAAAAAGTGCGGGAGATTTGCGACGCACACGGCATACTGCTTATCCTCGATGAGGTTCAGACAGGAATAGGACGCACAGGAAAACTGTTTGCCTACGAGCATTTTGGAATCACCCCTGATATCATGACCCTGGCAAAGGCCATGGGTGGCGGCGCACCAATAGGAGCAATGCTTGCTACTGAAAAGGTCTCCGAGGCGTTTAAACCCGCAGACCACGGCACAACATTCGGAGGCAACCCCCTCGTATGCGCTGCAGCATTAGCAACCATCGAGACAATCCTTGACGACGGACTCATACTCGACCAGTGCCGGAGAATGGGTGCATACCTTATGGATAAGCTCAACTCGCTTAAAAAAGAGTTCTCAAGTATTATCCTTGACGTAAGAGGAATGGGACTTCTCATAGGCATGGAAATCACAAGAGACTGTGCACCTGTGGTAAAGGCATGCATGGACAGAGGACTTCTGATTAACTGCACAGCAGGGACTGTCCTCAGGTTTATGCCGCCACTAATAGTCGAGGAAGACGACATAGACCGAATGACAGAAATACTTCAAGAGGTATTTGAAAGACTGTCATAACTTTAGTCTTGCTAATTGGGAGGACGCTGTGAAAAGGGATTTTTTAACTCTGTGGGACTTATCAAAAGAAGAGATAGATTCCCTCCTGAAAAGGGCTCTTGAGTTAAAGGCAGGAAAAGACGCAAGCAAATGTCCGCTTATAGGCAGAAGCATAGGGCTTATATTCGAGAAGGCATCAACAAGAACACGGGTGTCATTTGAAACAGGCATCTATCAGCTTGGCGGACAACCGGTTTACATGAACTCAAAGGAAATACAGCTCGGAAGAGGGGAAACCATAGCAGACACTGCAAAAACCCTGTCACGATACCTCAGTGCAATTGCAATAAGAACATACGAGCACACAAGGATTGAGGAGTTTGCATCGAATGCAACAGTGCCGGTTATCAATGCTCTGACTGATTTGCATCATCCGTGTCAGGCGCTTGCAGACCTCATGACCATACTTGAGAAAAAAGGAAAACTAAAGGGAATCCGGCTTGCATACATAGGCGATGGAAACAACGTCGCCAACTCCCTTATAGAAGCGGCATCAAGAATGGAAATCAACCTTGCGATAGCCTGCCCTGAAGGCTACGAGCCGAACGCTGACGTGCTCGAAAAAGCAAGAGAGAATGCAAAAAGCGAAATCATCATCCTCAGAGAGCCGAGAGAGGCAGCCGGAATGGCAGATGTTATCTACACCGACGTATGGGTAAGCATGGGCAGGGAAAAAGAAGCCGATGACAGAAAAAAGAAATTCAAAAACTACCAGATAAATTCCGCCCTGCTCGCCTGCGCAAAGAAAGACACAATAGTCATGCACTGCCTGCCTGCACACAGAGGTGAGGAGATTACAGACGAGATAATCGACGGACCGCACAGCGTTGTATTCGACCAGGCTGAAAACAGACTACATGCACAAAAAGCCCTGCTTGAGTTCCTGCTCACATGAAAAAGGAAAAACAGGTAGCAGAAATCATCAGACTCTTAAAAAAACAATACTCTGAGCCGAAAACCGCTCTCCGTTTCAGAACCCCGTTTGAACTTCTCGTGGCAACTATACTCTCTGCACAAAGCACTGACGCACAGGTCAACAAACTCACCGAAACCCTGTTTAAAAAATACAAATCAATAAAAGATTATGCCTCTGCATCACTTGAAGCCCTCCAGAAGGACGTCTCATCGGTGAATTTCTACAAGACCAAGGCAAAAAACATTCAGAACGCTGCAAAGATGATAATCGAGAAATACAATTCCGAAGTTCCAAAGACCATGGACGAGCTCCTCACACTTCCCGGCGTGGCAAGAAAAACAGCAAATATCATACTCTCAAATGCATACGGCATAATCGAAGGCATCGCAGTGGACACGCATGTAAAACGCCTTGCACAGAGGCTCGGACTTACAAAAAACGAAGACCCTGTAAAAATCGAGCAGGACTTAATGAAAATAACACCTAAAAAAGAATGGTCAAACCTCTCGCACCTTCTGATTCTGCATGGAAGGAACACCTGTCTTGCCAGAAACCCCAGGCACAAAGAATGCGTGCTTTATGATTTGTGCCCCTCAAGGGACATCTGAAAGCTCCCCTGAGAGGCACTGTGAGGATTAATTTAAAGACGACAGTATTTCTTCGATATTGGCTTTGCTTCCGAGGAAAATAGGCACCCGCTGGTGCAGTGATTCAGGCTTTATCTTCAGCGTGTCTTCTTTTCCTGTGGTTGCCTTTCCATCGGCATGCTCTACAAGAAACGACATCGGAGCCACTTCATAAAGAAGCCTTAGCTTGCCGTTTTTGTTCTTTTCATCAGCAGGATAGGCAAAGAACCCGCCTTTTATCAAAGTCCTGTGGACATCAGCCACCATAGAGCCTATGTATCTTGAAGAACTGCCCTTTTCTTTAAGTGCGTTTATATACTGTTTGAGTTTCTCATCCCACTTTAGATAATTCCCCTCGTTCAAGGAGTATATTTTCCCTCTTTCAGGGATTTTTATATCCGGATGAGAAAGCAGGAAAAGACCCACCGAAGGGTCAAGCGTAAAACCGTTTACCCCGTTGCCTGTGGAATAAACGAGCATCGTGGAAGAGCCGTAAAGAACATAGCCTGCGGCTACTTGCTTGTAGCCTTCCTGAAGAAAATCCTCAACTGTTCCGGTAATCTTTTTATGAATAGAAAAAATAGTTCCGATGCTGACATTTACGTCTATGTTTGACGAGCCGTCAAGAGGGTCAAAGGCTATTACATATCTGCCGTCCTTTCCGTTTTCAGGGAAGATAGGCTCTTCAAGCTCCTCTGAGGCAAGGGCATAGAACTGCCCGCTGTCAGAAAGATGCTGTATCATGATTTCATTGGACAGGACATCGAGCTTCTGAACCTCCTCGCCCTGAACATTAACACCGCCTGCCCTGCCGAGAACATTCGCAAGACCAGCCTTTCCGACATGCGAGGCTATAATCTTGGTAGCTGTCTCAACAGCAGTCAGAGCCAATGACAAAGAGCCAGTAGCATTTGGATGCTTCCTCTCCTCCTCAAGAATAAACCGGTTTAAATCCATTCCTATGTGTGCCATTCGACCTCCTCGAAATATGGATTAAACTTTAAATATCGTTCCAAAAGTAACATACATGTCGTGCAAAAGGCAACGGCAGCACCCCTTCCATATTTAATTCACAATTATAAGGTTATCTATTAATAATAAATTTAAGCTTTCAAGGAGGTATCAAATGTTAAAGACCAAGGTATTGGCAACCGTATTCGGTCTGGCAAAATGGGCAAAGGCAGAGGAGGCTGGAGATAACCCAGTGCCAGCAGAAAATTTTACCATGAGAGGAGTCTCAGACTCCTTTTATGGTAAAATTAACAATCATGCCCAAGATTACCATTAACGATCTCTTAAAGAAAAAAGCCGAAGGCAGTAAAATCACAATGCTTACGGCTTATGATTATCCATTTGCGCAGATAGTCGATGAGGCAGGCATTGACGCCATACTCGTCGGTGACTCCCTTGCAATGGTGGTTCAGGGGCTTGAAAACACGCTTCCGGTTACGATGGACGAAATGCTCTACCATACGAAGATGGTCTCAAGGGCAGTGAAAAACGCAATGGTTATAGGCGATATGCCCTTTATGTCGTATCAGGTAAGTGTAGAGGAAGCCGTAAGAAACGCAGGACGGTTTCTTAAAGAGGCAGGGGCAGCAGCAGTAAAGATGGAAGGCGGAAGCGAAGTCGCAGAACACATAAGGGCAATGACACGCTCTGAAATCCCTGTCATGGCGCACATCGGGCTTACGCCTCAGGCAATACACAGAATGGGCGGATATAAAGTGCAGGGGAAAACCGAAGACGCACAGAAAAAACTCATCGAAGAGGCACACACCGTAGAGGATGCAGGAGCCTTCGCACTCATACTTGAGGCAATACCAATGGAACTCGCAAAGAAAATTACAGAAGAGCTTTCAATTCCAACCATAGGTATCGGAGCAGGCCCTTATTGCGACGGACAGGTTCTTGTAATCCATGACGTGCTCGGACTGTTTGAAAGATTTATACCGAAATTCGTCAAGCGATACACAAACCTGAAAGAACAAGCACTTCATGCAATAAAAATATATAAAGAAGAGGTGGAAAAAGGTATTTTTCCATCCGATAAAGAGAGCTTTAAATAAAGATGATGCCGTTTTTTGTAAATGCAAAGACCATATCTGATGCCTGGTTTCAACTTATTTACAATCTGTTCGACAATGCCTATATGCAAAAAATCCAGAAAGGCTCCTTCGAAAACGAACAGTACAGGCTTCAGTATCCAGGCATTGCAGTATATATCGAACACCCTTATTACGATATGGTGCCGACGATGCCTCCGGCTTTAGGCATACCAGCGCCTACTACAATGGAGTATATCGAAGACTACTTTGCAAACTACCTCATGAACCCTGAACTCAGCGAGAACGAGACATACAAATACGCAAGCAGAATCCATAACAAGATGCCCAAAGGCGGAACCCAGCTTGAACGCGTCATAGATATACTGAAGGAAAGCCCGCTTACCAATCAGGCTGTTATCGAGATAGCAACCCCTGAAGACCTTGATATATGTTACGGCAATGACGGAAAGCTCGACCCCCCATGCCTGAGACTCCTGGACTTCAAGGTCATACCAGCAGAGGACAAACTTATATTAACCGTAAGTGCCTATTTCAGGTCATGGGATTTGTGGGCAGGGTTTCCTACGAATCTTGGAGGAATAGAACTTTTAAAACAATACATAGCAGGTGAGACCGGTCTTAAAAACGGCTCTATGTATGCATACAGCGCAGGTGCACACATCTACGGGTATCAGGAAGAGCTTGCGAGACTGAGAACTCTGAGAACAACTAAATGAGGATATACTGATGTCATTCGTAATCGCACTTTCAGGAAAAGGCGGCACAGGAAAGACAAGCATTGCAGCACTGACTGTGAGATATCTAATCGAAAAAAGAAAAGGTCCTGTGCTTGCCGTTGATGCAGACAGCAATGCATGCTTTAACGAGGCACTTGGAGTAGAGGTGCATGCAACAATAGGAAACCTCAGAGAGGAATCCCTTGCAGTGGTGAGAGCCGGCACAGAAAGACCCGGAGGCATGAGCATGGAACAGCTATTTGACTACCAGGTGCAGCAGTCTATTATCGAAGCAAAAGGCTTTGACCTCATTGTCATGGGAAGACCTGAAGGTCCGGGATGCTACTGCGCCGCAAACAATATCATCAGAAAATACACTGACAAACTCTCGGAGACCTATCCGTATGTCGTAATAGACAACGAAGCCGGAATGGAACACCTTTCAAGAAGGACTACACATAATGTTGATTTACTTTTAATCATAAGTGACCCCACTATCAGAGGACTGCAGACAGCCAAAAGGATTAACAACCTTGTTGATGAACTCTCCCTTGATGTTAAGGAAAGGGCAGTCATCATAAACAGGATTTCCGGCTCAGAAGGAGACGAGCTTAAAGAATATGCTGGAAATCTGGGGCTTCAGGTGGCAGGTCTCATACCACAGGACAGCCTTATCTTTGACTACGACCTCAAGGGAAAACCCATAATAGAACTGCCGGATGACTCCACTGCCCTTATGTCTGTGTTCAGTATCCTTGACTCTCTCAGGATACCTTAACTCCCCGCATAAAGGCAGCCACCTCTTCTGGAATGGATGCGTTCATATACATGCCTGAGCCGAGTTCAAACCCTGCCGTCTGTATAAGACGGGGCACAATGCTTATATACCAGTGGAGGTATTCCGAGCGGAAGCGGAAAGGTCCGTTTGAGCGCACCACGTAGTTGAAGTCAGGGTCGTCGAGCCCGAAATAAAGTTTTGAAAGCGTCATCTTGAGATTATATGCAAGGTCTTCTATCTCCTCATCGGTAATAAAGGCAAACGATGCCGCATGCCTCTTTGGGAATATCCATGTATGAAATGCAGACAGGGCTGCATATGGAATGAATGTAACAAAGTGTTTTGTATCAAGGATTATCCGTTTTCCGTCCTTGATCTCGTCTCTGAGTATTGCGCACACGAGGCAGTCACCTGTGTTGTCGAAATACCTCATTGCCTCGTCCATCCTGTTTCTGACCTGAAGAGGCGTTACAGGCGTGCCTATAAGCTGTGAATGCGGATGCTGAATCGTAGTCCCGGAAGCCAGACCGTGATTCTTAAAGATAATGGCATGCTCGACCCTCGGGTCTTTAAAGACCTCTGTAAAACGAAGTTTATATACGTTTAAAACATCCATGATTTCTTCAACCCCAAGCTGAGCCAAGCCCACATTGTGCTTTGCAGACTCTATTATTACCTCATGCTTTCCTATGCCTGAGACAAGATGTTTAAGCCCCTCATTAATCCTTACTCTTTCGCCTTCTGCCAAAAGGGCAGCGAACTTATTAGGCGTTACTCTTACCCTCCATTTTCCGTCGGCAGGCAGTCTCATTATTTCAGGTGGGGTCTTGTTCTCGTTGCCAGGACAGAAAGGACACGACTCAACAACTTCCGGAACGTATCTCTTTTCTCTTCGCTGGCGAAACTCTTCAGGCTTTTTCGCCCTCTCGGTCTGTATAATCACCCACTCCCTTGTAAGGAGGTTGAGTCTTAACTCAGGCATCTTAGCAAATGTTACCATAAAACAAGAACCGTTGTTTTTGAATATGGACAATTTCCCCTTTATTCTTACCGGGTGAACTCACTGAAAAGCCTTTATGACCTCTTCTGCCCTCTCTTTATCCTGCTTCCTGACCAAAATCTTAATCTCACCAAATTTCCCGATATTTACAGGATAAGGACTTATCTTCGCCGACCTTAAAACCACTGATATGTCTCCGCTTTCCAGTATGTCTTTTATTATTTCCGCCTCCATGGCATCGTAAGTGACAAAAACCTCGACCCATTCTTTACTCATCCACCCGCCTTTCAGCCCTTCTGGCTCTCTTTAACCGGCTGTTGCTAACATTATACGGCAACCCTTTTGCATTTCATAATGATAAAAAATAAGACGGCGTTTTAGGCGACGGATTATTACCGTTTTGCACCCGCAACCTGCCGGAACTGACAGAAAAAGGGGGTTGTGAGCACTCTATGGTATAATTTCTTTAACTTATTAATAAAAACAACAGAGGCGTCATTATGAAAGTTGTCACCTCCAAAGAAATGCAGGCTATTGATAAAAAGACCATTGAGGGTTACGGGATTTCCGGACTCGTCCTTATGGAAAGGGCTGGTCTTGCAGTAACCCAGAGGACAAAAGAACTTTCAGCGCACAAAATCCTTGTTCTTTGCGGCAGTGGCAACAATGGTGGTGACGGTCTTGTTGTCGCAAGAAACCTCCATAATGCAGGCTATAAGGTAAAGGTGCTGATGGTCGGTAAAAAAGACCGCCTGAGTCCTGATTGCATGACACAATATAAAATCGCCAAAAAGCTGGGTGTACCTGTGGAGTTCAGGGTAAAACTGAAAGAAATAGACCTTCACGGCGCTCTGGTGGTTGATGCCATCTTCGGCACCGGATTAAGCAAGGAAGTAACAGGCAAAATCGCAGAGACAATCTCATTCCTGAATGACTCAGGCGTTCCTGTGGTTGCAGTGGATATACCATCCGGGATATCCTCAGATACAGGGCAGGTCTTGGGCACTGCTGTCAGGGCATCCATTACAGTGACTTTCGGCCTTCCAAAAAGAGGACATCTCCTTTATCCTGGTGCTGAATATACAGGAAAGCTCTTTGTCGAAGACATAGGCTTTCCACCAAAACTTTTCAAAAACATCAAATGCGAACTCCTTGAAAAAGACGACATGGCTTTGCTGCTGCCTGAAAGACCAAGGTATTCCCATAAAGGCTCCTACGGGCATGTATTGCTTGTTTCTGGCTCAAAAGGCAAGACAGGTGCAGCATGGATGGCGGCAAAGGCATGCCTTAGAACAGGTGCAGGACTCGTCACCATCGGCGTGCCTGACTCACTTTTAGATGTGCTTCAGTCAAAAGTTACAGAGGAAATGACACTGCCGCTTCCTGACCGGGGAGACGGCACACTTTCATTAAAAGCTCTCGATACAGTGCTCGGTTTTCTTTATGAAAAGGCTGACATACTCGCCATAGGTCCTGGCATCGGCACTAATGAAGAGACTCAGAAACTTGTCCATGAACTGCTCCAGAGATGCACAGCACCCATGGTCATAGACGCCGATGGCATCAACGCCTTAAAAGGCAAAACCAGCTTACTCAAGAAAACCAGAGCGCCTGTGGTGCTTACCCCTCATCCCGGAGAATTCGCACGCCTTACAGGAAAGACTATTAATGAGATAGAAAAAAACAGAATTGACGCAGCAATGGCGTTTTCAAAAAACACAGGTGTTTATCTCATTCTTAAAGGAGTGCCGACAGTAATTGCAGAGCCTGAGGGAAACGTTTACATCAACCCTACTGGCAATCCCGGCATGGCAAAGGCAGGGGTTGGCGACGTGCTTACAGGAATGACTGCCTCATTACTGGCACAGGGGTTAAGTCCGCTTGAGGCATCCCTCTTGAGTGTTTACACACACGGACTTGCAGGTGATATCGCATCGACAAAACAAGGACAGCACTCACTTATAGCATCAGATATCATCAACACCTTGCATGAAGCTTTTCAACACCTGAGGACACCTTGCAATACATAATATATCCTGAGATATTCAACATAAAAGCGTTCTTTACAGGCAAAGCCCCGGGAGTGGACACTGAAACATTAAAAAAACTCTCCGGGAAAAAACATATTTATTTTCCGGTTCAGAAACACACAGGCAAAGTAATAACCCTGGATTCTGACATGACTCCGAAAATAGCAGATGCCGTGATAACCAAAAGAAAAGACATCTTAATAGGCGTTCAGGTTGCAGACTGCGTGCCCATACTCCTTTATGACAGAAAAAGAAATGTCATCGGCACAGTGCATGCCGGCTGGAGAGGCACTGCCAAAGGAATACTCAAAAACACCATAAAAGAGATGACAATAAGATACAACTCTAAACCTGAAGACATAATAATCGCAATGGGTCCTGCCATAAGATGGTGCTGCTACCACGTAGGTGATGACGTGCTTGAAGCCGTTAAAAAGGAAACCGGAAGCGGTGAATACCACACGGTCAGAGACGGCAAATACTGTCTTGACCTGCCCTCTGCCAATAAATATCAGGCACTGTCCACCGGCATATCAGAGAAAAATATATGGATATTCGAAGAGTGCACATATTGTTATCCTGAAAAATTCCATTCTTATAGATATTCCAAAGGCACTACCGGAAGGCAGGGCGGCTTTATCGGAATGCCTTAAGGGAGGTTTTATATGCTGAAGGCTATCGAGATAATGAAAAAGGATGTAATAACAGTTCCGCCTGACATGACAGTGGAAGAACTCGGGAGGCTGTTTATCGAGAAGGACATAAGCGGAGCGCCTGTCGTGGACTCAGAGGGAAAGCTCTTGGGCATAGTAACGGAAAACGACTTGATAGAACGGAACAAAAGACTCCACATCCCTACTGTGCTCAGACTGTTTGATGCATTCATTCCGATTGAGGGTGCTGACATGGTTGAAAAAGAAATCAAGAGGATGTCCGCAACCGTGGTGTCCGAGATATGCACAAAAGAAGTGATAACAATAAACGAAGACACATCACTTGAGGAAATCGCCACCATAATGTCTGAGAAAAAAGTCCATCTGTTGCCTGTTATCAAGGCAGGCAAGATAGTGGGCATCGTCGGAAAACATGAGGTTATAAAGGGGATTGCAGGTGAGGGTCATCACCAACAGTCCTGATGAAACAAAGAAAATAGGTTTTAAATTCGGAAAACTCCTTAAGCCAGGACAGACCGTCTGCCTTTACGGAGACCTCGGTGCAGGAAAAACCACGTTCGTAAAAGGCATTGCAAAGGCATTAGGTATTAAAGAAAGAGATATAATGAGTGCAAGCTTTACCATAATATCAGAGCACGAGGCTGAGATTCCTCTATACCATATAGACCTCTACAGGATTGAGAAAGGCGCAGACATGGATACAATCGGCATATATGATTATATCGGAGGCAACGGCATTGCAGTCATAGAATGGGCGGAAAAGATAGATATCGAAGACTCTATAAAAGTAAATATTAATCTTGTCTCCAAGGACAAAAGAGAGATTATAATAGAAGGCATAAATGAAAAAGATTGGAATAATATGTAAAGCCGGTCGTCCTGAGCCACCTGAGATACTCAAGGATTTTCTGCCGTGGCTTAAGGACAAGGGCATAGAGGTGTTTCTTGACGCTGAGACAGCAGAGGCAATCGGCTCTCATGGCTACCCCCGCCCTGAGATTCCTTCCCTTGCCGAGATGGTCGTAGTGCTTGGAGGCGACGGCACCATGCTCAGTGTAGCAAGGCTTGTATCTGAAAAAGGCATCCCCATATTAGGTGTAAATCTCGGCGGGCTTGGCTTCATAACAGAAGTCTATAAAGAAGAACTCTATGAGGCTATGGATAAGATACTCAAGGGACAGTGCCCTTCTGAAGAAAGAATGATGCTCATAGCCCATATCTACAGGCACGGAGAAAAAATCGCAGAATATACGGCTTTAAACGATGTGGTTATAAACAGGGGGGCATCAGGAAGGATTATAGACCTTGAGACATATATAAATAACTTATATGTGACAGAATTCAAGTCTGACGGGCTGATAGTCTCGACTCCCACAGGCTCTACGGCATATTCTCTTTCAGCAGGCGGACCGATACTTTATCCGACACTGAACAGCATCCTGCTGACGCCTATATGCCCTCACACACTCACCAACCGTCCGATAGTGCTCCCTGAGGACGTGGAGATTGAAGTCATACTGAAGTCGAAAACCGCAGACGTATTTCTTACGATGGACGGGCAGGTCGGCTTTTCCCTGAGAGAAAACGACAAGGTTAAAATAAAGAAATCTCCTTACAAGACAATCCTGCTTATGCCATGCGAAAGAGACCATTTTCAGGTGCTGAGAACGAAACTGAAGTGGGGAGAGAGATAACAGTTGCAAGACCTGCAGGCAATAAAAACAGTTCTTGAGTTTTACAAGGCACTGGGAATTGACAGGCTTCCCCTGTCCATCCCTGAGACAGGACATCCCACGCCTGAGGAGAAGGCTAAGGCACTGAAAGCGCTCAGGCAGGAAATCGGCGACTGCAAAAGATGCAAACTTTACAAAGGCAGAAAAAACCTTGTGTTCGGGGAAGGAAACCCTGATGCATCCCTCATGTTCATAGGCGAGGCACCGGGCAGGGAAGAAGACATACAGGGAAGACCATTCGTTGGAGATGCAGGAAGACTCCTTACAAGGCTTATAGAAAAAATGGGGTTTAAAAGACAGGATGTCTATATCGGCAACATTATAAAGTGCCGTCCACCTATGAACCGTGACCCCCAGGATGATGAAATCAGCACCTGTATGCCATTTATTAAAAAACAGATAATGATAATCTCTCCAAAGGTTATAATGTCATTGGGCAGGATATCTGCTCAGACACTCATCGGCGTGAAGATACCAATAACCAGATTGAGAGGGAAATTCTATGACTATGAGGGTATTCCCCTTATGCCTACGTTTCATCCGGCATATTTGCTCAGGAATCCAAGAGACAAGATGCTTGTGTGGTCAGACGCACAACAGGTGCTTGCAAGACTCAGGGAGGAGTTCTAAATGAAAACCCTCTGGGCACCGTGGAGAATACAGTATATTCTCTCGAAAAAAGAACCGCAGTGCATCTTCTGCAAATATCCAAAAGAGGACAAAGACAGGGAAAACTTAATCCTTCACCGCAGGGAACACACATATGTAATAATGAACCGGTATCCTTACAATAACGGACACCTCATGATAGTGCCTTATTTCCATACATCAACATTCGACGGGCTTTCCGATGAGGTGCTTAAAGAGATGATGACGCTTACGAAATACTCAGTGGACTGTCTTACAAAGGCATTCAGACCCGAAGGGTTTAACATAGGGATAAACATAGGAAAGGTGGCAGGTGCAGGCATAGAAGAACACCTGCATATTCATATAGTGCCCAGATGGGCAGGCGATGTAAGCTTCATGACCATTCTCGATGATGTAAGGGTAATTCCAGAACACATCATCGAGACTTACGACAAACTATATCCTGTTTTCAACAGAGACAGATAATTTCTAAAATTACCGATGCTCAGAGAACTGAGGATAAAGAATTTTGCAATAATCGATGAGCTTACCGTGAACTTTGAACCCGGACTCAATGTCCTCACCGGAGAGACAGGCGCAGGGAAATCAATAATCATCGGCGCACTCGGAATCGCTCTTGGACAGAGGGCATACACAGAGATGATAAAGACTGGAAGCACCGAAGCCTCTGTCGAGGCGTATTTCGACATACCCAATCACCCAGTCCTTGAAAACATGGGAATAGACTCATCAAACGGCATTATCATAAGACGAAACATCTCTTTAGCAGGAAAGACAAAGGCATATATAAACGACACAATGGTGAATGTGCAAAGTCTCTCAGAACTCGGAAAGACCCTTGTTGACGTGCACGGGCAGCACGAACACCAGAGCCTGCTTTCAACCGAAAACCAGATGAGACTGCTTGACTACTTCGGAAAGCTTGAAAAGGACAGGGAAGCTGTCTCAGCCCTGTTTGATGAAGTGCAGACGCTTAAAAAGCAAATCGAAGACCTGAAACACAGCGTAAGAGAAAGGGCACAAAGGCTTGACCTGCTGAGATTCCAGATAAACGAAATAGACGCTGCATCAGTTACAGAAGGAGAAGATACAAGACTGGAAGAAGAAAGGGCAATACTCTCTAACCTGCACCGCCTCAATGAACTGATAGAGACATCCTATGCACTGCTTTACAGTTCAGAAGGCTCTTGTCTTGAAAAGCTCTCTGCAGTGCTGGCAAACCTCAAAGAGATGTCTTCTATAGACAAAAGCGTCTCCGAACCCCTTGAGCTTCTTGAATCCGCCATGCCTCTTATTGAAGACGCATCGCTGTCTCTGAGGGGATACAAGGATAAATATGACATTGACCCTGAAAGGCTCTCTCAGGTCGAAGACAGGCTTGAGCTTATAAAAAACCTCAAGAGAAAATACGGAGATACGATAAGCGCCATACTGAAATACAGGGAGGATGCAGAAAAAGAAGTGCAGTCCATAGAAATGTCGGATGAATCGCTCGAAACACTGGAAAACGAACTCAGGGAAAAGGAAGCACAGCTTAACAAATCAGCATCCGAACTCTCAGAAAAAAGAAAAAAGCTGTCAAAAAATATAGAATCATCAATAAAGGCTGCACTGAGAAAGCTTGCGCTTGAGAAATCAGAATTTAAAATAGACATAAGACCTGCTCCTGTATCTTCAACTGGCATTGATACTGTAGAGTTTCTTTTTTCAGCGAACACAGGTGAAGCGCTCAAGCCGCTTGGAAAAGTCGCATCCGGAGGAGAACTCTCAAGAATTATGCTTGCTATCAAGAGCACACTAAGGGATGCAGATGACATACCTGTCGTCATCTTCGACGAGGTAGATGCAGGCATCGGAGGCAAGACTGCACAAAACGTGGCGGCAAAACTGAAGGAGATATCCAAAAACCGTCAGGTCTTGTGTATCACGCATCTGCCGCAGATAGCGTCTCTGGCAGACAAGCACTTTCTTATAGAGAAGGCAGACAAAAAAGGCAGGGTTTGTGTTATGGTAAAAGAACTTGAAGGGAAAGACAGACAGGAAGAAATAGCAAGAATGCTCAGCGGAAAAGTAACCGAGACATCCCTGAAACACGCACAGGAAATTCTCACAAGGAGCGTATGAAAGGCAAAATACTTATAGACAGTCAGACATGTAAAGGATGCAAATACTGTGTGCTGGCATGCCCGAAAGGTGTAATAACTATAGAGGAAAAACTCAACACAAACGGTTTCTTTCCTGCAGCAGCCGTGCACATGAACGAATGCACAGGCTGTGCCATGTGCGCAGAGGTATGTCCTGAGATAGCTATCGAGGTGTGGAAAGGCAAATAGCCATACCTGGAGGGAGGAAAGGGTCTATGACCCCTTAAAGCATATACTCTGCGAGGTTTATTCTGTATTTATTAGGGTCCATCGTCTTCATAATAGTTCTTGTGTACTTTCCATCTTTCTTTTCCGCAAGGTCAACGATATAGCCTGGCACTCTTCTGCCCTCGCTGTCCATAATCACCATAACTCTTGGTCTGTCCGGCAGCATGGCGTTACTGCTGTAGACAAGACCGAGTTCTTTTGTATTAAGCATTACCAGGGTTCCAACCGGGAAAACTCCCACCATGTTTATGAAAAACTTAAGAAGCAGGGGGTCAAGCTGTGCCCCTGCCCTTTCCATCATAATGCTTAACGCCCTGTCAGGCGGCAGTGGATTCCTTGAATACACCCTTGCCGAGGTCATGCTGTCATACTGGTCTGCAATGCTTACAATTCTTGAATACAGGTCAAGTTCTGACAACTGCATCGTTTTTGGATATCCTGTGGGGTCATGACGAATATGATGTTCAAAGGCAACAATAGCAGCCCTTACAGAAACCACATCGAATCCCTTCATTTTGAGTATCGATCTGACGCCCCAGAGCGGATGCTGCTTCATAATCCTCCATTCTTCATCTGTAAAAGCCGTTGGCTTATTCAACACATCAATCGGCACCTCGGTCTTTCCTATATCATGGAAAAGTGCTACAAGACCGAGTTCCAGAAGCGACTTTTTGGGAAGTCCAAGCCTCTGCCCAAGAGCAATCGCCAGAACACTGACATTCACAGAATGATGATATGTATATTCGTCATAGTCCTTGATAGCTGTCATGCCTACCAGCAGCTCTTCCTGATCAAGTATAAGGTCAACCATGGACTCAACAACCCGTTTCGCCCTCTTAACGTTAATCTTCTCACCTGCCTTTACCTTACTCATCACGCCCTTGGTGAAAGAAACAGCATTGAAATAAGTCCTTCTGACAACCTTCCGGATATCCTGGTCCCCGGCCTCATCTTTTATCTTTCTTAGCACTCCGACAGACAGGCTTTCCACATCTTCAATGCCTTCAGAGAGCGTCTCAAACGGAGTGTCTGAAAAAGAAGACGCAATAAACGCTTTTAAAAATATTCTCATGTCCTCGGCGGTTATTGCGCCTTTGAAGGTAATGCTTCCAAGCTTGTGCTTTTTGAACTCCCTCATAAGGGTGTCGAAACTCAGCAGGTATTCCATTGAGAATTTTATTCGTGTCTCATTTATATAGAAATACTCCCCTACGAGTTCGAGCGTTATAGAACCTTCCCGTGCAATAAGCGGGTTTATCATTGCGACAAACTTATCCACTGAGTTAACAACTGCAATATTTGAAGGGTCATGTATCTGGGAAGTCCTGACAATGGCTGCAAGCAGATTGACTATATCCTTGGCAACTTTTGAAAGTTCAGGCTGTTCGTTACTGACCATGTTGTTCTATCCTCCTGATAGCCGAGGATGCATACTCGCTGAGAAGTTTATTACTCGACTCCTTTAATTTTTCCAGTACCGGCAACGAATCCTTGCTGCCCATGAGTCCAAGGCTATATGCAGCACACGCCTTAAGTTCATTGTGTTTGCTTCTTCTGAACAAAGACTTGCTCTTCAGTATCTTCATAAGAAAATCAAAAACATCGGTATCCTTCCAGCGAGAAAGCACTTCAAAATATTCTTTCTTCTCGCTGAATTCTACACTCAGGAATTGTCTGTCTGATATTTTTCCGAGCACTGCACTCTTGGCATAAAGAGTTCCGATACTGCCGAGTGCTCTTACAGCAGCAGTCCTGACGGACCTTTCAGGGTCATCAAGGTAATCCTTTATTATCTGTGCAGAGCTATCTCCGCCAAACTCCCCAAGGGCCCTTAAAACCTCTTTCCTGACCCTTATGTCACTGTGCTTTGCCATCTTTACCAAATAATCAATGGCACGCCTGTCCCCGATCTTTCTGAACACATAGATGACATTTCTTACAACATACCACCTTTCATCCCTAAGCCCTTTTGCCAGTGCAGTCAAATCCTTGCTGCCAAGAAATGCAAGGGCATTGATGATATTCTTTCTCCCACCGATAGTCTTTAGATCGCCCAGCAAGGAAATAAGATGTGGAATCGCGCTTTTGTCTACAAAACTTATATACTTGTCGAATACAGCCTCATTCACTCCGAATTCTGAGTCAAGTAACTCTCCCATAACCTTCAAAACCTCCGAGGAACTTGCATACGAAAAGATACGGTTCAACTCCCGCTTCTGCTCAACAGACAAGGCGGCTGCCTCAACGAACTCTTTTGTCCGTTTTAAAACACCGACTGCGCCTTCAAGTTCCCCGTGTCTCACATAGTAGCCGATGGCATTGCGCAGAATCTGGGAAATATCTCCATACTCTTCAAGAGACTCAGCCCGCCTGAGCATCTCAAAAAGTATATCTATCATCTTTTGTCTCTTGTCACTTGAATCGGCTTCAATGTCCTTAAGGAGAGCCTTCAAATCACTGTCAGTAAGAGACATCAGATTAACTTCTTTTACATCTTCTGCTTTCAATGCATCCTCGTAAGCCTTTGCCAAGTCGCCTTCAGAGGCAGATTTTTCCTTTACCTGCTCTACTGCAGCTTCTTCATATCCCTCGTCCTCTATAAGAACAGTGTCATCCGCCCTATACTTGATATGCTGAAAATCTTTATCCCAGAGAAGAGTAACAACATCATCCTCAACATCTTCTTTCTCGAAATCAAATGCAAGTATTTCGAGAAATTCCTGAAGCTCTTCTTCGGTAAGCCCTCTTTTAAATGTCAGTTCCCTGAGACCGTCCTTGAAGAAAAACAGTGCAAGGTTTTCATCCTTACCTGCGCCCTGAAACACCGGATCACTGCCGAGGAATATTTCGTTTCTCGTTATCCTGAGCTTGAGCTCATCCTGAAATTCAAAAAACTCCTCTATCTTTTTATACGTATCTTCGACTATTTTTATATATATGGGATTACTGGAAGGATACAACCTGAGATTTTTCTTTGCTTTCAGAAATGCCTGTATTACTTCCTTTGCAAACTTTACCTCGTCAAGAACTACCATTTTTTAAAATAACACCCGACATAAAGGTTGTCAAATGAAGACTGCAGTACATTTACGGCGAGCATCCGCTTTCTCAAAAGATCAGGATTCTTCTTTCTCGCGCAAAGTTCCTAATTATCATAGCTGCAGAATGCAGTCTCTGAAGCCTCATATTTCTCATCCGTATTGCCTGCACATCGGAATAGGGGAATTTCTCGCCCCTTATCTCAGATTGCACCTTCACTACCTCCTGATACAGTGCCTTCAGCGCCTCTGCATCAAGCGGTTTGAGGAATATAGGGTTGACTGTGACATAACCCTCGGCTATATCATAAGCAACGGATTTAATGCTCTTGCCTCTTATCATCCTCTGACTTCCTCTTTACAAATAATTTTGACACAAGAAGACCACCCTCGTAAAGAAATATTATCGGAACAGCCATCAGTGTCTGGTTAAAGGCATCAGGCGTAGGCGTGAGAATGGCAGCAGTAACGAATGCAAGCAGTACGGCATACTTTCTGTTCCTCGCAAGTGTCTGGTATGAGACAATCCCCGTGCGCGTAAGAAACACGATTATCACCGGGAGTTCAAACACCGCACCGAATGCCAGTATAAATTTAAGACAGAAATCAATATATCTCTCAATGGAAATCATGGGGGTTAAAGATGCTGTCTTATAACTCAGAAGGAACTTCATTGCAAACGGAAGCACAATAACAAAACAGAAAACCGTGCCGAAGAAGAACAGACCTGTAGCAATAATGATAAACGGTATTGCATATTTTTTCTCCCTTTGCAAAAGCCCCGGTGAGATAAACTTCCAGACTTGATGAAAAATTACAGGCAATGCCAGAATCAGCCCTGTAATCAGTGAAATCTTCAGATGCACCCAGAACGCCTCGGCAGGCGCAAGAAAGACAAGGGAAGTAACAGCTCCCTCCCTCGGCACAAGCGATATAAACGGATACGCCGGCTTGAACGAAATACCTGAACGCATCGGAAGGGTAAGAAGCTTGAAAATGTTTTCAGAGAAATTAAAGCAAATCAGGAAGCCTACAAGAAGCGCAATTACGGAAACTACTATCCTTTTTCTCAATTCAGCGAGGTGCTCTGTAAACGGCATTTTTTCTTCTGCCATTTACTGTTTCGCCTCGCTTTCCTGTTTTTTGTCTTCCTGGGTGTCTTCGGGCTTTTCCGGTCCTGTCAGGGGCTCATGTACATCATAAATTTCCTTGTTGACTTCAGACTTTATGTCCAGCATTGCTCTTTTCAGCTCGCCGACACCCTTTCCTATTGTTCTTGCAAGCTCAGGCAGTCTTTTGGGCCCGAACACAAGCAGGGCAACTATGAATATAACAATAAGTTCCTGAAAGCCAAGGTCGAACACTACATGTCCTCTTCATATACTTTTTCGATGGGTTTTTCTTCTCGAGGAAAGTGCAATGTTATCGAAACCATAAGCCTGTATTCCGGAGCCCCGTCATCTATGTCAAACCCGACTCCTATAGTTGTAAACACTCCTTCTCCTGTAAGAAACCTGTAGCCTAACCTCGCCTCAAGCTGGTCTATGTCGTCTGAAAAGTGACTTTTCTCTCCATAAACCTCGCCGAGTATTCTGAAGTCATGGGCGGCTGAGAAATCTATTCCTCCGGAAAACCTCACCTCGTCTTCAAGCGAAGAATTACCAGGTATGCTGTAAAAGAGATTGGCATGACCATAGACAGGTCCCACCCGCTTGCTTACTGCAATGCCTGCCCCTATTGAGCCGTCTGTGCTGAGTTCGTCAGTCCCTGAAGAAAGAGCAACTGTAACAATATACGCAATCGACGGACCATATCTGCCTTCGTCAAAAAACCTGTGCTTTATGCCAAAGGTTATGTCCTCAAGCCCGGTCTCGGAATTGTCAACATAAGGAACACTTATCCCTAATTCAACATTATCCGTAATGCCATAAGCAAGATGCGTGGAAAATCTGGAGAAATCAGGCTCTCCAGCCCTTTCGACAGAAAAAGCGACTGCCGCCTTCCCCTTCTCAGGAGAATTCGCACTCATCGTTGAAAAGACGCCATAAGGCGCAGGCGGCTGAAGTCCGCTCAAGTCAAGCCCATAACAATATCCGGTCAGGAGTATGACCGAAAAAAAGGGAAAAATCAGAAAGAAGACGCATTTTTTCATCGCTAAAACATACCAGAAAAAATCATAGACTGTCAATCGAGGGACACAGTCCCTTGCTCCTCATTTACAAGTGTTTCAAGTGCATTCTTGACATCTTCGAACACATTTCCCTTTAAAGAAAGCTCAAACCCGTTGCGCTGAAACCTGACCCTGTTATTAAACACCTTGAGAACCCTCTCAGGCGCAAGGCGGGCATCCTCTGCAAAGACAAATCTCACCTTTCCGTCGGACTGACTGATGTCGGTAATCAGGAGCTTTTCCGCAAGCAGTCTCAGCATCATTATACCGAGGAGATTTCTGAACTCCTGAGGCGGAGAGCCGAAGCGGTCTGCCATCTCAGCTTCTATGTCCTCAAGCTCTTCAATGGTCTTTGCATAAGCGATTGACCTGTAAACACCGAGTCTCAGTGCCATATCAGTTATGTAGTCTTCGGGTATAAATGCATTAAGCCTTATATTTATCGTAGGACGCACTTTTTCCCTTACTTCGATGCCCTTGAGTTCAGCCACTGCCCTCTCGAGCATTTCTATATACATATCGAATCCAACTGCGTGTATGTGTCCTGACTGTTCTGCTCCGAGCAGATTGCCTGCGCCTCTTATCTCGAGGTCTTTCATCGCAAGCCTGAAGCCTGCGCCCATATAACTTAATTCCTGTATAGCCTGAAGCCTCTTCCTTGCCTCCTCTGTGATGACATGCTCCCCGGGTATCAGATAATAGGCAAATGCCCTGACATTGCTCCTTCCGACCCTGCCTTTAAGCTGATAAAGGTCTGCAAGCCCCATCCTGTCAGCCATGTTTATGATTATGGTATTGGCAGTCGGTATATCAAGCCCTGAACCTATTATTGCAGTGCAGACCAGCACATCCACCTGCATGTCCAGAAAAGCCATCATTATCTTTTCAAGCTGTCCTTCACGCATCTGCCCATGAGCAACAGCCACCCTTGCATAAGGGACAATCCTCCTGATAAATCTTTCGACCTTGTCTATGTCCTGTATCCTGTTGTGCACGAAAAAGACCTGCCCTCCCCTTGTAATCTCTCTGTCTATTGCCTCTTTTATAACGGTCTCGTTAAATACAGACACTATGCTCTTTACTGCGAGCCTTTCTTCAGGAGGGGTCTCTATCACGCTCATAGCCCTTATGCCTGAGAGAGCCATCTGGAGTGTTCTTGGTATAGGGGTTGCAGAAAGCGTAAGGACATCAATGCCTTTTTTAAGCTCCTTGATGCGCTCTTTCTGCCGGACTCCGAAACGGTGCTCCTCATCTATGATGAAAAGCCCTAGGTTTCTAAAAGACACATTGTTTCTTAAAAGTGCATGCGTTGCTATGACTATGTCTATCCTGCCTTTTTCTATATTTTTTATGGTCTCAATCTGTGCCCTTTTTGGTTTAAACCTGCTCAGGTAGTCTATTGTCACTGGAAATGCAGAAAACCTCTTCTTGAATATCCTGTAGTGCTGTTCGCAAAGCAGTGTTGTGGGCACAAGCACTGCTACCTGTTTTCCGTCGTAAACAGCTTTAAACGCTGCTCTCATGGCGACTTCTGTCTTTCCATAGCCGACATCACCGCAGAGCAGCCTGTCCATCGGGCGGGAGGACTCCATATCCCTTTTAATCTCCTCGATGGTCTTTATCTGGTCAGGTGTTTCTTCATAGGGGAAAAACCTGTCGAACTCCCTGTGAAGCTCAGTGTCCCTGCTGAAGGAGAAACCCTTTGAGACCTCTCTTTCGGCATACAGCCTGAGGAGCTTTCCTGCCATCTCTTTCAGGCGTTTCCTTATCCTCTCTTTTGTCCTCTGCCAGCCCTTACCGCCGAGCCTGTCAAGTCTCGGCACAATCCCTTCTTCAGCACGGTATTTCTGAACCTTGTCCACTGCATAAAGAGGCAGATAGAGCTTGTCGCCCCCGGCGTACTCTATTGTCATTAAGTCGCACTCATAGCCTTCTATGCTCTGCCTTACCAGCCCTTTAAACCTTCCGATGCCGTAATCCCGGTGGACTATATAGTCTCCTTCTGTTAAATCCTCAATCGTCTTGACAAGCCTTGAGACTTTTGATTTTTTTATCGCCCTGTATGCTGGTCTTCCGCCGAATATCTCGTTTTCAGTAAGTATCACCAAACCGGGTATGAACAGTCCTGCTGACAGTTCTCCAACGGATATCGAGACCCTGCCTTCATAATCCATGAGCTCTTCAAGCCCCACGACAGGGGAAATAACGCCTCCGTCCTTGAAGACTTCTTTAAGCCTCTCAGCCTGCCCGTCTGATGAGGAGATTACTATCACCCTGTTTTCCCTGCTCAGTTCCTTAACAGCCCTGGCAAGTTCGTCTATGTCCTTTCTTTCATCAGGAAGGATGCCGTATCCCCTGAAAGAGACAAGCCCTGCGTCAATACCTTCGCCCCTGACGGCAAACCTCGAAAGCACCACTGCATCCTCAGGAATCTCCTGCACGGATTCAGAATAAAACCGCTTCATGCCCTGTGTAAGCTCATAGAATATCTTGCCGTCGTCAGGCTCTTTTGCAGGCATAATACTGAAAGCGTCAACCCCGGATACTGACCTCTGGGTCTCGACATCAAAGACCCTGATGCTGTCTATCACATCTCCGAAGAACTCTACCCTGAAAGGACGCTCCTCTGTAGAAGGAAACACATCTAAAATCCATCCCCGCATACTATACTGACCATTTTCCGTAACCAAAGGCACAGAGCTGTAACCAAGGGCTTCAAGCTTCTCCTTTACAGCATCCCGCTCAATCTCTGTGGACACACTGAGGCGAAGAATATCTTTTTTTAAGACATCCGGAAGCCACACGGTTTGCATCAGGGCATTTTTTGATGTAACAACAGACTGTGCGGTCTTTTCGCAAAAAAGCCTGTATATGGCTTCCGCCCTTTTGCCTGTAACGTCTGCTCCGTCAGACAAGGGCAGAAAGCATACGGATGAAACATCCGAATGAAAGACCTTTTTGTAAAACTGAATGTCCTGCCAGATTTTAAGGGCAGACTCCTCTGTCTCATCCACCATGACAAACGGCTCTTCAATAAGCGAAAGGAAAAGCGAAATGGACGAGCCGGTAAGGTTGTAAACCCTTAAAGGGCAGGGGAAAAGACGGGATGAAAAACTCTTGACAAGCTCAGAAAAGTTCATAGTCTAAAGACAGCCGGCAAGAAACTGTAAATTCCCTGAAGGCATTAAATTGATTATATCACATTCAGTGCAGTCGTTGATAAGAGGTGTGTTTGTAATGTTTTTTATGGGGCTATGCCCCAAACCCTTGTTACTTTTTTGCTTGTCCAAAAAAGCAACCAAAAAAAGGACACCCCGGAAAGTTTCCAGGCGGCTGAACTCCAACTACTGAACTGTTTTATTTTGCTCCTTGAAATCCTGAACCTTATAACCCATTCGAAAATTTCAGGTGAATGAGGGATGCTGGAGGGTTAAAAATTAATTCGTGTTTGAGACCCGAAGGGTCGAGTTTGAATTAATTTACCGGAAGCATCCCGAATGAACCGCCCGGAAATTTTCGAGGGCGCCCTTTTTGCGCTACTTTTTGGGCGAGCAAAAAGTAGCAAAGAGGGCACCTGAAATTTCCAATGTGGTTTAAACGGATGAAAAATGGTCTGTGCCCCTTTTATGCTATCATTTATTCTTATGGAGAAGCGTCTTCAGAAAATCCTTGCAGAAATGGGCATTGCCTCAAGGAGGAAAGCCGAAGAGCTTATCCTTGAAGGCAGGGTCACTGTAAACGGCAAGCCAGCAGTCCTCGGCATGAAGGCAGACCCTTCAAGAGACCACATAAAACTTGACGGCAAGCTCCTTACAAAACCCGAACCCAAGGTCTACCTGATGTTTAACAAGCCAAGGTCAGTAGTCACCACACTTTATGACCCTGAAGGAAGACCCACGGTAAAGGACTACCTCAAGGGCGTAAAATACAGGGTCTATCCTGTAGGAAGACTTGACTTCGACTCAGAAGGACTGCTCCTTCTAACGAACGACGGAGAGTTCGCCCATCAGGTGCTTCACCCCTCAAAAAAGATACCTAAAACATATCTTGTAAAGGTAAAAGGCATACTCGAAGACAAAGAAATCAAAAAACTCGAAAGAGGCATAAAACTCGAAGACGGGATAACAGCACCAGCAAAAATCAAAAAAGTCAGGAAGGCTCAGAACAACTCATGGCTTGAGATAACCATTCACGAAGGCAAAAAACGGCAGATAAGAAGAATGTTAGAAAGAGTAGGACACCCTGTAATCAGGCTCAAAAGAATAAGGATAAACGGGCTTGAACTCGGTGACCTTAAACCCGGGGAGTTCAGGTATCTTTCATCTGACGAGGTAAAAAAGCTAAAATATACAATTTGATGACAGTAGAAAGATACAGGAGGCGTTATGATTCGTGATATAGGGTGCGGCGAGGTAAAAGAACAGGACATAGGAAAAGAGCTTACTCTTTCAGGATGGGTCTTCAGAAGGCGTGACCACGGCGGACTTATATTCATAGACCTGCGGGACAGAAGCGGAATACTTCAGGTGGTCTTCAGCCCTGAGGTCTCAGCCGAGGCGCATAACCTCGCACACGAAATACGCTCAGAATACGTCATAACAGTCTCAGGAGAAATCAGAAAAAGACCCGAAGGTACAGAAAACCCTGAAATACCTACCGGCAATATCGAACTTTACGCCAAAACCCTTAAGGTGCTGAATGAGTCTGCCACCCTTCCGTTCGCCCTTGAAGAGGCAGCAGAAGCCTCTGAAGCCCTGAGACTTAAATACAGATACCTTGACCTCAGAAGACCTGAATTGCAGAAAAACCTGATTGCAAGACACAAGGCAACCAAGACAATCAGAGACTATCTGGATGAACTCGGCTTCCTTGAGATAGAAACCCCAGTGCTTACCAAAAGCACACCTGAAGGCGCAAGAGACTACCTTGTTCCAAGCAGGCTTAATCCTGGGCACTTCTATGCCCTGCCCCAGTCGCCCCAGTTATTTAAACAGATACTCATGATTTCCGGGTTTGAAAAGTATTTCCAGATTGTCAAGTGCTTCAGAGACGAAGACCTCAGGGCAGACAGACAGCCTGAGTTCACACAGGTGGACATCGAAATGTCCTTTGTTGAAAGAGAAGACATCTTCACAGTCATCGAAGGCATGATGAAAAGGCTGTTCAAAACCGTGCTTGACATGGAACTGCAAACCCCTTTCCCACGCCTGAGCTTTAAGGAATCCATGGAAAGATTCGGAAACGACAAGCCTGATACAAGATTCGGCATCGAACTCAAAGAAATGGCAGACCTTGCTGAAAAAGGCTCATTCAAGGTCTTTCTTGACGCCCTTCAGTCAGGCGGAAGAGTCAAAGCCATCAACGGAAAAGGCATGGCAGGGCTTTCAAGGAAAGAAATAGACATGCTTACCGAGGAAGCAAAAGCATTCGGGGCAAAGGGGCTTGCATGGATAAAGGTTAAAAACGGGTTTGAATCCCCAATAGCCAAGTTCTTCCCTGAAGAAATCCTGAAAGAGATGGCAAAACGGCTTGAGGCAGAGGAAGGAGACCTGATGCTCTTTGTCGCTGACAAGGAGAGCATAGTCCACGACGTATTAAGCAGAATGAGGCTTGAACTCGGTAAAAGACTGAATCTCATCAAGCCCGGGTTTAACTTCCTCTGGATAACCGATTATCCGCTTCTTGAATGGGATGAGACAGAAGGAAGGTTTACAGCCATGCACCATCCTTTTACATCACCTACAGACGACGACATCGAGAGAATGCTCAGCGGAGACTTTGAACCCGCCTCTCTTAAAGCAAAGGCATACGACATAGTGCTTAACGGCTACGAGATAGGCGGCGGAAGTATAAGAATACACAGGACTGACGTCCAGAGAAAAATGTTTGACGTTCTGGGGATATCAGAGGAAGAGGCAAAAACAAAGTTTGGCTTTCTGCTTGATGCCCTGCGCTACGGCGCTCCCCCGCACGGAGGCATCGCGCTCGGACTGGACAGACTCATAATGCTCATGGTCGGGGCACAGTCAATAAGGGATGTAATAGCGTTTCCAAAGACACAGAAGGCTTTCTGCCTCATGAGCAATGCCCCGTCCGAAGTGGACGAAAAACAGCTCAAAGAACTGCATATAAAAACAGATGTTGTGATAAAAGGGCAATAACCCCTTGACAATTGGCTATCTCCTTAATATAATTAAGAAAATTCAGGGGAGACTATGACAAAAGCAGATCTTGTAGAGATTATTTTTGAAAAGGTAGGCCTTTCAAAGAAAGAGGCTCAGGATATAATCGAGATAATATTCGACACTATAAAACAAGCCTTTCAGGAGGGGGAGTCCGTCAAGATTTCCGGCTTCGGCACATTTAATGTCAGAAAGAAAGCCGCAAGAAGAGGCAGAAATCCTCAGACAGGGGAGGAACTAGAGATAACCCCCCGCAGAGTGCTAACCTTTAAGGCAAGTAACCAGCTAAAGGCAGCCTTAGAGAAGTAACATGCAGAAAGCACATGCCAAAAACCTTAAGGCTAACAAAGCCTTTCCTGATAAACTCTTTTACAAGATAGGTGAGGTCAGTAAGATTGCTGATGTCGAGCCATACGTGCTGAGATACTGGGAAAGCGAGTTCCCTTTTCTTAAGCCGAGAAAGAGTAAGTCAGGACAGAGAATTTACGTAAAGAAAGACCTTGAACTTATCTTTCAGATAAAAAAGCTTCTTTACGAAGACAGATACACTATTGAAGGCGTAAGGAAGAAACTCGGCGACAGCAGCGTTAATAAAAGGCATTCAGCCAGGGAGTCCCTCTCAGCAAGCAACGCTGTTGAACACGTCAAACAGAGACTCAGGGAAATCCTCAACCAACTTAAATAATCGGGGCGTGGCGCAGCCTGGTAGCGCACTCGCTTGGGGTGCGAGCGGTCGGCAGTTCAAATCTGCTCGCCCCGACCATTAAAATCTCCTCCACATACATACACACACTACCCTTATAGCCCCTTATATCATCCCACCCTTAACTACTAAGGGTTGTATTTACAAGCTGCTTATGTTTATAATGAAGCAGAATATGCCTAGGTTGATTGCAACTATAATTAGCATTATCGTTATAATCCTTCCTACTTCTGTCTTAGCAGGGTCTTACAACAAAACCTACGGAAACGCTACAGTTTTAGAAGTAGTATCTGTTTATGATGGAGACACTTTCAAAGCCAATATTCAAGGCTTTCCTGCTATTATTGGAGAAAAAATCAGCATAAGAATATACGGAATAGATGCGCCAGAACTTAAAAATAAAGATTCCCGAATAAGAGAATTAGCTCAAAAAGCCAAACAGTTTACAGCAGAGAGACTCAGGAAAGGCACAGTTATTACCCTTAAGAATATAAGACGGGGTAAATACTTCAGGATAGTAGCAGAGGTTTATATAGACGGAGTCAACCTTGGAGAGGAACTGATAAAGGCAGGCTTAGCACTACCATATTACGGCGGAAAAAAACCTGTGTGGAAAGACTACACTTTTTCAAATTCTGCACAAAGCCTTCCGAGGTAAGGAATGAGCTGTTCCTTAGGCATGTCGGGCTTCTCATCCAGTGTTGCAGCAACGAGCTTCATAAACCCTATATCTATTTTCTTGCCTTCCAGCAAAAAGGACAGGACTTTTTTCTTCTTAAGGTCTTCCTTGCTGTAGAATGTCTTTGCCTTTTTCTCGAACAGTTGTGAAGCTTCTGCCAGAAAGTCTTTTGTCTTCTTTGCTTCACATATGGCTACAAAATCGTGTATGTTGAACGTCCCCACAAACCCTTTGTATTTATCAGCAGTAATCTTAAGCACGGCAGCAGCCCACTGGATTATCTCTGCATGCCTGTCAGTGCCATACTTGATAAGATAAGGGTGTATGTTCGCAATCCTTATGTAAGAAACAGCATACCTGCCGAGTTTTGGAAATACCTTACTCGTCTTCTCTATAATGGCTGTTCTGTCAGGAAGGCCTGTAAGAAAATCAGGCCAGAGATAAGGATTGTCCTGTTTCTTGCGTAATTCACTTATATAACGTTTTGCTTCTCTGAGTCCCATTTAATAATAATAGATAGCAATACTAACACCGCTGTGTCAACTTGAAATTCTAATTATAAAGCAATTTAAATACAGATTCTATAAGTATTTTCAGGCAGATTGAAAATGTATTTCAGGGGGCTAAAGCCCCCTGAAAAGACAATTAAAGAGTCGCCTTTGTAAGGTCTGCCTTCATCTTTTTCTTCAATGCAGCCTGTGCTGCTGCAAGTCTTGCTATGGGGACCCTGTAAGGCGAACAGCTTACATAATTGAGTCCTATATTATGGCAGAACTCTATGGATTTAGGGTCACCGCCGTGCTCACCGCAGATACCCATCTTCAGGTCTTTCTTAACCTTCCTGCCTTTTTCAACAGCAATCTTCATAAGAGCGCCTGTTCCGCCGATATCAAGGGTTATGAACGGGTCGTCTTCGAGTATCCCTTTTTCAACATAGTAAGGGAGGAACCTTCCTGCATCGTCTCTTGAAAGACCGAAGGTGGTCTGCGTAAGGTCGTTTGTTCCAAAGGAGTAGAAGTCTGCCTGTGTTGCAATCTCGTCGGCTGTTATTGCTGCGCGAGGAAGCTCTATCATCGTGCCTACTGTATATGGAACTTTCGTGTTGTATTGTTTCTGCACTTCATCAGCAGTCCTTACGACGAGCTCACGCAGCTCTTTAAGTTCATTAACGTGTCCGACAAGCGGAATCATTATCTCAGGTATTACCTTGACCTTTTGTTTCTTAAGCTCGCATGCCGCCTCCATTATGGCACGAACCTGCATCTCGTAAACCTCAGGATAGGTTATACCGAGTCTGCACCCTCTGTGACCGAGCATCGGATTGAACTCATGCAGAGCTTTGTTGCGGGCTTTTAGTTTTTCAAACGGCACATCCATCTCACGGGCAAGGGCTTTGAGCTCCTCGTCTGTGTGGGGCAGGAACTCATGCAGAGGCGGATCAAGAAGTCTGATAGTCACAGGGAATCCCTTCATCGCCTTGAATATTCCTATGAAGTCCTGCTTCTGCATCGGAAGGAGCTTTGCAAGGGCTTTCTTTCTGCCCTCTGTATCATCGGCAAGTATCATTTCCCTTACGGCTTTGATTCTGTCGCCTTCAAAGAACATGTGTTCTGTTCTGCAAAGCCCTATACCTTCTGCTCCAAAGTTTCTTGCCACCTGTGCATCATGAGGGGTGTCTGCATTTGCCCTTACACGGAGTTTTCTGAACTCATCCACCCATTTCATGAACTTGCCAAAGTCACCTGTAAGTTTCGGCCGCATGAGCGGGGCTTCTCCGAGTATTACCTCACCGGTAGTGCCGTTAAGTGTAAGATAATCTCCTTCTTTAACTGTAAGATCGTTTACTGTGAAATACCTCTGTGTCTCATTTATATTGATAGCTCCGCATCCAGCCACACAGCATTTGCCCATGCCTCTTGCCACGACTGCAGCATGGGATGTCATTCCACCTCTTGCAGTCAGTATTCCTTGTGCAGCGTGCATTCCGCCGATGTCCTCAGGGGACGTCTCTGTCCTGACAAGTATTACCTTCTTGCCTTCTTCAGCAGCTTTTTCTGCATCCTCGGCAGTGAAGACCACCTGACCAACTGCTGCACCCGGAGATGCAGGAAGCCCTTTTGCAATAACCTGAATCTTAGCCTTAGGGTCTATCATTGGATGAAGAAGCTGGTCAAGCTGCTGCGGGTCGATTCTCATTATAGCGGTCTTTTTGTCTATGAGCCTTTCCTTCACCATGTCTATTGCTATCTTGAGTGCTGCTGCTGCCGTCCTCTTGCCTACCCTTGTCTGCAACATGTAGAGCTCGCCGTCCTGAACCGTAAACTCGATGTCGAGCATGTCCTTGTAGTGTCTTTCCAGCTTCTTGTATATGGAATTAAGCTCCTTGTATGCCTTTGGAAAACGCTTTTTCATCTCGCTTATGTGCAGGGGTGTTCTTATGCCTGCGACCACATCTTCACCCTGCGCATTTATGAGACACTCGGCAAAGAACTTGTTTTCACCTGTAGACGGGTCTCTTGTAAAGCCCACGCCTGTCCCTGAGTTTTCACCAGTATTTCCAAAGACCATTGCCTGAATATTGCAGGCAGTGCCAAGGTCGTGAGGGATGCCGTGCAGGTCTCTGTATTTTACGGCTCTGTCGCCAAACCACGAACCGAACACCGCATTAATAGCCTTCCTTAACTGCTCAAGCGGGTCTGTTGGGAAGTCTTCGCCAGTCTCTTTCCTGTAGATTCTCTTATATTCCTCCACGAGTTTTTTCAGGTCGTCTGCATCGAGCTCTGTATCCAGTTTTACACCTTTTCTTTCCTTCATTTCTTCGAGCGCCTTCTCGAATTTCTGCCTGTCGATGCCCATAACAATGCTTCCGAACATTGTGATGAACCTTCTCAGGGCATCGTAACCGAAGCGCTCATTGCCTGTTTTTCTTATGAGTGCTTTAAGTGTTGTATCGTTTAAACCGAGGTTAAGCACAGTGTCCATCATTCCGGGCATTGAGAACTTTGCACCTGAACGCACGGACAGAAGAAGCGGATTTTCGGCATCGCCGAATTTCATACCCATGACTTTCTCGATCTTCTTAAGTCCGTCAAGAACCTGCTCCCACATACCCGGCGGATACTTCTTGTTATTCTTAAAATACTCGTTACATGCCTCTGTGGTAATGGTCATGCCTGCAGGAACAGGAATCTTAAGATTTGTCATCTCGGCAAGGCCTGCGCCTTTTCCTCCGAGAAGGTCCTTCATGTCTCCTCTACCGTCGGCTTTACCTCCCCCGAAAAAGTAAACATATTTCTTTTTCCTAGAAGCCGCCTTCTTTTTTGTAGTCTTTTTTGCCATAAAAGCCTCCGAGAATCTAAATTTTTTTAGACTGACAACGATTTTCCAGCCTGATAGAGTAACCCATAGGACAGTAAAATTTCAAATTTTCCTTTCTAATTTCACTATATTTCTTTTTTATAAACAAGACATGTCTTTGCACGGAGTTTTAAGGCAGGGAATAAAATATGGAAATATTTATGCTGGATCAATTGTGTGGCCTGCTCTAATTCCGTTAAAAGAGGTTAACTCTATGATTGACAACGGGGGCAATTAATGTTTATAAATTAAGCGTTGTGTTTTTTGTTATGCATACTCTCCAGAGGAGTATAAAGAGGATATGACTTTGATTGAAAAGATTCAATCCAAGAAAGCCAGCATCGGTATCATTGGACTTGGGTATGTAGGTCTTCCCCTTGTAATAGAGTTCTGCAAAGAGGGATTTAATGTGACAGGGTTTGACATTGACCCTGAGAAGATACAGATGCTTAAGGCAGGAAAGAGTTATCTCAAGCATATTGACGCCTCAAGGATTGTCCAGTGCAGTGCAATGTTTCAGCCAACCACTGACTATTCAAAACTCTCAGACATGGACTGCATAATCATCTGCGTTCCTACACCACTTAACCAATACCGAGAGCCTGACCTGTCCTATGTGTTCAACACGACGAGAACCATTGCAAGGTACCTTCGTAAAGGGCAGTTAATAGTGCTTGAGTCCACTACCTACCCCGGAACAACAGATGAAGATATGAAAGCCATACTCGAAGAGTCAGGGCTTAAAGCAGGGGTTGACTTCTATCTGGCATACTCGCCTGAACGCGAAGACCCTAACAATAAAGATTTTTCCGTACGGAATATTCCAAAGGTTGTAGGCGGCTATACAAAAGACTGTCTGGAGTCAGCAGTAGCACTTTACAGCCAGATTGTCGAGCGCACTGTGCCGGTTTCATCAACAAAGGTTGCAGAGGCAACAAAGCTCCTTGAGAACATATACAGGGCGGTTAACATTGCCCTTGTCAATGAACTCAAGATACTGTTTGACAAAATGGGAATTGATACCTTCGAGGTTATAGACGCGGCCAAGACAAAGCCTTTTGGTTTTCATGCATTTTATCCTGGACCAGGACTCGGTGGTCACTGTATCCCGATTGACCCCTTCTACCTGACATGGAAGGCAAGGGAGTACGACTTCCACACAAAGTTTATCGAGCTTGCAGGTGAGATAAATACATCTATGCCTTACTATGTAGTACAAAAGACCATCGAGGCACTTAATGAGAAAGACAAAAGTATAAACAGGGCAAAGATACTCATCCTTGGGCTTGCCTATAAAAAAGGAGTGAACGACACTCGTGAGTCACCCTCCCTTAAGATTATGGAGCTTCTGAACCATAGAGGTGCTGAAGTCGATTACAACGACCCTTATATTCCAAAGCCTCCGAAGATGCGTAAATACAAACTGGATAAAACCTCAGTGCCTCTGACTTCAGAGACCCTTGGGAAATACGATTGTGTTGTGATTGTCACAGACCATCCTGATTACGACCCGGAGTTTATACTCGAAAACTCCAAACTGGTAATTGACACAAGAAATTTTATAAAGGCCCCACACACTGATAAGGTGAAAAAGGCGTAATCGACTTTTTGCAGAGGCCAATAAAAAAGGCAGTGTAAAAAACACTGCCTTTTTTATGCTTAAGTTAAACTCTGTTATTTCCCTCGTCTGTAAAGAGCCAGTCCCAGAAGTCCTGAACCAAGCAGAAGCAGGGTTGCAGGCTCAGGAATAGGAGCAGTGTCATGTTTGGCTCCGCCAGAGGAATTTACTATCCAGCTTCCTGCAAATGTGGAAGACTCAGCAGTTAAAACATTACCGCCTTTGTAATTCCACACAGCATAGTCAGGCTCCAGCGCTGCCCCTATGCCTGTCACGAAGTCGAAAGTAAAATCAAAAAGATCTGTAGAGGTAGTATCCAGCCAGCCGAAGTTTGTTACCTCACCAGCCACCAGGAGTCCCGAGTACTCATACGAACCGTCACCGTCCACATCAATGTCACCATATATTTCCAGGTCGTTGCCACCTACTCCACCAGCGAAGTTACCTGCACTGTCCACATAGAAGCTTACACTGTACGTACCATTTTCAATGGTAGCAAAGGTGCTACCGTCGAAGGTAATCTGAAGTGCCGTTGCAGTCGAGCTGAACAGACCTGTAGTTGCATCATAGGTGTAGCTTCCAGTATTGTCAGAGAGAATGTCCGGATACTGCATGTAGCTTCCAACCCCGATCAATGCAGCACTAGCACCACCTGCTACCAGAAGCACACCCAGCACCGCAAGCAGTAAAATCCTTGAAAGTCTCACCGTTTTCACCTCCTTCCCTGAAATATTCGTTCTTAAAAATTCTCTTTTCATCTATTCCCTCCTTGTAAACGATTCCGTGCAAATGTCTTTGCTCATCATTTATGCAACTGGCATGCCAGTTTTCAAGTGGTTGATTTTAAAGGATATTTTTCAGGACAGCATCTGAATCAGAGCTGTTCTGTAAACTATATCGACAAGGAGTTGTATGGAAAACCTTACACTCTGAAGAAAACCCTTCGGCAGTCAGCCATACCTGCAATGCATCTTTCTGCCCGGGGAAAGGACCTTTCCTCCTGCACCAAACCGCATAAATAAAGGGATTGACTCACTATCAGATTATTTGCCGCAGGTTCTGCCCCCTGCTTTTATGAAAAATTCATCCTCTTTTAATTGAGATTTCTCATCGAAAGAGTGTTGAAAAAGTTTACACTGCAAACACCTCATCAAAAAAAACGCAACAAAAATAATAACTTTTACAGCTGGCATTAATGTTGCTTTTCTGTTTTGGGCTGGGAAAAAGGAGGAGTCATGAAAAAGGCGATATTAGGCACAGTGGTTTTGTCTATGTTTCTTCTTGTTCTTACTCTGCATGTTGCTTACGCCGTCCCCACACTGCAGTTATATATTGAAGGTGCAGAATACGATGCACTCACAGAGACCTGGGTAATCGACTCCCCTGATTTTATCCTATGGGTTATAGGAGATGTGGAATCATACGGACCTATTGAAACCGTCACCTTATCCGTTGCTTATGACAGTACTGAGACCGGCACTATCAGTCTTACACCTACTGTAGCAACCTCAGGGCTCCTACCTCCTCCTGGTGACACATCAATATCAAACACACCTACTTTCAGAGACAGCGGCAGTGACACTCCTCCCCTGATGGGCAACGGGAGCCCCCTGCCTGCACACGGCATCTATGAGGAAGGAACAAGCTGGGAAACCTATGTATTAGATGACTTTACTCTTACGGATTCTCCAATTGGAGATTACACCACTGGTAAGTGTCCTGACGACCCGTCATGCACATATCCAAGTCTGGGACAGATTAATGCCTATGAGGTCAGCATCAGCGGCTACAGCTGGGTTCATTTCGATGCCTTTAACCATATAGTTGTGAACGAAAACCATAGCAAATACAGGTTTGCCCCGTTCTCGCACGACACAGAAGCAACGCCAACGCCTGAGCCAAAAACATTCCTGTTGCTCGGCTCAGGTCTGGTAATACTGGCATTAGCCACCAGAAGCCTGCTTAAGGGGAAATAGCAAGGCACTTTTCAAGCCTTACTCAACAGTCACACTCTTTGCGAGGTTTCTTGGCTGGTCAACATTACATCCCCTTAGTACAGCAATGTAGTATGCAAGGAGCTGAAGAGGTATGACACTAACTAAGGGCGACAATATAGGATGGGTTGACGGGACATGAATCGCATAGTCCACCTTGTCTTTCAGATATTCATGCTCATCGGTTACAGCTATTACCCTTGCCCCTCTTGCCTTGACCTCTTCTATGTTGGAGAGGGTCTTTCCATAAAGGTCGTCCATGGGAATTACTGCAACAACAGGTAACCCTTCTTCTACAAGAGCAATAGGACCGTGTTTCATTTCTCCAGCAGGGTATCCTTCCGCATGAATGTATGATATCTCTTTAAGCTTCAGTGCGCCTTCAAGTGCAATTGGATAGCTGATGCCTCTTCCGAGATAAAGAAAGTTGTTCGCCTGAGTAAGTGTCTTCGAAAGCTCTTTAATCTCTGAATCCTTTTCCAGCGCCTTCTCCATAAGATATGGCATCTTGAGGAGTTGCGACTTCAAGGTAGTCGCCTCTGCAGTAGTCAGCTTGCCCCTTTTCATTGCAAAGCCGAGTGCAAGCAGGCAGAGGGCTGCCATTTGTGTTGTGAATGATTTTGTAGATGCCACACCTATCTCTGGACCTGCCCTTGTGTAAAGCACTGAGTCTGCCTCTCTGGAAGACGTGCTCCCGACTACGTTGCAGATAGTGAGCGTTCTTGCACCTCTTCTTTTGGCTTCACGTTGTGCGGCAAGGGTGTCCGCAGTCTCACCTGATTGCGTGATAGAGATGAAAAGAGTGTACTCGTTTTCGATTATTGGCCGCTTGTACCTGTACTCTGAGGCTATCTCAACATCTACTGGAATGCGGACAAGGCTTTCTATCATATATCTGCCGATGAGTGCGGCATGATAGGATGTGCCACATGCTACAATCTGCAGTCTTCTAAGCCCTGCAGTAAACCTCAGGGTAATACCAAGTTCATCCAGAAGCCTGCGAGGGTCTTCTATCCATTCCCTTAGGGTGTCCGTTACTACACGTGGCTGTTCGTATATCTCCTTGAGCATGAAATGCTCGTATCCTTCCTTTTCAGCCATGGATGCTGTCCAGTCAACCTCTATAACTTTATGCTCCACGGCTGTAGTGTCTTTAGGATTGAGATATTCAAGCTCAAACCTCTCTGCACTGAGCGTGCATATCTGCCCGTCTTCAAGAAAGATGAACTTTCTTGTGTAAGGAAGGATTGCTGGTATGTCAGAGGCAAAGAAGAACTCATCCTCGCCTAACCCTATCACCAGAGGACTTCCTCTTCTGGCAGCAAAAAGGGTGTACGGGTAGGCTTCGCTCATTGCACCAATAGCAAATGTGCCGCTTAGGTGAGAGGCTGTCTGCCGTATCGCCTCTTTTATAGATAAGCCTGTGTTCAGATACATTGAGACCATCTGCGGTATGATCTCTGTGTCCGTCTCTGAGGTAAACTGATGACCTTTCGACAGAAGATGCGCCTTCAGTTCCCGATAATTCTCAATAATACCATTGTGAACTACAACCNCCCCGCCTGCACTGTGCGGATGGGCGTTTCTTGAGGAAGGTGCCCCATGAGTCGCCCACCGTGTATGCCCAAGCCCTACCCTGACCTCTGGCAAAGGACGCGGAAGAATCCTTTGAAGGTCTTCTATTTTTCCCTTGGTCTTGTATATCTCTATTCCATTGCCGTTGTGATAGGCAATGCCCGCAGAATCATACCCCCTGTATTCAAGCCTCTTTAGACCATCAATAAGCACTGGCAGGGAGTTTCTCTTACCGATATATCCAACTATTCCGCACATGCCCTCACCCCCTGAAAATCTGGAAAAAATTTTGCAAGAATTATTCCAAGTGCACTTTTGAGTTCAAGTCCTTCTCCCTGCCAACTCATTTCTCCTACAGCAATAAAAGGGGTAAAGACCCAAAAACACAATTTTGAGTCAATCCATAAGCTTAATCTTACAATTTTAAGTTGATTTTTTAATGTATTTTTGTAAGAATACACCGTTAAATTTAACCCCATGAAATACTTTGGCTGTGTGGCAATGGGGCTGTAAAAATTTCTAACTGCAGCACAATGGATGTTGTGGGGAGGGGGAGTTGAAGCGTCCCTACAGCTTTAAAACCGACACCAAGCTACGAATAAACTCGTGGGGGGAGAAAATTGCTGGGCTTACCGGAAGGTCTCCTTCAACTGTTCTAGGCAAAAAATACTATGAGGTAATTCCAAGAATATATGTGAACAAGGCAGATGCCTTATCGCTGGCTTTAAAGAAAGGCAAATCACTGACTTTCAAAGAATACCGCTTTAGTTGCCCTATCGGACAGTTCAGGACCAACATAAAAATCAACCCTGTAAAAAGCACAAACGGCCAAGTTAGCGGGGTTAAAGTTGCAATTTCTCCAAATGCAGTCTGCACTGTAGCAAAGAAACTTCAGAGCTCACAGCGGCTCATTGACATCGGCAAAATAGCCTCAACCCTTGCGCATGGAGTCAGAAATCCTCTAAACGCTATAAAAGGCGCTATCATATATCTTGGAGAAAAGTACTCTGATGAACAGACCCTTGTCGAGTTCACAAAGATAGTGCAGGAGGAGATCTCACGACTTGACAACTTCATCTCAAGATTCCTCAGCACATCTGTAGCAGGCACAGGGCTGTCTGAAACAGATGTCAACGCCTTGCTGAAAAAGATTGAAGTATTCACCTCTCTTCAGGCGCATGCCAACAACATAAAGACTTACTACGAGTACAGAAATATCCCACTCGTGATGATAGATTCCTTCCAGCTTGAGCAGGCAATCCTGAATATTATAAACAATGCACTGGAGACCATGCGTGGGGGCGGACGGCTCTCAGTAAAGACGCGGTATAGCAGCCACTCCGGTAGTGACTTCATTATTATTGAGATCTCAGATACAGGCCCGGGCATGGCTGTCAGCAGAACTGACGACTATGCCCTGCCCTCAGAGGAAAAAGGAAAAGGATTTGGCTTGTTTATCACACGTGAAATCCTTCAGTACTTCGGCGGCTATCTGGAGATAAAAAGCAAGAAGGATATTGGAACTACTGTAAAGTTATGTCTTCCAGTAAACAGGCAGAAGAAGGGGGAGTAGACAAAGTGGAGAGCAATGGAAGGATTCTAATCGTAGATGATGAGTCAAATGCCGTTAAGGTGCTGTCTTCGATACTCTCCAAAGATGGATATGACGTCCTTGAATCATGGAATGTCGAAAGAGCTATCAAAATAATCCGTAAAGAGGATGTGGATGTAGTAGTCACTGACCTGAAGATGCCGGGCAAGGACGGGATGCAGCTCTTTGAATATATCTCTGAGAACTACTCTGAAATTCCTGTTATCTTTCTAACAGCCTATGGAACAGTTGAATCTGCAGTGCATACAATTACCAACGGTGCTTTTTATTATTTCATCAAGCCTCTTGACTATCTGAAATTCAAGGCAATACTTGCAAGGGCAGTACAACAGCGGCGTCTAAAGAAAGAACTGCACGCCCTGAAAAAGAGGCTCTCGGAACAGGACAGGCAACCCACTATCATCGGCAATACGCCCGGGATTCTGAAAATATTTGAGACTATCAACGCAGTCAAGGACTCTGTAAGCAGTGTCCTCATCTGCGGGGAAACAGGCACAGGAAAAGAGCTGATAGCAAGGGCACTCCATTATAACAGCAAGCGGAAGGACAAACCTTTTGTTGCAGTCAACTGTGCTTCTATTCCAAGAGAACTGCTTGAATCAGAACTCTTTGGGTACGAAAAAGGCGCGTTTACAGGTGCTGTCTCACGCAGAATAGGAAAGTTCGAGGAAGCAGCAGGCGGCACGGTCTTCCTCGATGAAATCGGAGAGCTTGAGCCTTCGCTGCAGGCAAAGCTCCTCAGGGTACTGCAGGAAAGAAAGCTTGAACGGCTCGGAAGCAACAAGAAAACCAATGTGGAGTTCAGGCTTATATCATCTACAAACCGCAACCTTGAAAAAGAGATTCAGGCAGGCAACTTCAGAGAAGACCTCTTCTACAGAATAAACGTGATCAGCATAAATGTGCCTCCCCTCAGAGACAGGAAGGACGACATTCCACTACTTGTCTCAGAGTTCGTCAATGAATTCTGCGTAAGGGAAAACAAAGTCCTAAGTGTTTCAGATGAAGTGATGAGAATATTTCAGGACTATCACTGGCCCGGCAACATCAGACAACTGAGAAACGTCGTGGAAAGAGCAGTTGTCCTTGCACGGGGAAGCACAATCACAACAAAAGACCTGCCAAGGGAACTCTTGTTCGCAGGGAGACGACAGAAGGCGCAGGACTATGCAGTAACAGTAACCCTAAGAGAGCTGGAAATACAGGCGATACGGAATGCACTTCGAAAATGTAATGGCAATAAGTCACGCGCTGCCAAGATGCTCGGCATATCAAGAAAGACTTTCTACAAGAGACTTAAAGAAGAATTGTTTCCATTGGAAACAAAATTTTTGTAAAAATTGTTCAAACTACAATAACTTATAAAAATTGTTTCCTTTGGATACAAATTCCTGAAACCTTGCAAATCCTAAGATGTTGACTGAATCTGTTTCCGATGGAAACAGATCAGCTTCTTTCTAAGCGGCACACCTAACTGTCCTTACCTTCAGGAATCAGGCATTTTCCTTTTAGGCATTAAACTTGCTTTTGCGTGCTGTCGTGCGAATAGCGGACAAAAAAATACTGATAATTGATGAGGCAGGGTTTTCCCGTGTCTGCTCTGCAATTCTTGAATCCGAGGGACACTGGACAGAAACCCTTATAAGCGTTGACGACCTCGCGTCACGGCTGGAGAATAACGAGTTCGGTCTGATAATAACAAGCTACCCTTATGGTGTTTCCCTTTTTAAAGAGATTAAAAAGAGAAATATCCCGACCATCATACTTTCTGACCATATTGACAGTAACCTGATTAACATGCTCGAAGGCTTTAATAATTCCTACTGCATGTTAAAGCCACTTGATTATCAGAAATTCAGATATACGGTGAGACAGCTGATGAACGGCGAGCTAAGCGTGCAGGAGGGATTCAACATTGTTTAGGACAGCGTTGATAGCACTGACTGTCTTTTTCCTTGTCGCAACAGGCTGTACAAGCAAGACACAGGAGGAACTTCTCAGAGAAGGTCTCAGACTGATGAAAGAGAACAAGCCCAATGGTGCAATCGTGCTCTTCAAGCATGCACTTGAGAAGGACCCAAACTTTTTCGAGGCACGGTTTCAGCTCGCAAAGGCTTATTACTATGTAAATAAATTTGACTCTGCAGAGAAAGAACTACAGAAAGTCGTAAGGCAGAGTCCCTCCTTCAGAGACGCTTACATTGAGCTTGCAAGGGTTTATCTGCAAAAGTCCATGCCTGACGATGCCCTTAACACAGTCGCAAAATTCATTGAGAACACATCAAACAGTGGTGCAGATGCCCTTGAGATAGCAGGTCGTGCCTACGGCATAAGAGGAGATTACTCCACTGCCGAAAAGCTTCTGAAAAAGGCTATTTTGATTAACAACGGCAAGGCAACAACAGGCATTGCACTTGCCAGTGTGTATGCAAGGGCAGGCAAGCTCAAAAAGGCTAAGTCGCAGATTTCAGAGGTACTGAAAAAAGAGCCCTCCAACAGGGTAGCCCTTTATGTCCTTGCCGGACTTCAGATAGATGAGAACAATCTACAGGCAGCCATAAAGACATACGACCGGATTATCAGGAAGTATCCCTCAGATGTTGAAGCCTCACTCAGAAAAGGAATACTCCTTGTGCAAACCGAAAAATACGATGAAGCCATATTAATTGCAGAAGGGCTTATCAAGAACTTTCCAAAAAGCCCTGAGGGCTACAGGCTTAAGGGGATTATTCTTTTTTACATGAAGGACTTTGACTCAGCCATCATCGCCCTGCAGAAATCGCTTTCCATCATGCCTCACACCGGTTCTTATTATTTTCTCGGCCTTTGCCATTATTACAAGAACGAGCTTGAGCAGGCAATGAGCCAGCTCTATAGGGCTCTTGACCTCAACCCTGCACAGGTTCAGCCCAGAGTGCTTATATCTTTGATACTGCTTAGACAGAAGCGGCTGGATGACGCCATAACCGAAATCAAAAGGGCAATAGACATAAACGACGACAATGCCCTTGCCCACAACATCCTCGGCAGTGCCTATATAGCAAAAGGAATGTACGACGAGGGACTGCAGGAACTTAACAGGGCAATCGAGATCGACCCTAAATTCGTGAATGTGCACATCAAGAAAGGGCTTTTCAATCTCAGCAAGGGCAGGCTCAAAGAGGCAGAGGCAGAACTAAAGACAGCCGTAGAGATAGCCCCTGATGTGTTGAACTCAAGAGTAATCCTCGCCTACTACTATATAAAACACAAAAAATACGATAATGCGATAAACCTGCTCAAAGAAGGAATAAAAGGAAATAAAACAGATGCAATACTTTACAACCTCATCGCAGATGTCTTGCTGCGGCAGGATAAATTTACCGATGCCATTGAGTATCTGAAGAAGGCAAAAGAGGCAGACCCGAATTATTATGCCTCTTATTTCAGCCTTGCTGCATTGTATTTCTTGAGGGGAGAAAACGCCACAGGGATTCTCGAACTGAAGGCTGTCGCTGAAAAGTCACCTGATAATTTAAAAGCCCTTCTCAGTCTTGCCTCCATATTCGAGACAGAAGGCAAGGGGAAAGAAGCCCTCAGGTATTACATTCAGGCCAGCAAGACTGAAAAAGTCGAAGGCAGCATTGCACTGGCAAACTATCACTTAAGAAAAAACAAACCGTACAAAGCATTGAAAGTCCTTGACAGGGCTATTGAGAAACATCCATCCAACACTGTCCTTTACGGGCTTAAAGGAAGAATACTTCTGTCGCTGAAAGAGTTCAAGGAAGCACTTAAGGCCTTTAAGAGCCTCGAAAGAATAAATCCAAGACTCAGCCTTGTGTATGTCATAAACACCTATGTGCTGGTGAACGAGCCTGAGAAGGCAATAAAGGTGCTTCGCAAGGAAATAAGGAAAAACCCGGAAAGGCTTGAACTGAAGGCAGAGATTTCATGGCTTTACAACATTATGGGTAAAAAGCAGAAGGCTGTTGAAAACGCCGAACAGATTATAAACACGCATCCTGAATCACCAGTTGGTTATATGGCACTTGCAGCGGTTTACAGGAATGACAATGAACCTGATAAAGCCATCAGGGTGCTTGAGAAGGCATCAGGTCTTAAAAACAAAAACGTAAATCTTTACATGATGCTTGGAAGCCTGTACGCACTGAAGAAGGATTATACTTCAGCCCTTGATACTTACAAAAAGGCAGAGAGAATGAAGTCAGGCTACATTCCTGCAATCTTTCAGCAGGGGGCAGTGCTACACGAAATGGGCAGGAAGAAAGAGGCGATTGCCGAGTATCTAAGGGTTCTTAGGCTTTCGATAAACCATGTCCCTGCGTTGAACAACCTTGCATATCTGTATGCTGAAGAAGAGACAGACCTTACAAAAGCCCTTCAGCTTGCAACAAGAGCATACGTCTTTGCCCCAAGAGACGGCTCTGTTCTGGACACGCTGGGGTTCGTCCTGCTTAAAAGCGGCAAGACTNAAGAAGCNCTCAGGACATTGAAAAAAGCAATAAAGCTTCTGCCAAAGAATCCTACGGTCTATTACCACATCGCCGTTGCATATAAAAAACAGGGGGATAAAGCTCAGGCAATAGACAGCCTGCAAAAGGCACTCGGATTTGGTGACTTCCCTGAAGCAGACAACGCAAGAGCCCTGCTCAGGGAATTGAAAAAAGGATAAAAGGNATGNAAATGAAGACTGCGATAACTGTATTTTTCATAGTTTTGGTTTTAACANCAGCTGCCCATGCAGGAGATTATGTCATCGGTGAGGGTGATGGGCTGCACATCTCGGTCTGGGGAGTAAAAGAATTAAGCATATCCACAAAGGTTCGACCTGACGGAAAGATTACAGTGCCAGCACTGGGCGAGGTGACTGTAACAGGTCTTACCCCCAAAGACCTGAAGATAATACTCACGAAAAAACTTAAAAAGCTCATTAAAAACCCTGTTGTCACTGTAGTGGTTACCGAGATAACCAACAACAAGGTTTATATTTTTGGCTCGGGGGTAAACCCCGGAGTCTATAACCTGAATCGAAGAACCACGCTTCTGGAGCTTCTCTGCCAGATAGGTAACGTCAAAAACGCAGACCTTCGAAGAGCCTATGTGCTTAGAAAAGGAAAAAAGATTAAGGAAAACTTTTACAAACTCTTCGTCAACGGAGACATATCAGAAGACATCACGATCGAACCGAATGATGTTGTTTTCTTCCCTTCACTGACTGATAAAAACGTTTATGTGGTGGGTGCTGTCAATATGCCCAAGTTCATAGAGTACAGAGAAGGCTTGACCGTAATGGAGGCAATTCTTGAGGCAGGAGGTTTTACAAAGTTTGCAAAGCAGAACAGCACAGTCATCTTCAGAAAGGACGGGGATAAAGAGATCTCAATCCCTGTGAGGATAAAAGACCTGATTCAGGACGGTGACCAGAGTCAGAACGTAAGGCTGAAGCCAGGTGACTATGTAGTCGTCAAAGAGGGAATCTTCTAGGGGGAATATTAATGGAGTCAACAGGCTCGGATATCAAAAGGTACTTACATCTTATTAACAAAAGAAAGTATGTATTCATTATCACTGCAATCTCGATTGTAACCATTGCAGTGGCAATCAGTTATCTTCTGCCAAACATGTATGAGGCTAAATGCACGGTGTTCATTGAGAGGAATGTCATCGAGAATCTCATCAAGGACATTGCTGTAACTCCATCCATGGAAGACAGGCTTAAGGTTCTGTCATATGCAATGAAGAGCAGAAACCTTCTTCTTAAGGTAATAAAAGAGCTTGACCTCGATGTAAATCAGAAAAATCAGGCAGAGATAGAAAAAATGATTGAGCATCTGCAGAAGAACACAACGATTGACACAGACAGCAAGAGAAACAAGAGCATGAACCTGTTCGTCGTATCCTACAGGGACAAAGACCCGGTGCTTGCCAAAAACTATGTCAACACGCTGGTAAGACGATACATCGAAGAGAACCTTTCAGAGAAGAGAAAAGAGGCCTACGGGGCTAACAGGTTTCTTTCAGAACAGATCAGGTTTTTCAAAGAAAAACTGGATAACGTAGAGTCTGAACTGGTCAACTTCAGAAAGGAAAGAGGTATTTTCATAGCCATAGACGAACGCAAAGTGGTGGACGAAATAAAGAACGACCAGGAGGCGCTTGAAGAACTCAGGATTCGAAGAAAAGAACTGGAGGCTAAAAAGAAACTGGTAGAGCAACAGATGAAAGAGGAAAACCCTTATACAGTGGCAATATTCGGCAAGAAGATAGGAGACCCTAACGACAAGCTGATAGTGCTTCAGAACAAATTAAACGAGTTGTTGATGAAATACACAGAGAATTATCCAGAGGTAATCAGGGTAAAGGCAGAGATCGAGGCATTGAAGGAACAGCTAAAAACCGGACAGACAAAAACGGCTACAGAGGAGTCTCAGGCCTCTGAGACAGAGATGTCCACATTAAACCCTCTTTACCAGCAGTACAAGGAAGAGCTGGCAAAGATAGGGCTTGAACTTGCAGCACTTAAGGTAAAGGAAGAACATCTTAAGAAACGTATAGAGTCAAAGAAGGCTTACCTCAGGGACATTCCAGCAGAGAAGAAAAAACTTATGGACATGGAAAGAGAAAGGAACACTTACAAAAATATTTATGAAAAACTTGTTTACAGGCTCGGGCAGTCCGAGGTCTCAAAACAGATGGAGGTTCAGGACAAGGCAGCCACCTTCAGGATAGTAGATCCTGCTGTCCTGCCGACTAAACCTGTAAGTCCAAATAGGGTGAAGATTATACTCCTTGGGATTTTCGCCGCCTTTGCAGGAGGGCTTGGAATCGTCATAGCACTTGACCACATGGATAAGTCAGTGAAAACAGTTGATGCCCTTAAGACACTGGGATTCCCGGTACTTGCAATAATACCGAACATTCAGAATTCAGAAGAACTGATGGAAAAACGGAAAAGAGACATCATGGTTTACAGTCTTGCAGGGGCATATATGCTGTGCATTCTGGGAATCATGACGATAGAGTTACTGAAGACATAAAGGAGAGACTGTATGAGCAGAATAGAGAAAGCACTTGAGAAGGCAACAAGACTGAGGAATAAGACAAGTAGCGGTGCAGTCAGTGAGACACTTGCCGTCAGGGAAGATACACTCGATGTAACAAAGGTAAGCTCTTACATTATTACCCTGACTGACCCGACTTCTCCAATCTCTGAAGAGTACAGGAAGCTGAAGTCTATGGTCGTAAGACTTACAAAGCAGGAGGGCTTCAAAAACACAATCATGGTAACAAGCACACTTAGCAAGGAAGGCAAAAGCATTACTGCTATAAATCTTGCAATTACATTGTCTCAGGAGTACGACTACACCGTGCTGTTGATTGATGCAGACCTTAGAGACCCGTCCTTGCACAGGTACCTCAATCTGACTCCGGAGGCAGGCCTTACTGACTGTCTTGTTGACGGGCTTGATATAAGCAGGGCTCTGCTGAAGCCAGGCATAGGCAAACTGTCGTTTCTGCCCTCAGGAAAGAAAGTAAAGAATCCGGTTGAGCTTCTGGCTTCGCAGAGGATGAAGGAACTTATTGATGAAATCAAACACCGTTATTCAGACAGATACATTATCATTGACACTCCGCCGACACTTCCTTTTGCAGAGACACGCTCCATCAGCGCACTGGTTGACGGCATAGTGTTCGTGGTTAAAGAAGGTGTGGCTTCTCTTCAGAACATCAGTGATGCCCTGGAGATTCTTAAAGACCATAACATACTCGGCATAGTGTACAACGATGTTGGCATTGAGAGTCTGGAAGGCAGGTATCACTATTATTATCCCTACAGCCAGCATGCAAATACTAAGGAAGGTGCTTGATGACAAGAGGTATGTACGAAGAATTTTTTAATTTCAGGACAAAGCCTTTTGAGCTTGTACCGAACCCTGACTTCCTGTATCTGAGTAAAACACATAAGAAGGCACTGACCCACCTCGACTACGGGATAAGGGAAAAGGCAGGATTCATACTCCTGACAGGGGAAGTTGGCTCTGGAAAAACCACCCTTATAAGGGACTTTATAAAGAGGTTGGATGGAAAGGTAACCCTCTCGAAGGTATTCAACACGAAGGTAAACTCTGAGCAACTCATCTCGATGATCAACGATGACTTTGGTCTTGATATCAAGGGTAAGGACAAAGTCCTGCTGCTGAAGGAACTTTATGACTTCCTTATTGACCAGTATGCGAAAGGATACCACTGCGTGCTCATAATTGACGAGGCACAGAACCTTACGACAGAACTCCTTGAAGAAATCAGGATGCTGTCGAATCTTGAGACAGACAGGTCCAAACTCCTGCAGATAATACTGGCAGGGCAACCTGAACTTAAAAAGATACTTGCCTTGCCAGAACTCCGACAGCTAAGACAGCGCATAAGCATAAGCTGCCATCTCCTGCCACTTACAAAAAAGGAAACAGAGGAGTACATATTCCACAGACTTGAGATAGCAGGCAACAGAGATGCAGTCAAGTTTGCAGACGGAACTATTGACATTATTCACAGTTTTAGCAGGGGAATTCCAAGGCTCGTCAATATCGTCTGCGACTTTCTACTTCTGTCAGCGTACGTCGAAGAGACAAAAGAGCTTACGGCAGACCTTGTCAAAGAGGTCATTGACGATATAGAGATGGAAACCGGTTACTGGCAGGATGAAACAGATGCACAGCCAACGGACAAAGACCTGATAGACCGTCTGGACAGGCTCGAAAAAGAGGTCTCAATGCTCAAGGTCGACTACGCAAGAAAAGAAGAAATATCCCGAAGGCTTTTTGAACTGGAGAAGATGTTTATAAAGTGCATCAACAAGAACCAGACAGACTTTATAAAGGCAGGAATCAGACTTAGGCATGAACTCAAAATAATCAAGGCGATATCTGCTGAATTGGGAAAAGAAGTCAGACAGATGTTAGAGAAAAGAAAGTCAGGTTTTACTGAAGAAAACAGCCGACTTTCAGTTGTTGTGCAGAAGGACATCAGATGATGGCAAGAGAAGGGTTTTATATGGACGAGCAGGTACTCAACTGGTATGCCTTGTATGTAAAGTCAAGGCATGAGTTTTTTACACAAGGCGAGCTGACTAAAAAAGGGATAGAGACGTACCTGCCTTCTGTAAAAAGGCTTAGACGCTGGAAGGACAGAAAGAAGTTCGTCGAATTCCCGCTCTTTCCCGGATACCTTTTTGTGCACATACGACCTAATCCAGAGGAATTTATCAATGTACTTAAGACGATGGGAGCTGTAACCCTTGTTTCTGCAGAATCAGGGCGTCCGACACCTGTGCCTCCTGAGGAAATAAACTCTCTAAAGCTTTTGCTTAAAAGCGGTAAGGACTTCGACATCTATCCTCATCTGAAAGAGAGGACACGGGTCAGGGTAAAAAGAGGACCCCTGAAAGGTGCAGAGGGGGTTCTGAAAAGCAAAGAAGACCAGCATATATTTCTGGTTAACATAGAGCTTTTGGGCAGAAGTCTGGGTGTGAAGATTTACGCAGACGACATAGAACAGGCCTGAAAGCCCTACCGAGACTTAAAAAAGACTTAGGGAGAAGTCTTCTCTGTTACACCGCATGTAACTGAGAAGGCGGAGCATTGCCCAGACCATGAAAGTCTATCGCAGAGAATTACAAGATGACAGAAAACGGATAAAGAGCGTTCGTGAAGTTAAGGATTTTAGCCATAGCAGTGCTTACACTTTTCTCTGCCATTGTAGCTGAGCCTGCTGAGTTCAGGATTCAGCCGTCTTTCAGTATCAGCGAAGAATACAATGACAATATCCTTCTTGAAGAAGACAAGACAGAAGACTACATTACGAGACTCTTGCCCTCGGTCACGTTGAAATACGAAGCACCGCTGTGGAAATGGGACATCAGATACACGCTCGATTACAGAGACTACGCAAAAGGAACACGGGCAGATGAAGCAGCGCACAAACTCAGTGCCGATGGATATATCGAATTGTTGAATGAACGGTTGTTTATGAATCTAAGTGATAAATTCAGCAGGGAATCCTTGGATATTACAAGGGATTTTACCAAAGAAAGCCTGTTTGTGAACCAGTCAGACAAGAATGTCTTTACGGCAAATCCTTATTTCGTTCTAAGACCAAACCCTCTGACAAGTATAACAATAGGGTATATCTACACGAACATCTGGTACAGAGAGGACACAGCAGTGGATAAGGCAGACAATACAGCATATATCGAGTCGGCATTCGAACTGTCGCCGAAAGTGCAGTTGAACGCAGGGTATAAATACACGCAGGAAGACAGCGATGCCAAAGACTATGATAAATCCGATGTATATATTGGCTCAAGATACGAATACGCAGAAGGCTCATATCTTTCCGGCACGATAGGAAACAGCTGGCTGGATTTTAAAGGTGGAAAAAGCCACAGCAATGTGTTCTGGAACGGAAGCATCGTCCATAGATTTTCTGCATTTACAGGCTCTCTGGAGGCTTCTCTGGACTACATTGAGAACCCTCAGGGAAACCCATCAAGGGTAAATACATATTCAATGTCTGTCTTCAGAGCGCGTGAGAGAAGCTCTCTAAACTTCTCTGCATCAGTTAAGGAGTACAGGGATTCAGAGACCAAGGGCCTGCAGACCAAAACTTATACAGGAAATGGCAACATCAAATACGAGTTTACACCGAAGCTGACAGGCAATGTTGATTTCACTGTCGAAAAGTTTGAAGAAAAACTCCAGCTCTCCTATACGAGGCGATTCCTCGTAGGTCTGGAAATCGAATATATGTTTTCCAAAGGCCTTGCATTAAATTTTAAGTACCGGCATACAGATTCTTACTCACCAAAGATTGCATCCGACAACTATGACAACAACAGATTCATAGTTATGGCAGAAAAGAGTTTTTAAACATCTACTGTCACGGAAAAAGCATGAAAAACCTCTTGTTTAAGAACAAAAAGCTCGAGTCTTCTATTCGGCTTACGGATTATCTGGCTGATCAGACCTCTGGACTTTATGTCGAGGATTATTTTAATGAGTTGCTCTCTCTGGAGAGGAAAAGAACAGAGCGTTCGAGAAAGCCGTTTCTGCTGATGCTTCTGAGCATCAAAGAGACTGCTCTTTATGGAACAAGACAAGAGGTCATAAAAAAGATAGCATCAGCATTGTTTTCATCCACAAGAGAGATAGATGTAAAAGGCTGGTATAAATATGACTCTGTCATAGGAGTCATATTTGCAGAGATGAACGGGATAGACAAAAACTCAGTGGAACTCAAGATATATAACAGCCTGAATAAAGTCCTGACCCCGGAACAGATGAGAAGAATCGAAATATCCTTTCATGTTTTCCCGGAGGATCCTGATGACCAGAGGCCTCATCGTCCGCCTGATTTAAACCTATACCCTGATCTATCAAGGCGGAACTCTTCCAAGAAGCCGTCTCTCCTTCTTAAAAGGGTTATTGACATTATAGGTGGAATTACCGGGTTGGTTGTCTTTTCACCTTTGTTCGTCATCATTGCGCTTTCGATTAAACTTTCTTCTAAAGGACCGATACTGTTTAAACAAGAGCGGGTTGGCTTATTCGGAAAGAGATTCACTTTCTTAAAATTCAGGTCAATGTATGTTGACAACGACCCGAACATCCATAAGGAATACATCAAGCAGTTCATCTGCGAACAGAAGGCGCACAGTGCAAACGACGGTAATGGACAGAACCGTGTATATAAGATAGAAAAAGACCCAAGGGTCACCCCTGTTGGAAGACTGCTACGCAAGACCAGTCTCGATGAACTTCCCCAGTTTCTAAACGTACTTAAAGGGGAGATGTCCCTTGTAGGTCCACGCCCTCCCATCCCTTACGAGCTGGAAAACTACGACATCTGGCACAGACGCAGAGTGCTTGAGGTAAAGCCCGGAATCACAGGGCTCTGGCAGGTTAAAGGCAGAAGCTTTACTACATTCGATGAGATGGTGCGACTGGATCTCAAATACGTAAGAGAATGGTCTTTGTGGCTGGACATTAAGATTCTGTTTCAGACGCCTTGGGTTGTCTTGAGTGGCAAAGGTGCTTATTAATAAATAATTTTTTGATAAAGGAGAAGAAATGGAGGTATATCCTGTAAATATCAGTGAAAGGGTTGTTACAAAAGATGTTGTGGGTTTTGTTGAATCCGAATCTGTCCGGATAGCACCCCGCCACGATGGTATACGTATCGGTGTTATCGGATATGGCTACTGGGGACCTAACATAGTACGGAATTTCAACAGCATTGAAGAGGCAAGCGTCCACTCTGTCTGCGACAGAAACCAGGAAGCCTTAGGGCGGGCAAAGAGGGTATATCCAGCTATAGAAGTGACATCAGATTATCGTGAGATTGTCACATCTGCAGAGATAGATGCAGTTGCAGTCATCACCCCTGTATCAACGCATTATGAACTTGCCAAGAAGGCTCTTCAGAACGGAAAGCATGTTTTTGTGGAAAAACCCTTCACTGCCACTGCCGCACAAGCAGAAGAGCTGATAGAACTGGCAGAGAGGAAAAGGCTCAAGATTATGGTTGACCATACTTTTCTCTTTACCGGTGCAGTGAGAAAAATCAAACAAATCCTTGATGAAGACATATTGGGAGACCTGTATTATTACGACTCCATGAGGGTAAATCTCGGGCTTTTCCAGCATGACGTTAATGTAATCTGGGATCTTGCCCCCCATGACTTATCCATCATGGATTACCTTATCGAAGAGAAACCTGTTGCTATATCAGCAAACGGAACATCGCACTTCAACGGGATGGAGGATGTTGCCTACATCACTGTTCACTTTAACAGCAATATGATTGCTCACTTTAATGTAAACTGGCTGTCGCCTGTCAAGGTTAGAAAGACACTTATTGGCGGAGAGAAGAAGATGTTGCTCTGGAATGATCTGGAGGCAGATGAAAAAATCAAGATCTACGACAAGGGAGTTGAGGTGGAAAATAAAGAAGGGATATACAACCTGCTTGTCAGTTATCGTTCAGGCGACATGTGGGTGCCAAAAGTAGATCAGAACGAGGCACTCAAAATAGAAACAGAGCACTTTATTGACTGCATCATAAATGACGAGACACCAATTAATGACGGGTACGCTGGTCTTAGGGTGGTAAGGATGCTCGAGGCGTGCAACAAATCAGTAAAGAACAATGGGAAACTGGTGAAATTGTCATGAACTATTTAGCCATAGCAGATGATGTCCAGCTGGGGGAAAACGTAAAGCTCTCGAAGTTTGTAAATCTCTATGGCTGTTCTATAGGGGATAACACTAAGATCGGTGCTTTTGTCGAGATTCAGAAGAACGCACGGGTCGGAAAGTACTGTAAGATTTCCAGCCACACGTTTATCTGTGAGGGCGTAACCATAGAAGACAATGTCTTTGTCGGGCACAACGTTACATTTATAAATGACACATATCCCCGCGCTACAAACTCCAAGGGAGAGTTAAAGACCGAAAAAGACTGGAAAGTAGAGCCTACACTGGTCAAGAAAGGTGCATCCATTGGCTCCGGTGCAACGATTCTCAGCAATGTCACCATCGGAGAAAATGCAATTGTTGGTGCAGGCAGTGTGGTAACAAAAGATGTGCCTCCAAACTCCATTGTTATTGGAAACCCTGCAAGACTCCTAAAAACCCTGCACAATGAGTAACAATACCAGAATTCCTTTTGTAGATCTTATCACCCCTCATTTGGAGCTTAAGGAAGAACTCGGAGCGATCTTTGAGAAAGCCTTAAGCTCTGGAAGGTTTATTGGCGGACCTGTGGTCGAAGAGTTCGAGACGGAGTTTGCCAAGTACTGTGGTGTGAAATACTGTATCGGGGTAGCCAGTGGTACAGACGCCCTGCGGTTTGCACTTATAGCTGCAGGCATCAAGAAAGACGATACAGTGATTACAGTCCCGAACTCCTTTATCGCAACCACAGAGGCTATCTCTCAGACAGGGGCTCTGCCTGAATTCATAGATATCAACGAACGCACCTATAATATGGATTCTGAAAAACTCAGGGAGTATCTGGAAACACAATGCTACATTGACAATGATACAGGCAGGCTCATAAGCAAAAGGACAGGAAGAGATGTTACTAGTATTGTTCCTGTGCATCTTTATGGTCAGACAGCTGACATGGAACCGATACTGGAACTTGCAGGGAAATACAATCTGGTTGTGATTGAGGACGCATGTCAGGCACATGGGGCTGAATATTTTTTTAAAAAGGAAGACCAATGGAGAAAGGCCGGCTCTATGGGACTTGCGGCTGCCTTTAGTTTCTATCCGGGGAAAAACCTTGGTGCCTGCGGAGAAGGTGGTGCGGTCACCACTAACGATGAGGAAGTCGCCCGGAAAGTTAGAATGTTTCGGGATCACGGTCAGGCTAAAAAATACATCCATGAGATGGAAGGATACAACGGAAGGCTTGACGCAATACAGGCAGGAATACTCAGGGTCAAGCTCAGGCACATCAGCCAGTGGAATGAAGACCGCCGCCGAAATGCCTATCTTTACAATGAACTGCTTGGTGGAATCGACGGCATCATAACACCCTATGAACCCTCATGGACAAAGCCTGTCTATCACTTATATGTAATACGCACCAAGAACAGGGATGAACTCCAGAGGTATTTTTCAGAAAACCATATTGCCACCGGGCTTCATTATCCGATACCGCTTCACCTGCAAAAGGCATACGAAAGATTAGGCTACAGGAAAGGCGATTTTCCAGTGTCAGAAAGGGTCGCTTCGGAGATTCTTTCACTGCCCATGTACCCTGGACTCAGACCTGAACAGCAAAGCCATGTCGCTGAAAAGATAAAAGAATTCGTCCTGAACAGTACGCTGAATGTGTCTTAAACCCGAATGGCTTTGAGACTGGAAGTCATAAACCCGATAGAGTACAGGAGATGGAACGACCTGCTGATCTCAAATCAGGACTACTCGTTTTTTCACTCCTCAAACTGGGCGCAGGTGCTGTGTGAATCATACGGATATAAACCGCTTTATTTTACATCCGTCAACAACGGCAGGCTTTCTGCCCTGGTGCCGGTCATGGAGATAAAAAGCTTCATTACAGGACGCAGAGGCGTATCCCTTCCTTTCTCTGACTACTGCGAGCCATTGGTGTCTGAAAAAGGCCTTTTTCAGGACGTGGTCAACCGGATAATTGAACACGGCAGGGAAGCCGGCTGGAGATCTGTAGAATTAAGAGGCGGAAAGAACTTTCCACAGGATGTGCCTCCTTCTTCATATTACTATACCCACACACTGGAGCTTTCAGAGGATGAAGAGCAGGTCTTTGACCGCTTCCGGAGCAGTACAAAAAGGAATATAAAAAAAGCAGTCAAAGAAGGAGTGGCAGTAAGCATTCACAAATCAGCAGAGTCAGTAAAGGAATTTTACAGATTAAACTGCATGACCAGAAAACAGCATGGACTGCCACCACAGCCTTATCGCTTCTTCAAAGCGATATATGAGCATATTATTTCCAGAGGTCTTGGATTCGTCGTGCTTGCATCCTACGGTAAAAAGAGCATTGCAGGCGCTGTTTATTTTCATCTAGGCAGAAAGGTTTTTTATAAATATGGGGCTTCGGATAGAAGATACCAGCACCTCAGAGCAAACAACCTCGTCATGTGGGAGGCAATAAAATGGTACTGCCAGAATGGATATAAAAGTTTTTGCTTTGGAAGAACCGAGCCTGAAAACAAAGGACTCATGCAGTTTAAAGCCGGATGGGGTGTTAAAGAGAAAGTCATAAAATACTTCAAATACGACATAAAGCGAGAAACCTTTGTAAAAGACTGCCCAAGAATGAATGGACTGCATAACAGGGTTTTCAGCAAGATGCCCATTCCCCTTCTGACGGTTATTGGTTCACTGCTATACAGACATATAGGATAGCACGGGTTTTCCTGCAGGAAGGAAACAGTGATAAACAGTGGATACTATCGTTTCAGGTCGTTTATTCCAAGGCGTTTGCAGATTTTACTGCGGAGAAGAATAATGCTCAGGAGGCGCGCACTGCATGCAGACATCTGGCCTATAGATGAGAAAGCCAGCAGGCAGCCTGAGGGATGGTCTGGCTGGCCAGGGAAGAAAAGGTTTGCCTTAATCCTGACGCACGATGTGGAGACAGAAAGAGGTCAGGAAAAATGTTACAAGTTAACAAAGATAGAGGAGGCGCTGGGCTTCAGGTCTTCATTTAATTTCGTCCCTGAACGGTACAGTGTTTCAAGCGAACTCAGGCATTATCTTGTCAGCAACGGATTTGAAGTGGGTGTGCACGGGCTTTATCACGATGGAAAGCTTTATAAATCCAGAAAGATTTTTCAAGAACGTGCTGTCAAGATAAACAAGTATATAAAGGAATGGGGAGCTTCTGGCTTTCGTTCTCCTGCCATGCACCACAATCTTGAGTGGATACATGATTTGGACATAGAATACGATGCCTCTACATTTGATACCGACCCATTTGAGCCCCAGCCCGACGGCATGGGAACGATTTTTCCATTCTGGGTGTCAGGAAATTCCAATAATAAAGGATATGTGGAGCTTCCGTACACCCTTCCACAGGACTTTACGCTGTTTATCCTCATGGGAGAAAAGAGCATAGACATCTGGAAACAGAAACTGGACTGGATCATCGAGCACGGCGGCATGGCACTTCTTAACACCCACCCGGATTATATGAGTTTTGATGAGACAGAACAAAACCCTGAGGAATATCCAGCGGAATATTATGAGGAATTTCTCAGATACATTAAATCCAGATACGAGGGTCAGTACTGGCATGTACTGCCCAAGGAGATAGCCCGCTTCTGGGCAGGGGACTCAAGAGGCAAGATGCATCGCAAAACCAGACACACGGATATCTGAAAAAGGTAGTATAAAAATGAGAGTCTGCATGCTCGCATATACGTTTTATGAGACTGACGGTCGCGTAAAGAGATACGCTGAGACACTTGCCAAGCGCGGTGACCACGTAGATGTAATAGCCTTAAGGAGAGAAGGACAGAGGCACCATGAGATGCTAAACGGAGTAGAAGTACATCGAATACAAAAAAGGGTGTTTAATGAAAAACGGAAGACATCATATCTGTTCCGGCTAATAAAATTCTTCATTAACTCCACAATCTTCCTTACGAAAAGACACTTACGCAGTCCATACGACGTAATACATGTCCATTCTGTGCCGGACTTTGAAGTGTTCGCCGCACTGCTTCCGAAACTGACAGGGGCAAAGATTATTCTGGATATTCACGACATAGTCCCGGAATTTTACATCAGCAAGTTCAACGCAAGTAAAAGCTCCCTGCTTTATAAGGCACTGATATTAATCGAGAAGGCTTCCATTGCGTTTTCGAACCATGTGATTATCTCAAACCATATCTGGCAGGAAAAATTAACTTCCCGCTCAGCCTGTAATGGAAAGTGCACAGCCATTCTGAATTATCCCGACCCTGACATCTTTTACAGGCGTCCTAAAGAAAAGAACAACGGCAAGTTCATAATCATATACCCGGGGACATTGAACTGGCATCAAGGGGTTGACATAGCAATCAAAGCGTTTGCAATCATCAAAGACCAAGCCCCAGAAGCCGAGTTTCATATACACGGAGAAGGAAGCTCAAAAAGGTCACTCGAAAATCTGGTCTCCAGTCTGGGGCTTGAGAACAGAGTATTTTTCAAAAACTACCTCCCTGTGGATAAGATTGCAGAGGTGATGGCAAATGCAGACCTTGCTGTAGTGCCCAAAAGGGCTGACTCCTTTGGAAACGAGGCATTCAGCACAAAAATACTGGAATTCATGGCGCTTGGCGTTCCTGTAATAGTCTCAGACACAAATATTGACAGACACTATTTCAATGACTCTGTGGTGAAGTTTTTCCATTCCGGCAATGAAAGGGACCTGGCAAAATCCATGCTCCTGCTGATAAAAGACCAAGCGTTGAGAGAACGCCTTGTGAAAAATGCATTTGAGTATGTCGGAAAAAATAACTGGGGTCTGAAAAAACAGGACTACCTTGACCTCATAGATTCCATTTGCTGTAACAATAAATAAACATTAATATGGCACTTCGCATTGACCGTCTGGCAACTTTGTATCTTGCCTATCCTCTGATGCAAAGACACCTGCGCAAGGGGATACATATCCCCATATTGATGTATCACAGCATCTCAGATGACAGGGAGGACGGTGTTCATCCGTACTATCGCTTAAACACCTCTCCTGATATCTTTGCCAGCCACATGCGGTTTCTCTACGAGAATAACTACTCTGCCATCAGTCTTGATGGGGTGTATCAGCAACTTGCATCAGGAGAAAGACCAGACAATAAGCTTGTGGCAATAACCTTTGATGACGGATACCGCGACTTCTACACACAGGCATTCCCGGTTTTACAACGATATCATTACACTGCAACCGTGTTTCTACCAACAGGATTCATTGACAATAAAGAACTAAGACTCAAGGGGAAAGAACACCTCAACTGGTATGAGATACAGGAGCTACACCACGCAGGAATAAAGTTCGGCTCGCATACGGTAACACACCCACAACTGAGGTTTCTAAAGAGCACAGACGTTGAGTTCGAACTTAGGCAATCCAAAGAGACCATTGAAGATAAGCTTGGAGCACCGGTAAATGCCTTCTCTTATCCTTTTGCATTCCCAGAGGAGGACAAGGAGTTTACGGAATATTTAAGAGACATCCTCCAGAAATCTGGGTACAAATGCGGGGTCAGTACCAGAGTTGGGACAACCAGCATAAAAGACGATATTCTTTTTCTAAAGAGGATTCCAGTCAACTCCTGTGATGACACCCCCCTGCTCGAGGCTAAACTCGAAGGGGCTTATAACTGGTTTTACAAGTCCCAGTATCTATTTAAGATGGCAAAAAGAATACTTACTGCCAAGAACCTCTAAGTAAAGTAATATGGAACAAAAAGAACGATACGTGATAATAACACCTGTACGGGACGAAGAAAAATACATCGCGCTCACCATCGAATCAGTCATCAATCAGACTGTAAAACCACTGGAATGGGTCATTGTAAATGACGGCTCAAGCGACAATACCGGCAGAATAATTGACGAGTATGCAAGCCAGTATTCATGGATCCGTGCAGCACATAGGGAAAACAGAGGATTTCGTAAAGCTGGAGGTGGAGTCATAGAAGCATTCTATGATGGGTATAACTCCTTGAAATCCAGAGAGTGGGACTTTATCGTAAAACTTGACGGGGACCTATCTTTCGAAAACGATTATTTCGAGAGATGCTTAGAGCACTTTAGGAGAGACCCGGAACTTGGTATCGGCGGAGGCTCTATTTACAACGCCGTTAACGGAAGCCTGAAGTTTGAAAAAGTTCCTGTCTTTCACGTAAGAGGTGCAACAAAAATATATAAAAGAGACTGCTGGAAAGCGATTGGTGGGATTTTAAACATTCCCGGATGGGACACCATCGATGAAGTGAAAGCGAACATGCTGGGCTGGAAAACCAAAAGCTTTTCTGAGTTGAAAGTAATCCATCACCGTTACACAGGGACGGCTGAAGGACTATGGCGCAATTCTATAAAGAACGGGATGGCAAATTACATCTCAGGGTATCATCCGCTTTTTATGTTTCTTAAATGCTTAAAGAGGACTTTGCAGAAACCTTATATAGTAGGAGCAGCAGGGCTTTTTTATGGTTTTATAAGCGGCTATATCAAGAAGATACCCCAAGTTGATGACAAAGCCCTGATTGATTATCTAAGAAAACAGCAGATGAATAAACTTCTGTTGAAGCCAACCATCTGGAAATAAAAGCTCGTTGAAGAACTAAATCAGGGATATGGATCTGTCCATAATAATAGTCAACTGGAACTCTGCAGACTATGTCAGGAAGTGTCTCCTGAGCATATACAGCCAGACGAAGGGGCTGGATTTCGAGGTCATTGTCATTGACAATGCCTCTCATGACAGATGCGAGGGAATCATAAGGAACGAGTTTCCACAGACAAAGTTCATACAGAGCAAGGAGAACATCGGTTTTGCAAGGGCTAATAATCTGGGTGCTCAGCACTCCTCAGGCAGAAACCTGCTTTTTCTAAACCCTGATACCGAGATAATCGGCTCCGCAGTCAATGTAATGTTTTCGTATCTGGAATCGATGCCAGATGCTGGGGCTGTGGGTTGCAAACTGCTTAACTCTGACTTATCAATACAAACAAGTTGTATCCAGCCTTTCCCAACGATCCTGAATCAGATTCTGGATGTTGAGTATTTAAAGTTAAGATTTCCCAAGTTTAAATTCTGGGGGATTAAACCACTGTTTTTCAGTAATAGCAAGCCAGAGAAAGTTGATGTTATTTCCGGTGCCTGCATTATGGTGAAAAGAGGGATATTTGAAAAAGTAGGGCTGTTCAGCACAGATTATTTTATGTACTCCGAGGATGTTGACCTTTGTTACAAGATTCAGAATGCAGGACATAAAATATATTACATAAATGAGGCTGAGGTTGTTCATCACGGAGGAGGAAGCACGCGGGCAAAGAGGGAAGACTACTTTGCGGCCGTTCTTATGAGGGAGTCAATCTTCAGATTTATTAAAAAAACACGGGGAAGAACGAATGCCTTGATATATAAACTCACGATGTTGACTGTCTCACTGGGGCGTCTGATGCTTATTGCTGCTTTAATGCCGTTAGCCGTTTTGGCCGGCAAATATGACGCTTTAGCTTTCCCTTTTAATAAATGGAAAAAGGTCCTCAGCTGGTCCATGGGATTCGAAAGATGGGCAAGGGAATCGACCTGCAACAGGGGTGATTTCTAAACCCAAGAAGGCTGTGATTCGGATAAAAACGCCCAATAAAACCAAATGTATGTACTGCTTTTAAGGCCCTCCGATGTGTGCGATTTGCGGAAAGTTTAATTTTCAAGAAGGCCGCCCCGTAGAGTCGGCTCTCATCAAGAGGATGATGGATGTTATGAAACACCGGGGGCCTGATGAAGAGGGCATGTATATTGACCAACGGATAGGCATTGGGCACAAGCGGTTGTCGATTATTGATTTAAAGACAGGAAGACAGCCGATGTCAAATGAAGACGGAACAGTTTGGCTTGTATATAACGGAGAGATTTACAATTACAAAGCATTAAGGTCTTACCTTATTGGGAGGGGTCATGACCTTAAGACCGACTCTGATACCGAAGTCATTGTGCATCTTTATGAAGAGTATGGTGAAGGGCTTCTGTCAAAGCTTAGAGGAATGTTCTCTTTTGCCTTATGGGACAAGAAAGAAAACATTTTGTTGCTTGCTAGGGACAGGGTCGGAATAAAACCTCTTTATTATCATCTAAGTAATGATTCGCTTGTTTTTGCTTCCGAAATTAAGGCCATCTTGGAAGACCCCTCTGTAAGGAGAGAAGTCAACCTTTCAGGTATAGACAGATTTCTGACATTTCTTTACATGCCTGGAAAAGAGACACTGCTAAGAAATGTTTATAAACTCAGTCCAGGCCATTATATGGTGGTCAAAGACGGAAAAGTCGAGGTAAAACAATACTGGGATCTGAACTTCGAAGAGTCTCCAGTCGGTAATAACCTAAAGGGCTCGGTGACAGAACTGACCGAACTGTTAAGAGAAACAGTTCAGGCACATATGATTAGTGATGTGCCGGTAGGTTTTCTACTAAGCGGGGGAGTAGATTCCACTGCACTTCTGTGTTTCGCCATTGAGGAGACCAACAAAGATATATATACATTCACGATTGGATTTGAGGGCGAGCATTTCGCCGACGAAAGATATTACGCAAGGCTGGCCGCCAACAGGTTCGGAACAAGACATTATGAGATGACTATTACAGGGAGAGATTTCTGGGGGTTTCTTCCGAAATATGTTTGGCATATAGAGGAGCCTGTGTGTGAGCCACCTGCAATTGCATTGTATTATGTATCCAAATTGGCAAAAGAGCATGTTAAAGTCCTCATCTCGGGTGAGGGCGGGGACGAGGCATTTGCAGGATATCAGAATTACAGAAACATGGTTTGGCTAGAACGGTTAAAAACCGTGTTCAACCCTTTTAATGACAGTGTTTCAAAGCTTTTTCTCAGTTTGAGCCGTCTCGGGATTACTAAAAAATTTGAGAGATATGCAGCCCTTATGGCAATCCCTTTAGAAGAATACTATTTTAGTCGCACTTCAACGCCTTTTAGCTTTTTCAACAAGAATCGTAATGAACTGTATTCCTCAGAGTTAAAAAATAAAGTGGACAAAGACTTTTCACTGGAACCAGTAAAGACCTCTTTCTCGCGTGTCGTCAAGCAAAACAACTTGAACAAGATGTTGTATGTTGACACAAAAACATGGCTTCCGGACGACCTTCTTGTGAAGGCTGACAAGATGACTCTGGTCAACTCTCTGGAACTCCGTGTTCCACTTCTCGACCATAAAGTGCTGGAGTTTGCAGCTGGCTTACCTACCAATTATAAATTAGGTGGGTTTACAACTAAATACATTTTAAAGAAAGCTTTTTCTAATAAAGTGCCTAAAGAAATCTTATATAGAAGAAAAACTGGTTTTCCTGTTCCTTATGAATCTTGGTTTAGGAATGACTTAAAGAATAATATTTCCGATATCTTGATGGATAAAAGAACTCTACAAAGGGGTTATTTTAAAAAAAAAGCAATAGAAAATTTAATTAAACAAAATTCAACTCAGGTGGATTATTCAAGAGAAATATTTTCTCTTTTGGTTCTTGAATTATGGCATCGGATTTTTATTGAAAACAATGGTATTGTACTAGTATAAGGTTACTTTGACACTTAAATTTAAGGAAATATTAGTTTAGTGGTTTTCATTTAAACAATACCCATAAACACTCATAAATCAAGGACTTATAAGAAACTAGGATGAGCAAAGTTACTAAACTTTAATGAAATTAAATTTGGCATAATTTTTGTCGATACAATTTTATTCTAATGGGAGTTGTTTTAATGATTAAGGATGATAAAGCATATCTGTGATACGAATCACATTCATCTGTTAGAAAATATGTATTGTTATAGTTGTTATAGCAGTATATACAATTACTAGAGAGGAAGTTCTCAGAATGAAGAAAAAAACATGTCTTTTGGTTGCTTTCTTCGCAATCCTTTTTTGCGTATCAAGTGTATCAGCTGCCACTTGGTATGTAGATAAAGATGCTACCGGTTTAAATGACGGCACATCATGGGAAAATGCATGGCAGAGCTTTGCTGATATAAATTGGAATAAAATTCAGCCCGGGGATACTGTTTATATCAGTGGGGGAAGTACGAGTAAGACCTATAATGAAGGGCTTACGATTGGGGCGAGTGGTTCAGAGGGGAACCCAATTACAATTAAAGTTGGGCAGGATAGTGGACATAATGGAATAGTAATATTGGAGGGGGGTGCAGATTATGGAATTCATGTAAATGGTAAATCGTGGGTAACTATTTCCGGACAATTGGACAATGGCATAGAGCCAAATATGATTGTTAGAAACTACAATAAAGATGCAATACTGCTTCAGTCCATTACTGGTATAGTAGTTGAGTATTTAGAGGTTGGTCCTATCACCAATTATGGACCTGCGTATGGGCATTGTGTGCATATTCGCGATGGTTATATTGGCGGGAGCAATAGAGTCCACCACAACAAAATTCATGATTGTTATGATTATGGCATAATTATAAGGGACACTTCAGACTTATTCAAAAATGATGACTATTTACGGATAGACCATAATGAGATTTATAATCTTGGGCATGATGGTATTCACGCTGGTGCTAGTGCAGGTGGTTTAACAATTGACCATAATGAGATACACACAGCACTTTCTGGTGAGAATCAAAATCCGGTTTACATTGACGGTATGCACCTTAGAGGATTTAACTACTTAACTGTAGCTTATAATAAAATTTACGATTTGGAAGGGCCAGATGGGATGTATGCGTATCTATACTTTGAGGCGGATACTGGACAATCAAATGTATCTGCAAATGACATCTATGTTTATAACAATGTTATATATGAGACAGATCAAAGCTATGACCACTATTCTGTTGGAATAGCTTTTGGGTGCAAAGCTTGTACGTCACTTACAAATGTAAGCATCCTAAATAACACGATTGTTGATATGGAATACAATGTGCTTGCTTTTAATACATACAATGCCAACCCTGTATCGAACGTTATAATAGCTAATAATATTATTTATAACGGTTGCCTGAACAACATTGGAAGTAACCGTTACTTGATTGGATTAAGTCATTTGGATGGCATAACGACAGGTAGTTTCGGTGATACACCTACTCCTGATATAATTTGGGATTACAACTTGGTAGATGTAAGTAATAGCGATACAATAATGGCAACATATAATGACAAACCTTATAACTACAATGATTGGAAGAGTGTTTCAGGATGTGATGCTAATGGTGTTACAAGTGATCCGACATTTGTAAATTGGATAGAAGGGAACGCTGTTGATCTTCATTTAGACGCTACAGACACAGCCGCTATTAATCAAGGCCGGACACGAACTGAGTTCAGTGACGACTACGATGGCATAACGCGTCCACAAGGGAACGCATGGGATATAGGTGCTTATGAGTATCATAAGCTGGCGCCAAGTCCTCCTACCAATTTGAGGGTAGTGAATAATTAAAATTGAATTGAGCCTCCCCGCCTTTAAGACAGAAGAAGCTGCAGCCCAAACGACTGTTACACTACTTGGTGTAACCTACAATACAGGCAATTATGGTGTTCGAGCGCTTTTGAGTGGTACGGTTGAGAGCATTGTGCAAACGTATGAAAATGTTCAGATCAACATTCTGGACTATGGTGTTGAACCAGACATCTGGAATGAGCAGACATCCAGAGGGGATAAGAGCATCCCTCTCATCAACCTTAGGTTTACGTGGAAGCTCTACCTTCCCAACAATATTTTCCGTTTGTTATGCATTACCGTGATAGCACGGCTTTTGCCTTCAAATGCATTAAAGAGACGGTTGCTTTATAGCAATCCTTGGCTTCGGCAAATCTTATCAGCTTGTGTTCATTTTTCTCTGTCTGGAGGAGACAGCTTCAGCGATATTTATGGTTTAAGGCGTCTTTTGTACGTCAGTCTTCCTCAGATTCTTGTGCTTTTACTAGATAAGCCACTGGTATTGTTACCCCAGACGTATGGCCCTTTCAAGAATTGGTTTGCACGTTGCATCGCTCGTTGGATTCTTAAGCGTGCCACCCTAATTTACTCAAGGGATGTTCGAGGATTAGCATTGGTAAGAAAGTTGTTTCCTAATGGAGAAGTCGAGGCTCATTTCGCTCCGGACCTTGGTTTTGCCATGCGCCCAGAATCAGTTCGAGAAGAGATTATTCATAAGTTAAGAAGCATTCGGAATCACAACCCTTTGGTTGGTCTAAATATAAGTCGACTCCTCTATATGGGAGGATATAATCGTAATAATATGTTTGGCCTGAAGGAAGATTATCCATCATTAGTTCGAGGTTTACTTGACTTCTTGGTAAACAAATTAAAGGTCACCGTTTTGTTGATACCACACGTTTTCGGTGGGCCGGAAAGTGAAGAAAGTGAATTGATGCTTTACCGATCCTTATGGCAGGATTTCCAAAAAAATTATGGAAATCGAATATTGTTTTTTAACGAGACATTCACACATCGACAGATGAAGACGATCATTGGTCAATGCACCTTGTTTATTGGATCGCGTATGCATGCCTGTATAGCCGCCATTTCGCAAAATGTACCTTCTATCGCATTAGCATATAGTAATAAATTTACCGGTGTGATGAATTCCGTATGTGACGCAGTCCGAGTTGTGGACCTCCGTCAAGCCCAAACATATGAGGTATGCAAGACGGTTAACGACACACTCATAAATTGCCAACAGATTCGAGATCAACTGGAGCGTAGAATGCCAGAAATCAACGCGCAAATTTATGAACTTTTTCGATCTGAGGCAGTCCAAAAAATGCTTAGTTGTGACGTTCTCGCGGAAAATGCGTCGTGAGGTGGGTATTACAAAGGCGAACTTACCTTAGAAGGTTAACACTATTATGAACCCGCTCGTAGGACAGGTTACGCTGGTTTTGATTTTGGTGATTCTTTTCTTACCACGCAGGTGGGCTGCTCTGGGGGTTGTCTCAGGTGTTTTGTACGTCACTCAAAGCGAGTTCTTTGTGGTAGGTGGAATCGATTTCACAGCAATAAGGTTTATTATACTCGTTGGATTCATTCGGGTCGTTATGAGGAAAGAGGTTTCATTTTCGAGATTGAACAAGATTGACAAAAGCCTATTGATATTTAATATCGTATATTTATTAGTCTTTGCTCTGCGCTCTCAATTGAATCCCAGTATTCATTCAGGCCTAATGTATCAACTTGGTTTTTTTTGCGATGGTTTGCTGTCCTACTTTACATTTCGAGGACTTTTGAAAGACTTGGATACGTTCAGGCAGTTTCTAAAAGATATAGCATTTCTCATTCTGCCATTTACGATATTTATAATCATAGAAGGTGTAACAGGAAGAAATTTCTTTTCCCTCATGGGAGGTGTACCCGAAACACCAATTCTCAGGAAGGGCTATTACAGATGTCAAGGGAGTTTTCGTCATGCAATCACAGCTGGCACATTTGGTGCCACTTTGGTACCCCTTTTCATAGGTCTGGCGCGGTTAGCAAACAAGAGGTTTTGGGCTGTGATTGGGATTATTTTGGGTGCATTGATCACAATTGCGTCGCATTCTAGCGGTCCCCTTATGACATTTATTGGTGGCGTCACTGCATGGATGTGCTGGCCTTTACGTGAAAGGATGCGGATAGTGAGATGGGCGATCGTTGGTTTTTTTGTCTCACTGGCTGTGGTAATGAAAGCACCAGTTTGGTTCATCATTGATCGAGTTGGTGACCTCGTGGGAGCAGGGGATGGCTGGCACCGTGCTAATTTAATTGACAAATTCATTAATAGCTTCTGGGAGTGGTGGTTGATGGGAATGCCGATTGAAAAAACTGCGGATTGGGCTGCTACAAAAATGCCTTGGGGAACGGTGGATGTGACTAACGGGTACGTCTCAGTGGGTATCAATGGTGGGTTAATCTCCTTGGTTCTTTTTATATGGCTGTTTAAGAATTGCTATCAGTTACTGGGAAGAGCCATGGAAAAAATCCGGCGTGGGGACACTCAAAATGATAAACGAAACGAAGTGCTATTGTGGGGTCTCGGCAGCGCTCTATTCAGTCATATGATGAGTCTTATTTCCGTCACTTACTGGGATCAATCGTACGTGATGTGGTACATGTTACTTGCAGTGATTTCCAGTTTGACAGAGCATTCAAACTGGAATTAATCAGTATCAAAAGGCTGTACAAGAAAAATGGGATTACTCCATATATTTTGAGTCAAGTCCTATATTATGGATGAACGGCAGAAAGAATGAATCGGTTGTTTAACTCAATAGGAAATCTGCTGCGAGGCAGTGATATAAAAAGTAAGGCGGTACGTGGAAGTATGGCTTTAAGCACAGGAGCTATTTTTCAACGCGCGCTGAGACTGGGACGTATAATGATTTTGGCGCATCTTCTGGTACCGGAAGACTTTGGTCTCGTTGCCATCACCATGATGGTGGTGGTAATGTTGGAGTCTGTCACAGATGCTGGTATTCGACTTTCGATTATTCAGAACAAAGAAGGTACCAGTCCTTCGTATCTGAATGCCGCCTGGTGGTTCCAGTCCGCAAGAGGTCTCGGTTTGTTTCTTGTGGCATTTATTCTTGCGCCGTATATAGCTGTCTTTTACGAAAACCCCATACTTACTGGTTTGTTAAGGGTTTCTTTTTTATCTATTTTATTTAATGGTTTGGTTAGCCCACGTGTTCACCTTCTAGAGCGGGAATTTCGGTTTGGAAAGTGGACACTGCTTTCACAAGTGTCTGCCCTATTAGGGACATTAATTACCATTATTTTGGCATATTATCTTCGTAGTGTATGGGCTATTGTCTTGGGGACAGTAGTGGAGCGTTTCCTTTATTGCTTGATGTCTTATATCTTTTATCCTTTTCGTCCCAGGCTTAAAGTTGACAAAAATAGCATTTCAAAGCTCTTTAAATTTGCTAAGGGGGTTTTTGGGCTACCTGTGTTGAACCTCATTTCGCGGCAGGCCGATATTTTTATCCTGGGTAAAGTAGTCGCTTCGGCAATTCTTGGAAGCTATTATCTTGCACTACAGCTAGCAGAGCAGTTTAGCAATTTCTTTTCCAGCGTGTTTTTCCCAGTTTTACTTCCTTCCTTTTCAGCAATGCAGGAAAATAAGTCAATTTTGAAAAGTGCTTTACTATCAGTAAATTGTGGGGTTGCTACGCTGGGTATACCAATAGTGGCGTTCATGGCAGTAAATTCCCACAAGATCCTTTTAGTATTATATGGTAGTCAGTATACAAACGCAGAATTGGCATTTTCGATACTATCTTTAAATGTGTTTGCTCGTGCGCAAGCCGCTGTATTATCACAAGTTTATTTTGGGTTGGGCCTACCGCATCTTCTCCGTCGACAGTCTTTGAAGCGAACAGCGTTGATAGCCACTTTTATGTATCCAGCCGCACGATTTGCTGGATTATCTGGTGCTGCTTTTGTCATGCTTTCGGCGAACATTTCAATGCTTATTTTTCAACTATACAGCTTAAAAGGAATTCTACGTTTTAAGCTGATAGATTTTTTTGGTAAGTGGATTACAGGGATTGGATTGGGGATGCTTGTTTTGATGCCAAACGTTTTTCTGTCGGTTTTTAAAATTGACTCGCTCATACTTCAATCAGTACTTTCAATAGGAATGATGATAACTGTAATCACCTTTGGATTTATCAAGACGTTTAGACAAACTACACTACAATAGATCAAGATGTGAAATATTTAGAGCTCCATTCTGAATTTGGGCACATCAAGTAAGAAACTATAAAATGCAAAATTCAGCCTTTCTTGATAAAGAGAACTCCTATTATACTTTTGTTAACGAGTCTCTACTTCCTTTGATCCCAGAGAGGCCGAACATTGTCATGGACATAGGTTGCGCTACAGGGCGGCTTGGCCAGAAATTGCTTCAAGCGGGTAACGCAAGTGAGCTTTACGGAGTAGAAATATTTGAACCAGCTGCCAACGAAGCGAAGAAAATTTATAAGAGGGTTCACGTTGGAGACATAGAAGAAATGAAGTTAGATTACAAAAATTACTTTGATGTTGTCGTTTGCGGCGACATATTGGAGCATTTAAAAGAACCATCTAAGGTGGTTAGTGAAATATATTCTTGGTTGGTAAAAGGAGGACTAATAGTTTGTAGTGTGCCAAATGTCCGGTACTGGCGAATCTGGCGAGATTTAATTTTCAAGGGGAAATGGGAATATACTATCGAGGGAATAATGGATCATACGCATCTACGATTTTTTACTTTAAGTTCATTCAGGAAAATGTTAATTGAAACATCTTTCGAGATTGAATATCAAGGTTTGCGTATCGCAAATGGTCTTAAACAGCGTGCATTTAACAGGCTGACATTCGGGCTTTTCGAAGAGTTTTTCGGAATTCAGATGTTGTTTCGTGGCCGGAAGAGATAATACCATTTATTTGGCATCGAGATCCACAATATTAGTAATGTTATGCAAGCTATTAAGACACCAAATTTCATGAGGATTAAAAGATCATGAATGTTAGCGTTGTCATCCCGACTTACAACTCTGCAAGGACTATCCAGGCAACCCTTGACTCGGTGTTACAGCAAACCGTTCCACCGGATGAAATACTTATTTTGGATGATGGAAGTACTGATAATACACTTTCCATATTGGATTCCTACAAATCAAGTGTTATTATATTCCAGCAAAAGAACAAAGGCGTTGCAAGTGCACGTAACTTTCTCTGCAAGCAAGCCAGAGGGGATCTCATAGCCTTTCTCGATCATGATGACATCTGGCACCCCAAGTACCTTGAAGTACAGCGAGGACTCTATGAATCTTTCCCTAACGCTGTTGCATATTTCACAGAGCATGTGAATTTTTACGGATATAGTAATTATGATTGGAGTAGTTGTTTATTAGATCCCCAGCCGACTGTTGAGCTTATAACTCCCCGGAGTTTTTTCAAAAGGTATTATGAGGCCACAGGTCCATTTGCCTCCATGAGCTACTGCTGTGTCCCAAAGTGGGTGCTGAAGAAGATTGGTAGAGAATCATTCTGCGTTAAAGTGAGTGGAGTGGACGATTCTTACTTTTTTGGTCTATTAACACTTTTAGGATCCGTAGTATATATCCCATTGCCTCTAGTTGCCTATAGGATAACAAGTGAGGCTCAATCGGCCAATCGTTTGAAAAGCTTAGCGCTATGGGTAGAGATGTTTCAACTTCTCGAGGAACGCTATCGAAAGGTGGATGACACAGAACTCTTCAGAGTGTTCAAAATGGCTTTCGCTTCAAAGAGACGTCAATACGGTAAGACTTTAATGGGCATAGGAGAAACTTCAGAAGCACGAAGGCAGTTCTGGTATTCTCTAAACAATAGCAGTAATCTCGTATCGATTGTAAAATCGCTATCGCTGTTGTTCCTTTCCTTCATGCCAGCTTTATTACAACCCAAATGGCCCTCTAGTTATCGAAAATGACAAGCATATAGAGATCTTTTCAAAACCTTCTCAGTCGGATTAAAAGACAAGCAATGTGGAGAAAAGATGGATTTAAGAGAGCGCTCATTTCGAATCAACAAATGCTCAACATCCTCAAGTTATATGTTTGTGTGTTCAACTTACTACTATTTTAAGCAATATTGTCTGTTTTTCTACGGGGATCAAAAAGCTTCTCTTGCAACCTGCTAAAAGGAGGTTTATTATGAAAGAAAACAAACCTATACGAGTATTATACAGCTATCCCCATAAGCTTGGCGCAGACAGGATCTGCTACACTGCGTGGCAACAGGTCAATAGCTTAGCTGCTGCAGGAGCGGATGTTTTGGTTTTTCCTGGTGTTCTTCACAAGTCCTTACCTGGCGGTGTAAAAGTTCACCCAACTCTTTCTTGGGGGAAGCTACGCATTTCATATAAACTTCTTGGCACTATGCGTGCTTGCACTTTGCACGACTACATTGTATCTCGCAGAATCGAGAAACTGAATGGGCAGATCGATATCATCCACACATGGCCTCTTGGGGCGTTGCGAACGCTTAAAACCGCTGCGAGACTGGGGATTCCCACTGTATTAGAAAGACCCAATGCACATACACGCTTTGCATACGAAGTGGTGCGAAAAGAATGCGAACGTTTGGGAGTCTCCTTACCACCTGATCATGAACATGCATTTAAACCTGATGTTCTTCAAAAAGAAGAAGAAGAGTATCAACTAGCCTATCGAATACTGTGTCCGTCTGATTTTGTCGTTCGTACTTTTATTGAACAGGGTTTTTCTCAGGAGAAGTTGGTGCGACATCAATACGGGTTCGACGAAAAACGCTTCTATCCAGACAATAAACCGCGAGACCGAAAGAAGGGACTGACCATGTTGTTTGTCGGCGTCTGTGCGGTGAGAAAGGGATTGCACTACGCCTTAGAGGCATGGTTGCAATCTCCAGCACATCACGATGGCACTTTTTTAATCGCTGGAGAGTTCCTACCAGAATACGCTCAAAAACTGTCATCTATGTTATCTCATCCAAGTGTCAAAGTTCTAGGGCATCGAAACGATATACCGGAACTAATGCGAAAGAGTGACATAATGATTCTCCCTAGCATCGAGGAAGGATTCGGTCTTGTATGTGTAGAAGCCATTGGCAGCGGCTGTGTCCCACTGGTTTCCGACGCTTGTACAGAGGGTTGCAAACACATGGATAATGCTCTGGTGCATCGTGTCGGAGACGTGGATGCACTATCACAGCAAATCACAATGCTCCATGAAGATCGTGAACTTCTTAATAAGTTGCGAGATAGGGCTCTTCGCAGCGCGCCACAGATTACGTGGAATGCAGCCGGATTCAAGTTGCTTCAAGTATATCGCGAAATTATAGCAACAAAATAATAATTAAGATGTTATGATCACTTGAGTCGATCTTACTAATAAGGCAGAATGTTTATTTTGACTATTTTTGTGAAAGTCGGTGTTGTGATTCCAACATAGGGTAGAACAGCAACTATTCATACTCCAGATTTGGTATTGTAGCAAATCCTTTTACCAGATAAAATATTGGTGTTCTTCACTTGATCCAAATGGAGACTGGTTATATCTCTCTGGAGCGCACTGATCCTGAAATATTAGAAAAATCTCAGAGCAACTTGCTGTCAAAAAGAGAAGCAATCTGGGGAAGACTAGCTACGATGAAGGCATTTACAATTCCAACACCAGAGCTTAATGGATTCTCTCTTTTTAAAAACTGGCGTGGGTTGCCAGCAAAAGAAAAGGCTCGCTCTGTTCTGGGTACAGCCCGAAGGATCATCCAGCGGGGATACTACAGAAGCAGGACTCTATGAAAACGAATGCCATTAAGACCGCATTACACCCCAGAAGTAACACTGTGCATGCAAAGAGTCAGATAATGTCAAGAAACCTCTCATTTTTGTTCTTCAATATCATCACACTCGTGACCTTCTACGCACCCATGAAAGAGCTGGTACTAACCTCATTTCATAATGAACTCTACTCACATATCATCCTTATCCCTCTGGTAAGCAGCTACCTGATTTTTTCAAGAAGGAAGACGGTGTTTTCAGAAGTGAAATACTCTTATATCGCCGGCATTGTCTTAATAACAGCTGGCACTTTACTGTATCTTGTTGGAAGAAACAACAGGCTCGGATTCAACCAGAACGACTATCTGGCTTTTATGATGTTTTCAGCCCTGATATTCTGGACAGGTGGCTTCGTGATGCTTTACGGAATACAGTCATTTAAGAATGCCACATTTCCACTTCTATTCCTTATATTCATGATACCGATTCCAACCGTAGTGGTAAAAAGGATAATCCTTCTGCTGCAGACAAGCTCTGCCGAGACTGTCTATGGACTTTTTAAACTCACTGGTGTTCCGTTTTTACGTGAGGGGTTTACATTTTATCTTCCCCAGCTCAGTATCGAAGTTGCAGAGCAGTGCAGTGGAATCCGTTCAAGCCTGGCGCTGTTTATCACCAGCATTCTGGCAGGGCATCTCTTCCTCAAAACCGGATGGAGAAAAGTAGTTTTGATCTTATTTGTATTTCCCATCACGGTGTTTAAGAACGGTCTGCGAATTGCAACGATCTCTCTGCTTGGGGCATACGTGGATGAGAGGATTCTCCATAGCTCTCTTCACAAACAGGGCGGAATACCTTTCTTCATACTTGCGCTTGTATTTCTAACACCGGTGCTTTGGCTTCTGAAAAAAACAGAAAAAACCGGGATAAAGAAGTAAGCTAAGATGTTTGGAACTGTTCTGTCAGCCACTGCAGCCTTTCTCCTTTTAATGCTTTCTGGCTATAGCATGCTAAAACGCAGGGGTGCCACTGATGTTGCTTTTTGCCTTGCCACCCTGTTGCTTGCGGCAGTGGAAGTAACAGACCAGCTTCTGCTGAACGGGTCATACGATACTGTTTTACTAAAAAAGACTGCGCTTTTTCTTGAATCGCTCCTGCCCGTAGTGTTTCTGGTCTTTAGTGTTACCTACTCGCGGCAGAAGTCTGCTGAATCAATTTCTGTCTTGTGGGGCTGTCTTATGGCAGCAGCCCTGCTCTTCCCCACAGTGGTAGTTCTATTCCCGCTGGATGACTTCTTCTACTCGCCTGACCTTCAGACAGAAAAAATACTATTTCTTGGAAAAGTCGGCTACTGGTTCTATATAGGCATGATGGTTTACTGCGTTATAGCGCTCGTAAACATAGAGTCCACTTTTACGTCTTCCTCCGGCAAAGACAGATGGAAAATGAAATACGAGGTAACAGGCATAAGCGCTGTGCTTGCAGTCCTGATTTTCTACTTCAGTCAGGGACTCCTGTACAGGACTATAAACATGAACCTGATACCCGTAAGGTCAGGTGTCCTGATAATCGCCACTTTCCTTATAGGTTATTCAAGGTTCTTCAGGGGCAATGACGTAAAAGTCGTGGTATCAAGATATGTCCTTTACAGGTCTCTAACACTCCTTTTAATCGGACTCTATTTGCTCATTCTCGGGCTAATCGGTGAGGGGATGAGATATTTCGATGTCTCATTTAGCAAAGACCTGACAATATTTATTGCCTTTGCCAGTGGCATTGCCATGCTGCTTATCCTGCTTTCAGAGCAGTTAAGAAGAAGGGTAAAGGTGTTTATCAATAAACATTTCTACGCCCACAAGCATGACTACAAAACTGAGTGGCTCAAGTTCACCCAACGGCTTTCAGCATGCAGAACACTCACAGATGTACAGAACGTCATTCTCAACACATATAAAGAGACTTTTGGTCTTGAGGGCGCTTCCCTGTACCTCCTTGACAAAGAAAGGAGCAGATATATACTTGTAGCCACTCAGGAGATGCCTGACACTATAGCTGAACTCAAGGCATCCAAAGAGCTTATCTCCTACTTTACGGAACACAGCAGGGTGTTTAATCCCCTTGACAACGAGTATATTCCCAACGCTGAAGAAGCCCTGTTCGTCCACCACACAGGAGCAAGGCTCATAGTTCCACTGACAGGCAACGGAAAGGTAGAAGGTATTGTAGTCTTCGGGAAACAACTGGCAAAGGAAGAGTTTATATATGAGGATTATGACCTGATGAAGACCCTTGCAAAACAGGCTGCACTATCCATCATCAACTTCAGGCTTTCTGAAGAGCTTGCCGAGACAAGGGAAGTAGCGGCAGTAGCACGGATATCTTCGTTCGTAATCCATGACCTTAAGAACCTTGCATACACACTCTCGCTTCTCCTGGAGAATGCAGAAGACTACATTGGCGAGCCAGAGTTCCAGACTGACATGCTCGACACCATCAGGAACGCAATCACAAAAATGAAAGGGCTTATCCAGAAACTAAAGACTATTCCTGAAAAACATACATTGAATACCGAGTTTGCAGATATAAGCCTTCTTGCAAGGGATGTAATGAAGGAGATCGAAAAAATAAACTCGGATGTCGAGTTCGTCTATAAGGGTTCGTCCACTGTTTCAATGATTGACGTAGAAGAAGTCAGAAAGGTTATACTGAACCTGATTTTGAACGCACTTGATGCAACAAACGGAAAGGGTGTAATCAAGGTTGAGGCAGGCTACAATGGAGACACGACTTACGTAAGTGTAGAGGACAGCGGATGCGGAATAGAAGAGGACTTCATCAAAAACCATCTGTTTAAACCGTTCAGAACTACAAAAAAGAAAGGGCTTGGAATCGGACTTTACCAGTGCAAACAGATAGTAGAGGCACACGGTGGAAGAATCGAGGTAAGTAGTGAGGTCGGAAAAGGCTCTGTCTTTACAGTGTACCTGCCTGCTGAAAGAGTACCAGTGCATACAGTGCAATAAAACCCCATACAAAGCAAAGCCGAAATGGAAAAACTCCTGATTGTCGATGACAACAACGATATAAGAAAACAGCTTAAATGGGGGCTTAGCAAAGACTACACCGTGCTTTCTGCAGGAAACGCTAAGGAGGCTCTTGCCTTTTTCAGAAAGCACCAGCCAAAGGTAGTGGTTCTTGACCTGGGTCTGCCACCCCATGAGAGCGAGTCAGCAGAAGGGTTCAGGTGTCTTGAGGAGATTCTGGCAGATGCACCCAACACAAAGGTGATAATAATTACAGGAAATGACGAAAGAAAAACTACACTTAAGGCTGTACAGATGGGAGCTTATGACTTTTATCAAAAGCCAGTAAACCTCGACGAACTAAAGGTCATCATAAACAGGGCATTTCACCTGTATAACATTGAAGAAGAAAACCTCAGACTGCATCTTGCCCTTGACAGCAAGACTACTGAACTGGGCGGAATGTTTGGACAGTGTTCTGAGATGCTAAAGGTCTTCTCAACCATTAGAAAGGTTGCCTCCTCCGATGTCTCTGTACTTATAGTAGGAGACAGCGGTACAGGCAAGGAGCTGGCAGCAAGGGCAATTCATTCAATGAGCCTCAGAAAAGACGGTCCTTTTGTGCCGATAAACTGCGGCGCCATACCTGAAAGCCTGCTTGAGTCAGAACTCTTCGGGCATGAAAAAGGTGCATTCACCGGCGCGCATACACAACTGCAAGGCAAGTTTGAATATGCACATAAAGGGACTCTCTTTCTTGACGAGATAGGAGAACTGCCAGCCAACCTGCAGGTAAAACTGCTCAGGTTTCTGCAGGAAAAGACCATCCAGCGGGTAGGCGGCAGAGAGGACATCTATGTGGATGCAAGAATAATCGCCGCTACAAATATTGAAATATCAAAGGCAATACAGGAAGGGAAATTCAGAGAGGATCTTTACTACAGGATAGGGGTCATAACTCTGAACCTGCCAAAACTGAGTCAGCGCAAAGGCGATATAATGCTGCTTTCAAACCTCTTTCTCAGGAAGTTCAGTGCAGAGTTCGGGAAAAAGATTAAAGGGTTCAGCGCATCAGCAGTAGAACTGCTTGAGTCGTACAATTGGCCAGGCAATGTAAGAGAGCTCGAAAACAGAATACAAAGAGCTGTAATTATGTCTGAGTCTTCAATAATAGAGCCACATGACCTTGGATTTACAGAAAAGCCAGCGAGACAAAAGGTTACTTTCCAAAACGGCATGACACTTAAAGAGGCAAGGGACAAGGTCGAAAAAGAGATGATAATATCTGCTGTCGAAAGACACAATGGCAATATAGCAAAGGCTGCTGTAGAACTCGGTATCAGCAGACCAACCTTATACGACCTTATGAGAAAGCACGGCATTTAAAATTATCTTGCCATTGCCGCGCTCATCTGAGCCAGACCACCGGTTTAATTACAATACACCTCAGTCTCATAATTATCAGGGTATCTTACCTCGTTGGAATACTTACTTTCATTACCATGCGCATCATAAGCTGTTACAGCAAAATAATATGTGCCCGACGTGAGGTTACTGATAGTATAGGTAGTTGTGTTGCCCACAATAACTATCGGTTCTCCATAACTACAAGACGACGTTCCGTAATATATCTTATAGCCTGCGAGGTCTGTTAGGGCAGTTCCATCCTCATTTTCAGTAGGTGCATCCCACACCAACTTCACACTGAGAGTATTACTGTCACTACTACCACTAGTACTGTCGCCGCCTCCTCCACAGCCTGCCACCACCAGTAAAAATACCAGAATAAATACTCCTTTATGCCACACTTTTGTCCCCTTTGCAGACTGTTGGACATCCAGAACTCAAACCCTACCGTCTTTCATTATCATTTTATACGGTCGTGCTAACTAACACAATTACCAGTGCCTTACGACTTCAGGAAGGTATCTCTCATAGTAATTTCAGTGTACTTTCGAGGGCTTTTACGACCTTCGGGTCATAGAGCTTGCCTGCCCCTTTCTTAATCTCCTGCAGTGCCTTCTCACGCGTGAACGCTTTTCTGTAGGGTCTTTTCGCAGTCATTGCGCAGAAGGCATCTACCACAGAGAGAACCCTTGAGAGGAAAGGTATCTGATTGCCTTTCAAGCCGTCAGGGTATCCAGTGCCGTCGTATCTTTCATGGTGGTGAAGTATTGCCTTCTTGACATCCTCTGAGAACTCAAAACTATTCAGCAAGTCGAGCGTGGTATACGGATGGACTTTTAACGTGCGGGTCTCCATAGAGGAAAGTTTCTGCTTTTTCTTAAGCACGCTCTCGTCAATAAGTGTAAGCCCCAGATCATAAATCATGGATATATAGAGTGCCAACCTTTTGTCTTCTTCTTTTGCATCAAGCCTGTTCATTATTTCAATCATCAGGTTGGGGAAGAGGGCGTCTTTTTTATGGTACTTTTTCTCGGCATTAAGCAGACCGTCAAAAGATGTAACAAAGTGCTTGAGGCTATCTTCTCTGTACTTGCCTGTATATAGTCCTTCTATGAAGCGGGAAACCCTTTCGCTTAACACCGAAGCTATATGAAGGTCTTTGCTTGTGAACGGCTCTGACGAAACTTTATTATTCAGATTAAGCACTCCTATTACCTTATCCTGCATTTTCAACGGCAGGCAGAGGAGAGACTTGGTGTTGTAATGCGGCATGTTTCTTTTTCCGAAACGAGGGTCGCTTTCTATGTTTTCTATTAACAGCGGAGCACCCTCAAGTGCAACCCAGCCAGCGATTCTGTCGCCAAACCTTATTCTTGTCCGCTTTACAATGTTCTCGTCCAGCCCTCTGGCACTCCTGATTGAAAGCTCACCAGTAAGCTCATCAAGAAGCATTATAGAGCATGTATTCACGCCAAGCAGTTCTGAAATGAATTCGATAAACATCTCCATTGTTGTGTCAATGACCGCTTCTATCTTCTGTCTTGTACTCTTTGGAATCTTGATGGAGACGACCAAAGTGCTGTTGGTGTCTTCTACATTCAGCTCCCACCTGTGAAGCTCTGCTACCTTCCATGCAAGATAGAGCTTTAACCTTTCTTCAGACTGGTCTTTTTGAAGTGTATGCCTTGAGTTGAAAAGGTAAGGCAGTATGGTATCTGGCATTCTTCTTGGGATAGTTAGATTTACCAGCACGGAGTCGCTCTCCTTGACATTGATTTTTATGATGTCATCATCCTCAAGGTAATAACTCAAACTCTCTATCAGATTGATAAAGAGCTGGAGGACTCTTATCTTGTCTCCTACAATGTCTGATGTATCTTCTTTAACATTCAGCTGTACTTGTATATTCTTTTTTGCAAGTATGCTTTTTAGCAGTTTTGAGTTCACTGTTTCTTCCAAAAGCTCTGGAAGACTTATTATGGACTTTGTGACGATTCGTGCTTCATCCTCAAGCCTTAGGAAATCAAGCAGGTTTTCAACGATGGAAACAAGTTTGTCTGTTTCCTCTGCGATAATGTCATAGAATTCCTTTTGTTCGCTTTTAGGCAGACCCCCAGCCTGACGTAGGTAATATACAGCGCCTTTAATCGAGTTAAGCGGGGTGCGTAGTTCGTGTGATATATAAGTAAGGGACTCGGTTTTTACGACATCGGCTTCTATAAGCTTTCTGTTTATTGTCTCAAGCTCGGCAGCGTTTACCCTNAACTGATTCACAAGAAAGGCGTTCTCAAGGGCGACAGCCGCCTGNTCTGCAATAACCTTTATCAAGGCAAACTCATCTTCTGTAAAAGGTGTACCGTCTTTNTTGTCGTTAATATTAAAGACGCCGAGCAATCTGTTTTTGCTTACAATCGGGCATGAAATAAACGACCTTGTCTTGTATCGGTCTCTTTTCTTTCCTTTGAACCTCTCATCCTTTTCTATGTCCTCGACAAGGACAGCGCGGCGGTTCTTGGCTACAGTGCCTACAATCCCCTCACCTATCTTGACTTTGTAGGAGCTGATGAGCTGAATGTCCATTCCTTTTGCAGCAAGGATATACAGCTCGTTTCGTTCGTTTACAAGCATTAGAGAGCCTTTTTCAGCAGTGGTGTAGTTGACAGCAAGGTCAAGCATAAGGTTTGCTATCGTGCTGATATTATGCGCTGTGATAATGGCACTTGAAATCTCCTGAAGTATCGCAAATTTCTTTTCAAAAAATTTAGAAGTTCCCATAAAAGTCCTTAAGTTGCTCTGCCTCCTCTATGAATCATCGCAACAATCCCAGCTTCTTACTTTTTCTCCATTTCTGTTCTCTGAGCTGTCCGATACAAGCTGAGCTTATTAAAATGGAGCAATAATTGTGCCTATAAGTCAGGATATTTTTTCTTAAGTTTTTCAAAGGGTTTTCAGTTTATTGCTGGTCCTCGCGGTGAGATTATTGTTGGAAATCTTTACACTTGATTGACTGATTTGGAGATAAAGGCCCTATTGTTCTAAGCATACCAAGGCATGAGATAGGGCTACAAAGCCGCAATTTTGTAAAGAATTCCGACGCTAAGCAGTAACCATTACTTTACAGTTGTGCTTCTCATCGGTGGACACCTTGCGGAATGCCATTTCCTGAAAAAAACAAAGAAGACACCAGTAGTGCAAAAGCGAAAGGATAGGATGACAGGTCTGCTACAGTGGGCTGGATTTTGGCAATCGGGACGGCTCTAAGTCTTTAAAAAAATAATGGCGGTCCCAACGGGAATCGAACCCGTGTCTTAGCCTTGAGAGGGCTATGTCCTAGGCCTCTAGACGATGGGACCGAATAAAAAAATAAATGGCTGGGGAGAGAGGATTCGAACCCCTATAAGCAGATCCAGAGTCTGCCGTCCTGCCATTGGACGACTCCCCAAAACCCAATAATTTCAACGCTTTGCGCTCGTTAGAACTATACCATAAACCATTAAATCCAGTCAATATCCCCCAGTCATCCCCCATCGCACCATCATCAATGATGATAATAATATATCCGTTTTTCAAAATATTTTTTGACTATCTTTTTGATTACTTCTCTTGAGGCAGGAATGACGATAAGAAACCCTATAACATCAGTAAAAAACCCCGGTGTGATAAGCAATGCACCTGCTATCAGAAGCATCACGCCGTTAATCAGCTCTTCAGCAGGGAACACGCCTTCCAGCAGGTTCCTCTGAATTCGATACACAACCCCCAGACCTTCCAGCCTGACCATATAAGCACCTACAACAGCCGTAAGGATTATTATTATAATTGTGTTTAAAGTGCCGATTATAGAGCCGACCTTTATTAAAAGGGAAAGCTCGATGGCAGGGACAAGGGTAAACAACAGGAATAACTTAAAAAACATTAAACAAGAACACCTGCTATTTTTTGCTGCCGCGCAACAGTGTTTTCAGTTCGTCCATGAACTCGTTTATGTCCTTAAACTCCCTGTAAACGGATGCGAATCTGACATAAGCTACCTTGTCAAGTTCTCTTAGACAGGACATTACCTCTTCTCCTATCTGAGAACTCGGAATCTCCTTCACACCCAGCGCAAGGAGTTTTTTCTCGGTTGAGTCCACAATTTTTTCTCTTGCTTCCATTGCTATGGGTCTTTTCTCACATGCCTTTTCAAGACCATGCAGTATTTTTTGTCTGTCGAACGGCTCTCTTCTGCCGTCTTTCTTAACGACCATAGGGAGGACGTCTTCGACCCTTTCGTATGAAGTAAAACGTCTTTCGCATTTAAGGCACTCCCGTCTCCGTCGGATGACATCGCCGTCCTTACTTGTCCTTGAGTCTATCACCCTGTCTTCGGTATGTCCACAGAAAGGGCACTTCATGACTGATACACCGGAAATTTTCGGCAAAGATTCATTACTCTTTCCCGAAATTCCTTGAGTCTTGATTCATCGTGTCTGTTGCCCAAGACCCCATCTATTATTTCGGCAATCTCGGTCATTTCCGTCTCACCCATTCCTCTCGTCGTAACACACGGAGTGCCCAACCTTATTCCGCTTGTGATTGTCGGTGGCCGTTCGTCAAACGGGATAGAGTTCTTGTTTACTGAAATTCCCGCAATATCGAGTGCCTCTTCAGCCTCCTTGCCGGTGATGTTTTTGCTTCTGAGGTCAATCAGCATAAGATGATTATCCGTTCCGCCTGAGACTACACTGTACCCTCTTTTTGTCATTTCATCAGCAAGCCTTTTTGCGTTTCTCAGGACTGATGCCTGATATTCCTTAAACTCCGGAGTCAGCGCCTCTTTAAAGGCAACTGCCTTTGCGGCTATCACATGCACAAGCGGACCGCCCTGTATGCCCGGGAATATCATCTTATCTATAGCCTTTGCATATTCCTTTTTACACATTATCATTCCGCCCCTTGGTCCTCTGAGGGTCTTGTGGGTGGTAGTGGTCACAAAGTCGGCATAAGGTATCGGGGACGGGTGAAGTCCTGCCGCTATGATGCCGGCTATATGTGCAATATCAGCCATAAGGTAGGCGCCTACTTCTTTTGCTATCTCATGGAAAACCTCAAAATCTATAGTTCTTGAATAAGCGCTTGCACCAACGAGTATCATCTTTGGCTTGTGCTTGATGGCAAGATTTTTCACCTCGTCATAGTCTATATAGCCTGTATCCTTGCTTACGCCATAAGGCACGGTCTTGTAAAAAATTCCTGAGAAGTTGACAGAAGCGCCGTGTGAAAGGTGTCCGCCGTGGCTAAGGTTCATTCCGAGTATTGTGTCCCCGGGTTTAAGAAAGGCGAAATAAACCGCCATATTAGCCTGACTTCCGGAGTGTGGCTGAACATTGACGTGTTCAGCACCAAAAAGCTGTTTTGCTCTTTCTATGGCAAGCTCTTCTACAACATCAGCATACTCGCATCCACTGTAGTATCTTCTGTGCGGGTAGCCTTCGGCATACTTGTTGGTAAACACCGAGCCTTGCGCCTCAAGCACAGCAGGGCTTGCATAGTTCTCAGAAGCTATAAGAACAATTTTATCTTTTTCCCTTTCGGTCTCTTTCTCTATAGCTTCGTAAACCTGCGGGTCTGTAATGTTAAGGTTCTTAAAGTTCATAAATTTTTTGTTTTTTCCTCTATCTGGCTGATTTTTTCGATTCTACGGGTATGCCTGCCGCCTTCAAACGAGGTTTCCAGCCAAAGCTTTGTAATTTCTCTTGCAAGAGCCTTTCCTGTAACCCTGCCGCCGATAACAAGAATATTTGCGTCATTGTGAAGTCGGCTCATCTTGGCACTGAAAGGTTCATTGCAGAGGGCTGCCCTGACATTGGGAAATTTGTTTGCGACAATAGACATTCCAATGCCTGTGCCGCATATGAGTATACCCCTCTCTACCTCTCCTTTTGAAACAGCGGAAGAAACCTTCTCTCCAAAGTCAGGATAATCAACAGACTGCGTGCTGTTAGTTCCGAAATCCTCGCACTCGATCCCCATTTGTTTCAGAAGCGAGAGGAGCTCTTCTTTAAGTTCTACACCTGCGTGGTCACACCCGATGGCAACCTTCATCTAAACCTCGACTTATAATCTTATATAAGAGTTCAGGGTTAAGTCAAGGAATGTACCGTTTTCCCGAAAGCCGACAGGACGAAACCAGCAATTCCTTTCAGTATTTGACAGAACCAGCACCAAAAATTAAAAATATAACCACGGGTGGGGCGGCTTCAGGAATTAAAGCTTTCAAGTAAATTTTTATTCGGAATAGGAATTATCCTCCTTCTCTTCTGGAGTAGTTTTGCGGTTTTCCTTTACACATACCTCAGAAATGACCTCGTGAAACAAAGCTACGAAAAAACCGACATATTAATGGGGCACATAAACGCCACAATGCACTATGTAAAAGACAAGCTGAGACCTAAAATGTTCGAGATGATGCCTAAAGACGAAATCCTCAGAGAGGCGATGTCAACCACATTCATCAACAAGGCAATAATGAAGACGTTTAATCATGAATTTCCGAAATACACCTACAGGAGGGTATCCCCTACCCCGCTTAACCCCGAAAATAAGGCGGATGACTTTGAGGCAGGCTTTATAGATAACTTCAACCGGACAGGGGAGACTACATGGAAAGGCACGGTAAAAAGAAAGGGAAATCATTACTTTGTCAATGCCAGGGCGGTGTTTGTGGAGAAAGAATGTGTTACGTGTCATAAAACAGCAAAGCTCGGCGAAATCATAGGTATAGAATATGTATCAATACCTGTGGACGACGCCCTTAAGGCAATGAAACGGGTTACCATCTCCATATTCCTGATAGGCGTATCAGGAATGGTCTTTCTTTTTATAATCCTCAACGTGTTCATTGACACCGTTGTGGTCAGACCGGTTAAAAAGGTAAGCTCGTTCTTCAAATCAGTTGTCAACGGAGAAAAAAATCTGGACTTCAGTATAGAAAGCAAAGATGAGATAGGTGAGATGGTTCATTCATTCAACACAATGATGGCATACCTTAAGGAATCAGACGATAAATTAAGGGCGTCGGAGAGCAAGTATAGGCATATATTCGAAGGCTCAAAAGATGCCATAATAGTGACCGATTGTGAAGGGGACCTCCTTGACGTAAATCCCGCCGGCAGAGAACTGTTCGGCGAAAAAGTGAAAAGCATGGATGAGCTTTTCATCAACCCCGAGGATTACATCCAGGTCATCAGAGAAATGAACAAAAGAGGTTTTGTAAAGGATTATGAGACCTCTCTTAAACGTCCCGAGGGTAAAAACCTTGATGTGCTCATAACTGCCAATTACAGGCTCGACGAGAGCTTCAGTATCTGCGGCTATGAGTTTATAATAAAAGACATCACCGAGAGGAAATGGATGGAACAGCAATTAAGACAGTCGGAAAGACTTGCTTCACTCGGAAAACTCGCCGCAGGCGTTGCACATGAGATAAACAATCCTTTAAGCGTAATACTCGGCTATACAAAACTCCTGATGAAGAACTCTCCTGAAGACAGCAAGGGTGACCTGGAGAAAATCTACAAAAATGCACAGGCATGCAAGAAGATAGTGGATGACTTGTTACACTTCTCAAGACGCTCTGAACCCCACCGAAGACAAGCCAGTATAAACGAGCTGCTCGATGATGTCCTCTCAAGCCTGACAAACACCTTTGCTGAAAACAAAATAACCATAGAGAAGTCTTTAGACAGCACGATACCTAACGTAGTCATAGACACTGACAGGATAAGACAGGTGTTTATGAACCTCCTCATGAACGCCTCGCAGGCGATATCGTCCGACGGAGTCATCAAAGTCTCAACGACATACGACGCCAAGACCCACAGGATTCAGATTGCAATCTCAGACAACGGCTGCGGCATCCCGAAAGAATCCGTCAGCCATATCTTTGACCCGTTCTTTACCACAAGGGACAAAGGCACAGGGCTTGGTCTTTCAGTTAGCTATGGAATCATTAAGGAACATGGCGGGGAGATATTCGTCACCAGTGAGGTTGGCAAAGGCACGACTTTTACGATACTACTGCCTGCCAGTGAGGTCAGCTAATGCAACAGAATGTACTTATAGTTGATGACAACCCTGACATACTGAGCTTCCTTGAGCGGCTTATAGAGGGGGAACTTGATGTCCGTGTCCTGACTGCAAAAGATGCGCGCAAAGCACTTGAACTACTTGGAGAGAACAATATATGTCTTATAGTTGCTGATGTGCGAATGCCGGGGATGGACGGTATCGAGCTACTTAAAGAGACCAAGAAGATAAATGAAAACATAGGCTTCATTATGATGACTGCTTACGGGACTGTAGAGACTGCTGTTGAGTCTCTAAAACTCGGTGCTTATGATTTCATCACAAAGCCCTTTGATGAAGAAAGGTTTTTGCACACCATAAAGAATTTTCTCGAACGGCAGAGACTTCTTGAAAGAACCCTCAGCCTCGAAAAAAGACTCAGGGAAAAAGAAGAGCTAAGCTCTTTGATAGGCGAGTCTCCTCCGATGAAAAAAGTAAAGGATGCAATCAAGATGGTGGCAAAGACCGATGTTACAGTGCTTATCACTGGAGAGACAGGCACAGGCAAGGAGCTTGCCGCAAGGATAATACACGGGCTCAGCAGCCGCTCCTCAGGACCGTTCATAACAGTCAACTGCCCTACAATCCCTGAAGCCATCCTCGAGAGCGAACTCTTCGGCTATAAAAAAGGTGCATTCACAAGCGCTATGCAGGACAGAAAAGGACTGTTTGAGGTTGCAGACCAGGGCACAATATTCCTCGACGAGATAGGCGACATACCACAGTCAGTGCAGACAAAACTCCTCAGGGTGCTTCAGGAGAAAGAAATAAAACCTCTTGGAGAAACATACACGAAGAAAGTGGATGTCAGGGTCATCGCCTCCACAAACCAGAACCTCCCTGAAAAAATAAAAAACGGACAGTTCAGAGAAGACCTGTTTTACAGACTCAATGTCGTCTCCATCAGGATGCCCTCTCTAAGGGAATTAAGAGAAGACATTATCCTTCTTGCCCGGCACTTCCTGAAAACTTACACCCATGAACTCGGCACTCCGGAAAAGACCCTCAGTGATGAGGCAACAAAACTGCTCATCTTAAGAACATGGAAGGGAAACGTCAGGGAACTTCAAAACGCCATACGGCGAGCACTCGTGTTCTCAAAGGGCAATGTGATAACCCCTAAAGACTTTACATCAGACGAACTGTCATGCATAGAGGCTGAGATAGAAAAAGTCACACATCTACCTTACAAAACTGCAAAGGATAAAGTGCTCAATGCCTTTAATAAACGGTACATAACCGAGCTTTTAAAGCAGACTGAAGGCAACGTCACGATGGCGGCACAAAGAGCAGGCATCGAGAGGCAATCCCTCCAATACCTCATGAAAAGATATGGAATAACCTCACAGGCATTCAAACCCCCTGCAAAAGAAAATTAGCAGTGCAAGAGAAATTTTGCTCCTGCACAATCCCTGTCCTACCCTAACTATTCAATTTTATTAGGATTTTTACTTTACGGATAATGGCATCATATTTGCTCCCTAATTAGTGTGGGGTTGGCAGGATGTCCCTGCGGGGAAACCTGCTATGTGTACATATAAAAATAGGGGAGGGAAAAATGAAAGGCGTAAAAAGGACACTAGCGTTCTTTGTAATTGTGACATTTGCCTTCAGTTCTGTTGCATTTGCCTTGAACCAGCCAGTATATCCCATAAAGGGGAAGCACAAATGTGGAAATGTAACACCTCGACAAGCCTATGAGATGCTGAAAAAAGACCCAAAACACACTTTTCTCGTGGATGTAAGAACCCGGTATGAATATCAGGACATAGGACATCCAGTAGGAGCTTACAACATCCCGTGGATGTTCTACACGACCAAAGTGGGCAAGAAAGGGTATAAAAAGGTCTTAAACAAGAATTTCTGCAGAGACCTCAGGGCACGTTTTAATCCCAGGACAGACACCCTACTCTTGTTGTGCCGGAGTGCAAAGAGAACCATTGCCGCAGCTACAGCGGCAGTTAACTGCGGATTCAGACCTGACAAGGTCTTCAATGTGCTCGGCGGGTTTGAAGGCGACAAGGTAAAAGACAAAAACAGTCCTTTTTATGGACAGCGCATGGTCGGTGGATGGCGTCTTGAGGGTCTTCCATGGACATACAAAATGGACCCGAAACTGATGTACCAGCCTGACCTCGCAAAATAAAATCAAAAAGGGGGTGGTAGCTGATTCGGACTTGACGAGCCATATAACCTGTGATATAGGGAAGGATAGGATTATGCTCTCTTTCAAAAAATATTAAAGGAGGCAAACAATGCAAGAGGAAGAAAAAAAGGAAATAAGTGGTACGGGGTCTTTAACAGGTGAGGCTCTGGAAGCAGAAGACGTGTTGGCTGGTGCTGAGCCATGGGATCCGATTGAGACAAAGCTGGTTGTGTGGTCTTTTATTGCAGCGCTCATCGCTCTAATAATTGGTTTATTAGTTGTGCCAACCTCTATCTTTTTTCACTGAGGATGCATACAGAATACCTCATACGGCATAACGGAAAAAGCTGGGTAGCAGAAAATGAACTCTGCAGTCTCTCTGCTTCAACACTTGAGGAACTCGACCTCAAAGTAGAAACACACCTGAGACAGACAGGACTGCTGAAAAAAGGCGAACGGATGAGGGTCTTCATGTTCTTCGACAACTCGACCATTCCCGAATGGATCCGGCAGTACGCCCAGCATTATTTCAACAGGGTCATAGAAGTAAAAGGATAAAAAATTGGATCCTTTAAAAACCAAAATAGGGGGATTCTAATGACAGATCTTTCTAACAGGAAATGGTATACAGGGATGACAACCCAGGAAGACTGGTGGGCTGTATGGCTAGGTCTCGGCTTCTTCTGTTTAGGGCTTCTTACCTTGGCAGGAGTTGACCTTGTCGGCTGGATTGCTTATCCAAAAAAATGGGTCTTCAGTCTCCCTGAAGGAGCCGTGGCTAAAAAAATCGTCACACCGGACAAGGCGTTCTACGCACTCGGAGGGAAATACAGTATAACTGCCAAGGGCTTCTACAAAAGTCTGGGACCAATAGGAAGCATACTTGTAACCTATTTAGTCTTCACCGTTGCCACTACCATCGGTGCTTACTTCATGAAGTGGAACATTAAAAGATACATAACCGGCTGGACGATTATATTTTTCCTGACATATCTGGTATGGTTCATCGGACATCACGCCTTCTTTGCGGCAACTGCAGTTGACCTCAAGAAGAGCAAGTTTCCTGATATGTTCACCCTTTCGCTCGGTGGTGGTGCATCGTTTATTCTGGCTCTGATTGTAGGGCTGATAATAGGGAACTTCTTCAAGGGGTTTGCAAGCTATTTAAGCACGGCTGCCAAGCCTGAATGGTTCATAAAAACGGCAATCGTGTTCCTTGGGGTTAAGGTAGGATATCTACCGATAAAAGCAGCCGCGTCTTCAGCAAAACTTGGGAAAGAGGTAGCAGGGCTTACTGGTGAACTGTTCATTGCAGGCGCAGCTGCAACAGTAGTAGCTTATCTGATATTCTGGCCTGGTGTGTATCTGATATCGAGAAAGATATTTAAACTGCCACGCAAAACAGCTGCTGTTCTTGGCTCTGGAATCTCTATCTGTGGTGTCTCTGCTGCTGTAGCCACAGGTGGAGCAGTGAGGGCAAAGCCAGTGGTATCCATAATGGTCTCTGCTCTGGTGGTTGTATGGGCAGTCATCGAGCTTATCATCTTGCCTGGGTTCTTTACCCACGTCTGGCCCCGAACAGACGACCCACTTGTGGCAGGAGCTGCAATGGGAATGTCTGTTAAGACAGACGGTGCAGATGCAGCCGCAGGAGAGCTAATGGATGAATTCATGCGAACTAAGATAGAAAGGGACACACACGGCGCAGTGCAGTGGCCTGAAGGCATTATAACTGTAAGCGCAGTTATGACCAAAATCTGGATAGACATGTTCATCGGACTGTGGGCATTTATTCTTGCACTGCTTTGGGTCTATCGAATCGAACGACGACCAGGGGAACGGGTTATGGCATCGGAAGTGTGGCACCGATTCCCGAAATTCGTTCTCGGATATTTTGCCGCATGGTTCATTTATCTCGCAATATTCTTCGGACCAGGACATGCCGGCGCACCCGAAGGCATGGATGTACTTAAAGCGGCAACAGCAGGTGCAGTGCCAGTGGAAAAAGGCATGCGAAAGTTCTTCTTCATGCTGACCTTCATGAGCCTTGGAATCATCACTGACTTTAAAAAGCTCAGAGAAGCCCAGTTCGGGAAAATGGTATGGGTATACTTCGTCGCACTCTTCCTGTTCATAATACCTGTGGCTATACTTATCGCCTACATCTTCCATCACGGCATGCAGATACCCAACATAGCTCCTCAGTAAATAGAAATATTTTGCCTGGGTAGGATAAAATGGGTCTATGAGGATAGCCCTCATAGACCCATTTTTTAACCAAAACTTGTTAAATGAATAAAGTAGAAGACAAAACCAAACGCAAAATATTAAGAGAATTAACAATCAAAGCCAAATTTCTGAATTATACTGCGCTGTTCTCCATAATAATCTTTATACTGCTTCTTCTGAGGCTCTATCCCAACTGGGAACATTCCAAATGGCTCTTCGCTATTGCATTGTTCATGGAATGCTTTTCTATCGGATTTTTTGTCCTGACAAGACGCATAAAGGGAATACTTGAAGGAGACCCTACTGATGAAGAAATCATCAAATGGGCGAATTTTCTGTCGTATTACTACTATCCCAAATTCATCTTCCGCAAAAAGCGAAACCCGTTTATCGTCCCTGATGACGAAGATTAGCCTACAGACTTAACGCAGGTAATATATAAGCAGGTAAGCCAGCAGGAATGCAGTCACCCACAGGACAGTCGAACCTGTAGGCCAGTGCTTGATTGTATCCCCGGGATAAATGTCCTTTTCCCTTTTTATCCTCTTTTTAATCTCTGCCTTACGCTGAGGGCTGCCCAGCAGAAGGAATACGGAATCAGAGACCATCTTTACCGCTGCCAATGGGTTTTTGCTAAACCACGCAAGTGAGCCAGGAATGGACTCAAAAAATACCTTTCTTAGCCTGTTGCCGACTACAGACATCGGGACTTCCACAAACCACATAAACGCCCCTGCACCTTTCCTGTAAAACCAGTCTGTATCAAGATTCACAGCCCTGATTTCCGAAGGATAAATGCCAGAAAGCATCAGAAGAGTAAACGCCAGTGCAGAAAAGAACAGCAGTTGCAGTTGTGCCATTACATGAGGCGCAGTGTAAGGCTCATACTCGACAGGATACGGAAGAATGCTGTAAAGAGGCGCAGGAAACGTGCCGATGAAAACGCACAGGAAAGCCGTAATCCCCATGGCTATGAGCATATTAACCGGAGGCTCTTTTGCCCTGATGCCTGAGTCATGCGAGAAGAATGCAAAATACGGTATCTTAATCCCTGCATGATGAAACACACCTGCTGATGCAAACAGAAGAACAAACCATATAGCAGTCAAGCTCTCGTGAGCAGCAGCAGACATAACCATTGACTTACTCACAAAGGCACTGAACAGGGGAAACGCAGAGATTGACGCAGCGCCTACTATACAGAATATACATGTCAATGGCATGGTCTTATATAAACCGCCAAGGTCTGTGGCATTGATCTTTCCAGTCTGCTGCATAACAGCTCCCATGGACATGAAAAGAAGCGCTTTAAACAATATGTCATTGAACGCATGAGCAGCAGCACCGTTTATTGCCAGCTCTGTGCCTATCCCAATACCGACCACCATAAACCCGACCTGATTGATAAGACTGTATGAAAGCACCCTTCTTAAATCATTTTCAATCACAGCGTAAAAGATAGGAAATGCCGTCATCAAGGCTCCAATCCATATAAGGGGTTCAGCTCCAGGAAATGCTCTTGCCAGAACATAAACAGCAGTCTTTGTCGTAAAAGCGCTTAAAAACACCGTGCCTGCAATAGTCGCCTCTGGATAGGCATCCACAAGCCATGCATGCAGGACAGGCCAGGCGCAGTTCAGACCAAATCCGATGAATATAAGATATGACGCCAACCCGTTTAAACCTATATATCCGAATTCAATCGAACCGTTCTCATACGCATAAATGACTATGCCTGCGAAAAGCACAATCCCCCCGAAGATATGAACCAGAACATACCTGAACCCTGCCTTAAGCGATTTCTCTGTCCTGCGCGCCCAGACAAGAAACACCGAGCTTATGGTCATCAGTTCCCAGAAACAGAACAGGCTGAACAGGTCTCCTGCAAAAACAACACCCAGAGACCCGCCTGCATAAAGAAGACCTGCAACGTATTCAACATCATTCCTTATGTGAATGCCGTAAAGAAGAACAATGAAAGAAATAATATGAAAGACGTATCCAAACAGCAGGCTCAACCTGTCTACCTTAAGCAGTATGAGATTGTAATCCAGAAACCTGAAAGTAAGATGCACACCTTCAGGAATACCAAGAAGGTTTATAAATCCCAAGACAGGAAGGGCTAATAAATATGCACTCTTTGCCCTCCCCCTGAGCAGAGGAACAAGAAACGCTCCAATGATGAATACTACTGCAGGCAGAACAGGATTAATCATAATAATCCTCTCTCCTCTTAACAATCCTTCGCAGTATATGCTTTGCTGCTAAAACCAGACTCACACAGGCGACAAACCCGTATGCTGCATAAAACCCAGGCCAGTTTTCCCAGAAGAAATAACCATGTTTCGGAACTACGAGATCAACTATCAAAAGCACTACACACACCATATAAAAAACCCGTCTGAATTTCCTTACGTTTTCAGGGTCGTCAAAAAACTTAAACTCTTTTTTCATGAAACGCCCCCCTGTAATTACAGAATATTCCAGAAACAACATATGGGAATTGGCTGATATCAGTATAAAAGGCAGGCATGTCAGGTGAGAAATTTTTAGTTGAGACACCGCTATAACCTGCCTCTAACAACAAACCATACTGTTCTGCTGAAGCCCCACTAATTAAATCAGACGAATATAACGTTCTTAAATAATTGTCGAATTTAAAAATTTCGAATCCTGACATGCCTGCCTCCTATCCGAAGAAAAAGATTATACCGAGATATAAAACGCACGCTGTCAGCACTGCATAAAAGATTTTTTTGTATCCTGGTTCAGGCTCGTGCATAAGCTCTATTATTTCGCCTTTTTCATTCCTCAATTTTAAACCCCTCCTGTTATACTGGCTACGACCATTTTAGAAAGATCTAAAAACAGCGAAGGCATGAAAAACAATATCAGTGTTCCCACAGCAGTCAGCACCAGAGGCACTACCATAAACGCCGGCGCTTCGGATATCCGCTTTACCTCAGACCCTTTGAAAAACGCCCTGTACACTATGGGCAGGAAATAGCAGGCATTAAGTATCGTGCTTGCTGCAATAACTACAAGCAAAGGCAACTGGTTCGCTTCCACAGTGCCCATAGCCAGATACCATTTGCTCAGGAAGCCTCCAAACGGCGGAATGCCTATCATGGAAAGCGCTCCTGCTGTGAATGCCGCCATGGTAAAAGGCATCTGTCTTCCGATGCCGTCAAGCTCGCTGACATTTGTCTTATGCGTTGCGACATAAATAGCGCCTGCTACAAAAAACAGGGTTATCTTTCCGAATGCATGAAGCAGTATGTGCATTATACTTCCTGTAATTCCTGACGGCGTAAGCAGGGCAACACCGAGTATGACATAGGAAAGCTGGCTTACCGTTGAGTATGCAAGACGAAGTTTTAAATTATCCTGCTTAAGGGCAATTACAGAAGCGGTTATTATAGTGAAAGACGCATAATAAGCAAGTGCAGTGCCCAGCCCGAGTTCACTGAGCAGTTTTATCCCGAACACATGGAGGACTACCTTAACGACAACAAAAACCCCTGTCTTTACCACTGCCACTGCATGCAAAAGCGCACTCACCGGCGTGGGAGCTACCATTGCAGCAGGAAGCCATGAATGAAGAGGCATCATCGCCGCCTTTGTAATACCTGCCATAAAAAGAATAAATATCACGGTAATGAGAACATCAGAGCCTTTTCCCTCAAGTATCCCCTGAGCTGAGAAATCCAGTCTGTGTGCGGTGCTGTATGTAAGCACCACTGCAAACAGCAGAAATGCAAGGGAAGTACCGAGCAGATATGTAAGATATGTCCTTCCCCCTTTTATTGCCTCTGGTGTTTCTTTATGCGCTACAAGCGGAAACGTGCACAGGGTAAGAATCTCGTAGAAGATAAACATCGTAAGCAGGTTTGCAGAAAACGCCACACCCATTGTTGCAGACATCGCCACTGCAAAACACATGAAATACCTTGTCTGTGCATGCTCTTTTAAGGCTCTGACATAACCTATGGAATAAAACGATGTAAGAATCCATAAAAACGATGCAGTAGTCGCAAAGAAAATGCCGAGTGCATCTACCCTGAACTTAATATCAAGTCCTGGGAAAACAGTCAAAAGGGTATATTCTATAACTTTGCCATCAAGAACCATGGGAAGCATGGAGGCGACCAGAGAGAACTTTATAAGCGAAGCCGCAATCGTCCAGAATTCCCTGACATTAGGGTTTCTTCCTGAGATGCCGACTAAGACTACGGCAATAAGCGATACACTTATGACATAAACAGGCAGTGCGGAATACACTGTATCCACTACATCACCCCTGCCAGAAGCATTTTTGCTGCCTTCTGTGCAACAGACACCGGTAGTGAGGCAGCTGTCCCGAAGAATATGCAAAGACCAGCCATAAGCAACGTAGGCACAAGCATGCCAGCCGGAGCTTCAAAGACCTGCCCTGCGTGTTCAGCACTCTTGAAATAAATGTTTTCGATTATCCTCCAGAAATACACTGCCGTAAGCAGAGAACTTATTAGGATTACAGGCACGAAATACCACATGCCTGTCTCAAGCGCACCGAGTGCTATATACCACTTGCTTACGAACCCCACTGTAAGCGGAACACCTATCATTGAAAACGCACCTATGGTAAAAGCTGCCATTGTAAGAGGCATCTTTCTGCCCATACCCCTAAGCTCTGATATATCCTCTATGCCTGTCCGGTAAACCATCGCACCCACTGCAAGGAACAGCGTTCCTTTCATAAGGGCATGGTTGAGTATATGAAGAAGGCTTCCAGCCATTGCAGTCTCACCTGCAAGCGAAGCACCAAGCACTATGTAACCTATCTGTCCCACGCTTGAATATGCAAGCATCCGTTTGATATTAGTCTGTGCCACGGCAAGCACAGAACCCATTATTATCGCAACTGAAGAAAGCACAAGCATTATCTTTGTAAAAGGCACTACATGGATGTCAAAATCCAGTTTGAACACAGTAAACATTATCCTCAACAGGGCATAAGCTCCGACCTTTGTCCCCGTAGCTGCAAGTATTGCACTCACGGCAGACGGTGCATAGGTGTATGCATTCGGCATCCAGATGTGAAGGGGGAAGAGCGCAAGCTTCAGGCTTAAGCCCACAGTAAAAAACGCAAAGGCAGTAAGGACTACTTTTGAATGGTAAAGCTGTGGTAGTCTTTCAGCCAGGTCCGCCATGTTAAGAGTGCCTGTCACCATGTAAAGATGCCCTATCCCAAGCAGTATGAACGTAGCGGCAACAGTGCCGAGTATCAGATAGTTATAACTGGCTACAAGTGCGGCTTTTCTTCTGCCAGAGGCAATCAGGGTATAGCCTGAAAGAGAGCTTATCTCGATAAACACATAGAGGTTGAATATATCTGCTGTGATAATAATCCCCAGAAGCCCTGTAACAAGAAGCATGTAGGCACTGTAAAAAAACGTTATCTTGTTTTCGGGTATCTCGTCCTCCACGCTCTTTTTTGCATACACCGAAACCACAAAGGCTATGAAAGAGACGACGACGAGCACAAAACCGTTCAGATAATCCACTGCATATTCAATGCCCCACGGCGGCTCCCAGTTGCCGAACCAGTAGCTTATCCTCCCTGTCTTCAAGACACTGTTTAAGAGGAATCCTGAGATTGCAAACGACAGGGCAGAGGCTGTCACTGCTATATACCATGCAAAGGCTTTACTTATCCTTCCGGCAGGAGGGATAAGGACGGCGGAAATCAAGGGGACTATGACAACCAGTGCAGGAAAGTTCTCCACAAGGTTCATTCCCCTGTCCCCTGCCTGTTTATCTCAAGTATTCTGTCTTCCTCTATTGTCCCGTAGGCTCTGTTTATCCTGATGATAAGGGCAAAGGCAACTGCAGTGGTGCTTACTGAAACCACGATAGCGGTAAGAATCAGGACATGGGGCAAGGGGTTTTCATACCGCACGGCACCGTCCCATACAATAGGGGCTGTACCTCCACTAACCTTGCCGATGGAGATATAAAAAAGAAAGACCGCAGTCTGAAAGATGTTCATCCCGATAATCTTCTTTATCAGGTTGTTCTTGGAAATCATGGCGTAAAAGCCTATCATCATCAGTGTTATATAAATCCAGTAATTGTATTTTCCGAGGATTAACTCAATCACTTTTCAACCCTCTCATCCTTTCTTGCTGTTTCAAAGAATATGGTTATCATCACTGCCGCAACCGTAATCCCCACGCCTATTTCGATAATAAGGATTCCTATATGGCTTGCAAAATGAGGCTCTCCTATGGGCAGAACATTATACTGGAGATATTTCCCTCCGATTAGCATACAGACAAGCCCTACGGCAGCGTATATAAACACTCCGGTTGAACTCAGAATGTCGCTTGTCTTTTCCGCTATTCTCTGGCGTGCGCTATCAAGACCATAGCTTAAGGCATAAAGGATTATACTTGCGCCGAGTATCACTCCTCCCTGAAACCCTCCGCCCGGACCACTGTCGCCGTGCATGATGACATACAAGCCAAAAAGCTGCATAAAAGGAATCATTATCCTCGAGACGACTCTTCTTATTATGCTGACCCTCATGTTCATCACCTTTTTCTGCCCCTCAGCAAAAGGATTACGCCCAAGCCTGCAGTGAATATAACCGTGGTCTCTCCTAAGGTGTCGTATCCTCTGTAGCTTGCAAGGACAGCTGTAACCATGTTTATGACACCTGTTTCTTCGGCTGAATGCTCGATATATCTGGGTGCGACATGGAGATTGGCAGGAGCATTAGGGTCTGCAAAGTCAGGCATATCGAGCGTGCCCCAGATTAAGACCGCAGCAGTGACAACTATGATTACAAAACCAGGCAGCACATGACGGGCACGAGGCATCAGTTCTTCCCCTCTTGCAGTTCTGCTGATTGCTGCAATAAGCAGGACAGTCGTAATCCCGGCTCCTACGGATGCCTCTGTAAACGCAACATCCACTGCGTTAAGCCGTGTCCAGACAACAGCCATTATCAGGCTGTATGCTGAAAGCAAAACTGCCGAGCCGAGCAGGTCTTTTATATGAATTGCGACAAGAGCGCACACCACAAGCAGGAAAAGCATTACAAGGTCAATCATCTGGTCTTATCCCCCTTCTGCCACGGCTTGACACCTGCAAGATAAGCTGCCTTGGCAACGGCATGCGTTGCCGTGGGATTGGCTATAAATATAAACAGTATGATAAGCAAAAGCTTAATGCTTACAAACGAAAACCCCTCATAAATCACAAGCCCAATTAATATCATAGTCTGACCGAGAGTGTCAGCCTTTCCCGCAGGATGCATCCTTGAATAAAAGTCCGGAAACCGCACAACACCCACAGCAGCCACCAATACGAAAAAACATCCAATGCTTAAGAAAATTCCTGTTATAACTGTTCTGACATCCATTACTGAAGGCTACCTGTCTCTTTGTATTTCAATATTGCAATAGTGGCTATAAAATTAATCAGCGCATACACCAATGCAATATCGAGAAAATGCGGACGATTGTATATAAAGCCTATCAATGCCAGCAGCACCACGGTCTTTGTCCCCATGACATTGACTGCAAGCACCCTGTCATATATTCTTGGTCCTTTTACCGCACGGTAAAGGACTATCAATACAGCTATGAGCACTAAAACAGCAGCAGTGCTAAACATCCTCTATCCTCTTGACACGCCTTGCCATCTCCCCTTGCAGGAGGGTTTCAGCAGGCTTGTCAGCTATAGCATGCACTATGAATTCGCCATCGCCTCCGGCTTCCACAGTCACTGTTCCAGGGGTAAGGGTCACGGAATTTGCAAAGGTAACTATCGCCAGTTCTGTCTTTAAGTCGGTCTTGACCTTGATAATCTTAGGGTTTATAGGCATTTTGGGATGAAGAGTCATGTAAGCGACATCTACGTTCGCCTTAAACACTTCAAACAAAAACCACGGCACGTATCTGACAAACCGCCAGAGCCCTTTAAACCCTCGTCTTATGTCCGCACCTGCACCTATAAGCAGGTCGTGAGAGACAAACGCCACAAAAAGGCTGCACATCACGCCGAGAAAAATATGGAAGAAATCAAAATACCCTGAAAGTAGTATCCAGAAACAAAACATTATTATGGAAGTTATAAAAAAGCTCAATTCCCTTCCCCTGAGATTAATATAAATATGATATTATACATTCAAAGTCTCTCAAGGGGAAGCGGTCTGGAGCTGAATAGGGTAAAATATTCATAAATGCATCCGGTGTACCCTCTAGGCTGAAAATGGAAGAGCAAAAACAGGAGAAACTTCCGCTTGATGCACGCCTCCTCTCAGAGGCAGTCATTGAACTGAACATCTCACGGAGGAATGTAGGACTATACCCTCCAGAGCACGCCATTATAAAAGATTCTATCGCAAGGGCACACAGTCTTTTAGAAAGCCTGTTTGAACTAAGAAGCGAAATAACACTTGGCATTGCCAAAGACGCACTCGTGATTGACGAACACACACTCGACAGGAAAAACCCTGTATTCAAAGAGTTTGCACTCAGCCTGCATAACAAAGGAATCGCAGCCATTACTTTCTCTTCAGGTCTTACCAAAGAAGAGCTTGTAGGACTTCACGAACTGATAACGATGAAAGATGCTCCAACAGGCAAGGGCATTGTCGAGCTTGCAGAGAAAAAAGGAATCAGGCATATAACGCTCAACCCTATAGACTTCTCCACTTTTAAGTTTATTGAAGGCGCAAGGCGTGCAGAGGGCGCAGGAGGCGACACACTCGAAGACTACGTATACGGCTTGCTTGAAGGAAAGCTGACAACCGACGACTCCGCGGCAGCGCTGCTCAGTGCCCCGCCTGAAGAGGTCGCAAGTCTTTTAAACAACGCAATGTCCGCAGATACTAAAGATGAAACTTATGAAAGAGTAATCACCACATACCTAAGGAAAAAAGGAGAGACACAGTTAAGCAGAGAGTCTTTTGAAAAATTTCTTTCACTTATAGACAATCTCAATCCTACACTGAAGCGTCAGTTCCTCTCAAGAACATTTACCCATCATCGTGTGGAGATAAAGGACGTAGAAAAAATCCTCACTGAGATGACATCCGAAAGCTTCCAGAAAATGGTAGAGATATTTACAAGGCATTCTTCGATGGTGCCGGACACCCTTAAGAATCTTATAGACAAACTTTCTTCAATCAAGGAGGACACAGTATTCGATTTCGACGTTCTCTTGGACAACGAAGCAGTAGTGCACGACATTGAAATAGATGAGGATATAATAGGTCTCTTCAAGGAAGACCATTTCAAGACCTTTGTCAGCAACGGCTATCAGAGAGACCTCACTGCAATGCTGAAAGCCTCTCCTGTAAAACGAATCCAGATGGAGGAGCTGGGGCAGGAATGCAAAAGCGAGGTTATAGACAGAGTCACCTCCGAGGTAATACTTGAAGCCCTGGAAGCAGGAATAGCAACCAACGAAGAGTATCTAACTTTGCTTACCCGTCTTACAGAGCTTGCAACCGAATTCGTAGAGACAGGCAGATTTGAAGAAATACTTAACATTTACAATACACTTTACCCCTACTCCCTGAGCGGCAGTTTTACTCACGAGATATCGAGCGTAATCTCGTATTTTTTCCATTCCGAAGCATTTATATCAAAATTTATAAATGCCATAAAGCTTTGGGGCAAAAGGGACAGGGAGGGGGTCACCAGGCTTGCAAGAGTATTAAAAGCCCAGTTGATACCTCCGCTTGTTGACGCACTCCTGGAAGAGGGAAACGCAAGCCACAGAAGATACCTGCTCTCACTGCTTGGCGAGCTTGGAAGCGATGTAGTCCCCGAAGCCGTAAGGAGGCTTGACGACAGAAGATGGTATGTTGTAAGAAACATGCTCTACCTGTTAAGAGAATGCGGTAACGGCAAGCATGCCAACCATGTAAGAAGATTCGTCAAACACAAAAATACAAGGATATGCATTGAAGCAGTAAAGACATTGCTACACTTCAAAACCGCTGATTCTGTCCCGTATCTCAAGTTCTATCTTCAAAGCAACAATGCAAGGCTCAGGGAGCAGGCTATAAGACTCGCAGGAGCTTACAGGGTCAAGGCTGCAGTGCCATACCTGCTAGACATCCTGGAAAAGAGGGATATGCTCGGCGCAGACTCTTACTATAAGATATCCGTAGTAAAGGCACTTGGGGACATAGGAGACAAAAGCGCAATACCGCATCTGCTGAAAATCTACAATTCAAAGGCTCTGCTCTTTAAAGGCAGTCTTGAGGAACTGAAAGTCGAAATATTCCGAAACCTTGACAACTACCCGCTTGAAGCCCTTAAACCGCTCCTTGAAGCAGGACAAAGGTCTAAAAACGAGGAAATAAAGACCATAAGTAGAGATTACTTGCAACGCATACTAAGGAAAAAGAAGGGGTATTACTGATGTCCGATAAGGTATCCGCATTTATATCTTACATAATGATTGCCGTATCCAACTGTGCCCTGTATTCAAAAGACCATCCTGCAGTCAAACAGTTTTCCGAAAAGGCAATAAAAATCATGGACGAACTTTATGAAGACAACGAACTGAGTATCATAATGCTCGGCGACAGCCTCCACATGAATGAAGTCCGTATCACAGACAAAGACATTCATATAACCAACTTTATAAAAAGACTGCGAAGAAAAGGCATAGAAAAAATTATCTTCAAGAAAGGAGTCAAGACCGAAGAGCTTACGTCACTCATCGTAGACCTTGCCTCCACTGATAAGGCTCTCACATCCTATCCTCATATATCAGTAGGAATAGTGGAAGTGAAAATGAAGGTTCAGGACGGCATTGATGTCTCAAAAATAGTAGATGAAAACACCTCAAGGATAAAAGAAGTATATCGAGGGTTGTCGAGGTTTGAAAGACTCGATATAGTGGGGCTTGAGGATATAGTGATAGACTTCATCTCTACTCTAAAGAGGGAAGCCAATGTTCTCAGGGTCATCAGTCCTGTTAAGTCTTACAGCGAATATACATACACGCACACAACCAATGTGACAATACTGTCTATATTTCAGGCGGAGTCGCTTGGACTCAAAGGCGACATACTGCATGATGTAGGGCTTGCAGGTCTGCTTCATGACGTTGGAAAGATGTTCATATCAAAAGACATACTTGAAAAAGATGCAAAACTTACTCCGAATGAATGGGAGGAGATGAAAAAACATCCGACCTACGGTGCATTGTATCTGTCCAAGCTTCCTGACATGCCCAAGCTTGCCGTAATCGCTGCGTTTGAACACCACATGAAATTTAACGGCAGCGGTTATCCTGAAACAAAAAGGCGGGGTATGAAACAGCACATAATAAGTCAGATCGTCGCTATCTCCGACTTCTTCGATGCACTTAGAACAGAAAGACCCTATAGAAAGGCGCTTGACGTGCCGGTCATACTCGGACTGCTGAGAGAATCATCAGGAAAAGACTTCAACCCTATGCTCGTAGATAACTTCCTGTTTGCATTAAAGCGCATCAAGGCGATTTAAAAACCTGCTGCGCACGGAAAGGGCTCTACCAGCGGATTCCGAAAAGATTTCCTGATGCATGGAATCCTCAAATATGTTAAATTAGCATTATGCGAAAGATTGAAGTATACGATACCACGCTCAGGGACGGGGCACAGGCAGAAGATATTGCCTTCTCTGTCGAGGACAAGCTCCGCATAACCGAAAAACTCGATGAACTCGGAGTGCACTACATCGAGGGCGGCTACCCAGGGGCAAACCCCAAGGACGCAGAATATTTCAGAAAAGTCAGGAAGCTTCACCTTGAAAACTCAAAGGTCGTTGCCTTCGGAAGCACCCACAGACCCGGACACAAAGTCGAAAACGACAAGACCATAAAGGCAATACTTGACTCCAGAGCCGGCTATGCCACCATCTTCGGAAAGACATGGGATTTTCATGTAAAAGAAGCACTCAAGACCACGCTTAAGGAAAACCTTGACCTGATTTACAACACTATCTCGTATCTGAAAGAACGCATGGAAAAGGTGTTCTTCGATGCCGAGCATTTCTTCGACGGCTATGTAAACAATCCGGAATACGCAATAAAATGTCTTCTGGCAGCCCAGGACGCAGGTGCAGACTGTCTTGTCCTCTGCGACACAAACGGAGGCACTTTGCCTGAAGCCATTAAAGACATAACAAAAGCGGTTATAAAAAAGGTCAAGACACCGGTTGGAATACATGCACACAATGACTCTGACTGCGCAGTCGCCAATTCTATAATGGCAGTCAAGGCAGGGGCACAACACGTTCAGGGCACTATCAACGGTCTTGGAGAACGGTGCGGCAATGCCAATCTGTGTTCAGTGCTGCCCAATCTCCAGATAAAACTCGGCATGAAATGCCTCACAGACGAGCAGATGAAAAAAATAAGGGATGTGTCCCGCTTTGTCAATGAGATAGCCAATCTCAGACACTTCAAAAGACAGCCGTTTGTCGGAGACAGCGCCTTTGCCCACAAAGCAGGGATGCACGTAAGCGCAGTGCTGAAGTCCCCTGAAACATACGAGCATATAAAACCTGAACTCGTGGGCAATTCGCACAGAGTGCTGGTCTCAGACCTTGCAGGCAAAAGCAATATCCTCCGGAAGGCAAAAGAATTCGGAATCAAGATAGACCCGAAAGCACCGCAGACACAGGACATCGTAGCTACCCTTAAAGAGCTTGAAAATCAGGGTTTCCAGTTCGAGGCAGCAGAGGCATCATTCGAACTGCTCATGAAAAAAGCCCTTGGTCTTCACAGAAGATTCTTCGACCTTATCGGCTTCAGAGTCATAGTCGAGAAGAGGAAAGAAGGCGAACCTCCGCTGAGCGAAGCAACAATAATGCTCAGAGTAGGCGGACACATAGAGCACACTGCAGCAACAGGAAACGGTCCTGTAAATGCGCTCGACAACGCACTGAGAAAGGCACTGAATACTTTTTATCCTGAACTGAAGGACGTCAAGCTCCATGACTACAAGGTCAGAGTCCTTACAGCAGGCAAAGGCACTTCTGCAAAGGTAAGGGTTCTCATAGAGTCAGGAGACGATACGAAAAGATGGGGCACTGTCGGTGTCTCGGAAAACATAATCGAGGCATCGTATCAGGCACTTGTTGACAGCATAGAATACAAGCTCCTGAAAGAAGAAGGGTAGCAAGTTTGTTATAAAAGGGTTATAGACCCTTTTCAGATAATATTCTTATATGGACACGTTTAGGCTTACCACCCCTTTTAAACCAAAAGGCGACCAGAACAAAGCCATCAGACAACTTTCAGACGGCATACGCAAGGGAATTAAACATCAGGTTCTTCTGGGTGTAACAGGCTCCGGGAAAACGTTCACCATCGCCAATGTGATTGCGAACGTAAATAAACCTGTGCTTGTCATTGCCCATAACAAAACCCTTGCGGCACAGCTTTACGGTGAGTTCAGGGAACTTTTCCCTGAAAATGCAGTGGAGTTCTTCGTAAGCTACTACGACTACTACCAGCCAGAGGCATACATACCCACAACAGACACATATATAGAAAAAGATGCACTTATAAACGACGACATTGACAGGCTCAGGCATTCGGCTACAAGGGCAGTCCTTGAAAGAAGAGACGTAATAGTCGTTGCCTCTGTCTCCTGCATATACGGTATAGGCTCACCGCAGGATTACATGGACATGCACCTCATTCTCGAAGAAGGCATGCACACAAAAAGGGACGAGATACTCAAAAGGCTTGTCGAGATGCAGTATGAAAGGTCTGACGCTGACTTCAAACGGGGCAACTTCAGAGTAAGGGGCGACATCGTGGAAATATATCCCTCATTCTCGCTGGACAAAGGTATAAGGGTAGAGTTCTTCGGCGACGACATCGACCGGATAGACGAATTCGACCCACTTACAGGAGAAAGAATAAGAAGGATTGAGAAGCTGGCGCTTTTTCCGAACAGCCACTGGATAACACCTAGGGAAAGACTTGAACCGGCTCTTGAAAGAATAGAGAAAGAACTTCAGGAACGTATAGAGTATTTTTTAAAACAAGGGCGCACTGTTGAGGCTCAGAGGATTGAACAGAGGACAAGATTCGACCTTGAGATGCTTCGTGAGTTCGGCTATTGCCACGGTATAGAGAATTACTCACGACACCTTAGCGGCAGAGCACCAGGAGAGCCACCCTACACCCTGATTGACTATTTCCCTGACGATTTTCTCATCGTAATTGACGAATCCCACGTCACAGTGCCACAGATAGGCGGCATGTATGAAGGCGACAGGTCAAGAAAACAAACCCTTGTTGACTACGGCTTCAGACTGCCTTCGGCACTGGATAACAGACCCCTCACATTCACGGAATTCGAGCACAGGGTCAGACAGGCAATATATGTCTCTGCCACGCCCGGTCCGTATGAACTTGAAAAGGCAAAAGGAAGAGTCATCGAGCAGATAATAAGACCTACAGGGCTTATTGACCCAAAGATGACAGTAAGACCTGTAAAAGGACAGGTAGATGACCTCCTGAGAGAGATTAAAGAAAGGTCAAAGAGAGGCGAGCGGGTATTGGTCACCACACTTACAAAAAAAATGGCTGAAGACCTTACAGACTACTATACAGAACTCGGAGTAAAAGCACGATACCTGCACTCGGATATAGACACCCTTGAAAGGGTCGAGATATTGAGAGACCTCAGAATGGGCAATTTCGATGTCCTGATAGGAGTCAACCTCCTTAGAGAAGGACTCGACCTGCCTGAGGTATCTTTAGTGGCAATACTCGATGCTGACAAAGAAGGATTTCTCCGCTCAGAGCGTTCCCTTATACAGACGGCAGGAAGAGCCGCAAGAAATGTACACGGTGAAGTCATACTCTATGCAGACACAATCACAGGCTCTATGAAAAAGGCACTCGATGAGACCGAAAGAAGACGAAAAATCCAGAAGGCTTACAATAAGAAAATGGGTATTACCCCTGAAACCGTAAAAAGCAACATAAAAGACATCCTGAGTTCGATATACGAATCAGACTACTGGACAGTGCCTGTGATAAAAGAGCCTGAAGCAGAATACGTCTCTGACGAAGACCTGAAGGCTCTTGAAGAGGAGATGAAACAAGCCGCACAAAAACTGGAGTTTGAAAAAGCTGCAAAAATAAGAGACAGAATCAAGGAACTTAAAAAACGGATGCTTGAAGTGGGAATAAAATAAAAACAGCCCTACTCTTTCTTTCTCCAGTACTTTGCTTCGTGTAAGCTTAATCCCTTCTTTGATATGACTCTTTCATAGTAAAGCCTTCTCTGAATATAGTTTTCGATATCCGGCAAAAAATACTCTTCTGCAATGTTGTATCCGATAGCAAGCACACAAAGAACCGCCACGAAAATAATAAAGACCTTGAACTTCCTTTCGTCCCTCATGAGATTATTTTACATGATTGTTTCATAAAGCGAAGTTATGATTTTTTCCCAATAATATTTTCCCCTTTGAAAATTTCAGGTTCATGAAGGAGACCGGAGGGTTAAAAAATTTTACCGCCCCCTCTACCCCCCTATCTTGGACATAGAAACCAGACCTGCGTTAAATCTCTGTCCATGCCCTGCAGGCTTTACGGCTACGGCACGGCGGAAAACATCTTCGAGTTCCTCATCGGATGCACCTCTTCGCATGGGAGTCCTTATATCGAATTCGATATTGGACAAAAGGCAGGGTTTAATTCTGCCGTCTGCAGTCAAACGCAGTCTGTTACAGAAATCGCAGAAATGGTCGCTTACAGGACTGATAAAACCGATTACTCCTTTTGCGCCTTTTAGCTGATAATTCCTTGATGGTCCTCCGCCTTTGAACTCAAGGCGGTTTAAAGTGCCAAGCGAAGACACTTTTTTCATAATCTCTTCTTTTCTTACGCAGGCATCTTTATAGAACTTATTACCTCCCACAGGCATAAACTCTATAAACCTTATGTGATAGTCCTTATCAAAGGTAAGCGCTGCAAATTCAGCTATCTCCTCGTCGTTAATGCCGCGCATAGGAACGACATTTACCTTTATCGGAGACAACCCAACCCTTTCTGCCTCCTCCAGAGCCTTCCACACATGACGGATATCTCCTCCTCGTGTCATGACCTTGTATTTCTGTGCATCCAGGGTATCAAGACTTACATTCACACGGTCAAGCCCTTCCTTTTTCAATGCCTTTGCCATACCGGTCAGCAGGATTCCGTTTGTAGTTATACTGAGGTCTTTGATTCCGATGTCCTTGATGGATGAGACGAGTGAGATGATATCGCTCCTCATGAGGGGCTCGCCGCCTGTAATGCGCACTTTTTTAACACCGAATTTATGAGCCACACGCACAAACCTTGTTATCTCGTCAGATGTCAGAATCTCGGACTGTCTGAAGAGCCTGAGCCCTTTATCCGGAATACAGTAGAGGCATTTAAGGTTGCACTTATCAGTTATGGATACTCTGAGGTAATCTATTCTTCTTTCAAACGAGTCTTTCATTCATGTTCCTTTAAAGAAGCGGCTTGGATGAGATGCAGGAGCGTCTATCAATAATGCTTTTTCAGCTCCATGATGACCTGTCTGCCGATGTCCTTGAGGGTCTCGAACACGCCGATCCCTGTGGTAGCCACTGCCTCGTAATACGGTATGCCGTTGGGGTTCAGAAGCCTGTTTAATTCGTCAACAGGAACAACATTAGGCAGGTCACGCTTGTTGTACTGAATGGTATAGGGGAGCTTGTCCAGTTCGTAGCCCTGCTCCGCAAGGTTTATCTTAAGGTCTTCGAGACTTTCGACATTTGCGTCTGTTCTTTCTATCTGGCTGTCTGCAACAAAGACAACGCCGTCAACACCCTTAAGTATCAGCTTTCTGCTTGCTGCATAGAACACCTGTCCGGGGACAGTATAGAGATGGAATCTCACCTTGAAGCCTCTTATATCCCCAAGTGCCAAGGGCAGGAAGTCAAAAAACAATGTTCTTTCAGTCTCAGTTGCAAGGGATATGAGCTTCCCCTTGCGACCAGGATTTGTCCTCTTGTAGATATACTGAAGGTTTGTGGTCTTTCCGCACAGGCCCGGACCGTAATATACTATTTTGCAGTTTATCTCGCGGGAAGAATAGTTTATAAACGACACTTACCGCCTCTACCTGAAAAGGTTATCTATATCTTCTTCACTTATCTCCGCAAAGGGAGACTCTTCGATCTTGCTTTCGAGTTTTTCCTTTTTCGCCTTGCTTTCTATTTCATCAAATATCTTGGCGAGGCTCTCTGTCGCCTTTTTTACTCTGAGCCTCACCAAACCTATAGAAGACCTGTGGTCAAAGATTACAACAAGTATTACACGCTGTCCCACAAGGGAGATATGAATGTTATCTTTTTCTCCCTCGTGGAAAAGAATCGTGAATTCTTTTTCGCCAAGAAGCTTTGCTATACCGCCTGTGGCGGCTATATTGCCTGCTGTAAGAGATGCCAGCGAGGTGGTATCCACGTTCTGAGTTTCGCCTGCTGATGCTATGAGCTGACCGTTCTTGTCAACGAGAAACACTACTGTTGCATTCGTCTGCTTATACAGCTTCTGCAGCTCACTGTCTATTCGGTTGAACTCCTCTTCATACATTACCAGGTCAGAGCCTGTCATCTTACTTCTCCGTGGAAGACTCCTTGTTAAGCCTTTCCCACTCCATATCTATGTCTTCCTGAAGCTGTTTAAGCAAGTGTTCGTTTCCAGGAGCAAACATGTGTTTGAACCTTCCCTGAGGCTTTAAAAACTCTTCAAGGGGCTTCTTCTCTTTTGGCTTGAACGTTATTCTTGTAACTCCGTTTTCTATCTCATACAACGGCCAGTAACATGTCTCCACAGCGAGTTTGCTCAGTGCAATGGCATCGTCGGTTTTTGACCGCCATCCCCTGTTGCACGGAGACAGAATATTTATAAATGCAGGGCCATCCACATCAAGAGCCTTTCTTACTTTTTTCATAAGATCCAGCCAGTGGCTTGGAGATGCCTGTGCAACATACGGGATATTGTGAGCTGCCATTATTCTTGTGAGGTCTTTTCTTCTCTGTATCTTGCCCAGGACAACGCTTCCCACCGGACTGGTGGTAGTGTCCGCACCGCGCGGGGTTGCGCTTGAGCGCTGTATGCCGGTGTTCATATACGCACCGTTGTCATAGCATATATATACCATATCGTGCCCGCGCTCCATTGCACCGGAAAGGCTCTGGAAGCCGATATCATAAGTGCCGCCGTCGCCTCCAAAGGCTATGAACTTTACCTTCTCGGTTATCTTACCTTTTTTCTTCCATGCCCTGTACATGGTCTCAACACCTGAGATCGTGGCAGCTGCGTTCTCAAATGCACTGTGTATCCAGGGAATTTTCCATGCCGTGTACTCTGAAATACAGGTAGAGACTTCAAGACAGCCTGTTGCATTTGACGCTACCAACGGATACTCGGATGCCATAAGCACCATCTTGACGACGATAGGTGCACCACAGCCGGCACACATCCTGTGCCCGTGGGTCAGAAGGTCAGGTTTCTTAGAAAGCTCCTTAAGTTTTAATGGTGTTGCCATATTACTGTCTCACTCCTATGTATTCTTTTATTGTCTTGATACTTCCGCCGGAGGCTATCTCATTGAGTTCATTAAAGACTGCCTCTGCATGCTCCGGTAAAAAGTCTCTTCCACCAAGACCGTATATCTTGTTAATCAGTGCCGGTCCCTTCCCGTTCTGATAAAGGGCTGAGCTTACCTCCAGGAATACAGGTCCATAGCCGCCGAAAGAATCAGCCCTGTCCATAACGCATACAGCCTTAAGGTGCTCCAATGCCTGAGCGACTTCCTCGTATGGGAACGGTCTGAAGAGTCTTGGCTTGAGGAGACCGGCTTTTATGCCTTTGTCCCTTACTGCATCAACCACATCTTTTGCAGTGCCTGCGGCAGAACCAAGTATCACAAGGGCGACTTCTGCATCCTCAAGCCTGTATGTCTCGAAAAGACCATATTTCCTTCCGCTTATCTTTTCGAACTCTTCTGCCACGTTTAAGACCACGTTCTTGACCCTGCCCATTATCTCATGCTGAAGCCTCTTGTATTCGTGATAAAGGTCAGGCAGTATCAGCGGACCATAACTCTTTGGCTTTTTCAGGTCAAGCAGCGGGTATGCATCCTGGTACTCTCCGACAAAGGATTTAACAACCTCATCCTCAAGGTATTCCATGGTTTCAATAGAATGGCTGATGATAAAGCCGTCCATATTAATCATGACAGGCAGCCTTATTTCCGGATGCTCTCCGATTCTGAACGCCTGTATGGTATTGTCATAGGCTTCCTGTGCGTTTTCCGACCAGAGCTGTATCCAGCCGGAGTCTCTTGCGCCCATTGCATCTGAATGGTCTCCGTGTATATTAAGCGGTGCGGAAAGTGCCCTGTTTACTACAGGCATAATGATAGGGAGACTGTCTCCAGCAGCTATAAACAGCATTTCCCACATGAGGGCAAGACCCTGTGACGATGTTGCGGTTATAACCCTTCCGCCTGCCGCTGCCGCACCGATGCAGGCAGACATTGCACTGTGCTCGCTTTCGACCAGAATAATCTCTGTGTCCACCTGTCCGTTTGAGACAAAGCTCGCAAACCTCTGCATCATATCCGTCTGAGGGGTTATAGGGTATGCCGCACATACATCAGGATTAACCTGCCTGAGGGCATTTGCAACCGCCTCATTACCTGTTACTGCAACTGGTTTTGGCATTATTTCCCCTCCTCAACCATAACTATTGCCTTTTTGCCTTTTTTGCCCGGGCACTCTCTGGCACAGATGCCGCAGCCTTTGCAGTAGTCGTAATCAAAGCCTGTCATCTTACCGTCCTCGGTCTTTACAGCCATATCAGGACAGTATATCCAGCAGAAAAGGCAGTGGATACAGTTTTCCTCTGTCCACTGCGGCCTGAAGGCTCTCCATGAGCCTGTCTTAAACTGAACGGCATTGCCTGCATCAAGTATAATAGCGCCGGGCACAAGTTCATTCCATTTCTTCACCCTTCTTTTACCTCCTCATAACCTCTTCTTACTGCTTCAAGGTTACCGTCAATTATCTTCTGCGAAAACTTCTTGCCAAAGCTCTTTTTGACGTCCTCGAGCAGATGCTCAAGACTGACCAGACCCGTTGCCTTGATTACGGCTCCAAGCATAGGAGAATTGGGAAGCGCCCTGCCTATGCAATCTATCGCTATTGTCGTAGCATCCACTGTAAAGACTTTCTGCTTCGGTGTGGCTTTGAGCTTAGCCCTTAACTCTTCCGGCTTCTTTGAGGTGTTGACAATAAAAATAGCATCCTCTGTAGCACCTTCTGTGACATCGATTGCATCAAGCAGAGTGGCATCCACCACGCTTATGACCTGAGGCTTGAGAACCGGACAGTGAAGCCTTAGCTCTTTGGAGCTGACCCTGTTGTAAGCCCTGAGCGGTGCTCCTGCCCTTTCAGGTCCGTATTCAGGGAACGCCTGCACATATCTGCCACCACTAAGACAGGCATCAGCAAGAACCTTTGCTGCGGTTACAGTGCCCTGTCCTCCCCTTCCATGCCATCTTATTTCGACAAGTTCAGACATCAGATTAAAACCTCCTGAAGCTTTAATTGTAGTATATTAATCATTATTTTTCAACTTGTTTCGCAAATCCAGACTATCTAAAACCCGTATTCCTTCCACCTGTCATCCACGAGCTTCTTAATCTCAGGCGACATCACTATGTCCGGAGGCCACTGCCTTTTAAACCCTTCAGAGGGTAGTTTTTTGGTCGCATCTATCCCGAGTTTTCCGCCGTATGCAGGAATCTCCGAAGCATGTTCAAGAACATCAAGCGGACCTTCAAGAATAACGACATCCCTCTTAGGGTCAACATTGTTTCCAATCCTCCAGACCACTTCTGAAAGATTCTGCACATCAACCCATTTGTCCACAACAACAATCATCTTTGTAAAGCTCATCTGTCCCATGCCCCAGAGGGCATACATGACTTTTCTTGCATGTCCTGGATATCGTTTATCTATAGAAACTATAGCTATATTATGGAAAACGCCTTCAAGCGGAAGATTCATATCAACCACTTCCGGAAGCTGTTTCTTAAGAAGCGGAAGGAATATCCTTTCTGTAGCCTTTGCGATGTAGCAGTCTTCCATCGGTGGTTTGCCCACGATGGTCGCAGGATATATGGCATCTTTTCTCATAGTTATACATGTAATGTGAAACACAGGGAAATCATCTACAAGCGAGTAATAACCGGTGTGGTCTCCGAAAGGACCTTCTTTTCTTCTTTCGCCAGGCTCGCAGTAGCCTTCAAGAACTATCTCGGAATTGGCAGGGACTTCAAGCGGGACTGTCTCGCACTTAACCATCTCTACCGGTGATTTTCTTAAGAATCCTGCAAGGAGCATTTCATCTACATCAGGTGGAAGAGGTGCTGTAGAGGAATACATCACAGCCGGGTCTGAGCCTATTGCCACTGCCACTGGAAGCCTCTGCCCAAGTGCTTCCGCCTTCCTGTAATGCGCTGCACCGTCTTTGTGCATGTGCCAGTGCATACCTGTAGTCCTTGAATCATAGACCTGCATCCTGTACATCCCGCAGTTTCTCGCACCTGTCTCAGGGTCTTTTGTAAACACCATGGGAAGAGTTATGAACCTGCCGCCGTCCTCAGGCCAGGTCTTGAGAATAGGAAATACATCAAGAGAAGGATTGTCCTTTATTATAACCTCCTTGCATGGACCACTCTTTACATATTTGGGCAGGAAATCAGCCAGCTTCTTCAGCTTGGGAAGAGCCTTGAGTTTTTCTATTATGCTGGTCGGGATGTCAGGCTCAAGGAACTCAAGAATCTCTTTGCCTATGTCATCAAGGCTTTCGACTTCAAGGGCAAGCTTCATCCTCTCGTAAGAGCCGAAAAGGTTTACAACACACGGGACGCTTGAGCCTTTGGGCCTTTCAAAAAGAAGTGCCGGTCCTTCCTGTTTCACGACCCTGTCGTTTATCTCTGCTATCTCAAGCACAGGGTCTACTTCAACAGATATCCTCTTAAGGAGTCCCCTGTCTTCAAGAACCTTTATAAACTCTCTTAAATCCCTGTAAGCCATAACCTTTTATTCTCCTCTGATATGTCCAAAAGTATATCATATTCCACATCTCCCTTTCTTACCCTGCATGACAGCAGGAACCAGTAAGCCCCTGCCACCTGAAACAATTTGTATTAGCCGTTCTGAAAGTTTTATCATATTCCCTGGCAATAAAACATTCAGGAGGCTTATATCAAGCTCTATATCCTAAAGAGGCTTTTTCTTCTCATCCCGCTTTTATTCGGGATAACCCTTCTTACATTCTCACTTACGAAAGCCCTTCCTGGAGACCCTGTGTTTGGAATGGTTGGCAAAAGGGCAAGCCCTGAAGTTATAGAAAACCTGAGAAAACAAATCGGAAGCGACAAAAGCATACTCCGCCAGTATGTAGGCTATGTAGGACTTCTCATACGCGGAGAATTCGGACGTTCTTATTACACAAACAGAAAAGTCATGGACGACCTGATTCTGAAATTCCCCAACACCATGAAGCTTGCACTTGGAGCAATGCTCATAGCCACACCCATAGGTGTGCTTCTGGGTTTTATAGCTGCTTACCGGAGAGGAACATATCTGGACAGGCTAATCACCACTGTCTCAGTGGTAGGCATAAGCGTACCTGTGTTCTGGATAGGACTTGTCATCATGCTTATTGTGAGCTTTAAGCTGAGGCTTTTGCCTCCGTCTGGAACAGGTGACATAAGGTTTCTTGTTCTTCCTGCTGTCACCCTTGCCTTGCCTGCAGTGGCAACACTTGCAAGAGTTTCCAGAACATCTGTCATTGAAATACTCGATATGCCTTTCCTGCAAGCTGTAAAGGCAAAGGGATTAAAAAAGTGGAGAATAAACATTGTCCACATTCTGAAGAACGCACTTATTCCCATTGTCACAGTGATAGGACTGGACTTCGGAAGCTACTTAAACGGTGCAGTGCTTACTGAAACCATCTTTGGCTGGGACGGCATCGGCAGGTTCGCAATGGAAGGGATTATAAAGCGGGACTACCCTGTTGTCATGGGCACGATAATCACAGGCACAGTCGTGTTCGTGCTTATAAACCTGATTGTGGATATCACTTATCAGTATCTTGACCCAAGGGTAAGACTCTATGCGCGAAAAAGATAGGATTTAAATATGACAGCAAGAGGCAAAATAGCCATACTTGTAATAGTAGTGATATTTGGGCTGTCGGTGTTTTCATCATACATAACGCCTTACGAGCCGGACGCCATAAATCTGGACAGTCTTAAAGAGCCTCCGAGCCTGAGTCATCCCTTTGGCACAGACCAGAAAGGAAGAGATATTCTTGCACGTGTACTCTACGGTGGAAGAATCTCAATCGGGGTCGCATTGCTTGCTGCTGTCCTGTCAATGAGCGTAGGACTGATAATCGGTTTGCTTTCAGGCTATTACGGTGGAAAATTTGATACAGCAGTCATGGCGCTTGTTGACCTTGTTTTATCCTTTCCATCGCTTCTGCTTGCCATAGGCATATCAATCATCCTGCCGCCGGGCATTTACACGGTAATGATAGCCATAGCAGCAGTAGGCTGGGCTTCTTTTGCAAGGCTCATAAGAGGGCATGTGCTTTCACTCCGTGAATCCCCTTTCATTGATGCGGCAAAAGCAATAGGATGCAGTCACGGAAGAATACTCTTTGTCCACCTTCTGCCTCAGTGCATTCCGCTTGCCCTTGTAATGACCGGCTTGAAAATAGGCGGGTATATCCTGACTGAGGCATCATTGAGCTTTCTTGGGCTTGGTGCTCAGCCGCCAACGGCAAGCTGGGGCTCTATGATTAGTGCAAGCAGGTCGTATCTTGTTTCAGCACCGTGGATGGTTCTTTTCCCTGGACTTGCAATCGCAATTACAGCGCTGTCGTTTAATATCCTGGGGGATGTCCTGTCGGAAAGATACGGGAGCAGATTACAGACCCATTAGTTTTTCTTCTTCTTCCTGTGCTGTCTTGCAGTCAATGCACATGGTGGTGACAGGTCTTGCCTCAAGCCTCTTTATATGAATCTCCTCTCCGCACACCTCGCATATGCCGAAGACACCACTGTCAATCCTCTCCAAGGCATCGTCTATCTTTTTAAGAAGCCTCTGCTCTCTGCCTCTTAGCCTGAGCATGAAGTTTCTGTCTGTTTCGGCAGTTGCCTGATCTCCAAGGTCAGGGAATATTGTCTGGTCAGGCAGGGAATTCATGGTGTTCTCCGCACCTGAAAGCAAATTCTCTCTCTGTTTGACAAGCTTCTTTCTTATCTCAAGTATCTTCCGCTCTCTCAGAGACAAGCCTTTCTGTCTTGTCTTTGCCTTTGCGGTTGTCTTCTTTGCTGTTGGTGTTTTAGCGGTTTTGGTCTTTTTCGTGCTGGAAGGCTTTTTTGCCGGTTTCGTCTTGGTTTTTGTAGCTGACTTCTTTACAGTCTTAGTTGCACTTTTTACGACTTTTTTCTTGGTTGTCTTTTTTGTACCTGTCTTTTTTGCTGTTTTCTTAACAGCTTTTTTTGCTGCCTTTTTGGTTTTTTTCAAAGCCATAAACTACCCTCGAGATTTTTTACAATAACAGAATGCCAGTATATTAGTCAAGGAAAAGGGAAATACAACGGCGGTTAAAAATCTTCTCACTCTTAAAGAAAGCTCAAACTGAAGTGCCGGATTTAGTCTAATGGTTCACCATCTATCAAGTCTTCGTAAAACTGTCTGAGGTCAGGCAACTCTTTTTCAGCCATTATCTTCATAGCGCTTCTTGGATGTTCGTTCAGCACTCCTGTAATCATGTAAGGTATGTGGTAGCCCCATTCTATTTTTGCTTTCAGAGGGATAAGCAGTTCCTGAATCACTTCAAGAATCGGTCTTATATCGAACTTCGGATTCTTAAGGAAAGAGAGCAAAAGCTCAAGAGGACAGTTACCTGCCCCTCTGCCCATACCGTAAAGAGTGGCATCCAGCCGGTTTATACCGCAAATAATCGCCTCTATTGTATTGGCAAATGCCAATTGCTGGTTGTTATGGGTATGAATGCCTATCTGTTTACCAGGCAAAGCCTCTATGTATTTCTTTGCCAGAGCACGTATCTGTTCAGAGTAAAGAGAACCAAAGCTGTCCACGAGATAAACAGTTGGGACATCGCTTTTTGAAAGGTCATTGAGCGCTTCGTCAATATCCCTTTCTATAACCTTGGAGACAGCCATAAGGTTTATGGTCGTCTCATAACCTTTGTCCATGCAGTGGTGCGCAAGAGTTATGGCCTTGTCAACCTGATTTGCATAGCACGCTACCCTAATCATGTGAAGGACGCTTTGGCTTTTTGGAGGTATATCCTCAGGTTCAACACGTCCTATATCAGCCATTGCAGAAAGTTTCATATCCGTCTCAACGCCGTCAATGACCCTCTTTATGTCATCGTCGTCACAGAACTTCCACTTTCCGTTCTCATGCCTTGAAAAGTACTTCTCAGAAGACTTATACCCTATCTCCATATAATCAACGCCTGCTTTGGAAAGAGCAATAAAAACCTTTCTGACAAACTCATCGCTGAACTGCCACTTGTTAATCAAGCCGCCGTCACGAATAGTGCAGTCCAGAACTTTTATCTCAGGTCTATACATATTCCTCCGTCTCCATAGATTAATAAGTGTCTTTTACTATAACATTATTTTAAAAAATAGTGTGGCTTACTTACTCTGATAAGCAAGCAATGACGTGCTCACTGACTGCCTGAATATGATTTCACTTTTTGGACAAAGGCCCCGGCAAGCCCGGTGATACCCTGCCAGTCTCCTGCCTTAATGAGTTCCTGCTTGATTATTGCAGAGCCGACTATAATGCCTGTAACATCAGAAGCCAGATACTCGGATACATTGTCAAGGGTAACCCCTCCGCTCGGCATGTATTTTATAAAAGGAAGCGGGCCCCTTATGGTCTTGAGAAACTTCAGCCCTCCCATCTCGACAAAAGGAAAGAGCTTTATGATATCACCGCCTGCCTGATGCGCCCTGAGAATCTCTGTAGGCGTGCTTGCTCCAGGGATGGAGACTGCCCCTTCTGACTTTGTGAACTTAACTATCTCCTCATCAAGATGCGGGCTTACGATGTATGATGCACCGCTTTTCAGCGCCTTCTTTGCCTCCGAGACCTTAAGCACAGTGCCTGCACCAACTGTAATGCCTTCGGTTTTACTTAGTCTTTCAATCACATCTTCTGCCTGAGGCACTGAAAAAGTAATCTCAATTAATTTTATTCCGCCTTTGATGCATGCCTGAGCCGCTTCGTAAGCCTCCTCAGGAGTGTCAGTGCGAATGACAACTACAAGTTTATGTTTTTCTACCTTCTCGATTGTTGTCATGATTACCTAGTTTAGTAGCCGACTTCAGGCATGTCAATTCATTTTACCACTTCCATTTATGCATCCTTTTTTTCATAAGCCAGCCGGTCACAAGACTAAGCAAAAGCCATATATACCCTGAGAGATAAAAACCAAGGAGCATCTTTCCCACACCTATCGTAAGCCCTATGAGAAAGAGACATCCGTAAGTCCATTCAACGAATGCACCAGAAAGGCTTTCACCCTCTGGAGCGTCATGAATAAGTCTTCTTATTGACCTCCAGCCTGGACCACCGGGTCTTGCCCTTTTCACAAATTCGATGAGTTTTTCCTTTTCCACCGGCTTCGTCAGCACAGTCACTGAAACCCAGACCAAAGTGGAAACGGATATTATAAGACCTAACTTTCCGTAATAAGGCACGCTTTTAAGCACCGTGTAGGCGATTACGGTCATAACGGTTGATGCCAGCATCGCGGATATCTCACTCCATGCATTCACCCGCCACCAGAACCACCTTATGATATAGACAAGTCCTGTGCCCGAGCCGAATGCTATCAAAAACTTGAACACCCCGATGATGGAGGTCACATAATATGTGACATAAGCCGTAAGTGCTGAAAGGACAACTGTCATGAGCCTTGAGACAGCAATATAGTGTTTGTCTCCAGCGTCTTTTTTAATAAACGGTCTGTAGAAATCATTGACGAAGTAGGCGGATGAGAGGTTTAAATATGTGCTCAGTGTGGACATAAAGGCTGCGAAGAAAGAGGCAATCATAAGCCCTCTTAAGCCTGTGGGAAGCATCTCGACTACCATTTTCGGATACACGGCTTCGTGGTCTTTCAGTGCAGGATAAATCACAATGGATGCCAGGGCTGCAAGCACCCATGGCCATGTCCTGAGCGCATAGTTGGCTATATTGAAATAAAAGGTTGCGATGAGCCCCTCTTTTTCATTCCTGCAGGAGGAAATCCTCTGCACAATGACTCCGCCTCCATCCGAGGAATACTTTGACCACCAGCTAAGCCCTACATAACCCAGAAACGCCATAAAAGCCGTGCTTAAAAATTCGCCATTAACCGGCGGGAAAAAGCTAAGTGTTTCCTGAGAAAGCCGGGCTTTCATGACAGCAAGCCCGCCTGCCTTGTCCACAGACACAAAGGCTAAAGCCACTGCCCCAATCATCGCTATGACAAACTGGAAAAGGTCGGTGGTCACAACGCCCCAGTAGCCTGAAAGCGCAGAATACGCCAATGTTACTACGCTCGAAACAATAATGCTTTCCCACTTCCCCCACCCGACTGTTACATCCAGTATTTTCGCCATTGCAAGAATAACCTGCGTCTTGATTATGGTATGAATAATGCAGGAGAAATAAACTGCCTTAAACCCCCTCAGCACAGAAGCCGATTTTCCGGAATAACGCATCTGAATCAGTTCTACATCCGTAAGCACTCCTACTCTCCTCCAGAGCCTTGCAAAAAAGAACACAGAAAGCATTCCTGACATGATGAAGCACCACCATTGCCAGTTCTCATATATTCCATACCCCCTGACAAGACCTGTAACATAAAGAGGCGTGTCAGACGCAAAGGTAGTAGCTACCATGGAAGTCCCTGCAAGCCACCACGGAAGATTCCGCCCTGAAAGAAAAAACTCACTAAGACTCGAAGACGCACGCCTTGTAAGATACACCCCGACCAGAAGGCTCAGGAGCATATAGCCTGAAATTATCCCCCAGTCTAATAAAGACAACCTCATATCCGTATTTTCGCCCTTTAAAATCCTCTTTATTCGTGCTAAATTATAAATGTTATGAGCGAAAAAGTCCTCGTTATAGACGACGAGCCGCTTATCCTGATGACCATAGAAAAGGCTCTAAGCAAAGTAGGTTATGAGGTTAAGACCACATCAGATGCCGACGATTTCCTGAAAATACTTTCTGCCGAAGGAGCAGACCTTATAATCATGGACCTTCACCTCGGAGGAGTTGATACCGATGCCCTGCGAGAAAAAGTCAAAGCACTCTCCCCCCATTCAAAAACACTTATCATCAGCGGGTTTACACAAGAATCAAATGAAATATATTTTCTCCAGAAACCCTTCAAAATAGACGAACTCAGAGACAAGGTAAGAAAAATACTGGATACGACTTAAAGCATCCTTGAGCCGAAATTTAAAAAAGATACTCGTTTTTGTATTCAAGCTCCTTGTAAGTAGTGCACTCCTGTATATCGTGCTTTCGAGAGCAGGCATAGAAAAGGTGTTGTCTCTTCTTAAAAACATCAATCCGCTTTCGTTTATATTTGCAGTGTTTCTTTACATCGCCGGCTTGTTTGCTGCATCCATCAGGTGGAAACTTTTGCTTGATGAAAAATTCAGTCTCAGAAGGCTTTTCCCTTTATATCTTCTCGGGTCTTTTTTCAGCACATTTCTTCCTGGACTCGTCGGTGGCGATGCAGTAAAGGCATACTATATCTATAAAGAAACAGGCAAAGGCACACAGGCTCTTGCATCAGTGTTCATGGACAGATATATAGGGTTTTCCACGCTTATGGTGGTGGGAATGATCGTGTTTCCGTTCGGCAGGGAATATTTCAAGGGCTTGTGGATTGAGTGGCTTCTGCCGCTTATTGTGCTGAGCTTCGTAGTTGTGAGCTTTTTAATATTCGGCCTCAGGCTGGGCAAAAAAATAAAGTTTTTAAGTGATTTCTATGGGTATTTTCACTCCTACAGAAAAAAACCGGATTTAATGGTAAAAACCTTCCTGCTTTCTGCTGTAGTTCAGGTATTAATCATATACGCTGTATATATTCTTGCCCAAGGGCTTGGTGAACACATACCTCTTCGGGTTCTCTTCATATTTGTCCCAATAATAGTCGCTTTATCTACGCTTCCTGTTTCAATATCAGGGATAGGAGTCAGAGAAGCATCCTTTGTGCTTCTTCTAAGCAGCATTGGAATAGGAGCAGATGCTGCTGCTGCAATTTCCTTTGCATGGTTTTTGTCTATTTCAGCAGGTGGGCTCCTGGGCCTTTACGAATACTTCAGGCACAAGGATTACGCACAGCAGCCAGAAGAATAGCTACCTCCAGTCTAAGGTGGACACTTACCGCAAATGGATGTAAACAGGGCAGTGGAAAGGTATCTGTCGCCTCTGTCAGGAAGCACAACGACTATTACTCCTTCCTTCAATTCCGAAGACTTTCTGAGCGCTATGTGCATTGCAGCACCGCTTGACATCCCGGCAAAAATGCCTTCCTTTACGGCAAGCATCCTTGTAGTGTTGAACGCCTCATCGTCGTTTACTATATAACGCTCATCAAGCAAAGAAGGGTCGAATATCTTAGGCACTATAGACTCACTCATGTTTTTAAGTCCCTGTATTCTGTGTCCGAGCACAGGCTCTACGCCTATTATCTTTATGTCTTTATTAAACTCCTTGAGCCTTCTGCCTGCCCCCATTAGTGTGCCTGTAGTGCCCATGCCTGCAACAAAGTGGGTTATTTTTCCATCTGTCTGCTCTATTATTTCTTTTCCTGTGGTCTCGTAATGTGCCATGACATTGCTCTGGTTGTCGAACTGATTGGGCATAAAATATCTGTCAGGGTCTTCAGAAAATATCTTGTGAGCCAGTCTTATTGCACCGTCTGTGCCTTCCTCTGAAGGGCTTAATATCAGCTCTGCGCCAAACGCCTCAAGGATTCTTCTTCTTTCCACACTCACGCATGCAGGCATAGTAAGCTTTACCCTGTATTTTTTAGCTGCTGCTACCATCGCAAGCCCTATCCCTGTATTGCCTGACGTAGCCTCAAGTATGATCTTGTCTTTTGTAAGTCTTCCTTCTTTTTCTGCAGACTCTATCATGTAAAGGGCTATACGGTCTTTGACAGAGCCCCCAGGATTGTTGCCCTCGAGCTTTGCAAAAAGTTTAACCGCAGGATTGGGATTAATCCCTTCTATTCTTGCAAGCGGAGTGTTACCTATGCACTGCAAAATCCCCATAACTTAAAAAGCCTTCTATTATAGATATTTTTGGTGTGCTTTTTCCAGCATACGGAAAGTGTATATTTTCAGCCCTGAGTAATGTACCTGCAGCCGACAGGATATGGATTATTTTCTTCTAAAGGAAAGGTATCTCTTAAGAAGTTCTAATTTGCTGGCATGAACGCTTTTGGATGCGTTTTCAACATACTCTATAAAAAACGCCATAACCACTGAGAAGAAGAAGGTTGCAACTGTCGAAAACAAGACCATTCGCACTCGGTTTGGTCTTATCTTCTTCTCAGAAGGCACTGCCTCGTCAATCACCTGTATTACTGCCGCATCCTTTGCTTCATCAAGCTTTGCCACTTTATACTGTTTTGCCAGAAGTTCATAAAGGGTCTCATTAAATTTTAAATCTCTTAATCTTCTTATATATTCAGTTTCTACTTCAGGCATTCTTTCTGTAAGCATAAGAGGGTCGGGATTCTTTCCTGTCTTAGCCTCGAGTTTTTTCAGTTCTGTTTTTAAAGTTCTCAGTGTCTCCAGTGTCTTCTGCAGGTCAGGGCTGTTCGGAGTAGTATACGTCTTCAGCGCCTTAATGTTCACTTCTTTGGCGGCAATCTGCGCCCTTAGTTTTGCAATACTGTCAATGACAGCCTTTGTCTGAGATTCTATCTGTAAAGCGCCAGCCTTTTCCTGAAACTCCTTCATCGCCTTCTCTGCCTTCGTAAGTGCAAGCTTTGTTTCCTTAAGCTGTTCTTCGAAAAACAGTCTTCTCTGCGCCGCCTCTGTAACAGCAAGCCCCTTGGCAAGAGTCTTTAATTCCTCCACAAAAGCATTAGCCATCCCAGCCGCCCTCTTCGGATCGGTATCCTCGACACTAATGATTACAATGTCGTTGTAGTTTTTATCGGACCTAGCGCTCAAAGAGTCCAGCAGCTTTAATCTTGTAGCTTCGCGACTCTCTGTGTCGTAAACTTCCATCAGATTGAATTTGTCGATAATATGGTCAAGCACTGTTCTTGACCTCAGTATCGCAATGTATAACCCGCTGGTCGCCCTCATACGACTTATGTCTCCCACCATATACGGAATGTCCAAATTGCCTAACAGATGAATGGCAACATCCGGCCTGCGTTCATGCGGAGTAAGTATCCTGGTCTCGGCTCTGTAAACCGGAGGCATTAAAAAACTTATGAGCATAGCAACCACACCAGCAAACAGGGGAATGCCTATGACTATCTTCTTACGCTTCAAAATAACAATTAAATAATCAAGTATGCTGATTTCGTCCTCCATGTTATCTTTTATCTTTTATCGTGTTCTGTATAGCTTACCCTTAAAAAACATACTCCAGGCCTGGCATGAACAGACCTGTATCTTCCCTTTACATTTAAATCCTTTTTCATACTGTACTTTTTCATGAATACGTTCTGCTCCCCAAGAACTCTTTTTTTATCTCGACCCTTGCCTGATACTGAAGTGTGTTAAGAAGGACTATCACCCTGTCCTTGCCTTTCATCTCTTTTTCAAAGATACCCACTAACCCCTTCAGTGGACCGTTGGTTATTTCCACTTTATCGCCGGGGTGAATCTCAGGTCTGATTACAAGCAAGCCATCCTTGTTCATCATTGACTCAATCACTTTGATTATTCTGTCATCCACAGGCCAGGGCATACCGCCGCCGCCGACAATGTCCTTTACACCGCGGGTGTATTTCACCATGCGATACCCTGAACTAATGTCAAACCTTGCAAATATATAGCAGGGGAAAACCGGCTCGATAACCTCTCGATACCTGCGCCTTATAACTTTTACTCTCTTAAGCTTTGGGTTGAATACCTCTATCTCAGCTCTTGACAGACGCTCTGCAACCATGTCCTCATGTCGTGGTTTTATATAGACCGCATACCAGCTTAAACTCATCCTGACCTCCCAGCCCCGTGTTGTAAGTCTTTACTTAAAATCTTTAATATCAATCGTGTCTACTACTATTAGATGCTTCGTGTCAGTATTTTTACTACTCTTGGTAGAGAGTATATCACGTGATTACAGCATGTCAAGACCAAAATGTTATCATTAAGAAATGAAGGTTCTGGTCGGGATGAGCGGAGGGGTGGACTCCTCAACAGCTGCCTATCTCCTTAAAAAGGCAGGTTATGAAGTCGAAGGGATTAGTTTTATACTCTTTGAGACAAGGGGGAAAACCGACCCCACTGTATGCTGTTCACTTCAGGCAATTGAAGATGCCTCAAAAACAGCCGCACATATAGGCATTCCGCACACTGTCTTGGATGCAAGAGATACTTTCATAGAGCTGGTCATAGAGCCTTTTGTTGAGTCATACCTCAAGGGGCTGACCCCCAACCCCTGTATCCTCTGCAACCGCTACATAAAGTTTCCCCTTCTTTTAAACGAAGCTGAAAAACGAAAGGCAGAGTTCATTGCAACAGGTCATTACGCAAGGGTAGAACACTTAAACGGTGTCTCATTGCTTAAAAAAGGGATAGACCAGAAAAAAGACCAGTCATATGTTCTTTATGTTCTAAGGCAGGAGGAACTGAGACGTCTTGTTCTTCCTCTTGGCGACTACACCAAACAGGACGTACGGGCAATAGCAAAAGAACTTGGACTTCCGGTGTTTAAAAGACCTGAGAGTCAGGAGATATGCTTTGTAGAGGACAGAAACTACTTCAAATTCATAGACAAACTCAATCCGATGGCAAACAAACCCGGACCTATACTTGACGCCAAAGGCACGGTTATAGGCACGCACGAAGGGATTTACAAATACACCATAGGTCAGAGAAAAGGGCTTGGCATATCCTCACCGCACCCCCTCTATGTGACGAAAATAGATGTCACCAAAAACGCTATCTACGTTGGGCAGAAGGATGATGCCATGTCAAGGGAATTTCTTGTCCATGACCTAAACTGGCTTATACCGAAAAAAGAAGAGTTCAGGGCAGAGGTCAAGGTGCGCTCCATGATGCAGGCTGCGCCTGCATCTGTATATTCTTTGGACAGCACAGTAAAGGTCGTTTTTGACGAACCGCAGTGGGCTCCTGCACCAGGTCAGTCAGCCGTGTTCTATGACGGCGACACAGTCATAGGAGGCGGAATTATAAAATCAGAAAGCCCCTGAGTCACTTGTTGCCTTTCGTTTATCTATGCTAAGCTTTTAATAATGACGGGGAGGATTGTCTCAATCAATATAAGCAATAAGAAAGGCGTAAAGAAAACACCTGTCAGGGAGGTAAATATACTTACAGATTACGGCATAGAAGGTGACGCACACTCAGGAAAATGGCACAGGCAGGTAAGCCTCCTTGCACTGGAAAGCATTAAAAAAATGAAAGCACTGGGGGTTAATGTAAGCCCTGGAGACTTTGCAGAGAATATTACCACTGAAGGCATAGACCTGCTGACACTCCCCGTCGGGACTAAATTAGCAATGGGAGAAAACGTAGAAGCAGAAGTAAGCCAGATAGGAAAAGAATGCCACACAAGATGCGCCATATACGAGCAAACAGGCGACTGTGTTATGCCTAAAGAAGGGATATTCGTCAGAATCCTCAGAGGTGGAAGACTGAAACAAGGAGACAGCATAAAAGTCCTATGATTACCGCCTGTGTCTTAACCCTCAGTGATAAAGGCTCAAAAGGACAGAGACAGGACGAGAGCGGTTTATTGATTAAAGAGATGCTCAAGCAGATAGGAGGAGAGGTGAAACACTACGAGGTTTTGCCGGATGAAAAAGAACTTATAAAAGAAAGGCTGGTAAAATATTCAGGTGATGTTGATCTGATACTGACAACAGGGGGCACAGGGCTTTCTCCGCGGGATGTAACCCCTGACGCCACCCTTGAAGTGATAGAAAAAGAAGTGCCTGGAATAGCAGAAGCCATGCGGGCAGCAGGACTTTTAAAGACCAAAAGGGCAATGCTTTCAAGGGCAGTCTCAGGCGTGCGTAACAAAACCCTTATAATCAATCTGCCAGGAAGTCCCAAAGCGGTAAGAGAAAGTCTTGAAGCAGTGCTGGAAGTCATACCCCATGCCGTGGAAAAAATAAAAGGTTCTGTTATGGAGTGTGCAGGATGAATGAAGTAAGTTTTCCTCTGGCGTTTGCCGCAGGTGTTCTTTCTTTTCTTTCACCGTGTGTTCTTCCGTTGTTCCCCTCTTATGTCTCGTTCATAACAGGCGTGTCTTTTGAAAAGCTCACTTCCGAAGAGGACAGGAAAAGAGTAAGATTTTTGACCATTACGAACTCGCTTGCATTCATATTCGGATTTTCAGCAGTATTCATAGCGCTTGGTGCATCCTCTTCGCTTATCGGTCAGTGGCTTTTTGAGTATCAGGACTGGATAAGAATAGGCGGTGGTATACTTGTAATAATCTTCGGACTCTTCATCTCAGGCATCCTGAAACTGGATTTCCTCATGAAGGAGAAAAAGTTTCACCTTCACGGAAGACCAGCAGGCTATATAGGCGCTGTTTTGATAGGAATGACATTTGCCGCAGGCTGGACTCCGTGCATTGGACCAATACTTGGCACTATACTGCTTTACGCTGCGACAAAAGGCTCTACGGCATATGGACTTAAACTCCTCTCTGTCTATTCCCTCGGTCTTGCACTGCCGTTCTTCATAGCCGCACTTGCCATAAACACCTTTCTCAGTTATACAAAGGTCATCTACAGGTTTATGAGGCCTATAATGCTACTTAGCGGACTGCTCCTCATAGTGTTTGGAATCATGCTTCTTATGAACAAGGTAAGAGAGCTTGCAACCCTCCTCCCTGACCTGGGGATAAAATTTTAAAGCCGGTGCGGAAATCTTTAGTTATTCGTCTTTAATTTTTTCCATACACTCAGGGCATATGCCATGGGTGAAGTCGGCATCTGAATGCTTACGGATATAATCCTCGATTTGATCCCAGTAGCCTTTGTCATTCCGAATCTTTTTGCACCAAGCGCAGATGGGAAGAAGCCCTTTCAGTGTCTTGACGTTTTCAAGCGCCTCCTTTAGTTTGGCAGTGCGCTCTTCCACGAGTTCTTCAAGGTGGTAGCGATATTTCTCCAGTTCTTCCTCTGCCTTTTTCCGTTTTGTAATATCCCTTACTATATGGATTAGCCCTATAAGCTCTCCGTTGCTGTTAAAGCGCGGTATGGCTCTTACTTCGATAAACATATTCAGATGCGGTTCGAATACCTCAAAAGCGGCAGGCACTCCTGTGCTAAGACATCTGCAACTCGGACATCCTTCAGGTGGACTGTCCTTCCCGTGATAATACTTGTAGCATTTTGCTTCAGTAGGACTGCTTAAGAAAGGCAGTCCAAGTATTTTCTCCGCTGCCTTGTTGGCGCGTATGATATTAAAATCCTTGTCATGGATGGTAATCATATCAGTGATTGTATCGAAGATATCTTTCCAGTCCTGCTCTGACTGATAGATTATTTCCTGTGACCGCTGATACTTAGCCTTCAGTTTCTCAAGCTCTACACAGCAGTCTCGCAAGGTTTTAAGCTCTTCAAGAAGTTGTTCTCTTGGCTTGTCTTCATCCTTCATAGCTTTTTAACTCCAAAAACGTTCGTTGTCTCTAAACCTAAACTTAAAATTATTATATCAGGCAGGCACAAAATTACTGCTTTTAATCCAGCTAAACCCTAACGCCCTACATTCTTACTGCCCCGGGATTCTATCTCTTCTTTCCGTTCAGATATTCATCAAGTTCATCAGGAGTTGAAATAAGGACATCGTAAATCTCTCCGAAGCGTTCGCAGTCAGGCGGGTTGTGCCTTCTGCATTTGGCAGGACGTCTGTCGTATATACTGCAAAGGTTCTTCCGGTTCAGATATATGCATTTACCCTTAATCAAGAGATGCCATCTGTTGCTTGTTATATAGACCTTGACGGTATCGTAATAAAGATGCCATTTCAGGTCTTCTATCTCGGACTTTGTCGTGGGCTTCAGTATCCTGACTGAAAGATTACGGCAACAGATTGCAGGACAATCGCTGCAAACGGCATGGGTAGTCTGTTTTTTCTGCCTGCCTAACCTCTTATAAGCCAAATTACCCATAACTTTATTAATGATATCATATACCGTTGAAATATCGCATTCTTTAAAACTGCGCCTCTTGTCAACGCTCTACTGGCACGGATATAATAAGTGTCAGTTTTACTGATTGGAGGTCTTTTGGAGAAAAAATACAATCCTGAGAAAGTCGAACTCAAGTGGCAGAAATACTGGGCTGAGAACAACCTGCACAAGACCGGTTCAGAGCCTGACAAAAAGAAATTCTACTGCCTTGAAATGTTTCCCTACCCGTCGGGCAAAATCCACATGGGGCACGTCCGGAACTATGCAATCGGCGATGTCATCGCCAGGTACAAAAAAATGAGAGGCTTTAATGTGCTTCATCCGATGGGCTGGGACGCCTTCGGACTGCCTGCTGAAAACGCAGCAATAAATCAGGGCGTGCATCCTGCAAAGTGGACTTACGACAACATTGATTACATGAAAAACCAGCTCAACCGCATGGGCTTAAGCTACGACTGGGAAAGGGAAGTCCTTACGTGCAGCCCTGAATACTACAAGTGGAATCAGTGGTTTTTCCTCAAGATGTATGAGAAAGGACTTGCCTACAGAAAATCCTCATTCGTTAACTGGTGTCCTTCCTGCGCCACTGTGCTTGCTAATGAACAGGTCATAGACTCAAAGTGCTGGAGGTGCGACAGCATTGTCGTACAGAAAGAACTCGAACAGTGGTTTCTTAAGATTACCCATTATGCAGAGGAACTCCTTCAGGCGTGCGATTCCCTTAAAGGCTGGCCTGAAAGCGTAGTGCTTATGCAGAAAAACTGGATTGGAAAAAGCGAAGGTCTGGAAACAGACTTTGCAATAGATGGAATGGATGAAAAAATCCGCATATTCACCACAAGGGCAGACACCCTCTTTGGTGCAACATTCGTATGCCTTGCACCAGGACATGAGCTTTCTGAAAAACTCGTCACTGACAAGGAAGCACTTGAAAAGGTCAAGGAACACTACGGAAAGATGGAGCAGAAAGTAGGACTCTTTACAGGGCATTATGCAATAAACCCTGTCAACGGCGAGAAGATTCCCATCTATGTTGCCAACTTCGTGCTTATGGAATACGGCACTGGTGCCATAATGTCAGTGCCTGCGCACGACCAGAGAGACTTTGATTTTGCAAAACAATACGGACTGCCTATAAAAACAGTGGTAGTGCCGGAAGGAAAAGAAAAAATCAGCCTTGATGAAGCTTATGAAGAAGACGGAGTGCTCGTGGATTCAGGAGAATTCACCGGCTTGAAAAGCGCTGAAGCACGGGTTGCAATCGCAAAATCACTCGAAGAAAAAGGGCTTGGCAAAAGAGTCGTAAACTACAGGCTCAGGGACTGGGGTATCTCAAGACAGCGGTACTGGGGAACCCCCATACCCATAATCTACTGCGACAAATGCGGCACCGTGCCTGTGCCAGAGGCAGACCTGCCTGTAATACTTCCGGAAAACGTAAAGTTCAAAGGCACAGGCGGCTCTCCGCTTAAAGAACTTGAAGATTTCATAAACGTCAACTGTCCCAAATGCGGAGGCAGAGCAAAAAGAGAAACAGACACAATGGACACGTTTGTGGACTCTTCGTGGTATTTCTTCCGCTACTGCATGCCCAAGGATGACATTGACCTGACCTCAAGACCTCCTGAATTTGACTACTGGATGCCTGTTGACCAGTATATCGGCGGAGTGGAACACGCTGTCTTGCATCTGCTTTACTCAAGATTCTTTACACGGGTTATGAGAGACCTCGGACTTACAGACTTAAGCGAGCCTTTCGAGAATCTTCTTACACAGGGCATGGTCTGCAAAGAGACGCTTAAATGTCCTGAGCACGGCTGGCTTCTGCCAGAAGAGGTAAAAGACGGAAAATGCATAAAATGCGGCAGTGCGGTGGAATCCGGCAGAGTGGAAAAAATGTCAAAATCGAAAAAGAACGTTGTAGACCCTGACCACCTGATAAACAAATACGGTGCAGACACTGCCCGCTTGTTCTCGCTTTTTGCCGCACCGCCTGAAAAAGACCTCGAATGGTCTGACAAAGGAGTAGAAGGCACTTACAGGTTTCTGCACAGGGTATGGAACATCGTCTATCAGAACCTTGAAAAACTAAAGGAAGCAAAAGGCACAGAGCCTGACATGAACGCCCTTCTCAGAAAAACACACCAGACCATTAAACGTGTCACCAATGACATAGAAAGAGAATATCATTTCAACACAGCCATCGCTGCCATGATGGAACTCGTAAATGAGATAAGCTCTTTTAAGCCGAAATCCGACAAGGACTGGGGGACGTTCAGGTTTGCCGTAGAGACCGTGCTCCTTCTGCTTTCACCGTTTTCACCTCACATAGCAGAGGAACTTTGGGAGACTCTTGGAAACAGTCCGAGCATCTTCAACAAACCCTGGCCCTCATGGGATGAGGAAATAGCAAAAGAAGAAGAGATAGAACTCGTTATACAGGTAAACGGAAAGGTCAGGGCAAAACTGATGATACCTGCAGGACTGCCTGAAGAAGAGATAAAACAGAAAGCACTCAATGAGCCAAAGATAAAGGCTCTGACCGATGAAAAACCAATCAAGAAAATCTTCGTAATCAGGGGAAGACTTCTTAACATCGTAATTTAACCAAACAGAAAGAGTATTTTCAGTGAAAACACTTAAATCATTATTCAGTATTTTTTATCCGTTATTCCTTGCGTGCTCTCTATTGTTCTTCGCAGGCTGCGGCTATGTAATTCAGAAAGCGCCCTCTGTTGATTCCGTAAGGCTCGGCAGGATAGAAAACAGGACATTCGAGCCGAAACTTGAGGACAGGCTTTACGAAGCCCTTGCACGTGCGCTTATGAAAAACGGCATCCGCATAGACGAAAAATCAGCCCACACGATTAAGGGCGTTATAGATGAATTCAAGCTCAGAAGCCGCACGGAAAAAGAAGGCATAACCGTGCAGTATGAAATAATTATAAAAGGAAAGTTCTTCCTTGAAGGCCCGGAAGGACAAAGAGAACTAAGAAACAGAGGCTTGTTCATCGTATCCTTTACAAGCGAGGACACACTGAACAGAGTAAGAGCGCTTAAGGAAGAAGCCACTGTAAGGGCGCTTTCGGACATGGCTGAAGAGATAGCAGCCTCGATACTTTATTAGAGATGAGCATAAAGGGATTTTTTGAAGAACTGAAAAAAGGGCTTAAAGCTCCGGCGTATCTTCTTTATTCAGGGGAAAAGTTCCTGCTCAAAGAAGCCTTGTTTTCCATAAAAAACACCATACCTGAGACTGAAAGAGATTTCTTATTCAATGTATTCGACACAGAGGATGCAGTCCCCGTAGAGCAGATAGTGGATATTCTCTACACCGTGCCTTTTATCGGCGGAAGAAAGATAGTTGTAGTGGAGAACTCACAGAAGTTTTCCGACTCTGATATCAAGAAGCTGGCACGGTATATTTCAGAACCTTCGCCAGACTCTGTCCTTGTGCTTCTTAACAGCAGTAATGTTAAGAAGTCCCACAGGGAAGCGCTGAAAGGCGCAAAGCTCATTCCTCTTGAGATAAGGGAAAAGGAACTTCCGTTCTGGATAAAAGAGAAGGCATCCCGCAAGGGACTCATACTTACAGCCGACGCAGTAGAGTATCTTATCGGCACAGTAGGACCTGATGCAGGAGTCTTGTCCTCTGAGGTAGAAAAGCTCACACTGGCAGGCAAAAAAACCCTTGATGCAGATGACATAAGAGAGATAGTCAAAGGTAGTGGCGGCGGTTATGATGTCTTTGACCTTATAGACGCCCTGAAGCGCAAAAACGCCGAGATGGTCTTCAGGATATACAAAACGCTTTCTGAAACACAGGAACCTTCCCTTCTCCTCGGCGCACTTAACTGGCACTACGGAAGGCTTCCGGAGTCGTGGAAAGAGAAAACAAAGGTGTTTGCACTTCTAAACGAAGCAGATATTATGATAAAAAGCTCTGGCGGGGCGTTTCCGCTGGAGTATCTACTCGTCAGGCTGCTTCAGCTTTAAGCACAGTATTTGCCAGTTTGGAAAGCCTCGATATCTTTCTTGAAGCAGTGTTTTTGTGCAAAACGCCTTTTGAGGCTGCTGAACTGATAGCTTTGATTGCCTCTCTCAGGGTCTTTTCCACTTGCTCTTTGTCTTTTGAGCTTACTGCTTCCCTGACCCTCTTCGTAAGGGTTTTTATCCTCGTGCGGACGGCTTTATTTCTAAGCCTCCGCTTCTCAGCCTGCCTAACCCTTTTTAAGACCGAAAGCTTTTTCTTTGGTGCTGCCTTTGCTGGCAAAATCTCCTCCTTTTCTGAATCTAAAGCAATATATTAAATACCATAATCAGAAATATAAAATCAAGAGACATACCGGATTAATCAAGCTCTAAAAATCTAACAAGCTTTTCTGAGACCAAAGGCAAAACCTTCTTCACGGCGTTGTAAACAGCCTCGTTATAAGACACATGCCCTGCCCTCTTGTTCGCATAGACCTTTCCCACGATTAACCCTGTTTTTGAATCTGTAACAGTCAGAGAGACCGCTGCACGTGCGAACTGCCATCCCGGTTTGTCCACATCTATCGGTCTCACATCCACTGTGCCTGCAATCAGAACCTCTGCCTCATCCTTCCTGTCAGTGAGGACAAACCCGCGTTTAAGCAGTGTTTCGGTTATGCTGTTCTTTATTGTCTTACCCTCTTCACCGGTTATGTCCACGAACACCGGCATGGCTGACTTTAGTTTTGAAACCTCACGAAAAACAGCCTGTATGTCGTAATCCACAGGGACTTCCTCATCAAAACCAACGACTCTTAGCCGGCTGACAGTCACCTCCCTTTGCATCCACAACCCGAGTATTTTATTCAGGGACTTAAATTTCATAAAACTGCTTTCAGCCAAATCAACCGAGTTGAAACGCTCTTTGATAATACTGTCCAGATTTTCTACCTCTCTTAGCCAGTCCTTTCTTGCCTTCTTCTTCTCAAGCACTGCCAGTGCATAATAGAGTGCTTTATCCTCGCTAAACATTGTCTTTGGAATCTGTATTCCTCTGGGCTGTTCTGAGGACAGTGCCCTGATATAGGATTCAATACCCTGCCCTGAAACCTCAACACCTGATGTATCTATAACAGACTTCACCCTGTCATAAGCATTGTTAAAGACCCGGGACTCAAACTTGCCTGACAATTCCCTTATAGCCTGATTGCGAGCTTCGATTTCCGACTGTCCGCTTCCCACGGCAGTAACGTAACGGGATTCCCGGTATTTCCAGCCGGGCTTAAGAACATCCTTTGCGCACCCTGCAGTTATTATTACTGCAACCAGAACCAGATAACCCAACCTAAACATACATCTCACCTCCTTCCTCAATACATCGTTTCGAACAGCAGGAACTTTGTCTCACCCGCCTTTACCTCGACAGTCTCCACAGGTCTTTTTACTCCTCCGCACAGCCTTACATAAGTATTATATCGCCCCTCAGGCAAAAACACACGTGTAAGATATATTTCTCCTGGCAGAGTCCTCCACGACCTTGTATCCGCTCTTTCAAGCGCAATATTTGCGATATTAAAAATCAGCTTTGCTAAATCCCTCTGTGCCTTGCTCTTTATGCCTTTTGTAGCGGCATCCACCACAGCTTGTTTGGCTACTGCCCTTGCTATGGTCTTTGCAACAACCCTCCCCTTGCGGTCATCCAGATTTTTAACTGCGATGCTGTTAATATCCTCTACAAGTTCGGTCTCTGCCTCGATATTCACGGATTCGGACTCAACGACCAGCTTACTGTCTCTGCAAGAAGGAGGGGTTACCACAAATCTCGGAAAGGCAAGCGTGACCGGACCGTGCTTGGTCGGAACAAAGATTTTATCCTCTTCCTTAACTGGAGCCTCGCCATTGAAATGAATAAGGACTATCTTGCCGAGTTTTTCGGCTTTCTTCTGGCTGAGCCACTGGATACTGTCAATGTCAAGCTCATGCTTAAGTTCATCGAGCCTTCCGACAGCCTCCCCCACCCTTAACAGATCGTCAACGAGCAAAGAGGGTACAGGTGTCCCATAGTTTTTTTGATAATCCTTAAACACGTTAAATGCCTTGTAATAGTCAATGTAAGCGTCCTGCAGGTTGTGCACTGCCTCGTACACCATACCGCTCAGGTATCTGCCGAAGGCATCCTCCTTGTAAACGTTTTTCCGTTCATACTTGTCATTGAACATATTCAGGTTTGCATCGAGTCTCCGGCACTCGACAAGGGCTTCCTCGTAATCACCGAGCATCAGGTAGTTGATTGCGGAAAACAGGTTGATAAGCGCCTTTTCAAAGTCCTCTCCGGCATAAGGTCTGGTGTAGTCATTAATGATAAAAGCAGCCGTCTCTCTTGTAATGCTTTTTGTCCACAACTCTTCTGCCAGTTGTTCTGCTTGATGGAAATACTCGTTGCTTTTCTGGTAGTTTCCACACAGCATGTTTATCTGTGCGGCATCAAGAAGAAACAGCAGCTTTCTGTTTGAACCGTAGGATTTTTCTTTCTCCTCGATGTATCTGGTGGCAAGAGGGCAGTTGCCAGCTGCCATATAGTCTTCAAGGGCATTATAGTTAAGCCCTCTGGCACAGCTGCTTCCCAGAAAAAGCACAAAAAGGACTGCAAGGATTCTCCTCATCGGACTGCAACAGCAGGATACCAGCCGTGCCTTAAAATCCCAGACGGCGGCGCTTTACATACTTCTTTATCTTCTTTTCGCCTATCCACACTTTCTTGTTCGTCTTAAGGTCTATGAGTTCGAGATTCACCTGATAGAATATGACCGCCTTGCCGCTGATTTTGTCCATAATGGAATTGATGGAACCTTTAAGCATATAGTCAGCGCCTATTTCTTCGCCCATGGGTTTTGCCGTCTCTTCTGCCGCGTGTATTGCCTGGTCCCTCCGCTCCTCTCTCACCTCTTCCCTTTCTCCCCTGCTTGCCACAAACTCGACTTCGCCGGAGTTGATAAGCGCCCTTTCAAGGTCTTTGACAAACGTCTGGACATTGATATGCTCATGGCTGCGGTTTTCGACCGTTCCCACGATGACCACCGGCGGCTTTCCGCCATGCGCAATCTTGAACCTCTCAAGCCACGGACGGTTAAGTGCATCACGAATCATCTCCTCTGATACAAGACGGGAGTCTGTATCATTCCATCTGCCGCTGAGGTCTATGACCTCCTCCACTTCCACTCTTTTTACGCCGGCGCATCCAGATACAACCAGCATAAGACATATCAATAAGGCTAAAACGATATATTTCCTCATTGCCGATTACCTCCTGCTGCTGTTTTATAAACGGACATCTTAAACAGTCCTGCCTCTAAATAATTTAGCAGATTCTTTACAGGGTTTCATCAAGTGCCCTTTATTTTACTTGCGATTATGTGCCCTGTCCCTATATAATTACTTGTTTCTCTTTATGAAAACAAAGACATCCATAATAGGCGCAGGCAATGTAGGAGCGTCTCTGGCTCAGCTTATAGCGTACTCAGGGCTCTCTGATGTGGTGCTGTTTGACATCGTAAAGGGCATCCCCCAGGGAAAGGCTCTGGACATCTCAGAGGCATGTCCCCTGTGGAACTCGTCTGTTTCTGTAAAAGGCACTAACAACTATGAAGACACCGCAGGCTCTGACATCGTCGTCATAACCGCCGGTCTTCCGAGAAAACCCGGAATGTCCAGAGACGACCTGCTACAGGCAAACGCAGAGATAGTAAGAAAAGCCACAGAAGAAGCATGCAGGGTCTCGCCTGAGTCCATTCTTATAATAGTAACGAACCCCATGGATGTAATGACATACCTTGCATGGAAGGTCTCAGGTTTTCCTCCTGAAAGAGTAATGGGAATGGGAGGAGTGCTGGATTCTGCAAGGTTCAGGACATTCGTGGCATGGGAATTTGGAGTCTCGGTTGAGGATGTCGAAGCCCTTGTGCTTGGCGGTCACGGAGACCAGATGGTGCCCATGCCGAGATTTACAACAGTAAAAGGGGTTCCGATAACCGAACTCCTGACAGGAGAAAAAATAGACAGCCTCATACAGAGAACGAAAAACGGGGGGGCTGAGATAGTATCCTATCTTAAGACAGGAAGCGCTTATTACGCACCGGCAGCCTCGGTATTCGAAATGCTTAAGTCAATAATCTTGGATGAAAAAAGAATGCTTCCGTGTGCCGCATATCTCAGCGGACAGTACGGGATAAACGACATCTATGCAGGAGTGCCTGTAGTTCTTGGCAGAAAAGGCGTTGAGAAAATTGTAGAACTCAAGCTCGAAGACAGCGAAAAGAAAAAACTTGAAGAATCTGCTTCTGCTGTAAGAAATCTTGTAGAAAAACTCGGTTTATAATAGGAGGAATCATGCAGAGAACGCTCTCGATAGTAAAGCCTGACGGCGTGCAGAAGAACCTTATCGGAGAGGTAATCAGCAGGTTTGAGAAAAAGGGTCTGAGGATAAAGGCTCTTAAGATGCTTCATGTGACAAAGGAGCAGGCAAAAAAATTCTATATCGTGCACAAGGAAAAGCCTTTTTACGACGACCTTACGAACTTCCTCTCTGAAGGTCCTATTGTGGTAATGGTCATCGAGGGTGAGGACGCAATAGCAAAGGTAAGGGAGACAATGGGTGCAACCAACCCAAAGGAAGCCGCACCGGGCACTATAAGAGCGGACTTCGCAACCGACATCGAGCGCAACATAGTGCACGGCTCTGACTCCCCGGAGTCAGCGGCATACGAGATACCGTTCTTTTTCTCAGCCGTAGAGATAATGGACTAATTTCTGGAGGGCGTTATGGATTACTTCTTGACAGAAGAACAGGTTATGATAAGAGACCTCGCAAGACAGATTGCCGAGGAGAAAATCGTTCCTCAGAGGGAAGAGCTCGACGAAAAGGAAGAATTTCCATGGGACATAATGAAAGTGCTTGCGCAGTCCGACATGTTCGGGCTGTTCATACCGGAAGAGTACGGAGGGCTCGGCAAAGGCTGTCTTGAGCTTGCCATTGCAGTGGAAGAGCTTTCAAGAGCATGCCTTGGTGTTTCCACCACATATGCGGCAAACGCCCTCGGCACATATCCCTTACTGCTTTACGGCTCAGAAGAGCAGAAAAAGAAATACCTGCCTGATATAGCCGCAGGCAAAAAACTCGTTGCATTCGGTCTTACAGAAGCCAATGCCGGAAGCGACGCAGCAGGGATACAGACCACTGCCAAACTCGAAGGCAATGAATACGTCCTTAACGGGACAAAACAATGGATAACCAACGGCGGAGAGGCAGAGATATACACCATAATCGCAATGACTGACAAGTCAAAAGGCGCAAGGGGTGCATCCGCATTTATCGTGGAGAAGGGCACTCCAGGGTTTTCCTTCGGAAAGAAAGAAAAGAAGATGGGCATAAGGGCATCCACAACAAGGGAGCTTATATTTGAAAACTGCAGAATCCCGAAGGAAAACATCATAGGCAGGGAAGGCATGGGCTTTATCGTTGCGATGAAGACACTGGATAACTCAAGGGTAGGCGTTGGTGCTCAGGGTGTTGGTGTGGCACAGGGTGCGTTTGACGAAGCCGTGAAGTTCGCCCGCCAGAGGGTTCAGTTCGGACACCCGATAATAAGCTTTCAGGCAATACAGCATATGCTTGCGGACATGGCTACACAGATAGAGGCTGCAAGGGCACTGGTCTATTCCGTTGCAAGATACATTGACAGCGGGGCAAAAGACATCTCAAAAGCCTCTGCCATGGCAAAGCTCTTTGCCACTGACATGGCAATGAAGGTTACCGTAGACGCAGTCCAGGTAATGGGAGGCTCAGGATACATGAGAGAGTATCCTGTAGAGAAGATGATGAGAGATGCAAAAATCCTCCAGATATACGAGGGCACAAACCAGATACAGAGAAACGTCATCGGACAGGCACTCATAAAAGAGGCTGCAAAGAAAAAATAATGAACATTGTAGTTTGCATAAAGCAGGTTCCTGACGCTGCAGAGGTAAAAATAAACCCTGAGACAGGCACTCTCATAAGGGAAGGAGTTCCGAGCATCATAAACCCTTATGACATGCATGCCATAGAGGCTGCTGTCCAGATAAAAGAAAAAACCAGCGGAAAAGTCACTGCCATAACAATGGGTCCTCCGCAGGCAGAGACAGCACTAAGGGATGCAATCTCTCTCGGCGTTGACGAAGCCATACTGCTTACAGACAAGGCATTCGCAGGCTCAGACACACTGGCAACCTCCTACACGCTGTCAAAGACCATTGAGAAACTCTCACCTGACATAATCATCTGCGGAAAACAGGCAATAGACGGAGACACCGCACAGGTAGGACCTGAAGTGGCAGAATTCCTTAACATACCTCATGTGGCTTATGTAAGAAAAATAGAAGACATCGGAGAAAAATCCATAAGGGTTCAGAGGCTCATGGAGGAAGGCTATGATGTGGTAGAGTCAACCCTTCCTGTTCTGCTTACTGTAGTAAAAGAGCTGAATGAGCCAAGGCTTCCTTCGCTTAAGGGAAAGATGGCAGCAAAAAAAGCAGAGATTAAAAAATGGACTGCAGCGGACATCGGTGCGGATGAAAAAGACGTCGGGCTTAAAGGCTCGCCTACACAGGTGAAAAACATATTTGCACCAGAGCCGAAAAAAGACAGACAGATGCTTGAAGGAACGCCTGAAGAGCAGACAGATGCACTTATAAAGAAATTAATGGAGTTGAAATGCCTATAGTAGTTGACAAGGAAAAATGCACTGGCTGTGAAAGCTGTCTTGAAGTCTGCCCTTATGACGCCATAGATATCAAGGACGACAAGGCTGTCATCAATGAATACTGCCAGATGTGCATGGCATGCCTGCCTGTATGCCCTGAAGGCGCAATAAAAGAGATACAAGAGGCAGCAGAAGAACCAACGAATCTGGAGGACTACGAAGGCGTATGGGTGTTTGCAGAGCAAAGAGACGGCACAGTGGCATCAGTCGCCTATGAGCTCTTGGGCGCAGGCAGAAGACTTGCAGATGAACTAAAGACCGAACTTTCAGCAGTCCTTTTCGGGGCATCTGAACAAGAGGCAAACGAACTCATACGATGGGGAGCAGACAAGGTCTACCTTTGTGAAGACCCCACGCTCAAACACTTTAATGACGAACCTTACGCAGGACTGCTCTCTTCACTTATAAACACATACAAGCCTGAGATTGTGCTTGCAGGTGCAACGCCCATAGGGCGCTCTTTCATACCAAGGGTAGCTGCAAAACTGAGAACCGGTCTTACTGCAGACTGCACATCCCTTAACATAGACAGTGAGACAAGGAATCTCCTTCAGGTGCGTCCTGCCTTCGGCGGAAACATAATGGCAACCATTCTCTGCCCGAACAGACGCCCGCAGATAGCTACTGTAAGACCACGGGTAATGAAAAGGAACGAATACGACAGCAACAGGACAGGCGAGATTATCAATGTAAAAGCCGAAGACCTTGCATCAAGGACAAAGATAATAGAGACTGTAAAAGAGGTCTCGGAAGTCTCTGTGAATCTTCAGGAAGCTGATGTGATAGTCTCAGGCGGAAGAGGGCTTGGAGGTCCAAAAGGCTTTGAGATGCTCAAAGAGCTGGCAGGACTTCTTGAAGGCGCAGTAGGAGCCTCAAGGGCTGCAGTGGACGAAGGCTGGATACCTTACAGCCATCAGGTCGGACAAACAGGAAAAACCGTATGCCCTAAAATCTACATTGCATGCGGAATATCAGGCGCTGTTCAGCACCTCGTAGGAATGCAGTCATCTGATATCATAGTCGCAATAAACAAGAACCCTGAGGCACCGATATTCAATGTAGCAACCTATGGAATCGTAGGTGATGTTTACGAAGTCGTCCCCATGCTCATAAAGAAAATCAAGGAGTTAAAGGGCAAATGAAGATCGCATTTGTGTTTCCGGGTCAGGGTTCACAGCATGTAGGGATGGGAAAAGACCTCTACGACGGGTTTGATGAAGTAAAAACCCTCTACAAAGAGGCAAACGAGACTCTGAATTACGATGTTGCAGAGCTGAGCTTTAACGGGCCTGAAGAAGAACTTAACCTTACCGAGAAAACCCAGCCGTGTCTTCTTACTGCAAGCATTGCTGCCTTCAGAGTCCTTACAGCAAAAGGGGTTCAGCCTTCGGCAGTTGCAGGGCACAGTCTTGGTGAGTATTCCGCTTTAGTGGCAGCTGAAGTGCTTTCGTTTAAAGATGCGCTGAAAGTTACTGAAATGAGGGGAAGACTGATGCAGGAAGCAGTGCCTGAAGGCAAAGGGCTTATGGCTGCTATCTTAGGACTCGAAAGAGGCAAAGTAGATGAGATATGCAATTCTGTCAAATCAGGATACGTTACTGCAGCAAATTATAACTGTCCAGGGCAGATAGTAATATCAGGGGAAAAACCAGCTGTAGAGGAAGCCATGAAGCTTTCAAAAGAGGCAGGAGCTAAAAGAACCGTTGCGCTTTCCGTAAGTGTTCCTTCCCACTGCCGCCTTATGGATGAGGCATCAAAAAAGCTCTCTGAATTCCTGTTTTTAAGCGATATCAGGATGAACGAACCGAAGACTCCTGTGGTAAGCAACGCAGACGGAATCTTTCTCAGCACTGTTGATGGTATAAAAGCCGCTCTGGTAAAACAGCTAAACAACCCTGTGCTGTGGGAAGACTCAATAATCGCCATGACAAAAGCAGGCATAGATACATTTATCGAGGTCGGTCCTGGAAAAGTCCTCTCAGGGCTTATCAAAAGAATTGCGCCTGATGTAAAAATATTCACTGTGAACAACAGGGAGAGTCTTGAGAAAACGCTCTCAGAACTCAACAGTTAACCCTTTCTTAAAAGTGGCTGTGCCACCGAGCAAAAAGTAGCGAGGTATATTTACCTGCCTGTTTTTCCTATCAGCAATTTTGGGATACCCCAAATCCTTGACAATGCTACCTGCTGTTTGTTAGCCTTTCGACATTGTATGTAAAAAAGTAGCTGTATGATTTTTAGAGTAATAGATAAAGAAGAACTGAGAAAACTCTTTTACATCCTTGTTGCCGACAATACGGTCATAGGCCCGGTGCAAAAAGGCACGGACAGAGACGGCAACCCTATTTATGTATTTGAAGAAGTATTCTATTTCAAAGACCTGAAGCTGCATTACACCACCACCAAACTCCCTGCAAAACGGTATTTTCTGCCTTTTAAGGAAGACCTTTCCACCTTCCGGATAAACGGAAACGACTGGGAAAAATCAGTGGATTACAACATTGACCGTCCGTATATTTTCTTCGGTCTTCACGCATGCGATATAAATGCACTGAACAAACTCGACAAAGTCCTTATCGAAAGCGTCTATCCGATGCCCTATTATGCAGCCAAGAGGAAAAACATGTTCATAATAGGGTTCGACTGCATTCCCCAGCCGTATTGTTTCTGCCGTTCCATGGGGGCGGACACTGTGCTTCACGGCTTTGATATGTATATCACTGATATAGGCAACCGCTACTTCATCGAGATACTTTCAGACACAGCATATAATTTCATCAAAACTATCAACGCCAAAGAGCCTAAAGAATCCGACCATGTCAGATACATGAAAACAGTTGCCGAGAAGAACAAGAAGTTTACAGCCCATGTGGACACTACAGACCTCACGAAGATTTTGGATATGGAATTTCAGTCTGAAGTCTGGGAATACTGGGGAGAAAAATGCCTGGCGTGCGGCACATGCTCCATGGTCTGCCCTACGTGCTATTGCTACGGAGTGGAAGAAAACGTTGAGATTGATTTACGCAGCGCAAGAAAAACCAAGCATCTTTATTCATGCAATCTTATAGACTTTGCAGAGGTGGCAGGCGGACACAATTTCCGCTTTGAACGCTATGTTCGTCTGAAATACCGGTATTATCACAAGCACCGTGGCTTTGTCGAGGCATACGAGGAGTCGCTCTGCGTTGGCTGTGGACGCTGCGGTGAAGCCTGCCTTGCAGGAATCACCGTTCCAGAAGTCATAGCAAGCGTGCGCGGGGAGGAAAAATAAAATGGATACACAGCTAAAATTCAAGGATATAGTTCGCGCAGAGGAGCACAGAAGACAGGATGACCTCGGCAGATTCGAATACTCATACAAGGCTGAGATTACCAGCGTTCATCCGCTTACTGAGATGGAAAACCTGTATCAGATTCAGATTATAGACCCTGAGGAGCGGAGAAACTTCAAGTTCAGGCCGGGTCAGTTTCTGATGCTTGAGCTTCCCGGAATCGGTGAAGCACCGTTTTCGATCTCTTCCTCTCCTGTCATGCACGGCACTGTAGAACTATGCATACGTAAAGTCGGAAACCTCACAAACTTTCTTGCCAAGGTCGGACGAGGCACGCGCGTGGGAATACGGGGTCCGTTCGGTACAAGCTTCCCGATGGAGGAAATGCACGGGCAGAACATACTCTTAATTGCAGGCGGGCTTGGTCTTGCCCCGCTCAGAGCGCCTATTGCATACGTGCAGGAAAACCGCAGCCGCTTCAACAACGTGGACATCATCTACGGGACAAAAGACCCTTCACAGCTTCTATTTACTTATCAGTACGACATGTGGCGCAAAGACGACATCAACCTGCATATCATCGTTGAGAAAGCCAATAAATCATGGAAAGGTCCTGTAGGCATGATAACAAAGATACTTGAGAAAATGTTTTCCAAAAGGAATGATCCGTTTTACAAGAACACCTATGCAATTGTGTGTGGTCCGCCTGTTATGTTCAAATTCGTCTGCAACACACTGACTGAAATCGGTATTCCAATGCAGAAGATGTTCGTCTCTCTGGAGCGCCGTATGCACTGCGGAATGGGCAAGTGCTGCCGCTGCAACGTAGGGTCAACATACACCTGTTTGAAAGGTCCGGTATTTGATTACTGGACAGTGATGAACCTGAAGGAGGCAATTTAGATGGCTCGCAGTTACCTCGGGGTTGAACTCTACCGGCCGAAAGTGGCGTTCTTTGACTTTTCCTCTTGCGAGGGCTGCCAGCTTCAGATTATAAACAACGAAAGCACCCTGCTGGATTTCCTGTCTCTCGTAGAGGTGGTAAACTTCCGCGAGGCTATGACCGAACGGTCAGATGATTATGAGATTGCCTTTGTGGAAGGCAGTATCACACGTAAAGATGAAGTCAAACGCCTTAAAAAAATCCGTAAAAATGCAAAAATGCTTGTTGCTCTCGGCTCGTGCGCCTGCTTCGGAGGGGNCAACCAGCTTAAAAACAGGTTTAGTCTTAGCTGGGCTAAAAAGCGAGTCTATGGTAATTATCCCATCGAGACAGAACCAGTGCGCCCTATTGAAGATGTAGTCAAGGTTGACCTTAAAATCTACGGCTGCCCTATAAAGAAGGAAGAAGTAGAAAAGATTATCATTAACATTGCCCTTGGGAAGTCAGTCAGACATCCGAAATACCCTGTGTGCATTGAATGCAAGGCAAATGAAAACATCTGCCTTTTTGATGTCGGAGAGCCGTGCCTTGGACCGATTACCCGGGGCGGATGCGATTCATGGTGTCCAAACAACAGGTATGGATGCTGGGGATGCCGTGGTCCGGCTGATGACGCCAACGTCAAAGAAATGAAAAAGATTATGAAAAAATACGGCTTCTCAGAAGAGACGATACTTGACCGCCTTGAATGCTTCGGCGGCTTTTCAGAATACACTGAACCACTGCGAAAGAAATTAAAGAGGAAGAAGAAATGAAACTCTCCTGCAACATTGACATTCATCATCTTAGCCGTGTAGAAGGACACGGCAATATACGCATAAAGATAAAAGACGGCAGGCTTAAAGAAGCGCGCTGGGAAGTAGTTGAANCCCCCCGCTTCTTTGAAGCCATACTCGTCGGAAAAAAATGGGATAATGTCCCTTATATATCAGGAAGAATCTGCGGCATATGCTCCATCAGCCATACGCTGGCAGGCATACGTGCAGTGGAAAACGCATTTGGAATCGTCCCGACCGAACAGACCAAAAAACTGCGCCTTCTGCTTAAACATATGGAAACCCTTCAAAGCCATGTGCTTCACCTTTACTTCCTGGCAGCACCTGATTTCCTTAAAAAAGGAAGCGTTTTCCCGCTCATAGAATCAAACCGAGCCATGGTGCAAAGAGCACTTAGAATAAAACAGCTTGCCAATGACATGTGCGACTGTATAGGCGGCAGACGCATTCATCCTACAAGAACGGTTGTCGGTGGTTTTACCATGCTTCCTGAAAAAAAGGAACTCAAGGAATTCAAATACCGTCTGGAAGACATAATGGATGACCTTGTGCTCACTACCGACATATTCAGAAAATTTAAAATACCGGATTTTGAAAGAGAAACAGAATTTGTCTCTCTTAAAGGCAACGGTGAGTATCCATTTATCGGTGGAGATTTAATATCCACGGACGGTGTGCACAAGAAAGAACATGAATATAAAAAGATGACAAACGAATATACAGTGAAGCAGTCCACAGCCAAGTGGAGTCGTCTTTCACGCGAGTCTTTTGCAGTCGGGGCATTAGCCCGTTTGAACAACAACTTTCCTCTTCTTCATCCGGCAGCAGAGGAGGTAGCCAGAAGCTTCGGTCTTATACCTGTAAACCACAACCCGTTTATGAACAACATTGCACAGCTTGTGGAATGTATTCATGTGGTAATGGAATCCATAGACCTGATTGATGAGCTTTTAGATTCAAAATGGGAGGAGCCTCGTCTGGAAGTCAAGCCTCGAAGCGGAATTGGAGTAGGTGCAGTGGAAGCACCCCGTGGAATCCTTTATCAATGCTACGAGTTCGACAAAAAAGGCAGGGTTGTAAAATGCGATTGCGTAATACCTACAAGCCAGAACCACGCCAACATCCAGCACGACCTTGAAGAACTCGTAAAACAATATGCAGCAAAAGGAAAAAACGACAAAGAGATAGAACTTCTGGCGTCAATGCTTGTAAGAGCATACGACCCGTGTATATCCTGCTCTGTGCACTAAACCTCAAATGTCTAAAAAACCGTATATCGGGCTTATAACAGCTGTCCCTTTTGAAGGACAACTACTGCTGAAAGAATTAAAAGACGTTAAAAAAGTAACGCCTTTTACAGTCACCGGCAGGCTTGGAAAAAACCGCATCGTCTATGCTGTATCAGGCATAGGCATAGCAAACGCCGCACACGCTGCCACACTGCTCATCGAGAAATTTTCGCCCTGCCTTGTCATTGTCTTCGGCATCGGAGGGGCATACCCACAGGCAGGGCTCAAAATCGGCGACATTGCCCTGGCTGAAAAAGAAATCTATGCTGACACAGGAGTCGAAGGCTATGACGCCAAAGCCATAGGAATTCCCCTGCTTAAGAAAGGCAGAAAAAAATATTTCAATGAGTTTCCGCTGAACAAGGGATTGGTCAGGAAAGTGCTTAATCTAACAGACCAGGGCAACATAAAGTCAGGCGTGTTTTTAACTGTCTCAGAGTCCACAGGCACACTTAGAAGGGCAAAACAATTAAAAAAGAAATATAATGCCATATGCGAAAACATGGAAGGTGCTGCTGTAGTGCATATATGCACACGTTATGGTGTGCCGGTGCTTGAACTAAGGGGTATAAGCAATATCGTCGAAGACAGGGATACGGATAAATGGGACAAAAAACTCGCCTCGGAAAACTGCCAGAAAGTGATTATAGAGTTATTGAAAGGTATTTAAGGCTTTTACCGCCAGTGTTTATCTGGTGGACAGATACTCTCTAATCTTTCGCAGGGTATCTTTTGGAAGTTCGAAAAATTTCACTCCTAGACCCACGCCTGGCTGTGCATGCTGAATCTTGGCTGATACCTCGACCAGCTCACCCCCTATATTAAAACTGACATTTATAATGCTGTCCGGCAGAAAGTACGTCTGAGTATAAATATACATTCCATCCTCGCTCAGGTCTAATCCTTCAGCCCTAATAGTCCGGTTGATTAAAACATCTTCTTCTATTAACACCCTTTTTTTTCTTGGGTCTTTCATTGAACTTAGTTTATACCATTGGTTGCATGCTTTCAAGTTAAATTAGAGATGGACAAAAAGGCAGGTCAAATTACGTATGGACAATGCTTCTCCTACGTTAGAAGGTTACTCTTTAACGTTTCTCCTGAAGTATCTCCTTAACCTTTTCGGAAAGTTTTATCGGGGTTGTAGTGGTTTTAACCAGGTAGTCTCTTGCGCCAAGAGCCACGGCTTTTTCCACATCCTCAGGAACGACCCCTGAAGAAAGCACCATAACAGGAATACGCTTCAAGTCCGGATTCACCCGCATAAGCTGCAGGATCTTAAATCCGTCGATTTTCTCTATCCTGAGGTCAAGTATAACAAGGTCGAATTTTGAGTGCTGAAGTGCTCTGAATGCCTCCTGTCCATCTGCGGCTTCAGTCACAGTAAAGCCGTCCTGAAGAAGCCTGTTTTTATAGATAGACCTTGACTGGGCATTTCCATCAACAAGGAGCACATTCTGGGACACCCGTATCTCCCCCACATCAGAACTCCTGCTGATAAACTCCTTCAATACCAGTCGATCTTCCGGAGGCATATTAATGAATTTAACCCCAAGACCTATCCCTGGCTGAATATGCTGAATAGTCGCCTTCACTTTTATATGTTTATTGTCCACATCGAAGTCAAGGTCAAGCATAGCGTCTCTTACGAAATTAGCCGTCGTATGAATATACATGCCGTCCTCGCTTATATCGAGAGCGTATGCTGTAATAATTCCGTTAATAATTACATCCTTTTCGAAGAGCACCCTGCGTTTTTTTCTCTTTTTCATAGTCTTAGTCCTTTCATAAAATCAATTTACTCCTTTTTTGTACCTTTGAACTTTTTGGAGTAACCCACCTGCATTACAGTAGATATCTCCTTTAAGGATTGCAGAGGCAGCTGCCACTGCATCTGCACCTGAAGCAAGCACAGAGTCAACATTGTCAAGGTTTATCCCGCCTATAGCAATAATAGGGATGTTAACTTTGTTTCTGACTTTACAAAGCATCTGCACTCCCTTGGGGTCACCAGCATCTTTTGTCTTTGTAGGAAACACAGGACCAAATCCGATATAGTCTGCACCTTCTGCCTCTGCCTTGATTGCCTCGCTCAGACTGTGCGTTGATATACCTATTACTTTGTCTTTGCCAAGAATCTTTCTCGCTTCCTTAAGAGGCAGGTCATCCTGCCCAAGATGAACTCCATCAGCATCAACAGAGGCAGCTATATCCACATGGTCATTCACTATAAAACATGCTCCGAAATCCCATGTAAGTTCTCTGAGGCGACGAGCCAACCTGTAAATTCCCAAACGGCTCTTGGTCTTGTCCCTGTATTGAATCCACCTCACCCCTGCTTTTAAAGCAATTAGAGTCATTTCCAGACAGGTAAGACTACATGAATCCCTATCTGTAATGAGGCAAACGCCACTCAGATAGGTCCTGTTGTCCTTAGCCTTCATTCTGTAGTTTGCTCCTGATTTCTGCGTCCGTTTAACCTGTCTACGAAACTTGTATTGAAATTCCCACTAAGAAAATCCTTATCGTTAAGCACCCTTTTGTGAAAAGGGACAGTAGTTTTTATACCCTCGATTATAAACTCATCGAGTGCTCTTTTCATCCTGTCGATTGCTTCCTGTCTGTCTCTTCCATAGGTTACGAGTTTTGCTATCAGGGAATCGTACTGGGAGGGGACAATGCCTCCGGTGTAAGCTGCAGTGTCTACTCTTACACCTGGTCCGCCGGGCGGGTAAAAAAAGGTTATTCTGCCTGGAGAAGGGATAAACCTGTCAGGGTCTTCGGCATTAATCCTGCACTCTATTGCATGGCCTTCAAGCTTAATCTGCGACTGCTTGTACTCAAGCGGAAGTCCAGCCGCAAGCTTTATCTGTTCCTTTATCAAGTCTATACCTGTCACCGCCTCTGTTACAGGATGTTCTACCTGCACCCTCGTATTAAACTCCATAAAGTATATATTACCTTCAGGGTCAACTGCAAATTCTACAGTGCCTATGTTCTTGTATTTAATGGCTTTTGCTGCCCTTACTGCAAGTTCTCCGAGTTTTCTCCTCATCTTGCTGTTGGAAATAGGAGATGGTGACTCTTCTATCAGCTTCTGATGTCTCCTTTGTATCGAACAGTCTCTTTCACCGAGATGCACTACATTGCCTTTAACATCCGCCATAATCTGCACTTCTATATGTCTGAGGTCAGGTATATATTTTTCCATGTAAAGGTCTTTATTGCCGAATGCTGTCAGTGCCTCCCTCTGCGCCACATAAAATGCATGTTTGAGTTCTGCCTTATTATTAACTACCTTCATGCCTCTTCCTCCGCCGCCATGCGAGGCCTTCAGCATAATCGGAAACCCTATTTTTTTCGCCACCTTTAAAGCTTCTTCCTCTGAAGACACAACACCATCGCTTCCCGGAACAACTGGAACGCCTTTCTTTTTCATTATCTGCCTTGCCTGTGACTTATCACCGCCAAGTCTGATGTTCTCAGGCGTAGGACCTATGAATACAATTCCTGAAGTGGCGCATGTCTCTGCAAAATGAGAGTCCTCAGACAAAAAACCATATCCTGGATGTATGGCTGAAGCATTTGTAATCTCTGCGGCAGTCAGAATTGCAGGAATGTTTAGATAGCTCTGCGCTGAGTTCGCCGGTCCTATGCAGACCGCCTCATCAGCAAGCTTTACATGCATTGCCTCTTTCTCTATGTCTGAATAAACAGCTACGGTCTTTATGCCAAGTTCTTTACACGACCGGATTATTCTGACAGCTATCTCACCGCGGTTGGCTATCAGTATTTTATCAAAAAGGCTCATCATTTAAATATATTATACAGGTTCTAAAAGAAATAGCGGTTCACCATATTCTACAGGCTGGGCATTATCAACAAGCACTCTTACAACAATGCCGTCCACTTCACTCTCAATCTCATTCATAAGTTTCATCGCCTCTATAATACATATAACCTGTCCTTTCTTTACTCTGTCGCCCACTTCGACAAAAGGCGGTGACTCAGGCGAAGGCGACCTGTAAAAAGTTCCTACCAGCGGAGCAGTAACTGTAATCAGTCGCTGCTGTTCTTCTTCCTCCCCTGCTGCTACGGGCTCAAGAACCTTCTCCGGCTTCGGAACAGGCTCCGACACCTCGACAGATGGCAGAAACTTCCCCCTCTTTATCTTGATCCTTGTGTTATCCTTCTCCAGTTGAAGTTCTGTAATATCCGTGTCCTTGAGGAGTTCTATAATTTGTTTTAAATCGTCAAGCTCCATTATTTCACCCTCTCTATATATTCCGATGTCCTTGTATCAACTTTTATGATATCTCCCTTGTTTATATGAAAAGGCACTTTTACAACTGCGCCGGTCTCAAGTGTTGCAGGCTTACTGCCGCCTGATGCAGTATCTCCTTTAAATCCAGGTTCGGTATCAGTAACCTCCAGCTCAACAAACGTAGGCAAATCAACAGTTATGGGATTGCCCTTGTAATATAAGATACCTACAATTGTATTCTCTTTAAGAAACTTCTTCGCGTCTTTTAACTGCTCTTCTGTAAGAGGCAACTGTTCGTAAGACTCCATATCCATAAAATAATACAGTTTATCCTGCTCATAAAGATACTGCATTTCTTTTTCTTCCAGTTGAGGAATCTCAAATTTTTCACCTGAACGGAATGTATCCTCAAGCACAGCGCCTGTTATAAGGCTTTTGAGTTTTGTTCTTACGATAGCACCTCCCCTTCCCATCTTAACATGCTGAAAGTCTATTATCTCGCAGGGCTCGCCTTTGTATTCTATCTTCGCCCCTTTTCTGAAGTCAGCCGTTGAAATCAAAACTGCACCTCCAACAATCAGAAATCAGGATACTATCTCGAGTTTTTTAGGCAGTGACGTCAGCAAATCAGCTTCCTGACCGCTGACCACTACCATATCTTCTATTCTAACACCTCCAAGCCCTGGAATATATACTCCAGGCTCTACAGTAAAGACCATACCATTTTTGATGCGCCCCTTCCTCTTCCATGTAACACGAGGCAGTTCATGTATCTGAAGCCCAACACCGTGCCCTACTGCATGCCCGAAATATTTTCCATAACCCGCCTGTTTTATAATATCTCTGGCAGAATTGTCAATCTCCCTGAACTCCGCACCTTCCCTGACAGCAGAGATTCCCTTTCTGTTTGCCTCAAGCACCAGACGGTAAATCTCTTTTTTACGACCGAGGTCTTTGCCTTTTATAAGCAGTGTTCTTGTCATATCTGAAAAATACCCGTCTGATTCACCACCCCAGTCTATGACGACCAGGTCTCCTGCCTCAAGTCTCNTTTCAGTCGCCACNGCATGAGGCATGGCAGAGTTCTGACCAGAGGCAACTATTATATCAAACGGTATGCGTCTGCATCCCTTTCTCTTAAGTCTTTCTTCAAGCCTTAAAGCTATCGCCCTTTCTTTTACTCCTGCCCTGATGTAAGGCTTTACTTCCAAAAACGCAGCCTCTGCACGCCTTACCGCCTCTTTTATACAATTTATCTCAGCCTCGTCTTTCACCTCTCTCAGCTTTTCCACAGCATTTCTGAATGCCTTAGGAGAACAGAAATCCGAAAGCTTCTTAAAAAACTCATACGATACAGAAGACTCAACACCCAGCTTCTTTATCCCGAGTTTCCTTAACAGATGCCTTATAACAGCCAGCCTGCCTTTGTTTTCGATAACTATATCGCATCCGACGACTTCTTTTTCAGCCTGCTCCCTGTATCTGAAATCCGTTAAAAAGATATTGTTTGATTTTGTAATAAGCAGAACCCCTGACGAGCCTGTAAACCCGCTAAGATAACGGACATTATGTATGTCCGTGACAAGAAAACCATCAACGTCCTTAAGAAATCGCTTAGTTTTCTCAAGACGTTTGAGGCGGTGATCAGTCATGGAGCGATTACTCAGACAGCAGGCTTTTTGCAGCCCTCAGGGCGAGGAGATAACTGTCTGCACCAAAACCGCTTATCTGCCCATGAGAGACCTCTGCTGTTAAAGACCTTCTTCTGAATTCTTCTCTTTTATGGATGTTGGAAAGATGAACCTCTATTGCTGGCTTTCCAGAGGCTGAAATAGCATCTCTTATGGCTATGCTTGTATGGGTATAGGCAGCAGGGTTGATTATAAGCACATCATAGTTTGACTTCTGGATGCGCTCGATAATCTCAGCCTCACTGTTGGACTGCATTATGGATACACTGAGCCCGAGTTCTTTGGCAAGCGCTTTTATCTTTTTGTTTATCTCGGCAAGGGTCAGGGTGCCGTAAATCTCTGGCTCCCTTTTGCCAAGCATGTTGAGGTTTGGACCATGTATGACAAGTATTTTCAACTAAACCCTACCCAGTTCACAGGTCGTTGACCTGTTTAACAGTTATTACTTAGGGACCTTGTAGCCTGCCTTTTGTATCGCTGCTTCAAGGTCTGCCTGTGTGACCTTTGACTCATCGTATTTAACAGTGGCACTGCCTACCTGAACATCTGCATCAGAGACTCCGTCCAGTGCATCCAGTGCCTGCTTTACCCTCATCGCACAATGCATACAGCTCATGCCCTCTATCTTAATCGTAGTCTGCGGCATTTAACAAATCCCTCCAAAACGCATTATAGAGTCATTTTATTTCGAAAGCCTGAAAAAAATCAAGGAACGCCGCCTGCTTAAAAGCGGAAAGAGCGATAGAATTGACCCTGAATCCGCCTCAATACCTCCAACCTTTTTTTCGAGTACCTTCCAAGTTCTGTATTCGGTGCCACTTTGACCTGAAGCTCATATTCCCTTATAGCAGAGCGGATGTTGCCGACCGCCTCATAAGAAATACCGAGCATTCCATGCACTTCAGGATGCCTCGGTGACTGAAACGCAAACTGCCTGAGATAAGGAATCGCCTTGCTGTGCATCTTAAGCTTGAAGTAACTCTTGCCAGTACCAAAAACAGAGCCGGGATGCGAAGGATAAAGCTTCAGACTCTTTTTAAATTCATCTATTGCCTGCCTGTATTGTTTTCGGTTAAGAAAAACAAGACCCTGTCCATAAATAGCAGGCTGATATCTGCTGTCAATGTTCAAAGCCTTTTTAAAATAACCTTCGGCTTCGTCATAACGGCTGAGCTTTAGCTTTATCATTCCGTAAAGATTATAAAAAGGCGACTGACTGGCATTCATTGATATGGCTTTCTTTAAGGTCTTTTCCGCCTCGTCAAGCCTGTTTTCTTCATAAAGCCTTACTGCCTTGTCATAAACAAAATATGCCTTGTTTACCTCTCTGAGCCTCCTGGTCTTTCTCAGAAATCTCTCCCTGCCTTTTCCATCACCGGTTATTTTATAAGGAGGAAGTTCTTTTATCATCTGGCGAATCTCTTCCAGTCTTATCTCATGTCTTGGATGCGTTGAAAGTATGGCTTCTAATAAAGAGCCTTTCTGGCTTTTTACTCCCTGCCTCTGAAGATAATTATCAACTGCAACCTGAAGCTGTTCGTGTGCATTCATCGCCTCGTAAGGGTCATATCCCAGAGCAGCCATGTATCTTACACCGAGCCGGTCGGACTGTAGCTCCTGCTCCCTGCTGTACTTAAGCAGAAGCAGACTGCTGCTTACTGCCCCTATGCCTAAAATAAGGTCTCTTTGTTTACTTTCGGAAAGGACAACACCTCCTATAATAAGACCGAGTTGCTGCAGTTGAAGCTGTGTCATTCTCTTTGCCGAATGTCTTGCCATCACATGCCCTACCTCATGACCCATGACAGCCACAAACTGCGCCTCGTTCTGAAGCTCTGCAAGCAGTCCTCTTGTAATGGCTACATATCCGGGCAGGGCAAAAGCATTGGGAACAGAAGTATTCTGAACAGAAAACTTAAGAGGCAGATACGGTCTTTCAGAATTCTCCCACAGCTTTTTTACTATTCCTTCGAGATATGCTTTAAGTTCAGGGTCGTGAAACTCCCCACCGTATGACCAGTTAAGAGAAGGTGCCGCCTGCCGTCCCATCTCTATCTCTTCAGCTTCGGAGACGAACATCAACTCTGTCTTGCCTGTAACAGGGTTAACCGCGCAAGCAGGCAGACAAAAGAGTACAAAAACAGCGAGGATTTTTAACAAAAAGACCTTAATGCAGGGATTAAAATTCTCCCTCAAGTCTGGGGATGATTGACCTGAGGACATACCTACCTTTTCCGTAATTACCGTCGGGCTTTATTATCACTCCGAGATAGTATTCAGGGTTTATCTTTCGCATGATAATACCGCAGAGGTCAGAGATTATGGAAAACTCTTTTGCTTCTCCCAGACCGAGATTTTCTGCTGCTATACTGATGTCCTTCATCATCTGGGAAGCCTCGGCACTGAGGTCGTCAAGGTTTATGAGTCTCTCAGTGGCATACTCCTCAACAGGTATGCCGTCAATGCCGATTATCATTGCTGATACAGCACCATCAACCCTATCAACTGCTTCCTTAAGTATTTTTGAAAAACTCATCCCTTCTTTTCTTTATACCCTCAAGAAAGGATTGGAGATTGGCTTCAAAAATTTCATTTTCTCTGCCCAAAAGTTTAAGCAATGACTTAAGCTCATGAACCTTTTGCAAGACCTCTGTGTTTTCAGGCTCCTTTGAAAGCAACGCCTTGTATACACGCATTGCATCTGAATACTCACCTTGAGTAATGAAATCATCTGCCCTGCTGAGTTCTTCCTCCAGAGAGGGAGCAGGCTTCTCTGCCTCTGATACAGCTTCCTTTTCCTCGACTGCCTGAATAGCCTCGGTTGCAAGCTCTTCCAATCCTTCTATCTCAAGCTTTGGCTCTTCAGCTACCTGTTCAAACTCACCTGCCTCTTTCTCTTCCTCGCTGACAACCTCAACTGCAGCCTCTTCAAGCTCAACCACTGCTTCTTCGGCAACCTCGCCTATCTCCTCTTCCTTAACCTCCTCGGCCAAAGCCTCTTCAAGTTCACTTACTGCCTCTTCAGCAGCCTCAACTTCAACAGCTTCTTCCTCTGTGACTTCCTCGGCTAAAGCCTCCTCAAGTTCGCTTACTGCCTCTTCAGCGGCTTCAACTTCAACAGCTTCTTCCTCTGTGACTTCCTCGGCTAAAGCCTCCTCAAGTTCACTTACTGCTTCCTCTGCAGCTTCAACTTCAACAGCTTCTTCCTCTAAAGCCTCTTCTGCAGGCGCTTCTTCCGCTGTTTCGACAGGCTCTTCTTCGACGGCTTCCTCTCCTAGCACCTCTTCTACCTCAACTGCCTCTTCTGCCACAGCTTCTTCACCTAGAGCTTCCTCCACAAGGACTTCTTCACTAACAGCCTCGGGAGGCTTTTCCAACTGCATTAAAATCGAGTGTGCCTCTTCATCAAAAGGATTAAGTTTTAAAACCGTTTTATACTCTTCGATAGCCTTGTCCTTTTCACCCAGTTCCTTATATATGTCTGCAAGTTTTCTCCGGGCAAAAAGATTGTCAGGGATAGCCCTGATTACTTTTTCAAACTCTTCTTTAGCCTCAAGCTTCATGCCCTTTTCAAGATATATCTTTCCGAGGGCAACTCTTGCACTCATATATCCTGGCTGTCGCTCGATGCCTTCTTTCAAAACCCCAATTGCTTCATCGAACATTCCAGCCTTTCTGTATTCTTCGGCAAGCGGCACAAAGAGTTTTGATTCAGGGTCTTTCTCGATCTTCTCTTTTAGTTTCTCAATATTATCCATTGCTAAATTCTTTACAAAAAATGCTTAAAAGTCAAGCCCTGCGTGCAGAAATTTTATCAAGAATGAATTCTGAAACTTCTTCTTTGGTAAGAAGCGGTAGCTCCTTCATGTTGTCCTTCTCTATTATCACGACTTTATTTGTATCTGTTCCAAAACCGGAATCAGGCATACTTATGTCATTGAAAACAATAATGTCAGCACCTTTCTTTAAGAGTTTTTTTCTTGCCCTTTCAACATTTTTCCCTGCCTCTGCTGCAAATCCAATAAGAAAGGGTCTATTCTTCATACTGCCTATCTCTGCAAGTATGTCAGGTGCGCTTTCAAGCTGAAGGGACTTCAAAGAAGCCTTATCAATTTTTGTCCTGGATTTATTTTTAGGAGAAAAATCACTTACCGCTGATGCCATTATAAGTGCCGCTGCACCTTTCAGCTCTTCCATTACAGCGTTTTTCATCTCAACAGCAGTATTCACTGAAATAAATTTTACATCCGGGGGCGGATTAAGACAAGAAGGTCCGCTGATAAGAGTTACGTCTGCCCCCCTGCGCCTTGCGACTCTGGCTAAAGCATATCCCATCTTGCCGGTTGACCTGTTGGATATGAACCTTACGGCATCTATAGGCTCTCTGGTCGGGCCTGCAGTAACGATTATCTTTTTACCTGAAAGGTCCTTGGCAGTAACAGCAGCCCTTAGCGCCTCTATTATCTTTTCGGTGTCTGCCATTCTGCCTACGCCTTCTTCTCCGCATGCAAGACGTCCTTTTTCAGGAGGCACTTCAATAACTCCCTGCGACTTAAGATAACCGAGGTTCTTCTGGAGAACAGGATTTTCATACATTCTCCAGTTCATAGCAGGTGCGACAACCACCGTGCCTTTGAAAGAAAGCAGACACGTACTCAAAAGGTCGTCGGCAATACCGTTTGCAAACTTTCCGATTAGATTTGCAGTGGCAGGAGCTATAAGCATAAGGTCTGCCTTGCTCGTCAGGGATATATGAGCCATCGGGTCGTCAAAAAGCCCTGTATAGACCTTATTTCCTGTGGCGAGTTCAAGCGAAAGCGGAGTGAGAAAATTTTTCGAGGCATCAGTCATAACCGAGGTGACCGATGCCCCGATATCTTTAAGTCTCCTTATGAGGTCTATCGCCTTATAAGCAGCAACGCTTCCTGTTACACCATGAAGGATATTTTTATCCCTCAGGCTGGTTCTCACTCTTTTTCTGCTTCTCCGTGAAAAGTTCCTCTAAAGCTTGTTTGCCGGCTTCTTCCCGCTCATGCAGATAAACCCTGAGGTCTTTCTCAAGCTCGGAGAGATCCTCAGGCATAGCCTCTTTTCTCTTCTCTTCAAGAAAGCGCTTGTAGTCGAACTTCTTTGCCTCTTCATTTGCCAGACGCGCCTCTTCACCGACAAGAAATTCAAGCTTGCCTTCAAGGGCTTCCTCTATGGCAATCGTTGAAAACTTCTTATACTTTGTCTTCAATCTCGGCTTTGCGCCATAGGCAAGTTCCTTCGCCCTTTGAGCCGCTATTATAACAAGTCTAAAACGACTGTCTATCTTTTCCTTGTCATATTCTATCGGAAGTGAGACTATATCCATCAACCATCCCCCTGTATCAAAAAATTCTTCTCGACCCACAACGGGTCTATCTTATCGACACATAATCTTCTTGCAGTTACAACAGCCTCAAGCTCTCTGAGTGCCTCTTCAAAGACATTATTTACTATAACATAATTATACCACTTATACTCCCTTATTTCCTCAATCGCATGGTCTAACCTGCTTTTTATAACCTCGTCCGGGTCGGTCTTCCTGTTTTTGAGCCTTTCTTTGAGCACATCCATCGAAGGCGGCATGATAAATATACAAACTGCATCGCCGTAAACTTCCTTTATCTTTTTTGCTCCCTGAACGTCAATATCAAGTATAACATCAATACCTCTCTGGAGCATCTCATCGAGCCTTTTTCTGGAAGTGCCATAGAAATTACCGTGCACCACCGCCCATTCGGCGAATTCTCCCCTGTCTATCATCCTCTGGAATTCAGCCTCATCAACAAATGTATAGTCCCTGCCGTTAACCTCTCCCTGCCTTGGCTTTCTTGTCGTATAAGAGACAGAATGCTTCAGATTGGGTATCTTTGAACAGAGTTCTTTGCACAATGTGGTTTTACCGGCTCCTGAGGGCGCAGAGACTATAAAAAGACTTCCCTTACTGCTGTTTCTCACCTTCCTGAACTTTCCCCTCAATGAACCTCTGGACTATGGTCTCGGTCTGCTGTGCGCTTAATATCACATGGTCGCTGTCTGTTATGATTATAGAACGGGTTCTCCTGCCCTCGGTGGCATCTATTAATTTACCCCTGTTTTTAGCCTCCTCCCTGAGCCTTTTCATCGGAGAAGAACCTGGTGACACAACGGCTATAACCCTTGAAGCCGCAACCACATTGCCAAACCCTATGTTGACAAATACGGGAGTTAAATCGCCTTTCTTCATTCAGCCTCCTATTGTATATTCTGCACCTGTTCCCTCATCTTTTCAATCTCTGCCTTCATCTCGATGACAATATTCAGAATTCTCGAATCACTCGCTTTCGACGCTATGGTGTTAGCCTCCCTGTTTAATTCCTGAAGAAGAAAATCAAGCTTTCTTCCTATTGTACCACCATCAGTGAGGATTTTCTTTAACTGTTCGATATGGCTCTTAAGCCGTGTAACTTCCTCTGTTATGTCCGCCTTCTCGGATGCTGTAGACGCCTCCTGAATAAGCTTTATTTCATCGTATTGTCCTTCAGGAAGAAACTCCTTCAGCCTCTGAAGAAATCTGTCCCTGCATTCCTTCATCACAGACGGGCAAAGCGAGATAATCTCATTGTTCAGGGCGTCAAGCTTGTCAGCTCTTGAAACCAGCTCAGCCGCCAGTGTTTCGCCTTCCCTGAGTCTCATCCCCTCAACTCCGTTTGCTGCCTCTCTGAAGGCTTCGTACAAAGCATCAGCATCGTAAGAGACTTCCTCTGTCATGAAAAGCTCTTTCCAGCCCAGGAGCATTCCGATATCTATGTCGCCGTCAAGGGAAAGCCCTTCTTTTAAATCGTTCAGGGCATCGAATACTTTTTTCGCTGCTTCCTTGTTAACACTCAGGCTTACTCCTGCGTCACTTGTAACCGAGATATAGACATCAAATTTCCCCCTGCTGAACTTCTGCTTAAGAATATCCCTGAGCGGTATCTCATGTCTGCCAAGAGCCGGAGGAAGTTTTATGGATATGTCCATAAACCTGTGGTTTAAAGAGCGTATCTCTACCCTGAAACCTCCTCTGTCAGCAGAGCCAAAACCCGTCATGCTTTGCACCATGGGATAAAATATAAAATACACCAGTTATTTAGTCAAATGACTTGATTCAGTCAGGCAGGAAATAACCTAAAGATATTTTTTTATAATACTCATATCGAGGTTTTTTAACACCGCCCTGTCAAAGCTTTCATCATCCATCTCCTTCAGATAAGGCATAACACCAATTAAAGGGACAGGACATAATTTCTTTATGACATTGGGGTTTGTCTTCTCTGCAAACGTTTCTTCCGGAGGTTTTGAATAGTTTATAATTATGCCTGCAATTTCAAGTCCTGCCTTCAGGGCATAATCAACAGTCAGAAGCGTATGGTTTATAGTGCCTAAAAACGGGCTTGAAACGATAACCAGTGGAAGACCGAAAGAGGCTGCAAGGTCTGCAACAAAATAGCCTTCCTTTATCGGCACTAAAAGCCCGCCTATGCCCTCAACAACCACTGCCTCGTATCTGTCAGCAAGCTCACGGAACTGCTTTTTAAGTTTTTCAAGGTCTATACTTCCGCCTTCAAGCTCTGCGGCAACCATTGGTGCAAGAGGAAGCTCAAAACAGCAGGGCGTTATGCTGCTTATCTTTTCGTTCATGCGTGCCATATCCTTTAGATACATACCGTCAGAAGGGACAAACACCCCTCCCTGCTTTCTGCATCCGGTCTCCACAGGCTTCATACCACAGACACTAAAACCCGCCATATGTATCGCCCTGATTAGCGCTCCGGCAATTATGGTCTTTCCGACTCCTGTGTCAGTGCCTGTTACAAAAAAACCCTTTGCCATAACAGTCTAATTTTAGCAGACCAAAAACAGGAAGTCTGCAAGATTCTAAACTATATCCTTGAATCCAGCACAAACACCTGGCCTGTTATGCCCTCTGTCTGAACAAGCCAAATTATAAAACCCGAAACCTCCTTAGGGTCAGAAAGCCTGCCAAGGAGACTCTGCCTTTCTGCTTTCTCCATAGCCTTGCCTGCTGATTTTCCCATGTCCGTGGGCATATACCCGGGAAGCACTGCATTAACCCTTATGTTATCCTTTCCAAGCTCCTTTGCCAGAGAAAATGTAAACCCCAAAACCGCTGCCTTTGAGGCACTGTATGCAACCTGCCCTTCTTTGCCTCTAAGCCCTGAATAAGACGAGATATTCACTATATGCCCGCCACCTGAACTTACCATCATGGGTGCAAAAACCTTTACAGTATTAAAACACCCCTTAAGATTCGTGTGTATGACCAAGTCCCAGTCGCTTTCAGAAAGCCTTAAAAGCAGGGAATCCCTTGTTATTCCGGCATTGTTAATCAGCACATCAAGCCTGCCGAATTCTTTTTCTATCCGGCGGGACATCTCTTTAACCTCACCCATCTCACCCACATCCGCCTTAACAGCTATAGCATCGCCACCTATGCTCTGGACAACCTCCAGTGCCTGAGCCTCTTCTTTAATATAATTAACTACAACCCTGTAGCCTGCCCTGCCAAGAGCAAGAGCAACCTCCCTGCCAAGCCCTCTTGAACCACCTGTAACTAATGCCACCTTTCGCGCGCCCATGAACATCTAATATCAGGTTAAAGTAAGGAATTAGTCAAGGGTGGAACATAAACCCTCTTTGAGAATTCCAAGCCCCTGCTATTTTTTGCCCACCTAAGAAAAGGACCAAAAAGAAAAGCGTGGAAACTTTCCAATGGGATTTTGAAATATAAAGGAATAATTCCCCTTTGAAAATTTCAGGTTCATGAAGGAGGTTGGAGGGTTAAAAATTTTTGCATGTTTGAGACCCGAAGGGTCGAGTTTGCAAAAATTTACCGGAAGCCGACTGAATGAACCGCCCGGAAATTTTCATGGGGCGCCCTTTTTGCGCTACTTTTTGGGCGGGCAAAAAGTAGCAGGGGGCTTGACAGAAATACAGTTTTCCCCTATAGTTATTAACTACTATGGTAGTTAATAACCTGACCGATAGTCTGATTGAGACAGGGCTTTCAGAGTATGAGGCAAAGGCTTATATAGCCCTGCTTGCGAACAACCCTGCCACTGCCTACGAAATCGCAAAGGCATCAGGCATACCCACATCAAAGATATATGAAGTCCTTTCAAGGCTTTCAGAAAAGGCAATAGTCTCGGCACTCAACGAGAAAGGCACAAGACTGTATATCCCCATGAAGCCGGAGGAGTTTATCGAAAGCAGAAGAAGCAGGATTCAGGCAACGCTGGATACTCTTAAAAGCGGGCTTACTGACGTATGGAAAACCACAGATGCATCTTTTGTATGGAACATCTGGGATTACGACTACCTGATGGACAAGGCAGAAAGAATAATCCTTCAGGCAAAAAGAACCCTGCTTGTGTCAATCTGGAAAGAGGAAATGACGCGCCTTAGCGAACCGCTCAGACAGGCAAAAAATAAAAATATAAAAATATCCATAGTGCACTTCGGAATACCTGAAATCAAGGTCGGAATGGTCTTTCAGCATCCTATAGAAGACACCATCTATGCGGAAAAGAAAGGCAGGGGACTTGTCATCCTCCCTGACTCAGAGGAAGTCCTTATGGGAAGGATCTTAAAATTCAATACAGTTGAAGGCATATGGAGCACAAACAGGGGAGTCGTCATGCTCGCAGAGGAGTATGTAAAACACGATATTTATATGATGAAGGTAGTCAGGAGATTCGACAGAGAATTAAAAAGAATGTTCGGGCAAAGATATGAAAAACTGAAGGATATCTCTTCGGATGAAGATACAGGACACAAGTCTTTACCTGAGAAGGCTTAAAATGTCATAATATTACCCTGTTATGGATATCGTTCTTAAGACAGAAATGCCGGATATCGGCACGCCAAGACGGGGAAAAGTAAGAGACATCTATGACCTCGGCGAACACCTGCTGCTTGTGGTCACAGACAGGGTCTCTGCATTCGACGTCATCCTGCCTAACGGAATACCCGGTAAAGGAAAAGTATTAACAGAGATCTCCGTATTCTGGTTCAAACAGATGGGGGACATTATAAAAAACCACATCGTCGCAACTGCGGTAGAGGACTTCCCTGAAAAACTCCATAAATACAAAGACATGCTTGAAGGCAGAAGCCTTCTTGTTAAAAAAGCCGAGGTCATTCCTGTTGAATGCATTGTAAGAGGGTATCTCTCAGGAAGCGGTTGGAAGTCTTATAAAAACGACGGCACAGTCTGCGGGATAAAACTCCCGGAAGGAATGCTCGAATCCCAGAAGCTCCAGAGCCCTATCTTCACCCCAAGTACAAAGGCAGACGAAGGGCACGATATAAACATATCATTCGATGAGATGAAAAAAATCGTCGGCGAAGACACTGCTGAAAAACTCAAAGACATAAGCCTTAGAATATACGAAAGGGCAAGCAGGATAGCCGAGAAAAAAGGCATAATCATAGCGGACACAAAATTTGAATTCGGGATTCTGAACGGTGAAATCATACTAATAGACGAACTCCTCACGCCTGACTCCTCCCGTTTCTGGTCAATGAAAGACTACGAGGTCGGTAGAAGTCAGGACAGCTTTGACAAGCAGATAGTAAGAGACTATCTCCTTACCCTTGACTGGGATCAAAAGCCACCAGGACCAGAGCTTCCAGACCACATAGTGGAAAAGACCTCACAGAGATATAAAGAGATACTCAAAATACTCACAGAGTAATCACAGGGCAGTGCGAAAATTTGCCGACTTCCTGCTGACAGAATGAACCCTTCATACACTTCAGCAGTAACTCTGTTATAATCTAAATCACCAATGCCTATAATCAGGGTAGAAAACCTCACTAAGAAATTCGGCAACATCACTGCCGTAGATAACATATCCTTTGAGGTCGAGGAAGGCACTATCTTCGGTTTTTTAGGTCCCAATGGTGCAGGCAAGACCACGACAATAAATATCCTCTGCACCCTGCTTTCTCCTACCTCAGGTAGGGCGTTCATAAACGGGCACGACTGCATGAAAGAGTCTGCAAAGGTCAGAAAGGACATCGGCATCGTGTTCCAGGACACAACACTCGACAAAGACCTCACAGCATACGAAAACCTGGTATTCCATGCCTATCTTTATTCAGTCAAAAAAAGCGAGATAAAAGAGCGTGTGGGTGACGCCCTCAAATTCGTAGGACTTTACGAAAGAAAAGACGACCTTGTAAAGAAATACTCCGGCGGAATGAAGCGCAGACTTGAAGTCGCAAGAGGACTCATCCACAGACCCAAAGTGCTGTTTCTGGACGAGCCTACACTGGGCTTAGACCCGCAAAGCAGAACAAACCTCTGGGAGTTCATAACCGAACTGCCCGAGAAGCACAACGTAACCGTATTCATGACCACCCACTACATGGAGGAGGCAGAGGTCTGCAAAAGAATCGCCATCATTGACAATGGAAAGATAATTGCCGAAGGAAGCCCTGAGGAGCTTAAAAAGACCGTAGGCGGAGATGTCATCTACCTTAAGACTACTGACAACAAAAAATCCAAAGAGGAGATAAAAAAGGTCTTCGGGCTTGAGGCAAAGGAAAAAGACGGGGAGCTTTACATAACAACACTCAGGGGCGATGCCTGCATCCCTGAACTCATAAGGGCGCTTGCCGATATGGTGGTCTCAGTCAGGCTTCAGAGACCTACGCTGAACGATGTCTTTCTGAAACTCACCGGCAAGGCAATAAGGGAAGAAGAGGCAACAGGTATGGATACGATAAAAGAGGAGGTAAGGGCATACAGAAGGCGTCACTGATGCTATAAATAAACATGACTAAAAACCCATTCGAAAATTTCAGGGGAATGAGGGAGGCCGGAGGGTTAAAAATTTTTGCGTGTCTGAGGTCAATCCGACCGGATGAACCGCCCGGAAATTTTCGAGGGCGCCCTTTTTTGGTCACTTTTTTGGGCGAGCAAAAAAGTGACTGGGGTTCGGGGCAAAGCCCCGGTATTGAGGTTACCCGTGGAATTTAATGCAATATATGTAATAGTAGCAAGGGAGTTTAAAAAGTTCATAAGGGAAAGGAGCCGTCTTGTCTCTGCCATAGCAAGACCTCTCGTCTGGCTGTTTTTTGTCGGAGCAGGCTTAAGCAGGCTCGTTCAGCCGGTAGAAGGGGTCTCCTACACACAGTTTATGTTCCCGGGCATACTCGGACTAACGATACTTTTTAGCTCCATATTCTCTTCGATTTCCATAATATGGGACAAGGAATTCGGCTTCCTGAAAGAGATACTTGTTGCTCCTGTATCGAGGTTCTCCATTGTCATAGGCAAGGCATTGAGCGGTACAGTAGTCTCAACCATACAGGCTGTCATCATCCTGCTTCTGTTTCCTTTCTTAGGGATAAAATTAGGCATCCTGAACATCATAGCTGTTGTCATTCTGTGCGCAATGGTGTCATTTTCCATCTCTGCATTCGGCATTGTGCTTGCGACGTTTTATGAAAGCTACGAGAGCTTCAGTGTTATAATGAACTTCATAGTAATGCCCATGTTCTTTCTCTCAGGAGCGATGTATCCTGTAAAGCTCCTCCCCCAAGTGCTCAGGTTCGTATCGAAAATCAACCCGCTTACTTACGGCGTAGACGCCTTGAAGCATATGATTACCCCGCTTCGGACAGGTCCTCTAAGCCCTGACTTCGGACTCATTACAGACCTCGGAGTAATCGTCTTTACATCTGTAGCCTTTGTTCTACTTGCGGCAAGGCTTTTTGAAAGGAAGCAATAGTGTTCACAACCTGCCTGAGCGGATAATCGAGATGATAAGCCATATACCGAGTAAAGAGGCAACCCCAAAGGCGACAAAACCAAGAATAGACATGCCATATATGGTAGGACCCACGCCTGTAGCATGCATTATCGCTGAACTCAGCAGTATGGCGCTTATTATCATGGCAAATGCAATCCTGTTGCTTGAGCGGTCCATATCCCTTATGAACTGCTCAAAACCTGTATGAGTGAGCTTTACGTGAAGGTCGTCCTTCAGGATTTTCCTTATAATCTTTTTCATCTGTCTGGGGAAAAGCACAATGAAATCGCCTGCCTCTGAAAGGTTCCTGCTCAGGTCAGCGTAAATCTTCTGGGGACTTATCTTCTTTCTTATAAGCTTTGAGGCGTAAGGCTCGGCTGCGGCTATAAAGTCGAAGTTAGGGTCAAGCTGCACCCCGAGGTTTTCGAGTATGAGCATCGCCTTGTTTATAAGCAAAAGGGCTGAAGGTATCTTCATGTTATGCTTCATTGCAAGGTGCACGATTGTATTAAGGTATTCTGCAAAGTTAATCTCCTTAAGGGTTACACCGTAAAGCGGCTCAAGAAAGTCCCTGAGGTCCTCCTTGAATTCCCTCCTGAAGACATCAAGGTCTACTTCCTCTGAGACAAGACCAAGTTCGATATACTGGTCTATCAGCTTGTCGAAGTCCTTGTTTATCAGCGCTATAAAGGTATTTGCCATTGCCTCCTTCATCTCATCGCTTACCCTTCCGACAATACCAAAGTCCATAAAGCCTACCTGTCCTGTAGGCATGGCAAAGATATTGCCGGGATGAGGGTCTGCGTGGAAAAACCCGTCCTCGAGTATCATCTTGAAGTAGGCATCAACGCCGATCTTTGCAAGCTTTCTTCTGTCAAGCCCCAGTGCCTCTATGCCTTCGATATCGTCAATCCGCACTCCTTCTATGCGCTCCATTACGAGGACTTTCTCCGTAAGAAACTCCGGATACACCTTGGGAATATATATATCCGGATTGTCCTGAAAGTTCCTTCTGAAATGGCAGGCATTTCTTGCCTCTTCTGTAAAGTCAAGCTCTTTCCGGACAGTCTTCTGGAACTCGTGCACTATTCCGGTGGGGTTAAAAAACCGGCTTTCAGAAATATGCTTTTCCATAAGGCGCGCTATTGTGCTCATAATGTCTATATCCATCTCTATCTGCTCTCTTATATCCGGACGCTGGACTTTCACGATAACGTTGTTTCCGTCAAGAAGGGTTGCATTATGAACCTGCGCAATAGAGGCAGCGGCAACAGGCTTTTCCTGAAAATCAGAAAAAATCTTATCAAGAGGCAGTCCTATCTCTGCTTCAATAATCTGCTTTGCTACATCTGCTGGAAAAGGCGGCACTTCATCCTGAAGCTTTTTAAACTCATCAGCATACCTTGTCGTAATAAGGTCAGGCCGTGAGGAAAGCAACTGACCCAGCTTTATAAAGCTGGGTCCGAGTTCAGCAAAAGCCATCCTTAACCTTTCAGGCACAGAAGGACCTTTAACCGCAGGCCATTGACTGAACGCTTTGAGTCTTTTCCTGAAGGGGATATATCTGCCGAGATAAATCTGGTCGATTATTTTTCCGAAACCGTGCTTAAGGAATACGTTTACTATATGCTGAAGTCTTCTTGCTGTCTTATAAGTCCTTGTAATACGAAGGATATCCAATTATTTCCCTTCTCCTGCCTTCTCCTCAAGCTTCTTTATACGTGAAGACAGAGACTGAACTTTTTTGTTAAGCCGGTCAAAGTCGTCTTTCGTAGGAATGTTCATCTTCTCCATGGTCTTTGTTATGAGGTCGGACAGTGTCTTATTCAGGTCGGATGTGCTTTTCTGCGCCTTGTCAGTCCATTCCTTTACGAGCTTTGCACCCTCTGATTTGCTTAACTCGCCTTTTTCAACAAGTTCGTCAATAACCTCTTTTACCTTTTCCTGCACGCCAAAACCTGCCAGCAGAGCCTTTCTCAGGGCTTCAAATAATGTCATAATGCCTCCCTTCTTAAATCAGGTATTACTCTGATACTCTCTAACTATATCGTATACCGAGCTAAGTGCACTGTCCAGTTTGTCTATCTGTTTTGTTCCGCCCTGTGCCATCTCTGCCTTGCCTCCGCCCCTTCCGCCTGAAGCCGCTGCCACCTTCTTAAGTATCTCCCCTGCATTGAACCTTTCTTTCAGGTCTTTTGTAACCATGGCTACAAAAGACGCCTGATTGTCCTTTGCTGATGCAAGAACGATAATTCCTGAACCAAGCCTGTCACGAACATTGTCTGCAAGACTCCTCAGGTCTTTCTGATGCAGTCCGTCAACCCTGTATGAAACAACCTTTACGCCATCAAGCGTCCTCGCTCCTTTTACGGCTTCGATAGCTCTGTCCCTTACAGCCTCGCCCTTCAGCTTCTCTTTTTCCCTCTGAAGCGTCTTAAGCTCTTCGATTAGAAGTCTTACCTTCTCAGAAGGACGGTCGGACTTAAGCATTAAAGCAATGCTTTCCAGCTCCTTTTGTTCATCTCTGATATGCTTAAGCGCGCTTTTGCCTGTAAGGGCTTCTATCCTTCTTATACCTGAGGCAACGCTGCCTTCTGAGACTATCGTAAACAATCCGATTTCACCAGTGGCACTGCAGTGAGTTCCACCGCAAAGCTCCCTGCTGAAGTCCGAAATGCCTACTACTCTTACCTTTTCGCCGTATTTTTCACCAAAGAGCGCTATAACACCTGATGCCAGCGCCTCTTTTATATCTCTTTCCTCAGTGGTCACTGGTATGTTGTCCATAATCCTGTCATTGACTATGTCTTCTACAGAAGAAAGCTCATCCTTGTTAAGAGAGGAAAAATGCGTAAAATCGAATCTCAGCCTGTCCGGCTCGACAAGCGAGCCTGCCTGCTTTACATGCTCGCCGAGCACTGTCCTTAAAGCCGCCTGAAGAAGATGCGTTGCAGTGTGGTTCCTCATAATCGCCCTTCTTCTTTCGGCGTTAACCTCGCATCTGAGCTTGGTCCATACCTTCAGTGTTCCCTTTTTAACCCTGATGAAATGACTGTGCATTCCTTCAAGAGGCTTTTTCGTATCTTTTACTTCTAACCTGACTCCTTCTGCCTCCATCACACCTGTATCGCCTACCTGTCCGCCTGACTCACCGTAAAACGGGGTTTTATCCAGAAATATCTCTGCCTCTTCGCCCTCGGAGACTTCTTCCACAACTTTTCCGTCTTTTACAATCGCCCTTACGACTGAGTCTGTTTCAGTGGTCTCATACCCGACGAATACGGTTTTTCCTATTTCAGAAAGAAGCTCTCTGTATATAGGCGCCACTGCCTCTTCTTCGCCTACCCATGAGGCTCTTGCCCTTTCCCTCTGGGCATCCATAGATGCATGGAAGCCTTCTTCGTCTATCTCAAAACCGCTGTCCCTTGCGATGTCCTTTACAAGGTCAAGAGGGAATCCGTATGTATCATAAAGCCTGAATACCTCCTCTCCGGGGATAACCGTTTTGCCTGAATCTTTTAATGAACTCAATATCTCATCCAGTATGCGCATGCCTGTTTGAAGCGTGCGTGAAAACCTCTCTTCTTCCACCTTAAGGACCTTGGACGCCCTTTCTCTTTCATCCAGAAGCTCAGGATAGGTATCACCCATTGAGGAAGCAACGGCATCAAGCACTTTATAAAGCAGGGGGTCTTCTGCGCCGAGGAGTCTGGCGTGCCTTGATGCCCTTCTGATTATCCTTCTCAGGACATAGCCTCTTCCTTCATTTGAAGGCATAAGCCCTTCAGTAAGGAGGAATGCTGCTGCTCTTACATGGTCGGCTATAACCCTGATGGAAACATCGGTCTCGGTGCTTCTGCCGTAGGGCACACCTGTATGTGCAGAGATAGCTGATATGATGTCTGAGAACAGGTCTGTATCAAAGTTGTTCTCCTTTCCCTGAAGCACGGCAGCGATTCTTTCAAGTCCCATTCCGGTGTCTATGCTCGGATTAGGCAGAGGTTGGAGATTGCCTCCCTCGTCCCTGTTGTATTGCATGAACACGAGATTCCACAGCTCGAGGAACCTGTCGCAGTCACAGCCGACAGCGCATTCAGGTCTTCCACACCCCATGTCTTCACCCTGGTCTATTACTACCTCTGAGCATGGTCCGCAGGGTCCTGTGTCAGCCATCTGCCAGAAGTTGTCTTTTGCACCAAGCCTGACAATCCTCTCCTTTGGCACACCCACAGCGTCCATCCAGATTCTCTCTGCCTCATCGTCTTCTTCGTATATACTGACCCAGAGTCTCTCCGTAGGAAGTTTAAACCACCCGGTAAGAAGCTCCCATGCAAACAGTATTGCATCCCTCTTGAAATAATCGCCGAAGGAGAAGTTGCCGAGCATTTCAAAAAAAGTATGATGCCTTCTTGTGTGCCCGACATTTTCTATATCACTGTGTTTGCCGCCTGCCCTTAAACACTTCTGGCAGGAAGCCGCTCTTTTATACTCCCTGCTTTCCTCGCCAAGAAATACAGACTTAAACTGGACCATCCCCGCATTAGTAAACAAAAGGGTCGGGTCGTGCCGGGGAATCAGGGACGAGCTTTTTACTATCTCATGCCCTTTTTGCCTGAAATACTCTAAAAATGCCTTTCTTATCTCAGAACTTTTCATTCCGACGAAGTTTTTTCAGATGTCTGCTTTTTAGACTCCTTTTTCTTTGACTTTGATATTCCAGGTTCTGTGGATATTATTCCTGTGAGCTTACCGTCTGTAAATATCAGACGCGTCTTCATGAACCTGAGCTTTCTATAAACCCATTCTTCCCTGAACCTTCCCTGAGAATCCGGCTCAAGAATATTGACTTCTGCTGGCGCCCCCCATGCATACCTGACTGCAAGCGGCGACATTCCAAGAGTAACCTCTGCGTTCTTGATATGCTCCTGAATCTCAGGTGGAAAACTCTTTATCTCCCGCGGTGAATACCTCACACCTGAAGTGGTGCACGCTGCAAGCAATAAAGCTACTACTATCACATAAAATATATTCTTCATGCCGCCTCCTTATATATTTATATTATTTAATTTAAGCGATTTTCTTATCGTGTCGGTCGAATACCCTCTTCTTTTCAGAAAACCAGAAAGTTTTCGCCTGAGCACTGTTTTTGGACAATCTTTCACAATCTTAAGCTTTCTGTTGATAAGCCTTCTGGCGGTTGCAAGCTCATCGTAATCAGCAAGCACCTCCTCGGCAGTCTCTCTTGGAATCCCCTTCTGCATCAAATACTGTCTTGCACCAACTGCACCGAGAAGTTTTACTTCCTCGGCATTTCTTCTAAGAGACAGGGCAAGAACACTGTCGTCAAGATATCTATTGCTTTTCAGATGCTCTATAGCCTCACGCACTACCGTGGCGCTGAAGCCTTTTCTCTGGAGCCTTTCGGTAAGCTCTTTTACACTCCTTTGACGGTAACTTAAAAGCTTATAGGCGTGCTGTATAGCCCTCCTCGTATCCTCAGACATCTTTACTTGGAGAACCTCTCTATCTGTATGCCGCCGGTTCCGCGTTCTTTTTTCGGCTCTTCAGAAGTCAGCTCTGCAGTGGAATACACTCCCTTCATCTTTAGTTTAAAGTCTTCAGGGTTGGTGGTCCATCTCAGGGCCTCTTCGTAGGATATGAGTCCTGATTGGCACAGGTCGAGGATTGACTGGTCGAACGTCTGCATGCCGTAATGAAGCCTGCCCTGAGCGATGGCATCCGGTATGAGTTTTGTCTTGTTAGGGTCTAATATGCAGTCCCTTATCATCTGTGTAGCCACAAGCACTTCCACTGCCGGAACCCTGCCTTTGCCATCAGCTCTCGGTATAAGCCTCATAGAGATTATTCCTTTTAAAATAGAAGCAAGCTGGATGCGAATCTGCTGATGCTGGTGAGGCGGAAACACGGATATAATCCTGTTTATTGTCTCAGTGGCATCGATTGTGTGAAGCGTGCTCAGGACCAGATGTCCGGTTTCTGCTGCAGTCATAGCGGTCTCTATTGTTTCAAGGTCTCGCATCTCGCCAACGAGTATTACATCAGGGTCCTGCCTCAGTGCCGCCCTTAAGGCAATTGCGAACGACCTTGTATCAGTACCAACCTCACGCTGATTGACTATGCCCCGCTTATCCCTGTGCAGATACTCTATAGGGTCTTCTATAGTGACAATGTTTACTGTTCTTGTCATGTTTATGTGGTCTATCATGGAGGCAAGTGTTGTCGTCTTTCCGCTGCCGGTCGTCCCTGTTACAAGAATAAGCCCCCTCTCTTCAAGAGCTATCTTGTTCAAGACCGGCGGGAGATTCAGTTCCTCAAAACTTGAAACCTTCATTGGTATCAGCCTGAAGACAAGACCCACAACTCCCCTCTGACAAAAAGCATTGCACCTGAACCTGCCAAGACCAGAAACACTGTATGCAAAATCCAGGTCATTCTTCCTCTTGAATATCTCCCTTTGCTCAGCACTCATCACAGAAAGACTGGCTTTAAGAGCATCTTCCTTCGTTACTTTCTCCTCTGACGCAACTGGAACCAGCCGCCCGTTAACTCTCATTATGGGCGGGGAACCAACTTTTATATGAAGGTCCGACGCACCATGCTCAGCAGCGATTTTAAGCAATTCATTGATATCTCTCATTACTGTCTCCTTGAAAAGGCTTCTATTACCTTTTCCTCTATCTCGTTTCTTAGTTCAGGGTTGTTCCTCAGAAATTCTTTGGCGTTTTCCCTGCCCTGTCCTATTCTCTTGCCTGCGTAACTGTACCATGCACCGGATTTCTCTATTATCTTTTTATCCACACCAAGGTCTATAATCTCGCCGACCCTTGATATGCCTTCATTGAAATATACATCGAATTCAGCCTGTCTGAAAGGCGGAGCTAACTTGTTCTTTACTATTTTAACCCTGACCCTTCCGCCTATCATCTCCTGATTTTCCTTTATACTGTCAATCTTTCTTATATCGAGCCTCATGGAGGAGTAAAACTTCAGGGCAGTGCCTCCGGTAGTCGTCTCCGGATTTCCGAACATCACGCCTATCTTCATTCTTATCTGGTTGATGAATATAACCGTAGTCATAGACCTTGAGATTGCAGCAGTGAGCTTTCTAAGAGCCTGACTCATAAGCCTTGCCTGAAGGCCAGGCAGTGCATCTCCCATATCGCCCTCGATCTCTGCCCTTGGCACCAAAGCAGCAACTGAATCTATAACTATGATGTCAACCGCACCGCTTCTGACAAGCGCCTCTGCAACCTCAAGAGCCTGCTCGCCTGTATCAGGCTGGGAGACAAGGAGGTCTTCGACATTCACGCCGAGCTTCCTTGCATAATTTACATCCAGTGCGTGCTCGGCATCAATAAATGCAGCAGTTCCGCCCATCTTCTGCGCCTCGGCAATTGCAGTCAGTGCAAGGGTCGTCTTGCCGGAAGACTCCGGACCAAATATCTCCACGACTCTGCCCCTCGGATAACCACCAATACCCGTCGCCATATCAAGTGCCAGAGAACCAGTGGGTATAACCTGAACACCCTCTGCCACATCTACATCGCCAAGACGCATTATCGCACCCTTGCCAAAGTTCCTCTCAATCTGTGAAATAGCCATGTCGAGAGCCTTTATCTTATCCTTGTCCATCTCTCCTCCTATCCAGACAATATTTTAACTTAACACCAAAAAACTTTCACGGATGTCCAAGTGGTATGTCGCATAGTCTAAAATATCTTGCCCCTGTCGGCTTAAGCTCGCTCTTCATAACCGAGACAGACCTTACTTCCATATCATCAAAACCCACTTCCTTAAATTTTTCAAGCTCTCTTAAAAGCGCATCCTTGCCCTTCGGCGACCTCAACCTGCCAATAGTAAGATGAGGCGTATACGGTCTGCTCTCAGTATCATATCCAAGGGCTACCATTGAAGCTTCAATATCCTGCTGGAGTCTTATCAGTCTGTCGGAATCCAGTATGCCTATCCATACCACGCGGGGACGCCTTATATCAGGAAACACACCAGCTCCATAAAACCTGATATGGAACTTCTCATGAGGACTCACTGCCTTTAGAAGCCTCTCCTTTATATCAGGCACAAGTTTTTCCGGAGTCTTGCCTAAAAATTTCATAGTCAGATGGAGGTTTTCCCAAGGAACCCACTTAACATCTGCATCTGTTTCTCTTAAGCTTTTTGTTCGGGCGTCAATATTTTTTTTAAGACTCTCGGACAGCTCTATTGCAATAAAACATCTCAGGTCCATGCAGAGACCGCCTCGTAAAGCAAATGAAACGCCTCTAAAGAAGCAGCCCTTTTTATCTCCTCTCTGGAGCCGTCAAAAATAAATCCTCTTGATGTGGTCTCATCCTCAGAGGAAACCGCTATGAATACAAGCCCTGTCTGCTTGTCCTCTATTGGCTCAGGACCAAGATTTCCTGTAACAGCAAGGGAGACATCCGCTCCTATCTTAGCCCTGACTGCCTCTGCCATCGCCCTTGCGGTCTCCTCGCTTACAGTGCCATACTTTTTTATTAACGACTTTTTTACCCCAAGCAGCTTATTCTTGGATCTAGCTGAATAGCAGACTATGCAGGAGTCAAAGAATTCAGACGCTCCAGGCAAAGACGTAAGCATATGGCTTATCAGCCCTGCAGTGCAAGATTCGGCAACAGTAAGTCTCAGTCCTTTTGTCCTGAAAACCCTGTGAACTTTCTTTATTATCTCTAAGTCAGAAGTCGCCATAACTGCAGTATAAGATTAGTATAAATGCCCGCTGCAATATCATCAAGCATAACCCCCATACCGCCCTGAAGTTCCTGCAGTTTTTTAAGCGGTGGCGGCTTTAGTATATCGAAAATCCTGAATAAAATGAAAGCAGAAAAAAAATACCCTGCACTCTGAGGCAGAAACATCATGGAGACAAGATAGCCTGCGAACTCATCTATGACTATAAGACCTGGGTCTTTCCTGCCAAGAGGCTTTTCCACCTCATGCGCTGAAACCGTTCCAACTGCAATAACAAAGACAGTTACCAGGACATAAACAGGTGCTGAGAATTTAAAAACAGCAATAAATATCAGTGCAGCAAGACTGCCCCATGTGCCGGGTGCTACAGGAAGATAACCTACAAAGCCGACAGTCGCAATATTCTTAACCGTCCACCAAATGATGTTGCTCAAGTTCTACCTGTCAGTCTTGCACTATCTTGTAGCTGAAGTCTATCTTTGCAGTACCCTCAAGCGTTGCCTTGACAGAACAGTATTTTTCCATCGAAAGTTCAACAGCTCTTTTTACGGCATCCTCGCTTATGTCCTTGCCTTTTACGACAAACTGTATCTCAATGTCCGTGTATTTTTTGGGATATTTTTCAGCCTTTTTGCCTTTGACCTCCATTTCAAGACTGGTTACCTTCTGCTTCTTCTTCCTGAGTATAGAGATCACATCCATGCCAGAGCAACCGCCCAAGGCAACAAGCAAAAGCTCCATTGGTCTCATACCTGTGTCAGAGCCGCCGACTTCAGGGTCTCCGTCCATCACAATGGCATGTCCTGAAGACGCCTCACCTACAAATTGAAGTCCATCTACATACTTTACTTTTGCTAAAGTCATTTCTTCCTCCTTTTTGCCTCTGCTTCCTTAAGACTCAGATAAAGGGCATACGCTTTCTTCGGAGTAGCTTTCTCATGCACTACTGCCCTTACCGCCTGAATCATCGCCACAGGGGATTCCGCCTGAAAGATGTTTCTGCCCATGTCAACGCCAGAAGCCCCTTTCTTTATTGCATTATAAGTGAGTTTTAACGCATCAAGCTCGGGTATCTTTTTTCCACCTGCCATGACAATCGGCACAGGACACGTTCTAACAACCCTTTCAAAATCATCACAATAATATGTCTTTACAAAATGAGCACCCAGCTCTGCAGCTATACGGCAGGCAAGTGCCAGATAACGTGCATCCCTTGCCATGTCCTTTCCCACAGCAGTAACCGCAAGCACAGGAATTCCATAACGCTCACCCTCGTTAATCATCCTCGCAAGATTCATAATTGTCTGCTTCTGATACTCTGCACCTACATAAATAGAGACCGCTACAGCTGATACATTAAGCCTTATCGCATCTTCCATGGTAACAGTAATCTCTTCATCTGAAAGCTCTTTAAGAATGCTGTTTCCGCCTGATACCCTCAACACAATCGGCACTGACGTTGAGGCATCCACCGAAGTGCGTAGAACTCCCCTTGTCGGCATCAGGGCATCTGCATAAGGCAGAAGCGGAGCTATTGTCTTGCCAGGTTCTTCAAGTCCTGTCGTGGGTCCAAGAAAATATCCATGGTCCACAGCAAGCATTACGGTCTTGCCTGTTTCAGGCTTGATTATCCTTGAAAGCCGATTCTTAAGTCCCCAGTCCATCTTATTCCTCCTCTTTATTGTTATATGTCCTGTAGAATCACCCTAAGCCAGGGCATTGTGAGCGAACAAAATTTTGAGCCACCTTAAATTGCCTCCAATATTAAGATAATAGCACTTGTTTTACCAAAAAGTGACAAGTTCACAATTGTCCTTAAATATCTTAAATAGTCCGGCGAATTATTTTGTGAGAGAATAATGCCCCTGTTTAATATTCACTCTTTATTTCTGTGGTTCGATTATCACTTTAATAGACTTTTTTGCCTCTGAAACAAGCTTAAAACCCTGTTGTGTCTCTGCAAGAGGCAGTCTGTGGGTTATCATGTCTTTTACATTTACTTTTTTCAGGTGTATCAGCTCCATCGCTGCCATATGCTCCATGTAATTTGCAGCATAAGAAGATGTCAGTGTTATCTCGTTTCTCCAGAAGAGATCATTCACTGGCAGAGGCACTGTAACCCCTGCGTTCGCCGGTGCAAAGAAAAGCACAGTGCCACCCCGGTCTACTGACTGGAAAGCCTGCATAATGGCTTTCTCCGCCCCTGTAGTGAGTATAACAACATCTGCTCCACGACCTCTGTTTATTTTTCTAAATTCCTTCGGGATGTCGGCTGAGGCATGTAAAGCTTCATCTGCTCCAAACCTTTTTGCAGCATTGAGCCTGTAATCTTCTATATCTGTAGCCACGACAAGAGACGCACCCATGACCTTTGCAAGCTGAATATGCAACAAACCGGATATGCCACTTCCTATGACAAGCACGGCTGAGCCTATTGAAACTCCTGCTGTCCGCTGCCCGCGATACACACAGGCAAGAGGCTCAATAAATGTTGCCTCTTCATAAGACATATCATCAGGCAGAAGATACACTCCCCTGTCTACATTTATATGAGGTAGTTTCACATACTCGGCAAAGCCTCCGGGATAAAAATTCGTCCTTCTCAATGTCTCGCAGACTGTGTGATGCCCTCTAAGACAGTAATGGCAGGTATTGCACGGCACATGATGGGAAGCAGATACCCTGTCGCCGACTTTATAGCCCTTTACCCCTTCACCAACCTCAACCACTTCACCAGCAATCTCATGCCCCAGGACAAGAGGCGTCCTGCCTGCCCTATACCACTGCATTACATCACTGCCGCATATCCCGCTTGCCATAACACGAATCAGAAGTTCCCCTTTACCAATATCAGGCTTCGGCATCTCTTCGAGGCGAACATCATCGTTGGCATAATACATTGCAACCCGCAAGACAACCTCCGGCAGCAAAAAAGCTTAAAAAATTTAACCTCAAAGCAACGGTGATGTCAATGAAAGTTTTAATCCGCCAAAACTGAAAGGCTTGACATCGACTCTGGATGTGCTACCCTTCGGTTATAGGGGGACGGTCCATGGACGTTATTCAGGCAATCAGGGAAAGACGCTCTATTAATTTTTTCGAGCCGGGCAAAGAGATTCCTGAGGATAAACTCAAGGAATTGCTCGAACTCGCAAACCTTGCACCCTCTTCATTCAACATCCAGCCGTGGAAAGTAGTGGTAATAAAAGACGCTGAAAAAAAGAAGATTCTAAGAAAGTGCGCCTTTGACCAGCCTAAAGTCGAAGAGGCATCAGTCGTGTTAATCATGGTCGCCGACCCAAAAAGCGTGGAAGAAAACTTCAGCAAAGTGCTCGACAACTGGCAGGAACTCGGCTACATGAAACCAGAAATGAGAGAGACATACATAAATATGGCGAAAAATCTATACGGCGACGAAGACAGCCTGAAGAGAAAACTCTTTGCTGTCAAAAACACCGCCCTGTTCGCAATGAACCTGATGCTTGCCGCCAAAGGGCTTGGACTCGATACACACCCAATGGACGGATTCGACGAAGACTGTATTAAAAAAGAATTCAATATNCCTGCCGATAAAATAATCCCCATGCTCATAGCCGTGGGGAATCTGAAATCAGGCAGAACGCTTCTTCCAAGAGCATTCAGAAGAAGCATAGACAATTTCGTGAAATTCGACTCTTACTGACAATAAATATTCAGAGATTGAAAAAGGAGGACTGCGCCATGTCTTACACTGCAAAAGACTATTCCAGACTTATTGGAATAGAAGGCTTCAGTGAAGCGCTTCTTAAAAACCACTTTACCCTGTATCAGGGATATGTAACGAACACAAACAAGGTGCTTGATGCACTCGACAAGATGTCGAAAGAAGGCAACACAGGCACCCCGGAGTTTGCAGAACTGAAAAGACGACTCGGATGGGAATTCAACGGGATGAGACTACATGAATACTATTTTGAAAACCTCGGTGGAAAAGGAATTATTAGTAAGGACGGCAGACTTGCAAAAAAATTAGCAGAGGACTTTGGAAGCTACGAGGCATGGGAAAAAGAATTCAGGGCTGTCGGCATGATGAGAGGCATCGGATGGGTGGCACTTTATCAGGACACCGCTAACGGACAGCTGATTAACTTCTGGATAAACGAGCACGATGTCTCTCATCCAGCAGGCTGTAATCCTATACTTATCATGGATGTCTTTGAGCATGCCTTCATGCTTGATTACGGACTCAAGAAGGCAGACTACATAGAAGCATTCTTCAAAAACATAAACTGGGAAACAGCAGAGGCACGACTGAAATAGAAAACAGGAGAAAACATGTTCAACAAAGTTAAAAAGGTCATAGAGGAGATAAGACCTGTGCTCAAAGCCGATGGCGGTGATGTGGAGCTTGTTGAAGTTGCCAAAGACGGCACAGTCAAGCTCAGACTACTCGGGGCGTGCGTACATTGTCCCATGTCCATAATGACGATTAAAATGGGCATAGAAAAACAGCTTAAAGAAAAAGTCCCGGGAGTAAAAGAGGTTATTGCAGTCTGAATGACACAGCTCTCTTCCTTATAATAAACTATGGCTATAGACATTAAGGAGATAAAAGAGCTTGCAAAAAGATTTACCCCTGAGCAGATAGAAAACTGCATCACACAGCAGATTAAAACAGGTAAAAACGTCTGTATCAGGGATGCCTCTGCAGAAGTAATAATCAATGAACTTTCAAAGGCAGAATTTGTAAGAGAGCTGATGGATGGCGGGATGAGTCTTGCCGACGCCCTCAGAGAACTGGCAAGACGAATGAGACTCATACAAAAAGGATTTACAGAATAAACACAGTTTTGGATTTAAAAAGCAGGTTCACAGGTTGTCTCATAGGGCTTGCCCTTGGCGATGCCCTCGGCGCTCCTTTCGAGGGAAGTCCAAGCGGTAAGAAATCCCTGCAATACCTGCCTCCTGTCCTTCATTATTCGGATGACACAGAAATGTCCATCGGTGTAACAGAGTCGCTGATTGCTGAAAAAGGCTTTAATCCCGACGACATGGCAGAAAGGTTTTACAAGAATTTTAATATCAGACGAGGCTATGGCGCAGGCACAATATCCGTCCTTAGACTTATAAAAAAAGGAATGCACTGGAGTGAGGCAAACAAAAAAGTCTTTCCACAAGGCTCATTCGGAAACGGTGCAGCCATGCGTGCAGCCCCAATAGGGCTATTTTATTTCAACGACAGCAAAAACTTAAAAGAAGTCACATACACGGCAAGCTCCATCACCCACGACCATCCGCTTGCAAAAGAAGGTGCATTGCTGATTACCACAGCCGTCTCAGAAATACTGCAGGGCAGAACAAAAGAGGAAATCCTCGAAAGCCTTCTTCACACGTCAGAGATAAAAGAGTATCAGGAAAAGCTCAAGACCGTTGAGTCTTTTCTTCAAAAAGATATAACTGCAGAGGATGTTATCAGCGCACTCGGCAACAGCGTGCTTGCCCTTGAATCCGTGCCTTCGGCAATTTATGCCTTTTTAAAATACGGCGAGGACTACCTTAAGACCGTAGAGTTTTGCCTGAGCCTCGGAGGAGACACGGACACTATCTCTGCCATGGCAGGGGCACTTTCCGGAGCTTATGTGGGAATAGAAAACCTTCCAGAGGAGTTTATAGAAAGGCTCGAAGACAAAGATAAGTTGCAGGGTCTTTCACTTGAGCTTCTGGAAAGGGTTATCAACCCCTAGATAAATGCTTTACAGGGTCCTTGCGGATGCGGTCGTCTTCGTTCATTTCCTCTGGATAATATTCCTGATTTTCGGTGCATTTGCCGGGACAAGAAATAAGGCTTTAAAGATTTTTCATATCTCAGGACTTGTCTTTGCCATCACCATTCAGATATTTGACTGGTACTGTCCCCTCACCTACCTTGAGGTCTGGTTGAGGTCGAAATACGAACCTGCCCTGAGTTATCCAGGCTCATTCATTATTCACTATGTAGAAAAGGCAGTGTATATCGAGCTTTCACGCCGCTTAATCTTTATACTTACCATCTTTCTCTGCGGGTTCAATGCATGGATGTATCTCAGAAAGAAGAAGCAGTAAGACAGCCCTGTTACAGCCTAACTTCCTGCCCTGTCCTAATCCTCCTTGCTGTAGCTACCATTAGTTACCGTAACCACCTGCTTCACCGTAACCGCCAGACTCACCATAGCCACCAGACTCACCATAGCCGCCTGTATCACCGTAACCACCTGTATCACCGTAACCACCTGTATCACCGTAGCCGCCTGTCTCTTCAACAGTCTTTTTATCCACTGCGACTTCTTTTTTCTCACAAGAGATGAGTAACAATCCCATCGCAACCATAATACTCATCGCCAGCAGTAGTACTTTCTTCATATTTGCATCCTCCTTTTATTTGATATTGTCTTTTCCTTTTTTTATTGCCGTCAATTAGTATTCTATGACTTTCTCTTTTTCAGTTAATACCGAGTTCTTTGAGTCTCTTCCATAAAGTAACCCTGCTAATTCCGAGGTGCTTTGCAGTAAGAGCTTTATTGCCTTTAAACATCAAAAGGGTTGAGAGTATCTCATCCGGGCCGATATGTTTTATACTTCCCTTCTTTTTCTCATGGAAGACATACCCTGGAACAGCCGGGTGTATCTCATCCTGTTCAATATGTTTTATGTTTCTTTCCAATTTTCTCTCATGGAAGAGATACTCCGGCAGGTCTGAGACTTCAATGGTATCACCCTTACAAGTGACTGCACAATGCTCAAGGGCATTAATAAGTTGCCTCACATTTCCAGGCCAGCTGTAGCTTTCCATAATATCCATTGCCTGCGGGCTTATTCTCCGGATGTCTTTGTTGTTTACAACAGCAATCTTTTTCAGGTAGTGGGCGGCAAGAATAGGAATGTCTTCCACTCTTTCCCTTAACGCTGGAGTTCTGATGACAATAGAATTTATCCTATAAAAGAGGTCTTCCCTGAATTTACCTGTTGCGACAAGATTGCTTAAGTCCTTGTTTGTGGCTGAAATAAGTCTTATATTCACTGGAATAGGGGTATTTTCTCCAACACGTTCTACCACTTTCTCTTCGAGGACCCTCAACAATTTTGCCTGCATTATCATCGGCATGTCTCCTATTTCATCGAGGAAGATACTTCCATTATCTGCAGCCTCGAACCTTCCCTTTCTGTCGCTTATGGCACCGGTGAAGGCCCCTCTCTTGTGGCCGAAGAGTTCACTTTCCAGAAGATATTCATTCAGCGCCGCACAGTTTATCTTTATGAATGGTCCGTCCTTACGCCTGCTCAGCTTATGTATAGCATTGGCAACGAGGTTCTTCCCTGTGCCGCTTTCACCGTATATCAGAACAGGAGCTTCACTGCCGGCAGCATTCCGGATCTGCTCATATAATTTTTGAATACTGGCACTTTTCCCTAATATCCCCATAAACCAGTACTCTTGCCTTAATTCCTTCTTCAGCTCTTCGAGTTCCAATTCTTTCAGATATAACGATGTTATGTCTGTCATCGTCTCCACTGCACCTATTATTTCGTCATTGCTGTCTTTCAAGATAACGGCATTCTTTAAGAGGTAGACAGCCTTTCCGTCCTTAGACCTCATCCGGCACCTTTTGTTGCATATAGTGCCTTCTTTAAAAAGGTCGCATTTTTTCTTCTTTCCTGACTCAGTTAAAACCACACATGTATCAGTATCAAGTATGGTGCACGGTTTCCCTATAACATCTTCTTTGGAATAACCTGTTATCTCTTCAGCCGCTTGGTTGAAGAACACTATATTGCTTTCTTCGTCCAAAACCATGAGACCATCCTTCATGGTCTCAAAGACATTCATTAAAAATTTTGGGTCTCTTAAAAATTTCTCGAACATACCGGAAGCGTTAAACGTTAATTAAAATTTTTAACACTAGTTTACTTATTAACGTTAACTTTATCAAGCCTAAAGTTACAAATTTATATAACTGCTGAATATTCAAGGAATTTTTAAATTTTTTCCAACAGGCACGGGACTTGCTTTTTAAATAACCGGCTTTCAGAGCTGTAAAACATCGAACATCTGATAGGTGGAAAGATGAAAAAAGTACTGATTGCAGTAGACGACACCAAGTATTCAAAGGCTGTGTTATCAGCCTTCTACAACTCAGTTCAGTCACCGGAAGAGACAATCCTTCTGCATGTGGAGAAGCCAGGAGGCAAGTCCTTGATGTATGACATGCTCGGGGATGCGGAGATGTCAACCTTCAAGGAGATGCTAAAGGGTACGAAGCATAAAGAGGCACTGGATAAAAAAGCAGAAAAGATTCTGACTTACTACAAAAAAGAGCTGGAAGACGGCAGCCGCACCAGTGTAAGGACTGTGATAAGGGAGGGACATCCTGCTGAGGAAATCCTTAAGGTTGCTGAAGAAGAGGACGTTGAACTCATAATTCTTGGCTATAGCGGGAGGAAAGGGATAAACAGGCTCATCGCTGGAAGTGTTACCAAGGATGTGGAAAAAAATGCGAAGGTGCCTGTGCTTGTAGCGAAAAACACTCTCATGTGTGAGGAGGCTTATAGCTGGAGGGATGCCTACGCTGCCATCTTAGTCTGTACAGCAGTTGTTTTTGGGCTGTTCATCTTAGGGGTTATTGTGCAAAACGAGGCGCTCCTGCCTTGACGGTCTTGAATTGTAAAAAAACAAAAAGGAGGGAAAAATGAAAAAGGTATTAATTCCCGTAGACGACACAAAAGGTTCGGAAGCCATATTGTCGGTCTTCAGTAATCTGGTCAAGCCACCGGAAGAAATAATTCTTCTGCATGTGGAGAAGCCAGGAGGCAAGTCCCTGATGTATGACATGCTCGGGGATGCGGAGATGTCAACCTTAAAAGAGATGCTGGAGGGCACGGAGTACAAGGAAAAATTGGATAAGAGGGCAGAAAAGATCCTGACTTATTATAAAAAGAGACTGAACCACGGCGGTCTTGTCAATATTAAGACCGTTGTAAGAATGGGACACCCTGCGGATGAGATCCTCAAAGTTGCCGAAGAAGAAAACGCCGAACTTATGATTCTTGGCTGCAACGGCAAGGACAAACTGCATAAGCTGATTACCGGATGTGTAACCAAAGACGTAGAAAAACGTGCTCATGTGCCTGTACTCGTAGCTAAAAGCCGTGGGTGCGAGAAAGGCGTAGAGCACTGTGTCAGGGGGGAAGCCTATGTTGCAGAGTAATCTCATGTCCATCCTAACAGCAGTCAGTCTCGGTCTACTCCTGGGGTACATTCTGCAAAGAGGGCGTTTTTGCCTTAACACCGCATTCAGGGACATCATATTCATGAAGGATTTCACCCTCTTCAGGGCATACTTGCTAAGTGTGGTGGTGGCAATAATCGGGACAAACCTCTTGGAAGATGCAGGTCTCCTCATGACTGTTAGCCGGCAAACAGGAGAGATTGTTCAGGTTGGACTATTGCGGCAGAATTTTGTCCCCGTTGCCAATATCCTTGGTGGTTTTATATTCGGTCTGGGGATAGTGCTTGCAGGTGGATGTGCAAGTGGCATTGTTTACAGGCTTGGAGAGGGACAGGCAGCCGCGGTGATAGCCATTATCGGGTTCTTCTTCGGAGTTGTTATGACCTTAAGAGGACTACTGAGCCCGGTTTACAGATACTTAAAGAGCTTTAAAGTCGAGATTTTTGGCAAGACTAACCCTGCCTTGTGGGACCTCTTTGGTGGTGGCTTAACAGTGAAGTGGATTACGATAGCGGTCTTTTCCATTATAGTATTGGCTTTTGTCATAAAGGGTAAGCCAGCTTTTGGTAAGAACAAGACCGGAGGCTATACTTGGGGACTTACCGGACTTTTGATAGGGCTGTTGACCATAGCCGCATGGTGGATATCCTCTTACTTCGGAGGTATCCCAAGGGGCCTTGCGATCACTACACCTCTAAGGGAGCTGTTCAGCGCTGTCCTTTACAGGAGTTCTCATTCCCCATTCCCTGAATTCAGCTTCCTGGGGGTGTTTAAAGGCACATGGGGCGTATTCTTTATCTTCGCAGTCCCTCTCGGTGCATACATAAGTGCAAGGAATCTCCGTGAGTTCAAATGGAAGATACCCCCGGCAAAGGAATTCCTTACCGTGTTTTTTGGAAGCGTCATTATGGGAATAGGTGCCGTCATCGGAGGAGGATGCAACCTCGGTCATGGCATCACAGGTGTCTCGACGATGGCTATTTCCAGTATAGTGACGATTTCTGCCATAATCCTCGGTAACTGGACAATGGTCTACTTCAAGCTCATTAGACCTATGAATGACCTATGAGGCAAACCAGGCTACCTCTCAGAACAACCGTGTAACGCGCCACGGAGACTGAGAGTTAGATTTCTCCACAGATGGACGGGGCTTAGCTCCCCGTCCCTCCCTCCCCTCTAACCCACCAAAAAAAAGCAGTCCGCACAAGAACTGCCTGCAATAATAAAAACTGCTACCAATCCTGCCACATTAGAAGCAGATTCAATCTGCAACCCTCATTTAACCTTTGCAATTACAAATTTTAACGGTAGAATTTAAAAGAGAACATGGAATTAAAAAAATGAAAAAAATTTTTCTCGTAATTATTCTTGTATTATTATTCTGTTCCAATGCCCTGGCTACCCAAGAACACACCGACCCGGAAGGCTTATATTCCCACCAGATTGCTCACCTGTTCTTCATGTTTGCACTGGTTGTACTGATATTTCAGATTAAAAAGATATCGCCCCTGCCAAAGAGGTGGAAATATATCGGAATCGCGGTCTTTTTGTTTTTACTGTGGAATATCGATACCTTCACGGTTCACTGGCTAAGGGAGCACATCACCCCTGATTACTTCTCAGGGTCTGCCCAAACGTGGACTCAGAAAATGGACATCACTACCTTGAAGGCAAAGGCATTCTACGTCGGAAAGATTCTTGACCACTTTCTATCCGTTGGAGCAATAATAGCATTCACTTTAGGAATAAAGGCTTTCAAAGAGGAAATGGCGGAGGAAAAATGACCCTGGCGCCCATGTCCCTGGTATGGCTCGTGGATATCATTGGCTCATCCCTAATGATAGTCTTAAGCCTCTACGCCGTAAAACTCATAAGGGATATCTATACAAAAAAACGAGACATCCCCTTATATACTTATCTTTACGCTCAAACCATCGCCCTTGTCATTTTTGCCTTTTCGCGGGCGGGTGGACATATCGTAAAGAGGATACTTATAACCGCAGACCAACCCGATATCTGGTATATTTTGTCGCCTATTAGCGGAAGCATAAACTCTATTACCTTTGTTATTTTCGGACTCACCGCCCTGTTTTATTCCAACGTTAAGGCTATTTCTGAGAGGATTGATGTCCTGGAAAAGACAAAAAGAGACCTGAAAGACTCGGAGGAAAAATACAGGACCCTGATAGAGGACATTTCGGACATAATTTATTCCCTCAACGATAGGGGAGAGTTTATTTCAATAAATACTACTGGTTTAAATCTCCTTGGCTATCCAAAAGAAGAGATTATAGGCTCGCATTTTTCCAAGGTGGTTTTTAAAGAAGATTTTGATAAAGCTGTTAAACTCTTCAAAGAGTTTTTAGAGCATAAAAAAGAGATTCATAGTGGACTTGAGCTTAGACTTCAAACCAAGAAAGGAAATGTCATCTACACTGAATTAAATGCCAGAGCAAGGCGTGACGAGGATGGCAGGCTTTTAAGAATTGAAGGATGTGTAAGAAACATCACAGAGCGCAAGGAGGCAGACGAAAAGATAAAAAACCGCATGGAGGACCTTAGAATCATCAACAATATCATCAAGGACGTTTCGTCCACCCTCGACCTTGAAGAAGTCCTCCACAGAATAACTAAGAGTGCCGCCGAACTCATAAACGGGGACGGTGCCTCCATAGCCATCCTCGATGAGGAAAAGGGGGTTATAACCTATCCCCATCACTACCGTATGCCAGAAAAGCTCAAAAAAGTCGTTGCCAGAAAGGGAGAAGGACTTGCAAGCCAGGTTATAGAGACAAAAAAGTCCATAATCCTTAATGACTATCCAAGCCATCCCAGGGCACTGAAGGAATTCGTGGACGCAGGTCTTAAGGTGCTGATTGCAGTCCCGTTAATCTCAAAGGGCAAGGCATTTGGCACCCTTGGAGTCTTTGGTCTGAAGGAGGAAAGCGAGTTTTCTGAGCACGACATGGAACTTTTGGAAGGTGTGGGCAAAGAAGCAGCAGTTGCCATAGAAAATGCCCGTCTTTATCAGGAGATAAAGGAATTCCGCGAAATCCTTGAGCAAAAGGTCAAGGAGCGGACACGTGAACTGGAGGAAAAGACCATAGAGATAGAACAGGCAAACATCAAACTCAAAGAATTGGACCGTCTTAAATCAATGTTCATTGCCTCGATGTCTCACGAACTTCGCACCCCTCTTAACTCAATAATCGGATTTACAGGAGTCATCCTTCAGGGCTTGGCGGGTGAACTTAATGCCGAGCAGAGAGACCACCTCCGGAGGGTCGCTAGTTCAGCAAGACACCTCCTGGCGCTTATTAACGATGTAATAGACATCTCAAAGATTGAGGCCGGAAAGATTGAATCCTATACTGAAGAATTCCAGCTCGATGAAGTTATCAAAGAGGCTGTCTCAAACCTCAAGACCCAGATAGACAACAAAGGGCTTGCCCTTGAGATAAGCATACCTCAAGCCTTGAAGTTAAAGACCGACAGGAGAAGGTTCCTGCAGTGCATCCTTAACTATTTAACCAATGCTATTAAATTTACCCAAAGAGGGAAGATCAGTATTGTCGCTAATGAAATTGACGGGATGGTAGAAATAAAAGTGAAGGACACAGGAATTGGAATAAAGGAAAAGGATATTCCTAAACTCTTTAACTCTTTTACCAGACTTGATTCACCTTTAATGCCAACAACTTCGGGTACAGGACTGGGGTTGTATCTGACAAAAAAACTTGCCACCGAGGTTCTTGGGGGCTCAGTATCTGTGGAAAGCAGGTACGAAAAGGGTAGCACTTTTATACTTAAAATACCAAAGGAATTACCAAATTTAAAATGAGAAATCATAAAGGGAGGACATTATGAAAAGAGGCCTAGTGATAGAAGACAATGAAGATAACATGCAGCTTATAACTTTCATATTAGAAAAAAACGGCTACAGCACTATCAGGGCAGAAAACGGCAGGATGGGTATAGAGCTTGCTTTAAAAGAAAAACCCGACTTCATAATTCTCGACATCCAGCTTCCCGACATGAATGGCCTTGAGGTGCTGAAAGAGATACGCAGCTCAAAGGCAAATAAAAAAATCCCCATCATTGCCATGACATCCTATGCAATGAGCGGGGACAGGGAGAAGCTGATTGAGGCAGGCTGCAGCGGGTATATAGAAAAACCTATCAACCCTGAAATTGTCATTGACCAGATAAGGGAGGTAATTGAAGATAAGTCATGAAGATTCTAATCGTTGACGATAACGAAGATTCAAGGATAATTCTCAAAAAAAACCTTGAGTATGCCGGGCACGCGGTCGAAACCGCTACTAACGGGGCAGAGGCCCTAAAGATGGCCAAGAAATCTCCACCTGATATGATTATATCGGACGGCCTTATGCCTGTGATGGACGGTTTCAAGCTCTGCCGTGAGGTTAAAAAGGATGAACAGTTAAGGAAAATCCCCTTTATCTTCTACACGGCAACCTATATGGACCAAAAAGATAAAAAGCTGGCCCTGTATTTGGGTGCATCCCGTTATATCCTAAAGCCAGTTGAGACTGATGAATTCATCCAGATAATAAATGAGGTATTCCAAGAATACGAAGAGAAGAAACTGCCTGTGCCTGAAAAGCCCCTGGCAGAGGAATATGAATTGTTCAGGATGTATGAGGACAGCATTGCAAGGAAGCTTCAGGAAAAAGTGCAGGAACTGCAGTTGTACAGGGAAATCTTTACCAACTCGAAAGATGCTGTTGCAATCCTTGATCCGAAAGGTTTTTACATTGGGCAAAATCCCTCTTATATGTCACTTCTCGGATACTCGGATAAAGAGCTGCGTGGAAAGACACCGGCAATCCACCTCGGAGATGAAGCATTTTCAAATATAGTAAAAGAACTATCTGAAAAAAGAGTATACCGCGGAGAATTAACCAGCCAGACAAAATCCGGAACAAAGTTGAATATTGAACTGTCGGCATTTCCTATACTTGATGATAAAGGCGAAGTCGTCTGTTATGTTGGGATTAACCGTGACATCACAGAGCGCAAGCAGGCAGAGGAACTGATACAACGCCAGCTTAGCCGCATGACTGCCCTCCGTGACATCGACATGGCCATCAACTCCAGCTTGAACCTCAAGGTCATTCTGCACATACTGCTCGACCAGGTAATAACCCAACTGCGCGTTGACGCAGCCGATGTGCTGCTGCTGAACCCGCATACTCAGGTTCTTGAATACGCAGCAGGCCGGGGCTTCAAAACCACAGCTACCGCCTCCTTCTTCAACCTGCGCCTTGGCGATGGCTACGCAGGCAGGATCGCCCTTGAACGAAAGGCATGTATCGTACCTGACCTGTCTGAGGCGGCAGAAGAATTAACGCGCACTCAGCTGGTAACGGAGGAAGGCTTCATAGCATACTGTGGCATACCCCTCATAGCCAAGGGTCAGGTGAAAGGCGTTTTAGAAACCTTTCACCGCACACTGTTTAAGTTCAACACTGAATGCTTGAACTTTATGGAGTTGCTGGCAGGACAGGCAGCCATAGCCATAGACAATGCCGCTCTTTTCGATGAACTGCAACGCTCAAACATTGAACTTACCATGGCATATGACACAACTCTGGAAGGCTGGTCAAGGGCACTGGACTACCGGGACAAAGAGACAGAAGGTCATTCCCAGCGTGTTACAGAGATGACCTTACAGGTAGCCAAGGCGTTGGGGATAAGCGAAAAAGAATCAGTGCATGTGCGAAGGGGTGCGCTTCTTCATGATATCGGCAAGTTGGGAGTCCCCGACAGTATCTTACTAAAACCAGGCAAACTAACCCCTGAAGAGTGGAAGATAATGTGCCGTCATCCGGAAATTGCCTATGAGTTGCTGTCGCCCATTTCATTTCTGCGTCCGGCACTGGACATCCCTTACTGCCACCATGAGAAATGGGACGGCACGGGTTATCCCCGTGGGCTCAAAGGCGAACAAATCCCTCTTGCGGCACGCATCTTTGCGGTGGTGGATGTGTGGGATGCCCTGCGCTCCAAACGCCCTTACCGCCCTGCCTGGCCCGAAGAGAAAGTGCGTGAGTACATCCGCTCACTCGCAGGTACACACTTCGACCCGAAAGTGGTGGAAGTATTTCTAAAATTGATAAGTGGTAACAAACCTTGAAATTGCAGTCTGAACTAAATCTTTCGGAACAAACGGAATGTTTGTCCAGACGAGATTGTTGCCACAATTATAAAAAGTAGGCACGGGCGGTTTCGAACCGCCGACCTCTACCGTGTCAAGGTAGCGCTCTCCCCCTGAGCTACGCGCCTTAATCATAAATTAAAACCAAAAAGCCTCTGCCTTGTCAACCCGCTCCCCCTTCCCATTATTATAACACTCCTGTGTGTTATAATTAAGTTTACTTTACTAAACATAAGTTTATTGAATAATGATAATGCGTCCATTACTTTTTGCCTGCTTTTTATTAATCTTTGCATTGCCCTCTTATGCAGAGGTTGACCCGCTCAACCAATTGCGGGATACCACTCTGTCTTTTTTCACACCAGTGGAAGGCTCTGTAACTGCAGTCGAAGACAACATAGTCTTCTCAGACCTTGGTGAAACTTCAGGTGTTAAGAAAGGCATGCGACTCAACATCCTGAGAAAAGGCAAACCCTTTCTGCACCCTATCACAAAAGAACCCATCGGACAGATAGAAACACCAGTGGGCACAGCAGAGGTAATCGAAACTACACCCGACGGCTCAAAGCTCGCAATCATAAAAGGCAATGCCCAACCCGGAGACATCCTCAGAGTGTCTTCTGCACAGGTAAAGACATTGTTTTACCAGTCAGAAGACGTTGACTGGAACATCTCCGAAGAATACTACTCGAGGCTCAAAAACACCGGAAGATTTGCACTCATAGATACAGCACCAAACAAAGCCAAAGACTCAGAAATCATAAATGAAGCAAAAAAACACAATGCAAAAATAGCAATCATACTCTCGGCAGATTACACCGGAGTAGAAACCACACTCAGGCAAAGAATCCTATGGGTAGAAGACTCAAAACTCCTGTCAGATGAAGAAGTAACACTCAGTGACGACTTTATCAGGGAAATCAAACTCGGAGAAGAAATATTCATCCAGAAAACAGACACACCGCCTCTTTCATTCGACCTCCCCTTCAGAACAGAGCTCATAGCAATGGGTGACCTCAACGGTGACGGAACAGAAGAATTAATAATGAACACAGGTAAGGACATAGTGTTCTACTCTATCGGAGCTTCTTTAAAACCGGCTCTGGATGGCTTGGAAATAAAAATCCCAGCGGATGAACACCTATGGCTTGACGCCTGCGACCTTGACAACGACAAAAAAGACGAACTCGTCATTACTGCAATGAAAAACAACGAAATCGTATCATATATATACAAATATAAAAATAGAGCATTTTCCCAGATATGGGAGGGAGACTTCTTCGTCAGGGTAATAGATGGAAGGCTTTACGGACAGGATAAATCCACTGCTGGCGGCTACACAGGACAAATATTCCCTGTCCAATGGCATGGACAAAACACACAGCATCAATCAACTTTAAAACCGCCTGCTGGCATCAACCTTTATGACTTCAACATCATTCACACCCCTGAAGACACGCTCTTCATCGCATATGATGACAGCGGCTACCTCAACCTGTATGACAGCAGGGGAATAAGACTCTGGCAAAGCAGTGAGGATTACGGTGGAGCCATAAAAAAATTCAAAAAAGCGTCACCTACTGTTATGATAAATAGAGGTGAATGGTCTGTAAAAGACAGGATTATCCTAAGAGGGAAAACAGCACTCGTTATAAAAAGAATACCTCTTGCCAAAATGGCAAAAGGAATAGGCTATAAAAGCTCACAGATTATGCAGCTTTTATGGACAGGAGATTTGGTCAAAGAGACGCCTTTGATAGACTACATCCCGGGCAAAGCCATTGACCTTGCGGTCTCTGGCAAACGGCTTCTCGTTCTTGCAAGGCCGCTTTTCGGCATACAGTCAAGCAAGATTCTAAAAGGCAAGAATCCGCTTACTACAAAACTTTATATATATCCTCTGAGGGGGAACTGAGGAATGCTGTCGCGGGATAAAATGCCAGCCCATATCGGAATAATAATGGACGGCAACGGAAGATGGGCAAAGATGCGCGGGCTGCCGAGAATAGAAGGGCACAGAAAAGGCGCAGAAAAAGCAAAAGAGATTATAAAGGCTGCAATAGAACTGGGTATTGAAACACTCACGCTCTATGCATTCTCCATGGAGAACTGGCAGAGACCAAAAAACGAGGTCTCCATGTTGATGAGCCTGCTTGAGATGTATCTTAAAAAAGAACTCAATGCATTTATAAAAGAAGGTATCCAGTTCAGGGCTATCGGAGAGATATGGAGACTGCCTGAAAAAATACAGTCCATTATAAGAGAGGCAGAGGATAAAACATCCGGAAACACTGGCATGACCCTTGTTGCCGCACTGAGTTACGGCGGCAGAAACGAAATCGTAAGAGCAGTGAAAAAAGCCATATACTCAGGAATGGACGTTGAAAGCATTACAGAAGACTCCTTCTCCGCGCTTCTTGACACAGCAGGTCTCCCGCCCCCTGACCTGATTATCAGGACTTCAGGAGAAAGACGTATAAGTAACTTTCTGCTCTGGCAGTCAGCATACTCAGAACTCTACTTCACCAACACACTCTGGCCTGATTTTTCAAAAGAGGAATTCATACATGCAATCAGTGACTACCAGAGTAGAGAAAGAAGATTCGGAGCAGTGCCATCGAGGGAAACCTGATGCATCTGAAAAGACTCCTAACTGCCGCATTACTCCTTCCACTGCTTTATATCTACATAACAAAACTTCCTCCTGTTTATTTCGCAGTCCTTATCTTAACTGTGTCCGTTATCACGCAATCAGAATTCTATTCGATGTATAAGGTAAAAGGGTTTCTGCGATACACAGGCATAATTTTCGGAGTGTTAATAATAGTCTCTGTATATGCAGCAAACAACCTCTTTCCACACATCCTGCTGTTTTCCTTCCTTGTCATCACTGCTACAAGGCTTTTTCTGAAAGCAAGTCCTTCCTCTGCACTCAGTGATATTGCACCTGTCGTCATCGGCTTGTTATACATCCCTGGACTTCTGGGCTACCAGATAGACCTTAGAAAAGAAGGAGCTGAATGGATAATCTTCCTCTACGGCACTGTCTGGGGCGCTGACAGCTTTGCATACTACATAGGCAAGGGTATCGGTAAAAGAAAGCTTTACGAGTCAGTCAGCCCAAATAAGACAGTGGCAGGAGCATTCGGCTCTATTGCAGGCGGCATTGTCTGCGCCGTCCTGATTAAAACTGCTTTCATTCACTTCATGCCGCTCGTCCCTGCAATGATTATAGGTGCAGCCGTGGGAGTTTCAACCATAATAGGCGACCTTGTGGAGTCCATGTTCAAACGTGACGCTGGAGTTAAGGACTCCAGCAGCCTGATACCAGGACACGGTGGACTGCTCGATAAAATCGACGGCGCCCTGTTCGTAGCACCGCTCCTGTACTGGATGCTGCATAAATTATGATTCCGAAAAAACAAATACATATCTTCTTCCTGCCTCTGACCGTAATTGTATTTGTCGTCGCCGTTTACTACATGCAGCTAGGCGTCATTGAAAGCTTTGAAGCCAAAACATATGACCTGAGATTCAAAACCCTCCGGGGAGCACTAAAACCAAATCCCAAAATCGCACTTATCACAATAGATGAAAAAAGCATAGCAGAACTGGGCAGGTTTCCGTGGTCAAGAAAATATTTCAAAGAACTGGTTGACACTGTATCAAAAGCCCCTGCCAAGGCAGTGCTCCTCGATGTGCTGTTTCCCGAAAGTGAATCCCCTCAAGTAGACAAAAACCTTGCTGATTCAATAAAACACTCTGGTATAACGACACTATCAGTGATATTTGAGCTGTCTGAAAACGGTCAGGCAACAGGCATTACAAACCTCATCCCTGAACTTCATAACACTCCCGAAAACATCGCTCATATTAATATCACACCTGACGAGGACGGCGTAATCAGATGGACTCCCCTCGTGATTCCATACAAAGGCAAATTCTATCCCTCCCTGGCACTGGCAGGAGCAAAAGAAGCACTCGAAGTAAACAACATAGATGTAAAAGACTACGAAATCATCCTGGGCAATAAAACCATCCCCACTGACAGCCTCCATAGAATGCTGATTAACTATACAGGTCCTGCAGGTATATATGAAAGATACTCCTTCTCCGACGTCATAAAAGGCAGAATAAAACCAGAGGAATTAAAAGACAGGATACTGATTGTCGGAGCAACCGCATTAGGTATATACGACCTTAGAGTAACCCCGTTTTCGAATAACACACCAGGGATTGAGGTCAATGCCAATATCATAGACAACATCCTAAGAGGCGACTTCCTGCAAAGGGGAGGCATCGAAGCACTCATAGACATAATCTGTATCGTCTTTTTCGGCATTATAGCCTCACTTATAACATCAAAGTTCAGAGCATTTACAGCCGCACCGTTAATCCTCTGCCTTATGGCAGCACACATCTATCTTGCCTATTACCTGTTTCTCAAAGGACACTGGGTGACCATGATATACCCCATCGCCAGCATAACACTGTCCTATTCTGTAACAGCCTCTCTAAGGTTCTTTACAGTGGAGAAAAAGGCAAGAGAAATAAAGTCCATGTTTTCAAGCTATGTATCAAAAAAGATAGTCGATGAATTGATAAGTCATCCTGAAAAGGCAAAAGTAGGCGGCGAGATAAAGACAATAACAATACTTTTTTGCGATGTGAAAGGTTATACGTCATTCAGCGAAAAACACAACCCACAAGAGGTCGTCAGAATCCTGAATGAATATCTTGCAGAGATGACCGATACAGTAATGAAATACGACGGTACGCTTGACAAATTTATGGGAGACGGAATTCTTGCCTTCTGGGGTGCGCCTCTGGAACAGAAAAACCATGCTGAACTTGCAGTAAGGTGCTCGCTTGAGATGCTCCGACGACTGGATGCGCTCTATAAAAAATGGCAGTCAGAAGGCACAGAACCGCTTACCTGCGGGATAGGAATCAACACTGGAGAGGTAATTGTAGGCAATATCGGCGTAGAAGGTAAAAAAATGGAATATACAGCTATAGGCGACAGCGTTAACCTTACATACAGAATACAGGATATGAGCAGAAAATTTAACAGACCATTAATAACAGAAAACCTGTATCGCTTGGTCAGGGATATAGTTAAAGTCGAACCTCTTGGCTCTGTCACTGTTAGAGGCAAACACGAAGCAGTGAATATCTATGCCCTGATAGACATAGTCGAAAAAGAAACCCTATAATTCTGACTTTACTAAAATTTATTAAATTCAACTTGACCTACAATGGATATCTCAAATAATATATAGTGATATGATATTACAGGACGACTCATATAAGCCTATAAAATTTCATTATATCTTCAAGTTCGCTGACGGCAATACAGCGAGCTTTGAGATCCTCCTTGATTCCAAAACCCTGAATTGCATAACCTCGAATACAGACCCTCCTGAGTGGGCAAAACTCACCTACTGTCAGTGTAAAAACTGCCCCTTGGATGAGAGCCGGCACACATTCTGCCCTATTGCATCCAATATTGCAGGGCTTGTTGATACCTTCAAGGACTTCTCTGCCTACGAAACCGCATTTGTGCTCGTGATGACAAAACAGAGGGAGATATCAAAGAGCACAACAGTGCAGGAAGGCCTGAGTTCACTATTGGGAGTATATATGGTTACAAGCGGCTGTCCGATTATGGAAAAACTGAAACCCATCGTCAGATATCACCTGCCTTTTGCAACACTGCAGGAGCAGGTGTTCCGTGTAGTCTCAATGTATCTTCTCGTGCAATACTTTTTAATGAGAAAAGGGAAAAAACCTGATTGGGAATTAAAAAACCTGGAAGGTATCTATGAGGATATATCACTCGTGAATGCCGGCTTTTCCATGAGACTTAAAAACGCCGCCCAAAAAGATGCAAGCCTTACTGCTCTGGCAAGTCTCGATTACACTGCTTCTTTGCTGCCCCTCGTAATAAACGACACACTCGATGCAATAGAAAACTCACTCAGTTCGTATATGAAAGATTAAAATGCATAAGATTATCTTAATCCTGTTTGTTTTACTCATCACAGGATGTGAAGAAAAAGACAAACCCCACTTACCCAGAACAACAGCACACGCCCCGCTGACCGCAGAAAACGAGATAAGACTCCTCAAAGAGGTATTGAGAGACGACCCTGACAACCTTCAGGCATGGATAAACCTCGGCAATATATTCATGGACACCCGCAGATTTCAGGAAGCAATAGAGGCATACCAGAAGGCACTAAAAATAGACCCGAACAATGTGGACGTCAGAGTTGACATGGGCACATGCTACAGATACTCCGGCAGACCGGATAAAGCCGTGGAACACTACAGAAAAGCCATCTCAATAAACCCCAAACACATCAATGCACACAGAAACCTTGCCATAGTGCTTGCATACGACTTCGGCGACAGACTTGGTGCCGCCAAGGAATTTGAAACCTACCTTGAACTCGCCCCTACCGCCCCGGACGCACCAGAAATCAGGAAGGAAATCCAAAGACTGAGAGCCACCAGGTAAGTTTCCTGCCTTAAGATTTGCTTGCTTTTGTCAATCTCTCGTATTTTTCAGTCCCGATACACTCTTTTGCAGCAGGACACCAGAGGATACAGCTGGGCTTCATATCCCTGCTGAGCTTTCTGCCGCACGATTTGCAGACAGTCTCCACCTCGTCGCTCCATATCTCGCATACATTACCGCAGAAGATACACTTTATATCTTCTGGATATGGGCTTCTTATTTCTCTGCTTCCTGGACAACTTTCTTTTAACATCTTAATTATATTTTAACAGTTATTCGCTAAGTGTATATGATTCTAATCATATACGCAGAGGGAGAAAGGAACACTCGGAATTTTCTGATTATAAAGAAGATTCGTTTCCGGCGTGCTTGCCTTTCCAGCGTCTGAAAAGCTCATGCTCTATGCCTATGGCATCGAGTATCTTGCCTGCAATGAAATCCACCATATCGTCAAGGCTCTGAGGCTTGTGATAAAAAGCAGGCACAGGCGGGGCGATTTTTACACCAAGTCTTGCCAGCTTGAGCATGTTCTCAAGATGCATTGCATTCATAGGCATTTCCCTTGGTGAAAGAAGCAGTACTCTGCCCTCCTTCAGAGTTACATCAGCTGCCCTCTCAATTAGGGTATTTGCATAGCCGCAGGCAATACCAGCAAGCGTCTTCATGGAACAGGGAACAACAAGCATTCCCTCTGTCCTGAATGAGCCGCTTGAAACAGGTGCATTCAGATTGTGTTCAGACCAGTAGAAAACATTCTCTGAAGAAACATGCTTCCTTACCTTGTCCTGAATTTCTGTTTCGGTATTGCCAGTCCAGTCGAGACCTGTCTCATCCCTGAGGATGGACAACGACTGAGAAGACATTATAAGATGAACCTCTGAAACCTTAACAAGCTCCCTTAAAACCCTGACACCAAAGACAGTGCCGCTGGCACCAGTCATCGCAAGAACATACCGCTTCATAGCGTATTTTAGCACAACTCTTGCCCTTGCCTGTGATTTTAATGTAATATATAACGTTATGCGTAAGCCGTTTATCGCAGCAAACTGGAAAATGAACAAAACCGTGCCTGAGGCAGAAGCGTTCCTAAGCGAATTTCTTCCAGAGGTAAGCAACGTCACGGATGCCGACATCGTAATAGCACCGCCGTTTACAGCACTTAAAACCGTAGGCGAAAAACTTAAAGGCACAAACGTAATCCTTGCTGCACAGAACGTCTTTTATGAAGAAAAAGGCGCATACACAGGCGAAATATCACCCTCAATGCTGCTGGATGCAGGCTGTAGTTACGTGATAATCGGACATTCCGAAAGAAGACAATACTTTAACGAGACTGACGAAATCGTCAATAAAAAAATAAAAACTGCATTAAAAAACGGCTTAAAAGTCATCCTCTGCATTGGCGAATCCCTTGCCCAAAGACAGGAGGGCAAGACAAACGATGTTCTGAAAGAACAGCTTACAAACGGACTTAAGGACGTGGATATAGAAAACATCGTTATTGCCTATGAACCAATCTGGGCTATAGGCACAGGTGTCACAGCAACACCTGAACAGGCAGAAGACGCACACAGCTATATCAGAAAAGAAATAAGCTCCATATACGGTAATAAAGCCGAGGCTTTAAGAATACTATACGGAGGAAGTGTCACACCGGATAATGTAAACGACCTGATGACATGCCCTGATGTAGATGGAGCACTGGTTGGAGGAGCGAGCCTTAAGCCGGACAGTTTCTCTAAAATAGTAAAGTTTAAGCGCACAGGAGGCTAAATTGACAACATTTCTCATTATAATACATATACTGGTATCCCTGTTTCTGATATTCATCGTTCTGATACAGGGTGGAAAGGGTGCTGAATTAGGTGCTGCTTTCGGTGGCGGCTCAAGCCAGACAGTTTTTGGCGGTAGAGGAGCTGCAACATTCCTTAATAAAATGACTACCATAGTCGCTGCCGTATTCATGCTAACATCGCTTCTCCTTGCCATAGCATCCGTAAAAGGAACTTCGGTAATAAAGAAGGTCCCGGTAAAGGAAAGACCTGTCAAAGAGGCACAGCCACCTCAGGCACAAACACCAATACCTCCTGAAACCCCAGCAGAAGGACAGACACCCATACCACCTGAAACCCCATCTCCTGCACAATAACTCTTAGTATGTCTACAGCAAATCACCGCAATCTCCATTGGCTTTTCATATCCTTGCTTGCCCTCCTCCTGTACTTTGCAACAGGCTGCTCCCAGGAACCAAAGATAAAAAACCCCAATACCATAACAGTAGGTTTTCTCGCAGATGCAAAAAGACTGCTGCCTTTGCTGGCATCAGACTCGGCATCAGGAGATATAAGCGGTCTTATATTCAACGGACTTACCAAATACGACAAGGATATAAAAATCACCGGAGACCTTGCCGAATCATGGGAAATCAGAAAAAACGGACTTGAAATAATATTCCATCTGAGAAAAGGAGTAAAATGGCACGACGGCGCGGAGTTTACAGCCGAAGACGTGATATTTACCTATAAAACCGTCACCGACCCTAATGTGCCTACCCCTTACAGCAGCATCTACGGTCCTGTAAAAGAGGTAAAGGCTCTTGATAAATACACAGTAAAAGTTACATACAAAGAACCTTATGCTCCTGCTCTTGAGTCATGGGGAATGGGTATCCTGCCCAAACACATACTCGAAGGAAAAGACATAACCGAAGAGAAATACAACAGAAATCCCATCGGCACCGGACCCTATAAACTCAAGGAATGGGTTACAGGGCAGAAAATAGTGCTTGAGGCATTCGATGATTACTTTGAAGGAAGACCAAATATAGATAAATACATCGCAAGGGTCATACCTGATAGAGCCACCATGTTCCTTGAGCTGAAATTCGGCGGAATAGACTTCATGGGGCTGACTCCTCCCCAGTACAAACTTCAGTCAAATACCGAGAGATTCAAAAAACATTTTCAGAAGTTCCGTTATCCTGCATTCGGGTTTACATACCTCGGATACAATCTTCTTGACCCCAAATTTTCAGACAAGCGGGTCAGAAGGGCAATAACCCATGCCATAAATAAAAAAGCTATTATTGAGGGAGTCCTTTTAGGATACGGTACACCATGCACAGGACCTTTTCCGCCTGAGTCATGGGCATTCAACCCGGATGTAAAAGACCCTGAATACAATCCTGACAAAGCCAGACGCCTGCTCAAAGAAGCAGGCTGGACACCGGGAAAAGACGGAATACTCAGAAAAGGCGACCTCAAGTTCAGCTTCACCGTGCTTACCAATCAGGGGAACGAAGTAAGACTTAAAACAGCACAGATAATAAAAGAAAACCTTAAAGCAGTAGGCATAGACATGAAAATCAAGGTACTTGAATGGCAGGCACTACTGCACGAATTCATTGATAAAAAACGTTTTGAGGCAATAATCTTAGGCTGGGCGCTATCAAGAGATCCTGACCTCTACGACATATGGCATTCGTCAAAAACCCGCGAAGGAGAATTTAATTTTATATCATATAAGAACGAAGAGGTAGACCGGCTTCTCATCGAGGGTAGACAGACATTCGATATCGAAAAACGAAAGAAAATCTATCGTCGAATTCATGAGATTCTTGCAGATGAACAGCCATATACATTCCTGTTTGTGCCTGATACCCTTCCTGTACTTCACAAGAGATTCAAAGGTGTGGAGAAAGCCCCACTTGGGATATGGTATGACTTTATACACTGGTATGTACCTGCTGAAAAAACACAGTGGTATCAATAACATAGAGGGACTTTGTCTCTTTACAAAATCTTTTTCAACGCCTAAAATTAGAAATATCTGTCTGCAACTTGCCAAGCAAAACACAATGATGTAGCAAGTTCAAAGGAGGTAAGATGACACATCCAAAGGTTATCGCATTCGTTCTTGCCGGAGGCAGAGGTGAACGACTATTTCCTCTCACTGCAATGCGGTCAAAGCCTGCGGTACCTTTTGGAGGCAGATACCGAATAGTAGACTTCGTCTTAAGCAACCTAATTAATTCGCATATATATTCCATCTATTTGTTAGTCCAGTACAAGTCCCAATCCCTTATCGAGCACGTCAGGCAAAACTGGATATTGTCTCCTGTGGTAAGAGACCACTTTATAGCGGTTGTTCCTCCGCAGATGCGCACAGGACCTGAGTGGTTTCAGGGCACAGCAGATGCTGTATTCCAGAACGTAAACCTGATTCGTCAACACGCACCTGAACTCGTACTCGTGTTCGGCGCCGACCACATCTACAGAATGGACATCCGCCAGATGATAGATTTCCACATCGAAAAAGGGGCGGCAGTCACAGTCGCTGCAAGACCAGTACCGCTCAGTGAGGCATCAGCCTTCGGCGTTATAGCAACAGACAGCAACCAGCGGATCACAGGTTTTCAGGAAAAGCCGAAAAAACCGTCTCCAATGCCCACAAACCCGGATATGGCATTCGTTTCCATGGGCAACTACATATTCAACAGTGATGTACTTATAGAAGCACTCGGCAGGGCGCAACGAAAAAAGCAGCACGACTTTGGCGCCCATGTAATACCTTCCCTTGTGGAGACAAAAAAAGTCTTTGCCTATGACTTTTCTACAAATGTAGTGCCGGGCAGTCGCCCTTATGAAGAAGCAGGATACTGGAGGGACGTAGGCACTATAGCCGCCTTCTTTGAAGCACATATGGACATGCTCGGACTCACCCCACGNTTTGAGCCAAACAACAAACTCTGGCCCATCCANGCAGGAGGTCANGTAGGAGCTGCTGCAAAAATACTAAAAGGAGATATCAGAAACAGCTTAATCGCNGATGGCACACTAATCAACGGTGCAAAAATCCGTAACTCGATAATCAGAAGCGGAGTCATTATAGAAAAAGGGGTCACCGTGGAAAACTCCATCGTAATGGACAACGTAGTGCTTAAAAAGAACTGCAGGCTTAAAAACGTAATCGTAGATAAGCTAAACACCGTGGAAGAAGGCGAACAGATAGGTTACAACCACGAGACAGACCGCTTCCGCTGCCATATAGATTCTTCCGGAATAGCAATACTCCCCAGAGGTGGTCGTAAGAGGGCAAGAATCCGGTGAGTCGTAAAGATGCAGAACTTGTCGATAAACTTGCAGCAGCCGTAGGCATAGAACCAGAGTATTACGACAACTGGGGAAATAAACACATAACCTCTTACAAGACCAAAAAAGCCATACTCGCCGCCATGGGCATCAGCGATATCAAAGCCGCCCTTAAACAAAGACAACTCAGACCGTGGAACAGACTTATTGAACCCGTAATGGTCGTATCCGTTAATAACCAGCCAGAAACAATCCCTGTTCACTTCCCGCTTGATGAAGGGCAGGAAAAAGACGTCACACTGACATGGTATCTCGAAGATGAAACCGGGAATAAAAACAAAGGGGAAATCAAAGGCATCACCCCTGTTGACTCAAACATCATAGACGACTCACGCTATGTCAGAGTGGAACTGCCAAACGAAACAAACAGAGACATCGGATACTACAAACTGAATGTGCAATGTAAAACCCCGGCAGGTGAACTGTCAGGCTTCATGCGGCTCATAATCACGCCTGACCAATGTTACATCCCGCCAAGCCGCACATGGGGAATCTCCATCAACCTCTACTCCATCCGTTCCCGGCAGAACTGGGGCATCGGGGATCTCTCAGACCTTAAGGACATTGTTCAATGGGTCTCAAAAGACCTCGGCGGAGGCTTCGTAGGGATTAATCCACTTCATGCCATTCCCAACAAGATGCCATACGGTATAAGCCCATACTCGGCTACGAGCAGACTATTTAAAAACTTCATCTACCTTGATATAAGAAATATAAGCAGTGCACCACAATTCCAGAACCTTCTGAACTCCCCTGAATTTGCACAGGAAATAGAAAACCTTAAAACCAAAGAGCTTATTGACTACGAAAATACGGCTTCGCTCAAAATGAAAGCCCTTAAAGCTGCATTTTCCACTTTTAACTTAAACACAGCTGAAGGCGCTGAATTTAAAAGATATATAGACAGCGAAGGCAGGGCACTGGAGTCTTTTGCCACGTTCATGGCACTTGAAGAGCATTTTAAGAAAGACAACCCTGACCTTTACCGCTGGCAGGACTGGCCTGAGGAATATCACCATCCTGACACAGCCGCCACAGAGGAGTTCAGAAAAACACATAAGAAAGAAGTGCTGTTTTATCAATACATACAGTGGCTTATCGACAAACAACTGAAAGCTGTATCAGACAAAACCAAAGAGCTTGGCATGCCGGTTGGACTTTATCACGACCTTGCAGTAGGCTCTTCAGGCGGCGGCAGCGACGCATGGAGCTATCCTGATGTCTTTGCATTCGGAGTAAACGCCGGCGCTCCCCCTGATGCATTCAATCTAAACGGACAGAACTGGGGATTTCCCCCACTCATTCCTGAAAAACTAAAGGAATCAGGCTATGAACTCTTCATACAAACTATAAGAAAAAATCTTAAATATGCAGGGGCACTCAGAATTGACCACGCCCTCGGCCTGTTCAGGCTCTTCTGGATACCCGAAGGCATGACCCCGCATGAAGGCACCTACGTCAGATACCCTTACGAAGACCTGCTAAGAATAATAGCACTCGAAAGCGTCAGAAACAATGTAGTAATAATTGCAGAAGACCTCGGCACAATCGGCAGCGAAGTAAGAGAAACACTCCTGAAGTTTGGAATGCTCTCATACAGGCTTTTTTATTTTGAACGAGACTGGAATACCTTTGTTTTTCTTCCACCGGAAGTCTACCCGGAAATGGCACTTACGGCTGTTACAACACACGACCTGCCAACCCTCTACGGTTACTGGACAGGACGTGACATAGCAGTTAAACACCAGCTTGGCATTTATCCTGATGACGAAGCAGTGCAAAAAGACCTAAGTGAAAGACAAAGAGACAGACAGCTCATGCTCGATGCCCTCAGAGACTTCCTGCCCGAAGGATTTCCGCAAAACGCCCAAGCTGTCCCGGAAATGACACCTGAACTCTGCCTCTCCATACACACATACCTCGCACGCACACCCTGTAAACTCGTGGCAGTAAACCTCGACGACATCATGGCAGTAATCGACCAGCAAAATATGCCCGGCACCATAGATACACACCCAAATTGGCGACAAAAAGCACCACTTGACCTCAAAGACCTGTTTACAAATGAACAGGCAAAAAACATCGCACTGATGTTTAAAGGAGAGTCAAGAAGCTAACAAAACCGGATGCAACTTTCAGTTGACATCCGCATTCCCCTTGATATACTTAATCTAAAAGGAGATTCTAAGGAGGAAACCCGATTGACACTTAAAAGTGCAGCACAAACCCAGTACAACCACATTAAAACATTATTCCCCTTAAGGTTGACAATAAAGATTGTCCTTATCATCATCGCCGGCATCGTCATGGCCAGTATGATTCTTTATGTCACAGCGAAAACCCCTCTTGGATTTTCTTACGGAGAGATAATTACATTCGTAAGCACCTACAAATTCGAGATACTTAAGAAAAGCTTATACATTTATGCCATCTTTACCGTGTTGATGCTGATAGGTATAACAGTGCTGAGTATAATTTATTCCCACAGGGTTGCAGGTCCGCTGTACAGGGTGAAGAAAGTTGCAAATGAACTGGCACACGGCAACTTCCATGTACGTATTGCATTCAGGAAAAACGACCTGCTTCACGACCTCGCAAAATCCATAAATCAGATGGCACAAAGCTACGAAACAAGAAACGCCCAACTTATCAAAAATATTGAAGAACTGCAAAACGAGGTAAATAACCTCGAGGCTGCAATACAGGCAAACGATAAAGAACGAATTAAAAACGCTATAAGTGCCCTTGAATCTATTTCAAATGATATAGAAAAAATTCTTTCTGAGATAAAACTATGAATAAAGTTCTGAAAAGACGTTTTCTGCTGCTAGGACTTTTGATTGTCATTAGCATAAGCGCTATAGCCGCTTATACCATATCAAAAGAACCGCACAAATTCTCGGAAAGAGAATGCCGGAACTGCCATCTTGCACCTTACAAAAACCCCAAATGGCTCATAGCATCTGTAACCAGGCTATGCAAAAAATGTCATAGAAAGACCATCAGGGCATCATCTCACCCTGTAGATGTAGAACCGAAGTTAGCCCGTATACCAGCAGACCTTCCCCTGAAAAACGGAAAGATTACATGTAATACATGCCATAATATTCACTCTGAAAGCAGACTTGTATTCGGGATTAAATCCTACTTTCTGCGAAGACCTACAACCGATATGAAGTTTTTCTGTATTGCATGCCATGAGGAAGACCGCCAGAAACCCGGACATAAAGAACTAATAACATTAGCCCACATAGGTAGCAAATACAGGGTTACAGACCCTACACAGCCTCTTGACCCGCTCTCTGTCCAATGCATAGGATGCCACGATGGAACCATCGGAAGCCCTGTCAATTACTCACTTGGAGGCGGAATATGGGCACATATAGACGACGCCCACCCCATAGGCGTCCATTACAATACAGCCAGAATGCGCAGAGGCGGACTCGCACCTATATCCATGCTCGACAGAAGAATACGATTCTTCGCCGGCAGAATAGGCTGCGGCACATGCCATGACATGTATTCAACCTTGCCTGCAAAACTCGTTATGGAAAACGACGATAGCAAGCTATGCAGAACCTGCCACTACGACAAATAGAATAAATAGAATATAGGAGGCTTGCATGAAAAAACCTTACAGCAGAAAACGCTACTTCATAAATCCAGACTTTCAGGGACGATTTATCCTCTCCTTTGCCCTCATATGCCTGTTGGGCATGACCATATCCGTCGCCCTGTTTAATTACCTCACCATGAGAGAGTTCGAAGCACTCAAATGGAAAATGGTCATATACGCCGGCAACTCAGCAGATATAATAGCACCTTATCTTATCTACATCAGTATATTTGCAGTTATATTCACAATCGTAGTCCTCATTATCTTTTCGAGATTCCTGCGATGGAGAGTCTCAGGGCCTATATACAGACTGAAAAAAGACCTCGATATGGTCAGGGACGGAAACCTCGCACTTAATATTTCATTAAGAAGAAAAGATCATTTCCGGGATTCAGCAGAAGAACTAAATAAAATGGTGGCTTCTCTTAGAGAAAAATTTAAAAAACTGGGTTCAGACTTTAGAGCAACAAAGAGGATAATTGATACCCTTAAGGATGTAAGAGAAGACCTGCTGGCTGTAAAATGCGACCAACTAAGCGCAAGACTCTATGACCTTGAAATCACTGCAAAATCCCTCAGCAAAGGGTCAGCACCAAAAGAATCATAACCGCTTACTCTATTTGCATCAATGAGGTATGACTTGCAGGAACAAAACCTATTCCCCAGAAATATACAATTGCAGTAATCAGGGCAAGAATTACCAGGACAGCTATTTTTACTCCCTTCCAGTGCAACATCAATCTTAAATGCAATATCACTCCATAGACCAGCCAGCATATCAACGACCATGTTTCAATGGGATCCCAGCCCCAATACCTGCCCCATAGTTGATGCGCCCAGATTGCACCAGATGCTATCATCAGTCCCTGACAAACAAAACCGAATATTATCAGCCTGACCATCAGCTCATCAAGCACTCCCCTGTCCGGAAACCTCTCCAGAAACCAGCAATGCTGCTTCCCAGGCCTCTTAAGCAAATAAACCACACCTGCAACAGCAGCAACTACAAAACATCCCCACGCAAACCACGAAAACCCGATGTGAATAAAAAGCCAGTTGCTCTTATACGGCGGAGACAGAGGAATCATCGCAGACTCGGTGGTCACACCCACACCAAGCATAAACATCACCACAGGGACAGTAAACATCACCAGCACCCTCGAACGGTTATACAGCACGCCTAATATAACGGTTGCAATTCCAATAAACCACGAGCCAAGTTGATAATGCTCGTAACTGACCATTACAGGCGCTCTCCCGCTTAAATACCATCTCCATAAAATAGAGCATGTCTGAAGAGCAAAGCCCAAGAGAAACAGCCTCCAGCCCCACTTGCCAAAGCTCTCTTTCTTAAAAACAGCCCAGATGAGATAACTCACAACAACCGTAAAATAAACGAACATCGAACTCCATAAAAGAATTCCCTCAAGTTTAGACATCTGCTTTCACCTTTCCTTCTGCCGTAAGGTTTTCAACCAGCTCTTTTGTTTGTTCCTTGAGTATCCCCTCGTAGTGTCTTGAATAGGACACTACAGACAACATATCTTCTTTATACAAAAAGAATATCTTTCTGTCAGGGTCAAGAAACCTCACAAGCAACCCGATAAGCCCAAACATGGAGCTCCAGAAGAAAAATCCCATTCCCGTCTCCTTTACAAGATTAAGCGTTATCCAGTATCTGAGGTCATTAAATCTTATTGTATACTCACCGGCACTCACTTCCTGCCCAAGCGGAATAAGCCCTTTATACAGAGACTTACCCCCTTTCGTTACGTTGACCAGAAACACCGGCTCTCTGGGAAGTGGAGAAGCTGAATAATACCCTTCCTCTCCTTCCCTGAAATCAGGGAAAAACACACACCTTATCATCAAATCTTCATACGGCAGGTTGAATGAATCCTCACGCCCGCCTGTAACAGACAACGCAACATACGAGTCAAATATCTTCCTGCCGTCTTTGTAAACAATAAAATTCGGAGAAAATCCATAAAACACCATCAGAAAATCTATACCCCCGTATCTAAATGGCTCGTTAATCCTGACTGTTTGTCTCCATTTATTACCTTTCTCCAGGTCTTCAATCAAAAATTTAGATGTATATTCAACTGGTTCTTCATCCCTCCAGTAAACCGAATAAAAGTGCTCCAGAGTAAATCTAAGCTTTGGCAGCTGCACTCCGAATAAAGGCTTTCTGTCTATCTTTTCAAGATTTTGTTCACTAAGCACTTTACTCTGCCCTTCTGTAAACAAAAGAGTGGCATAAAATGCTGTAAAATAATATATTGCCGCACCAATAAGAACTGTAATCAACACGGCATGAAAGAATACAGAACCCCAAAACCCTATCATCCCTTTCTCTGCAAGAACCATATACTGCCCTTTTTCCTCTGCCTCCCTGACCGACCACCTTTTTAATCTCAGCACAGTCTTAAGCCGTCTGAAGAAATCCTCTCTGTCACCAAGTTTAAAAGAAATATCAAACTCTCTTGCCGGTAATTCTGTAAGTGGTGCTCTTTTGAGTTTTCTTCTTTCAAAAAACCTGTCGATAGAGCAGGCAGTAGTGGATATTATCAGAAACACGCTTGCAAACCCGAATATGTATCCTCTAGCCACTGTCTGTGTGTTAAACCTTTCAGCGAGAAAGTAAAGAAGCGGGTTGTCCTGTTTTAATTTTTCTGCCTCCTCTTTGCCCATAAAATTCGGATTTGGTAAAAGCCCGGTAAGAAGAAGCATTCCGGTGACAATCACCAGAAGAACAATTGCAACATTCCTTGAGGAGAGTATCTTCCAGAGCTTAATTAACATACCTGATATCCTCTGACACTGCTTTTATAAACACCTCTTCCAGTGTAAGTCCAAAAGGTTTGAACTCGACAACTCCAACCCTCATATCAAACAGCACATCTGATATTTTCTCAAGTAGCTGTTCTGCCTCTTTTTTGAACAAGACCTCAAACTGGTCTTTTTCTTTAATCTCGACTTTTTCCACGCCATCTATGTCTTTAAGCCTTTCGATATCCAGATTTTCAGGATGTCTTATTCTTACAAAAACCCTGCCCCCCTCTGAAAACCTCTTTGTGAGATTCTCTATTCTGTCTGAGACTACAATCTTTCCGTTATTGATGATGGTTACCGACTCACACACCGTAGTCACTTCCTGAAGGATATGAGTGCTAAGTATTACAGTCTTGTCTTTTCCGAGTTCCTTTATAAGCTGTCTTATTTCCACTATTTGCCTTGGGTCAAGTCCTACAGTAGGCTCATCCAGGACAAGAACCTCCGGGTCGTGCACAAGTGCCTGTGCAAGCCCTACCCTTTGCCGGTAACCCTTTGAAAGATTTCCAACCAGCCTTTTTCTGACATCTCCTATACCGCATATATCAGTAACTCTTTTCACTGCATTACTTACATCCTTACCCCTCAGCCCTCTGAGCTCAGCAGCAAACCTGAGATACCCATCCACGGTCATTTCAAGATAAAGGGGTGGATGCTCAGGCATATAACCTATTATCCTTTTGACCTCATAGGGATGTTCAAACACATCCAGACCGTTTATCTCCACAGTACCGTCGGTGGGCGGCATAAAACCCGTGATGATTCTCATTGTGGTTGTCTTTCCTGCCCCGTTTGGACCGAGAAAACCCATAATCTCGCCTTTATTTACCGTAAAGGACACCCTGTCAACCGCCACCCTCTCGCCAAAATATTTTGTAACTTCGTTAACTCTTATCATCTTGCTGTTTTTTCCTCATTTTCTCGAACAATCTTTTGTGAAGTCTTTGTAGCTCTTTCTCTTCTTTTGCCTCGCCTTCGCCACCTACCTCCTCTGATTCAAGTCTGTCCACCACCCATCTGCCACCTTGCTTTTTAAGATAATAAGTATTCAAGAATATGGCATCGTACTCCTTTGAGACAGGTTTTCGTGTCCGTGCATCAATGTACATATAAACCCAGCGCTCCTTCGTAACTGCTTCAGCCTCATCCCCTTTCACTCTGACGCTTTCAAATACAAGTTCTTTTAAATCGCCCTTAAGCATCTTGTTGTTCTTCAGAAGATACATGATATAGCTTTCAATCCTGATGTATTCTCGCTTTGATGTGAAATTCTCCATCAGTCTTGGCTCAGGTCGCAAATACGCATCAATCAGCACCTTGTTGTAAACTGTAACCAGATTCTTAACTTTTCTTACCTCTCCACTGCAGGCAAAAACAAAAAACACTAAAAGAGAGACAACGATATACACCGGGTATCTTCTCATTCAGACTCCTCCGCAACCAGCTTTTTCAAAGACTTGTATAAGTCCTCCACCTGAAAATTAGTTACAAGACACTTGTCCGTAAGATTGGATGATTCTGCGTAAAATACCTTTATGTCTCCTCTTTCAAGGTCAAAGGAGGTACTGTATATCTTAGCCTCTCCATATACGTAAAGCGAGGCTACGTCCTTTCCGTTTCTGTCCTTCAGGAGCAGTGAAAAATACTTCTCTGTTTTTATGAAATCCTTTTCAGTAATCCCGTATGCCTCAATACCGTTAAGCATCTGGATAAAGGCATATACCCTGTCTTCAGACAACTTTCTACCACTTGAGAACCATCTGTTGCCTTTTCTTTTCAGAGTTATGGTCTCTTCACCCATCCTGCCGGTGATTGCATACACGTCTTCAGGATTTACATCAAAGAGGTTTTTGTATCTGAATGTCCAGGCGCTTTCGTGAAGACTGTTCCAGAAGTCACGCTGGTTTGTCCGTGCAAAATAATCAAGCCCGTGCTGATAGAGCACAAGTCCTTTATTGTATTCTGTTCCCCAGAAATAAACATCCATAACCTCTGTTTTGTCGTCAAAAAAGAGCTTTATCCTCACAGACTTATCGTAATCAGAAGGTTTTGGCTTTTTCCCGTCGTAGAATTCGTCAGCTCTCAGGGTCTTCATTTCTTCGATGAACCTCCAGACGGCTTTATCACTGCATCTGCCTTTTACAGGGCTGAGCATAAACCATCCGTTTTCTTTTCTTACCATTTCGAGACGGTCATCCTTACGTTCTATTACAATTTTTTTTATGGCTGTTTCATCGAATACAAACGGCTCTTTTTTCCTCAAGCCGTAAAGCGTCTGGTTCAAGGCTCCTGCAACATCCAGTGAGACGAGGAAAATACCGTCGAGTCCTTTCTTGTAAAGATAAGCACCGGCCTTTGCAGGCGCAGGACGCCCGATAAAAAACTCTTCAAGTCCACCTCTATGCCCAAAAGCTGCGTATATTACCGGACTTGTAAGCCCGAATTCGTCCATCCGCTTTAAATCCGTTGCAACAACTTTTATTATCCTCTCCTTGTTAAGCACCTCGATGATCTTCGATATTATTTTTTGGTCAGCAATAAGCCTTTTGGGCTTTACAAGCATCCAACCGTTAGCGGTCTTCTCCAGTCTATAGTCCTGCCCTCTGTTAATCAGCCTGATGTAGTCTATTTCATCTGCACTGACAGTGAATATCCTTTCCTTTAATTGTCTTTTTCTCTCGGCTTCCTTTTGAGCAGGCAATATATACAAAAAATACACACCGCCTATCAAAAGCGATAAAACGAAAAGAACCAGTGCGCCCTTGAACCTCACTTAAAGTCTTCTCCTCCTCAACCACAGTATTGCTCCAGCAACAGACACTACTGCCGGCAACCCCACCATGAAGATATACATAATTGTCCTTGCCTGAGAATCAGTAATATACAGGGGAACAAACTCCGGCTTCACCGGTGAGATGGAGACAAGACCTGACTCGCCGGCAAGATAACTCACTGCATTCCTGAACAGGTTGCCGTTGCCTGAAATATCTATATATTCATTGGTTACAAAATCCGAGTCGCAAAAAACAATCATTCTTCCCGGGCGCTCTCTGAACTTAACAAGCATTGCCAGAATCAAAGGCCCTTTAATGCGTATGTTGCCTCTTAGCTCTATCCGACTTTTTTCCGAAGACCTCACCAGTGGAATATGCTGATAATACCTTGTAAACCCTACATCTTTGCTTATTCCCATGACCGTTGGATACACTGTGGTCAGTGCAAACCCTTTTGTAACCGGTGAAGGAGGATAAGACGAAACAAGGGGGACTGTATCTTCCCTGCCTGCCATTTTGTTTTCAGGGTCTGAGACAAGCCCATTATATAAACTGATGCCAAAACCAAGAAGAAACCCTGTCATATGTTCTCTTTCCAAATCCACCATAAGAAGAATCCGCCCTGTAGCAGCATACCTGTTGAGCATCTCCATCTCCCTCTTGCTGAAGCTGATTTCAGGACCGGATATAATCAACACATCTGCATCAGAAGGAATGTCGTCCACACCTGCCATGTTCAGAGTTTTCACCTCATAACCCATTGCCCTGAGCGATTCAGCTGCTTTTTTCAATCCGCCTCTTCCTTCATCGGTTATCGCACGTTCGCCGTGTCCCTCCACGAAATAAACTGCCTTTGACTTTTCTCTCGTCACCTTTATAATGCCATTTGTTATCGTCTCTTCATTAATCCCATCAACTTTGACAAACCTTCCCCTGTATGCAACAACAACTGTATCATAGTCATCAACACCGTAACGCTGAGCAAGAGCAGGCACTGTGTCAAGGTCATAAACACTGTAAAGCACTCTGTGGTTTAGATACCTGTAGCCTTCAAGCAATGAAATAGTATCTCTGTATTCTGTCCCTTCACCCTGAACAAACGCCAGCACTGTGAGCTCTTCGTCAAGCTTGCTTACAATGTTTTTCGTCTGGGGGGAAAGAGTAAATCTTCCTGTAGAGGAAAGGTCATACCGGAAATAATACTGGGAGACAATCAGGTTCACCATAACTGCAATAAAGATGAAAAACACCACCATGAGAACACTGTTAAGCCCCATCTGGGCAGAACGCTTCCTTGAAAAAGACTTAAACGCTTCAAGGTAAAACAGGAAAAAGACTGAAAGTGATACAAGCGCTGCCAACGACAGAATAACTATCAGCAGGGACTTTGAGGGCCAAAAAATTCCGATTGCTGCCGCAGCTACACCCAGAAGCAGACCTACGACAGCGAACAACAACCTCATACTCTACTACCCCTTCCATCTTCCTATATCAAGGATTCTATGGCTTAGAAACAGAGCCACAGATGTAAAACTCAGAAGATATACAACATCCCGCAAATCCAGCAGCCCGTCGGTCAGGGCATTGAAGTGTTCAAACAGCGAAAGCCCCCTCATTATCCTCGAGACCTCCTGACTCGCAGCCCCCAGCACTCCACCTATAAACCAGAAAATTACAAGTATTCCTATGCTGAGCACAGCGGCAATTATCTGCTTGTCAGTCAGCGTTGAGCAGAAAAGCCCGGCTGAAAGCATTGCTGCACCTAAAAGAATCACTCCAAGATACCCTGAAATTATCTGCGGCCATGCAACCGAAGAATAGTAGTCTATAACAAACGGCATGTACACCGTTGAAAGAACAATCATCGAATAAACCACAACCGACGAAAGATACTTGGCGAATATAATAGAAGACAGGGAGACAGGGGAAGTCATCAAAAGCTCCATTGTCCTTGACTTCCATTCATCCGCCACCAGCCTCATCGTCATAAGAGGAACAAGCAGTATGAATATCGTCCCCATCGTGTTGAACATAGGCTTCATAATCATTGATGTAGGGTTAAACCCGCTTAAATCCCTGCCTGAGCCAGAAAGCTGAATGCCCATGTTACTGTAACTCACTATGGAGTTGACGAAAAAATACCCTGTCAGTGCAAGAAAGACAACCGCTACGATGTAATAAATAGGCGATGTAAAATAGGCTCGAAACTCCTTTTTAAAGACAGGCAAAAACTGCATCACGGCTTGTTTTTCTCCGGAATAAGATTATTTTTATTATATCATAACGAACAGAAAACCCTTTTATTTTCAGGAAAAACACAGGCAGACCTGAAAAAACAGAACGGTTACCCTTTCTGCAGCTTTTTCGGATGCGCCCTGATTATATTGATATTCCTTACGGACTCTGGAAAATCCCTCAGAGAGTGATAACCCACTTCATCCAGAAGCTTAAGCCCTCTCTCATAATATCTCATTGCTTCATCAAACCTGCCGAGATGAAAAAGGGCATCACCAGCATACATCACAGCTTTTACATACTCTCCAAGAGAAAGCACCTTGAGATAAAAATTCAAGGCTTCTTCATCCCGTGCGCTGTTATACAGAAAATCGGCATACGCCATAAGCCCATAATAAGAATCAGGTCTTCTTTGCAAATACTTCTTAAAATACTTTTCTGCATTCTCAACATCGCCTTTTTCGCCAAGTTTGTTTCCAATGTATATGTATGTGTAGTCATACACAGGTGCTACACTGACAAGCTTTTCAAGCACATTGAAGGCTTCATTGTGCTTTTCAAGAAAGGCAAGAGTAATTGCCTTTCCAGAAAGCAGTGCCGGCTCCTCGTGATATACGTTTAAAGCATCATCAAAGGCTTTAAGGGCATGTTCATATTGCTCATTTCTTAACAGTCCGTAGCCTGCTTCCCTTAGCCTCCACAGAGGAGGAATAGTCCCTTCATTGATCATCTCAGGGTGCTCGAAAGCATAGCGCACTTCATCACCGGCATGTCTGTACACAATATCCGCATAGCCTCCGTTTACTGAATATGCAATACTCACATGCCTGACCTTTATACGCTTACCCCACAGGTAAACCAAAAAATCCCTTACTACCTCAAGCCCTCCGATGTTCTTTTTCAGGGCAGCATTTGAAAAATAATCCACATCCACGGTAAACAGCACTGGCTCTTTTATCTTCGGAAGATTTCGTATAGAGGAGATAACGACATCCAGCCCGAAGATTTTTCCTTTTACTGCCTGTCCGTCTTTACGAAAAGTCTTTATTACTTCTTCAGGATAACCGAACGCCCTGAGGAACTCTCTTGCCCCTTTTTCGATATCCGGAGCCTCAAGCAAGCGGGAAGGGCTGACCCAGTAAAGCTTTTTAATTATTCCGAGACGATATGCAGGGTAGAGAAAATCCGCAACAGTATAAAGACTTTCCGCACCTCTGTCCCTCCTCATGGAAATCTCATCCCACTGCTGACCATCGGCAAGAAGCTTAAGTGTTTTCAGCTTTCTGTCAGGGACATATCTCAGGTCGTCATGGTAGTCCACATTCACGACTATCATATTTCTGTAGCCGTTTTTAAGCCAATCCACGAGCACTTCGGAGTGGTCTTCATATACGCTCACATTTGAAACCGGCTCATGCTCCAGAACAGGATACGGCTCTTTCCGGCAGGCAGAAAGGAAGATCAGGAGTATTATAAATAAAGCAGTAAAGAGTCTATATTTCATCTTGTTCTCGGGTTTTATTATATCAGATAAAAAAAAGCGGGCTTTAAAAGCCCGCTTTTTTGAATGCTTTTACATGCTGTAGGAGAATTTTTACTCCCATGGGTATGTGTAGTTAATGGTAATATTCTTACCTCCAGAGTGCTGATCACAACTGGACATACTCACACCGATTGCAGGAGGCGTTCCTGTGTAACATGTTATTGCGCCATCGTCATCCCCAAGTTTATGTTTTGCCCATGAGTTACCGTTCATAAACCTCTTACCCATTTCATTACCTGCACCCAAGCCCTGATCACCGAGAGAGCTTCCATGTATACCTGCAACCTCACCGCCACCGTGACAGTTCAAACATCCTGTAAATGCATAACCACCTTTGCCACCAGTCTCATGAGGTTCCAAGCAATCCGTTCTTGCTCCGCCCCCACGGTGGCTCATTCTTGACAAGTCCTGACTATTCTCTGCAGGACCGGTGTTGTCACCCCATCCATACACGTCTGCCCTGTGGCAGTTTATACAGAGGTTCCTCTTTATCCAGTTCTTTGTTGTATCAGCACCGCTGTTAGGGGTAAGCTGCCCTGAGGCAGTATCCACGGTCACGGAAGTATCAATGCCCTTCAGTATCCATGGGTTTGCAGAGCCGTGTGGTCCACGTGCACCGGAAGCACCAGCACCCGCATTGTCATGGCAGTCAGTGCAGGTTACAAGGCTCGCAGTTCCCCAGCCGTCAACAAACGTATGGTCAAGACCAGTAGCATTGTTCTTTCTGTATGCATGGCTTGCCCACTCGGGGTTTGCATCATTCGGTGGCTGGTTCCTGCCCTGAGCCAAAAGCGGATGATAAGCATAATTCGTTGTGGAGAACTGGCTCTGTATGTCAGGTATGGTGCTCCAGTTGTCCTGGTAAATAGTGCCTCCATATATGGAGTCTATCTCCTTCTCACTTGCTGTGTTCGTTTTAATCTGCGCTGTATCATGACAGCCTGAGGTAAAGCATATCTCGTATTCGTAATTCCAGCCTGGTCCTTTGTTCACATTAGCGATTCCGCCCTGCCCTGGCACATGAAGCCCTTCTTCTGCCTGATGCGGGTCATGACAGAGAACACAGCTCTGCCTGCCTGCTGTGTGATTGAACGGCAGATTAAAAGCCGCCTGTATATCCCTGCTTGCACCAGAGCCGTCATGACAACTGTAGCAGAAGGTCTGGGAGTTGTTCGTATCGTACGTATACTTGAGCAATTTTTCTTGTGTTGAACCGTGGGCGTTCTTCTTCGGGTTAAGTGTATCTCCCTCAGTACCGCCTGCATTTCCATGGCAACCCAAGCACTTGTCAGTAGCTAAATTTGCAGCAACGTCATGTGCTGACTGTCCTGGCTTCCATCCTATGTTTGCAGGTGCATTCGTATCACCTGAGGCAAAGAACGGCTTAAGCGCATTCTGACCTAACCTTGTCACACCGTCTGAGTCATGACAGGACACACACGCAGGTGTAACGCTTGCACCTGTGCCGTCATAAGGCACTTGCTCGCCTGTATCTCCATTGTAAAGCAGAACATTCGGGTCGCTTTCCCTCGTGTGGTTGCTCCTGAGATGGCAGACCTCGCAGGAAGAGTCAGCATACGACGTAGTATTATGTATATGACGCGACACTATCGATGAATCTTCCATGTCACTACCTGCACCGCCGACAACCTTCCTTCTTGGTCCGGAAGTAGGGTCAGGCTTCCGCTGATTATGACAATCCCTGCAGAACAGTGTTCCAATACCCCACTGCGGCGATGCCGTGCCATGACAGCTCGTGTTCGAACAAACACCGGTCGTAGGATTATTCACATGAGCAAACGCTGTGCCCTTGCTATATGTGCCGCCTTCTATATTAGAAGCCATGTTCACAATACCGTTCCTATGACCGAAAGTGGTGGGCACTACATGACACGGTGCGCAGTCCACACTTGCAACGCCTGTGGTCTGCACGTGTGATACCCTCTCGTGGTCACCAACAACCGCACCTGAGTAAGGATTCCTTGCCTTTGTAGCAGGGTCAGGAGAGTCCATCGGCGGGAACGTGTGACACTCATAACACTCACCTATTGTCTTGAAGTTCTGAGGCCTTATCGGCAGAGAGTTCGACTTCGTCCCGGCGTAGTAATTCACCACGTCTACTGAAGAAAGCACAACATAGTTATCATTGACTATCTCCACCTGCACCTTGTTGTCTACTGTAGCAGTCGAAGATATGTCATAAACAATGAATATATACTTCTTTGTCGTGGTTATCGTCTGGTCAGTTACATCTATTGTGACAGACATTCCTCCGCTGTAATCACCCGAACCGATAAGTGTATCAGTGTCGGCATCAAAGCTGTTGTCATCGGATATGTATATCTTTACAGCTGCTATGTCGCTTGCAGTCACCGTGCCGATTTCGTCAACCTTAACCTTATCAAGCGTAGCCTGATCATCAACTATTCCACTGGAGGTCACCTGCAGAGAGTAAGACAGTATCGGCGCATTCGTTATACCCTGTTCGAGATAACCTGAGCTCCAGACCTCCTCATCGCTTATCGTAACCTCGTCCTTAGGTGTATACTCTATGTTCGCAACATTGGAGTTCAGATTGGTAAATGCATCTACATAAGAATTCCCAACCGGTATCAGATAGCTTTCGTCAGCCAGACTGGACTGCACCTGATGAGTATCATCAGCATTCAGCTTAATCTTATAGACTATCAGGAAGTAATCACTTGGTGTAGTCGTTATTGTCTGGTCCGTGATATCTATGGTAACCGTGCTTCCGCTGAATGTGCCTGTGCCCAAAAGGGTATCTCCGCCATCTAGAGCAGTGTCGGCAGACAGATATATAGAAACACTCTCGACATCATTGTCAGCATCAGTGCCGAGGTCATCTACTTTAATCATATCCAGTTGCGGATTTCCTGCTACATTGTCTATCTCCTGAAGCTGGAAGTACTGCATTACTACCTTGTTACCTTGAGGCGCGGCTGTGACATCAGAGCCTGCATTTACCACCTGCATGCCGTCGCCATTTATCGTCTCGGTCACACTAACCCACTGTGACTGGTCTGTCGTAGCGCCGTTACCAAACTGAACTTCAATCTGGTCGGTAGTACCCTCCTTACAGCCTGTCTGAGCACCGATAATAATACCGAACGTCTTACCATGACTTACCTCTCCGCTGAGCTGGCCAATGTTGTACAAATTCGTTGCAACACCCGCGTTTATAGTAAAAGTCATCGTACTGAGCACGGATACAACAGAGCCGTCTGAAGGGTCTATCTCTGCTAGTTTTACATAACCTGTTCCATCACAGTTCTTCGGCTTAATCGAGATATCGCTTGTATTGGCGTTTTCACCCGTAACCAGATAAGGGCCTATATAACCGCCGTTGTCAAGATAGCCGATTAAAAGGTCTTGATACCCCTCGTATGTAATTCTGACCTTGTCAGCCCGATTACAGGTATTGTTTGTTGTAAGCGTAACTGTTGTGGTATTCGAGTATGTTATCCCATCACAATTGGATGCGGGATTGAAATAATATGTAGTTACGGCTTCTGCAGAGTCAAGAGGCAGTAAGGCACTGAATATAACCATAATGGCAAGGACAGCCGTAAAGGTTGCCCATCTCAGAGATGTCTTTCTCCTGCAGGCAGTTGTAGACATAGCTTTCATCCTTCTATCTCTGTCTTTTGTCTCTATCACTTTAGCCATCCTATATCACCTCACTTGCCTCTTTATTATTCGTCACCCGGTGCACTCCACCTTGGTGTCTTGGTGAAGTGACAGAGCACATTAAAGCAGTTCTTAGCAACTGATGTATCGCCCACCACTCCAAGGTACTGCGGATCGTTCACACCGTCGAAGCCGTAAGCCGGATCTATAGACACCTCAACAACATTGTTCACATGCGCTGCACCATAGTGACACTTTGCACACTCAGCATAACCTGTGCCGGTGTTTCCGTATTCGTCGTTCTTTGCGTCAAGCACTGCAGTGTTCACATGCTTCAGATGCGCGCCCTTACCGCCGCTGTTTATATTGCTCTTACCGTCGCCTGCCGTAGGCGGATAACCGTGACATCCGTCGCAGTCGCCTGCACCGCCAAATGCAAGGTTAATGTCGCTTTCATGCGAGTGAGCATGACAACCCGTACACCTCGAACCGGAGTTATGCCCATCGCCGCTGCTTTCTGTATAATGTTTGGTCTGTGTATGGCACACATTACACACTCCGTCATACGGTGCCGTGCTCTTTGCATAGTCTGTACCTGTGGAGTTGTCCAGGAAGGCCACAGGTACTGTGTTCGTTGGCGCACCGGTTGTGCTGTCTGATGTATTTGCCACTTCAGCATGCAACATGTAGATGTTTCCGCTTGTATTGTCCGAGTCGCCGTGCGGGTCGTGGCAGTCCCAGCAGAACTGCCCGCCACTGTTGGACGAAGAATGCTTGTCTCCAAAGTGCGTAGAGTTGACCAGAGCAGTTGCCAACGCCTGATCGTAAGAATGGCATACCTGACAGTTCCAGTTAAGACCCCATGTGGCATTGTCCGAAGCATTGTAAAGCAGCCTGAACGGATTGCTTGAATCGCCATGCGCTGTATTGCTGTCGTGGCAGTTGGTACACGAAAGATTTGCAGCGTTGTTGCCGGACACCCTGTAAGTGCCTGAAGTCTTTCCGTGTCCTGAAGCAGTCCACTCGTTGCTGTTCAAAACGCTCGCTGTGCCGTCAGACCAGAACGTTCCGGTCAGCACTTCATTGTCCGGACCATCAACCAGGTGACAGCCTTCACAGCCGAGCGTCTGACCCCATGTTGCGCCTGTGCCTGTCCCACCATGACAGCTTATGTTAGAACATACAGTCGGCGTCGTAGGATCACCCTGCGTGGCTACATCAAAGCTGTAGCTGCCACTGTTCTGCAGAGTATAGACCTTGTTGACATGAGTCGCTTTATTGCTTATGGTCGAGCCGTCATTTGTCGTCGTATAATGGCATGATTCACAGCCGTAAGCAGTATGCGCCGGATGGCTGTTCTCCTTAGGTGACCCGCTACTGTAAGAAGGCGGGCTGTCATGACAACTGTTACAGCTACGCGCACCAGCATTCCACGCAAGCGGAGCATGCGAAGTAGCTGTATAATCCGTACCTGCACTGTGACAATATGTATTGGAGCACTCATTCGTGCTCGGATTATACCCTGCTGAGGAGTTCACCCACGCATTGAATACAATGTTCTTTGTCCCGTTTACATGCATCGCCCTATTGCTTATCGTTGAATTATCAGCTGCAGTATCCGCATGACATGCATTACACGTAAAGTTGCTGTTTGCAGAGTAATCATTTATATGCTTTGTATGTGCACTGGACCATGTAGGCGAGGCATCACCCGCCTTGCTGTGACAGCCACCGCAGTCCAATGTGCCTGTCCACTGCTGGCTTACATATGTATTACTCCCGCCAAGAGGCTTTGCATTACTGTGACACCATACACTACTGCAGGTGCCGTCTGTCCACGTCAGATTTGCATTCTGGCTGTCTGTACCCTGCTGCGTCCCTTTAGTATAAGTCGGCGACAGCGTTCCGTTTCCAAACGGATTGCTGAACAGGTTCACATACCTGTACTGGGTAGAGCCGCCTCCATAAGTCTTTGTGCTTCCAGAGGTCTCTGAATACCTGACCTCTGCACTCTGCGGCTCGGAGAACTCGCCGCCGGCATGCTCCATGTTCGGATTGGTAGTGTTGTCCTGAGCATGACAGTTCTCGCAAGCAAGCCTGTAGCCTGCAGTGTCCGTATGCTTCTGATGCACCCCTGTATATGTGCCTGAATCACCTGCACCCTGCGACTGATGACAATCACTACAGGTAATCGCACCTNNTGTACCCCACTTCGGGCTTGCAGTGCCNTGACAGTACGTAGAAGAACAGACCTTCTGACCTACTGTNGAATCATAAGTGGCTGAATTACTGTTCCCTGAAGGATCGAATGCAATGTCGGTTGTNGTGTTTACGTGCGTTGTGTATCCGCCAAGGTCACGAATGCTTGTGCCGTCAGATGTAGTGCTGTAATGGCACTCTGAACACGAATTCGTGCTGTGAGAAGAATGGCTGTTGGCACCCTCTAAACCTGCACCGGCATTTGAATGGTCAGGCCTGCCGTTGGTAGTGCCTGTGCCGTGACAGCCGTTACAGCCTAGGCCTGTATTGCTCCATGTAACCTCCGCATACTGCACACCAGCAGGGTTTCCATCACTGTGACAGTAAATATTCGAACACGTGCCTCCACTTATCTGAGGACTGTCGTTCCCTATCCTCGGATCTGCAGTGTTGAACACTACATCCTTATTGCCGTCTACATGCACAACCTTGTTGGCTACCGCAGGCTGCACAGTGCTGTCCGCCGTAGCGGTAACCGTGTCTTTATGACATTTATAACATTCAAACTTGTACGGATAGCTGTCACCTGCATGCTTTGCGTGCGCAGGAGAGTTAGGCAGGTTAGAGGCAGTCACACCATGACATGCTCCACACGCACCCGTTGTTGCATCATTCCACTTCGGTACAGTCGAGCCTACAAAATCATTACCATTGCTGTGACAGTAGACATTGCTACAATATGGGCTGTCCCAAGAAGGACTGCCACCAGTCCAAGTCGTGTCAAACACTACATTCTTTACTCCATCGACGTGTACCGACGTGTCTGCTATCGTTGTCCCGTCAGTAGTGGTCGCATAATGGCAGTTATTACACTTAATCGCCTTTGCGCCTCTGGCTGGATCACCATAGCTGTCACCTGCATCAGTCGCCACATGAGCAACATGCGCACCACTCATGTTCGCCACGCCTGAAAGCATATTGCTCCGCGTGTCAGCACTCTTATGACAGCTGGTGCAGTCAACACTGCCACTCCACGCCTGCGTCTTATATACTATACCCTTGTCCATCCTGTTTCCTGTTGAATGGCAGTAGACATTTGAACACTCATGACTCGACTGGACAAACTCGCCTCCGTATGTGGAATTTATTACTATCTGCTTTGTCCCGTCTATATGGAGCGACTTGTTGGCTATGCTTACACCCGTAGCTGACGCAACAGTGCTGTGGCAGACACCACAGGCAAATGAATAAGCCCCTCCTGTGCCGTCTGTGTGCTTGTCATGAGGCGAAGACCATGCGCTGGTTGCACCAGGCTTGTCATGACAGCCACCGCAATCTAAAGAACTGCCTCCCCATGTTACACTGTGGTATACATTGGATTTGCCATAAGGGTCTGCATTACTGTGACAGTATAAAGCCGAACAACTGCCATACGCTGCAGTATTGGCAACAGGTGCGACCTCACCAGAAGAAGCACCCTTGTACACTGCACTCGACCCAAGCCTCGTATCAGAAGTATCAAGCTGCCACTGCGTCAGACCGTCTACATGGTAGGTATCATCCGAAGGGTGACAGACACTACAGCTGAGATTGTTTATAGCACTTGAGGCATTGGCTCCGGTGTGCTTCAGATGGCTGCCGAGCTCAGGCGGGGCAGATGCAGTTGCCTTGTGACATGTACCACAAGTTACAGACCCAAGGTCAGCCACCCACCTGACTACAGTCTTCGTGCCTGCACTTGCACCCAGCGTCCCACCATGACAGTAAACATTAGAGCACGCAAGAGTGTCATCCCGTGTGCCTGCTAAAGCAGCAGCACCATTGTACGTAAAACCGTCAGTGAGAGTTGAATGACCATTATATACACCGCCAGTATACGTATGCTGCGACGTTACAATGCGGAACTCTATCGTCGTGTTGTAATCTCCAATATTCGGGCCGTCCATGCTCTGCAACTCAGGATCCATACCGCCGTAATGGCAGGNGCGGCACGTGTATGCGGAACTGCTGCTGCTATATTTATTGAAATGCGTTTCATGCGCCCCAGCATTCGTCGAACCGGTACTCACCGACTTCATAACACCGTCTTCCTTTATCTTCTTTACAAGGTCGCTCGATGTCCTTAAAGGATTCCCGTGACAGTCACTGCATCTGGCAACCACCTTAAACCCTTCCTGGCTGTTTTTATGGCAGCCGCCGCGCCAGCATGTACCTGAACTGGAATCAGTATGCCCGTTATAAACAGACATATTGAGTGTCTGGAACTGAGAGCCATACCTCGCATATCCTATATTGTTAAACTTCGTCTTCGTATGGCATATAATACATATTGACTTGGTGTCCGGGTTGAGATTTTCACCCTCCGGCGCAGCAGAGTTCGGTCCACTGTTGTAAAAATACTTTACATACCGCCATGTATTGGAGTCGAATACCACACCGTCTGAATTCACTATCGGCTTGTTCGTGTTTATTACTTCCTTTATCATCTTTCCATAAGTAATTGAGAATGTATTCCCGCTCTTTGCAAATGTCGTCTTAATATTGCCGTAAACTGTTATTGTATTACTTGTGTTGTTGGCTATTCTGTAATAGATAGGATATTTTATGTTTGGCTGGAGGGTGTAACCAGCCCACTGACTGTCAGTCCAACCAGGATCAGGCGAGACAGTAACCGTATTACCTATAACACTGGCTATTTTTCCTGTCGCAAGAAACGATTCAGAACGGTATACCCTTGTCTGTCTCTGCCAATGGGGGTTATGACACACTCTACATTCATAAGTCCATGTTCCATATACATCGCTGGTGGTCGCCGAAGAATGGGTTTCCTGCGCTATTGCAGAACCGCCACTTCTATGGCAGGTCTTACACATGGCATTGTAAGGGGAGTTGTCTAAACCAACACCAGTCCACTCCGGTAATGTCGCATTATGACAGTTCACACATGTCACATTCTTAGATGCATCGTGTGGCGGGTCTAACGCAGACGCCGTCGCCGCAAACGCAAGTACAAACGCCGCCAGTAGAATCATTAAAAATTCAAGTCTATTCGGCTTCATTTTCCACACCCCCCTTTTCAATAACCCACCAGCTTGCCTAACGATACCTTTACACCGTAAACGTCCGGATTATCAAATGCCATGAACTCGCTCCTGAAACTGCCGTCAGCATCGTATATCCTTATACGCGACGGACTCCGCTTAAACACCCCTTCTCCAACCACTATCTCCGCCACGCCGTCATAATCAATATCACCTGCCGCTATATCAACACCTTTCTTGGAGCTGTCAATAGAAAATTCAACCACCTGTGTGCCATCCGCCTCGTAAGCCCAGATAGTTGCTATCTTTACCCTCGGGTCAAGCACAGCAGTAACTATTATCTCATCTACACCGTCTGCATCAATATCTCCTGCTGTAATGTCTCCACCATGACCTACACCATCACCAAAGCCTCCAGAATACTCCACTGTCCACGGGTCAGCCCCTGAGGCAGGGTTAACTTTATATATCCTTACCAGTATTGTCCGCTTGCCAGGACCACCCTGCGTAGTCAATATCTCAGCCCTGCCGTCTCCATCTACATCGCCAACAGCTACGCTTACCCCCTCCAATCCTTCATACGCTAAGAAGTATATACCCGTATCTACTACAGAGCCTCCACTGTAACGAAATACCCTTACACCAGATGTATCAGCCTTCGGACCTTCACCTACTATAATCTCAGCCACTCCATCTCCATCAAGATCACCTACAGCAACATCAACATTATGCTCTGTAGCGAACGCCCTGAAATTAAGACCCTCTATCATCGTGCCATCTGCCCTGAAGCCAGTAATAATCCCTTCGTCATGCCCAATAACAATATCCTCAACTCCATCCCCATCTATATCACCAGCTGCAGTAACCAAACCTTCTTTACCAAAAGAATCAATGTTAATCAACCCCATTAATTCACCGTCACCGTTGAATATCCTTAACTCATTGGCAACTTCACCCTTGCCCCTGCCCATAACGGCAATTATGTTGTTCCGCTCCCTTAAATCCTTGTACTCGCCTACAAACTCCACTACCGCTCCATTAACTACAGAAAGACTGTAAGACGCAGGCTCCTTGAATCCCTCAACCTTGCCAAACGTTATAGTATACGTGCCTTCAGGCACTTCATTCGCTTCAAAGTACGTTCCGCTGCCTGTATATGTTTTAGGACCTGTGATGGTAAATGTCGCCTGCTCTATATTGGTAGTGACCTTGATTACCCCGCCTTTTATATAAGTAAGAGTAACCGGTACTACCGTAGGACTTCCTGTAGCACACCCTGCCTCTACTGTTATATTGCCTGTATATTCACCAGCAGTAAGACCCTCAAGACCAGCTGCATTTATGGATACATCCGCTATGGTAAGCGCACCAGAAGGACCTGAAGAAGGCGATACACTCAGCCATCCGCTGTCCGTAGAGGCTGACCAGCTAAGCAGCCCGCTTAAATCACCAGAAAGCTCGATGTTCAGCTTCTCAGCAGGTGGGATACCACCACTTACTACAAACGACATCGACGACGGACTTACATCAAGCACAGGCGGGTCAAGAACATTGACCGTCACCTTCACGCTCTCCGTTGCACCAGGCGCTGAAATGGTTATAACACCCGTATGCGTTCCAGGACCAAGAGCTGCCGTATTAATATTAATGCTTACATTAACCGATGCCGTGCCGTTAATCTCGCCCGACGTCATCAAAGGTACTATCCACTCTACATCGGTAGATATGCTCCAGTTCAAAATACCTGGTCCTTCATTAGATATGGTAATGTTCTCCGTAATTGGCTGACTACCACACTGCTGAACCTCATAATAAAGCGACAACGGACTTACCGACAGCTTTATATAATCATCAATTCCAAAAACCTGTATTGTCTTATCCAGCGCTACCACAAGCCTTCCATCTTCTCCTACCTCAATCCCCTTAGGGAACGTACTGTTATGCTCTGCAATATCAATCCTGCATACAGGATTCCCATCTGTATCAAATACATGCAGAAAACCATTAAAGAAATCAGAAACTATAACCCTGCCTGCTTTATCTACCACCACACCACCTGGCACAGATATCGTGCCAAGCTCGTCTTCATACCCTGCAGTGCCAAACCGCGCTACAAATTCGCCGTCTCTGGTGAATTTGTGCAACCCTGCACCATAGCCATACTCTCCCCGATACTCAATCAGTGCCCTGTCTACTACATAGACATACCCGTCTAACGTTGAACCGTTGCCTCTCTGACCGCCCAGCTGATGCGCAGAAACATCGTTTGGCCTTACAAGATCGCCGTCATCAATACCATACCCACCAAACGAGAACAGAAACTCACCGGTATTAATATCGTAGACCTTGACCCTGTCAGCAAAAGAGTCCGCTACATATACCCTTTCGCTGTCAGTTGCAATCCCCATAGGATACTTAAATTCTCCCATCCCGCTGCCAAGACTGTACAGAGGTGTCAGATTCGCATCATATACCGTTACCTCACCCTTCTTGAGATCCTCTCTACCGGTTGACCTGCTGATATAAACTCTTCCTGAACTGTCCACAGCCACACCCGCAGGATCGCCAATATTAACTGTCTTGATAAGCTTGCCACTGTAACTGAAAACCATCACTTTATCATAAAATTCATCAGTCACATACAGATTACCCTTACTGTCAAGGGCAACGTGCAGAGGAGAAAACTCCGTACCCCATCTTATTACCCCCAATGACTCTACCTGAGGACACACAGCCGCAAAAACAGCAGATGAAATAAATATACTAATTATTGCTAATAAAATTAAGGCCTTTGTCCTCATGGCAACCTCCTGCCGGTCCCATCGCCCGGATAATTACTCATAACATCCATCATGATTAGGTTTCTACCACTCACCATTAGTTTATGCTCATAATTTATAAAATTGCCCATTTTGCCTTTTATAAACTCGAAAGTACGCATATACAAAAACTTACTTAAGATGGCAAGCCCTGCAAAGCTTGCTCTCACTATTCGACATCACCAAAAAAGGAAATGTCCCTTGATCCTTTGCCCCCTCATTATGCGGATCATGACATGTAGAACATTCCAAACTCGAAAGCGTGTTCGGATTGGAAGGATTCGGGAAAAGCCTTATCCTCGGATAACCAGATACATAGCCGTTAGTGTTATCTGGCGTCCTGAGCCCCCCATTCCCAACATCAGGATGAGTCGCAGTATAATCAATGCTTATAGGATGGTCATTTCTTAAATCTACAAACGTCTGACCCGAAGGCCACATCTCACCTATATTCGGGTCAGGATCACATGGTACGGATGCACCCGGGTAACACACGTCTCCTATCTGGTCAGATACACCGTCTACAGGCTGCATAAATTCAGCCTCAGTGTAATAGTTTGGGTCCCTGGCCGGATTCGTTATAAGAACATTCAATGCCCCTACACCATCATGACAGCTCAAACAGAGAAGTGAATAAGCCCTTACCTGATTCGACGCCGCATCCATCGTAGACGAAGAATAAAGCCTGTACCCGGTCCCCTCAGTCGCTGCATTCGAAAGCGCCCTGTTCCATAAAAGCATTGACGCACCATCCGTAGTGTTCACATACCCGGAGCCATTATACAGCGTGTCCTCCCTCACATTCTTATTAGCACCATGAGGAGTATGACAGAATACGCACACCTGAACCGTATAGAATTGAAACTTCGACTCTCCCCAGCTCGGATATGAAAGATCATGCCGGCTGTCTACAACTCCAGCATGTGAAATCACACTAAGCAGCGTGAAAACACACAGTACTGCAACTCCTATAACCCCTATGAGCCTATATATTTTCATAATCTCCTCTTTCCCCACTATTATACAAGCAATTACCATGCCCAATAATTGCTTTTTCTACCATGGCCATGGTTTTCCCCCGATACCAGCAGCATCGTCGTCAGCATCGTGGTTGACCCCGTGGCATTTAAGAGAACATCTGGGCGTCCCAGGCGCCCCGGGAAGATAAAGCAAGTCGCCATTGTCAGACTCGCTGACAACTTCGGTATTAAACTCTATAAGATGCTTGTTGTCTCTGCTACCATGGGTTGTATGGCAGGTATAACATGATGTCTCAAAAAACACTATATGCAGATTATGCCTCTTGAAGCTTTCATCCCCGAGGATGCTTCTTCTGTCATGGCAGATATAGCAGAGTTCATATGCCTTGTCGTCTTCAGGTCCGTCCTGCGTCCTGTACTCAGCAATAAGAATCGGCTCATAGTCTGAACCATGCGGACCACGGGGACCAGTCCTGTCGTCATTGCCATGACAGCTACTGCATGTTATCACGCTGTTGACATCGAGATCCCTTACAAGACTCGGAACATCCTTATTTTTTCCAGTCATTTCTACCGGATGATACGACTCATTCGCAGGATTAAACTGCTCACTTATATTCTCTGTATCAGAAGGAAGATTTGCACTGTCTGAATGGCATAAATAGCAAAGTTCGTATTCTTCAGTCGCCTCTCTGAGCCTAAGACCCAGGGGGACACCTCCCCTTTCCTGTCTTATCTGTCCTGGGGCATAACCTCTAGCACCTTTCCACGGCTTCTCAGGTGTGGAACGATGCACAACATGACAATCATAACAGGATACATGCCGGGGTGCAGATGCAAGTTTCTCAGGTAATTGTTCACCTGGACTGTGATATATCGCTGTCTCAAATATCGGATGCCTTGAACTCTTGGCAAAAACACTCTCGATATCAATCCTTGACCTCTCCCTGTTCAGTGCACCATGACAGTAAAAACACATCTCCTCCATTGGCTTCTTAAGCAGTGGGGTGCCTGAAACACCCGTGCCTGAATGACACCCTGCGCAACCCTCTGGCACCTTCGATCTGTCCATATGCGACGGCGTCCCTTCCACAGCCACAACACCCAGCATAACGCTGATTGCCACAGAAAAAACTATAACAGCTATAATCTTCCTCATTATCACCTCAACCTTTACTACTGCAGTTCCAGTTGTTAATTGCCCAGTTCATCTCTTTCCCTTTAATAATATACACAAAATACACAAATTAATCGCCTCCAAGAAACTGGAATACCTGAATCCGTCTGTTTAAGCTATCTGCCACATATATCCTGTCAGTTGTATCAATATATATGCCGGCAGGCAGATAAAAATCACCGTAAAAATGCCCCTTGCGACCAAAAAACAAAAGCAGGCGCCCTTGTCGATCATATATCTTTACCATGTCCTGCGCAGCATCCACTACATATATATGCCCTTCGGTATCCACAGCAACGCCTTTTATCTTGTCAAAAGTGGAATAAGAATCCCCAATAAGACCAAAAGCCGTCAGAAACTTACCCGTAGGCGTAAATATCTGAACCCTGAAGTTCAGGGTGTCTGAAACATACAGAAGACCATCCTTATCAACAAACAAATGCGTTGGGTAATTCAGCTTCCCCTGTTCTTCCCCTCTGCCACCAATGCTATCAAGCCTCTTGCCATCAAGCCCGTATATATAAATTAAATGTGCCCATGTATCAGCAACATATATGCGTCCTTCACGGGGATTTATCGCAAGCCCAGTAGGCCTGTTGAACTGCCCCTCGAAAAACGAGATGAATTTGCCTTTCTTGTTAAATACAGCAACCTTCTTCAGGTCTGCATCAGACACATAAATCCTGCCATCAGGAGCAGCTACAACACCAATGGGCGACAAAAGAGAAACCTCCCCTGCACTCTCAATATTAAAAGAATTCATCGTCTTTAAATCTATAACACTAACCCTTGAAGCACCGGGGTCTGTAATATAAAGAACCTCTTTATCATCCACAAAAACCCCATGCGGACTAACAAGAAAGTTGGACGCCTGAGGGACCAAAACATCAAACTCATCTTCCCCTGTAAGAACCCTTACGAACTTGCCTGCACTTTCCTGCCCGGAAACCCTCCGCAGACTCCACAGATACTTTATCCTCGGCTTCTCTGGCGCACCAGGCCAGATTATACTCTCAGACAGCGTATAATCAATACGTGCCTTCGACGGAACACACGAAGCAATAAAAACTATTATCAAAATCGCTAACGCCCTCATCATCAGTATATCTCTATCTTGGCATTTGCCTTTAGTTCGGATATAAGAGCTTCCTTCAGCCTCTTCCGCTTATCTTCCTTAAGTTGCCTTCTAATCCTCTGTGAAACGTCCTCAAAATTTAATTGTTCAGGCTTCCTCACCTCTTCCACTTTTACAATATGATAACCATATATAGTCTCGATTATCCCGCTTAATTCACCTACCCGAAGAGCAAATATAGTTTTTTCAAGCTCTGGAACAAGTCTCCCTTTGTGAACAAGACCCAAATCCCCTCCTTTGACCCTGTAAGGGTCGTCAGAGTAATCCCATGCAAGTTTAGCGAAATCCTCCCCAGCTTTCAGCTTCCTGAGCACTTCCTCTGCCCTCTGCCTCTTCCTCTGCCTCTCCTCCACTGTCGCATTCGGAGGAACAGATATCAGTATATGCCTTATCCTTCTTGCCTCAGGCCTCACATAACTACTCTTGTTCTGCTCATAATACGCCCTTACCTCTTCCTCAGAAACAGTCGCTTTGTCTTCAACCTCAACCTTTATTATCTTTTCGATAAGAAACTGCCTCTCAAGCTTCTTCCTGTATTCTCTATCCGTAAGATTCGCCCTCTTAAGCGCTGCCTTAAACCTCCTCTTGCCGCCAAGTCTTTCTATCGTTTTCTTCCTCGCATCATTAATCTTGCTGCGCTTTACCTTCATACCCCTTTCCTTGGCAGCCTGATAGAGAAGTTCCTCCTCTATCAAAAGCTTAAGCGCCTTAGGCCTGTATTTCGCTCTCCGTTCAGGAGTAAGCGTCCAGTGAAAAGAAGTCGCAGGGACAAGCCTGTTCATTACCTCTGCCAGATCAGCCTCGGTCAAAACAGTCCCGTTGACCTTTGCAACAGCTTTCCCTCTCTCCGATGCCTCAGAATGCTGAAAAAGCGAAAACACCAGAACCAAGCACAACAGACCTATCCCACAGATATTGACCAGTCTAAAAATCCCATTCTTATACTCTTTTGACACGTCCTCTCCTTAATTCAAAATTTAATTCAAACCTCTTACCACCACAATCTTCTCAGGTACCGGGTAAATACTCTCTTTACACTGAACTTCAGAGTGTGATTTTCGCCTCCTGTATCGCTGTCCTGGAAAAGATATGTAGTTTCGAATACAAACCTTCTGCTTCTCCATCTGAAAATCGTGCGTAAAGACGTAGATTCAACAACAGAAGCATTACCCCACCTTACCTTACCGATAAATAACAATGCACTCCTTATGGACGTCCTTAATCTATATATAGTGGACAATGTGTATGAATCCATTTTCTCCGTATACCTCGCAACCCCCTCTACCTTCAGGCTGTTTCGGGAAGAAAGTCTCCAATCAATGCCATTTAAAAGCTTTGTGCTATGGAATGACTGCTTGCTACCGTCTCTCTCTTCCATTACGCTATGAACTACTTCGCCATACACTGAAAGGTGATGCGTAGCTCTCCACTTTGCATTAAGTCTCACATAATGTTTTGTCTTTCTGCTCTTGTGTTCTTTCGGGAACGAAATATTAAATGAATATTCCGTAAATAGGTAAAGTCTGCTGGTTGCCGGATAATCCACTTTTGTCCTAAACCATAATGGTACACCTGACTCCGTATAACCTACAGACCCTTCAGTGCGGAGCTTCGCCCTGCGGTTAAAAATCCGGTCAGTCCATATCAGCCTCTCAGTAATGTCGTAAGTGTATCGCCTTCTGTTGCCTACGTCTTCGTTCTGGGATTTGGTGTAAGAGCCTTTTATCGTAGTCTCTGAAACTAACCGCTGAGAGACCCTAACACGCTTCCTTATGCCGGTCTTTCCAGCAGCACCAATGCTATACGAATGCGAAATAGTATCACCGCTCTTTTTATACGCACCCTGGGCGACGAGTGAATAAGGAATGCGATATATTATCTTCATACTGTTGCTATACCTTATTCGGGACCTGAACAGATAGGTCTCGAAATCCCCAACCAAATCGTAAGAGAAATAGTTCTCCAGTGTTGTATGCATCCATTTATTGCGTGCGGTCACATTTACGGTGTGAGTGTCATTGCCGTTGGTTCTGTCCCTGAGTCTATAATAAAATGAATAAAAGGAGTCATAGATAAGCTTTTCGCCCCTCTTTACAGGCAGATTGTCCACCACAACTCGCAAATATCCTATTGTAGTCGTATACCGGCTATCAGACGTCTTTGACTTTATCTCGTTCCTGATAATATTAAAATCAAAAGAAGGATGCTTGAACCTGAAAAGCCCTTTCCTGTAAACCTGATTCCACTGATTCACATTTCTGTTCCAGTTCCTGTTTCTGTTCCAATTCCGGTTTCCATCATCGTTCCAGTTGGCGTTTCCGTTCCAGTTACCGTTTCCATTCCAATTGGTGTTTCCGTTCCAGTTACTGTTTCCGTTCCAATTGCCATTCCAGTTGCCATTGCCATTACCGTTGCCTACCCTGTTTATATTCCTGTACTTAACCCTGTAACGGCTTAGATTATTCCCAATATACTTTTTTGTGCCATCATCATAGGATATGAATTTCCCATTAGATAAGAACACAATCTCGCCTGGCCTTGTATAAAGCATGCTCAGACCATACGACTGGCTTATAAAATTCCTACTCGTGTAATAGGAATACTTTACTCTTAATGGAGAGGGGACATACTTCCAGATTTTAAGCCCTCTTGCCCTGTCTATCCCGTTGAAGAAACTCAGGTCAATAGTAAACCTTTTGATATCGCGGTCTCCTCTGACACCGGAGCCTGTCCGATCAGAAAAAGTGGTGGCAACTCTGAAGGTAGCCAGTCTCGGGTCGAGAACATAACCTCCAAGCGATAGGGTATAATCCTGCGAAAAGATAGAACTCTTAGGCCGGTCACCCCATTTCGCCTCATAAGACAGTCCTACCGAAAGACTAAGCGAATAATACTTCTGAAATCTCCACCTGTCCCTGCGATAATAACCATCTGCCTCGCTTGGAAAGACAGACGAGACAAAAGCCAAGACTACAGCAAACAGCACAACTTTCCTGAGGGTGCTGAGCCTTAACAATCGCTTTATTACTGTAATCCCCTTAGCCCTCATTCACGCCTTCCGTTACTACCATTACTACTGGCGTTTTTTCTCCTGCCTTTTAAAGGCACTACATATCCCTGCTTCTCAAGGTAATTCACATCCCGCTTGAGGGTCGCCAGCGATGTAAGAAGCAGACCTGCAAGGTCTTCATAACTTAAAAGACTGCCCTGCTTTTCAGCTTCGTTCGTAAGCCTTATAATCCTTCTGCGCCTGAGACCGGCAAGCCCCTCCTGCCTGAGAATCTCCTCATCGTCCTGCCCAATAAGAGTAAGCTTCAGCTTCTTGACACCGCTGCCGTTGCTCGTCTCAAAGACGATATATTCGACTCTGCCGAAATCCATACTCCCCAAATTACTTACCACCTGTCACCCTGCCGCCAAGGGGCACTTCCATGCCAAGCCTCCTCAAATGGCTGACATCCCTCTTTAACGTAGCCTTCGAGGCAAGCATTATCATACAGAGGTCACTGTAGCTCAACCTCGCCCCCTGCGTCAGAGCCTCATTGAGAATCCTGCTAAGCCTCTTTCTCCTTAGACTCGCAAGACTCCTACTGTGCCTGTCCTCCTCAGAACAAACAGTAAGCCTCAATGACTTAAATCTGTTGCTTCCGTCCTTTGCCCAGTAAATCAAGGTCCCGCTCATTATAAACCTCCAAAACTCAAACTATTGAGTCATATAACACATTAAGAGTTATATGCCTTATCAGACATAGAACACCTGTTTCTGTCAAAACCCTTTACTTTAAAGCTCATTTGAGCCCACCTACCATTCGGCATAAAACCTCCATTTGTTCACATACAAATAACATGCCAATGCTTGGATTTTCGGCTCAGAAAGCCGTTTGAAAGCCTTACAGAAAGGTTCAGAGGGAAGAAATAATATAACTTGCTTTGTCAAAAATTAAGCTCATTTGAGCCCTGTTTCTGCCCTCCGCCTCTGCTATATTACCTACTAATTTGTTCAATAAATATGCCAGATAAAACCGTCATTTCTTGCATTTTTGACTATATGCATTATATCTTAACTTTGTGAAAAAAATCATTCTTGTCGCCTTCTGGTGCGCTGTCTTTCTGGCATTCCTCACACCTATGGAATTAGGGGATGTATGGTGGCACATGCGCACCGGACAGTGGATACTGCAACACCATACACTGCCGCAAGAAGACCCCTTCTCGATATATACAGAGGTCACCCCTAAAAATTCCTTTGTTCTCAAAGGGTTCTGGCTCTGCCAGATAATGCTTTACGGCATTTACCGCCTCTTTGACTTTTATGGACTTATAGTTCTTAAGAGTGTACTCTTTACCTCAACCTTCTTCATCCTTCACCGACTTGTCAAAGGCTATGGACTTAAAGCCCCCCTAAGCTATATCGTTCTTATACCGGTAATCTATCTGGCAACCTATTATGATGAGATCAGACCCCAGACGTTTTCGTTCTTCTTCTTTGCCCTGACTATATACCTTCTTGAGCGCAAGCGGGGTTCACCACCCCGTACAGCCAAAGACATGCTTCACTGTTACTGGCCTCTCTTTGCCGTAATGCCCCTCTGGTCGAACATACACCCAGGATTTGTAATCGGCGATGCCATAATAGTCGCTTATATGCTTGAAAGCATCATAAGCTCTGCGTTCAAAAAGCCCCGTAAGCTTCAGACATACTTTATCATCGCCTGCTTGCTGTCTGTAGCACTGTCCTCACTAAACCCCAACGGACTTAAAGCCATTATTATAACTATGAAAATGCTCGCCACATCCGCAGCAGGCAGCGCGTCCATACACGAACACCTTCCTCTGAAAGAATTCGCATCATTCACACACGAAAACTATCTCTACCTGACAGTCATCGGTCTTATAGTATGCGCATTTTTAAGCTTTATACTAAGAATTAAAACACTGGACATCCTGCATCTCTTCCTTGTATCCTCACTTTCATATACCGCCATAAAATCATTCAGGGCAGGAATATTCTTCGCCATCTTTGCAACTGTTGCAATAGGTAGAAACCTTTCAATACTGAGACAGCCCAGACAGATCAGACATCCCCTTGTTCAAACATCTGTCTTAGCAGCTATCGTTATGGTTATGATTCTTCTGCTCGGGCAGAGAACAATTCTCACTCAGCCAGTTATGAACAAAAGCATCTTTCCACTTAAAGCAGCAGCTTTCATTGAAACTCAAGCACTGCCCGGTAACATATACCATCCATACGAATGGGGCGGTTACCTCATCTGGAGGCTTTATCCGGAATACAGGGTGTTTATCGACGGCAGGGCCCTCGGCTTACGGAAAGAGCACACAGATGTGCTTCTGGCAAGACCGCAGTGGGAAGAAATCCTTGAAAGATATGGTGTAAACACCGTCCTTTACTGGCCCCTGCTGCCTTACAGAGGAAACGTGCCGCCCATTATCTTCGCACTGCTTAAGGACGACGCATGGAGCCCTGTCTACTGGGATCTCCAATGCATTATATTCGTAAGAACTCCACTGGCTAAAAACCCAATCAAAAAAGACTCTATATGGGAACTCCTGACATCACTGGTATCCCTTAATATCAGAAACAATCCCTCTGAACCGGATAACTACATAGCCTTGGCAGAAATATACCTTGAAAAAGGATTAAAACACGATGCCAAAGACGCATTCAGAAAAGCACTCGCACTGGAGCCTACAAACCAAAAAGCACTGTTCTGGATGCAAGTGCTCGAATAAAAACTCCTGACTGTCTAAATTTCGGTTATAATAGATTGACATTGGATTACTTTTTCAGCTATTCTTTTACTCTTTCAGTTGGCTCCAGAAAGGTCAAAACTTAGGGAGGGAAGGGGGCACAAAAATTGATGCACCAAAAAGGAAAGCAGGACTTCTATAGCCCAATAATAACCAAAATGTCTGGGTTATTTCCCTCACGTTGTTTATTATCACGCAGCAATACAAAAGAGTTTAATACAGTGATACACCCGAAAGATAGTAAAAAACCTACAAATTATTCTATACTATTCTATTATGGAACTATAATCTTAATGGCATAAGGTTTGCAATATACATATAGTGGAAGTTTTGTGAAAAGATTCCAATTTTAAAGGAAAGGGGGTGGAAGGAGTGAAGAAAGTTTTAATTTTGGCAGTAGCAGTCAGTTTGATAATAGCTGGAGTAGCCGTTGCATCAGTCGTCAGCTCAAAGCACGACATGAGGCTTGAGGATACCGCAAACCAGAGTGGTGCTAAAGCAGTTTGTGAGTTCTGCCACCATCCACACAGAGGCACATCAACAGACGGCATCACTAACGCCCTCATCTGGAACAAGATCTACAACACCACTACCACCTACACGGCCTATGCCACAACTGCAACAATGAACGGTACACCTGCGGATGTCAGCATGTCGGCAAATCTCAACGCTGATGGTCTTTACGCCACGGCTCTCTGCATGAGCTGTCACGACGGTGCAAACGCCACCAATGGTCTCGTCAAGGCACCAATGGGTGGCTCAACAAGCCTTACCATTACATATGACGTCACCTCAGCTAACCTCGGCGATACACTCGCAGATGACCATCCAGTCAACTTCGCATACACTGATATCACAACCGACGACATACCTTCGGTGACAACAGGTGTCGGACCTACAGACTACGCTATCGTGGGTAACATCTCAAGCGCAGAGTATCCTCTCTTTGGCACAAACAAGTACTTCCAGTGCTCCACATGCCATGACGTCCACAGAGGTGACAACAGCGCAAGCAGTGCAGTCCAGTTCATGAGAGGAAACACTGAAAACAGTGAAATTTGCCGCGACTGCCATACAGCAAAATAATCCCACCTATGGGGATAAAAGAAGGGAGGCAAAATCGCCTCCCTTTTTTATTGGGCTTCTAAATCCAAATGCTTAAACATTCAGCGGAGACCGACCAGGCGGAACACCCGGAGGGTCACAGACCTCTTTTTAATAACGCTTGAAGCGTTCTTGAAAGTGGCTGTACCACCAAGCAAAAAAGTAATCAGGGTTTGGGCAGAGCCCCATAACAAGCGGATAGCTATTTCTTCAGTCTCTTTAAAAGTTCCTTTGCGGTCCTGTCCTCAGGATTCAATTTAAGGGCTTTCTTAAGATGTCTTAATGCCGCATCCCTGTCTCCTCTTTCCATATACAAATACGCTATTGCCGTATGCTCAAACGGAATATCAGGTCTTAGCTCAAGAGACTTTTTAAGTTCCTCAAATGCTATATCCTTCTGTCCAGAATAATACGCCAGATACGCCTTGGCAAGATGAGCATCCTGAAGAAGAGGATTCCTCTTTATGTCAGCATCAATAGCCTTCATAATTAAATCCCTGTCAGAGACCTTCAGATAGTGGTCAAGATAGCTAAAGTCATCGAAATTCGGCCTAACAACCCTGTATCCAAACTTTCTGATTATGCTCCTATTGTCCGCTTTGTTCTTCAGATAAACAACAGCTGTGTTGTCCCAGTACACAGGCACCCAACGAGGATTCCAGTTTAAGTGCAATGGAAACCGCCACTTATACTTCAGATTGTAGTCTATAAGGGCATAATTGAAATCATAAACTCTGTCGACAGCGGCAAACCCCTCCGAGGTCTTAATCGCCTTTGCATAATCCTCCTGAAACTCCCTTGAGGCAACAAGCCTGCCATCTATAAATACCTTCCGCTCAGGACACCGCCAGAGCATGTAAGAGCCTACAGTGATTGTATTGAAACCATTTCCCTGTATGTTATGTTCCTCAAGAAAGTTTATAGCACCGTCAGGGAAAACACCCTCTTTCTTGCCAGAGCCAAAGGAATAAATATCACTCTTAAGCACAGAAAAAACAAAAAGATACGACAGGAGCAAAACAACACACAGATTCAGAACAGATGTATGTCTCTTAAACCTTACTGCCAGTTCTTCCAGGGCATGGAAAAACAGCGGGACAATGATTATAGAAGACACGGCTATCAGTCTTACGTGTTTGACCGAATAGAACAATGCAAAAGAAAACAGAAGCAGCCCGAGCAAATCAACCCTTTTTCTGAGTATCTGAATTACAAGATAAACGGATGCGCCTGCCACCAGCAACTGAAAACCCCAGGTATACCTTAATCCATATCCCCAAAGCAGATGCCTGTCAAGTCCCATCCACTCGCCAAGCTCTGTCAGACCGGAAGCCGAACCCGGGACAAAAGAAAACAACTTAATATAAGGACGCAGTCCTTCAGGATTTAATCCTGACACCAGCCACAAAAGCACCAAAGGCAATAGCATCTTGGAAGGAAACGCTTTCTTTCTTAAAGCCTCTGTCAGGAAAAACACACTTGCAAGAGGAGGTCCCATTATCATGCCGCCATGGGTATTGCTCCAGAAAATCTGGACAAAACACAATAAATAAAGATACCTGACTTTCTCCTCCTGCATATAACGATAAAAAACATACATATACAGGGCAACAAACAGATAAGTGAAATAATACGGGCGCAGGTCAAGTCTAAATCTCATTGCATAAGCCATTACTATTATCGCAAGGGCTATGTGCCAAAACCGGCGGGAAGCCGCAGTCAGCTGAAGCGTCTTTACCACCACAAAAACCATCAAGCCGAATAAAACAGACTTCAGGACGCCAAGGCCGAAAAACCCGAAATGCTTATAAACCGCATATAATATTCCGTTTGAAAGCCACTCAAGCAGATACTGAGGGCTGCCATATGAAGTGTAGGAATAAGTGTCAACCCTGTAAAGACTTCCTTCTTCTATTAAAGACTGTCCAAGTCTGAGATGAAAGAAAAGGTCAAAATCAGCAATCTTTGTAAAAGGCAGAAGGAGAACAAAAGCGCACAGAAAAAACAAAAGCAGGTAGTGTGTCCAGTCAGGATAAGTTCTTTCGGTCATAAACAATCATAAAACAGACCCTAATGCCCGTGCAGACTATACACAGAAAATGTTGGCATGGGGCAAAGGCTGTCTGTGGATGTTCAAAATATTGAGTCTCCTTGACTTTCAAAAATTTAGGTTATTATAATTAAAAAATGAAAAAAATTCTGCTACTTATTGCTCTAAGCGTCTATATTGTATCTTGTGGTGTTCCTCAAGTTGTAAGAAGAGACTATAGCGGATATGTGTGGCCTACCCCTCCGGAAAAGCCAAGGATTCAACTTCTCAATGTAATAGCCACTGACCAGGATTTCAGAAAACCCTCAATGAGTGAACGGCTCTTTGGAGAGGAAACCTTCTTTGCCTTCAGAAAACCCCATGGAATAGTTGCAGACACAAGAGGAAACATCTACGTATCAGACAGTGCTCTGGCAGAGGTCTTTATCCTGAACCCTGAAAACGGCACTATAAGAAGACTATTCAATCCTTATGGTTACTCCCTTCCACTCGGCTTGGCTTATGACGACACGCTTAACTGGGTAGCAGTAGCTGATGCAGGGAAGAAAACCGTTTATGTGGTAGACGTCACAAGATGGAAGCTCCAGCTTGTAATCGGACAGAGGGGGGAATTCAAGCGTCCTGTTGCTGTTGCATTCGACTCCGCAAGAAAAAGAATCTATGTGGCTGATACCATCCTGCATAAAATTAGAGTGTTTGACCTCTATGGCAAGCACCTGTTCGATATCGGTGGTAAAGGTGCTGCGCCAGGTAAACTCTACTTCCCTACCGGACTGACAGTGGACAAAGAAGGCAATCTGTATGTCGTAAACTCCTTCAACTTCCGGTTTGATATATTCACACCCGAAGGAAAATTCATAAAGTCGATTGGCTCTCACGGTGATGTAATCGGTATGTTTGCAAGACCAAAAGACATAGCACTTGACTCCGAAGGTCACATATACGTAACAGACGCGGCATTCAATAACTTCCAGATATTCGACAAGGAAGGAAGGGTCTATCTGTTTGTAGGAGTCGGTGGAATAGCACCAGGCACATTCTCCAACATCTACTCAATCTACATAGATAAAAACGACAAAATATACGTAACAGACCAGACCAACAGAAGAATACAGATATTTAAATATATCTCTTACCCTGAGGAAAAAATGGCTCCGATAGGACAAAAACCCCAGACAGAAGAGACTCCCCCTCAGATAGAACAAGAGGCTCAAACCGAAGAAACGCCTCAGGTAGAGCAGGGCTCTTCAGCAGAACAACAGCCTGAGCAGCCTGAAGAAGACCTGCAGGAAGAAGTGCTCGAGGAAGAAGAACTATAAAAGACCTACTCCTTCAGTAACTTTGCCTTTTTAATCGAGCCTAGCAGATACGCCTTGAACTTTTCAGGAAAGAGCCATTTTATGCCGAGCTTGTCAGCCCATTTTATAACCCCCTGGTCTGCTGTCACCAGAAGGGCATCGAGCTCCTTTGCAAGAAGTATCAAATCCACGTCTTCTTTACTGTCAATAATGCCTTCTCTTAAAGCCTCCCTGTATTTTCTCCTTAAGTCCTGTATAACCTCATCAGGCTTCTTGTTGCTCCGGACAGCACGTTCTGCAATTCTCAGCCCCTTGTTTACACGCTCTCTTATATCCTCTATAAGCTCATAAAGCAGAAAAGCCGGTGTGGTAAGCTCATAACGCTTTGGAGGTTTCTGATGAAGATAAACAAGCAAATCGCCTGAAATTTTATCCTTGTCCACGAAATTCAAAAGTTCATTGAACACAGAAGGAGGCATATAGAATTCGAGTATTGGCACCTGTGCTGCAAGGAAAAGAAAACCCTCTAATGCCTGTGTCGGTGTCTCTCCAAAGCTTGCCCTGACATCAGGATTTACAAAAAGACTTGTATCTAATACTACCCTGCCTTTGTTAAGTTTTGCAGGTGCCATGAAGGTCAAATTGATAAGTGTTCCAACTGCTGCACGCCGGGCATCTGCCTGACCACTGCTCTGAGGAACGTCCACAGCTTTGGCAGCAGTAAGGAAGCCTGAAGGTCTTTTTCATGTCAAGAGCCTTTTTAAACTCCTCTACAGCCTTCTCGCACTGGTTCCGCCTGAGATACAGCTCTCCCATCAGCTTGTACAGCTCAGGATACGACTCGGTCATATCCAGAGACGACAGGGTCTCAAGTGCATCATCTATCATTTCAAGCCTGTAGTAGAGCTTTCCAAGAAAGAACTTGAGTATGTTGTTCTGAGGATTGTCTGAAATGGATTTTCTGTAAATGCTTATAAGCCTTGATGGCTCACCCAGGTTTATAAGCATGTCTTCAAGACGGGCAAGGATTATCAGCGATGAGGTCTGCTCATAACCCTTTTCAAGAAAATTCACTGCATCCTCTGCTTCCTCCTCCCTGAGCATAACCTCTGCAACACCAAGATAAGCAGGTATGAAGTTTTTGTCCTCACGGAGTATTGCCCTGAATCCTTTGTTTGCCTTTTCAAGCTCGCCTTTTTCAAGACTGTCTCTGGCATATTCGTATCTGTAGCCCAGAAGATTGGACTGCTCTCTCTGCCGCTCCTCATCAGTATGCACATTCTTCAGTATCGTCCTTTGCACATCAATAAGGTCATCCCATTTTCCGTCTCTTTCAAGCAACGAACGCTTTTTGTAAAGAGCACTGAGATTGTCAGCGTCTATGTCAAGAATATTTTCTATATACTCCAGTGCCTCTTGCCACCTGCCCATCTCCTCCATTACTGCCTCAATAGAAAACAATGCCTCAAGATTCTGCGGATTGGACGCAAGCGCCCTCTTGTAATATCCGAATGCATCCTCAAATTTCTTTTCCTTAACTGACAGGTCGCCAAGCCTGAGCAAGGCATCAGTGTGCTCCTCCTCCTTAAGTATTTCCTCAAGCGTATCCCTTGCTTCTTCTGCATCATTGGCAAGAATGGCATTTACAGCCTTTGAATAAAGAGACTGAATCTTTTCCTCTTTCTTCTGCTTCTTCTGAATCTGATACGTGGCTATAAAACGCCTTGTATCCCTTATTGCAAAAATTATGAGCATTGCAAGAGCACCAAAAGCACTTGAAAACAGTATCACACCTATCTTCGGAATCTCATAGACATCGCCAAACGGAACATTAATCGTCGTGACCTCGTTGTTATAAACTGCAAAAAGAGCCAGTACTCCCAAGAAAAGAATAAAAATCAATATAGCGAGTTTACCCATCAGTGATGATACCCTCCACCTCTGTTTATAGTCATTGCCCTGTAAATCTGCTCAAGCAGAAGCAGTCTTGCCATCTCATGAGTAAGGGTCATGCGCGAAAGCGCAACGATGTCAGAAGCAGCGTTCTTTACATCATCCGATACACCGTAGGCACCGCCAAGAACAAAGTCCACCTGTGCCCTATCCTTGAGGATAGATGCAAATTCAACAGAGGAAACCTCCCTGCCTCTTTCATCAAACAGTATGTAAGATGATGTCTTTCTCAATATGCCTTCTCCTTCCTTACGAATCGCTACATCAGAGGCCTTGCCCTTCTGCTCCTTTGTCTCGACTATATCCACACTGGCAAACGGTCTTAAGAGCCTGAGATATTTGGCTATTCCTTCAGCTATATACCGCTCTTTTGTTTTTCCCACCCAGATTATCCGAATTTTCATCCAGTGGAATTCTCGGTGCGTCAAGCCAGAGCTTTTCCAGCTCGTAGTAACACCTCGTTTGTTCTTCAAAGACGTGGACGACTACATCCCCGTAGTCCATTAAGACCCAATGACTGTAGCTAAGACCTTCCACGCCAAGAGGCTTGATATCCCTTTTGGAGAGAACTTCCTCTATATGCTCTACAATGGTTTTTACCTGTGCCGTGCTTTCAGCAGAACAGATAACAAAATAATCAGTGAAGGTCACCAACTCCCTGAGCTCAAGCACAACAACGTCTTGCCCCTTTTTGTCAAGGGCTAACTTTGCAATCTCAATCGCCTTGCTCGTGCTCTCTAGAAACAAACCCCTCCTTCAATTAATATAAAATTACTGTCCTGTTTTAGTATAAAGTCCATGGGAAATTATATAAGATTCGACGCTCTCTGGCAATAGATATTTCACACTTTTATTCTTCTGCAACAAGGCTCTTATATGTGTGGCAGACACTGCCATAGGAGTTATCCTGAGGAGAACAGCGGTTCTTCCGCTTTTAAGTGTTGCATTGTATGAATCAATAATTCCTTGATCAAGCTTAAGAAGCACATCTTTTTTGACCTCAAGATAAGGAGAATTCGCTATATCGGCAAAAACACACGAAGGTCTGGCTATAATTACAAAATCCACAAGAGCCGTCAGTTTTTCAGGCTGCCGCCAGTTAGGCAAATCCATAAACGCATCTGTGCCAAGTATGAAGAAAAGCTCTGAATCCGGATAAAGCGCCTTAAGCTCCTGCACTGTATCCACAGAATAGGATCTTTCAGACTTTTTGCACTCTATATCTGATATCTCGAAAAACCTGTTTGAGGCGATAGCCAGCTCTGTCATCGAATACCTGTGTTTTACAGCCTCAAGTTCTGAAGACTTCAGAGGCGGGATGCCGGCAGGCACAAACAGAATCCGCTCAAGACCAAGACTCTCCCTTACCTCCTCCGCAGCCCTGAGATGTCCGTAATGCACTGGATTGAATGTTCCACCGAAAACCCCGATTCTCATAAACCCATCTTTTTCAATGCCTCATCAGCACTGCGTCCTGCAGAAGACGGCGCTTCTTCAGGCAGATACAGCATCACACCACCTTTTACAGGCCTGATGATTATCTTTCCTTCGCTTGCAAGCTGGTTGGTTACCTTGACAGGGTCCTCTCCGTCATAATACTTCTTGAAGGCTTCGTTGAACCCTGAATACACCGTGTGAATGCCCTTGTACCCCTCTTTTCTTAAACTCACTATAGCTCTTTTGACAAACTCTTCATATGAAAGTTTCTCTGACATAGCCGGCTCCTTTCTTTTGAAGATTAGCTAAAGACTACAAAATATTTACAGTTTTTTCAATAGGTTTTGGGATGCTGACCTGCTGTTTTGCAGTGTTTCTCGCCCCTCCCCATAAAACCAGAAAAAAGTTTGCACTTTATATATAATTTATACAGAAATGTGGTATGCCGAGGCAAAGAAAATCTACATACTGCCGTTTGGCAAACTCCCTGGTGCTGTAATCGAAAGACTTACAGACACACTGACGGAAACATTCAAAAAAGAAATCCTCACCGCAGATGAACAGCCCCTTCCTGTTTACGCCTACGACAGATATAGACAGCAATGCTACTCCACAGAAATACTTAAGAGGATTAACGACCTGAACCTCGACGGAATAGTGCTTGCAGTCATAGATGCTGATTTATACGTGCCCGGACTTAATTTCGTCTTTGGTGAGGCAGACCCTGAAAACGGCGTGTGCATAATCTCCATAACAAGACTCAGACAGGAATTCTACAGGGAAACACCGGAGTATGAGCTTTTTCTTCAAAGGACGGTCAAGGAAGCAGTGCATGAGATAGGTCACCTGTACGGTCTTTTCCACTGTCCTGACCCTGAATGCGTTATGCACTTTTCAAATACCCTTGCTGATACAGACAGAAAAACAGAAAGATTCTGCAAAATATGTATAAAAGGAGTTACTGCTTAGCTTCTTCGTCGCTGTCCTCTTCCCTGGGTTCTGCAAGATTCAAAAGACTCTGGATGGCTGCCAGCTTGAGGAAATCCCTCTCTTTGTAAATCTTATCCAGCTGCCTGTGCATCTTTTCAAGAACGTTATCCATGTATACCTGCTCGCCTTCCCTGCTTACCTTTTTCTCGGACTGCACCCCTTTTATATAAATTCCGCCTCTGCCTGTAAGAAGCCAGTCAAGGTTGATAAGTCCATGATGCTTTGCATTTAATTTTGTAAAAAACTGTGCATCCGGTACAGTCTTGTCGCTTTCGTATTTTTCAAGAAGCCGCGGCGTAATGCCAAGCCCAACAACGAACTCCTCCCTTGTTTCTCCTACTTCATGTTCCCTGAAATAGCGCAGCCTTTTGCCGAGTGTGTCAACCCCCTCGATAACCTCTTCCGGCTCTACTGCCGGAGCCTGCCCAAGGAAAAACATCGGAGGCTTTCCCTCCCGTAGCCACTCCGCACGAATCCCCATCTTCGACTCTATTAAAGACAACACAATATCCGAGGGAAGCTTCTTGCCTTTTAACAGTTCGCTCAGATAACCCCTTGAGACCCCGAGCAGCTCAGCTACCTCTGCCTGTTTTTTATATCCCTTTTTTGCAAGTGCTGCCCTTAAACGGGCAGCAAACGCCTCAAAAGCAAAAGCCATAAAAATTCTCTCAGCTTATTTTGCTTGACAAAAGTTATCTCAGCTAATATAATTTCTTGTGGCTAATTTATTAGCCGGAGGTGAAAACCTTTGCGGTAATTCTATATTTTTTTACCTTTATGGGTCAACGGTTATTGTCAGCCGGTCTTTCTCGGGGGGGCGTCATGGGCAGAGGAAAAGCTAAACAAAAGACAGCAAAGGGAATAGGAGCACTGCTAAGACGTATAAGAAAGTCTCAGGGCATGTCTCAAATAAAACTCTCTGAAAAAATAGGTGTTTCTTATCAGCAGGTGCAGAAATACGAATATGGGATCAGCAATCCCACCATATCAAGACTTAAACAGATAGCAGATGCCCTGTGTGTTCCTGTCAGCATTTTCATAGAGGAAAACGGCAAGATTACCACTGAAAATGACGACGAAAACAGGCTCTTGATGCTCTTCAGGGGGCTTAAAGATAAAAAGACAAAACATATGGCAATAAAAATACTCGAAGTGATTTCAGAGACAGCAAAAACTGATTAAGGAAGCGATAATTTCATTCCGAATATCCTTTTTGGTATAAACCTCGGCACCTCCTTCATATACTGGATATACTCATCCCCGAAACGCTTGATTAGTCTCCTCTCTTCAATAAACGCACCTATAATGAAATATATGTCGGCAAGCACGCTTACTGTAAGCCAGTTCCTTGTTATATTAGGCTCAAAAGTAAATATCATTATCCCTGCAAGATACATCGGATGCCTTACAATGCCGTAAAGTCCTGTCTTGACAAGCCTATCCCCTGTAATCCCTTCTTCATCACCCTTTACTTCCCTTCTGGTAATGTATCTTACTGCCTGTGCAATGCCAACGAACTCAAACGGCTTACCGGCATTCAATGACAATATGCCTATAACAAGACCCAATACCTGTATCCCATGCATAAGCCACCTGAACCACGTTGGTCCACGAAATATATAGACATCCGGAATCTGCATTATAAGATAGATTGCTCCAATTGTTGTGACAAAACTAAAACACACATAAAGAAATCTGTAAAACGCCTTTACGAATGTTTCGCCAAAGAGCCTTTTTGTAAGGTTTTTAATCGTAGATGTTACGCAAAGGCTGTGGATAAATGCGAACAAGAAACATATTAAAGACACCAGTCCTACGGCTTCATACCAAGGCATAACAGTTATTGTATATCAAAACAGCAGTGGCGATGCCTCTAAACCCCACCTGAAAATTTCTGGTTCACAGACCCTTTTAATATACGCTTGAAGCGCTCTTAAAAGTGACTGTGGCCACCGAGCAAAAAAGTAGCAGAGGGGGTTAATGCTGCCAGTTTTGATAAGAGCCCTATCAGGAATTCAGGTAAAATATTTTTATGCGCCGCATACTGCATATAGACATGGATGCCTTCTTTGCTGCTGTAGAAATCTTAAGACGTCCTGAACTTAAAGGAAAACCCGTTGTCGTAGGCGGAAGCGGAGACCCTACCAAAAGAGGCGTTGTCTCAACTGCATCCTATGAGGCAAGAAAATACGGCATACACTCAGCTATGCCTCTTAGAACCGCATACAAGCTCTGTCCCCATGCCGTGTTCCTCCCTGTTGATTACGAAGAGTATTCAAGAGTCTCTGAAGTAATAAAGGGCATCCTGAGACGGTTCAGCACTGTTATGGAAGATGTAGGCATAGACGAGGCATATCTTGACATATCAAAAAGACAGGAATCATCAGAAGAAATAGCAAGAAAAATAAAGGAAGAGATACGGAAGAAAACCTCTCTTACCTGCTCCATAGGGATTGCACCTAATAAACTTCTTGCAAAAATAGCCTCTGATATGCAAAAGCCTGACGGGCTTACGATAATACAAGAAGAAGACATTGAAAAAGTATTGAATCCCCTGCCTGTGAGAAAACTCTACGGTATTGGTCCTAAAACAGAAGCATATCTTAACAAAATCGGAATAAACACTATAGGGGAACTTAAAGCCCTGAGCATTGACGAGCTTATAGGGCATTTCGGTCAGTCTTACGGAAGCTATCTCTATGAGGCATCAAGAGGCATAGACCACAGCCCCCTTGTCACAGAGTGGAAACCTAAAAGCACAAGCAGGGAGATAACGCTTCAGAAAGACACCTCTGACTGGCAGACGATTGCAAGAATACTTGCAGAGCTTACAAAAGACGTTGTCAGCGATACAAAGGCAAGAGGGTTAAAATGTAAAACAGTCACGGTAAAGATAAGATTCAGCGATTTTAAAACCCATACAAGGGCAAAAACCCTTGCTGAGGCATCCGACTCTCTGGAGACTATAAGAAGAGCAGCCTTTGAAGCACTCGGAAGATTTGAGCTTAAAAAGGTGCTGAACAGGAAAAAGGTAAGACTTATTGGCGTAAGAGTAGGGTTTAAAAATAATGCCCGCTGAGATATACTAAAAGGGTCATAGACCCTGTTCTTTTCGAATTTGTGCGGCGGCTTTTAAATCCGGATAAAAAGGGTCTGCGACGCAGGAGACTGTTATGCCTTTGTTCGGAGAGCTTTTTTTAAGCGAGATATTGAACAAGCCTGTGCTTGACCCAAGGGGCGAAGAACTCGGAAAACTTAAGGACGTCTCAATTGTAAAAGGAGAGCCCCTGCCAAAAGTGGACTCTCTTATAATCGAAAAGAAAAAGAACCTCTACAAGATTCCGTGGTCAAGCATGAATATATTCAACAAGAGGATAATGGCAGCAACGCTCTACAGTGATGCGCTTTCCCCTTATACTTACTCCGAGGACGACCTCCTTGCTGCAAGGGACATACTCGACAAGCAAATAGTGGATGCAAACGGGGTAAAGGTAGTCAGGGCAAATGATATAAAACTCGAAGGCTATGATTCCAATGCAATACTTGTTGCCGTTGATGTAGGCATGAGAGGAATATTAAGAAGACTCGGCATCGAAAGAGGAGGCGAAGACTTTCTCAGGCTTTTCAGGGCGCAATTGCCTTACAACCTTATAAGCTGGAACTACATACAGCCGCTTCAGCCAAAGCTTTCGACCATAACACTTACAGTGCCCAGACAGATGGTATCAGAGCTCCATCCAGCAGACCTTGCAGAGCTTATAAGCCAGGTATCGCATAACGAAGGCACGCAGTTTGTCGAAAACCTCGATGTAGAGACAGCGGCAGAGGCTATCTCAGAGCTTGAGCCTGACGCCCGTATAGCAATGATAAGAGACATGAAGTCAGACAAGGCGGCAAACATCATAGGGGAGATGTCTCCTGACCTTGCAGCAGACCTGCTCGGCGGTCTGCCTGCTGATAAGGCGAAAGACATACTTGAGCATATAAAGCAAGAGGATGCAGAGGACATTCAGGAACTTCTAAGCCACGAAGAAGATACAGCAGGCGGTCTCATGACCAACGAGTTCATCGCATACCCTGCAAAAATGACCATAAGAGAAATCATGACCAGGTTCAAGGAGGATGCACCTGAAATAGAGACCGTCTATTACATATATGCACTTGATGAGGATGGGAAACTCTGTGGTGTGGTCTCATTAAGAGAGCTTCTGCTTTCAGAACTCGATGTGAGGCTTTCAGAAATTATGGAGACAAAACTTAAGACCATAGGGCCTGAAGCAGACGAGATGCAGGTGGCAGGAATAATATCAAAATACAATCTCGTTGCCCTTCCTGTAGTGGACAACGAAGGGTTTCTTATGGGTATCGTTACGATAGACGATATAGTGGACAGAATACTTCCGGCTCAGGCAAGGCGCAAGAGGAGAGGGGTATGAAGCTGTGGAAGAAAATCGCACTGTTCGTCTCCATAATGGGACCGGGGATAATAACCGCAAACATAGACAATGACGCTGCAGGCATAACTACTTACTCTGTCTCCGGTGCAAGATTCGGGTACTCGCTCCTCTGGACCCTGATACCCACTACCCTTGCACTTGTAGTCACACAGGAGATGGTTGCCAGAATGGGCGTCGTCACAGGCAAGGGGCTCTCCGACCTTATAAGGGAAAACTATGGTGTAAAGCCTACCTTCTATATGATGGTCGGTCTGTTTATAGCCAATTTCGGCACGACAGTGGCAGAGTTCGCAGGCTGGGCTGCAAGCTGGCAGATATTCGGAATCAGCAAGTATGTAATGGTGCCTGCAGGTGCAGTCTTTATATGGATGCTTGTTACAAGAGGCAGTTACAAGTTTCTGGAGCGAATCCTGCTCTTTGCCTGCTTTATCTATCTCGGTTATGTAATCTCAGGGTTTATGTCCAAGCCGGAGTGGTCTGAGGTGCTCCACAGCACATTCGTGCCTGATGTCAAGATGGACCCTGAGTTCATGATGCTTGCCATAGCCATCATAGGCACAACTATAACACCGTGGATGCAGTTTTATCTTCAGTCATCTATTGCAGAAAAGGGCATAAGAAAAGAACACTACAAGGTTTCAAGGCTGGACGTCATTACAGGCTGTTTTATAACAGATGTAATTGCATTCTTCATAATCGTGGCATGTGCAGCCACTCTTTTCCCCCATGGCATAAGAATAAGCGATGCAAGCGAAGCCGCACTTGCACTGAAGCCCTTTGCAGGCAATTACGCCTCATTTATATTCGGGCTGAGCCTTGCAAACGCATCACTTTTGGGTGCAATAATCGTTCCTCTGGCTACGGCTTATTACATATGCGAAGCCATGGGCTGGGAAAGAGGCGTGAATAAGACATTCAAGGAAGCGCCCCAGTTCATGTGGATATACACGGCGATGATTGTCACGAGCTGTCTTATCGTGCTCATACCAGGTGCGCCGCTTATCCTTATAATGGTTCTCTCCTCTGTGGTAAACGGCATACTGCTGCCCTTTGTCTTACTGTTTGCCCTTTCCCTTGTAAACAACAAAAGGATAATGGGTGAGTATACTAATCCGAAAAGCTATAATTATGTAACATGGGCTACAATCCTTGTACTTATAGTCCTTACGACAGTCATGGTCGTTACAACAGTTATACCAATAGGGTAGGAAAGGGGATAAATGGTTAAAACAATAGAATGGGCAGAAGGCAGAGTAAGGATACTCGACCAGTGCAGGCTTCCGCTTGAGATTACATACATCGAGTGCACAGACTACAGGATGGTTGCAGACTGCATAAAGAACATGAACATCAGGGGTGCTCCTGCCATTGGCATTGCAGCAGCTATGGGCACAGCACTCGGTGCAGCAGAACTAAACGCAAAAAACTTTGATGAATTCATGAATGCCCTGCAGCCGGTTTTTGACACCCTGCTTTCCACAAGACCCACAGCAGTCAATATAAAATGGGCGCTGGACAGAATTAAAAACCTCCTTAATTCAAAACGCACAGAGCCGGTGGATGCACTAAAACAGCTCCTGATAGATGAAGCAATAAACATTCTCAATGAAGACATAGAGGTTAACAAAGCTATCGGCAGGTGGGGAGCAAAGCTCATAAAAGACGGTGACCGCATTCTTACCCATTGTAACGCTGGAAGCCTTGCAACAGGCGGATACGGAACAGCCACTGCCCCTATGTTTATTGCGAATGAAGAAGGCAAAAAAATCCATGTGTTTGTCGATGAGACAAGGCCGCTTCTTCAGGGCGCAAGACTTACAACATGGGAACTGATGCAGGCAGGCATTCCGGTAACGCTTATCACGGACAATTCAGCAGGCGCACTGATGAAACGGGGAGAAATAGACCTCGTGATAGTAGGCACTGACAGAACAACCAGAAACGGAGACGTCGCAAACAAGATAGGCACATACACCGTGGCTGTGCTCTGCAAAGAACACGGCATACCCTTTTACGTAGCTGCGCCTTTAAGCAGTATTGACTTTTCCCTCCCCTCAGGCGATATGATACCAATAGAGGAGAGAGCTCCTGAAGAAGTGACAATCGTATTCGGAGGGTGCCGGATAGCACCTGAAGGCGTAGGAGTAAGAAACATGGCATTCGATGTAACACCTGCAAAGTATGTTACAGCAATAATCACGGAGAAAGGTGTATTCAGACCAGAGGACATTAAAAACCTCATGGAAGAGACTCCGGATCTGGATGCTATAAGGCTTTAATTGATGTTGAAATACAATCATGCAATAGACATTAAGAACGTATTTGACGCCCACGAGGAAGAGCTCCGCCTTGTGGAGGAGCACCTCAGAGACATGTTCAAAAGCGATGTCTTCCTCATACCGCTTGTTGGAAGACATCTTCTGGACAGCGGCGGCAAAAGAATAAGACCTCTTTTTCTGCTTTCAAGCGCACGGCTTGCAGGCTACAAAGGCGAAAATCACATCGCACTTGCAAGTGTGATAGAGACTGTGCACACCGCATCCCTCCTGCATGACGACGTGGTGGACGGCGCAGAACTAAGACGCGGAAAACCGGTCGCACATTCAATATGGGGTAATCAGGTAGTTATACTCGTCGGAGACTTCCTGTATTCAAAAGCGCTTAAACATGCAGTCTCTTTCAAAAGCCAGCAGATAATGGAAGCGCTTTCCTCAGCCACTACAAGCATGACAGAGGGAGAACTCCTTCAGCTTCAAAAAAGCGGCGACGTAAGCATTACCGAAGAGGAATACCTGAAAATAATATCTTCAAAAACCGGAGTGCTCATCTCAGCAGCATGCAGAATCGGCGGAATACTCGGTGATGTCTCACCTGAAAAAGAGCAGGCACTTGCAGAGTTCGGTCTTAAGGCAGGAATAGCCTTCCAGATGGCTGATGATATACTTGACTATATGGCTGATGAAGGCGACCTCGGTAAAAGGCTCGGCAAGGACCTAGAAGAAGGAAAGATTACACTGCCACTCATCTGCCTGCTAAAGGCAGTCTCAGGGGCTGAAAGAGAAGAGATAAAGGGAATGATAGAGCACGGGCTTTCAGATGACAGTCTGCATAGAATACTGGACCTTTTTAAACTTTACAATGTCCTTGAGGAGTCTGTCTCCAGAGCAAAGAAGCTCGTCGAGGATGCCAAGGCAGAGCTTTCAGTATTCCCACCTTCTGCTGAAAGAGACGAGATGTTTGCCATCGCCGAATATGCACTGCAAAGGGGGAAGTGATGCATCCCCTCGTAAGGCTTGCAAAACAAGCCGTAGAAGAATATGTAAAGACCGGCAGGGTGCTGAAAACCCCTAAGGAACTAAGCGAGGAGATGAAGCAAAAGGCAGGGGTGTTCGTCTCCCTTAAAAAACACGGTCAGCTCAGAGGGTGCATAGGCACCATCCAGCCTGTGACCGATTGTGTCGCCTCCGAGATTATAAGAAACGCAATATCCGCAGCAACCGAAGACCCAAGATTTTTACCCGTTGCAGAGGAAGAACTCGAAGACCTTGACTACTCTGTTGACGTGCTCTGCCCGTCTGAAAAAGTAAAAGACATAAGCGAACTCGACCCCAAGAAATATGGGGTCATAGTATCCAAGGGCATGAGGCGCGGACTGCTTCTGCCTGACATCGAGGGCGTTAACACAGTTGAAGAACAGCTTAAGATTACAAAACTCAAGGCAGGCATCAGCCCTGATGACGAAGACGTAGAGATAGAAAGATTCGAGGTAAAGAGATATAAATAGCTACCCTCTTTTGAAATGTCCGCTTCTTCCGCCTTTTTTCTCGACAAGAATGACCTCGGAGATGGTCATTTCCCTGTCAACTGACTTGCACATATCGTATATGGTAAGGGCTGCTATGGAGACTGCAGTAAGGGCTTCCATCTCAACCCCTGTCTGCCCTACAGTCGTTACTTTTGACTCAATCTGAATCCTGCTCTTTTTTTTGTCAGGCTTAAACTCTATGTCCACAGACGTAATATTTAAAGGGTGGCACATGGGTATCAAGCCTGAGGTGTTCTTGGCAGCCATTATTCCTGCCACCTTTGCCACTGTAAACACATCGCCTTTCTGAATACCGCCTTCCTGCACAAGCTTTAATGTTTCTTTTTTCATATAAACGAAAGCCCTTGCAGTGGCTTCTCTTAGGGTTGCTGGTTTTTCACTTACATCAACCATTCTGGCTCTGCCTTTTTCATCAAGGTGTGTGAGCTTTTTCATGGTCTGGCCGGATGAGGTCTTAACGGCATTAATCTTTGCTGCCGGAGATTTTCTCCAATTTCTCTTTTGCAGCCTTTGCCTGTTCTGAGTCAGGATATTTCTCGATAAGTTCTCTAAGGATGCCGCGGGCAGCTTTCTTGTCTCCGAGTTCCAAAAAAGCAAATGCCTGCTTGAGCATGGCACCAGGCACTTTCAGGCTCTTCTTGTAATTCTGAAGAAGCTCCTCGTATGCAAGTATTGCATCGTCATAGTCCTTCTGCGCATAGTATGTCTCGGCTATCCAGAACTGGGCATTTCCTGCAAGATAATGATTAGGAAAGGTTTTTATAAACGCCTCGAACTGTTGTCTTGCCTCTTCGTAACGCTTTTCCTTGAAGGTATTACGTGCCGCCTCGTATATCTTTTCAGGAGTAATCTCCTTCTGTGTCTCTGCCTCTCTTGTAATTTCCTCAAGGGCTGACAGTCTTTCCTTAAGCCGGCTGAGTTCGGAGTCTATGTTTTCTATCCTCGTCCTGATAGCCTCCAGTTGCGCCCTGCTTCCTGCGGCAGAAATGCTGTCCAGCCTGCTCTTTATGACTTCTATCTCTGAAGATGTCTCTTTCAGGAGCTTGTCGGTGAAATACTTGTTTTCATCGAACCTGCCGCTTAAGACCTGCACTTCTCTCAACAGTTCAGAGACCTGCAAAAACAGGTTCGCCTGATTCTTCCTGACTGCTGCCAGTGATTCTCCGTTGCCCTTTTCCGCTTTTGTCTTCAGGTCTGCGACATCGTTCTGGAGTGAAGAAAGTATTCTCTTTATGTCCTCGATGTCTTTTTTCGTCTGGTAGGAGTCTTCTTTAAGGTCATTAATATCTGCTTTCATTACATTAAGGTCGGTTACGCAGGCAGAAAGCAAAAACACAAAGACCAGAAGTCCACAAAGAGGAGCAGACCTATAGAGTCTCTTCAAAAGACCGATATTTTTCATCCGCCTTTACTTAGTGATAACAAAGTGCGCTCTTCTGTTTTTCGACCAGCACGCCTCATTGGACTCTGTGCATACCGGTCTTTCCTCTCCGTAGCTCAACGTCTCTATCTTGCTTGGTGCAACGCCACTGGCTGTCAGGTATTCCTTAACCGCAACTGCCCTTCTGTCTCCAAGAGCAAGGTTATATTCGTTTGTGCCTCTTTCATCGCAGTGCCCTTCTATCAGGACTTTTGCACCAGTGTCTATAAGCCACGAAGACAGCTTCTTAAGTGTCGGCTTCGCACTCTCTTTTATTTCATATCTGTCAAAGTCAAAATATATGTCATCAAAAGATGGTATCTCGCCTTCTTTGTATCCTTCCGGCAATTCTTCTGTTTCGACTTTTGCAATGTCCTGCCCGGCTATTTCAGCCTCCTGAATCTCCTTAACAGCTTCCTCTCCTTCTATCTGTTCGGAAGTTTTTATGGCTTCCTCCCCTTCAACCCCGACACCAGACTTAACAATTTTTTTCTGAGCACAACCAAAGGCTATAAGTCCAACTATCAAAAGGATTAGAATTTTCCTCATAAATTACCTCCTTACAATATCGTTCTCATTTTGGAGACCACCGGGGACCAAATGCCTTGATTCCCCTTGGTGTTATTCTTGTTTGCGCCTCTCCATTTGCCCTCATTATGTAAATCCCTTTTTCACCATCCCTGTCCGATGTGAAGACTATGAATCTGCCGTCAGGAGAAAAAGAAGGGTCTTCGTTGTTACCTTCCTCGGTGAGCATTGTGAGTCCTGAACCATCGGGCTTGACAATAAATATCTGATTTCTGCCCTTATATCTGCCGCTAAAGGCAATGACATCTCCTTTCGGCGACCATGTCGGCGATGTATTATACGAGCCGTTAAATGTAATTCGAGCCTTATTATAACCAATTTTGTCCATGGTGTAAATCTGGGGACTGCCCCCTCTGTCAGAGACAAATGCAATCGTCAGCCCGTCAGGGGAAACAGCAGGCGAGACCTCTATACCTCTTTCTGAAGTAAGCCTCGTAAGCCTTGATTTCGGAATATTGTATACATAAATATCTGCAGTGCCTGCCTTTGAAGAGGACAGGGCGAATTCATTCCCGCCGGGGAAAAAATCTCCGGCTATGTTCGTCCCCTTGGAGGAAAATATAAGCATCTCCCTCTTCTTTAAAAAATCCAGCAGGTAAATCCCCCACCGTTTTTGACGTTCGGCTGAATAAAGCAGTTTTGTTCCGTCCTCTGACCAGTGAGGGGTAAGAAGCGTTCTTGCCCTGATGCCGAGGTTCTTCATTCTTCCGCCGTCCCAGTCCATCAGGTACAGTTCATGTACCCCCTTACTTTCGACAACAAACGCTATCTTTGTCCTGAACACCCCTTTGTGACCGGTTATTTCCTTGTAAATGTCATTTGCAATGCTGTGTGCAAGCGGCACTATCATTGTCTTTTCTGCCTTATACCGTTTTTTCAGTACCGCCCTGCCCTCAAATACATCATAAAGATATATGCTTGCAATGACCTTTTTATCTACTCTTACACTCCCCTTAAGTACCACCTCTGCACCCAGCACTGACCAGTTTTCCCTGCTGAATGCCTGCTCGGGTTTCTCAATAAACGCCTTCTCGTCCAGAAGGAAAAAGAGTCCTGTAAAATCAAGGTCTTTTTTTATTATTTCGGAGATCTCCTTACCATAAGGTCCGGTTAGTTCCTGTATCGCTATGGGAAGTTGTTTCTGAGGTGAGGTTATGTCAATATAAACCTTGGCCTCTGCGCTCCGGCACGGCAGTGCAAGCTGGAGGCATAAGAGTATGAGAAATATTCCTGCACGGCATATGTGATTGAAAGTTTTATTCTCCATCCGGGTAAAACCTCACTCCGATTTCCATTTCATACGGTGGGGGGTCAAGCGGGCTTGCCTTTTGAATAGCTCTCAATGCCGAACGGTCAAACAGCAGATTACCTGAAGACTTCTCAAACCCGTTTACCTTTACCCTGCCGTCTTTCATTATCGTTATGGAGATTACGGCCTCAACGTCCCTGGCTGCAGTGCCGGGGAACACCCACTCCTGCCATATCTTTTCCTGAACCTTACGATAGTAGTCATCCAGCACCGAAGGCTTGACCTCGGCTGGCTGCACTTTTGCACCTCTTATTGAAACTATCTGCTTCAACTTCGAGATATGCTCGACTTTTTTCTTTGCCTCCATGTCACGAATTCTCTTTGCAAGATACTCTTCCACCTTTTTCCTTGCCTCCATGGCTTTAAGCCTCTTGGCTATATACTGCTTGAGTTCCTCTTCGTCCTCTGCGGTGATTTTTTCAGGTGCTTTTTTCACGGCTGGTTTGGCCTTTTTCAGTGTCACGCCCTCGTCCTTCGGTTTCGCCTTGGGCTTTACTGCTTTCTTCGGAGCTTTTTTCACAGGCGGAGGAGCAACCTTGGCTTTTTTAGGAGCAGGTTTTGCCTCTGGCGCTACAAGTTTCACGATATAGGGAGGGGGCATAATAAACGTGTTTGTCTTTCTCGTCATCAGCACTACCAATAACAGGAATGCCAGGTGAATTATGAGGGACGCTGCAGTAGCCCTCTGAAGGCTTGGCTGTCTCATTTCAGAGATATTGTCGGCTCAGTTATCATTCCAAGCTTTTCTATTCCCGCCTCTCTTACCTCGCCCATGACCTGAACGACACGGCCATAAGGCACATCTTTGTCTGCCTTAAGAAATACATTTGGATTAAGCCTGCTTATCGCCCTGAGCTTAACCCGCATTTCCTCAAGTGAAACACGGTTGCGATTCATGTATATGGTTCCGTCTTTCTTTATAGTAAGGGTAACCCTTTCTTCAGGCGGCAGATCTTTGCCTTTTGCCTCTGGTAAATCAACATCAATGCCCTGCTGAAGAAGGGGCGCAGTAATCATGAATATAATCAGAAGCACGAGCATGACATCAACCAGCGGGGTAACATTTATCTCTGACAGTAAACCCCTTCCTCTTTCAGCCCTCATGTGTCTCCCTGGTGAACAGGTCAAGTATCTCTTCAGAGAAGTCTTCCATTTCTATAATCATTCGGCGGGTTTTGCTCATATAATAGTTGTAGGCAATAACTGCCGGTATGGCAGCTGCCAGTCCCATTGCAGTGGCTATAAGCGCCTCTGCTATGCCTGGAGCAACAACAGCAAGTGATGCTGCACCTGTTGCACCAATACCCCTAAAAGAGTTCATTATGCCCCAGACAGTGCCGAACAGCCCTATAAAGGGTGTGGTAGAGCCTGTGGTTGCAAGAAAACCAAGATAGCTTTCAAGTTTTGCACTCTCAAGCGCCTCATACCTTTTAAGAGCACGCCTTACTTCCTCCCTGTTTTGATGCGGAGAATCGTTATAAACCGCCCTGAATACATTGGAAATAGGACTTAGAATTTGTGTTTTCGATGCGGCAAAAAGTTTCTTCGGGTCCCGTGTGGACTGAAATGCCGTCATAAAAGCCAAGTTCTGCTTGCTTGCATTCTTGAGATAACGATGCTTGAAAAAAATAATCGCCCATGAAACTACTGAAAAGAAAAGTAGAATTAGGAGTACTACCTTGACTACATACCCGGCTTGTAATATCAACTGAAAAGCAGAACTTTGCATATTAAAAACTTTAAAAAAATTCTCCCCTAAAAGTCAAATAACACACTTTAGTCTATATCTCAAGTTATTCGATAAATAAAGGCTTCGATGCCTGTTTGATTATCCCTTTTTCCTCTGCCATACTGAATAACTCCATTACAGCCGCAACCCCTTCTTCGCCCATATCAACTGAATAGTCGTTTACATAGAGGTCTATATGCTCCTTGATTACAGAGTCCTCAAGCTCCTGGGCATACCGCTTTATGTACTGTTCAGGTTCAACCCTGTTGTTCACGGCATAGAGAACACTGTCTCTGATAAGGCTTTCAAGGTCTTCAATCAATCCTTTTCCCAGAGCCCTTTTCGCTATGATTGCACCAAGCGGTATCGGAAGTCCGGTCTTCTGCTCCCACCACTGACCGAGATCAATAACAGAAACAAGCCCATATCTGGAATACGTAAACCTGCTTTCATGGATGATTAACCCTGCATCCACCTCGCCTTCCTTTACTGCCTGCATTATCTCATTAAACGGCATCACTTTTACGTTATCCCTGAAAGAAGGGTCATAAAGTTGAAGAAGTAAATACGCTGTGGTAAGTCTGCCAGGAATAGCAATCTTTTTACCTTTTAAATCATCCATGCTGCACTTAACCGGTGCAACAACAAGCGGACCACAGCCCCTTCCCAGTGCACCACCTGAACGCAAAAGACAGTAATCATCCCTGAGGTCTCCAAATGCATGATACGAAACCTTTGTTATATCAAGCTCTGCCCTTAGCGCCATCTGATTCAGGGTTTCCACATCCTCAAGGATTTCTCTAAATCCAAGACCTTTTGTGTCAATTCTTCCATGCACAAGTGCATAGAATATGAATGTGTCATTCGGGCAGGGAGAATAACCCAGGGTTAAGGTCTTTGCACTATTCATCTTAATGAGATTATAACCGTAAAAGACTCCTATAATCCAACTGGCAGGCAGTTAAGAAAGTTTTTTAATATGAAAGGAATACCGGAGGTTTTTTGGGCATTCCGGTCTGTGGATCCAGTTTTGCCATACCAATGGCAAGAGTATAATCCCTGCTTTCACCTGGCAGCAGGAGTTGGTTAAGCCAGCCTATGCTTATAACCCTGTCTGAACTGCTCGAAAGAGGAACAGACTCATTACAACAACGCTCAATGGAATTTGACAGAAATACAAACGAAGGCGCGGGACTAATCCATTCCACAAAGTTCGCATAACCTGAAAAATCATGACTCTCACCAGCAGCATCATTGCCATAATCCCAGTAACCAACATATTTGTATCTGACTGGAGAAATAAACGTCTCGGTCTTTATGAGACCATCAGCATACCAGCCAACATCCCCTCTGGATGCACCATAATGGCCTACCCACGGCTCATCACCCCATGAATAGCCGTATACGACAGGTTCAGAACCAATATTCGTAAACCTGACCTTTAAAATAAAATAATCCTCTCCTGCCCTGAAAGAGACAAACCGCTTCATCTGTATCCTGCTCTTTTCGAGAACCAGCTCATGGTCGCTCTCAAGTATCACCTCTTCCTCTGTGTCCTTCAACACCTTGCTTCCAAGATACCTCCATCTTATGGGAAGCACTGAAACTGGTTTCTCACCGAAGATTTTAAACCCTTCATCAACAGCGCACCATATATGGTGCCAGTCTTCTCCATCGTAGTAGCCGAAACCACTTGAGTCGTGGTCGTCAGCCCTTGAGGGGTCGCCGTAGGGCAGGTCTCCGCCTAAAAACAGCCCATGGGGCCTTCTGTCACCTATCTCAAACCTTGAAAAACAAAGCGACAACATCGAACCATCAGACCTGAACTGCTTGACTCCCCCAACCCCTACCTCACTGTCCCATGAAAGCTCAAGTATAGG